>JAESFG010000044.1_pt1 | contig 581503 bp, 533 predicted proteins | sample 9269371 | NCBI WGS metagenome assembly JAESFG01 (sample SAMN14506227, study PRJNA617093) | algae metagenome | isolation source: Aetokthonos hydrillicola CCALA 1050 (B3-Florida) and co-occurring... | place: USA: South Carolina | collected 2013-01-01
TCTGCCGCCTCAAGGACTTCAGGCGTGTCGCAACCCGCTATGACAAACTTGCCCGAAATTTCTTGGCCGCCATCCACCTCGCAGCTATCGTCGCCTACTGGATCAATTGAGTCTGGACCCTAGTTCATCGGCTTTGCTGTTCCCTTAATGCCCGAGCCAAACATCCCTCGTCGTCATTCCGGGGCGCGCGCAGCGCGAACCCGGAATCCAACTCACCACGAACTCTGCCGATAGTTGGATTCCGGGTTCATCGCTGCGCGATGCCCCGGAATGACGGGGAGAGTGGGCGGCAGCGTAGCGCAAATCGCTCTCTCATGTGGGCTACTGGCTACCTAACTTTTCACGTCATGGCCGGGCTTGTCCCGGCCATCCACGTTTCCTTGCTCCGATGCCAAGGACGTGGATGCCCGGCACGAGGCCGGGCATGACGGAGAGGTCGCGCGCGTTCGCGGATCGGACGTTAGCGAGCGTCGCCTGGATGAGTGAACGACATCCGGGTTGAGGTCTGCGCCTCATGAGTTTCCCGTCATGGCCGGGCTTGTCCCGGCCATCCACGCTTTACCTTGCTCCGATGCCGAGGACGTGGATGCCCGGCACGAGGCCGGGCATGACGGAGAGGTCGCGCGCGTTCGCGGATCGGACATTAGCGAGCGTCGCCTGGATGAGTGAGCGACATCCGGTTGAGGTCAGCGCCGCTCCCTCATGTCGCTCCGCTCATGAGGGCTACCGGGCTGCCGGCAAATCAGCGAACAGCTCACTCCGGAAACAGCCCCGCCAGAATCTCTCCCGCCATGTTGAACGCGGCGACCCCACGAAACAGGGCGGCGATGCCGGCGGCGGCGTGCAGTTCCTGCAGCGTGGCGCCGGCCTTGATCGCGGCCCTGGCGTGATTGGCGGCGGCCTCCGAGGTCTGCACCAGCAGGATCGCGAACGCCATCAGCTGCACGGTCTTCTGGTCCAGCGCGTCGGGCGTCAGCGCGGCGATGCGCCAGTCTTCCAGCGCCGTCACCAGGTCCGGATCGACGCGCAGGCCGAGTTCGAGCCGTTTTGCGATCTTGGGCGGCGTGAAGCCGATCATGGCGTCGTAGCGCGACTTCAGTTCGTCCAGTGACGCCGGCTGCTTCGTCATGCGCTTGTCTCTCCCGTTTCGGCGACGCTCACTCGACCTTGGCGCCGGAAGTCTTCACCACCTCGCCCCATTTGTCGACCTCGCTGCGCAGGAACGCGCCGAACGCGTCGCCGGACAGCGTGCCGGGCTCGGCGCCGACGTCGGCCAGCCGCTTCGCCATCTCGGGCTCACGCATCACCTTGCTGACGGCCTCGATCAGCGCCTGCGTCACCTCGGGCGGCAGTTTGGCCGGGCCGACCAGGCCGAACCATGACGACGCCTCGAAATTCGCGACGCCGGCTTCCGTCATCGTTGGCAGTTCCGGAAACAGCGGCGAGCGCGCCGCGCCGGCTACCGCCAGCGCGCGGATCTTGCCGCCCTGCACCTGCGGGCGCACCGCCGGCATGTTGTCGAACATCATCGGCATCTCGCCGGAGATCAGGTCGTTCATCGCCGGCGCGGCGCCGCGATACGGCACGTGGACGATGTCGATGCCGGCCCGCGCCTTCAGCAATTCGCCGGCCAGATGGTTGGTCGAGCCGAGACCCGACGATCCAAAATTCATTTTGCCCGGCTGTGCCTTGGCCAGCGCGACCAGTTCGGACACCGTCGTCGCCTTCACGCCCGGATTGACCGCGAGCACGATCGGCACCGACGCGATCAGCGCGATCGGCGTGAAATCCTTTTCCGGGTTGAACGAGAGTTTTGCATACAGCGATTGATTGACCACCAGCGGCCCCGGCGCCGCCAGCAGCAGCGTGTAGCCGTCGGCCGGGGCGCGGGCCACGGCTTCCGCGCCGATATTGCCGCCGCCGCCGCCGCGATTGTCGATCACCACCGTCTGTCCCCACAGTTCGGACAGCCGCGTGCCGAGCAGGCGCGCCACCACGTCGTTCGATCCGCCGGCCGGGAAGGGCACCACGATCTTGACGCCGCGCTCGGGAAATCCCGCATGCGCCGGCTGGCCAAACAGCGATCCCATGGCAAGCGCCGCGAGAGCGGAAATCAGGTACCGCATTCGTCTCTCCGAATAATCGATTTTTTGTGTTTCGTCGATTTTAGGTTGACAGCATTCGGCGGCGTGGTCAAACCGGTATTTCGATGCCGTTCCGGCAGAGTTAGCAAGACGTCAACGAGGAGGATGCGCGTGTATCGATTCGGCACAGCGAAGCCTTGCCCCGGCCCCGACCGTCATCCGAAGCGGCCGGCATTCGCGATGCCGCCGGGCGCCTGCGATACGCATGTGCATGTCTTCGGGCCGCAGGCGATGTTTCCGTTCAGCGCGGCGCGCAGCTACACCCCGGAGGATTGCACCTGCGACGACCTGATGCAGCTTCACGCCGCGCTCGGCATCGATCGCGCCGTCATCGTGCATGGCGGCGCGCATGGCACCGACAACCGCGTCACGTTGGCGGCGCTCGACCGCGATCCCAAAAGACTTCGCGGCGTGGCGGTGATTCCGTCCGGCCTGCCGCGCGCCGAACTGGAGGACATGCACCGGCGCGGCATGCGCGGCTGCCGCATGTCCACGGTGGTGAGCGGCGGCGCCTCGTTCGCGCATCTCGGCGGGCTGGCCGAAGAAACCTTCGATCTCGGCTGGCATCTCGTGCTGCATTTCAACAAGGCCACCGAACTGGTGGAAGTCGCGCCGCAGCTGCTGCAGGTCAAAAGCCCGTTCGTGCTCGATCACCTCGCGCGGATCAGCGCCGAGGAGGGCGTCGATTCAAAACCATTCCAGACGCTGCTGCGGCTGCTCGACACCGATCGCTGCTGGGTCAAGCTCGCCAGCCTCTACCGCCTGTCATCGACACCCTATCCGCATCGCGACATGCTGCCGATGATCGAACAGGTCGTCGCGCGGCGGCCGGATCGCATCCTGTGGGGCAGCAACTGGCCGCATCCGATCTGCCCGGTACCGATGCCGAACGATGGCGACCTCGTCGACCTGATTCCGTTGTGGCTGCCGGATGCCCGTGCGCAGCAACTCGCCCTGGTCGATAACCCCGCCTTGCTTTACGGCTTCGAGCCGGTAGTTTGAGCGCATCATGAGCGACGCCCGCGCCTCCGCCGTTCCGGCTTCCGCCACCCTCTCGACCACGCTGGTCGCGCGGCTGCGCGATTCGATCATGCGCGGCGACCTGCTGCCGGGCAGCAAGCTCAATCTCGACCGGTTGCGCGCCGCCTTCGGCGTCAGCCTCAGCCCGCTGCGCGAGGCGCTGTGCCGCCTCGAGAATGACGGGCTGGTCGCGCTGATCGACCAGCGCGGCTATCGCGTCACGCCGGTGTCGGCGGATAATCTCACGGAGATCATCCGGCTTCGTGTCGAGCTCGAGGGCCTCGCGATCAAGGAGGCGATCGAGCATGGCGACGTCGCCTGGGAAGGCCGCATCCTGGCGGCGCTGCACCGGTTGAGCCGCTGCAAGCGCGGCGCGCGCTCCGCCGCCGAGCAGGAGGCCTGGGAGACCGCGCACCGCGCCTTCCACGCCGAACTGATCTCGGCGTGCCGGATGCCGCTGCTGCGCCAGTTCTGCGCCAGCCTGCACGACCAGAGCGACCGCTATCGCCGCATCTTCCTCAGGAAGCACGCGCCGGACCGCAAGGTGCCGGCCGAGCACGAAGCGCTGGCCCATGCCATGATCGAGCGCCGCGCCCGCGACGCCACCCGCATCCTGCGCGACCACATCGAACGCACCGGCCACAACATCCAGGCCGCGCTGGCGCAGAGTACGAAATCCGAAGAATCGTAGCCTGGATGAGCGAAGCGATATCCGGGTTCGTCGGAGCCCCGCATCCCGCAAGCGCTCATGCGGGCTGCCGGCGGACCCGCATCCACGTCGCGCAATACATCTTGGGATGCTGTGAATGTGCCGCTGATTTGCCCGACACGTCAAGGGCTCAGCCCGGATTCGCCCGCGCCGCCGGCTACTGTGCATGGGGTTGTTTTGCATGTTCTGATCTGGCGCCGGCGATCCCCCTCTGCCGACTGCCGTAGAACTACGGACCTTCGCCGCGGCCGATGGAACCGGCGGGCACCTGTCGACACGCGCCGCTGCACGCTTTGGTAACCCCTCCTGTTTACCCTGTCGGCGCCGATTCATGGGAATTGGGTAGCGTTAGGGTGCTGGCGGCTGATCGATGTCGCATGGGTCGGACGATAGTGACAATTACTGGCCGGGTTACGTCGATGCGCTGACGTCGATGGTCCAGGTGCTGGCGTTCGTCATGATGATGCTGGCGATGGCGGTGTTCGTGCTGTCGCAGAGCGTGACCAAGAAGGCCGTCGAGGCGATCGCGGCCGCCGTCAACGCCGAGGTGAAGCCGAATTCCGACGTCAAGCAGTTGACGCAGGCGGTGATCGACAAGCTCGATGTCCTGCGAAGATCGACCTCCGCCGAGCCGGCCAAGCCGCCCGCCGAGCCGCAGCCTTCGGACGAGCAGAAGATCGCCGCATCGCGTGTCGCGGCGCGCACCCAGCCGCGCGTGGCGCCGGTCGAGCCGAAGCCCGACGCGCCGCGCCTGATGATCGATTTCGAGAGCGGCAGCTACCGGCTCGACGAGCCGCGCGCACGCCAGATCGCGGGCTTCGTCGGCGAGAACGCCGCCGCCGACAAGCCAAGGCCGATCATCGTCAACGCCTATGCCTTCACCGGCGAGGGCGCGATATCCGAAGCGAGGCGGCTCGCCTATTACCGCGCGATGATGGCGCGCAAGCAGCTGATCGACGCCAAGGTCCGGCCGGAGAACATCAAGATCAACGTCAACGACGTCGCCGACCGCGCCAGGGCCCAGACCGTCGAACTGATCGCGGCGGAGCCATCGGCCAACTAGTTCTTGCACGCGGAATCTGATCGGGCTTTTGCCCGGGGAATGGGATGATGGAAAAGCAGATTGCGTATATCCGGAACAAGATGATCGGATTGATCGCAATTATCGCGATCGTCAGCGCCTGGCAGTGGGATTTCATCCATGAAGGCGTGATGGCGCACGTCTGGACCACCGGCTCGATCCTGAGCGCCTTCGCGTTCTCGATCGTGATGGCCTTCATCTTCGTCCACAAGCTCAAGAACGAGGTCATCGCCTTCAACGCGCTGAAGGAGATGTGGGACGACATCCGCATGGGGCCGGTCGAGCAGAAGGCCGATCCGCTGTGGCGTCATTATCGCTGCTCCCGTCCGGGACGGATGTTCAGGCGGCCGCGGCTGCTCGGTCACGCCTATGACCTCGTCACCGAGGAACTGGCGCGCACCAAGAAGATCCGGATCTCGGTCGAGACCATGAACACGCTGGTCCACAAGATCGGTTCGACCATCGACGACGAGAAATCGCTGCTCGGCTACATGTCCGGCCTGCTGGTGTTCATGGGCCTGATCGGCACGTTCATCGGCCTGCTGCACATGGTGGGATCGATGGGCGGCATCATCGGCACGCTGGCGAGTTCGGCCGGCGGCTCCAGCGGATCGACGGATGCGTTCCAGCAGCTGCTCGGCGCATTGCAGGAGCCGCTGAAGGGCATGGCGTCTGGCTTCGCCGCTTCGCTGTTCGGCCTGTTCAGTTCGCTGGTCGTCGGCCTTTTGGCGCGGTTTGCCGGCCAGGCCGCCGGCGTGCTCAAGCACGAGTTCGAATCCTGGCTCGCCGGCGTCGTCCAGATCGGCGACGAGGAGGATCAGGAAGCCAATGCGCCGCAGCGCGTCGTCAGCGGCGAGACCGCGCGCATGGAATCGCTGGTGCGCACCGTCGGCGACATCCTTGCGGACTATGCCAGGGTTGCCGCCACTTTCGACCAGACCGTCCGCGTGCTCGGCGATCTGCAGCGCGGCCAGCAGCAGCAGGGCAGGATCATCGACAGCGTCGCCGAGAGCATGAGCCGGATCGGCGCCGGCATCGAGGCGCTGACCGACGGCGTCTCGAAAACCATCGCCGCCGAACTGGCCGCGACGCGCGCGATGGTCAGCGAGCTGGAGCGGACCCACAGCGGCAATCTGCGCATGCTCGCCCACAACCATGCCCAGACCGCGGTCCAGATCGCCTCGGTGGTCGAGCAGAATGCCGTGATCGCCGAGCGGATGCCGAAACAGCTGAGCGCCAATATCGAGGCGCGGATCGATCAGGCGGTCAGAGATGCCGTCGGTCCGGTGGGTCTCACGGTGTCCGACCAGATGGAAAAACTGCAGCAGACGTTTTCGGATTATTCGAGAGACGCCGATCCCGGCCGGTCAGCCGGCGCGGCGCCGGATCCCCGCGACCTCGAGAGCCAGATTTCGGAAGGTTTCGAGCGTCTCAACAACAATGTCGGCGCGGCGTTCTCCGCCTATTCGGGCGTGCTGAAGATGGCGGTCGCCGCGCTCGACAAGACCGAGCCCGGCCTCGAAGAACTCGCCCGCGACGGCGCGGCGGCGCACGCCGCCAGCAAAGCGCTGGCGCATTAGCACGTCCGTCATGAACAATCGCGACGAGGGATTTCGATGAACCCGGAAAGCAAGATCTCCTCCGCTCTGCCGCGCCTGAAACTGCCGATTCAGTTGCGCAAGAAGAAGCAGGGCTACTCGCGCCGCCACAGCCGCCACGCCTGCGTCGTGATCGGGACCATGAAGGTGATCGACATCGGCGCGGAGTTCGACGGCGCGCTGCTCGAAGTCTCGCGCGGCGGCTGCACATTCCGCCAGGCCAGCATGTTCGTCCTCGACCGCATCGGCGAGGCGGTGCTGGTCCGCACCGAGTTCTTCGAACTGGAAGGCCGCATCCGCGCCGTTCGGCCGGAAGGCTACGGCGTGCAGTTCTTCGGCGAAATCGCCGACGACGTGATCGACCGCATCGTGGCCGAGTATGGCTTCAACGTCGCCGAATCCTTCCTCGCCAAGCGCAATTGAGCGCAGGCGATTTCGGAACGGCCGCTCGCCGGTGCGAGCCCTTTGAGGCGCGGCCTGATGCCGGCAGGCCGGCGTTCACCCGGCGAATTCCGTAATAATACTCGCTTATCGGTTCCTGCTCCGGATTTAACCGGCAATTAACGATAATAGAGTATTAACTCGCTGTAGCGTCTAGGGTTTTTCCTTGTCAGTTGCAGCATGAGTTCCGGTTTGTTGTCCCCCGAGATCAGCAGAAAACCCTCCTTGGCGAGGTGCTGGGAGGCGCGTGCCTGCCTTGACCGGCGCGCGCTCGCGGCGGGCAGGTTGGCAGCGGCTTGTCTGCTGGCGGCGGCGCTGACCGGCTGCGTGACCGGGACCAAGATTCCCAACAGTCCGTTTCTCACCGCGGTGACGCGGCTCAATCCGATCGCCGCCGCGTCGAGCGCTGGCGCCATGCCGGCCAGCACGGCCGCTTCGCCGCTCGACGCCAATGCCCAGGCTCTGGATCTGCCGCTGAGAGGTTCGATCTCGCAACCGGCGCCCGTTGCCGGCGCGGCGCCACGGCAGCAGGCGCCACCGCCGCCGCGTTTCGTCGCGCCGACGCCGGAGCGGGCGCAGGTCTATCCGCAGATCGCTGCCGCGCAAACCGATCTGATTGCTTCTGTCGCTCCCGCGACAACGGCCGTTCCGAAGCGGCCGAACGATCCGCCGCCGCGCGGCGGAAAGACGGTGTTGCTGGGCGAAGCCGTCGGTGTCGCGGTTCTCAGCCATCCGTTGATGGGCGCTCAGGCCGCGAAGGTGACCGGATCGCTGGCCGACGTCAGAACCGCGCAAGGGGCACTGAAGCCGCAGCTGCAGGTTTTCGCGGGGACGGGCGGTTCGTATCTCGGCTCCTACCAGAACTCTCCGCAACAATTCGGCTCGGTCGCCATTCCCGGCAGCACGCGGTCCGACGCGGGATTTTCGCTCCGGCAGCTCGTCTATGATTTCGGCGCCGCCAAGGCGGACGTGGCGCGGACGAAGTCCGTCGTCGATGCCGAACGTCTGCGTCTCGCGGACCAGGCCGAAGACATCGCGCTGCGAACCGTCAATGCCTATCTGAATCTGCTGGAGCAGCGTGAGCTGATCGCCTTGATGGACAAGGTGGTCGCCGACGACAACAACTTCGCGAACCTCGTCAAGCTCAGCGAACAGCAGGGCAACGGCACCGTCGCCGACGTCAGCCGCATCAAGTCCAAGGTGATCGAGGTCGAGGCCGTCAGGACCGACCTGATGACGTCGATGAAGGCGGCGGAAGACGAGTTTTCCCGGCTGACCAAGATCGATCCCGCGCTCGTTCGGCAATCGCCGCGCGGCGTGCCACGCATTCCCGCCTCTCTCGACGTCGCGCTCGAAGCGGCAAAGCGCTCCAACCCTTCCTTGCTGGCGTTCAGCGCCACCGGCGCATCCATCGACCATCAACTCGCCTCGCAGCAGGCGCAGCGGCTGCCGCGGGTCGATCTGCAGGGCGACGGGCTGGTCAAGCACTACCTTGGCACGCCCGCCGCGAGCCAGGGTATCGTCGATTCCCGGCTGATGCTGATGGTGTCGTACAAGCTGCTCGACGGCGGCGTGCTATCCGCCCAGGCCGATCGCATCCGCGAGGACAAGCGGGCGAACGATTTCAAGACGCTGGATGAACGCGAGACGATCGAGCTGAACCTGCGGCGCTTCTATCAGGCGCTGGCGTCCAACCGGATCAAGGAGAGCGCGGCCCTTCAGGGCACGGCGACGGCGCAAAAGGCCAACAGCCTCTATCTCGAACAGTTCAAGGCCGGCAAGCGCACGGTGTTCGAGGTGCTCGACAGCCGGATGGTCGTGTTCACGATGCAGAAGAACGCGGTTAACGGCAGGTATGAGCAGATGCGGGCCGGCTACGGCATCCTGCGCAACATGGGCAAACTGGTCGAAGCGGCAGCCACTTCTCCCGCAGGCTAGCGATCGGCCGATCATCGGTACAAGGTTTCGGTAACCTTATCGAGCCGGTAACCACTTAATCGGGCTAAGCCATAGTTAACCCGACGCGGGCATAATTTCTGGAACGGTTTCAGTGATTTGCCTTTTCAGTATGTCGGTGATCGAGTTCCCATGGACGCCCCAGATATTAAGCCGGACAATCAGTCCGCTAATACGAGCACTCCTGCAACCAGGGAGTCGAAGGGCGCCACGGTAGCGCTCGCAGCGCCGACCGATGCGATTGTCACTTCCGTTCAACGTCCCGCGGCGGGCTCGATCAGCGTGGTGGAAGTCCCGCCGGGCGCGCAGCTCAAGCTTGACTTCGCTTCGACCGAAGCGAAGTTCGCCGTGCTTGACGTCGATCTGGTGCTGCTGTTTCCCGACGGCGCAAAGGTCATCTTCCCCGGTTACGCATTCAATCTCGTCGGACAGGAGAGCACGGATGCGGTGTTCTCCGACAAGATCGTGTCGCCGCAGCAGATGCTGGCTTTCGTCGACGAGCTCAAGCTGCTCAACGACGTGAATTCTCCGCTGCTGGGATCGAACTCGAAGGCCGAGCAGCAGAACCAGGAGCAGGGCAAGGAGAAAAGCGAGGCAAAGGAGCCGCCCGCGGAGGAAGCACCGGCCGCGCCGCCGCAGCCGGCCGCTCCGACGGCGAAGCTCACCGCGGTTGCCGATTTCACCAAGCCGCCGGAAACGCCGGCCGACCGCTTCTTCAAGAAGCTGAACGACGACGCTGCGCCGCCGGCATCGTCGGGCGGCCCGCCTGGTTCGAAGAACACGACCGACGGACTGACGGCCGTGACCGATCCGGGCACGGGCACCGGCGACGGCAACGTCAGCGCCGCCAAGCTCGACGTCACGCTGTTCGGTGTCTCGGGCGACCAAACCTCGGGCCTGCCGTCAGGCGGCCTGCGAATCCTCGGTGCGGCCTCGGAAATCCCGGCGACGACCGACAAGACGTTTGCCGTTCAGCAGCAGATGCGGACGCTGGTCGGCACCGCCCAGGACGACGTGATCTACGCCGCCAATCCGAACCGCATGCCGTCGGGAACGTCTGAACGCCTGCTCGACGTCAAGGTGACGTTTCCGGATGACGGGATCACGGCAAAGACCGCGACGATCACCAATCTACCGGCAGGCTTCGCCATCAACAATGGCGTCCAGAGCGGCAATAACTGGGTCGTCGCACTCGATCCCGCCGATCCGAGCCATCTGCAGATCGAACTCCGCTACGTTCTGCCGACCTCCGCGACGGTACCCGACGGCAACGGCTTTCTCGGCAGCTTCAACCTCAACATCCTCTTTGGCGCGGTCGACTCCGCCGGCGCGACCCGACTCTATTCGGGCACCCAGACCTTCGTCATTCGCGATGTGACCAGCGACGCCGATGTCTACATGGTGTCGGCTGACGGCAAGTCGACGATCCTCGGCCTCAACGCCACCCCGCCCGGCGCGAATATTTCAGGTGGCGGAGGCAACGACCTGATTTATGCCGGACCCGGCCACGACATTCTCGACGGCGGCACCGGCACCAATACTGTCTCCTACAAATATTCCAACGAGGGCGTTACGGTCGATCTGTCGGCCGGCACCGGCACCGGCGGTTATGCCGCGGCAGACACGCTCCTGAACTTCAGCAATGTCGAAGGTTCGACCCACGCCGACAGGCTCACGGGCACCGCCGGCGACAACGTCTTCTACGGCAGCGGCGGCGGCGATACGTTCATCGGCAATGGCGGCAACGATACCGTCGACTACAGCGCTTCTTCGACCGGCGTCACCGTCAACCTGACGACGGGGGCAGGGACGGCCGGCATGGCCGCCGGCGATTCGCTGATCGGAATCACCAACCTCGTCGGCTCGGCGACCGGCAACAATTCGCTGACCGGCGATGCCAATGCGAACACCCTGACGGGCGGCGCCGGCAACGACTATCTCGATGGCGCGGGCGGCGCGGATACGCTGCTGGGCCTCGGCGGCAACGACACGATGGTCTATCGCGGCGGCGAAACGCTGGTCGATGGCGGAACGGGAACCAATACGCTCAACCTGGCGGCGGCCGTCACCGTCAACCTCGGCAATGCCGACCAGACCACGGGTGACGCGGTCAACGTCGTCAATTTCCAGAATGTCGACGCGTCCGCGCTCTCGACCGGCGTATCGATCACCGGCTCGGTGGCGGCCAACGCGATCACCGGCGGTTCCGGCAACGACACGATCGATGGCGCCGGCGGCGCCGACGTGATTCATGCCGGCGCCGGCAACGACGCCGTCACCTATCGCGGCTCCGAAGTCCTGATCGATGGCGGCACCGACAACAACACGCTGGTGATGCTGGCCCAGGCCAATGTCAATCTCGGCGCGGCCGACCAGACGTCAGGCGATACCACCGCCGTCAGCAACTTCCAGAACGTCAATGCGTCCGCGCTGAACGCCGGCCAGGCGATCACGATCGTCGGCTCAGCCGGCGTCAACGTGCTGACCGGCGGCGCCGGCAACGACACGATCGACGGCGCCGGCGGCAGCGACATCATCAGTGGCGGTGGCGGCGACGACAGCATTGCCTATCGCGGGACAGAGAACAGCATCGACGGCGGCAGCGGCAACAACACGCTGACGCTGCAGGCCGCGGCTACCGTCAATCTCGGCAATGCCGACGTCACCACCGGCGACGGCGTCCTGACGAGCAATTTCATCAACGTCGACGCCTCTGCGCTCAGCACGGGGGTCAGTCTCACCGGCTCCGCGGCCGCCAACATCATCCGGGGCGGTGCCGGCGACGATACGATCGACAGCGCCGGCGGCGCCGACACCATCACCGCCGGAGCAGGCAGCGATACCGTCGTCTATCGCGGGACGGAAACCTCGATCGACGGCGGCGCCGGCGCCGATACGCTGGTGCTGGCCGCTTCCGGCGGCGTCACCCAGGTCAACTTTTCCCTTGCCGCTGGCGCCGACCAGACAGTTGGCGATACCGTCAACGTGACGCGCTTCGAGAATCTCGATGCCAGCGCGCTGTCCACGGCGCTCAATGTCATCGGCTCGACCGCCGTCAACCAGCTCTTGACCGGCAGCGGAAACGATACGGTCGACGGCGGCGGCGGCGCCGACGTCATCGCGACCGGCAGTGGCGACGACGTCGTCGCCTATCGCGGCACCGAGGCGTCGATCGACGGCGGCAGCGGCAACAACACGGTTCGCCTGCTCGACGCCACCGACATCAATCTCACGCGCGTCGATCAGTCGGTCGGCGATTCGACGGCGCTGTCCAATTTCCAGAACGTCGACGCCAGCGGGTTGGGCGCCGGGCAGGACGTCACGATCATCGGCACGGGCGCGGCCAATATCCTGACCGGCGGCGGCGGCGCGGACACGATCAACGGCGGCGGCGGCGCGGACATCATCGATGGCGGCGCCGGCAACGACTCCGCTTCGTATTGGGGCACCGAAGTCTCGATCGACGGCGGCAGCGGCACCAACACGCTGGTGCTGCGGGCCGCGGCCACGGTCAACCTCGCGAATGCCGACCAGACGTCCCTTGACGCGACCAATGTCGCGAATTTCCAGAACGTCGATGCGTCGGCGCTGTCGAGCGGGACGACCATCACGGGGTCCGCTTCCGCCAACACCATCATCGGCGGATCGGGCGCCGATACAATCGATGGCGGCGGCGGCGCCGACACGATCTCGGCCGGTGACGGCAACGACCTGGTCTATGTTCACGGCAGCGAAATCAGCATCGATGGCGGTGACGGCAACGATACGCTGGTGCTGCCGAACGCCAGCACCGTCACGGCGGTCAATTTCTCGGTGGCCGCCGGCCTCGACCAGACGGCGGGCGACGTCGCCAGTGTCGTGAATTTCGAGAATCTCGACGCCACGGCGATGACGACCGCGCTGACGGTCACGGGCTCGGCGCTGGCCAACTCGATCCTGACCGGCTCCGGAAACGATACCATCCGCGGCGGGGGCGGCGGCGATGTGATCGACGCCGGCGCCGGCAACGATTCCGTCGACTTTTGGAGCACCGAAGTCTCGATCGACGGTGGGACCGGCAGCAACACGCTGGTGCTGCGCGCGACCGCCGACATCGACCTCTCGGCGGTCGATCAGTCGTTGGGCGATTCGACCTCCGTATCCAATTTCGTCAATGTCAACGCCAGCGCGGTATCGACCGGCGTTACGATCCTGGGTTCGTCGGCTGCGAACATCCTGACCGGCGGCAGCGGTGCGGACACGATCGACGGCAATGGCGGCGCCGACGTCATCAGCGCCGGGGCAGGCGCCGATATCGTCACCATCCACGGCACCGAAGCCTCGGTCGACGGCGGTTCCGGTTCGGACACGCTCGTCGTCAGCGCCGGATCGACCATATCGACGGTGAATTTTGCGGTCGTCGCGGGCACCGACCAGACGTCCGGCGACACCGTCACCGTCACGAATTTCGAAAATCTGGATGCCAGCGGGTTGACGACCGCGCTGACCGTGACCGGCTCAAGCGTGGCCAACACGATCTTGACCGGCGCCGGGAACGACACCGTCGACGGCGGCGGCGGCGCGGATGTCATCAACGCCGGCGCAGGCAACGACACGGTCAGCTACTACGGCACCGAAGCGTCGATCAATTCCGGAACCGGCGTCAATACCCTGGTGATGCGCACCGCGACCAGCGTTGATCTGGGACTTGTCGACCAGACCGTCGGCGATGCCGTTACCGTATCCAATTTCCAGAACGTCGATGCCAGCCTGCTCGGTTCGGCGCAGGGCATCAGCATTCTCGGCAATGGCCTCGCCAACATCATCACCGGAGGCGCCGGCAACGACACGATCGACGGCGGTGGCGGCGCCGACGTCATCGACGCCGCTGCGGGCAACGACACCGTGGCCTATCGCGGCACCGAGACTTCGATTGCCGGCGGCTCAGGCACCAACACCCTGCAGCTGAAGGCGGTCACTACCGTCAATCTTGGCAATGCGGACCAGACCACCGGCGATACGGTCAACGCCACCGGATTCAGGAACGTCGACGCCAGCGCGCTTTCCGCCGCACAGGGCGTCTCGATCACCGGCGACGCGCAGGCCAATACCATCACGGGCGGCGCCGGGGCAGACGTCATCGACGGCGGCGGCGGCGCCGACGTCATCAACGCGGGAAGCGGCGACGACGCGGTGCACTACCGCGGCGCCGAAATCCTTGTCGATGGCGGCTTCGGCTCCAACACGCTGTTGATCGACAATGCCGGCGGCATCACGCGCGTCGACCTCAGCGTCGCATCCGGCGCCGACCAGACCATCGGCGATACGGTCAACGTCGCCAATTTCCAGAACGTCGACGCCTCCATTCTCACCACCGGTATCGTCGTCACCGGTTCGTCTTCGGCGAACACGATCACCACCGGATCCGGCAACGATATCGTCGACGGCGGCGGCGGCGGCGATACGATCTCGACCGGCATCGGCAACGACACCGTGTCGTATTACGGTTCCGAAGTCGCGATCGACGGCGGTGTGGGAACCAACACGCTGGTGTTGAAGAACGCGGCCACCGTCAATCTCGGCAATGTCGACCAGACGACCGGAGACGCCGTCAACGTCGCCAATTTCGTCAATGTCGATGCTTCGGCGCTGGCCGTCGGCGCGACGATCACCGGCTCGGCGGCGGCCAACACGATCACGGGCGGCGCCGGCAACGACACGATCGACGGTGCCGGTGGCGCTGACGTCATCAATGGCGGCGGCGGCGACGATACGATCCTGACGCGCGGCGGCGAGGCGTCGATCGACGGCGGCACGGGCGCGGACACGCTGGTGCTTGCGGCCGCCTCGACCGTGACGGCGGTGAACTTCGCCGTGGCCGGCGGCACCGACCAGACCACGGGCGACACCGTCAGCATCGTCAACTTCGAAAATCTCAACGCGAGCGCCATGACCACGGCGCTCAATGTGACTGGCTCATCTTCCGCCAACGTGATCACGACCGGTTCGGGCAACGACGTCATCCATGGCGGCGGCGGCGCCGACATCATCACGACCGGTACGGGCGACGACGCCGTCGACTATTGGGGCTCCGAGGTCTCGATCGACGGTGGCGGCGGCACCAATACGCTGGTGGTCCGGGCGTCGGCCACGCTCGATCTGGGCGCATCCGACCAGTCGGCGGGCGACCTTGCGGCCGTTTCGAACTTCCAGAACGTCGATGCGTCGGGACTGACCTCCACGCAGATCGTCTCGGTGGTCGGTTCGTCGGGCGCGAACACCATCATCGGCGGCGCCGGCGCCGACCAGATCGACGGCGGCGGCGGCGCGGACACGATCGCGGCCGGCGGCGGCAACGACACGGTGACGTTTCGTGGCACCGAAGCGTCGGTCGATGGCGGCGCCGGGTCGGATACGCTCGTTCTGATCGCAGGCTCCGCGGTCACCAATGTCGATTTCTCGGTTCCGGCCGGCACCGATCAGACGTCCGGCGACACGACCGGCGTCACGAATTTCGAGAGTCTCAACGGGGCGGCGCTGACGACGGCGCTGACCGTGACCGGTTCGGCCGCGGCCAACACCATCACCACCGGCTCCGGCAACGATGTCGTCGATGGCGGCGGCGGCGCCGACGTCATCGCCACCGGCGCCGGCAACGACACCGTGTCTTATCACGGCACCGAATTCTCCATCGATGGCGGCACCGGCGTCAACAATCTGGTCCTGCAGGCCGCGACCGATGTCAACCTCGGCCGCGTCGACCAGACCGTCGGCGATGCCGTGACGGTGTCGAACTTCCAGAACGTCGATGCCGGCGCGTTGAGCGCGGCGGAAGGCGTCACCATCATCGGTAATTCGCTGACCAACACCATCGTCGGCGGCCTTGGCGACGACACGATCGATGGCGCCGGCGGCGCCGACCTGATCCTCGGCGGTGACGGCAACGACACCATCGCCTATCGCGGTACCGAAACCTCGCTCGACGGCGGCACCGGCACCGACACGCTGCTGCTCAAGACCGCCGTGACCGTCAACCTGGCCAACGCGGACCAGACCACGGGCGATTCGGTCACGGTGACCGATTTCCAGAATGTCGACGCCAGTATCCTGAACGCCACGCAAGGCATCTCGATCACCGGCTCGACGGGCGCCAACGCGATTACCGGCGGCGCGGGCGCCGATACGATCGATGGTGGCGGCGGGCTGGATGTGATCGCCGCCGGGGGCGGCAATGACACCGTCACTTATCAGGGTTCGGAAACGTCGATCGACGGCGGCACCGGCAACGATACGATCGTACTGCAGGCCTCGGGTGGAACCAGCACGGTCAATCTTTCGGTGCCGGCCAATGTCGATCAGACCTCCGGCGATGCCGTCGACGTCCTGAACTTCGAGAATGTCGATGCCTCCGCGCTGTCGTCGGCGATCACGCTGATCGGCTCGTCCTCCGCCAACGTCATCACCGGTGGCACCGGCAACGACACGATCGATGGTGGCGGCGGCGCCGACACGATCGCCGCCGGCGCGGGCAACGACCAGGTTTCCTACTACGCGACCGAAGTGTCGATCGACGGCGGAGCGGGCACCAACACGCTGGTACTGAAGACGTCCGTCGGCAGCATCAACCTTGCCAACGCCGACCAGACCAGCGGCGATTCGACCAACGTTTCCAATTTCCAGAACGTCGATGCTTCCGCGCTGATCACCGGGGTCACGATTACCGGTTCTTCCGCTGCCGAAATCATCACCGGCGGCGCCGGAAACGATACGATCGACGGCGGTGGCGGTGCGGACGTGATCAATGCCGCCGGCGGCGACGACACGGTCATCTATCGCGGTTCCGAGGTCTCGATCGACGGCGGAGCCGGTTCGGACACGTTGCAGCTGACGGTCGGCTCGACGGTCACCGACGTCAATTTTGCCGTGGCTGCCGGCGTCGACCAGACGACCGGCGACACCGTGGCGGTGACCAATTTCGAGAACCTCAACGCCAGCGCCATGACGACGGCGCTCACCGTCACCGGCTCGGCGCTCGGCAATACCCTGACCACGGGCTCGGGGAACGACGTCATCCATGGTGGCGGCGGCGCCGATATCATCAATGCGGGCGGCGGCAACGACCAGGTCGATTACTGGGCCAGCGAAATCTCGATCGCCGGCGGCAGCGGCACCAACACGCTGGTGGTGCGTACGTCGGCGACACTCGATCTCTCTGCGGGCGATCAAACGCTGAGCGACCTCACCGCCGTCAGCGGATTCCAGAACGTCGATGCGACGTCGCTCAATTCGACCCAGTCGATTTCGGTGCTTGGATCTGCGGCCGCCAACACCATTTCGGGCGGCGCGGGCGCCGACGTGATCGACGGTGGCGGCGGCGCTGACGTCATCAATGCCGGCGGTGGCAACGATACGGTCACCGTCCGCGGCAGCGAGACATCGGCTGACGGCGGCGCCGGATCCGATACGATGATCCTGCGGTCGGGGACCAGCGTCACCGCGGTCGATTTCGGCGTCGTCGCCGGCAACGACCAGACCGCCGGCGACAGCGTCAATGTCACCAATTTCGAGAATCTCGACGCCAGCGCCGTCTCCACCAATTTGACGGTCACGGGCGGCGCGGCCGCCAACGTCATCACCACGGGCGCGGGCAACGACACGATCGACAGCGCCGGCGGCGCCGACGTCATCAGTGCGGGCGCGGGCGGCGACACGATTTCCTATCGCGGCACCGAAGCGTCGATCGACGCCGGCACCGGCGTCGACACGCTGGTGCTCAAGGCGTCCGGCGGCATCACCACGGTCGACCTCAGTGGAGCCGCGGGCTCCGACCAGACCTATGGCGACAGCGTGACGGTCTCGAACTTCGAGAATGTCGACGCCACGGTGCTGTTGTCGGCGCAGGGGATCTCGATCATCGGGTCCGCGACAGCCAACACCATCCTGGGCGGCGCGGGCGCCGACACCATCGACGGCGGCGGCGGCGCCGACGTCATCGCCGGCGGTGCCGGCAACGATACGATCTCGTTCTACGGCTCCGAGACCACGGTGGACGGCGAAGCCGGCAACGATACCCTGGTCCTTGCCGCCGGGGGCGGCATCACGGCCGTGGATTTCTCGGTTGCCGCTAATGCGGACCAGACCACCGGCGATACGGTGAGCGTGCGGAATTTCGAGAACCTGAACGCCTCCGTCGTGGCGACCGCGCTGGCGGTCACGGGATCGTCCGGCGCCAACGTCATCCAGACCGGCGGCGGCAACGACACGATCGATGGCGGCGGCGGCGCCGACGTCATTACCGCCGGCGCCGGCAACGACTCCGTTTCCTATTACAATTCGGAAGTCTCGATCGACGGCGGCACCGGCACCAACACGCTGGTGCTGCGCGCCGTCACCACGGTCAACCTCGGCAATATCGACCAGACCAGCGGCGACGCCGTCTCGGTGACCGGCTTCCAGAACGTCGACGCCTCGGCGCTGTCGTCGGGCATCTCGCTGACGGGCTCGGCGGGCACCAACACCATCATCGGCGGCAGCGGCAACGACACCATCGATGGCGTCGGCGGCGCCGATATCATCGATGCCGGGGCCGGCAACGACACGGTGACGTTCCGCGGCGCCGAGGCCTCGATTGACGGCGGCAACGGCCTGGATACGCTCGTGATTGCCACCGGCGCGACGGTCACCGCCGTGAACTTCTCGGTCGCGGCCGGTGCGGACCAGACCGTCGGCGATTCCTCGAACATTCGGAATTTCGAGAACCTCGATGCCTCGCTGGTGACGGCCGGCCTCACCGTGACCGGTTCGGCGGCGGCCAATATCATCACGACGGGTTCAGGCAACGACACGATCGACGGCGGCGGCGGCGCTGACGTGATCAATTCCGGCGGCGGCAACGATACCATCTCCTACTATGGGTCGGAGAGTTCGCTCGACGGCGGCAGCGGCAACAACACGCTGCTGCTGAAAGCCGTGACGACGGTCAATCTCGGTAACGTCGACCAGACCACCGGCGATGCGACCAGCGTGGCGAACTTCCAGAATGTCGACGCTTCCGGATTGTCCGGCTCGGTGACGATCACGGGTTCGTCCGTCGCCAACATCATCACGACGGGTTCGGGCAACGACACGATCGACGGCGCGGGCGGCGCCGACGTCATCAACGCCGGTTCCGGCAATGATTCCGTCTCCTACTATGGTTCGGAGAATTCGATCGACGGCGGCGCCGGCACCAACACGCTGGTGATGCGCGCCGCAGCGAACGTCAACCTCGCCAATGCCGACCAGACCACCGGCGATACCGCCGGCGTGTCGAACTTCCAGAACGTCGACGCGTCCGGGCTTTCGTCGGCGATTTCGATCATCGGTTCGTCAGGTGCGAACGTGCTGACCGGCGGCACCGGCAATGACAGCATCGACGGTGGCGGCGGCGCCGACGTCATCGCCGCGGGCAACGGCAACGATACGGTGACTTACCGGGGCGCCGAGACGTCGATCGACGGCGGGACGGGGACGGATACGCTGGTGCTGGCCGCGAGCGGCGGAACCACGGCCGTCAATTTCGGCGTCGCGACCAACGTCGATCAGACGACGGGCGACTCGGTCAACGTCACCAATTTCGAGAACCTCGACGCCAGCGCGATCAACTCGGCGCTGTCGGTGATCGGCTCGGTGTTCTCCAACACGATCACGACCGGCTCGGGCAACGATACGATCGATGGCGGCGGCGGCGCCGACATCATCAATGCCGGCAGCGGCAACGACAACGTCGCCTATTACGGCACGGAGAACTCGCTCGACGGCGGCGCCGGCAACAATACGCTTTCGCTGAGGACGGCGGCGACCGTCAACCTCGGCGTGGCCGACCAGACCGTCGGCGATGCCACCATCGTCAACAATTTCCAGAATGTCGACGCGTCGGCGCTGTCGTCGTCGGTCTCGATCACCGGATCGGTGACCGCCAACATCATCACCGGCGGCTCGGGCAACGACACGATCGATGGCGGCGGCGGCGCTGACGTCATTGCCGGCGGCCTTGGCGACGATACGGTCACTTACCGTGGCGCGGAGACGTCGATCGATGGCGGTGCTGGCACCGATACGCTGGTGGTGGGCGCGGGCGCGGCCGTCACCGGCGTCAATTTCTCGGTCGCGGGCGGCGCCGACCAGACCGCCGGCGACAGCGTCCTCGTCACCAATTTCGAGAATCTCGACGCCAGCGCGCTGACCACGGCGCTGACCGTCACCGGATCGACGTCGGCCAATATCCTGACGACCGGTTCGGGCAACGACATTATCGATGGCGCCGGCGGCGGCGACGTCATTTCGTCGGGCGGCGGCAACGATACGGTGTCCTATTACGGCGCCGAAGTGTCGATCGACGGCGGCACCGGCACCAATACGCTGGCGCTCCGCGCCGCCGTCACGGTCAACCTCGGCAATGTCGACCAGACCACCGGCGACACCACGTCGGTGTCCGGATTCCAGAATGTCGACGCCTCCGCGATGTCGGCGGGCGTGACGATCACGGGCTCCTCGGCCGCCAACGTCCTGACCGGCGGCTCCGGCAACGACACGATCGACGGCGCCGGCGGCGCCGATACCATCGTCGCGGGCGGCGGCGCCGACACCGTGACCTATCACGGCACCGAGACGTCGATCGACGGCGGCACCGGATCGGACACGCTGGTGCTGGCGGCGACCGGTGGGGTCACCGCGATCAACTTTACCGTCGCGGTTGGCGCCGACCAGACCGCCGGCGATACCGCGATCGTCGCCAATTTCGAGAATCTCGACGCGTCGGTCGCGACCACGGCGCTGACCGTCACCGGCTCCTCGGCGGCCAACACGATCACGACCGGCTCCGGCAACGACACGATCGATGGCGGCGGTGGCGCCGACGTCATCGATTCCGGCGCCGGCAACGACACGGTTTCCTACTACAATTCCGAAGTCTCGATCGACGGCGGCGCGGGCACCAACGCGCTGCTGCTGCGCGCGGCCACCACCGTCAACCTGGCGAATGCCGATCAGACCTCGGGCGACGCGGTCACGGTCGCCAATTTCCAGAATGTCGATGCGTCGCTGCTCTCGACCGGCGTTTCGATCACGGGCACGGCGAGCGCCAACACGATCACGGGCGGCACGGGTGCCGACACGATCGACGGCGCCGGCGGCGCCGATATCATCAGCGCCGGCGGCGGCAACGACTCCGTCATCTATCAGGGATCGGAAATTTCGATCGACGGCGGTACCGGATCCGACACGCTGACGCTGGCGGCGTCGGGCGGCATCACGGCGGTCAATTTCGCCGTCGCAGCCGGCGTCGACCAGACCACTGGCGACACGGTGGCAGTCAGCAATTTCGAGAATCTGGACGCCTCCGTCGTCGCGACCGCGCTGACGGTCACGGGCTCGGCTTCCGCCAACACGATCACTTCGGGCTCCGGCAACGACATCATCGATGGCGGCGGCGGCGCCGATACCATCAACGCCGGATCCGGCGACGATACGGTTTCCTATTACAATTCCGAAGTGTCGATCGACGGCAGCACGGGCACCAACACCCTGATCCTGAGGGCGGCCACGACGGTCAACCTCGCCAACTCCGACCAGACCACCGGCGACACCGCGACCGTCTCGAACTTCCAGAACGTCGACGCCTCGGCGCTGTCGTCGGGGATCACCATCGGAGGCACGTCCGGCACCAACGTCATCACCGGCGGCTCCGGCAACGACAGCATCGACGGTGCGGGCGGCGCGGACGTCATCAGCGCCGGCGGCGGCAATGACGCCGTCTCCTATTACGGCACCGAAGTGTCCGTCGACGGCGGCACCGGCGCCAACACGCTGGTGATGAAGGCGGCGGCGACGGTCAACCTGGCCAATGCCGATCAGACCACAGCGGACGCGACCAACGTCTCCAATTTCCAGAACGTCGATGCCTCCGCCCTGGTGACCGGCGTCTCCATCACCGGCTCGTCGTCGGCCAATACCATCACTTCCGGTTCCGGCAACGACACGATCGACGGGGGCGGGGGAGCCGATGTCATCAATGCCGGCGCCGGCGACGACACGGTTCAGTATCGCGGCACGGAAGTGTCGATCGACGGCAATACCGGCACCGACACCCTGATCGTCTCCGCCGGCGTCGGCCTCAGCGCCGTGAATTTCGCCGTTGCGAGCGGTTCGGACCAGACCACCGGCGACACCGTCAGCGTCACCAATTTCGAGAACCTCAATGCCGGCGCCCTGACAACGGCGGTGGTCGTCACGGGCTCCGCCTTCGCCAACACGATCGCGACCGGTTCGGGCAACGACACCATCGACGGCGGCGGCGGTACGGACGTCATCGCGGCCGGCGGCGGCGACGACAATGTCGCCTATCGCGGCGGCGAAACGTCGATCGACGGCGGCACCGGCGTCAACACCCTGACGCTGAAGGTGGCGGCCACCGTCGATCTCGCGGCGGGCGACCAGACCACGGGCGATTCCACCAACGTCGCGAATTTCGAGAGCATCGATGCGTCCGCACTGGCGGCGGGCGTATCGCTCACGGGATCGGCCGGCGCCAACACCATCATCGGCGGCTTCGGCAACGACACGATCGATGGCGGCGGCGGCGCCGATACCATCAACGCCAGTGGCGGCGACGACCAGGTGACCTATCACGGCACCGAAGTCTCCGTCGATGGCGGAACCGGATCGGACACGTTGGTGCTGGCCGCGACCGGCGGCATCACGGCGGTGAATTTCGCCGTCGCAGCGGGAGTGGACCAGACCACGGGCGACAGCGTCCTGGTCGCCAATTTCGAGAACCTGAACGCGTCGGTCGCGAGCACGGCATTGACGGTGCAGGGTTCGTCAGCCGTGAACGTCATCACCACCGGCTCCGGCGACGACAGCATCGACGGCGGTGGCGGCGCCGATATCATCGATGCCGGCGCCGGCAACGACACGGTCTCCTACCGCAGCACCGAGTTCTCGATCGACGGCGGCGTCGGCACCAACACGCTGCTGTTGCGGGCCGTGACCACGGTCAACCTGACCAACGCCGACCAGACGATGGGCGACGTCGTCACGGTGGCGAATTTCCAGAATGTCGACGCCTCGCAGCTCGTCGCGGGCGTCTCGATCACGGGTTCCGCCGGCGTCAACGTCCTGACCGGCGGCGCCGGCAATGACACGATCGATGGCAATGGCGGCGCCGACGTCATCGCGGCAGGTGGCGGCAGCGACACCGTGACTTACCACGGCTCCGAAGCGTCGATCGACGGCGGACTGGCGACGGACACGCTCGTCATGGCGGTCGACGGCGGCACCACGGCGGTCAATCTCGCTGTTGCGGCGGGCGCCGACCAGACGGTCGGCGACGTCGTCGGCGTCAGCAATTTCGAAAATCTTGATGCCAGCGCGCTTTCGACGGCGCTAACAGTCACCGGTTCGGCCTCGGCCAACACGATCACGACCGGCTCCGGCAACGATACCATCAATGGCGGCGGCGGTGCCGACATCATCGCGGCCGGCGCCGGCGACGACCAGGTGACCTATCGCGGCGCTGAAATCTCGATCGACGGCGGTACGGGTACCAATACCCTCGTCATGACGGTCGCGACTGCGGTCAACCTCAGCAATATCGATCAAACCACCGGCGACGTCACGGCGGTCACGAATTTCCAGAATGTCGACGCGTCGGCGCTTTCGGCCGCCGTCTCGATCACCGGCTCGTCCGGCCTCAACCTCATCACCGGCGGTTCCGGCGCCGACACCATCGACGGCAATGGCGGCGCGGACGTCATCGATGCCGGCGCGGGCGACGATACGGTGTCCTACCGCGGCACCGAAACCACGATCGACGGCAGCGGCGGCAACAACACGCTGCTGATGCGGGCCGCGGCCACGATCAACCTCGCCAATGCCGACCAGTCCACCGGCGACAGCACCAACGTGCTCAACTTCGTCAATGTCGATGCCTCGCTGCTCTCCAGCGGCGTCTCGATCACGGGCTCGGCGGCGGCCAACACGCTGACGGGCGGATCGGGCAACGATACGATCGACGGCGGCGGCGGCGGCGATACGATCGTCGCGGGGGCCGGCAACGATGCCGTGACCTATCGCGGCTCCGAACTGTCGATCGACGGCGGCAACGGGTCGGATACGCTGGTGATGACGACCTCCGGCGGCACCACGTCGATCAATTTCGCGGTGGCTGTCGGGACCGACCAGACGACGGGCGATACGGTGTCGGTCTCGAATTTCGAGAACGTCGACGCCAGCGCCTTGTCGACCGCGCTGAGCGTGCTGGGTTCGGCGGCCGCGAACACCATTTCGACCGGTTCGGGCGCCGATACCATCGACGGTGGTGGTGGCGCCGACATTATCAACGCCGGCGGCGGCAACGACACTGCCGTCTACTATGGCGCCGAAACGTCGATCGACGGCGGCGGTGGCACCAACACGCTGATCCTGCGTGCGGCCACCACGGTCAATCTGGCCAATGCCGACCAGACCACCGGCGATACGGCCGCCGTGGCGAACTTCCAGAACGTGGATGCGTCTTCGCTCGCCATCGGCGTCTCGCTGACGGGATCGGCGGGGGCCAACATCCTCAGCGGCGGTGCGGGAAACGATACGATCGATGGCGGCGGCGGCGCCGACACCATCACGGCGGGCGGTGGCGACGACATCGTCACCTATCACGGCACGGAGACGTCGATCGACGCCGGCAGCGGCGTCGATACGCTGGTGATGGCCGCAGGCGGCGGGACGACCGCGGTCGACTTCTCCGTCACCGCCGGGACCGACCAGACCACGGGCGACGCTACGCTGGTCAGGAATTTCGAGAATCTCGACGCCAGCGCGCTCAGCACGGCGCTCACGGTCACCGGTTCGACATCCGCCAACGTCATCACGACCGGCTCGGGTGCCGACATCATCGACGGCAACGGCGGCGGCGACACGATCGTCGCGGGCGCCGGCAACGACAGTGTCGCCTACTGGGGCACGGAAACGTCGATCGACGGCGGCGCAGACAACAATACGCTGGTGATGCGCGTCACCGGCACCGTGAACCTGGCGTCGGTCGACCAGACCTCGGGCGACGTCACGGTAGTGTCAAACTTCCAGAACGTGGATGCTTCGGCGCTTTCCGCCGGCGCATCGATCACCGGTTCGTCTGGCGTGAACATCATCACTGGCGGTTCGGGCGGCGACTCGATCGACGGCAATGGCGGCGCCGACGTCATCGACGCGGGCGGCGGCAATGACGGCGTCACCTATCGCGGGACCGAGAGCTCGATCGACGGCGGCTCGGGGGCCGACACGCTGACGCTGGCGGTGCTCGGCGGCATCACGGCGGTGAATCTTTCGGTTGCCGCGGGCGCCGACCAGACCACCGGCGACACCGTCGTTGTCAGCAATTTCGAACATATCAATGCCGGCGTCGCGACGACGGCCTTGACCGTCACCGGTTCTTCCGGCGGCAACAACATCACGACCGGCTCCGGCAACGACGTCATCGACGGCGGCGGCGGCGGCGACAACATTACCGCGGGCGCGGGCAATGACACCGTGTCCTATTATGGCAGCGAAAACTCGATCAGCGGCGGCACCGGGACCAACACGCTGATCCTGCAGGCGGCGGCCACCATCAATCTCGGCAATACCGACCAGACCACCGGCGATCTCACGACGGTGACCAATTTCCAGAACGTGGATGGTACGGCGATCGCCACCGCCATGAACATGATCGGCTCGTCTGGGGCCAACGTCATCACCGGCGGTTCAGGTGCCGATGTCATCGATGGCGCCGGCGGCGCCGACACGATCGACGCCGGCGGCGGCAACGATACCGTCTGGTACCGGACGGGAGCCACCGCGATCAGCGGCGGCGTCGGCACCAACACGCTCTACGTGGTCAACAACGTCACGATCAATCTTGCCAACGCGGATCAGACCAGCGGCGATAGCGCCAACGTCACCAACTTCCAGAACGTCGATGCCTCGTCCATCACCACGGCGGAGACCATCACGGGCTCGTCCGGCGCGAACACCGTCACCAGCGGCAGCGGCAACGACACCATCGACGGCGGCGGCGGCGTCGATGTGATCGACGCCGGCCTCGGCAACGATACCGTCACGTTCCGCGGCACTGAAACCTCGATCGCCGGCAATGCCGGCACCGATACGCTCGTGCTCGCCGCGGCGGGCGGCATCACGGCCGTCAACCTGGCCTCGGGCTCCGACCAGACGACGGGCGACACCGTCAACGTCACCGGGTTCGAAAACCTGAATGCCGGCGTCATGACCACGGCCGTCACGGTGACGGGATCGTCGATCGCCAATACGATCACGACGGGCACCGGCGACGACGTGATCCGGGGCGGCGGCGGCGCCGACGTCATCGCGGCCGGCGGCGGCAACGACACCGTCGACTATTACGGCGCCGAGACCAGCATCGATGGCGGCACCGGCAACAACACGCTGATCGTCAAGGCCGTTTCCGGCCTCACGGCGGTCAACCTGGCGGCGACGGCGGGCACGGACATCACCACCGGCGACACCGTTTCGGTGCTGAACTTCCAGAATCTCGATTCCAGCGCCGTCGGCGCCGGCCTGACGGTCACGGGTTCTTCGGCGGCCAACAACATCACGACCGGCAGCGGCGTGGATACGATCGATGGCGGCGGCGGCGCCGACGTCATCAGCGCGGGCGGCGGCGACGACACCGTTACGTTCCGCGGCACCGAAACCTCGATCGACGCCGGCACCGGCAACGACTGGCTGGTGCTCGCGGCCAGTGGCGGGGTCACCGCGGTGAACCTCACCTCCGGCAGCGACCAGACCACCGGCGATACCGTCACGGTGACGAACTTCGAATACGTCAATGCCAGCGCGCTCTCGACCGGCATCTCGATCACGGGCACGACCGGCACCAACTTCCTGACCGGCTCGACCGGCAACGACACGATCGACGGCAATGGCGGAGCCGATGTCATCAGCGCAGGGGCTGGCAACGATTCCGTCACCTATCGGGGCGCGGAAAGTTCGATCGACGGCGGCACCGGCACCAACACGCTGGTGATGGCCACGGCGGCCACCGTCAGCCTTGCGAGCGCGGACCAAACGGTCGGCGACCTCGTCACCGTCACCAACTTCCAGAACGTCGACGCGTCCGCCCTCTCGACGGGCATTTCGATCGGCGGCACGTCCTCGGCCAACGTCCTGACCGGCGGAACCGGCGACGATTCCATCGATGGCGGCGGCGGCGCCGATACCTTGACCGGCGGCGGCGGCAACGACTCGATTTCCTATTACGGCGCCGAAGCCGCGATCGATGGCGGCACCGGCAGCAATACGCTGGTGCTGCGTACGGCTGCAACGGTCAATCTCGCCAATGCGGACGTGACGACCGGCGACAGCGTCACGGTCAACAATTTCGTCAACGTCAATGCGTCGGCGTTATCGGGTGCCGTGACCCTGACCGGCTCCTCGGTCGCCAATGCGATCACGGGTGGCGGCGGCAACGACACGATCGACGGCGGCGGCGGAGCCGACACGATCGACGGCGGCGGCGGAAACGACAGCATCACCTATCGCGGCGTGGAAACGTCGATCGACGGCGGCAGCGGCACCGATACGCTGACCTTCTCGGCCACCGGCAGCACCACCGCGATCAATCTGGGCGTCGCGGCGGGCGCCGACCAGACCACCGGCGACGCCGTCGCGGTGGCCAATTTCGAGAACATCAACGCCAGCATCTTCTCCACGGCGCTGACGGTCACCGGATCGTCGTCCGCCAACACGATCACGACGGGCTCGGGCGCCGACACGATCGACGGCGGCGGCGGCGCCGACGTCATCAATGCCGGCACCGGCAACGACACCGTGTCGTATTACGGCAGCGAGACCTCGGTCGACGGCGGCACCGGCACCAATACGCTGATCCTGAAGACGTCCGCGGTGCTGAACCTGGCCAACGCGAACCAGCTCTCGTTCGGAGCCGGGACCATCGCGAACTTCCAGAACGTCGATGCGTCCGCCGTCGGCTCGGCGGTGTCGGTCACCGGTTCATCGGGGGCCAACGTCATCACGGGCGGCACCGGCGGCGACACCATCGACGGCGCCGGCGGCGCCGACACCATCGCCGCCGGCGGCGGCAATGATACCGTTTCGTATTATGGCGCGGAGACGTCGATCGACGGCGGCACCGGCACCAATACGCTGATCCTGAAGGCGGCGGCGACGGTCAATCTCGCCAATGCCGACCAGACTTCCGGCGATTCCGTCACCGTGACGGGCTTTCAGAACGTCGATGCGTCGGCGGTCTCGGCGACCTTGTCGATCACGGGATCGTCCTCGGCCAACACCATTACCGGCGGGTCCGGCGACGACACGATCGATGGCAGCGGCGGCGCCGACGTCATCAATGCCGGCGGCGGCAACGACACGGTCACCGCCAATGGCAGCGAAACCTCGATCGACGGCGGCGCCGGCTCGGACACGCTGATCCTGTCGGCCAGCTCGGCCGTGACGGCGGTCAATTTCACGGTGTCCTCGGGCGTCGACCAGACGTCGGGCGATACGACGAGCGTCGCCAATTTCGAGAACCTCAATGCCGGCGCGATGTCGAGCGCGATCACCGTGACCGGCCTGTCATCGGCCAGCACGATCACCACCGGCTCCGGCAACGACACGATCGACGGCGGCGGCGGCGCCGACGTCATCAGCGCGGGCGGCGGCAACGATTCGGTCTCCTACTACGGCAACGAAACCTCGATCGACGGCGGCACCGGCACCAATACGCTGGTGATGCGGGCGTCCGGCACGGTCAATCTCGGCAATGCCGACCAGACTTCCAGCGATTCCGCGAATGTCACCAATTTCCAGAACATCGATGCCTCGGCGCTGTCGTCGGCGGTGACGCTGACCGGCTCGTCGGGCACCAACACCATCACGGGCGGCTCCGGCGCCGACACGATCGACGGCGCCGGCGGCGCCGACACGATCGCGGCCGGCGGCGGCAACGACTCGGTGACCTACCGCGGCGGCGAAACATCGATCGATGGCGGCGCGGGCACCGACACGCTGGTCCTGGCCGCCGGCGGTGGCACGACCGCGGTCAATTTCAGCGTATCGGCGGGGGTCGACCAGACCACCGGCGACAGCGTCAGCGTCGTGAACTTCGAAAGCCTCGATGCGTCCGCGCTCAGCTCGGCCTTGACGGTGACGGGATCGTCCGCGGCGAATACCATCACCACCGGCTCGGGCAACGATACGATCGACGGCAATGGCGGCGCCGACGCGATCAACGCCGGCGGCGGCAACGACACCGTCACCTACCGCGGCACGGAAACCTCGATCGACGGCGGTACCGGCACCAACACCCTGGTGATGAGCGCGGCCGCGACCGTCAACCTGGCCAACGCCGACCAGACCTCGGGCGACGCGACCAACGTCAGCAACTTCCAGAACGTCAATGCGTCGGGCCTCGCCACGGCGATGTCGATCACCGGCTCGGCGGCGGCGAATACCATCACCGGCGGCACCGGCAACGACACGATCGATGGCGGCGGTGGCGCCGATACGATTGCGGCCGGCGGCGGCAATGACAGCGTCACCTATCGCGGCACCGAAACGTCGATCGACGGCGGTACCGGCACCAACACGCTGGTGCTGAATGCGGCCGTGACCGTCAATCTCGGCAATGCCGACCAGACCACCGGCGACTCGACCAATGTCGCCAGTTTCCAGAACATCGACGCGTCCGCGCTGTCCTCGGCGGTCACGCTGACCGGCACTTCCTCGGCCAACACCATCACCGGCGGCTCCGGCAACGACACGATCGACGGCGCGGGCGGCGCGGACACGATCAACGCCGGCGGCGGCAACGATAGTGTGACCTATCGCGGCACCGAAACGTCCATCGACGGTGCCGCCGGCAGCGACACGCTCGTGCTCGCCGCGGCCGGCGGAATCACGTCAGTCAACTTCACGGTCGCCGCCGGCTCCGACCAGACCACCGGCGACACCGTCAGCATCGCGAATTTCGAGAATCTCGACGCGTCGATCATGAGCACGGCGGTGACGGTCACGGCTTCGTCGGCGGCCAATACGATCACCACCGGTAGCGGCAACGACACGATCGACGCGGGCGGCGGCGCCGACGCGATCGCGTCCGGCGGCGGCAATGATAACGTGTCTTATTACGGCTCGGAGGCCTCGATCGACGGCGGCACCGGAACCAATACGCTGACGCTGCGCGCCGCCGTCACCGTCAACCTCGGCAATACCGACGTGACGTCGGGCGATGCGGCCAACGTCACCAACTTCCAGAACGTCGATGCGTCGGCGCTCTCCTCGGCGGTCTCGATCACGGGCTCGTCCTCCGCCAATACGATCACCGGCGGCAGCGGCGCCGACACCATCGACGGCGCCGGCGGCGCCGACACCATCAACGCCGGCGGCGGCAACGACAGCGTCACCTATCGCGGCACGGAGACGTCGATCGACGGCAGCTCGGGCACCGACACGCTGGTGCTGGCGGCAGGCGGCGGCATCACCGCGGTCAATTTCGCCGTCGGCGCCGGATCGGACCAGACCACGGGCGACACCGTCAGCGTCGCCAATTTCGAAAGCCTGGATGCCTCGGCGATCGGCTCGGCGTTGACCGTGACGGGCTCGTCTTCGGCCAATACGATCACGACCGGCTCCGGCAACGACACCATCGACGGCGGCGGCGGCGCCGACGTCATCAATGCCGGCCTGGGCAGCGACACGGTCACCTACCGCGGCAGCGAAAGCTCGATCGACGGCGGCGGCGGCACCAACACGCTCGTGATGGCAGTGACGGCGACCGTCAACCTCGCCAATGTCGACCAGACCTCCGGCGATTCCACCACGGTCAACAATTTCCAGAACGTCGACGCAACCGCGCTGTCTTCGGCGATCTCGATCACGGGCACGTCGTCCGCCAACACCATCACCAGCGGTTCGGGCAACGATACGCTCGACGGCGGCGGCGGCGCCGACACCATTGCCGGCGGCGGCGGCAACGACAGCATCTCCTATTACGGCACCGAGACGTCGCTCGACGGCGGTACCGGCACCAACACGCTGGTGCTCAAGGCCGCCGGCACGGTCAATCTCGGCAATGCCGACCAGACCTCCGGCGATTCGACGACGGTCAACAATTTCCAGAATATCGACGCGTCTGCGCTGTCCGCGGCGGTTTCGCTCACCGGTTCGAGCTCCGCCAACACGATCACCGGCGGGTCCGGCGCGGATACGATCGATGGCGGCGGCGGCGCCGACACCATCAATGCCGGGGGCGGCGACGACACGGTCACCTATCGCGGTACGGAAACCTCGATCGACGCCGGCGGCGGCAGCGACACGCTTTCGATCTCCTCGCTCGGCGGTATCTCGGCGATCAACTTCGCGGTCGCCGCCGGCGCCGACCAGACCACCGGCGACAGCGTCAGCGTCTCAAACTTCGAGCACCTGGCGGCCTCGGGCATCAGCTCCGCGGTCACGGTGACGGGTTCGTCCGGCGCCAACACCATCTCGACCGGTTCGGGCAATGATACGATCGACGGCGGCGGCGGCGCCGACACGATCAGCGCCGGCGGCGGCAACGACACCGTGACCTATCATGGCACCGAGGCGTCGATCGACGGCGGCACCGGGACCAACACGCTGGTGCTGGCGAGCGCGACCGATGTTGCTCTCGGCAGCGGCGACCAGACCACCGGCGATTCCACCAACGTCTCTAATTTCCAGAACGTCAATGCGTCGGGCATCTCTTCCGGCATCGCGATCACGGGCACGTCGTCGGCCAACACGCTGACCGGCGGATCCGGCGCCGACACGATCGATGGCGGCGGCGGCGCCGACACGATCAATGCCGGCGGCGGCGACGATACCGTGACCTATCGCGGCACCGAGACCTCGATTGCCGGCGGCAGCGGGACCAATACGCTGGTGCTCAATGCCGCGGCGACCGTCAACCTGGCCAATGCCGATCAGACCTCGGGCGACTCGACCAATGTCAGCGGCTTCCAGAACATCGATGCCTCGTCGCTGTCCTCGGGGCTCACCCTGACGGGGTCATCCGGCGCCAACACCATCACCGGCACATCCGGCAACGACACCATCAACGGCGGCGGCGGCCTCGATCATCTGTTCGGCGGCGGCGGCGACGACATCTTCATCATCGACGGATCGTCGCTGGCGCTCGGCACCACGATCGACGGCGGCATCGGCGCCAACTCGCTCACCTTGTCGGCCAATGCGGGAACCATCACGGACGCCGAGTTGCTGGCGTCGCTGACCAACGTCCAGTCGATCGACTTCACTGCCAGCAACGTCAATGCATCGCTCAACCTGTCGGGCAGCCAGATCGCCCAGATCGCGGGCGGGGCGGCCAATACGTTGACCATGCAGACCAACGGCGGCGATACGGTGAACATCACCGACGCGATGGCGAACTACACTTCAAGTACCGTCGGCAACACCACGACCTATACGATCTACGACGATGCCGCTCACACCAACGTGGTGGCGCACCTCGCGCTGGTCGCGTGAGAGGGACGACGCGCTGAACCGTGGCTCAACGCGCGAGCGGCGCGTCACTGCCGCAGCGCGTTGTCCTTGATGCGCCGCAGCGGCTTCAGGATCGTGCCGAGAACGCTTTGGCGGGTTCCGATCACGTCGACGTCGGCGAGCATGCCCGGCAGCACCGGATGGTCGGGGCCGAGCGCATGGGCGTCGGCTTCGAGCCGCACCCGGAAATAGGGCGTGCCGCGGTCGTCGCGGTGTGCGTCTGGCGAGATGTCCGATACGCGCGCGCTCAAGCCGCCGTAGACCGAGAATTCATAGGCGCTGATCTTGACGATGGCGCGCTGCCCGAGCCAGACATCGGCACGGTCGGACGGCGACAATCGCATCTCGATGCCGATCAAGCCGTCGGCCGGCACGATCTCGGCCAGCGATTCACCCGGCTTGACGACGCCGCCGATGGTGGTGACGTTGAGCTTGTTGATCACGCCCGTCACCGGCGCATTGACGTCGGATCGCTGCATGCGGTCCTGCAGCGCCTCGATGCTCTTGGTCAGCTTCTCGAGTTCGGTCGTGGTCTGGGTGCGCTCCTTCTCGGCGTCGGCCTGGAAGCGGGACGTCACCTCCGCCTTGCGCTGGCCGATTTCGGCAAGCGCGGCCTCGGTGCGCGGGATTTCGTGGGCGAGATCGGACAGCCGCGCGATGGCCTGCTGCATGACGCGTTCGGTCTCGAGCCGCTCGTTGTTCGAGGCGGCGCCCGCGGCGGTCAATTTCTGCAAACTGTTGAAGCGTTCTTCCGAGATCTGCTTCTCGCGGGTGACCGAGGGCAGGCGGGACCGCAGCTCCGACAGTTCGATCTCCTTCTGCCGCTGCTGCTGCGCCAGGATGGAAAGCTGTTCGTTGAGATTGGCCTGGCGGCGGCGGAACAGCGCCAGCTCGCCCTCGATGCCTTCGCGGCTGGCGCCGAGCAACTCGCGGGAGAAAAGCACCTCCTTGGCGCCGGTGGTCTCGGCCTGCAGGCGCGCCAGCCGGACACGCTTGGCGGCCATTTCGATCGCCGCCTGCGCCAGCTCTGACTTGAAGAAGCTGTTCTCGACGCGCATCAGCGGCTGGCCGGCGGTCACGCTCTCGCCTTCCTTGACCAGGATCTCGGCGATGATGCCGCCTTCCAGATGCTGAACTTCCTGCTTGGTCTGCTGGGTGACGATGCGGCCGGATCCTCTTGTCACCCTGTCGATCTGAACGACGGCCGACCAGATCAATGCCAACAGCGTGCAAACACCGACGATGACGACGAATCGTCCCTGCGCCTCGGTCGCGATCCGGTCGATGCGCCGGGGAAAGATTGCTTGCGGCTCGTCATCGGGCGCCGCGGAAGCCTGCCGCGGACCGGGCGCAGGCGGGGGACCGGACAACGCGTTGACGACAGATCCAAGGGTCTTGGTGCGTAGGGGATGCAATGAACAACTCGTTAATATCCGGACCTGTTGATTCAAACAGAAAACAGTTCACGGCGAATTAAGGTTAATGCCGTAACCGTGGGACCCTGTTTTGTATGGGCCGGTAGCTCTGAAATGTCTTTCAGCGTCAATTTTGATCGGCCCGCGGAGATTTTCGATGCCGCGCTCGACCGGCTTGCCGCGATCGGCGTCGGGCAAAAGCGGGATCCCAAGCGGCTCGACGTCTCGCGATTGCCGCCTCCCGAGGTTCTGGCGCGCCTGCTGACCGAGATCGCATCGGTGTGGCGGCGACAGCGCGGCGAGCCGAGCCGCCGCGCCGCGGCCCCCGAGATCGATAGCCCCGAAGCGCTGGTGTCATTTGCCGCGGTCAATGACATCGACGTGGTGTTCGAGAACCGGACGGCAAGTTCGCTCACCAGCCAGGACCTGCCGGCGGTCGTGCTGACCGAGGACGGCCGGGGTCGCATGTTGATCGGGCGGCAGGGCCGCGTCTTCACCGCGCTTCACGGCGAGGGAAGCTATTCGATCGACAAGGACGCGCTCGCCCGGGAAGAGGCGGGAACGATCTTCCTGGTGCGGCCGCGCGGCGCCGTGCCGGCAGACAGTCTCGCGGAACTCGCCTCGGGTGCGGCGTCGCTGGACGACGTCGATCCGGTCCGCGGCATCCTCTCCTTCATGACCGCGCGCCACCGGCGGATGCTGGTCCAGCTTCTCGTCGCGGCGGCGTTCTCCAATCTGATGCTGCTGGCGCTGCCGATCTACTCCGGCCTGATCTTCGACCGCGTCATTCCGCATTCCGCCTTCGACACCCTGTGGGCCATCTCGATCGGCGTGATGCTGGCCTTGTCGGCCGATCTCGCGGTTCGCTGGGTGCGGCTCAAGATCCAGGACTCGCTGGCGAGTTCGGCCAGCGCCGCGATCCAGGCGTCCTCCATGCGCAAGCTGCTCGAGGCCAGGATGACCGAGGCGCCCCGCTCCGCGGGCGCCATTTCGCTGAAGCTCCGGCATCTCGACGGCATGACGCAGCTGATCCCCCAGCTCGTCACCGGCATCGCCATCGACCTGCCGTTTCTCCTGATCGTGTTCGTCCTGCTGTGGGTCAATGGCGGCCCGGTCGTGCTGGCCCCGGTCGCAGGGATCGCGGCGCTGGTTGCCGTGCACCACTGGACCAATATCGGTTCCGAGGCGGAACAGAAGCGATCGATGGCGCTGACGCAGCTGCAGTCGAACCGCCTGAACGAGGCCGTCGAAGTGCTGGAGATGATCAAGTCCACGCGCACCGAGCTTCGGGTGCTGAATCGGTTCGAACGCATCTTTGACGAGTTCGCCTATTCGTCCCATGTCAGCCGTCTCTGGCAGAGCCTGGCCGCCTACGCCAATGTCACCATCGGACAGATGATGATCGCCGTCGTGCTGATCATCGGCGCCTACGAGATTTCCGCGGGCAGCATGACGGTCGGCGGCCTGCTGACCTGTTCGCTGCTGGTCGGACGGATCATCTCGCCGATCGGCCAGCTGGTCGGCTCCATCCACCGCGCCTCACAGAGCCGGACGCTTCTGAAGTCGCTGGCGGAGGAGACCCGGTTCGAAAGCGAGAGCGCCGGCGACGACAGCGGCGCCCTGTCCACGCCGAAGGCTTGCGCACTACGGCTGAGCGGCGTGTCGTTCTCGTATTCGGGGCAGGGGGCACGGCAGATCGACAACATCTCGGCGGTGATCCAGCCCGGCGAGCGCATCGCGATCGTCGGCCGGTCGGGCTCCGGCAAGAGCACGCTGCTCCGTTTGATGGCACGGCTCGCGGAGCCGGATCAGGGTTCGATCCTCTTGGACGGATTCGACGTCCGGCAATACGCGCCGGCGGCGCTGCGCGAAGCGCTCGGCTATATGGGCCAGACCACCGGCATCGTGGACGACACGCTGATGCGCAATCTCGTGATCGGGCTGCCCGAGATCGATCCGCAACAGTTCAACGCCATGATGCAGCTGACCGGCGTGGCCGACTTCGCTGCCGGTCATCCGCAGGGGTTCGGCATGCAGGTCGGGCCGCGCGGCGAGCGGCTGTCCGGCGGGGAACGCCAGTCGGTCGCGCTGGCGCGTACGCTGCTGGCCAGTCCAAAAGTCCTGTTGCTGGACGAGCCGACGTCGGCAATGGATACGATGCTCGAGATGCGCCTGGTGCGCAACATGAAGGATTTCATCGGCGCCCGGACGCTGATCCTCGCGACCCATCGCGCGCCGGTGCTGCAGCTGGTCGACCGGATCCTCTGGCTGGATTCGGGCCGGCTGGTGGCGGACGGTCCGAAGGCCGACGTTCTCAAGCGAATGTCCGGCGCCGCCGCCTGACCGGCTGGGGCCGCGCCGTGACGCCGCCTACTTCTGCTCCTGCGCCTTCAACTCTTCCGCGAAGGGCTGCAACATCTTGTTCATGTCGTCGAGGCGCTTCTGCCATTGGACGCCGGGCATGAAAGCGAGAACCGCGGCGTCGGCGGGCGAGCTCTTGATGAACTCGGGATCGCGCAATCCCTCCGCGATGGCGGCTTCGAGCTTCCTGGCGATGTCGTCGGGAATGGCCCTGGGCACGGCAAAGCCGCGTTCGGCGGTCATCGTGATCGCGACGCCCAGCTCCTCGGCGGTCGGGACGTCGGGCAGAACGGGCGAGCGTTGCTTCGACAGAATAGCCAGCGCGCGGAGCGTCCCCTTGTTGCCGCCGTGCAGTTCAGGCACTTCACTGACGGTCACCATGCCGACTTCGAGGTGGCCACCGAGCAGGTCGGTGCGCTGCACGGCGGTGCCCCGGTAGGAGATTTCGTTGGGCTCGACCTTCGCGGTGCGGCCCAGCATGCGGATCGCCAGATGGCCGTTGGTGCCCGCGCCGTTGTGGCCGAACGTCACCGAACCCGGCTTGGCCCGCAGCGCCGCCAGCACGTCGGCCAGGGTGGCGTATTTGCTGTCCGCCGGCACCACGATCACGTTCGGATCGTCCACGACGCGCGCGATCAGGCGGATCTCGTCCATGCTGTACTGGGTCTTTCGCGTCAACGGGATCAAGTTGTAGCCGGGCACGTTGACCACGCCGATCGAATAGCCGTCCGGCGCGGCGCGCTGGATGCCGGCGAACGCGATCTCGCCGCCAGCGCCGGGCTTGTTCAACACGACGAATTTGGCCTTGCCGCCGAGCTTCTGCTCGACGAACGGCAGCAGCTTGCGCGCCATCACGTCGGTGGCGCCGCCGGGCGCAAAGCCGATCACGACCTCGGTCGGCTTGTCGTCCGGCCATCCCGCGAGAGCCGGTCCGCACGCCGCGTAACCCAATGCCGCTGCAACCAGCGCGATGACCCCGCCTCGCATGACGTTCCCCCTGCTTGCGTTGTTGCCGGCCGACGGCCGGTAAAAAAGCCGGCGCCGTTTTAGCGGCAGGAGTTGGCCGGGAATAGCGGGCCACGCGCATAGCCCCATGAGCGGTTGAAGCCGCCGAAGCTGGTATGCACCGCGACCGACGTCTCCCGTCGTCGCTCGAACGGCATTTCCCGATGGGGAACAACGCCTGCGTCGAACCGTTACCAACTGTTGCAGCAAGGAGTGAAAACATGACGAACGACAACGACCGCGACACCGAGCGCGTCTGGGAATTGATGAAGAAGATCGGCTTCGCCATGCTGGTGACACGCGATGGGGACAAACTGCGCGCCCGGCCGATGAGCGCCTATCTGGAGCGCGAGAGCAACACGATCTATTTCCTCACCGATGCGCGAAATCACAAGGACGAAGAGATCGCCCGCAACCCCGGCGTCAATCTCAGCTTCGCCGATGCCTCCGCGCAGAAATATGTTTCGCTGACTGGCGCCGCCGTCGTTTCCAACGACCGCGTCAAGATCAGGGAGCTGTTTTCGACGGAGGCGAAGGCGTGGTGGGAAAGCAGCGAGGATCCGAACATCCGCGTTCTGAAGGTAACGCCAGACGATGCGGAATATTGGGATTCGCCCGGCACCGTGGTGTCTTACGTCAAGATGGCGGCGGCCGCCATTTCCGGCACGCGTCCCGACATTGGCGAAAACCGCAAAGTGTCGATGTGAATTGATGCTTCGATGAAGTAGCGGGGCCGGCCACCCGACGAGTCACGGGCCGCGCGAATGCGCGCCCGATGACTGGCGGCAGGGCACCGCAGGACTGCGTCCCAATGAGTTCACAAGTGCAATCGTCCGCCGCTTGTGCTCCGTACTTGGCTTGTGCTCCGTAATAGTACCGAAGATTTTACTCCGCCTACACGAGAAGCTATTCAAGCCAGTCTGCGCAGGTCATTGGTTTGTTAAAACCTCGATCGGCGGCAGCTTCTCGATCTCCCACCTCGATACCGGGAATGGCGCGTTCATCCCTGCATTTAAGCCATTTTTATCGGCCGGCCTTTACGGTGTTCCCGTGAGGTAGAGCGTGAACATTCGTCAGACCAAGGTCGATTCATCGGATCCGAAACAAGTTTTGGCCGACAAACCCGATGCGCTCGCGGGAGCCGTCGCGCACAGGAGCTTCGGCACCCCCTGGATCCTGCTGAGCGGGCTGCTGCTGATCGCCGGGATTACGATCGGCACCGCGATCATCATCGACAGTTTTCGCGAGCGCGCGATAGCCAACGCCACGCGTTACCTGGAGAACACCACGCTGCTCCTTGCGCGCCACTTCGACCAGAAATTCGAGGATCTCGTGGACGCGCAGGCCCGTCTCGCCAAGCGCCTCGCCATTTCCGAGATCGCCGGGCCCGAGGAGTTCAGGCGCCGGCTATCTACATCCGCCACACATGATCTTATGAAGAACGAGATCAGCGACACGTTCGACACGACCGACTTTTTTCTGTACGGTGCCGACGGCATGATCGTGAATACTTCGCAGCCCGGACCGCTTCCGGATTTCAGTATCGCGGATCGCGGCTATTTCCTGACCCTCAAGCATGCCTCGACCAAAGATCAGATGGCGTTGGAGTCGGTTCGCAGTCGCCGCTCCGGCCTGCCGACCACGGTTCTCGCCCGCAAATTGACCAATGCCGACGGCGTATTCCTCGGCGTCATGGCGAGGCGGATCGATGCCCATCAATTTGACAGGTTCCTGGACACGTTGGCGCTGGGCAAGGCCGCCTCGATCGCGATTGCGAGCGATAGCGGAAAACTGCTGGCGCGGTTTCCCCGCGCCGATGAAATGATCGGAAACGACGTCCGCTGGGGAGAGGCCTTCAATCAGGCCATCTCGAGGCCAGGGCCGGCGACGGCACGAACAACGGGTGTCTTTGATGGCGTGGACCGATTGGTATCGGCGCGCCAGATGCGCAGTTTTCCGATCGTCATCCTGGCGACGGTGGCGACCGATGCTGCGCTTGCCGACTGGCGGGAACAAACCAAGCTTCTAGTTGTGGTGGCCTGTCTCGTGACGGTCGTGATCGTCGCGATCTTCCTCTTGATCGGGCGGCAACGGCTGCGGGAGCGCCTGGCGTCCGAACAGGAGCTTGCCCTCGGCAAGCAACGCCTCGATACGGCGCTCGACAATATGTCGCAAGGAATTTGCCTGTTTGGCGCCGACAAGAAATTGATCATCTCAAATCGGCGCTTCCGCCAGATCTACGAATTCGACGAAGGAGAAGTCCAGCCGGGCACGCCGTTCGGCGAAATTCTGCGGCATCACTTCGCAAGGGGCGACAAGCTCGATCATGCGATTGACGAGAGCACCGATGTCGGTTCCGCCAGATCGGAATACTCGTTCAGGTTCAGCGACGGCCGCATTATTGCGATCAGACGCGCGATGACTCCGGATGGCGGTTGGGTGTCGACCCACGAAGACGTTACCGAACGCGAGCGTGCTACCGACGCGCTCGCCGTCGCCAAGGACGCCGCCGAGGCGGCCAGCCGGGCCAAATCCGACTTCCTGGCGATGATGAGCCACGAAGTCCGCACTCCCATGGCAGGCATGATGGGCATGATCGACCTGCTTGCCGCGACCCAACTCGACGATGAACAGCGGAGTCTCGCCAGTATCGCGCATGAATCGGCTCGCAACCTGCTTGCAGTGGTCAACAACATCCTGGACTTTTCAAAGCTCGAGGCCGGTCAGTTCGAGCCGGAGTCGATCCCGTTCAGCGTCAGACACTCGATCAATTCGGTCGTGCAACTGCTCGAGCCCAAGGCGCGCGATCAGGGCCTGCAGGTCCGGACATCGGTCGCAGACGACGTTCCGGCCTATCTGAATGGCGATCCCAGCCGGATTGGACAGATCCTGCTCAATCTGGTCGGCAACGCCATCAAATTTACCAGACAGGGCGCGATCGAGATCGCCGCGTCGCACCGGGTGGCATCCGACGGATTGATCGAGCTTCGGATTGAAGTCACCGACAGCGGTGTTGGAATTCCACCCGACGTCCAAGCGTCATTGTTCAGCCCGTTTACACAAGCCGATACCTCCGTCGCGCGCAAATATGGCGGCACCGGTCTTGGTCTGGCGATTTGCAGGCAGCTGTGCCAGGCGATGGGCGGCGATATCGGCGTCGAGAGCGAGGCGGGACACGGCAGCAAGTTCTGGTTCACGCTGCAATGCCGTGAGGTAGAGGCGCCGCCGACGGTCGGCGCGCCGTCTCTCGTACCCACCTTCGGGCCGCAGACGGCCAATCTCAGCATCCTGATCGCCGAGGACAATGACATCATCCGCAAGCTCGTCATGAAACTCCTCGAGCGCCAGGGTCTCCAGGCCGACTTCGTCTGCAACGGCCGGGAGGCCGTCACGGCAGTCCGGCAAAAAACCTACGATCTGGTGCTAATGGACATGCAGATGCCGGAGATGGACGGCATCTCCGCGACCCGTGCGATCCGCGCACTGGCGGGGCCCGAGCGCGAGGTGCCGATCATCGCCTTGACCGCCAATGCGCTCGTGGGGCAGCGGGAGAGTTGCAGCGCCGCTGGAATGAACGATTTTCTCACCAAGCCGATCCAACCGGATGCGCTTTATGCAGCCATCGCGCATTGGGGCTCGACCAGGATCAGGGAGCCTGCCTGAGCCTGAGCGGGGCCGGCGCCATTCGCACGGAGCATCGGATCGCGGGTCGGCGTATTGGGTTGATCGGGGAATCGGGCCGCTGCCGGTCTCAAAAATCGAACAGGCTGACGATTGCGCCCAAGATCGCTGCGATGACGGCCATTATGCCGAACACGACGGTCGCGACCGCATCGAGCAGCATATCGATCACATCCGACAGCGAGCTAGCGGCAACGATCACGACACAACAGGCCGCGCCGATCAGCAGCGACGTGATCAGGCTGAAGGCCAGCATCCAGAGCGTGGAGAACACCACAAGGCTCAGCATGACCGCCGCGGCGAGGCGGCGGGCAGGGGTTGATCTGGAAGCCGGCGGGGCGGCGGGCTCTGGCGCGCTCATGACGGGCATCCAATGCCAAGGGGGACGACGCGCATCTGTCTTGGCCGGGTCGCAAACGGTTCAAACGGTCCCTGCGCTGTCGCGGGCGATGTCATTGGCGTGGTCCTAGGCGGTGGTCCTGGCCAGTGGTCTTGCCAAGCACGAGGTCGATCGTGTGCGCGGCGATCATCCGCAACTGGCCCTCATCGTCAAAGGCGCGTTCGAGTACCGCCAGACCGCGGGTCACGGTGATGAGATGCAGGGCCGTGCTGGCGGGATCGCCCGCGAACTCGCCGCGTTCGGCCGCCTCGGACAAGGCGTCCTGTACCAGCGCCGTGATACGCACCACCAGATCGGCGAACGCCTGGCGCGCGTCGTCGTCCAGCCCTTTGCCTTGCTCCGCGCCCAGTTCCATCAGCCCGCGCGTCGTCGGGCAGCCGCGCGGCGGTGAACCGGAGCGGAAGTTCTTGATGGTCAGATCGAAAAAGGCGCCGAGGCGCGCCCGCAGGGTCCCGGCGCCGAGCGCCTTCCCGAGCGCGGCCAGATACTCGCCCGCATAGCGACGGTAGGCGCAGAGGAACAACGCTTCCTTGCTGCCAAAGGCATTATAGAGGCTTCCGCGCTGGACCCCGGCATCCCGCGCGATGTCCGATAGCGAGGTGCCCCGTACCCCCTTGCGCCAGAACTGGTCGAAGGCCACCCGCAGGACGTCGTCATGGTCGAACTCTCGCGGTCGCAATCTGCTCTCCCGTTCGGGCTCGCCATAGTATTTGACGCGGCGTCAAGAATGTGTTTTAGACACTGTGTCAAGAATAAATGGGCTTCGCTGCCCGCATCGTCAAGATGAAACGCCCCCGTCAGACAGGCTTGTCCGGAGAATACCGATGCCCCTCATTCACGTTTCGTTGCGCGCCGGAAAACCCGAAGCCTACCGACAGGCGATCATGGATGGTCTGTACCATGCGATGCGCGACGCGCTCGAGGTGCCGGAAGACGATCAGTTCATGACGATCACCGAGCACGAGTCCGCGAACTTCCGCACCAGCGCGTCGTGCTACGGGGTCAGCCGAAGTGACGACGTCGTCTATATCCAGATCACCGTGTTCGACAGCCGCACCGTCGAGCAGAAGAAGGCGCTCTATCGCCGCACCGCGGAGTTGCTCGGCCAGAATCCAGGCATCCGGCCCGAGAACGTATTCATCAACGTACTGGAATCCGCGAAGGAGAACTGGTCGGTGGGGCACGGCCTCGCGCAATTCGCATGACCCGCCGCACACGCGCTGCATCCGAGGATCGGGCGCGAACATGCGCCGAACGCAGCGATCGTTGCAGCGTCCGGCGCTCGACCATGACGGTGCGTCTGGATTGAGGAACGGAAGCCCTTATCTTCTCCCCATGGCCACATCGCGTCGCGCTGACCGGGGCCAAGAGGTGAAGCCATGTCGGAATGGTATTTTGTCTGGGTCGAAGGGCTGCGCGGGCCGGTGCCGCAAAAATGGTCGTCGGACGGGCTCTGGGGACAATTGGGCCGGCAGGATATCATCGTTCGCTTCACGCTTGACGATGCGGAGGCGCATCTTCCGCTCGACGAATTGGCGCGACGGCACCCGATCCCCCATGGCAGGTAGCCATCCCGGATTGCCACAACATCATCACACTTCACGTTGGTTCGGACCGCTACGGGCGGGAACGTTGCGGATGTGACTTCGTTGCCGCTTTGAACGGGCGCCGAGATGCCCCGTGCTCAATTCGCGATACGGCGGATTGATGAAACTTGCTGGCCAGCTTGCGGTGCTGGCGGGAAAAGCGATTGTCGCGCAGCGCGACGCTCATCCCGTGCAAAAGCAGCCGCGCCGTTTCGATCGCGCGCGGTCTTCAAGGCAACCCGAACAGGAGTAGCGCATGAAATTGAACTCAACACAGGTGGAACGCGCGCTGAAGCAATTCGAAGCCCAGGCGCTTCCCGACGATCATCCGGTGGTTCCGCAACTCGCCAGCATGTTCGGGGAACACACGTTCTTTCTCGACAGCGGCGGTCTCAACGTGGTCGAGCCTGCGGAATCGGTCGAGCCGAATTCATCGGCGGGCATGATCGTCAACCTGGCCTATTGGAGCGATGAGACGCTGACGAAATTGTCGCCGCACGAGCCGGAGCCTACGGGGGTCATCGTCGACCTCGAAGCGCGGCACTGACGTCGGGCGAGGCTTTGCGTTCGAGCGACGTTTGATCGGGTCCGGTCGCACCGGTGCGGCCGGGCTTCGTCGGTTTTTCGGCGCGCTCCGCGAGGTCAGCTCTCGAAATGAACGCCGATCCTTCTCTCCCTGCGCCAGACGACACGGCTCGGCAGGTGGCGCCGATCAGCCTCCACCACCAGCATGAACCGCTCCGGTATGCCGACCGGCGAACTGACGTCGAGCGCGGCGCCGGTATCGGAGAGATTACGGATGGTGCAATCGATCACGGCGCCGTTGCCGAACGAAATCTTGCCGCCCTTCAGCAGGCGGCGCCGGGGCGCTGTTCTGTCTTCGTCCATGATCTGGGCTTCCGTACTACTACGGAAATATTCCACACCCGGAGTTACAATTCGGTTACCTCAGGTTGCATCGCCCTGTGCCGGAGCAAGCGGCAACGTGCTGCCCTCGCCCCGTTGGTCTAGGACGGCCGGCGCGGCGAACCATCCGTCCGCGCCTGGCGCCCCTCGATCGGATAGGCGGGGTCGTTGAAGCCGGGCGTCGAGGGATGGCCGCTCGCCACCAGCCGGTCGATCAGCGCCTCGTCCTCGGGGGTGAAGCGATAGTCGAGCGCCTTGACGTAGTCGTCCCATTGCGCCTCGGTGCGCGGACCTGCGATCACGGCCGAGACGAACGACGAATTCAGCACCCAGGACACCGCGAACTGTCCCGCCGTGATGCCGCGGGCCTCGGCGTTCTGCTTGATCTCCTGCGCGAGCCGCAGCGACTCCGGCCGCCACTCCGTCTGCATCATGCGCCGGTCGGCGCGTCCGGCGCGCGTATCCTTGCCGGGCGCCGCGTCCGGCAGGTATTTGCCGGTCAGAACGCCGCGCGCCAGCGGGCTGTAAGGCACGATGCCGAGGCCGTAATAGCCGCAGGCCGGAAAATGCTCGACCTCCGGCATCCGGTTCATGGCGTTGTAATAGGGCTGGCTGACGATCGGGCGGTCGATGCCGTTGTTGTCGCAGATGTTGCAGATCTCGGCGACGCGCCAGGCCCGGTAATTCGAGACGCCGAAATAGCGGATCTTGCCTTGCCGGATCAGGTCGCCGATGGCGCGCACGGTCTCCTCCAGCGGCGTCGCGTGGTCTTCCTTGTGCAGATAGTAGATGTCGATGAAGTCGGTGCCGAGCCGCTTCAGGCTTTCGTCGGCGGCCTGCAGCACCCAGCGCCGCGACAGCCCGCCGCGATTGGGATCGTTGCCGATCGGGTTGGCGAGCTTGGTCGCCAGAATCCAGCTATGCCTGTTGTCGGAGATGGCGCGGCCGACCACCTGCTCGGACTGGCCGCCATTATAGGCGTCGGCGGTGTCAATGAAATTGACGCCGGCCTCGCGGGCTTTCGCGATGATCCGCGACGCCGTCGCCTCGTCGCTGGCACCGCCGAACATCATAGTGCCGAGACAGATCGGGGAAATCTTCAGGCCACTGCGGCCGAGATTGCGGTAGTGCATGGTGTCTCCAAGATCCCTGCGGTCAACCCGGGGCGCGCCAGAGACGCGAACCCGGGATCTCGATTTCCGGCTCCGATGCTACGCAGCGCCGGAACGACGGCCTACTTGTCAGCCTCGTTCTTCAATATCTTGAACACGCCGCTCGCCATCGCGATGCAGCGTTTGTCCACCGTCACCTCGGTCGTGATGAAGATCAGGCTGCGGGTGGAGCGGACCACGTGCGGCCGCGAGATCAGGATTTCGCCGATCTTGCCGGCTTCGACGAAATGCGTATCGAGCTGCACCGTCGCGAGCGTCGGCTTGCCCGACACGAAGCGGGCGGTCATGCCGCAGGTGCGGTCAGCGAAGGTCATGATCACGCCGCCCTGCACCAGGCCGCGCCGGTTGTGGTGCTTGTCCTCGGTGATCAGCGCATATTCGTGGGTGCCGTCGACGATGCGCTGCCACAGGGGGCCCACCAGGTGCAGGAAGCCCGACGTGTCGACGATCTTCCAGCCGTCGGATTTGAGTTTGTCCGCGGCTTTGCTCGTCATGTCGTGCGGTCCATTCCTTGCGGGTTGTCATGCGGTACATCATTTCATCTGATGCGCTTGTGTTGTAGTCAAGCGGGATGGCCCGGCCATTTGACGATACCACCCGGCGGAATATCGCAGAGCTGTGCGCGGCATTTGCACGGGCGCCGTTCGATGGCGCCGCGGGCGGGCTGAAGCGCGCCGCGGTTGCCATCGCGCTGACCGAGGCGGATGGCGACACGGCCTTCCTGCTGACCCGCCGGGCCGCGACCCTGCGCTCGCACGCCGCGCAATGGGCGCTGCCGGGCGGGCGCTGCGACCAGGACGAGACGCCGGCGCAGGCCGGGCTGCGCGAACTGCACGAAGAACTCGGCATCGGCCTCGGGGAGGGCGATGTCCTGGGCACGCTTGACGACTACCCGACCCGTTCGGGCTATCTGATCACGCCTGTGGTGGTCTGGGTCGGCATCCGCGCCGAGATCGTGCCCAATCCGGACGAGGTCGCCTCGGTGCATCGCATCGGCCTCGACGACATCGAGCGGAGCGATGCCTTCAGCTTCACCACGATCCCCGAAAGCGCCCGGCGCGTGATCCGCTTCCGCCACGCCGGCCAGCACATCCACGCGCCGACGGCGGCGCTGATCTATCAGTTTGCCGAAGTGCTGGCGGGCCGGCATACGCGGGTTGCGGAACTGGAACAACCGGTGTTTGCCTGGAAATAGGCCGCGCCTCATCCACGATGCGGGAGCATCGCGATGTCGTCGCAAATCAACTGGCTGAGAAGTCAGCTTGCGAAGCCGGATCGTTTCGGCGACGATGGCCGTACCAACAACAAGAAACTCGGGAGCACGCATCATGTCTGGGTGGATCAGGAATCTCGGCGTCGCCGCCTTGCTCGCTGCAAGCGTCGTCGCAGGGCCGGCCGATGCGCAGAATTATCCGGCCCGCGCCGTCACGCTGGTGATTCCGTTCGCGCCCGGCGGCAGCACGTCGATCGTCGGCCGCGCCATTGCCGACAAGATGAGCGAGGTGCTCGGCGAGAAGGTCATCGTGGACAATCGCCCGGGCGCCGGCGGCACGGTCGGCACCAGGGCGGTGGCCAGGAGCGCTGCCGACGGCTATACGCTGCTGCTGGGCTATACCGGCACGCTGGCGATCGGTCCCTCGCTCTACAAGAATCCCGGCTACGATCCGCGCAAGGATTTCGCGCCGATCGGCATGATCGGCAACGCGCCCAATTCGCTGGTGGTGCATCCGTCGCTTCCCGCGAACAGCGTGGCGGAGCTGATCGCCTATGCGAAGGCCAACCCCGAAAAGGTCAGTTTCGGCTCGGCGGGCGCCGGCACCGCGAGCCACATCACCGGCGAATATTTTGCGCGGGCCGCCGGCATCCGGCTGGAGCACATTCCCTATCGGGGCACGGGCCCCGCGCTGACCGACCTGCTGGGTGGCCATATCCCGATGGCGTTTGCGCCGATCCCGGCCTCGCACCCCAACATCTCCGCCGGCAAGCTGCGCGCGCTCGCGGTCACCAGCGTCACCCGCTCGGGCCTGCTGCCCGACGTGCCGACGATGATCGAGGCGGGCCTGCCCGGCTTCGACGCCTCGCTCTATTACGGCCTGGTGGCGCCCGCCGGCACGCCGCGGCCGGTGATCGATATACTCAACAAGGCGCTGCGCGATGCGCTGGCGTCCGACGAGGTGAAGAAACAGCTCGGTAATGACGGCACCGAGATCACGCCCGGCACGCCGGAGGACTATGCCGGTTTCATCGACAAGGACGAGAAGAAATGGTCGCAGCTCGTGAAGGCCAGCGGCGTCGAGCAGGAGTGAGGATGTCGCCAAACCGGCGGTGACAAGCAGGCGCCGCAAGTTTTTGCACCGCCGTTGATTTGCATCAATGGAGCCGCCGCCGCGGCGTTCATATGATCGCCAATCAGCGGTACGGAAAGCAAGCGATGACTGACGACATGGAAGCCGCGGTTCGCGAAGCATTGAGGAGTACGCGTGCCGTAACGGTTTGCCCGTTCCATCCGGAGGTGACGATTCGCATCGGCGATGACGCGGCGGAAACCCATGCCTCGCACCGCCTGGCCAATATCGCCGCTGCCAGCTGGGATCACGGCGCCCGCCTGGCCGAAATGGCCCGGCAGTTGGGTGAGTGCGCCGACGGCGTGTGCCCGAAATGCGCAGCGGCACGGCCGTAAACCTCTCGAACATGGCGTGTGGCCATCGGGAACGGCGCGGCCGGTGGCGCCTGGCAAAAACGTCGCGGCTTTTCGGGGCTGACTTGCGCCGCACGCTTGCTAAAAGGGCGCATGCGCCCGCGCTTGATTCGCTCCGGTTCCAGACTTGTCGCGCTTGCATTTCTTGTCGGCGCACCGCCCGCGGTCGCTGTGGAAGCCGAGGCAACATTGCCGCCCGCGGACGCCATGGCGCAGGCCGCCTCGCCGCAGGCCATCGCTGAATATCGCCGCAAGCTCAGGGAGTACCAGGAAGCGCGCGCGGCGTTCGAGGAGCAAGCGGGGGCCTACTGGTCGGCGATCTCTGAAAAGCGCAAGGTCCGCAACGCCAAGCGCCGGGACCGTCAGGCCATTGCGCTCACCGATTACGTGCTGGCGCAGCCGCCGGTCTATGATGGTCCGAAGGCGCCGGTGAACCCGGAGGGCGAGGCGGAAAAGCCGCCGCGCGAGCGCAAGCCGATCCCGGTGGTCGCCGATTTCCTCAAGGCGGCGGCCGACCATTTCCAGTTCGTACCGCAGCGGCCGTCGACCGAGGTCGAGTTCAAGCGCGCCTACGCCCGCTACGCGCTCGCGGCGGGTCTGACGCGCGAACAGGCGGTACGGGTCTATTCGTTCGAGACCGGCGGCACCGGCAATCACGACATGCAGTCGGGTCTCAGCGCCTCGCGTCCCGGCTCGCGCGCGATCTCGACGGCGATCGGCTACAACCAGCTGCTCACCACCAACAGCGTGGAGCTGCTGGCCGAGCAGGGGCACGAGTTCGTCAGGGAGCTCTCGGCGCGGGCGGCGGCGCTGTCGGGCGCGCAGCGGGCGGCGATGGAGCGCAAGCTCGCCGTGCTGAAGAAGATGGTGGCGTTCACCAAGACGGTGCCGGACACCTGGTCCGAGCATGAAAAGCTCGCGAATACGCCGCAGGGCTGGGCGGTGCACGCCATGGTGCTCGACATCGATGTCGGGCCGATGCTGCAGACCCACAAGCTCTTGACGTCGGTGCTGTTCGCGCGCGCCAAGGGCTACACCAAGCCACTGACCGCCGCCGAACTCGAAATGATGAACCTCACCGGCGACGGCACCGGCTTCGACATGGTGACCATGCCGCAGGCGATGCGCGAGCAGGTGCCGACCTCGAATTTCTTCCAGCGCGGCGGCTACGAACGCAACCCGGTCGCGATCCGCCACAACACGGTCGCGAAACTGCTGGCGGTCACCGACGAGCGGATGGATTTCAACAGCAACAAGCCCGGCGCGAAAGAATTGGCGGCGGCATTTTAGCCTTCCTTCTCCCCTTGTGGGAGAAGGTGCCGGAGCGAAGCGGAGGCGGATGAGGGGTATGTCTCCGCGAGTCGTGCTTGCCGAGAGAACCCCTCATCCGGCGCTTCGCGCCACCTTCTCCCACAAGGGGAGAAGGTATGAGGCCCCGCTCAGTTCGTTCCGAACATGAATTTCCCGTCGCCTTCGAGATAGGGGCCGGTGCGCATATACAGCTGTCCGTTCTCGCCAATGAAGAACAAGGTGCCCTTCGGCACCTTCTTGGCGCCCTTGAGCAGCGTGCCGGCGTTGTTGGTGCCCATCTTGTAGGACAGCGTCTTGCCGTCCTTGCCGTAGGCGTAACCCATGTCGGATTTCAGCTCCCACGGCGTCGGCGCGGCCCCCTGCGCCCAGGCGCCGGTCGAGAGCGCCGCCGCGACGGCCGCCGCCAAAAACGCCTTTGTTGAAATACCCGTCATCATCCGTCCTCCCAGTGACCCATCGGTCTCTTGCCCCGTGGCGTTGAACAAATCACGAACGGTGTTGCGCCGTCAATCGGCTCATTCGACGCATTGCACAGCTCTTCGCACCGGCAGAGCGGGTGCCTTGAGACTTTGTGATTTCCCACGTCGGGCTTCGCGTCTATGTTCGTCTCTCCCGCTACAATCATGCATTGAATAGAACGTCATAGGATGATCCGGATGAAACACGTCATGAAGATCGGTCTTGGTGTTGCGCTGTCGTTCATGACGCTGGCCTCCGCGGCGGCCGCCGAGGCATTCAAGCTTTCCAACAACCAGCGCATCTCTTGCAGCCGCGGACTGAGCGCGGGCAAGCTCAACACTTCGACCTGCAAATCCTATGCTTATGTGTTCAACACCAAAACCTCGGAATATTTCCGCTGCCAGGTCTCGCTGGCGCTGACGCGCGACAACAAGGAAGTCATCAACGTTCAGGCCGACGGCGGTTGCGCCAAAAAGCCGCGCATCTTCGAGACCGATTCGAACTATTCGTTCGACGCCACCGAAACCGAGCCGCCGAACACCAATTCGTTTTTCGGCCCCGGCGGCTATTCCGTATGGGCCAGCGACAACGACAATCTCAAGGTCCGCGGCTGCATCATCATCTCGTCCGGCCTCGGCTCCGATATTTCCAAATGCATCGACATGAAGTTCGAGTGAGATCGCACCGCGCGAACCTGCATCAGGATGGCTTGCCGGCGGGCGTGAGCTGAGGGCGGGAGCGGGCGAATTTTCGCACCGCCACCGGCTTGCCGAACAGGTGGCCCTGCACAAGGTCGAACCCCATTTCGTGCGCGGCCAGGAAATCGGCGCGGGTCTCGATGCCTTGCGCGACGGAGCGAGCACCATTGTCCCGCGCGAACTCGACGATGCTACGGCAAACCGTCTGCTTCAGCCGGTCGTCGGCGCAGCCGCTGACATATTGCCGGTCGACCTTGAGCTCGGCGAACAGGAAACTCCGCAGCTCCAGCAGCGACGGCCACTCCGCGCCGACATTGTCGAGCGTCAGCGCGATATTGTGCAGGCGCAGATCGCGCGCGGCGTCCATCACGAGGTCGGCGTGTTCGAGTGCTTCGCGGCTGTCGATTTCGATCAGCAGGCCGCGAAAGGCCGGATGTGCCGGAACGGCGCGGCTGAGATCGCGCACGGCCGCCTTGTCGCCGAAGAAGGCCGCCGGCAGGTTGATTGACAGATTGACCGGGCCCTGGCTTTCGAGCAGATAGCGCCAGTCCTCGATGGCGCGGCCGACCACGAATTCGGACAGTTTTCGGAAGTTTGGATCCTTGTCGTCGGGAATGAAGCAGGCCGGGGGGACCACGCCCCAGGCGGGATGCCGCATCCGGACCAGCGCCTCCGCGCCGTCGGGCGCCAGCGAGCGGGTATCGATCTTCTGCTGGTACCACAATTCGAGCCAGCCGGCCTTCAGCGCCTCGGCCACGTCGACCGCCGGGCTCGGCGCCGGCTCGGCCGGCAGCAGTTCGGCGACGCTGGCGCGCAGGCTCGCCGCGCCGAACGGCGTCGGCAGCGAGGGCAGCATGGCAATGCCGTATTCGTCGCCGATCTGCATCACCGCCTTGACCATGATCGAGTCGGGCTGGCCGATGACGAGCACCTTGCCGCGAAAATTCGTGCGAACGATGGCTTCGAGAATTTCGCCGACATTGATGCCGTCGACGCACACGCTGAGCAAGATCAGGTCCGGGTGTTCGCTTTGCAGCAGTCCTGCCAGGTCGCCGGCCTGGCCGCACTCGCAGGTGACGAAGCCGAGATCCTCGAGCGCGTCGGCAAGAAACAGCCGAAGGTGCCTCTTGCTGTCGACGACGCAGGCGCGCGGCGTCAGCTTGCGATGCCCGAAATGCGCGGCGCGCGTCAATTCGCCGAAGTTGACCTGCTCCATCCCCCGCCTCCCACAGATACCCCGGCGTCAGTCGTACATCCGTGGTCGGGTCGCAATGATGGAAATTTTCGGCAAGTCACATGATTACTTCAATACGGTTAAGATCGCTTCCGGAAGCCTCGTCTTGCGGCGATTGCAGCTGTCCCGGGCGGCGCTTGCCATTGAGGGAAGAACGCCATTCATTTCATGGACTTCATCGCGTACGCGGCCCCGACCGGGCGACTTTCGAGGGGCGGCGCCCGTTAATGCCTGTGGTCGCTTGTCGGCGGTACGGTGTTCGCGACGCGTCGTACCAGCAGGAATGACGCGCTGCACGCAGATCACATCCGGTGAAGTTCGGCTGTCGTCAATCCCCGGCCGCCGGGTTTTCCTCTCTCGTCGGGTGCGGTCCGCAACGTTTCCGGCATCATGATTGCGAATCCGATCAGCCCGGCGCCGGCTACGCCGGCGAGAAACAGAAATGCGGCACTGTAGCCGGCGTTGACGATGATGAGACCCGCGGCGGCGGTGCTGAGCGCGCCACCGAGGCCGGCGGCGGTCGCGATCGCGCCCTGGCTGATGTTGAAATGTCCGGTGCCGCGCGTCAGATCCGCGACGACGAGGGGAAACAACGCGCCGAAGATGCCGGCGCCGACCCCGTCGAGCAGTTGCACCGCAACCAGCCAATAGGGATTGTCCGAGAGCGGGTAGAGCACGCCGCGCAGCGCCAGCACGGCCAGCGCCGCAGCGAAGATCGGCTTGCGTCCCCAGACATCGGCCTTGTGGCCGACCAGCATGGCGACGGGCACCATCACCATCTGCGCGGCGATGATGCAGATCGACATCAGCGTGGTGCCGAGGTCGCGGTTGACGAGGGCCAGCCTCTGCCCGACCAGCGGCAGCATCGCCGCGTTCGCGAAGTGGAACGCGACCGTCGCGATGGCGAAGATCAGCAGCGGCTTGCAGGTCAGCAGCACCTGGAAGCCGGAGGGCTCGTCATGATCCGGGCCGCCGGGCTCAACCGTGCCGTCGAGACCGCGCGCGACGTGGTGATCGATGGCATCCGCCGGGATCGCGAGGCTGGCAAAGATGCTGGCGACCGCCATGGCGGCCAGCAGCCAGAATACGACAATGGGCCCGAACGCATAGGCCGTGATGCCGGCGATGGCGGCGGCCACCGCGTTGCCGGCATGATTGAACGCCTCGTTACGGCCGGTGCGGCGGGCAAACGCGCGCGGGCCGACGATGCCGAGCGTCACCGCCGCGATCGCCGGCGCAAAGATCGCGCCGGCCGCGGCCGCGCTCGCCTGCGTTACCGCGACCAGTTCAAAGCCGTGGACGAACGGCACGGCGATGCAGGAAAGGGTGACGATGATCGCGGCCGCGACCATCAGCGCGCGCTTCGCCGTCGATCGGTCGATCAGCGCACCCGCCGGCGTCTGCGCCGCAATGCCGGCCAGCGCGGCCACCGACATCACCACGCCGATCGAGGCCTCGTCCCATTTCTGTTCGGTGAGCAGGTAAATCGCAAGGTACGGGCCAAGGCCGTCGCGCACGTCGGCGAGGAAGAAGTTCAGCGCGTCCAGTGCGCGTCCGACGTGCTGCTTCTCGCCATCAACCAAATCAGTCTCACGCGCGTTGTGCCCGCGAGGTAACTTTGTTCGACCGGTTCAGTTCCGGGTGGGCAAAGGCGCGCAGGAATAGTAGCCCACATGAGCTCTTGCGACATGCCGGATGACGCGGGCACCGGTCCCGCATATCGCTGCGCTCATGACGGGCGACAGGGACCACAAGGGTGGGCAACGGCGCGTAGCGACGTGCCCACCATCTATCCCCGAGTACGCTGCGAGGTGGTGGGCTCGCCATCGGGTGCGCATTTGCGCGCCCCGGTGGCTTTACCCACCCCACGATCTGCCAAAAGAAATGACTGCGGCCCTTGGCGGAACGCGGTCATCCAGATGTTCAAGAGCGCGGATGAGGCTTACTTGCCGATGCCCTTTTCCTTGAAATACTTCAGCGCGCCGGGGTGGAACGGGATCGACGACCGCTCCTGCACCTGGTTGTCCAGCGAGAAGCTTTCGGCTTCCTTGTGCACGGCGACGATGTCCGCCTTCTTCTCCACCAGCGTCTTGACGATGGTGTAGGCGTCGTCGTCGCTCATCTTGTCGCCGGTGACGATCAGGTTCCAGACTTCGGTGATGGAATTGTCCTTGTCGTAGCCCGGATAGGAGCCCGCCTTGATGGTGCTGGGGCTGTAGAGCTTGCCGTATTTGGCGTTCATCTTCTCGGCCAGGTCGCCGTGGTCGATCAGCTTCATCTTCAGGCCGGGCGTCGCCGCGAGGTCGGTGACGGCGGCGGTCGGAATGCCGCCGACCCAGAAGAAGGCGTCGATCTTGCGGTCCTTGATGGCGTTGACGGATTCGGCGACGCCGAGCCGCTCGCGCTTCATATCCTTGTCCTTGTCGAGGCCGGCCGCCTCGATGACGCGGAACGCCATCACCTCGGTGGCGCTGCCGGGCGAGCCGGTCGAGACCCGCTTACCCCTGAGATCGGCCATGGAGTTGATGCCGGTGCCGTCGACGGTCACCACATGCATGCGGTTCGGATAGACAACGAGCAGCGCCTGCAGCGGCAGCTTGCCGCTCTTGAACTTGTCTTCGCCCTTGAGCGCATCGAGTGCGGCATCCGCCATGGTGAAGCCAAGTTCGCTCTTGCCGGCGCCGATCAGTTTGAGGTTGTCGACGGAACCGCCGGTCACCTCGGCCGTGGCCTGCACGTTCGGCAGGTTCTTCGACAGCACATTGGCGACCGCGCCGCCGAGCGGATAATAGACGCCGCCGGTGCCGCCGGTGCCGATCGACATGGTTTTTTGCTGGGCATGGGCGGCGCCCGCGAAGGCGAGCCCCAGAGTGACCGCGAGGGCGGCTGTGATTTTTTTCATTGTTGTCTCCTCAATCCCTTCATTGATTATGTCGTCAGCGCGGGTCGCGCAGGCGAGCGCGTCCGGGCCTGCCACAGCACTACGCCGAGGCCGATGATCAGGCCCGGCACATAGGTGTAGCTGATGTCGCGGCCGATGATCCATTCGACGATCGCCTCGATCAGGCTCGGGAACACCAGCAGCAACCCCGATAGCAGAAGCAAACCACGTTCGATCGGCGTATTTTGTCGCAGCGCCCAGTTCTGGGCGAAGGCGGCCAGCGCCAGCAGGCCGAAGGTGGTCTTGATCGTGATCTCGACGATGTCGATCCATGGGCCGCCCTTCGGGATCGACAGCAGCAGGCCCGGGCCCTGCGGGTCGAGCACGAACACGAACGGCACCAGGAACGCGGGCAGCGTGTATTTCCATGATTGCAGCGTGGTCCGGTAGGGATCGCCGCCGGTGATGGCGGCGGCCGCGAACGGCGACAGCGCGGTCGGCGGCGACACCTCGGACAGCACGGCGTAATAGAAGATGAACATGTGCGCGGCGTAGTCGGGCACGCCGAGCTTGATCAGTGCCGGCGCCGCGATCACCGCGCAGATGATGTAGGAGGCGGTCACCGGCACCGCGAGGCCGATGATCCAGACGATCAGCGAGGTGTAGATCGCCGTCAGCAGCAGGCTGCCGCCGGCATAGCTGATGACGATCGACGAGAATTTGAGCCCGAGGCCGGTCAGCGTGACGATGCCGACGACGATGCCGGCGCAGGCGCAGGTGGTCGCGGCATTCAGCGCGCCGATCGAGCCGTCGGCCAGCGCCTTTACCAGCTTGGTCGGCATCAGCGCCGTGTCCTTGCGCAGGAACGACAGCGCAAAGGTGACGACGATGGCGTAGAACACCGACAGCGACGCGGAGTAGCCGACCACCATGAACACGACCACGGCCAGCAGCGAGATGAAGTGGAAACCGTAGCGCTTCATCATCTGGCCGAGCGACATCTCCGGCATGAAATTGACGTCTCTCGCGCCGAATTTCTTGGCGTCGAGTTCGACCATGAACAGCAGCGACATGTAGTAGAGGCAGGTCGGGATGGTCGCCATCCAGATCACGTCGAGATAGCTGATCTTGAGGAACTCGGCGATCAGGAACGCGGCCGCGCCCAGCACCGGCGGCGACAGGATCGCGCCCAATCCACCAGCGGCAAGAAGGCCGCCGGCGGCATTCCTCTCGAAGCCGGCTTTCGCCATCATCGGATAGGCCACGGTGCCGATCATCACGGTGGTGGCGACGCCCGATCCGGAGGGGCCGCCGAGCAGGAACGACGACAGCACCACGGTGCGGCCGGCGCTGTTCGGCTTGCCGCCCATCAAGGCCAGCGAGAAATCGATGAAGAATTTTCCGGCGCCGGATTGCTGCAGGAAGGCGCCGTAGATGGTGAACAGGATGATCAGCGTCGCCGACACGTCGACCGCGACGCCAAAAATGCCTTCCAGCGTGATGAAGAGGTGGCCGACCAGTCGATCGACGTCATAGCCGCGATGGGTCCAGGGCGCCGGCAGATGCGGTCCGAGCATCGCATAGGCGATGAACAGCAGCGAGACCACGGGCATGATCGCGCCGGTGGTCCGCCGAGTCGCTTCCAAGAGCAGGATAATGAAGACGATGCCGACGATGACGTCCCAGCGCTCCGGCGTGGTGGCGCGGTCGGTAAAATCGTCGCCGCCCCACAGCGCGTAGACGATGGTCGCGACGGCGACGATGCCGGGCACGACGTCCCACCAGCGCACGCGGTTGCGGAAACGCGTCGCCAGCGGAAACAGCAGGAAGCTCAGCACCAGGGTGAAGGCGACGTGGGTGTAGCGCAGTTCCTGGGTCGGAACGATCGCATAGGCCGCGTAAAGGTGGAACAGGCTCATCACCACCGCAATCGCGGTGGAGATCTTTCCTGCCCAGCCCATCAGCCGGTTGGCCGCGCCTTCCTCCGCCTCGACGAAGGATTCCGCCTTCTGCAGCGCTTCGTCGGATACGGCAACGACCTCGTCGTTGCCGGGCAATGTCTTGTCTGCGGCCATGCTTTCCCCGGGACTTCGTTAACGCCCTGGCCCGGTGTCCCCCGGGCCTTTCGCGGGGCGCATTCACCCCAGTTTTGGCAGCCGTGGCAAGGGGCATTTAGGCGTATGCCTACCGGCATCAGGGCCTCAATGGACAGGTTGACCGCGCGCGCTGGCCCGTTCAGTTTCGGGGTAAACGAGGCCCTCGCAATGGCTCGTAGCCCGGATGAGCCAACGGGTCGCGCGAATGCGCGCCCGATGACAGGCTCCGCGACATCCGGGACAATTGGGGCCAAGAAGTCCCGGGGTCGCTTCCGCCTGCGCTCGTCGAGCTTCGGCGGACAAGTCGCTCGCCCGGGCTACGTGAGAACAAACACAAGGGAGAAGGTCGATGGAACGGCTCAAGGGCAAGACGGCGATGGTGGTGGGGGCGGGCTCGATCGGTCCCGGATGGGGCAACGGCAAGGCCACGGCCGTCACTTTTGCGCGCGAGGGCGCGCAGGTGTTTTGCGTCGACCGCAACGCGGCGGCCGTCCAGGAGACGGTGGACATCATCACCGGCGAGGGCGGTCAGGCTGCCGCCTTCACCGCCGATGTCTCGCGCGAGGCCGAGGTCGAGGCGATGGTGGCGGCGTGCCTGAAGGCCTATGGCCGCATCGACGTGCTCGACAACAATGTCGGGATCGCCGAGGTCGGCAGCGTCGTCGAGGTCAGTGAGGCGAGCTGGGACCGCGTCTTCGCGGTCAACCTCAAGAGCGCGTATTTCGCCATGAAGCACGTCATTCCCGTGATGGTCGGTCAGGGCGGCGGCTCGATCATCAACATCTCCTCGATCGCCTCGATCCGCCATGTCGGCATTTCCTATGTCAGCTACAATGCGAGCAAGGCGGCGATGAACCAGATGACGCGCTCCACCGCCGTCGAATTCGCGTCGAAGCATGTGCGCGTGAATGCAATCCTGCCCGGGCTGATGAAGACGCCGATGGTCGAGCACTCGGCGGGCCTGGCGCAGAGCTATGCCAAGGGCGATGTGGAGGCGATGTGGCGGGCGCGCGATGCGCAGGTGCCGATGGGCCATATGGGCGACGCCTGGGACGTCGCCAACGCCGCGTTGTTCCTCGCCTCCGACGAATCAAAATACGTCACCGGCATCGAACTCGTGGTCGATGGCGGCATCACCAGCAAGTCGGGCGCGTAACGGAGCTCGTTCCCGTCATCCCTGCGCGCTCAGTTCGGCGCGGTCCAGTTCTTCTTCCACCAGATGGAAGGCATCGTCGCCGATCTCCTCGGCGCGCCGCATCCTCAGCAACGCCCCGCGTGCCGCGCCGATGGCGCGGCGCCGCAGCGGATCGGCCGGCAGTTCGCTGCTGGTGATGCCCAAGTCCGGATCGGTCTCGGCGCGCAGCAGCACGGCGCGGTATTCCAGCCGCAGGATTTCGGCCTCTTCGGACGGATCGCCGTCGATCTCTTCCAGCACGGCGCGATAGGCGACGCAGCGCGCCTGCGCCGCCTCGCGCGCGACCGGATCATCGTCCTCGAGTTTCAGCGCCAGGATCACCGGCCGCAGCGTCAGGCCCTGGATGACGAGCGTCCCGAGCACCACCGCAAACGCCGTCAAGAGGATGAGGTCGCGGTAGGGGAAATTTTCCGGCAGCGCGAAGGCGGCCGCCAGTGTCACGATGCCGCGCATTCCGCACCACGACACCACGATGCCGCGCTCCACCGTCGGCACCGCGGGCGAGATATTTGAAGGCAACAGGCCGCGCGCGTCGAGGGCGCGCAGCAGGGCCCCGTAGGGGATCACCCAGGCGATGCGGGCGAGGATGACCACGACGACGATGACGGCGGCGAAGCTGCAATATCGGAGCCGCACCTCGGCGTCGAGGCCGGACCAGATCGGATTGAGCTGCATGCCGATCAGGATGAAGGGCAGCACGTTGAGCACGAACACGGCGGTTTCCCACACCGCGTAGGAAGCGACGCGCAGCCGCGGCGGGGTACGCTCGGGCGCGGTGCGGGCGATCGTGATCGCATAGGCGACGATGGTGAGGATGCCCGACAGCCCGAGATGCTCGGCGACGATCCACACCATGAACGTGCCGCCGAATTGCGTGATGATGGCGCTCGGCGCCTCGGTGATGCGGCGGGTGATCTGCGCCCACACCCGCGCGAACAGGAAGCCGGCGATCAGGCTTCCGAACAGCGCCAGCGCAATGGAGGGAATGAATTCGCGCACCTTCATATGCTCGGCGGCGACCAGGCCGACCGCGACGCGATAGATCAACAGCGCGCTCGCGTCGTTGAGCAGGCTCTCGCCTTCGAGGATTTTCTGAATCCGGTAGGGCAGATTGACCTGGCGCAGGATCGCGGTCGCCGCCGCGGCGTCGGGCGGCGCCACGATGGCGCCGAGCGCGATCGCAACCGCCCACGGCATGTCCGGGCGAAGCCCGTGCGCGACGACGGCGACCGCGGCGGTCGTCACCCCGACCGCGACCAGCACCAGCGTCGAGACCGGCAGCCAGTTGTTGCGGAGGTCGCGCAGCGAGGTATCGAAGGCCGCATCGAGCAGCACGGGGGCCACGAACAGCGCCAGCGCCAGTTCAGGTTCCAGCGTCCAGGACGGGCCTGAGGGCACGAAGGCCAGCAACATGCCGCCGATCGCGAGGAATGTCGGGTAGGGGACTTTCAGCCGCCGCGCCCATGCGGACAGCAGGACCGCGCCAAGCAGCAGCCCGATGATCCATTCGAAAGCCAACAAAGCAGCAATTCCCGCCTGTGCCAGATTGATGTCGGCATCGATCTAGCACAGAACCCGGCAATCTTCCGTTCCCAACATTGTTCTTGTCGAAGCCACCTATTGGATGGGCGCGATTCCGACCTGCTTGATGAGCCTGGCCCATACCGGCGTCTCGGCCCGGATCGCGGCCGCAAACTCGTCGGACGAGCGCTGCACCGTCTCCATGCCGAGCGCGGCGAACTTTTCCCGGGCCACGGGATCTCCCACCGCGATCTGCGCCTGCTCATGCAGCATCGCGAGGATCGACGCCGGCGTTCCGGCTGGCGCCATCAGCCCGAACCACGCTCCGGCATCAAAGCCGCTGAAGCCGAGTTCGTCGAGCGTGGGCAGCTCCGGCAGCGCCGGCGAACGCCGCAGCGACGTGACCGCGAGTGGACGCAGCTGACCCTCTCGAACCTGCGGCAGCACCGCGGCGATGCTGCCGAAGAACATGGTCACGCGACCGCTGACGAGATCGCCCAGCAGCGCCGCGCTGTCACGGTATGGCACGTGCTGGAGCTTGACGCCCGCCATGGTCTGGAACAGCTCGCCGGCAAGGTGGGTCGAGGTGCCGATCCCGGCCGACGCGAAGGTCAATTCGCCGGGGCGGCGCCGCGCCAGGTCGACCAGATCCCGCACGCTTGCGGCGGGGACATCCTTGTTCAGCACCAGGACGTTGGGCGCGATCGTCACCTGGGCGATCGGCACCAGTTCGCGTGCCGGATCGTATGGCAACTTCGCGTAGAGCGACGGGTTGATGACGATCGCGGCGTTGCCCGCCATCAGCAGCGTGGCGCCATCCGGCGCCGCCTTGGCGACATGGCCGGCAGCGATGTTGCCCCCGGCTCCCGGCATGTTCTCGACCACGACCGGCTTGCCCCAGGCCGCCTTGAATCGCTCGGCCAGGATACGCGCCGCCACGTCGGGCGCGCTGCCGGGGCCAAAGCCCAGCACGATGCGGATGGCGCCTTGCGGATAGGCGGGTTCCGAATGCAGTGGATGCGCCAGCGCCAGAAAGGTCACGAAAGCGAGTATCAGCCTCATCATGATCGGTCTCCTGTGAGCGTGGCCGATTGTCCACGCCGACCGGCCGTCCGTCGTCACCCCATGGGGTGACAATCCGCGCCCGGCCTTCAGAGCGACGACTGAGACCGGCCGATCCGCGCCATCGACTGCACCAACTCGGCGTGGCCGCGGATTCCGATCTTGGCGTAGATTCGCTTGGTATGGGACTTCAGCGTATTCGGGCTGATGCCGAGCGCCGCCGCCGCGGCGGCCATGCCGTTGGTGCGCCCGAGTTCGGTCGCCACCCGCAATTCCGCTGCGGTCAGACCGTGGCGAGCCGCCAGCAATGCGCTTGCCGCCTCGTGGCCGCGCGACACGTCGACCAGCAGCGCCATCGCGGCCGGCGGCCTCGCCGGATGGTGCGAGAAATGGTCGAGCGCGCGGCTTCGAACCGGCGTGACGGTCACGCCGACATTGCCGCCGTCGGCCCGTGCAAGGCAGCTCGTTCCGCCGGCGCCGCCACGGACCGCGTCGCCGATCATCACGCGGAACGCCTTGATCAGGGCGGACGGACCGGCAATTTCAGTGCCGGCGGCGAGGCGAAGCGACAGGTGCGCGGCCTGTGCCCGGGCGGCGGCATTGGCGAACAATATCCGCTGCGCGGCATCGAACGTCACGATACCGGTCGAAAGCGCATCGAGCGCGTCGCGCTCTGCCTGCGCGGCCGCCCGGTAATCAAGCATCCGCAGCCTCAATTCACAGGCGCGACGCACATGCGGCAGGAGGGCGTTCAGCGTCGCGAGGTCACGCGCGCCGAGCGGCCCTTTGGCTTCGCTGCGCTCGACATTGATCGAGACCTTGAACGCCGGCCGGCTGACGACGTTGACAATCGTGGCGTGCGCGATGTTCTGCGGACGCAACACGTCGTCATAGAACGCGGTGCGCTTGAGCTGCGGCAGCCGGATCAGGTCGTCGGAGCGCACGGCGAGACCGGTCGAGGACCGGCTCGCGGGCGTCCATGGATTGACGACATGATAGAGTTCGTGTCGGCGCTTGCAGTCCGGATCGATCCGGCCAAGCTCGCGGAACGTGTAGATCTCGCGGTCGACGCTGTAACCGTGGATCAGCGCCGCGGCGCTGCCCGTGAGGTCGGCAACGCCTTCCAATACGGTGCTCCAGAGCGATGGGTCGAGCACCGCGTCGTAGATCGTTCCGACAAGCGCCTCCCGCCTGCGTTCCTGGCCTGCTGGCATCGTCACGTCCTCCGCAACATGCCGAGGATCGTCGATGCGTGCCCGGGAGGCAAGCTCCCTTTTGGGCACGCGTCTGGTTACTGCGCCATTGCCAGGATTCCGCCGGCGAAGGAATGCCAGAGCGGTGTCATGCTGATCGGCCAGTTCAGAAGCTTGACCGCGATCAGCGCGATGCCGCCATAGACATACACCGGGTGCGGCTTGCCCCGCGTGCGCCAGTCGAACACGATGGCAGCCACTAGCAAGAGATAGGCGACCAGGGCCGGCGGAATGGTCACCGGGACCGGCGGCGGGCCGAGCGGCCCGGGGGGCGCCAGGAAGGTCAGGAACCAGCGCGCGACCGCGGCGTCGAGCAGCGAGATGCCGGCCAGCAGCATCAGCCGCTTGTGCGTCTCGGGCTTGCGGATGGCAGCGATGGCGAGCGCGAACACCACGGCGAAGAACGCAATGCCACTGATCGGAACGATCGCGAAGGCGATGCCCTCGTTGGTCATTCCCATCTCGGCCGAGCGCTTGATCGCATGGACGGCGACCAGGAAGCCGAAGATCGTCATCGTGGTCGCCAGCGACACGCCGATCATGCCGATGGCGCGATGGCTTGCGACCTTGCCGGAGGCGGCGAGCCAGCTCTGGAAAGCGAAATAGAGCGACCAGGCGAAAAACAATAGTCCATGAAAATGAACCACGGGCGAAGCGGAAAACGAACGCTTCGCCAGCGGCAGCCAGTAGGTCGGCGCGAAGCCGAGAAAGGCGACGGCCATGCAGGCCAGCGCCATGTAGAAATAGAAATAGCCCGTCTGGGATTGCGCGACGCTGCGCGGCGGATTGAAGTCGGTCAATGTAGTCATGGTGGTTGAGTCCTCGAGACCCGCAAAAGGTTCAATGTGCCCGGACGTATTCGTCCACGTGCAAAGGATGCGATTTCGCGTGCGTCACGTTTCCGCCAAAATCTGTCCCCCTTACGAAAACAGTTGCGACCACGCGGCCGTTGTCGAAAAAGCTGGTGGCTTGCTAGGATTGCGCGCTGATCGAATGCTCCCTGGATCAATTGATGCGAGCCCACCTCGGTATCCGCGAACTATGCGCAGCGTTTGTGCTCTGGATCACATTTGCGCAGGAAGTTTCGGCGACCGGTGCCGAGCCGACCAGGGATTTGCGTGTGGACCCTGCGCCCTGCCTGGCCGCCGCCGCGGCGCGCAACGATGACAGAACGCTCGCGACCTGCGGTGCGCTCATCGACAACGTCAAGACCGAGAAGGCCGACCGTATCAAGGCGCTGATCGCGCGCGGGAGCGCCTATGAGCGGAAGGACATGATCGAGCACGCCATCACCGATTATGACGGCGTGCTGCGTCTCGATCCGTCACTTGCCGACATTCATAACGCCCGCGGCGAGCTCTGGCGCAGGAAGGGCGACCTGCCGAAGGCGGTGGCGGATTTCTCGGCGGCGATCAAGCTGAACCCCGACCATTTTACGGCCAGAGCCAACCACCGGTCGCTGGCGCTGGAGCTCGAGCGATTGGGCGCGCTGAGGGCCGTCGCCGGCAAGCCGAGCTTCGATTGCGCGACCGCCCGCCGCAAGGTGGAGAGAGCGATCTGCGCCGATCCCGAACTTGCCGATCTCGATCGCCAGATACAGGGAGCCTACACCAGGCTGGTGGCCGAGAGGATAAACCCGCAGCACGCGCGCCAGCTGCAGCAGGAGCAGCAGGACTACATCTCCCGCCGCAACGCCGACTACGGCCAGCCCGGCTACGATCTGAAAAAAGCGATGCTCGACCGCCTGCAGCGCATCAACGGATACTAGATTTGGCGGCGCGGCCGGCCTGTTCCGGCTTGATCTGGCGCAACTTCCTGTGACAATGCGTGAAATAAATAGTTTGCCCAGCGTCATGGCCGGGCTTGTCCCGGCCATCCGCGTCTTGCTTGCTTTGAAGAGAGAACGTGGATGCCCGGGTCAAGCCCGGACATGACGGAGCAGGGGTGATCGGGGAGTGCGCCATGAACATTCAGAGCAACAGCAGGTATCATGAGGTTCACGCCCGTTCGCTGGCCGACCCCGAGGGGTTTTGGGGCGAGGCGGCGCGCGAGATCGACTGGATCGAGCCGGCCAAGAAGGTCTTCGATCCGTCGATGGGCGCCTATGGCCGCTGGTTCGCCGGCGCCGTCGTCAACACCTGCTACAACGCCCTCGACCGTCACGTCGCGAACGGACGCGCCGATCAACTGGCGCTGATCCACGATTCCCCGCTCACTTATTCGGTCTCGAAATTCACCTATGCCGAGATGCTGAAGGAGGTGCGGACGCTCGCCGCCATCATGCAGGATTTCGGCGTCGCCAAGGGCGACCGCGTCATCCTCTATATGCCGCTGGTCCCGGAGGCCGTGTTTGCGATGCTGGCTTGCGCCCGGATCGGCGCGGTGCATTCGGTGGTGTTCGGCGGCTTTGCCGCAAAAGAGCTGGCAACCCGCATCGAGGACGCCAAGCCAAAACTGATCCTGTCGGCGAGCTGCGGCATCGAGCCCGGACGGATCGTGCAGTACAAGCCGCTGCTCGACGAGGCGATCCGGCTGTCGAGCGTCAAGCCCGACAACTGCATCATCCTGCAGCGGCCGCAGCAGACCTGCGAACTGGTGGCGGGGCGCGATCACGACTGGGCCACGCTGCGCGACGCCGCGCTCAAGGCCGGAAAGGCCGCGCCGTGCACGCCGGTGCTGGCGACCGATCCGCTCTACATTCTCTACACGTCGGGCACCACGGGAATTCCGAAGGGCGTGGTGCGCGACAATGGCGGGCATCTCGTCGCGCTGAAATGGTCGATGTTCAATCTCTACGGCGTCAAGCCCGGCGAGGTCTGGTGGTGCGGCTCCGACATCGGCTGGGTGGTCGGCCACAGCTACATCGTCTATGGCCCGCTGATCCATGGCGCGACCTCGATCATGTACGAAGGCAAGCCGGTCGGCACGCCGGATGCCGGCGCGTTCTGGCGCGTGATCGCCGAGCACAAGGCGGTGGCGCTGTTCACCGCGCCGACGGCGTTCCGCGCCATCCGCAAGGAAGACCCGGACGGGTCGCTGATCCGCAACTACGACCTGTCGAAATTCCGCACGCTGTTCCTGGCCGGCGAGCGGGCCGATCCGCCGACGGTGGAGTGGGCGGAAGCGCAGCTGAAAGTGCCGGTCATCGACCACTGGTGGCAGACCGAAACCGGCTGGTGCATCGCCGGCAATCCGGTGGGGCTCGGCACGCTGCCGGTCAAGCACGGTTCGCCGACGGTGCCGATGCCGGGCTATCAGGTCGACGTGGTCGACGAGGCTGCGAGGCCGGTGCCCGCGGGCACCATGGGCTCGATCGTGATCAAGCTGCCGATGCCGCCGGCCTGCCTGCCGACGCTGTGGCAACAGGAGGAGCGCTTCAAGGAAGCCTATCTCAGCGAGTTTCCCGGCTACTACAAGACCTCCGACGCCGGCTACAAGGACGAGGACGGCTATGTCTGGGTGATGGGCCGTACGGATGACATCATCAACGTCGCCGGCCACCGGCTCTCCACCGGCGGCATGGAGGAAATCCTGGCCTCGCATCCGGACGTCGCCGAATGCGCGGTGCTCGGCATCAAGGATGCGATCAAGGGCGAGGTGCCGTGCGGCTTCCTGGTTCTGAAGGCCGGTGTCTCGCGCGCGCCGATCGAGATCGAGAAGGAGATCGTGGCGCTGGTGCGCGACAAGCTCGGGCCGGTCGCCGCCTTCAAGCTCGCGATCACCGTCGGCCGCCTGCCGAAGACGCGGTCTGGCAAGATTTTGCGCGGCACCATCAAGAAGATCGCCGACGGCGAGAACTGGAGCATGCCGGCCACCATCGAGGACCCGAAGGTGCTCGACGAAATCGGCGACGCGCTGAAGGGAAGGGTATAGGGGATCTCATCAATCGCGTTTCAGGCATGTTTCGTGGCGCGAGGTCTGCGGAGATCCTTGCGATCCGGACGAGCGTCTCGCGTCGTCCGGTACCGAGCGGCCATCGCATCCGTCAGTTCGGCCATCTTGTCGCGCAGCTCGGGCGGCGCCAGAACTTCGGCCTCCGCGCCAAGCCGCAGCAATTCGGCCGCCGCGTGCCACGTCGTCTTCCCGGTCGGCACATGCGCGATGCGCCAGCCGTCTTCGTCCGCGGTCTCTTCGATGCGGGTGCGCGTCTTCACGTAAGGCTGGCTCAGGGCGTCGAGCAGTTTGATACCAAGCGGCGACAGCCGCACGGTGGCCCGGTTCGGATGCATCTCGGCCTCGAGCCGCGTCGTTGCCGCCTGCCAATGGGTGGCGAGATCGAAACCGGGTGGCCGGGCGAAGCGCTCGTCCAGAACAGTGCAACGGAGCACACGCGCCACCCGATAGGTGCGCACGCTGCCGTCGACCGCTCCGGCGAGATACCAGCTGCCGCCTTTCAGCACGAGACCGAGCGGCGCGACGCGGCGGCGCTTCTCGGCCCGCCAGCTCTGGTAACGGATTTCGATCGGATTGTCGCGTAGCACGGCGCTCGCGATGGTGCGCAAATGCTTTGGTTGCTCGGCTTCGCCGAACCAGTATGGCGCATCCAGATGAAAGCGTTGCTGCATGCGGTTGGCGTTCGGGCGCAAGTTGGCCGGCAGCGCCGCCATCAGTTTCGTCTGCCCCGCCAGCATCGCGGGTTCGAGCCCGAGCGCCGCGGCGGGCCCCGGCAAGCCGGTCATGAACAGTGCTTCCGCCTCCGGTTCCGACAGTCCGTTCAGCCGCACGCGATAACCGTCGAGCAGGCGATAGCCGCCTTCCGCGCCGCGATCGGCATAAACCGGAACGCCGGCGGCGGCGAGCGCGTCGATGTCGCGATAGATGGTGCGCACCGAGACTTCGCAGCTCGCGGCGAGTTCAGGCGCGGTGACATGACCCCGCGCCTGCAGGGTGGTGAGGATCGAAAAAAGCCGGGTCGCGCGCATAACCCCTTGAACCATACCTGACAGAAGATGTCAGGTATGGTCGTTCATAGAGGCCTCGCTGAGGGGATCAATCGGGAGAGTACCAATGACCAGCCACGACCGTGTCACGCTTTATTATTCACCGCAGACCCGAGCGACGGGGGCGCGCGTGCTGCTGGAGGAACTCGGTGCGCCCTACGACTTGCACGTCCTGAACATGAAAGCCGGCGAGCAGCGCCAGCCGGCCTATCTCGCCGTCAATCCGCTCGGCAAGGTGCCGGTGGTCCGCCACGGTGAGGCGCTGGTCAGCGAGCAGGTTGCGATATTCATCTACCTCGCGGATTTATACCCGGCCGCCGGGTTGACGCCCGCGATCGACGATCCCCGGCGCGGACCCTATCTGCGCTGGATCGCCTATTACGGCTCGTGCTTTGAACCCGCCCTGATCGATCATTTCATGAAGCGCGAGCCGGCGCCGCAGACCCAATCGCCCTACTCCGACTACGAATCCATGCTCGCCGCCTTGGAGGCCCAGCTTGCCAAGGGGCCCTATCTGCTCGGCGAGCGCATGACCGCCGCAGACATTTTGTGGGGCGTGGCGTTTAACTGGACGATGACGTTCGGTATCGTGCCGCGAAAGGACCTATTTGTAGCGTATGCCGAGCGCATCACGTCGAGGCCGGCCTTCCAGCGCATCACGGCGGCCGATGCAGAGATGGCCGCGCAACACGCCGCGTCCGCCGGCGGATGAGCTACCACGGAGGCGCGGCGCGGATGAGGGAGGCTTGAGGTCTCTCAAAAGCTCGGCGGCCGTTTTTCAGCGAACGCCTTGATGCCTTCCTTGATCTCGTCGCCGCGCATGCTCTCGCGGTGGCGGTGGTCGGCGGCCTCTTCGTCGAGCTTGCCGCGGGCGAATTCGTTGATGGCGCGCTTCATGCCGCGCATCGCCTGCGGCGCATTGCCGGCGAGGATGTCGGCGAGCCTGTCGACTTCCTCGTCGAGCGCTTCCGCCGGAACCATGGCCGTGAGATAGCCGATCCGCAGCATTTCGGGCGCAGGGATCTTCTGTGCGGTGAGAAACAGCATCTTGGCGTTGTCGACGCCGAGCCGCGACACATAGCGCGCGATGCCGCTCTTGTAGTAATGCAGGCCGAGCCGGGCCGCCGGCATGAACATCTCGGCGGTGTCGACGCCGACGCGAAAATCGCAGGCCAGCGCCAGGTCGGTGGAGCCGCCATAGACGCCGCCATTGAGCCGGCAGATCGTCGGCACGCCGATGTTCTCGAGGCGATCCACCACGGCTTCGAACGCCGATCCGGCGCTCGGCTGGGCGGTCGCGCTGGTGGCGCGGTCCGCCACCGAATTGAGGTCATAGCCGGCGCTGAAGGCGCGCCCGGTGCCGGTCAGCACCAGCACGCGGATCGCGGGATCGGCCTCGATCCGGTCGAACAGTCTGACGAGATCGTCGAGGTCCTCGCTCTGCAGCCGATTCAAGTGCTTCGGACGGTTGAGGCGGATCGTGGCGCGGGCGCCGCCGATCTCCAGCAGCGGCGCGCTTGCCGCCTCGGTCGCATCAGGCATGCGGTTCTCCATTGTTGTTGCTCGTCTGATCTACCTGTTTTCCTGCGCCCGCCGCCGGGCTTCGGCGTCGATGGTTTCGGCCAGGTCGGGATGCCGCGCCATCAGCAGGCGAAAATCCACGAGGTCGAGCACCAACAGCCGCGTCACCTTGGTGGTCGTGACGTTGGCGCCGCGCACGTGGTTGCCGAGCAGCGCCATCTCGCCGAAGAACGCGCCCTCGCCGAGCGGCACCTTCTTGCCGGGCAGTTCGACCACCGCCTCGCCGGCGGCGATGAAATACATGCATTCGCCGCGCTGGCCCTTGCGGATGATCGTGGTGCGCGCCGGCAGGTCCATGGTTCGCAGCATATTGGTGACGTCGGCGATCGCGGCCGGCCCGAGGCTCGCGAAGAACGGCACCTTGCTCACGGTCTCCCACGTCTTCAGGAAATTGTCGCGGCGCGTCTCGGCGGCGAAGCCGGTGGCCAGAATACCGGTCCACAGTCCGAACACGCCGAGGCCGGAGATCATGACCAGCGCCGCGACCATGCGCCCGAGCGGCGTGATCGGCACCACGTCGCCATAGCCGGTGGTGGTCAGCGTCACCACCGCCCACCACAGCGCCGCCGGCACGCTGCCGAAAGTCCCCGGCTGCACGTCGCGCTCCAGAAAATGCTCGGCGACCGATGCCAGAAACACCACCATCAGGAAGATCACGAGCACGCTGAGCAGCGGCCCCGATTCCAGCACCAGCACGCGGCGCAGCTGCCGCAGTCCCGGAATGCCCGGAACCACCTTGAGCACCCAGAGGATCCCGAGCAGCCAAGCCGTCCTGGGTTCGACACCCGCAACGAGCGCGGCCGGCACGGCAAGCGCCCCGATTGCGTCGACGATCCCGCTGGCGGAAAACATGTAAAGCGGCAGCCGTCGCTGTGAGGCCATATGGCGGAGGCGCACCAGCCACTCGAACACGAAATAGGCAAGGCATGCCCACAGGACCGCATCGACCCAGAATTGCGCGGCCTCGTAGGCCGGCGCCACGGTGAGCACCGCCATGGCGGCGACGCCGGCCGCGACGGCGGCATAGGCCACCTTGGTCATGTTGCGGCCGGCCGTCCGGTCGATGAACTGGGCCATTGCCGGGAGAACGAGCCGCTTTGACATCGGATGAGGAGGGCCTGAAGGGTGCGATGAAACCGGGATCACGGTCAGGCTGTGGCGTGACCAGAGCCCGCAAGGTGCCTGCCTGCGGGCAGGCCGTCAACGACGAGCTTCACACACGCGCGGCGATCGCTTCGCGGCGTCCGGTCGGCCCGGATATTGAGCGGGGCAGCGGGTCAAATTTTGCCCGGAATGGTGAGAAACCGGATAAATCATTGCTGTTTCCTCGTATATCAAAATGCCGCCGCGGACATTACGATGGCGGGTGCGCGGCAGAATCGCGAAAGCGCGCACGTTCAGAATTGGTTGGTTTCCAATGGACACGTCTCATCTGGCACAACACGCAGGAACCGCGGGCGCGCTGTTCGCGTCGATTTTCGTGGTCGCCACCACCACGATGAAGACCATGATCCCGTTGCGGGTGTTCGGCATCCTTGCCAACGTGGTCCTGATCGTGACCGCCATCCCGACGCATAATTTCCTGGTCATGGGGGTGCAGGCGGTGATGCTGCTGGTGAACTCCTACCGCCTGCACCAGATGCTGCAGCTGGTGCGAGACGTGAAGAAGTCCGTCAACAGCGATCTCTCGATGGAATGGCTGAAGCCGTTCATGACCGAGCGCCAGTGCGCCGCCGGCGAGATCCTGTTCTACAAGGACGAGAAGGCCGAGGACATGCTCTATATCGTCAGCGGCCGCTTCAAGCTCGTCGAGTCCGGCATCGTGCTGCCGGTCGGCGCCATCGTCGGCGAACTCGGCATGCTTTCGCCCTCGAACATGCGGACCCAGACGCTGGAATGCGTGGAGGCCGGTCTGGTGCTGAGCGTCAGCTACACCAAGGTCGAGGAACTCTATGTCCAGAATCCGGCGTTCGGTTTCTATTTCCTCCGCCTGGCCAGCGCACGGCTGTTCCAGAATCTCGAGACGCTGCAGCAGCAACTGAACCAGCAAACGGCGTTGGCTGCAGCGGCGAAGTCTGCGTAGCCGCAGGAGCCCGGGCGCGTGGCGGATCGCGGCATCCTGTCGTCGTTGCGTTTTCTGTTCGCCGATGTGATCGGCGACGATGACGACCCGCCGCCGTTCCTGCCCGAAGGCCTGCCGGAACCCGTCATGGCGGTCGCGAGCGAGTCGATCCACCTCCTGATCGATTATCAGGGCCCGGGCTATGCGCACCTCTATGTCAGCCGGTTGCGGCGGTTCATCCACAAGCAAGGCGTCGATGACGCGATGCTGTGCGAGATCGCGCGGCTGATGGCGGCGCGCATGAGCTATCAGGATCCGATCCGCATCGCGCAGCTCAAGCTGTTCGAGCTCGACGAGCGGCCCGCGTCGGCCGGTTCGGTCGACGTCAGGAAATTCCGGATCGAGGAACTGGTCGGCGCGCTTCCTGCCGCCGTCGCCGAATATGTGCTCGATGCGCTTGATTGGATCGGCTGGTCGAACAAGCGGGTCTCCATACGCTTCAGTACGGCGAGCCGGTTCGGTATCCGCCGCCTCAGGATCGAGGCGGGCCTCAGGCGCTGGCGGATGTTCTCAGTGCGTTATGCGCGGGAGCGGGTCTGGGTCGAGCGCTGGCTGCATATGATCGACCGCAGCCTGACCAAGCAGCCTCGGGCGGCCCCGGCGATCATCCAGACCGCGTCCATGATCGACGGCTATGGCGAGGTCTATCTGCAAGGGATGGCGGACTGGAACGCCATCATCGACGGCCTGGTCAAGCCGACCTGCGATGGCGTCCTGGCGCTGTCCAATCTCGGAGACGCGGTGATCGAGGCGCGCGCGGCCGCCGTGCCGGATCCGCGGCAGGCGGCGCTCAAGCGCAAGATCGCCGAGATCCGGGCGCGGGTGGTGGCCAGCGCCTATCTGGCCGGCGTCTGACAGGCCGCGGTCCGCAGGCGCGCGCGGCGGCGTCCCTCGCGACCGGAGCCGCGCGCGTGCCCGCGGAAATCATGCCGAAACCGCAGGCAGCGCGATGAGGCCGGTTTCCGGCCCTCGTGTCAGGCGCTGTGCGCGGTCTTCACCGCGACGACCTTGTCATCCGGAAAAGCCGCGTGGCGCTCGAGATGCTCCCGGCGCAGGCGGATCTCGTCGCGCACGATCTCATAGCCGAGCTTGAACGTGTCCAGTCCGTCGCTTGAAATGGTGCCGTCGCGCAATCCGATCACGGCGTTGCGCAGAATGGTTTCCAGTTCCTCCTGCAACTCGTCGAGGGCGTCCAGCGATTTCGCGGATTGCATGCGTTCGCCGACGTCGAGGATGGCGGTAGCGAGCTGGCTCGCTTTTTCCGGCGCGACCCGCGTTACCTTGGTGTAGATCGCGGCGAAGATCGAGCCGATGATGCTGAGCGCGGCAAGCGCGACATAGATCAACTCGCTGTAGCGCTCGATGAACGACTTGGATTCGTCGTTGATGTATTCGGCGGCGCCCGGATGCGCCACGATGAAGGCGTCCTTGTCGGTCTCCGCCGGCTCGATCCTCGACGCAAAGCCGTCGGGAAGCGCGAGCTCGGCCTTGTTCTCGTAGATGATCCTGGCGAGGTCGGCCACCGCGGCGGTCGGAAGCCTGGACTGGGCGACCAGCAGCCATTGCAGGCCGATCGTGTCGAGATCTTCCTCGGGCACCGCTGGCGAAGCCGACAACATGCCGGTCGCCACCGTTTCCTCGGAAACAGCCGGATTTTTCCTTGCGATCGACTTTGCCGCTTCGATCGCATTGAGGGTGAAGCCGCCGCGCCTGGCGAGCGGCTCGTAGCTCTTGTCCTTGACGATCTGTGAGGCATGCGCGACCTTGATCACGGCGCCGAATCCCGACGCGAACAGTTTTTCGAAGGTGGCGCCGGGCGGCGCCATCTGGATGCGCCCGGTCCCGTCCGCAGTGTCCGGCAGCTCGAGTATGTTGCGTACCAGCGCGATGCTGCTTTCGCTGTCGGCAATGACCGCGATCTTTCCTTTCTTCAAATCCGCAATGGTTTTGATTTTCTTGCCGCCCGGGCTGATCAGCAGGAACAGGTCATGATCGAGAATGGCGAGCGCGCGGGCGCGCGGCGGAATCCGGGCGTCCGTGCGCAGGATGGCGAGGCTTGCCTCCCTGCGGTCGAACCGCGAGAGCGCCTTGGCATTGTCGGCATTGGGCACGATCTTCAGTCGCAGCCGCGAGGAATTGTTTTTCAACACCATCGCCAGCCGCGCGGCGAATCGCGCGTCGGGGCCGTTTGCCTCGCCGACGGCAAACACCAGCGTCTCCGAATTGCGCAGCCAGGTCCGGCCGCCCCACACGACCGTCGTGGTCAGGATCATTGTCAGGACGGAAAACAGCAGAATCTGGGCTCGGTTGTTCTTGGCGACGCGCGAACGCCGACGCGGCAATTCCGGATGCGGCGTTGCGGCTCCAGCGCTCATGATTCGTACCCGGGGATTGACGGACCTGTCGCCGCCATATCCGCGACGGCCGTCCGAACCAATTCGTAAATACCTAGAAAAGAACGATATTTTGCCTGTCCGACAATGATAATCCGCTGCCGTGGGATTGCAAACCGCACGCTTTTGGTAACCTTACCCCCACCGGTCACGCGGCGCAGCGGTGCGGCAGTATCGCAGTTCCGCCACACCGTGCTATTTTCAGACTACCCACAGGTGCATTCCGGCGCGGGAGATGTCATAAATCATGGCAACCTTCGTATATTCCAGGTTTGAAAAGAACATTGCGCTGACGGCCTAGGCCCTGGTTTTTTTCGCCACCTCTCCAGTCCCAGCAAAGGGCGTCAGCTTTGTTGTTTCCTTCGATGTCGTCCTCTGTCCCGGTTGGTGCGCTGATAGGATGGATGCTGCTTCTGACCGTGAAGCACGTCATTGCAGACTTCATGCTGCAGAATTCCTGGATGGCGATCGGCAAGGATCAGAAGACCGGCTGGGCCCTGCCGTTGTTGGCCCATTGCCTCGTGCATCTTGCGGTATCGCTGCTGTTCATCCTGATCGTCGCGCCGCGATTCTGGTTCGTCGCGTTCATCGACTTCGCCATCCACATCACGGTGGACCGTATCAAGGGGATCATCGCTTCCCGGCTCGGCGTGACGCTGGAAAACGAACATCCCTGGTTCTGGACGCTGATCGGCGTCGACCAGGCGTTGCACCACCTGACCGGCTTTGGCCTGTCGATTTTCATGGCCGCGAACTGAGCCGGCGCCGACCGCGTCCAGGCTTGCCGCCCATCCCGGCATGACCGCCCGAAGTCGCCAGGCCGGGCCGGCGCGAATCATTTTCCGAAAACCGAAGGCAAGCCCTCAGGCAGCCCTGCCGCGGGTCGTGGTTAACCTTTCGTTAGCAAATTGCATTGCATCTTCCGGAAAGGGAGAACCCGCAATGTTTTCTAGCCGCGACGCCTTCGAGAACGATTTCTGTCCGGTCCGCGACGAGCTGCTCGGCGAGATGTATCGGGCCAATGCCAACGGCCTGCCGATCCTGGTGGACAGCGTATCGTCGGACGTCCGCGCCATGCTGGCGCTGTTCTGCTATCGGCGCAGCCACCTTCACGCGCTGGCGCTTGCCGTCGCTGCGACCTGCACCGAACGCGAATTGATCCATTTCGGCGGGCGCGTCGGTTCCACGCTCTATGCGCTGTCGCGGGAGCCCGCCGCCCGTTCGGCGTCGTCGTCGTCCGGCAGCGGTCGCAAGCCGATCACGCTCTCGACAAAGCCGCTCTCGACCTTCAAGCCGATCGAGGACGAGGTCGACGACGAAGCGGTTGCCGACGCGGTAACGGCATAGCGCAGGGCTCAATTCGGCAGCACCGGCAGGCCGTGTCGCCGCCGGGCCATCGCGCATTCGACATCGCCGGGCATGCAGGTGCGGCACACTTCAGGCCGCACTGCGTAGATCAGGCATGACGTCGCCTCGCCGACCGTGCCTGACAGCGCCGAGCAGCGGTCGCCGTCGCAGCGCATCCCGGACAGCCGTTCGTTGACGAATCGCTCGGGGATCAGGTCGAGCGCCGCATCATCCTCGATCGTGAAGCGCGGCCAGTTCCGCGAGTAGCTGCAGCAGGCGCCGCAGGCCTGGCAGGGGCTTTGGTGGTCGCCGGTGATGTCGGACATGCGCTGCGTTTAGCCGCAAATCGCGCCCGCGGCCAGCCGTCGGCGCGCCTCAAGTGTCCTTCGGCGCCTCCCAGACCAGGCTGCGTCGCCATTTCGCCCGCAGGATGTCGCGCCGTTCCGGATATTTTTCCTCGTGATAGACCGCATCGACGACGCGGTCGGTGCGAAAACTGCGAAAATCCTTGCGCAGTTCGCACCACGCCGCGAGGATTCGCACCGCCTCGTGATAGCCGACCGCAATCGGCCAGATCGTGCGCTGGCTGTCGCGGCCGTGCTCGTCGCGGTAGTTCAGCGTGATCTTCCGGCCCTCGTGGATCTGCGTCCGTGTCCTTACCATGTCGATGCGGTCGGGCTCCCGATTCCAGGCCCGCCGCGCGCGGCTGGCTGGCTCCAGCACGAACGGGCGCAGCCGCTCCGGCACGGTTTCGGCCACCTTCGCCATCAGGTCCTGCGCGGCGCGCGCCAGCGCCGGATCGGCGTTACCCGCCACCCATTGCGCGCCGAGCACGCAGGCCTCGATCTCGTCGGGCGTCAGCATCAGCGGCGGCAGGTCGAACCCCTTTTCCAGGATGTAGCCGACGCCGGCCTCGCCGCGGATCGGCACCCGCTGTTCGATCAGCGTCGTGATGTCGCGATAGATCGTCCGCTTCGATGTCTCCAACTCGGCAGCGATGGCATCCGCCGTCAGCGGTTTGCGGGTGCGCCGAAGCACCTGGATGATCTGGAATAGCCGGTCGGCCCGTCGCATGGCTCAAGCTCTTCTCGCAGCATCTGCCCGCTGCTGACAGCATGTTGGCAGCAGGCGGGCGTTATATCCGGACAACACCTCAAGTGAAGGGAATTTGTCCATGACGATTTTTGGCGACATGGGCCTCCATGAAGGCCGGACGGCTCTGGCGAAGGGATTTGCCTTCGAGCAGCTTGTTTCCATCCACGATACGACCCTCGATATGCGCTGGGCGATGGTTCAGTTGGCTTGGCGTTCATTCACGGCAATGTGTGCGTTCGTGCAAGGACAGCTTTTTTCCCGGGCGCGCAAGGCCCGCGCGCCGCGGCCGGAGGGGCGCGGCGAGCATTGCTGCTGCTGACACCATGGTGGCAGCAGGGGGGCGCTAAGCCCGAATCGCTTTTCGGAAGATGGGAGACCAGCATGATTGTCCTCTATGGCTTCGGCGCCGGGTTCGGCCTGCCGGAGATCAGCCCGTTCGTGACCAAGACCGAGGTCCAGCTGAAGATGGCCGGTCTTGCCTATCGCAAGGAAAAGGCAAAACCGCCGGCCTCGCCAAAGGGGCAGCTGCCCTACATCGTGGACGACGCCGATACGATCGCCGATTCCACCTTCATCCGAGCGCATCTCGAAGCCAGATATGGCTTCGATTTCGACGCGCCGCTCAGCCTGCAGGCGCGGGCGCAGGCCTGGGCGTTCGAGCGGATGATCGAGCACCATGTCTATTGGGCGCTGATCGGCGCCCGCTGGGTCGATGCCGACAATTTTGCCAAGGGTCCCGCGCATTTCTTCGACGGAGCGCCGGCGCATCTGCGCGAGAAGATGCGCGAGGACGCCCAATTCCGTGTCGCCGAAAACTATCTGCTCAGCGGCCTCGGCCGCCACGCGCCGGAAGAAGACACGGATCTCGCCGTCCGCTCGCTGTTCGCGCTTTCGGTCCAGCTCGGCGACAAGCCTTTCCTGATGGGCGAAACGCCCTGCGGCCTGGATGCCACCGCCTTCGGCGCGCTTGCCGGAATTCTGACCCCGTTCTTCGAGTCGCAACTGCGGCAGCGCACCGAGCAGTTCGCCAACCTCACCGCCTATGTCGACCGGATGATGGTGCGGTACTATCCGGAGTTCGCCTGGTCATCGGTGCAGCAGGCCGCCTGATCACTGCGGTTTCGCGGCGGGCCGGTCCTTCAACGCCGCCAGTTCCGCTTCCAGCTCGGCGATGCGGCCATCGCGAACCGCGAGCGCCTGGGCGACATCGGCCGCGTCGAACTTTTGCGGGATGTGCTGCGGGCAGTTGGTGTCCCAGGCCGAGATCCTGAACAGGATGACCTGTTCGGGCCGCGCCTTGTAGCCCTGCGGCATCAGCGATTGCGTCAGGGCCGGATCGTCCTCCACCACGCGCGCCTCGCCCCAGATTTTCACCCGCCGGCGGTGCGCATAGTCCATCACGAAGATATTGGCCTTCGGATTCTCCGACAGATTGCCCTGCGTGATGTATTGCCGGTTGCCGCTGTAATCGGCGAACGCGATCGTGTTCTTGTCGAGAATTTTGATGAATCCCTTCGGTCCGCCGCGATGCTGGATGTAGGGCTGGCCGTCGGCCGAGGCGGTCGCGAGGAAGAAGCTGTCGGCTTCGGCGAGGAAGCCGGCGAGATTTTCGTCGATTTCGGTGCGCCAGCCGCCGCGGGCCTCGACATTGGCATAGCCCTGGCGTGAGCCCTTTCGGCTCTGGATCGCCTTTACCGCCGGAGTGAACGCGACGTCGCTGGAATAGGTGTGAGTGTCAGACATGTGAGCCTCCAGTTTCTGGGGCGCCGTAACGGTCGTCCTTCGCCACCCAACATGGACGTTTCTCCGGATAAAACAATCTGATGCGTTGACACTTCACTATTGCGATATATGCAATAAACTCATGGACCGGATCGATGCCATGCAGGCGTTCGTCGCCGTAGCCGATCTGCAGGGCTTTGCCCCCGCGGCGCGGCGGCTTGGCCTGTCGCCCTCGGGCGTGACGCGGCTGATTGCGGCGCTGGAGGAGCGTCTCGGCGCGCGGCTGTTGCAACGGACCACACGGCAGGTGACGCTGACCGATGCCGGGTCGCGCTACCTGGAGCGGGCCAGACCTGGCCGATATCGTCGAGGCGGAGGGCGCCATCGCGGGTGAGCGCACGCGGCCGGAGGGACAGCTTGTCATTTCGGCGCCGACGGGTTTTGGCCGGCTGCATGTCAGCGGCATCGTCACCGCCTACCTGAAGCGCTATCGCGATGTCAGCGTTGACCTCCGCCTGACGGACCGCGTGATCAATCTCGTCGAGGACGGCGTCGACCTCGCGGTTCGGATCGGCCACCTGCCCGATTCGACGCTGGTGGCGCGCCATGTCGGCGAGATGCGGCGGATCGTGGTGGCGTCGCCGGGCTATCTCTCAACGCGCGGCGAGCCGCGGCGGCCGCAGGAGGTTGCTGCGCACGACACCATTCATTTCGGCGCCATGTCGGCGGCGCTCGACTGGCGCTTTGTCGAGGACGGCCGCGACATCAGTGTTACCGGCGCGCCGCGCCTCGCCACCAATAGCTCCGATGCCGCGATCCAGTATGCGGAAGCGGATGGCGGGCTGACGCGGGTGCTGGCCTATCAGGCCGCCGCATCGTTGAAGGCAGGGCGGCTCAAGATCGTGCTGGCGAAACACGAGCAGCCGGCGCTGCCGATCCACATGGTGTATCCGACCTCGCGGCTGCTGTCGGCCAAGGTTCGAACTTTCATCGATCTGGTGACCGAGGCGGCGGACTGGCATTTCGGGTGAGGCTGTCGTTCCGGGGCGCATCGGAGATGCGAACCCGGAACCTCGAGATTCCGGGTCTGCTGCTAACGCACCATCCCGGAATGACGATCATTCCTTCTTCGGCACCACGCGAAACGTCGCATTCGCCCGCGCGATCACGGCGCCGTCGGCCTTGATCAGGCTCTGCACGAAGCAGATCGTCTTGCCGGTCTTCACCACGTCGCTCTCGACCGCGAGCCATTGCCCGACCTCGGCGGTGCCGATGAAATCGACCGCCAGCGAGATCGTCACCAGCGATGACACCCCGCCCATGACATGGGCGCAGGAATGCCCCATGGCGTTGTCGGCAAGCGCCGCGATCAGTCCGCCGTGAATCAGGCCACGGCCGTTGGTGTGCGGTTTGGCGAGCCGCAGCCCGATGATCACGGCCTTGTCGGTCTCTTTCGAATACAGCGGCTCCCAGGGATCGGTCAGCGGGCTTCGGCGGCTGCGGCGGACGAAGCCTTCGGGGATGTTGTCGGTCATGACGGCTCGCAGGTTGGCGGCGTTGCTGCCATTGAACGCAACGCGCATGCGGAGTCATCACCTACAAAGTTTTAAACAGGATTACGACGGCCGTTTGAAATGGAGGTGCGGCAGGGTGGGCAACGGAGCGCAGCGACGCGCCCACCACTTCTCTCCGAGCGCGCTGACAGATGGTGGGCACGTCGCAGCGCTTGCCCGCCCTACGGCACCTCTTAAAACGGCAGCCCCACATAATTCTCCGACAGCGACGCCGACGCCGCTTTCGAATTCACCACGTAATCCAACTCCGCGAGTTGAATCCGCGCGCCGAACTCGCCCTCGTCGGGGAATTTGTGCAGCATCGAAGTCATCCACCACGAGAAGCGCACCGCCTTCCAGACCCGCGCCAGCGCGCGTGCCGAATATCCGTCGATGCCGGCGGAAGATTTCTCGTCGTAATATTCACGAAGCGCCTGCGACAGATAATGCACGTCGCTGGCCGCGAGGTTCAGCCCCTTGGCGCCGGTCGGCGGCACGATGTGGGAGGCGTCGCCGGCCAGGAACATCCGGCCGAAGCGCATCGGTTCGGCGACGAAGCTGCGCAACGGCGCAATGCTCTTTTCGATCGAGGGGCCGGTGACCAGTTCGTCGGCCGCCTTCTGGTCGATCCGGCGCTTCAACTCGTCCCAGAACCGCTCGTCCGGCCACTGCGCGATATCGTCGTCGAGCGGGCATTGCACGTAATAGCGGCTGCGTTTGGTCGAGCGCATGGTACAGAGCGCGAAGCCGCGCGCGTGGTTCGAATAGATCAGTTCGGGGCTGACCGGCGGCGTGTCGGAGAGGATGCCGAGCCAGCCGAACGGATAGATCCGCTCATAGGTCTTGATCGCCGACGGCTTGACGCTGGCGCGGCTGACGCCGTGAAAACCGTCGCAGCCGGCGATGAAGTCGCATGCGATTTCGTGGCTGACGCCGTCCTTGACATAGCTGACGCGCGGCCTGTCGGTATCGAAATCGTGCGGCGTCACGTCGGCCGCCTGGTAGATCGTGGTGAGGCCCGCTTCCTTGCGGGCGTTCATCAGGTCGAGCGTCACTTCGGTCTGGCCGTAGATCATCACGGTCTTGCCGGTGGCGCCATACATGTCGATGCGGTGCCGCGCGCCATCGAACGCCAGTTCGACGCCATGGTGGACCAGCCCCTCGCGGCGGGCGCGCGCGCCGGCGCCGGCTTCGTCGAGCAGCCTGACCGTACCTTCCTCGAGCAGGCCGGCGCGAATCCGGCTCAGCACATATTCCGGCGTCTGGCGTTCGAGAATGACGTTATCGATGCCATGAAGGCGCAATAGTTGCCCAAGCAACAATCCTGCCGGACCTGCGCCTATGATTGCTACTTTTGTCCTCACTCCGGGGCTCCCCGATTGCTTGACTGTGCAGGCGGCCGACTGCAGGCTTGCCCTGATGATTATATCATATAACAGTCGCGGCAAAGCTCGTAGAGCAAAAAGCGAAGCGCCGTTCGCCGCACTGCAACAGGGTGCGACGTGGTGTTCGCCTTGAAAAAGCGGCTGAGCTAGATAACATGTTAAATAAATGGGCCGTCGCAAGGCCTGTCATCAAGGGAGTGAATTGCATGAGAAAAGCGTTGTTGGCGCTGCTGCTTGCCGCCGGCGTGACGCCTGCGCTGGCGCAGGAGAAGAATTTCGACCTGAAGATCTCGCACTGGGTGCCGGCTTCGCATCCGCTGCAGAAATCGCTGGAAGACTGGGCGGCCGCGGTCGAGAAGGATTCCGGCGGCACCATCAAGTCAAAGGTATTTCCGGCGCAACAGCTCGGCAAGGCGTTCGACCATTACGACATGGCGCGCGACGGCATCGCCGACGTCACTTACGTCAACCCCGGCTATCAGCCCGGCCGCTTCCCGATCATCGGCGCGGGGGAGATGCCGTTCCTGATGTCGGACGCCAAGGGCGGTTCGATGGGGCTCGACGCCTGGTACCGCAAATATGCCGAGAAGGAGATGAAGGACGTCAAGTTCTGCCTCGCCTTCGTTCACTCGCCTTCCTCGTTCCACTCCCGCAGCAAGAAGATCGTCGTGCCCGACGACGTCAAGGGCATGAAGGTGCGCCCGGCGCACGCCACCATGGCGAATTTCGTGACGCTGCTTGGCGGTACCAATGTGCAGTCCTCCGCGCCCGAAGTGCGTGACATCATCGAGCGCGGCGTCGCCGATGCCGTCACCTTCCCGTGGGGATCGCTGGTGCTGTTCGGCATCGACAAGGTGACGAAGTACGACATGGAGGCGCCGCTCTACACCACGACCTTCGCCTTCGTGATCAACAAGGACAAATACAACGCGATGTCCGACAAGCAGAAGAAGGCGATCGACGACAATTGCAACACCGAGGCCGCGGGCAGGGTCGGCGAGTTCTGGGGCAAGATGGAGGACGCCGGGATCGACAAGGTCAAGGCCGAGTCGAGCCACGAGGTCTACAAGCTCACGCCCGAGCAGATCGGGCTCTGGAAAAAGGCCGCCGAACCGCTGATCAAGACCTGGGGCGAGGGCGTCAAGAAGAACGGCGGCGATCCGGACGCGGCGCTGGCCGAGCTCAGGGCGTCGTTGACCAAGTACAACGCACTCGCGCCGTAAAACCTGCTGCCCGCACCGGCGGCGGGAAAACGCCTGCCGCCGCCATCCCCACTATTGCCAGCCGTTCGGAGCGGACATGAATCGCGCGTGGATGGATCGTTTCATCGATACCATCGAATGGATTGCCGCCGGCTTCGTCGGCATCGTGGCGCTGAATATCTTCGTCGGCGTGCTGCTGCGCAACACGCTGAACTATTCGATTCCCGACTCCTTCGACATCGGCCGCATGCTGCTCGGCATCCTGATCTTCTGGGGCATCGCCGCCACCTCGTATCGCGGCGGCCACATCACCGTCGATCTCGTGTGGGCCAATGTCGGCCCGAAGTATCAGCGCATGATCGACGTGTTCGCCACGCTGGTCCTGCTGTTCGTCGTGTCGGTGCAGACCTGGACGCTGTTCGACAAGGTGCGTACCACCTACAACGACAACGTCCTGACCTTCGACATGCACATGCCGACCTGGCCGTTCTTTGCCATCGCCTGGGCCGGCGATGGCGCCGCGGTGCTCTTGATCGCTATCCGCACCTACCGGCTGATTTTCCACCCCGAAGACATCCATGACGCCAAGGCCGAGACGGTCGAGTAAGTTGCATGAGTACAGATGCCGTCGCCGTTCTCGGATTTGTCGCGCTGTTCGCGCTGATGCTGCTGCGCGTGCCGGTCGGCATGGCGATGGGCCTCGTCGGCGTCTGCGGTTTTGGCTATCTCACCGGTTTTGCGCCGGCGCTGAAACTGGTCGGCCAGACCTCGATGCGCACGGTCACCGACTATACGTTCGGCGTGATCCCGATGTTCCTGTTGATGGGAACCTTCGTCAGCAACTCCGGGATGAGCAAGGAGCTGTTTCGCGCCGCCAACGCCTTTCTCGGCCACCTCCGTGGCGGGCTGGGCATCGCGACCGTCGCGGCCTGCGGCGGCTTTGCGGCGATCTGCGGTTCCTCGGTGGCGACGGCGGCCACGTTCTCAGCGGTGGCGTATCCCGAAATGCGCCGCTTCGGTTACCCGCAATCCTTTGCCACCGGCGTCATCGCGGCCGGCGGCACGCTGGGGGCCATGCTGCCGCCGTCCACGGTGCTGGCGGTCTATGGCATCATCACCGAGCAGGACATCGGAAAATTGTTCATCGCCGGCATCATCCCCGGCATCCTCGCGATGGTCATGTATATCCTGACCATCACGTTGATCGGCTGGGTTCGTCCCGACTTTCTGCCGAAGGGACCGCAGACCACCTGGCGCGAGCGCTTCGCCGGCCTGAAGAACATCTGGGCGCCGGTATTGCTGTTCATCTTCGTGATCGGCGGGTTGTATGGTTTGCCGTTCCTGCCGCGCTTCACGCCGACCGAGGCCGGCGGCGTCGGCGCCACCGGCGCATTCCTGATCGGCCTGTTCACGGGACGGCTGAACAAGGAAAAGATCCTGGCCTCGCTGCTGCAGGCGACGCGCACCGCGGCGGCGGTGTTCACGGTGCTGATCGGCGCGTTGATCTTCGGCTACTTCCTGACGGTGACCCAGACCCCGCAGAAGGTCACGGAACTGCTCACCGGCCTCGGCCTCGGGCCCTACGGCATCCTCGCGCTGATCATGCTGATGTACCTGGTGCTCGGCTGCCTGATGGACGCCATGGCCATGATCATCCTCACCGTGCCGATCATCTTCCCCGTCATCATGCATCTCGGCTTCGATCCGATCTGGTTCGGCGTCATCATCGTGATGACGGTCGAACTCGGCCTGATCCACCCGCCGGTCGGCATGAACGTGTTCGTGATCAAGAGCGTGGTGAAGGACGTCTCGTTCTCGACCATCTTCCGCGGCGTGCTGCCGTTCGTGGCGACCGACCTGATCCGGCTGGTGATCCTGATCGCATTCCCGATATTGGCGCTGTGGCTGCCGCAACGCATGGCGGGGTAGGATTTGATGAGGTTGGTGTCAGATAACCGCTGATCTATCTCCGTCATCCTGAGGTGCGCGCTCTTGCGCGCCTCGAAGGATGCACGGCCCGCGGCCCATCCTTCGGGGCTCGCACCTCAGGATGACGGTTCGTAGAGTGCCGTATAGAGCGAATTTATAGCCGTCGTCCCTTAGAGCATGGACATTCCGAATGACCCCACAGCTTTCGACCAGATACGTCTTCACCATCACGGCCCGGATCGGCAGCGTCACCTCGGCGGGCGAGATCGGCACCGGCGTTCGCCGGATCATTCCGATCATTGGCGGCGAGGTGAAAGGTGAGGGAATCAGCGCCAAGGTTCTGCCGTTCGGCGCCGACTTCCAGATCATCCGGCCGAACGAACTGATCGAACTCGAAGCCAAATACGCCTTCGAGACCGACGACGGCGCGGTCATCTACGTCGAGAACCGGGGCCTGCGTTTCGGCCCGGTCGAACTGCTGCAAAAACTCAAGCGCGGCGAGCCGGTCGATCCAGACCTGATCTATTTCCGCACCGTGCCCAAATTCGAAACCGGCGCGGAGAAATATCGCTGGCTGATGGAAAAGCTCTTCATCGGCTCCGCCGCCCGCCACGCCGACCGTGTCGTCATCGACGTGCATCAGGTGCTTTGAACGCAGGCGATCGCGGCAGCGGTCGCGTCCCTTTGCGGCGCCGCGCACCGATCATTTCTGATTTTCGGAAATCGTGTCAACCCCGCGAATCGAAAATATTCCGCTTTTGTTCTGGCCCAAATCAGCGGCATAACACCGTCCGTCTCGCTGCAAGATGAGGGGCGTTGGCCATCGTCACGAACGCGCGGCGGGATGCGATGGACGCGGATGGCGCGATGGACGCTCGCGCCGGACGCGTACGGCGAAGTCATGTGGTTCCGATGTCGCGGTGCTGGCATCAAGTCTGCGATCAGAAGCGCAGGCGACGGAGGCAAAACAGCCGTTCTCCGGGAAGAGCACGATATAAGCCGTAGAGCCATTGCGCAGGAAAGGCCGGGATGTTTCCGCCGAACCTGTATGCCCGTGTGCAGCCTTTTGCCAAGCGCAACAGGCACACGTGACCGCGGGTGCGGCGTGCACCCGGTCTTTCCTGCGCCCTCTGATCGGAGGGCGGGAGATCGCTGTTGGCAAAACTCGGGCACCTGCCGCGAGGTCGCGCGGCCATGTCCTCCCCGTGTCGCGGACCGCGCAAAGCCTCGGCTTGACTACCTCACCCTCAGATCGTTATAAAACATAACTATTCTGGACAGGAAACAATGTCGCCCATGGGAAACGCCACCGCCGCCGCGGGTTCAGCCGACCTGCTTGAGATCGGGCAGCAGGGCGCAGTGCTGACCGTGGGCCTCAACCGCCCGGCCAAGCGCAATGCGCTGAACGACGGCATCATCCTCGCGATCCAGGATTGCTTCTCCAGTCTGCCTGACGATGTCGGCGCGGTGGTCATCCATGGCGTCGGCGACCATTTCTCCTCCGGCCTCGACCTCTCGGAACTGAGCGAACAGGACGCGACCGAAGGTCTGCGTCACTCGCAGATGTGGCACCGGGTGTTCGATCGCATTCAATACAGCCGGGTGCCGGTGATCGCGGCGCTGAAGGGCGCGGTGATCGGCGGCGGACTTGAGCTCGCCTGCGCGGCGCATATCCGCGTCGCCGAGCCCTCGGCCTATTTCGCGCTGCCCGAGGGCCAGCGCGGCATCTTCGTCGGCGGCGGCGGATCGGTGCGGCTGCCGCGGCTGATCGGTGTCGCGCGGATGGTCGACATGATGCTGACCGGCCGGGTCTATTCGGCCACCGAAGGCTCGGCCTTTGGTTTTTCGCAGTACCTCACCGACGCCGGCGGCGCGCTGCCGAAGGCGCTCGAACTGGCAGAAAGAGTAGCCGCGAATGCGCCGCTGACCAATTTCGCCGTGCTGCAGGCGTTGCCGATGATCGCGGAGGCCAATCCGCAGACCGGCCTGCTGATGGAATCGCTGATGGCGACGGTGGCGCAAAGCGACAAGGAGGCCAAGCGCCGGATCCGCGCCTTTCTCGACCACAAGACCGCCAAGGTGAAGCCGACCTGACATGAGCGCCAAACCCGGCATGTCCATCCCGTCCGACCAGGCCGCGCGCGAAAAGCCTCCGCTCCGGCCGATCTCGTTCGGCACGCCCGCGGTGAATATCGAGCGCCGGGGCGACGGCACCATCTACCTGCGGCCGAAGGCGCCTCTGCTGGACTACCCCGTGCGCATCACCGACCGGCTGCATCATTGGGCCGCGGCAGCGCCCGATCGCGTCTTCATGGCCGAGCGCAACGCCGCGCGGGGCTGGCGGCAGATCACCTATGCCGAACTGCTCGCCGCGTCGCGGCACATTGCCTCCGCGTTGCTGGCGCGCGGTCTGTCGGCCGCCAGGCCGGTGATGATCCTCTCCGGCAACTCGCTCGACCATGCACTCGTCGCCTTCGGCGCGCTCTATGCCGGCATTCCGTTTTGTCCGGTATCTCCGGCCTATTCGCTGGTATCGCGCGACTACGGCAAGCTTGGCTATCTGATGAAGTTGCTGACGCCGGGCCTCGTGTTCGTCGATGACGCCGAAAAGTTCGCCGATGCGCTGGCTGCCAACGTTCCGCAGGGAACGGAGATCGCCGCGTCTTTCGGCGCACTGCCGGGGCGCGACCTGACCGATCTCGCCGACCTGATGGCGACGCCGTTGCATCCGGACCTCGACGCCAGCCACGCGGCGATCGGTCCGGACACGATCGCAAAATTCCTGTGCACCTCGGGCTCGACCGGCAATCCGAAGGCCGTCATCAACACGCAGCGCATGATCTGCGCCAACCAGGTGATGCTGCGCGAGACGCTGGCGTTCCTGAAGGACGAGCCGCCGGTCATCGTCGACTGGCTGCCGTGGAACCACACCTTCGGCGGCAACCATAATATCGGGCTGACGCTGTACAATGGCGGCTCGATGTATCTGGACGAAGGCAAGCCGATGCCGGGCGGCATCGAGGAGACAGTGCGCAATCTGCGGGAGATTTCGCCGACGGTCTATTTCAACGTGCCCAAGGGCTATGAATCGCTGCTGCCCTATCTACGTGACGATTCGGCCCTGCGCAAAAAATTCTTCGCGCGCCTCCACGCGATGTTCTTCTCCGGCGCCGCGCTGTCGGCCTTTGTCTGGGACAGCCTCGACGAATTGTCGGTGCAGGAAACCGGTTATCGGGTTCCGATGCTGACCGGCCTCGGCGCCACCGAGACCTCGCCGTTCTTCATGTCGGTCAATCCGTTCACCAGCCGGTCCGGCCATGTCGGCCTGCCGGTCTCGGGCAACGACGCCAAGCTCGTTCCCAACAATGGAAAGCTGGAGGTCCGCGCCAAGGGGCCGAACGTGATGCCGGGCTACTGGCGTCAGCCGGACATGACCGCGAAGGCGTTCGACGAGGAAGGGTTTTACAAGTTCGGCGACGCGCTGAAGCCGGCCGATCCCGACGATTTCGATGCCGGGTTCGACTTCGACGGCCGCATCGGCGAGGATTTCAAGCTCGCCAGCGGCACCTGGGTCAGCGTCGGGCCGCTGCGGGCGCGCTTCGTCGCGGCCTGCGCGCCCCTGGTGCGCGACGTCGTTGTCGCCGGCATCAACCGCGACGACATTTCCGCACTGGTCGTGCTGGACCTCGACGGCTGCCGCCTGATCAACCCGACACTGCCGTCCGACGACATCGCGGCCGCGGCCGCGGACCCGCTGATCCGGAGCGCGTTCCGCGAGCGGTTCGAAAAGCTGCTGGAAAGCGCCACCGGATCATCGACCCGGATCGTGCGCTCGGTGCTGCTCGATACGCCGCTGTCGATCGACCGCGGCGAGGTCACTGACAAGGGTTCGATCAACCAGCGTGCGGTCCTGGACAATCGCGCCGCGTTGATCGAGCAGATTTATTCGCCTGCGCCGCCGGCACAGGTCATCTCGCTGTAGTTGAATTTTAATAAGAGACCGTAGGGGAGGACGCCATGCAGTTGAAGGACCAAGCCGTCATCGTAACCGGCGGCGCATCGGGATTGGGCGCTGCGACGGCGCGCCGGCTTGCCGCGCAGGGTGCCAAGGTCGCCGTCTGCGATCTGAACGAAAAACTCGCCGAGAGTGTCGCTGCCGAGATCGGCGGCGTGGCGGTGATCTGCGACGTTTCCGACGCCAATTCAGCGGAAGCGGCGGTCGCCAAGGCCGCGGCGGCGCATGGCCCCGCGCGGGTGCTGGTGAACTGCGCCGGCATCGGCGTCGCCAAGCGCGTGATCGGCAAGGACGGCCCGATGGCGCTCGGCGATTTCGAGCGGGTGATCAAGGTCAATCTGCTCGGCTCCTTCAACATGCTGCGGCTGGCGACGGCGGCGATGTCGAAGCTGGAGCCGCTTGCGACCGGCGAACGCGGCGTCGTGATATCCACTGCTTCCGTGGCCGCCTATGACGGCCAGATCGGCCAGTCGGCCTATTCCGCCTCGAAGGGCGGCATCGTCGCGATGACGCTGCCGATCGCGCGCGAACTGGCGCAATTCGGCATTCGCGTGCTGACGATCGCGCCCGGCCTGTTCCTCACGCCCTTGCTGGCCAACCTGCCGCAGGAGGCGCAGGACTCGCTCGCCGCTTCGATTCCGTTCCCGCGCCGGCTCGGCCAGGCCGACGAGTTCGCCTCGCTGGCGCTGCATATGATCGACAATCCCTACCTGAACGGCGAGGTGGTGCGGCTTGATGCCGCGCTTCGGATGGCGCCCCGCTAGGACATCGCGATGTTCGTCAACAAGCGCGACGTGCAGATCCAGTGGGGCGATTGCGATCCCGCCAACATCGTCTATTACCCGCGCTACTTCGCGATGTTCGACGATTCGACCTCGGTCATGTTCGAAGCGGCCGGCTTCTCGAAGCAGGACATCGTGCACAAATACGGTCTCGTGGGGATACCGATGGTCGACACGCGGGCAAAATTCCATATCCCGTCAACGCACGGCGACTGGATCAGGATTGAAAGCCGGATCGAAAGCTTCAAACGATCCTCGTTCGAGGTGACCCACCACGTGTTCAAGGGCGACCGGTTGGCGATCGAGGCATTCGAGACGCGGGTGTTGGTCGGCAGGCATCCCGACGACCCAGGCAAGCTCAAATCGGCGCCGATGCCGCCGGAGATCATCGAACGATTCATGCGCGGTTGACGCTGCGGAACGCCTCACTTGCGCCCAAGGATCACCTAAAAGAAGGGGCTGAACAGCCCGCGGACTTGAGTTAAACCACAAATTGAAGATCAAGGGAGGAATCAATGAAGCAGGCTCTTCTATCCGCAGCCGCGGTCCTGGCGATCGCCGCGCTGGCTAACTCGCCCGCGCTGGCGCAGACCAGCGAAATCACCATCGGCATTTCGGTGACCACGACCGGCCCCGCGGCGGCGCTCGGCATTCCCGAACGCAACGCGCTCGATTTCGTGCCGAAGGAGATCGGCGGCGTGCCGCTCAAGGTCATCGTGCTCGATGACGGCGGCGACCCGACGGCGGCGACGACCAACGCGCGACGCTTCGTCACGGAGTCCAAGGCGGACATCATCATGGGCTCGTCGACCACGCCGCCGACGGTCGCGGTATCGACCGTCGCCAACGAGGCCGGCATTCCGCATTTCGGCCTCGCACCGTTCCCGATCAATGATGCGCGCATGAAGTGGTCGGTAGCGATGCCGCAACCGATCCCGATCATGGGCAAGGTGCTGTACGAGCACATGAAGGCGCATGGCATCAAGACCGTCGGCTATATCGGCTACTCCGATTCCTACGGCGATCTCTGGATGAATGATTTCAAGACGCAAGCCATCCCGATGGGATTGAGCCTGGCGACCGACGAGCGGTTTGCCCGGCCCGATACCTCGGTCGCGGGGCAGGTGCTGAAGCTCGTCGCTGCCAACCCCGATGCCGTCCTGGTCGGCGCATCCGGCACCGCGGCGGCGCTGCCGCAGACCACGCTGCGGGACCGCGGCTACAAGGGGCTGATCTACCAGACCCACGGCGCCGCCAGCATGGATTTCATCCGCATCGCAGGCCCCGCCGCGGAAGGCGTCATCATGGCCTCGGGCCCGGTGATGTCGCCGGAAAGCCAGCCCGACAGCGCGCTGACCAAGAAACCCGGCCTCGCACTCAACGCCGCCTACGAGGCAAAATACGGCGTCAACAGCCGCAGCCAGTTTGCCGGCCACTCCTACGACGCCTTCGAGGTGCTGAAGCGGATCATTCCGGTGGCGCTGAAGACGGCGAAGCCCGGCACCCCCGAATTCCGCGAGGCGCTGCGTCAAGCGATGATGACCGAGAAGGATATCGCGGCGAGCCAGGGCGTCTACAACTTCACCGAAAAGGATCGCTACGGCCTCGATGATCGCTCGCGCATCATCTTGACGGTGAAGGACGGCAAGTACGTTCCGGCGAAGTAGGGGCCGGTCAGGCGGCTCTCGCCTCGCAGGGTGGACCAAGGCGCCGATGCCGCGGTGCCACCCTCCGTCACCGGTTCGATCTGCGGCAGGGTGGGCCGGCTTCGCCGGGCCCACCCTTGGAAACTTCACACCTGGCTCGCGCCCTCGTGCTGGAAGCCGAGATAGCTCGCCGCGACGCGCTGGTTGCCGGCGATGTCGATGGCCGATCCCGACAGGATGAACTCGCCGAGTTCCATGACATAGGCGCGGTCGGCGATCTGCAGCGCGGCCTTGGCGTTCTGTTCGACCAGCAGCACCGAGACGCCGGCGGCGCGCAGTTCGCCGATGGTGCGAAAGATGTCGGCGACGATGATCGGCGCCAGCCCAAGGCTCGGTTCGTCGAGCATCAGCAGTTTCGGCGCACCCATCAGCGCCCGGCCCATCGCCAGCATCTGCTGCTCGCCGCCGGACAGCGTGCCGGCAAGCTGTTTGCGCCGCTCCTTCAACTTCGGAAACAGCGCGTAGACCTTGTCGAACGATCGCGCGGCGGCGGCCTTCGGAATCCGGAACGCCCCGAGTAGCAGGTTGTCCTCGACATTCATGGTGGCGAACAACTCGCGGTGCTCGGGGACGAGGCAGAGGCCCGCGGCGACGCGGTCTTCGATATCGAGGGTGGCCATGTTGCTGCCGGCGAAGGCAGCGGTGCCCTTCAGCGGAAGCACGCCCATGATGGCGTTCAGCAGCGTGCTCTTGCCGGCGCCGTTGGCGCCGATGATGGTGACGATCTCGTTGCCGGCGACGTCGAGCGACACCGCGCGCACGGCTTCGACCTTGCCATAGGACACATGAACGTCCGAGACGGACAACAGCGCGCTCATGCGGTGGCTCCGAGGTAGGCCTTGATCACGTCCGGGTTGGTCTTGATCGCGGCCGGCGGGCCCTCGGCGATCTTGGTGCCGAAGTCCAGCACCACGACGCGGTCGGCGAGATCCATCACGAACCCCATGTCGTGCTCGACCAGCAGCACCGACATGCCGCCGTCGCGCAATTGACGCAGCAGGGCCGCCAGCCGCTGCTTCTCCATGTGGCGCAATCCGGCGGCCGGTTCGTCGAGCAGCAGCAGCAGCGGGTCGGCGCACAGCGCGCGGGCGATCTCGACGATACGCTGCTGGCCGAGCGACAGGCTGCCGGCGAGCTGGTCGATCTGGTCGCCGAGGCCGACGCGCGCGATCTGGCGCGCCGCTTCCGCCAGCAGTTTTGCTTCATCGGCGCGGTCGAGCCGCAGCATGCTGGCGATCGCGCCGGAGGTCCCGCGCAGGTGCGCGCCGATCGCGACGTTCTCCAGCACGGTCATGTCGGGCACCAGCTTGACATGCTGAAAAGTGCGCGCGACGCCGAGTTCGACCACCTCTTGCGGCGGGGCGTTATCGACCTTGTGCCCGAGCACCGAGATGCTGCCGCCGGTCGTCGTCAGCACGCCGGTGATCAGGTTGAAGGTCGTGCTCTTGCCGGCGCCGTTCGGCCCGATCAGGGCCACGATCTCGCGCGCCCCGACCTCGAACGAGACGTCGTTGACGGCGATCACGCCGCCAAATTGCTTTCGCGCCTTCTCGATCTGCAGCAGCGTGGCGGCGGACGCCGGCGCGCGCTTGCGGGCCGCCAGCGGAAGCGAAGGATCGGGCGCCTTGCGGCCCGGCTTGACCGGCAGGCGGGTCATCAACCACGGCCAAACCCCGGTCGGCGCCAATTGCAGCAGGACGACCAGCAGGATGCCGAACACGATGGTTTCAAGCTGGCTCTGGCCGCCGAAGACATAGGGCAGGTAGCTCTGCAGCACCTCCTTCAGGATCACGACGATCCCGGCGCCCAATACCGCGCCCCAGACATAGCCGGCGCCGCCGACGACGGCGATGAACAGATATTCGATGCCCGCCTGCGCGCCGAACGGCGTCGGGTTGGCGGCGCGCTGGAAGTGCGCATAAAGCCAGCCCGAAAGCCCGGCCAGCACCGCCGCGTAGATGAACACCAGGAGTTTCGCGCGTGGCGTCTGAACGCCGAAGGCTTCGCCGGCGATGTGGCCGCGGCGCAGGGCGCGGATGGCGCGGCCGGTGCGGGAGTCCAGGAGGTTCATAGTGAGCACGGCCGAGATCAATACGCCGGCCCAGATCGCGTAATAGATCGTGCCGGGATCGAGCATGCGGAAGCTGCCGATCGAGAGCGGCGGAATGCCGGAAATGCCGTCGTTGCGGCCGAGAAATTCGAGCTTGCTGAACAGATAGAACAGGCCGATGCCCCAGGCGATGGTGCCGAGCGGCAGGTAGTGGCCGGACAGCCGCACCGTGACGATGCCGAGCAGCACGGCGGCGATGCCGGAGACGACCAGCGACAGCGGCAGCGTCACCCAGGGCGAAAAGCCGTAGGCCGTCGTCAGCACCGCCGTGGTGTAGGCGCCGAAGCCGCAGAATGCGGCCTGCCCGAACGAGGTGAGGCCGCCGACGCCGGTGAGCAGCACCAGCCCCATCGCCACCAGCGCGGCGAGGCCGATATTGTTGAGCAGCACGATCCAGAATGGCGGGATGCCCGGGATGAACGGGACCGCCGCCATGATGAGCGCGAAGACGAGAACGGGAAGCCGCTGGTGCATGGCCGTCAGTCCTTCTCTTCCTCGACCGCGGGCGCAGCCAGCGAGCGCAGCACCAGGACGGGAAGGATCAGCGTGAAGACGATGACCTCCTTGAAATTACTGGCGTAGAATGACGAGAACGCCTCGACGCTGCCGACGATCAATGCCGCCACCGCGGTCAGCGGATAGCTGACGAGGCCGCCGATGATCGCGGCGATGAAGCCTTTCAGGCCGATCAGGAAGCCGGTGTCATAATACAGCGTGGTGATCGGCACGATCAGGATGCCGGAAATCGCGCCGATCAGCGATGCCAGCAGAAACGCGATCTGCCCCGACAGCGTGGTGCGAATGCCGACGAGCCGCGCGCCGAGGCGGTTGACGGCGGTGGCGCGCAGCGCCTTGCCCATCACGGTGAAGCCAAAGAACAGCCACAACGCAATGATGAAGGCGATGGTCAGTCCGTAGACCGCCAGGCTCTGGCCGGTGAAGCGCAGCGGACCGAGCGTCAGCGCGGTGTTCGACAGCGCCGGGCCGCGCAGGCCCTCGGCGCCGAAGAACACCAGGCCCAGCCCCTGCAAGGCGAGATGCGCGCCGACCGAGGCGATCAGCAGCACCAGCACGGAGGTGTGCGCGAGCGGCTGGAATGCGATGCGGTAGAGAAACAGCCCGATCGCCGCGACGATCAGCAGCGACAGCGCGATGTTGACCGCGATCGGGGTTGTGGTCCCGGCCAGGCCGAAGGTCAGTGCCAGGATGGCGGCGGGCAACGCGATGTTGAGCGAGAGCGAACGCAAGACCCGCCCGAGCCGCAGCGATCGCCGTGCGTCGAACAGATCGAGCGCAAAGGCGACCAGCCCCATCGCCAATGCGAGCCACGCGGTGCCCGGCACCTTTCCGGTCGCCAGCACGGCATAGCTCAGCGCGCCATAGGTGACGAATTCGCCCTGCGGGATCAGGATCACGCGGGTGACGGCAAACACGAGCACCAGCGCCAGACCGAGCAGCGCATAGATGGCGCCGTTGGTAATGCCGTCCTGCAGCAGGAACAGCATGATTGTGGTGTTCAAGACTGGCGCTCCCCCTCGACGCGTCACCGACCCTGGCCTCGCGTGAGTGGCGAGCCATGCTATCTCTCGGCAGTTGAAAGCCGCCGATAATTTGGTATGGTTGATAACAATTATCAATTATAACATCAAGGCCAGCCGCGGGCCGGGGAGCCTTGTTCGCCTGTGAGCCTCACGCCATGACAGTTTCCAAGGCCGCGACCGACGCCGTCAAGCCGCTCCGCGGCGGCCGGGCGGTCGCCGACAGCGCCACCGATCCTGCCGGGCTGCATCTCGGTGAACTGTCCGAACTGCTCGGCTATTCGCTCAAGCGTGCCCAGCTCAAGGTGTTCGAAGATTTCTTGCGCTGCGTCGCGCCGCTGCAGCTGACGCCGGCGCAATTTTCGGTGTTGCTGCTGCTGGACCGCAATCCCGGACGTAACCAGACCGAGATCGCCAGCACGCTGGGCATCCTGCGCCCGAATTTCGTCTCGATGCTGGATGCGCTGGAAAGCCGTGGCCTGTGCGCGCGCATGCGCTCGGCCAACGATCGCCGCTCGCACATCCTGGTGCTGACCGACAAGGGCAGGGCGGTGCTGACGCGCGCCAAGAAGCTGGTCGCGACCAAGCACGAGGCAAGGCTGAACGAATTGCTGGGCCCGGCCAACCGCGTCGCGCTGCTGGAAATGTTGACGAAGATTGCGACGGAGTTTTGAGTATCATCTGTCATTCCGGGGCGCATCAAAGATGCGAACCCGGAATTTCCAGATTCTCAGATGCGCAATTCCAAATCATGGTTCGCGCTGCGCGCGCCCCGGAATGACCTACTTTGGATCGACCAAAATTACCCTGACGTCGTTGACGTTGGTGAGTGTCGGCCCGGTCAGCAGCAGGTCGCCGGTCGCTGAAAAGAACGCGGTCGCATCGTTGTTGTCGAGATAGGCCGCGGGCGACAGGCCGAGCGATCTCATCTTCACGAACGTGTTCTGGTCGATCATGGCGCCGGCCGGATCGGTGGCGCTGCCGGCGCCGCCATCGGCGCCATCTGTGTCGGCGGCCAGTGCCACCACGCCGGGGCTGTCCTTGAGGAGGTCCACCAGCGCCAGCGCATATTCCTGGTTAGGCCCGCCCCGGCCGTTGCCGCGCACGGTCACCGTGAGTTCGCCGCCCGAGATGATCGCGATCCGCTTGCCTTCGTTCAACGCCCTCAGCGCCATGCGCGCATGCCCGGCCGCGACGTCGCGCGCTTCGCCTTCGAGGTCCGCGCCGAGGCCGACGACTTCGTAGCCGGCATCCGTTGCAACCTTGATGGCCGCATCGAGCGAGGCCTTCGGCTTGGCGATGATCTCGAATTGCGCGCGGGCAAACGCGGCGTCGCCAGGCTTGCAGCTTTCGTTTGCCGGATTGTCGAGCGCGCGCTTGACGGCGTCGTCGACCGTCAGATCGTAGCGCGCCACCAGCGCGCGGGCGTCGGCCAGCGTGCTGGGATCGGGCACCGTCGGCCCTGAGGCGATCGCGGACGGATCGTCATGTGGCACGTCCGATATCGCCAGCGTGACGATTTCTCCGGCGTGCTGCCCGGCGCGGGCGAGCCGGCCGCCCTTGATCCGCGACAGATGCTTGCGGACGATGTTCATCTCGCCGATCGGCGCGCCGGAGCGCAACAGCGCGCGGTTGACCTGCTGCTTCTGCGCGAAGGAAACGCCGTCGGCCGGTGCGATCCAGTTCGCCGAGCCGCCGCCGGACAGCAGCACCAGCAGCAGATCGTCAGGGCCGGCTTCCGCGGCGAGACGCAGCGTTTCGTCGGCGGCTTTCAAGCCGGCCTCGTCGGGCACGGGATGCCCGGCCTCGATGACCTTGATCTGCCGCGTCGGCACGCCGTGGCCGTGGCGCGTGGTGGCAAGACCGGTCAGCCGTGCGGGATCGAGCCCCAGCGTATCGAGATAATGCCGCTCGGCGGCGGCCGCCATCGCCGCCGCGCCCTTGCCGGCGGCCAGGCAGATCACGCGTCCCCTGGGTGTAGGCCGCAGATGCGCCGCGAGCACGACGTCGGGGTGCGCGGCCGCGACCGCCGCGTCAAAGATCGCACGCAAGAAGGGACGTCGGTCGGTCATGATGGCAACGGCGGTGATGGACGGGATGGTGGTTATCCATCCAAACGCTGCAAAAGAAAACCCCCGCGGAATGTTCCGCGGGGGATGAGGCCCGGTGAAATGGACCGATCGCTCGCTCGAATGGTTAGCCGCCGACGTCGCCGTTCATGATCTCGCCGAACAGCTCCCAGGCTTCGCCCTTGAACTTCTGCAGTTGCACCTGCGAGATCGGGGCAAAGTCGGTCGGACTGGTGTTGACCTTGATGCCGGGCAGCAGGCCGCCGAGCTCGAGATCCTTGATGTTGGCGGCCTGCTTCATGACATTCTCGCGCGTCAGATTGTCACCGCATGCCTTGAGGACGTGAACGAGTCCCTGCGCGACCGTGTAGCCGAACATGACCGATCCATCGATCCGGTTGCCTTCCGGATAGTACTTGGTCAGGAACTCGTCGAACGCCTTCATTCCGGGGTCGTTCTTCCACTGCGGGTCGGACGTGTCCTTGAGGTAGGCGGAGGAGATGATGTCCTGGCTGGCTTCGAAGCCGGCGGGCTTCATCACGGCGCCGATCGAGGCCGAGACGTTGTTGAGGAAGTGCGTGGGCTTCCAGCCGATCTCGGCGTTCTTCTTGATCGCCTGCGCCGCGAATTTCGGCGTGGTGATGTTCATGAACACGTCGGCGCCCGAGGCCTTCAGCTTGACGATGTGGGAATCGATCGTCGGCTCGGAGACCTCATAGCTTTCTTCCATGATGATCATCGAAGCGGCCTTGGCGCCGAGGCCATCCTTGAAGCCCTTCAGATAGTCCTTGCCGTAGTCGTCATTCTGGTAGAGCACGCCGATCTTGGCATTCGGGAAATTCTTCAGGATGTATTTTGCGTAGATCTGGGTTTCGCTCTGGTAGTTGGGCTGCCAGCCCATCGTCCAGGGAAAATTCTTCGGGTCGTTCCACTTGGTGGCGCCGGTGGCGACGAACAGCTGCGGGACCTTCTTCGAGTTGAGGTATTTCTGGATCGCCGAATTCGGCGGCGTGCCGAGCGGATTGAAGACGATCAGCGCTTCGTCGCTCTCGACCAGCTTGCGCGCCTGCTCCACCGTCTTCGGCGGACTGTAGCCGTCGTCATAGCTGATGAAATTGATCTTGCGGCCGTTGATGCCGCCCTCGGCGTTGATCTTCTTGAAGTAGGCCTCCTCGGTCTTGCCGATCACGCCATAGGCGGAAGCGGGTCCGCTGTAGGGCATGATGTTGCCGATCTTGATTTCGGTGTCGCTGGCGCCGGGATCGTATTTCTTCTGTGCCAAGGCGCCGGTCGAAGTCGCCGCGAGCAGTCCAAGCGCGGTCGAGACGACCGCAAGTTTTTTGATTGTGGACATTCTTGTCTCTCCCTTTTCGTTCAAAACAACGTCAGTCGTTCGGCTCCTTGAACGAAGCTCTGTTAGTGCTTTGGTGCTTATCATCCTCGTGAAAACGCCACAACAGAAAGCCCCTGCGGCAAAGCCGCAGGGGCTGCTGCCTTGGTGGACAGCTCCCGCGCGTCAACCTCCGACGTCTCCCGAGAGGATTTCGCCGAACAGTTCCCAGGTCTCACCCTTGAACCGCTGCAACTGCACCTGAGAGATCGGCGCGAAGTCGGTCGCCGACGTGTTAACCTTGATGCCCGGCAGCAGCCCGCCGAGTTCGAGGTCCTTGATGCTCGCCGCCTGCTTCATGATGTTGGCCCGCGTCAGGTCGTCACCGCACGCCTTCAGCACGTGCACAAGGCCCTGGGCGACGGTATAGGCGTACATCACCGAGGCGTCGGCGCGGTTGGCTTCCGGATAGTACTTATCCAGGAACTGGTTCCAGGCGATCATTCCGGCATCCTTCTCCCACTGCTTGTCGGTGGGATCCTTGAGGTAGGCTGAAGAGATGATGTCCTGGCTGGCTTCGAAGCCGGCGGGCTTGATCACGCTGCCGATCGAGGCCGAGACGTTGTTGAGGAAGTGCATCGGTTTCCAGCCGATCTCGGCGTTCTTCTTGATCGCCTGCGCCGCGAACTTTGGCGTCGTGATGTTCATGAACACGTCGGCGCCCGACGACTTCAGCTTGACGATGTGGGAGTCGATCGTCGGCTGTGAGACTTCATAGCTCTCCTCGATGACGATCATCGACGCCGCCTTGGCGCCGAGCCCGTCCTTGAAGCCCTTGAGATAGTCCTTACCGTAGTCGTCGTTCTGATACAGGATGCCGATCTTGGCGTCCGGCTTGTGCTTCAGAATGTACTTGGCGTAGATCTGCGTTTCGCTCTGGTAGTTGGGCTGCCAGCCCATCGTCCAGGGAAACTCCTTCGGGTCGTTCCACTTGGTGGCGCCGGTCGCGACGAACAGCTGCGGCACCTTCTTCGCGTTCATGTATTTCTGGATCGCGGAGTTCGGTGGCGTGCCCAGCGGGTTGAATACGATCAAGACCTCGTCGCTTTCGACCAGCTTGCGCGCCTGCTCGACCGTCTTTGGTGGCGAGTAGGCGTCGTCATAGCTGATGAAGTTGATCTTGCGGCCATTGATGCCGCCCTCTGCGTTGATCTTCCTGAAATAGGCTTCTTCCGTCTTGCCGATCACGCCGTAGGCGGAAGCCGGTCCGCTGTAGGGCATGATGTTGCCGATCTTGATTTCGGTATCGGAAGCGCCGGTGTCGTATTTCTTTTGGGCTAACGCGCCGCTCGAGGATGCGGCAAGCAATGCGAGGGCAGCCGCAACGGCTCCCAGGCGCACATGGGTGACGAGCATCGTGTGATCTCCCTAGGATCGGTGAATGTGCCGGTATTCTTGTGTCGGGAGCGCTTTGCGGCTCTTGCTCGATATTGAATACCTTTCGGCGGCATCCAGCAACAAAAAGCCCCGCGATGGTTTCGCGGGGCGTTGCGGTGCGTCTGCCGCATTGCGGAATATTGACGTGACAGAGGTATCACGCGACGCGCCTTGACCTGTTTGCGATGGCCAGCAAAAAGCCCCCGCGGCAGCTACCGCGGGGGCTTCCTGCTCAATCCGAAATCAGTCTTACTGCGAAGCGACGTCACCGCTGATGATGTCGCCGAACAACTCCCACTTCTCGCCCTTGAAGCGCTGCATCTGCAACTGGCTGATGGGTGCGAAGTCGGTCGCCGAGGTGTTGATCTTGACGCCCGGCAACAGCGTATCGGGCACAAAATCCTTCAGGCTCGCCGCCTGCTTCATGACGTTGGCCCGGGAAAGGTCATTGCCGCACATCTCCAGCACCTTGGCGAGCGTCTGTGCCGCGCCGTAGCCGTAGACGAGTGCGCTGTCGGTGCGGTCGGCGCCCGGCATGTACTTGTCGATGAACTCGCTCCACTTCGTCATGCCGGGGTCGGTCTTCCACTGCGCATCGGCGGCGTCCTTGGCGTAAGCCGCGGAAAGCACGCCTTGGGCGTTGTCGAAGCCGGCCGGCTGCATCACTGCGCCCACCGAGGCCGACACGTTGGTCAGGATCTGCATCGGCTTCCAGCCCAGTTCGGCGGTCTTTTTGATGGTCTGCGCGCCGAATTTCGGCGTTGCATAGATCAGCAGCACGTCGGGATTGGCGGCCTTGATCTTGACGATGTGGGAGTCGATAGTCGGTTCGGAGATCTCATAGCTCTCCTCCATGATGATCATCGAGGAAGCCTTGGCGCCGAGACCATCCTTGGTGCCCTTGAGGTAGTCTTTGCCGAAATCGTCGTTCTGATAGAGGATCGCGATCTTGGCGTCCGGCTTTTCCTTCAGCAGGAACTTTGCATAGATCTGCGCCTCGCTCTGGTAGCTCGGCTGCCAGCCCATCGTCCACGGAAAGCCCTTCGGATCGTTCCACTTGGTGGCGCCGGTTGCGACGAACAGCTGCGGGATCTTCTTGCCGTTCAGGTATTTCTGGATCGCGGTGTTCGAGGGGGTGCCGAGCGGGTTGAAGACGACGAGTACTTCGTCGCTCTCGACCAGCTTGCGGACCTGCTCTACTGCCTTCGGCGGACTGTAGGCATCGTCGTAGCTGACGAAGCTGATCTTGCGTCCATTGATGCCGCCCTTGTCGTTGATCATCTTGAAATAGGCTTCCTCGGTCTTGCCGATCAATCCGTAGGCGGAGGCGGGCCCGCTGTAGGGGATGATGTTGCCGATCTTGATCTCGGTATCGGTCGCACCGGTATCGTATTTCTTCTGGGCGAGGGCGTTGCCGGGGGCGAAAGCAATGGCGGCGACCGCCGCCGAAAGGGCGGCGGTTCTTAGATTCAAAAGCATAGCAACTCCGGAGTTTATGATCGGGGTTCTTAGTTCTTCTTGGTTTTGCCGAGCATATGCTGGGCCATCATCGCAACCTGCCGGGCGCCGTGTGGCACCAGGAAGATGACGAGGAACAGGAGCACGCCGAAGACGGCGCCTGAAAGGCCTTTCGAAATGCCTTCCGCGATATTGGGAACGAAGATGATGAAGGCGGAGCCCACGATCGAGCCCGGCAGCCAACCGACGCCGCCGACGACCATGCCGAGGAACAGCGAGATCGCCAGCGTGATGGTATAGCCGTCCGGCGCCACGAACTGCACCGCGATGGCGCCCAGGCCGCCGGCGATGCCGGTGATGCCGGCGGAGACGCCGAACGCCAGCGTCTTGTACAGTGCGACGTCGACGCCCATGGCGGAGGCCGCGATCTCGTTGTCGCGGATCGCCATGAAGGCGCGGCCCGAGCGCGAGCGCAGCAGGTTGACCGAGGCGACATAGATCCCGATCGCGATCACCAGCGTGAAGTAGTACAGCCACATGTCCTGCGACATCGGCAGGCCGAACGGCGCATCGGGCTTGGTCACGACGAGGCCTTGCACGCCGCCGGTCCAGTGCTCGAAGAAGCCGAGTTTGAGGAGCTGCGGCATGGCGACCGCGAGCGCGAAGGTCGCCAGCGCCAGGTACACGCCGGACAGCCGCAGCGCCGGTTGGCCGAACACGAAGCCGAAGGCGAAGCAGATGATGCCCGCGATCGGCAGCGTCAGCGCGTAGTTCATCCCGGCATGTTCCATCAGGATCGCCGACGTATAGGCGCCGACCGCGTAGAACGCGCTCTGGCCGAGCGAAAATTGCCCGCTGCCGCCGGTCAGGATGTTCAGCGCCAGCACCGCAAGGCCGTAGATCAGGAGCATCGTCATCTGGAAGATGATGAAGTTCTTGACGAACAGCGGGACGGCGATCAGCGCGGCCAGCACGACGAGCGAGGTGCCCAGCCCGAGCGTCATGGATCGCTTCGGAACGGCCTCGACGGCCGGTGCTTCTGTGACGACTTCCTCAGCAGCGCTCATGATCAAACTCGCTTCACGATGGGCCGGCCGAGCAGGCCCGCCGGTTTGACGACCAGGACGGTGATGATCAGCGCGAGCGCGATCGGGAGTTTCAGTTCATTGCCGACACCGGGAATGTAGGTGCCGGCGAGATTTTCGAAGATGCCGACCAGAAAGCCGCCGATCACCGCGCCGAGCGGCGAGGTGAGGCCGCCGAGCACGGCCGCGGCAAAGCCGTAGATCAGCACGCCGCCCATCATGTTCGGCTCCAGGAACACGACCGGCGCGATCAGGATGCCGGCGATGGCGCCGATGGCCGAGGCCATGCCCCAGCCGAGCGCGATCATCCAGGACGTGTTGATGCCGACCAGGCGGGCGGATTCGGGCAGCGAAGCAGCCGCCCGCATCGCCAGGCCGATCCGGGTGAACTGGAAGAAGAGATAGAGCGCGATCAGCAGCAGGATGGTCACCCCGATCATGCCGGCCTGGTGCGTCGAGATCAGCTGGCTGCCCAGGAACGGCGAGGAGCCGAACGGTGACGGATACTGCTTGATGGTGAAGTCCCAGATCAGGCCCGCGACCGAATTGACGATCGCAAACAGCGCGATGAAGCCGGCGACGTTGGTCAATACCGGGGCCTTGGCCAGCGGCTTGAACAGCAGCCGCTCGATGGCGATGCCGCCGACAAAGGAGATGACCAGCGTGATCAGGAAGGCCCACCAGTAGGGAATGCCCCACTGCATCAACTGCCAGGAGATGAACGTCGAGAACATCGCCATTTCGCCCTGGGCGAAATTCAGATGGTCGATCGCCTGGTAGATCATCACGACGGCAAGCGCCATGCAGGCGTAGATCGCGCCCGTGGCGATGCCGGCCAGGACCTGGTTGGTAAAAAGCTCCATTGTCCTGCTCCTCAGTAACCCAGATAGGATTTGCGGACGTCTTCGTTGTTTGCGATGTCCTTGGCGTTGCCCGACATCACGATCTTGCCGGTTTCGATCACATAGGCCTGATCGGCGAGTTCTAGCGCCAGTTGCGCGTTCTGCTCGACGACGAGGATGGTGACCTTGTCCTCGCGGTTGATCTTGCCGAGGATCTTGAACAGGTCGCGGACGATCAGCGGCGCCAAGCCGAACGACGGTTCGTCGAGCAGCATCAGCCGCGGCCGCAGCATCAGCGCGCGGGCGACCGCGAGCATCTGCTGCTCGCCGCCCGACAGCGTGCCGGCCTGCTGGGTGTGCCGTTCCTTCAGGACCGGAAAATGCGCGTACATCCGCTCGATGTCGGAAACGATGTTCTTCGAATCGTTGCGGGTGATGGCGCCGAGCTGCAGGTTTTCCTCCACCGTCATGGTGGTGAAGGTGCCGCGGCCCTGCGGCACATGCGCGATGCCGAGGCGGACGACGTTCTCGGTCGATCGGGTACCGATCGGCTGGCCGTCGAACTCGATGGTGCCGGTGGAGCGCACCATGTTGCAGATCGCGCGCAGCGTCGTGGTCTTTCCGGCGCCGTTGGCGCCGAGCAGGGTGGTCAGCGATCCCTCGTTGAGCGAGAAGCTGAGGCCATGCAGCGCCTGGACCTGGCCGTAATAGGCGCGCAGATCCCTGATGTTGAGCATCGCGGTCATTGGTCCTTGCTCCCGAGATAGGCCTTGATGACATCGGGGTCGGCCTGGACCTGGGCCGGGGTTCCTTCGGCGAGCTTGCGGCCGAAATTGAGGGCGACGACGTGGTCGGCGATCGACATCACGAGCCCCATGTGATGCTCGACCAGCAGCACCGTCATGTGGCGATCGTCGCGAATCCGGCGGATTAGGTCGCCGAGCACATAGACTTCCTCATGGTTGAGGCCGCCGGCGGGCTCGTCGAGCAGCAGGATCTTCGGATCGGCGGCCAGCGCGCGCGCCAGCTCCACGCGCTTCTGGGTGCCGAACGGCAGGCCAGACACCACGGTGTGGGCGACGCTCTCGAGATCGAGATAGGCGAGGATCTCCTGCACCTTCTTGTTGATCGAAGCTTCGCTGCGGCGAACCCACGCGAGCCTCAGCGAATCCGAAATGATGTCGCTGGAGGTGCGCGCGTGGCAGCCGATACGGACGTTGTCCATCACCGAGAGGTTGGGGAACAGCGCGACGTTCTGGAAAGTGCGGCCGATGCCGATCTCGGCGATCTTGTGCGCCGGACGTGTCAGGATGCTCGTTCCTTCCAGCAGGATGTCGCCGGAGGAAGGCTGGTAGAGCCGGGAGAGGCAGTTGAACAGCGTCGTCTTGCCGGCGCCGTTCGGGCCGATCAGACCGAGAATGGCGCCCTTGTTCATGTTGAAGGATACGCCATTGAGCGCAATGATGCCGCCGAATACGACGCTGACGTCGCGAACCGCGAGCAGGGGAGCGTGTCCCTGTACGAGCTGGGCCTGCGTCATCGTGTCCCGCCCGCGCTGAGCTCAGGGCGGGAATGACCACAGCAACATTCTTGCCGGTCGTGACGACGGCTACCTGATCCCCTCGGACACACGTACAACTCTTCCTCCTGCTTTCGACTTCTTGTTTTCTGATTTTTTTGATTGCGGCGCGGCTCCGCCGAGCGCCGCCTCGATATTTCTTACCATCGTCACAAGACGAGGTCCAATGTCGTTGATCAGGCGGTCTTCCGTGAAGCGGAATGCAGGCGCGCCACAGTTGAAGGCATACGGCCCGGTTCCATCCTTGGGTTTCAAAGCGACGCCTACAGCGTGCACATCGTCCTGCCACTCGCCCGCGGAGATCGTAAAGCCCTGGCGTGCTACCATCTCGCCCGCCCGTTCGATGCCGTCGCGCATCCGCGACCATCGGCTGCCATAGTGATCGCGCAGTTCGCGCAACAGCGTGCCGCGCTCCTCGTCGGGCAGGGCCCAGATGTAGGCGCGTCCCATCGCGGTGGTCGCGATCGGTACGCGCGAACCGACGTCGAGCTGGATGCCGATCAGCCCGGTGCGGCTCTGCCCGAAATAGATCATGCTGTGGCGGTCGCGGCCGCCGACCGCGACCGCACCGCCGGTCTCGCGCATCAGCTCTTCGCGGTAGGGTTCGGACAAATGCCGAACGCCGAGATTGGCCAGCGCGGCATATCCCAGCGCCATGGCCGACGGCGCGAGCTGATACTTTTCGAAACGCGGAACGGGTGTAAGATAACCGAGCTTGGTCAGGGTGTAGGTCAGGCGGGAAATCGTCGGCTTCGGCAAATTGGTGCGGGCAGCCAGTTCCTGATTGCCCAAAAGACCATCATTGGGATGAAATGCGCGCAGCACATCGAGACCGCGGGAAAGCGCGACGACGAAGCTGCGATCGGTCGCGACTTTCTTCCCTGGACGCTTCATTACCCGCTACTCTGATGAGCTCGTTGACAACGGACGTGCTTCAAAATAACCCTCCGTGTCAAGATGTGGAATTAAATTTCGCAGTGCGAAATTGTTAAAACGTAGCCACTCAACGCAAGTTGCGTGGCATCCAAGAACAAGCCATCAAGAACAAGCGATCCAACGATCCAGAGATCAAACTAGTCAGGGAGAGTGCCGTGAGCGAAGTGGTAAAACTCGAGCGTCGTGACATCGTCGCCATCGTCACCGTCGACAGCCCTCCGGTCAACGCGCTGAGCGCCGCGGTGCGCGGCGGCATCTTCGAGTGCATGAAGGCCGCGATCGCGGATTCCGAGGTCAAGGCCATCGTGCTGACCTGCGGCGGCCGCACTTTCATCGCCGGCGCCGACATCACCGAATTCGGCAAGCCGCCGAAGCCGCCCGGCCTCGCCGAGGTGCTCGACCTCATGGAGAAGTCGCCGAAGCCGATCGTCGCCGCGATCCACGGCACCGCGCTCGGCGGCGGCCTCGAGGTCGCGCTGGCCTGCCACTACCGCGTCGCCGTCAAGGAAGCCAAGCTCGGCCTACCCGAGGTGAAGCTCGGCCTGCTGCCGGGCGCCGGCGGCACGCAGCGCCTGCCGCGCGCGGTCGGGCCCGAGCTTGCGGTCAAGATGATCGTCGGCGGCGATCCGATCGGCGCGGCGGAAGCGCTCAAGCATGGTCTGATCGAGGAGATCGTCGACGACAGGATTTCGGGCGGCGAAGCCTTTGCCCGCAAGCTGGTCGCCGAAAACCGTCCGCTGCGCAAGCTGCGTGATGACGATTCCAAGCTGGCGGCGGCGAAGGCCGACATCTCGGTCTTCACCAACGCGGTCGCTGCGCTGACCAAGAAGGCGCGCGGGCTTGAAGCGCCGTTTGCCGCTGCGGACGCGGTTCGCGCTGCGATCGAACTGCCGTTCGACGAGGGCCTGAAGAAGGAGCGCGAAGGATTCCTCAAGCTGGTAGCGAGCGACCAGTCCAAGGCGCAGCGCTATGCGTTCTTCGCCGAGCGCGAGGCCTCCAAGATCGCGAGCGTCCCCGAGGGCACCAAACCACGCAAGGTCGATCGCGTCGCGATCATCGGCGCCGGCACCATGGGCGGCGGCATCGCGATGTCGTTCGCCAATGCCGGTATCCCCGTCACGCTGATCGAGACCAGCGACGAGGCGCTGAAGCGCGGCATGGGCATCATGCAGAAGAACTGGGAAGCCACCGCCGCCCGCGGCGGCATCCCGGCGGATGCGCCCGCCAAGCGCATGGCGCTGATCGACGGCAAGGTCGGCCTGGAAAACGTCAAGGATGCTGATCTCGTGATCGAGGCGGTGTTCGAGACCATGGCGGTGAAGAAGGAAGTGTTCGAGGCGCTGGACAAGCATGCCAAGCCGGGCGCGGTGCTGGCTTCCAACACGTCGTACCTCAATATCGATGAAATCGCGAAAGTGACAAAACGTCCGCAGGACGTGCTCGGCATGCACTTCTTCTCGCCGGCCAACGTCATGAAGCTCTGCGAGATCGTTCGCGCCGACAAGACCGCGCCGGACGCGCTCACCACCGCGGTGTCGATCTCGCGCAAGATCGCAAAAGTGCCGGCCGTGGTTGGCGTCTGCGACGGTTTCGTCGGCAACCGCATGCTGGCGCAGCGCGGCAAGCAGTCGGAAAAGCTCTTGTTCGAAGGCGCGCTGCCGCAGCAGGTCGACGCCGTGGTGACCAAATTCGGCATGCCGATGGGCCCGTTCGCGATGAGCGATCTCGCCGGCCTCGACATCGGCTGGCGCTCGCGCAAGGACCGCGGCATCAAGTCGGAAATCGCGGACGCGCTCTGCGAGGCCGGCCGCTTCGGCCAGAAGACCGGCAAGGGTTACTACAAGTATGAAGGAGGCTCGCGCTCGCCGCTGCCCGATCCCGATGTTGAAAAGGTGATCGACGAGACGTTGCAGAAGCTCGGCAAGAAGCGCCGCGCCGTCAGCGACGACGAAATCCTCGAGCGCATGATGTACCCGATGGTTAACGAGGGTGCCCGAATCCTCGAAGAGGGCATCGCGGCGCGCCCGAGCGATATCGACGTGATCTGGCTCTATGGCTACGGTTGGCCGATCTACCGCGGCGGCCCGATGTTCTGGGCCGATAGCGTCGGCCTCAAGCACATCGCCGACCGTCTCTCGTTCTATGCCAAGGAGACCAACGACCCGTCGCTGGAACCGGCCCCGCTGCTCAAGCGTCTCGCCGCCGAAGGCAAGACCTTTGCGTCGCTGGCCGCGGCGTCTAAGGCGGCCTGATGGCGGCCCCCGTCATTCCGGGGCATCGCGAAGCGATGAGCCCGGAATCCATCTCGCAGCGGAAAATGTGGCGAGTTGGATTCCGGGCCTGTCCCTTCGGGCCATCCCGGAATGACGACCTCTAGAATTTCTCTAGAATCGGCAAACGGCACGCATGACCCATCCCGGCGAGCAGTTTTATCCGCAAGGCGTCCACTGGGACGACCCGATAGCGCGCGGCACGCTGCCGGACCTGCTGTCTTCGGCCGCGGCCGAGTTCGGCGCGCGTCCCGCGCTCGAATTTCGAGATCGCCCGATCAGCTACAGCGAACTCGAAGCGCTGGCGGACACGGCAGCCAGCGCCTTCCTCCGCGCCGGCTATGGCAAGGACAGTTCGATCGCCTTGTTCCTTGGCAACTCGCCCGATCATCCCGTCAATTTCTTCGGCGCCTTGAAGGCCGGCGCCCGCGTCGTGCATCTGTCGCCGCTCGACGGGGAAATCGCGTTGTCGCACAAGCTGTCCGACTCCGGCGCCCGCATGCTGGTGACGAGTAACCTCTCGGCGCTGTTGCCGACCGCGCTGAAATTCCTCGACAAGGGACTGCTTGATCGCCTGATCGTCTGCGAGGACGATCACTGGGGCAAGGTCGGCACGCCGCAGACGGCGCTGCCGGACGATCCGAAGATCGTCACCTACCGGCAATTCACCGACGGCGCGCAAAAGCCCGCGCAATGGCCCGCGATCTCGGCCGATGACGTCGCGCTGCTGCAATATACCGGCGGCACCACCGGCCTGCCGAAAGGCGCGATGCTGAGCCACGGCAATCTGACCTCGGCGGTGTCGGTCTATGACGTCTGGGGCAAGCCGTCGCGGCTCGAGCGCGGCGCCATCGAGCGCGTGATCTGCGTGCTGCCGCTATTCCATATCTATGCGCTGACGGTGGTGCTGCTGTCGTCGATCCGGCGCGGCAATCTGATTTCGCTGCACCAGCGTTTCGATGTCGAGGCCGTGATGCGCGACATCGAGGTCAAGCGTGCGACCTACTTCCCGGGCGTGCCGACGATGTGGATCGCGATCGCGGCGCTTCCCGATCTCGACAAGCGCGATCTGTCTTCGCTGGTCAGCGTCGGCTCCGGCGGCGCGCCGCTGCCGGTCGAAGTGGCGCGTATCCTGGAAAGCCGTGTCGGCATGAAACTGAAGAGCGGCTGGGGCATGACCGAAACCTGCTCGCCCGGCACCGCGCATCCCAAGGAAGGACCGGACAAGCCCGGCTCGATCGGCCTGATGCTGCCCGGCATCGAGATCGACGTGGTGTCGCTCGACGACCCGACCAAGACCCTGCCGACAGGCGAGGTCGGCGAAATCCGCATTCGCGGCCCGAACGTCACCAAGGGCTACTGGAACCGGCCGAAGGAAACTGCGGAGGCGTTCGTCGGCGACCGCTTCCTGACCGGCGACATCGGCTACATGGACTGCGACGGCTACTTCTATCTGGTCGACCGCAAGAAGGACATGATCATCTCCGGCGGCTTCAACGTCTATCCGCAGATGATCGAGCAGGCGATCTACACCCATCCCGCCGTGCAGGAAGTGATCGTGATCGGCATCCCGGATGATTACCGCGGCGAGGCCGCGAAAGCCTTCATCAAGCTGCGCAATGGCGCCAAGCCCTTTACGCTCGATGAGTTGCGCGCCTTCCTCACCGGCAAGCTCGGCAAGCACGAACTGCCGGCCGCCGTCGACTTCATCGACGAGTTGCCGCGTACCCCGGTTGGAAAACTGTCGCGCCACGAACTTCGCCTGCAGCAGCCATCTGCGTTACTGAAACAAGCCGCATCAGGAGGTCGCCCCTGAACACTGTGCCGTCGTCCCGGCCTTGAGCCGGGACCCATACGCCGCGGCCTTGCTCGGGGCACATGGGGAGATGGCTTTGGCAACAACTGACGACGGTGGTTATGGGTCCCTGCGTTCGCAGAGACGACGAGACAAAGAGTTCGCGTTATTACGGATGTAATTTACTAGCTCACAGGAGGATCCAATGGATCTCGCTTTCAGCAAGGAAGAAATCGCGTTTCGTGAGGAGGTAAGGGCCTTCTTCCGGGACAATGTGCCGCCGGAAACGCGGAAGAAGATGGTCGAGGGCCGTCATCTCTCCAAGGACGAGATGGTCGCCTGGTGGCGCATCCTCAACAAGAAGGGTTGGGGCGTCTCGCACTGGCCGAAGGAATATGGCGGCACCGGCTGGACCTCGGTGCAGCACTACATCTTCAACGAAGAACTGCAGATGCATCCGGCACCGGCACCGCTCGCCTTCGGCGTCAGCATGGTCGGCCCGGTCATCTATACCTTCGGCAACGAGAAGCAGAAGCAGCAGTATCTGCCGCGCATCGCCAATGTCGACGACTGGTGGTGCCAGGGCTTTTCCGAGCCGGGCTCCGGATCGGACCTCGCCTCGCTCAAGACCAAGGCCGAGCGCAAGGGCGACAAGTACATCATCAACGGCCAGAAGACCTGGACCACGTTGGCCCAGCACGCCGACATGATCTTCTGCCTGTGCCGCACCGACAATAACGCCAAGAAGCAGATGGGCATCTCCTTCATCGTGTTCAGCATGAAGTCGAAGGGCGTCACCGTGCGTCCGATCGAGACCATCGACGGCGGCCGCGAGGTCAACGAGGTGTTCTTCGACGACGTCGAGGTGCCGGTCGAGAACCTGATCGGCGAAGAGAACAAGGGCTGGGACTACGCAAAATTCCTGCTTGGCAATGAGCGCACCGGCATCGCCCGCGTCGGCGTCTCCAAGGAGCGGCTGCGCCGCATCAAGGACCTCGCCTCCAAGGTCGAACAGAACGGCAAGCCGGTGCTGGAAGACCAGGGCTTTCGCGAGAAGCTCGCGGCCTGCGAGATCGAGCTCAAGGCACTCGAACTGACGCAGCTGCGCGTCGTCGCCGACGAAGGCAAGCACGGCAAGGGCAAGCCGAACCCGGCGTCCTCGGTGCTGAAGATCAAGGGCTCAGAAATCCAGCAGACCACCACCGAACTCTTGATGGAAGTGATCGGCCCGTTCGCCGCGCCCTACGACGTGCATGGCGACGACGGCAGCAACGAGACGATGGACTGGACCGCCCAGATCGCGCCGAGCTACTTCAACAACCGCAAGGTCTCGATCTACGGCGGCTCCAACGAGATCCAGCGCAACATCATCACCAAGGCGGTGCTGGGGTTGTAGCCCCACCACCGTCATGCCCGGGCTTGTCCCGGGCATCCACGTCCTTTTTCGAGAGTAGGGAAGTCGTGGATGGCCGGGTCAAGCCCGGCCATGACGACATAGAGGCGGAAAGTAACGAACATGGATTTTGATCTGTCCGAGGAGCAGCGCCTTCTCAAGGAAAGCATCGACGGTCTGTTGACCGACTCCTACGATTTCGATGCGCGCAAGAAGTATCGGCAGGAGAAGGGCGGCTGGAGCAAAACCGTCTGGGCCAAGCTGGCCGAGCAGGGCCTGCTCGGCCTGCCATTTGCCGAGGCGGATGGCGGCTTCGGGGCCGGCGCGGTCGAGACCATGATCGTGATGGAAGCGCTCGGCCGGGCGCTGGTGCTGGAGCCGTATCTGGCAACGGTGGTAATCGGCGGCGGTTTCCTCCGCCATGGCGATTCCGCCGAGCAGAAGGCGGCGCATATTCCGGGCATCATCGACGGCAGCAAGACCTTTGCCTTTGCGCAGCTCGAGAAGAACTCGCGCTACGATCTCGGCGACGTCTCGACCACGGCCAAGAAGAAGGGCGCGGGCTGGGTCATCGACGGCGAAAAGTTCGTCGTGCTCAACGGCGAGAACGCCGACACCCTGATCGTCACCGCGCGCACCAAGGGCAACCGCACCGACAAGTCCGGCATCGGCGTGTTCCTGGTGCCGGCGGACGCCAAGGGCGTCACCCGCAAGGGCTATCCGACCCAGGACGGCCTGCACGCCGCCGACATCACCTTCACCGGCGTCGAGGTCGACGGGAATGCTGCGATCGGCGATCCAGAAAACGGCCTGCCGCTGATCGAGCGCGTGGTGGACGAGGCCCGCACGGCGATGTGCGCGGAGGCGGTCGGCGCGATGGATGAATCGCTGAAGATGACGGTAGAATATCTCAAGACCCGAAAGCAGTTCGGCGTGCCGATCGGCAGTTTTCAGACCCTGCAGCACCGCGCCGCCGACATGTTCGTGGCGCTCGAACAGGCCCGCTCGATGTCGATGTTCGCGACCATGGCGGCCGATTTCGACAGCGCCAAGGAGCGCGCCACGGCGGTGGCCGCCGCCAAGGTGCAGATCGGCAAGTCCGGCAAGTTCATCGGCCAGCAGGCGATCCAGCTCCATGGCGGCGTCGGCATGACCCAGGAGTACAAGATCGGTCACTACTTCAAGCGGCTGACCATGATTGAAAATACCTTTGGCGACACCGACTACCACCTCCGCCGCGTCACCGAGGCGGGCGGATTGGTCTGATCCCTGTAAGTCCCGCGACTGCAGCCACACAAAAATCGTCATGCCCGGGCTTGTCCCGGGCATCCACGTCTTGGCGGCAAAGGAAGTCGTGGATGGCCGGGACGAGCCCGGCCATGACGAAAAACCGCGATCAAGCAAAGAAGAGGGAGCCAACAACAATGAAAAACACGCCGTTCGACCTCACCGGAAAAGTCGCCGTCATCACCGGCTCCAGCCGCGGCATCGGCCGTGCCTCCGCCGAACTGCTCGCAAAGCTCGGCGCCAAGGTCGTGATCTCCAGCCGCAAGGCGGACGCCTGTCACGAGGTGGCCGAGGGCATCAAGAAGGCCGGCGGCGACGCCCATGTCATTCCCTGCAACATCTCGCGCCGGGAGGAAGTCGAGGGACTGATCACGGACACTACCAAGCATTACGGCAAGGTCGACATCCTCGTCTGCAACGCGGCGGTGAACCCGTATTACGGCCCGCTGCTCGACATCAAGGACGAAGCCTTCGACAAGATCATGAATTCCAACGTCAAGAGCAACATCTGGCTCTGCGCGCTGGCGATCCCGCAGATGGCCGAACGCGGCAACGGTTCGGTGGTGATCATCTCCTCGATCGGCGGCCTGCGCGGCTCTACGGTGATCGGCGCCTACGGCATTTCCAAAGCCGCCGATTTCGCGCTGTGCCGCAGCCTCGCCGGCGAGTGGGGCCCAAAAGGCGTCCGCGTCAACTGCGTCGCGCCGGGCCTGGTCAAGACCGACTTCGCCCGCGCATTATGGGAAGACCCGGATAACCTCAAGCGCCGCACGGCGAGCTCTCCGCTGCGCCGCATCGGCGAGCCTGAGGAAATCGCCGGCGCCGTGGCCTACCTGGCATCGGATGCGTCCACCTTCATGACCGGCCAGACCATCGTCGTCGACGGCGGCGTCACAACGGCGGCGACGTGATCCTGTTTCCCTCTCCCCTTGTGGGAGAGGGTGGATCAATCGTGCGAAGCACGATTGAGACGGGTGAGGGGTTCTCTCCTCAAGCATAGGCCTGTGCGTGCGGAGAGAACCCCTCATCCGGCGCTTCGCGCCACCTTCTCCCACAAGGGGAGAAGGGAAAGGGGGCGCGCCTTGCTGGAGATATTGACCTTAGCCTCCCAATCCGCTTGCCTCTGCCGCAACCAAAACCTCCGGGGGAAGCAACGTCATGTCCTTCGTTCTGGCCATCGATCAAGGCACCACATCCTCGCGCGCGATCGTGTTCCGCAGCGATATCTCCATCGCCGCCATCGCGCAGCAGGAATTCCCGCAGCATTTCCCAGCGTCGGGATGGGTGGAGCACGAGCCGGAGGACATCTGGAACTCGACCGTCGCGGTCTGCCGCGAAGCGCTGGAAAAAGCCGGCCTGAAAGCCAAGGACATCGCCGCGATCGGCATCACCAACCAGCGCGAGACGACCATCGTTTGGGACCGCGCCACCGGCAAGGCCGTGCACCGCGCCATCGTCTGGCAGGACCGCCGCACCGCCGACATCTGCGCCAGGCTGAAGAGCGACGGCCACGAGCCGAACATCTCCGCCAAGACCGGCCTGATCATCGATCCCTATTTCTCCGGCACCAAGGTCGCCTGGATCCTCGACCACGTCCCGGGCGCGCGCGAGCGTGCCGAGCGCGGCGAGCTGATGTTCGGCACCGTCGATTGCTATCTGTTGTGGCGGCTGACCGGCGGCAAGGTCCACGCCACCGACGCGACGAACGCCTCGCGCACGCTGCTGTTCAACATCCACACCGGCGAATGGGATGATGATCTCCTCAAGCTCCTGCGCGTGCCGCGTTCGATGCTGCCCGCGGTGAAAGACTCCTCCGCCAAATTCGGCGACAGCGACGAAAGCCTGTTCGGCGGCGCCATCGCCATTGCCGGCATCGCCGGCGACCAGCAGGCCGCGACCATCGGACAGGCCTGCTTCACGCCCGGCATGATCAAGTCGACCTACGGCACCGGCTGTTTTGCCCTGCTCAACACCGGCACGACGCCGGTCGTCTCGAGGAACAAGCTGCTCACCACGATCGCCTATCAACTGGACGGCCGGCGCACCTACGCGCTCGAAGGCTCGATCTTCGTCGCCGGCAGCGCCGTGCAATGGCTGCGCGACGGGCTCGGCATCATCAAGCAGGCGTCGGAGACCGGCCCTCTGGCGGACAAATCCGATTCCATGCAGAGCGTCTACCTGGTGCCGGCCTTCGTCGGCCTTGGCGCGCCCTACTGGAATCCGCGCGTGCGCGGCGCGCTGTTCGGCCTCACCCGCAACACCGGCCCGGCCGAACTGGCGCATGCCGCGCTGGAAAGCGTGTGCTACCAGACCTTTGATCTCTGGGCCGCGATGCGCGCCGACTGGCCGGACGCCACGGCCGCCACCATCGTGCTCCGCGTCGACGGCGGCATGACCGCGTCCGACTGGACCATGCAGCGCCTTGCCGATCTGCTCGACGCGCCGGTCGACCGCCCGATGATCCAGGAAACCACCGCGCTCGGCGCCGCCTATCTCGCCGGGCTAGCGGCCGGCGTCTATCCCGAGCCATCAAGGTTCGCCGACAACTGGCGGCTCGAGCACCGCTTCAAGCCGGCGATGAGCAAGGCTACCCGTGAGCGCAAGCTGGCGGGCTGGGCGCGGGCAGTGAAGGGCGTGCTGGCGAGCGACGAGGGGGAAGCGTAGTTCCATCTCTCGTGATGGCCGGGCTTGACCCGGCCATCCACGCCTGTCCGTGTACGATAAGCAAGCAAGACGTGGATGCCTGGGTCGAGCCCGGGCATGACGACGCAGAGGAGTGTACGATGATCCTGCCCGATGGCTATTCCGACATTCCCCACGGCAAGATCGCCGCCGTCACCACGCATCTGGAAATGACCGCGCGCCCGGCGCCGCGTCCCGATCCGGCCGGTGCGTGGATGATCCGGCACGTCAAGGCGCCCACGCTCGATGAGTATCGCGATCTCTATGGCCGCGTCGGCCTGCCGTGGTTGTGGGTCTCACGCATGCGGATGCCGGATGCGGAACTGATCCCGATCCTGCAATCGCCGCTGATCGAGATTCACGCGCTCGCCCATGAGGGTGGCGACGAAGGAATGCTCGAACTGGATTTTCGCGAGCCCGGGCAGTGCGAGATCGTGTCTTTCGGCCTCACCGAAAAGCTCGTCGGCACCGGCGCCGGCCGCTGGCTGATGAACCGCGCGCAGGAGATCGCCTGGTCACACCCGATCCAGCGCCTCTGGCTGCACACCTGCACCCTCGATCACCCCGCCGCGCTCGCCTTTTACCAGCGTTCCGGCTTCCGCCCGTTCCGCCGCCAGGTCGAAGTCGTCAACGATCCGCGGCTGGATGGGACAGTGCCGCGCGATGTGGCGAAGCATGTGCCGGTGATTGAGTGATGGTGGCAGCCTCAGCCGTCATCACCGGGCTTGTCCCGGTGATCCACGTGTTACTTTCTTGGTGAGAAGACGTAGCTGGCCGGGTCAAGCCCGGCCATGACGAACGGGCGTATATCTCAAAACACCTCCTGCTTCCCGCGCGACAACGAGAATCCACGCCGCTCCGCGTTGAAGCACGTCAGCCCCGTCTGCTCCGACGTGCAGGTGAAGCCGCCGCGCTGCCACACCTCGCCATAGCCGAGCACGGGGAGGCGCGGGTCCATCACGGTGTCGCCGTGGCAGATGCGCTCGGCGAGACCCTTGGCATTCATCGAAAAAGCGCTGCCGTAGTCGAGCTCGCAGTCGGCCGGGCGGCGCGGCTTTGTCTCCATCGCGGCGAGGTCGCAGCGGAGCGCGTTCTGCTTGTTGTCGGCAGAAAACTGACAGTGGATGTTCTTCGACGGCGACTGGAAGCCGACCGGAACGTATTGGGCATTGGCTGGCGCGGCGAGCGTCAAAAAGGATAGCGCGAGCAATAATTGTCGTTGAGCTGGCAACATGTCTTTCTCGAGGTCTTGGGGGCATGCCCGGGGCTTGATCCGGGCATCCATCCCCCGCCATTATGGTCACTTCAAGGTAGATGGACGGCCGGGCCTTTGCCTCGCCGAGGGCTTCGGCCTCGGAGGCGGGTCGAGCTTGGCCACGGCGAGCGGAGTACCCCACCATGTTCCTGATCGGCCAGTACGACTCCCCCTTTGTCCGCCGCGTCGCCATTGCGATGCGGCTCTACGGTATCGCCTGTGAGCACAGGCCGTGGTCGACCTTCGGCGACGCCGACAAGATCGCGCCCTATAATCCGCTGCGCCGGGTGCCGACGCTGGTGCTCGACGACGGCGAGGCGTTGATCGAGAGCGCGGCGATCCTGGATTATCTCGACGAACGCGTCGGCCCCGACAAGGCCATGATCGCGCGCCACGGCGACGCGCGTCGGCATCATTTGCGAATCGCCGCGCTGGCGTCGGGCCTCGGCGACAAGGCCGTCAGCCTGTTGTATGAGCGCGTGCTGCGCAAAGGCCGCGAGCTCGATCTCTGGGTCGAGCGCTGCACGGCGCAGATTTCGGGCGTGCTGGCGATGCTTGAAAAGGAGCGCGCCGCGGTCACGACGCCGTACTGGTTCGGCGAGACCATCGGCCACGCCGACATCGCAGCGGCCTGTGTGCTGCGCTTCACCGGGGAGGCGCATCCGGCGCTGTTCGACGAGCGTTATCCGGCGCTGAAGGCGCATGCCGCGCGCTGCGAAGCGCTGCCTGCCTTCCAGGAGATCGTGCAGGTGCTCGATCCGCCAAAAAACTAGCGCTGTGCTTTATCGCTACGCTCGAACCGTCATCCTGAGGTGCGCGCCCTTGCGCGCCTCGAAGGATGAACGGCCACGACCGGACGCCACATCCTTCGAGGCTCGCTGCGCTCGCGCCTCAGGATGACGAGCTACTTTGCCGGAACGACTTCCCGCAGCCGCACCAGCGCGGCTTCGACGACCTCGCGCGTATACGGCTTCTGCACCACCGGCGCGGCGTCCAGCTCGGCCGGGATCGGCGCCCGCTCGCCATAGCCGGTGGCGAACATGAACGGCACTTTCAGTTCGGCGAGTATTGTGGCGACCGGAATGCTGTTCTCGCTGCCGAGGTTGAGGTCGAGCAGTGCGAAGTCGGGCTTTTCGCGCTCGATGGCGGCGATCGCGTGGCCGACGGACGCCGCGGTCTCGACGTGGCGCGCGCCAAGTTCGAGCAGGATCACCTCCGCGGCCATCGCGATGATCAGATTGTCCTCGACGATCAGCGCGGTGCCGGACAGCCGCGGCGGCGCCTCCTTGTCGGTCTCCACCTTGGTGGCAATACCCGTCATGGCGGTCATCATCTCCACGTAATTGGCCGGAATTACGAAGTGCGCGTGCACGCCGAGCAGGTCGAAGCGCAGTTCGGCGTCGCCCTTGAGGTCGAACGGGATCGAACGCTCGATGATCGTGGTGCCGAAACCGCGCCGCGACGGCGGCTGCACCGGCGGGCCGCCGCTTTCCTTCCAGTCGATGACGAGGCGCGAACTCGGGTCGAGCTTCCAGGCGATTTCGACCTTGCCGGTGGAATCCGCCAGCGCGCCATACTTGGCGGAATTGGTCATCATCTCGTGGACCACCAGCGCCAGCGTCGCGAACGCCTTGGGATCGAGCGCCACCTCCGGGCCGGTCATCTTGATGCGATCGGCCCGCGCGCCGAGATAGGCGCCGGCCTCCGATTCCACCAGCGCCTTCAGCGCCACCGGCGCCCAGTTCAGGCTGGTGATCTGGTCGTGCGCGCGCGCCAGGGCCTGGATGCGCCCGCCCAGCACGCCCGCGAATTCCTCGATGCTGCCGGCGGTGCTCTTGCTCTGGGTGACGAGCCCGCGCACCAGGCTCAGGATGTTGCGGACGCGGTGGTTGAGCTCCGCGATCATCAGTTCCTGCCGCTCCTGCGCGCCCTTGCGCTCGCGGGCAGCAAGGTCGGCCAGTTGCAGGATCACTTCGAGCAGCGTCACGCGGAGGCCTTCCGCGATCTGCAATTCGGCGGAAGTCCAGGGCTCGGACTGGCCGTGCACCGTCTCCTGCCACAGCTCAAAACTCTTGCGCGGGGTGAGACGGGGGCCGAGCGGGCCGGAAGCATAGACCTTGCCGGGCGCGCCGGCCCAGTTCACCTTGCGCAGGATCTCGCGGCGGAAAAAGATCAGGCAATCGCGCGGCGTGCGCGAGATCGGGATCGCGAGGAAGCCCGCGGCGCGGTCGCGGAAGGATTCGCCCGCGGCGTAGATCTTGCCGATCTCGGCGCTGGCGCAGATCTTTCCGGGCGAGGTGCGGTTGATGAAGCCGACGAGGTCCTTCACCTCCCGCTCGGTCGGGGTTTCGCCCGATAGCGTGATCTCGTCGTTGGACCAGATCGCGATGCCGTCGCATTCGATCATCTTGCGGTAGTCGCCGATGAAATCGGCGATGGCGCGCTGGCTGTGTTCGTGGGTCGCGGCAGCCTCGATCAGCCGCTCCTGGATCTGGAGCGCGCGCTTCTCATAGGCCATCGTCGCCTCGCGCTCGCGGGTTTCCAGCACCCACGAAAACATCTGGCCGAACAGTTCGGCGGCGGTGCGCCGTTCGAACGAGACGTGCCGCGGCGAATAGTGATGACAGGCGAACAGGCCCCACAATTTGCCGTCGCGCAGGATCGACACCGACATCGAGGCGGCGACGCCCATGTTGCGCAGATACTCGATGTGGATTGGCGATACCGACCGCAGCGTCGAGGTCGAGAGGTCGAGCAGCGCCGCGCTGTGCGTCGCGGTCGAGGCCAGCGGCACCGGCTGGGCGTTGATGTCGGCGATGATGCGCAGCCAGTTGCGGGTGTAGAGCGTGCGGGCCTGCGCCGGAATGTCGGACGCCGGATAATGCAGTCCGAGGAACGGCTCGAGGCCCGGAGCGCCGACCTCGGCGATCACCTCGCCCGATCCGTCGGCGTGGAATCGATAGACCATGACCCGGTCAAAGCCGTTCAGCACCTTGAGCTGTCGCGCCCCTTCCTGTGCCAGCTCGAGGATGCCCTTGGTCTTTCGGATCCGGCCCACCATCAGGCGGACCAGTTCGCCCGAGTTGGTGTCGTGCTCGATCACCGACGGCTCTGCCTCGATGATCAGGTAGACGCCGGAGAAGTGGATGGCGATGTCGAACGGCCTGCCGCCGTCCTGCAGCGCGACGCCAAAGATCCGCTCGTTGGCATCCGGCCCGGAAAGATAATCGACGCGGCTGCGAACGGCGTCCACCGCGGCCTTGGACAGCACTTGCTCGACCGGTCGCTGGAAAATGTCGGTGTAGGGACGGCCGAGATAGTCGGCAACGTTTTCAGATGCCATGCACACCGTGAAATCGGATTGCAGGCCGAGCAGGAATCCCAACGGCTGGATGCTGCCGGGAATGTGGATCGGCTCGCGGTCGCAATTGGTGAGGTCGACAGGCTGGTTCATGACAGCGCCGCCGCGTGTGCGAACAGGCCGAAGGCGGCACGGGCGGAGCGGACCATGTCGTCCCCGGCCACTTCGTCGACGTGCTTTTCGAGGGCTGCAAGATATTGCGGCCAGAACGGCCGGCCGGCACCGTGGCCGAGAAAGGCCGTGGCGCGCGAAACCTGCGGATCGCGGCAGGCTTGCACGGTCCTCAGCAGGTAGGCCGCGCCGAGGCGGGACCCTTCCAGCACATAGAGCGTTCCGAGCATAGAAGCGCGTCCCGCCACGCGCGGCGCATCCATGCGGGCGGGCTTGCCGCCGAGCTGCGCGAGGTCGCTCAGGATAGAAGTGGACCGCGCGCGGTCAGGCCAGTCCGGCAGCAGGATGTGGACGCCCGCACGCTCCAGCGATCGCTCGAGCGGCAACAGCGCGGCGGCGTTGATCTCGAGGAAGCGGCGATAGCCCGGCACGGTGCCGAGGTCGAGCGCGCCCAGCGCGGCATCCAGCCGCGCATGGTCCGTGGCGGTGGCGTTCCTCAAGATACGGCGAAGAAGAGATTTCGGGCGGGAAGAGAGGCTGCAATCGACGAGATGCGGCGTCGGAATTGCGATTTCCGGCATCCGAGGTCCTTCTTTAGGTACGGCAAAGCGGTCAAGTCATGATGTAACCTGATGCAAACGCAGCCGGAAACCCGGGGTTCCCTGGCAGCCACGGCGATTCTGCGGGTATGGTAACCGCCGCAAGCACAGCGCCTTCAGATGGAACTATGGCGTTGCCCGCATGGCTTCCGGCGTGTCCGGTTGCGCCAGCGGATGGGCGTTTGCGAATTCCGGCAGCTCCATCGCGGTTTCGAAGATGCGCTTCACCGTCGGATAGATTTTCAGGTCGATCTGCTGGGTCACGGCAACGCTGACATGACCCACCATGCAGATGTCGGCCATGGTCGGCGCGTCGCCATGGCAGAATCTTCCGGTGTCCTTGTGCCCGGCGAGGTGCCCTTCCAGCGCGGCCAGCGTCTCCACCGTCCAGTGCCGCCGCCACGCCGCCTGCTGCGTGTCGCGCAGGTTGAGCTCGTGGTCGAGATAGCGCCGCACCCGCGGCGTCAGCAGTGGATGCCCTTCGCACGCCACCATCAGCGCCAGTGCGCGGACGCGGGCGCGGCCGTTGGGATCAGCCGGCAGCAGCGGCGGCGAGGGATATTTTTCGTCGAGATATTCCAGGATCGCGAGCGACTGAAACAGCGTGGTGCCGTCGTCAGTGACCAGCGCCGGCAGCGCCATCTGCGGATTGATCTGGCGATAGCCGGCCTCGCGATGCGCATTGGCGTCGATGTCGACGAACACGACGTCGGCCGGTACATTTTTCAGGTTGAGCGCGATCCGCACGCGAAAACTCGCAAGTGATCGCCAGAACGAGAAGAATTTCATTTGGAGGCACCCCGTATTTTTCATCCCCTCTCCCCTTGTGGGAGAGGGTGGATCAATCGTGCGAAGCACGATTGAGACGGGTGAGGGGTTCTCTCCACAAGCACAGAACAGAGCGTGCGGAGAAAACCCCTCATCCGGCGCTTCGCGCCACCTTCTCCCACAAGGGGAGAAGGGAAGGAAGAGGTTAAGCCCCCACGGCCTTCTTCCGCCACGCCAGATGCACGGCACAATTGCACCCCGGCGGATGCGAGGCCACGTCGTTGGCCGGCACGATGTCCGGCGCTTTCGCCGACACTTGCGACGGGATATAATTCAACACCGGCGCCAGCCAGCGCTCGGCCTCGGCGACGCTGATGCCCTTGCGCGCGGCATAATCCTCGACCTGGTCGCGCTCGATCTTGCCGACGCCGAAATAGAAGCTCTCGGGGTGCGAGAAATAGAGCCCCGAGACCGATGAGCCAGGCCACATCGCAAAGCTCTCGGTCAGTTTGACGCCGGCCGTGTTCTCGGCGTCGAGCAACGAAAACAGCGTCGCCTTCTCGGTGTGATCGGGCTGCGCGGGATAGCCGGGGGCCGGGCGGATGCCGGCATAGGGTTCCAGGATCAGTTGCTCGGGAGTAAATGCTTCGTCCGGCGCGTAGCCCCAGAACTCCTTGCGGACGCGCTGGTGCATCCGCTCGGCGAAGGCTTCCGCGAGACGATCGGCCAGCGCCTTGCAGAGGATCGAGGAGTAGTCGTCGTTGGCGTTCTTGAAGCGATCGGCGACCGCGTCCTCACCGATCCCGGCGGTGACCACGAAACCGCCGATATAGTCGGCAACGCCGGAGGAGACGGGGGCGATGAAGTCGGACAGTGCGGCGTTGAAGCGGCCTTCGCGCTTTTCCAGCTGCTGCCGCAGCGTATGGAAGGTCGCGATCTTCCTGGTCCGCGTCTCGTCGGCAAAGACGGCGATATCGTCGCCCTCGGTGTTGGCCGGCCAGAAGCCGACCGTGGCGCGCGCCGTGAACCACTTCTCCCGGATGATCCGGTCCAGCATCTTGCGCGCGTCCTCATAGAGCGAGCGCGCGACCTCGCCGATCTTTGGGTCGTCGAGGATCGCCGGAAAACGCCCGCTCAGTTCCCAGGTCTGGAAGAACGGCGTCCAGTCGATGTAATCGGCGAGCTCGGCAAGATCGTAGGCGTCGAAGCTCCTGAGGCCGAAGAAGGATGGCCGCTTCGGCGGCGTCGTCGCAAAGTCGACCTTCATCGCGTTGGCGCGGGCATCCGAAAGCTTCAGCCGCTTCTTGTCGGCCTGGGCGCGGAAATGCGCTTCGGAAATTTTGACATATTCGGCGCGGATATCGGCGGCATAGGCCTCGCGCCTGTCGGGCGAGAGCAGCGATGACGCCACGCCCACGGCGCGGCTGGCGTCATTGACATGCACCACCGGCCCGCCCGGGTAATTCGGGTCGATCTTGACGGCGGTATGCACGCGGCTCGTGGTGGCGCCGCCGATCAGGAGCGGCATCTTCAGGCCCTGACGCTCCATTTCGCCGGCGAGAAAACTCATCTCGTCCAGCGAGGGCGTGATCAGGCCGGACAAACCGATGATGTCCGCGCCTTCGGCTTTGGCGGTCTCGATGATCTTGCTGGCGGGCACCATCACGCCGAGGTCGATGACCTCGAAATTGTTACATTGCAGCACGATGCCGACGATGTTCTTGCCGATGTCATGGACGTCGCCCTTGACGGTGGCGAGCACGATCTTGCCGGCGCTGTTGCGGCCATCGGCCGCCGTACCATTGGCAAGGTTGCGCGCCTTCTCCTCCTCCATGAACGGCATCAGATAGGCGACCGCCTGCTTCATCACCCGCGCCGACTTCACCACCTGCGGCAGGAACATTTTTCCGTCGCCGAACAGGTCGCCGACGATGTTCATACCGGCCATCAATGGGCCTTCGATCACGTTCAGGGGCCGCTCCACCGTCAACCGGGCCGCTTCGGTATCCTCTTCGATGAACTCGGTGATGCCGTGCACCAGCGCGTGGGACAGCCGCTTCTCGACCGGCCATTCGCGCCAGGCGAGATCCTGCTGCTTGCTCTGCTTCTCCTTGCCGCGGAATTTTTCCGCGAGCGCCAGCAGCCGTTCGGACGCGCCCGGATCGCGGTTGAGGATGACGTCCTCGCAAACCTGCCGCAGTTCGGGGTCGATGTCGTCATAGACGATCATCTGCCCGGCATTGACGATGCCCATGTCCATGCCGGCCTTGATGGCATGATACAGGAACACCGAATGCATCGCCTCGCGCACCGGCTCGTTGCCGCGGAACGAGAACGACAAATTGGAGACGCCGCCGGACACATGCGCACCCGGAAGGTTTTGCCGGATCCAGCGCGTGGCCTCGATGAAGTCGACGCCGTAATTATTGTGCTCTTCGAGCCCGGTCGCGATCGCGAAGATATTCGGGTCGAAGATGATGTCTTCCGGCGGAAACCCGACCTCGCCGACCAGGATGTCGTAGGCGCGCTTGCAGATCTCGGTCTTGCGCGCGAACGTATCGGCCTGGCCGACTTCGTCGAACGCCATCACCACGACGGCCGCGCCGTGGCGGCGCGCAATACGCGCTTCGTGGACGAACTTCTCGACGCCTTCCTTCATCGAGATCGAATTGACGACCGGCTTGCCCTGGACGCATTTCAGGCCGGCCTCGATCACGTTGAACTTTGAGGAGTCCACCATGACGGGGACGCGCGCGATGTCCGGCTCGGCGGCGACGAGGTTGAGGAACGTCACCATCGCGGCTTCGGAATCGAGCAGGCCCTCGTCCATGTTGACGTCGATGATCTGGGCGCCGTTCTCGACCTGGTCGCGTGCCACCTGCAGCGCCGCGGTGTAGTCGCCCGCGGTGATCAGCTTGCGGAATTTTGCGGAACCCGTGACGTTGGTGCGTTCGCCGACATTCACGAACGGAATCGCCGGCGTCAGCGCGAACGGCTCCAGCCCCGACAGAAGCAGCCGCGGCTCGATGGTGGGAACGGCGCGCGGCTTGTGCGGGGCGACCGCGGCGGCAATCGCCGCGATGTGTTCCGGCGTGGTGCCGCAGCAGCCGCCGACGATGTTGACGAGGCCGGCCTCGGCGAACTCGCCGATCAGCCGCGCCATGTATTCCGGGCTCTCGTCGTATTGGCCGAATTCATTCGGCAGCCCGGCGTTCGGATAGGCGCACACCAGCGTATCGGCGACGCGGCCGATATCGGCGACATGGGCGCGCAGATCCTCGGCGCCGAGCGCGCAGTTGAAGCCGATGGTGACCGGCCTGGCGTGCCGCACCGAATTCCAGAACGCTTCCGGCAATTGCCCCGACAGCAGGCGGCCGGACTTGTCGGTGATGGTACCGGAGACCATCACCGGCACGTCGATGCCGCGCTCCTCGAGAATTTCGGAGATCGCGTACAGCGCCGCCTTGGCGTTCAGCGTATCGAAAATAGTCTCGACCAGCAGCAGGTCGGCGCCGCCATCCAACAGCCCGTTGACCTGTTCGCCATAGGCCTTGCGCAAATCGTCGAAGGTGACGGCGCGATAACCGGGATTGGCGACATCCGGGGAGATCGAGGCGGTGCGGTTGGTCGGGCCCAGCGCGCCGGCCACGAACCGCGGCTTGCCGTCCTCGGCGCTGACACGCTCGGCGGCGGCGCAGGCGAGCCGGGCGCCGTCGCGGTTCAATTCATAAGCGAGGTCCGACATGTCGTAGTCGGCCTGCGCGATCGAGGTCGAGGAGAAGGTGTTGGTCGCCACGATGTCGGCGCCGGCGCGCAGATAGGCGGCGTGGATCGCCTCGATCGCCTGCGGCTGCGTCAGGATCAGCAAATCGTTGTTGCCGCGGACGTCGCGGTGAAAATCCGCAAAGCGCGCGCCGCGAAACGCGGCCTCGTCATATTGCAGGCCCTGGATCATCGTGCCCATGGCGCCGTCGAGCACCAGGATGCGCTCGCGGGCGGCATCGAGCAGGGCGGTGCGCTTCGAGGATACGGGAACGCTCATCGGATCATGCGGCTTTCTGTGCGCCATTGGGACGGATGCCCAGCAGATGGCTGATCGCGAAAACCAGGTCTGCGCGGTTCATGGTGTAGAAGTGAAAGGTGTCGACGCCGTGCTTGGCAAGCTTCTGCACCTGGCCGGCCGCAACGGTCGCGGCCACCAGCTTGCGCGTCTCGGCATCATCGTCGAGACCTTCGAATTTCTCCGCGAGCCAGTCCGGCACCGAGGTGCCGGCGCGGGTCACGAAATTCCGCGCCTGCTTGAAATTGTGCATCGGCATGATCCCGGGAACGATGGGGATATCGATGCCCCGGGCGCGCACGCGATCGAGGTAGCGGAAATAGAGGTCGTTATCGAAGAACACCTGGGTGATGGCGCGCGTCGCGCCGGCGTCGACCTTGGCCTTCAGCGTGTCGATGTCGGCATCGACGGTCGGGCTCTCCGGATGCTTTTCGGGATAGGCCGACACCGAGATCTCGATATCGGTGAAACGCTTCTTGATGCCTTCGATCAGGTCGGGAGAGCTTTGATAACCGTCCGGATGGGCACGATAGGCGGTGCCGATACCGTTGGTCGGATCACCGCGCAGCGCGACGATGTGGCGGACGCCGATCTCGTGGTAGCGCGCCACCACGTCGTCGATCTCGCCCTTCGGCGCGCCGACGCAGGTCAGATGCGCCGCCGGGATCAGGCTCGTTTCTTTCAGGATGCGGGCAATAGTGGAATGGGTTCGTTCGCGGGTCGAGCCGCCGGCGCCATAGGTCACCGATACGAAGTTGGGAGCGAGCGGCGCCAGCCGCTTGATGGTTTCCCAGAGGCTCCGTTCCATCTCCTCCGTCTTTGGCGGAAAGAACTCGAACGATATCTTGGGCGAGTGCAGGGCGTGATGGCCGCCCGAAGCAGGCACGGTCTCGGTCATGGCACTCACGGATCTCCGCAGGGCTGGAAGGCGCTCGGGTCTAGCGCCGATGAGCTAAAATAGGCCAAATGGGACCGATCAGACAGCCCATCGGCCGTGGGAAGTGGCCCCATATTCTCCCAATTCCGGATATTTGGCAGTGCATCAAAACGAAAAGCGGGGTCGAAGTACTCCAAAAAGCTCAGAGAAATGATACTGTGATCTGAGGAATATTACCAATGAGCCAATTTTTTACAGTTGGGCAAATTGCCTTTCTGTCATATTGATGGACATCTGCCCACTTCAGGAGTAGCGCAGAACGCGCAGTCTTCCTCTCGCGCGCGGGCCTGATCTGCATCGCAGGGGCCTTTGTCGCCTGCCTCGATGGCACTACCTTACCCGCATGATCCCGCTTTCCGTCCTCGACCTCTCCGTGGTCACCACCGGCACCCGGCCGGCCCACGCGCTGAAGAACAGCATCGATCTGGCGCGCCATGCCGATGCGCTGGGCTATGTGCGCTACTGGCTCGCCGAGCACCACAACCTGGCTTCGGTCGCGAGCCCGGCGCCCGACCTGATGATCGGGCAGATCGCCGCGGTGACCCAACACATCCGCGTCGGCTCCGGCGGCGTGATGCTGCCCAACCACGCGCCGCTGGTGGTGGCCGAGCGCTTCAAGATGCTGGAGGCGCTGTTTCCCGGCCGCATCGATCTCGGCCTCGGCCGCGCGCCCGGGACCGATGGCGCCACCGCCCACGCGCTGCGCAGCCGGCTCGACCGCCGGGAGGGCGACGATTTCCTCGAACGCCTGAGCGAACTGGTGCTGTGGGAGACCCACGGGTTTCCGGACGGCCATCCCTACAACAATGTGGTGGCGATGCCGGACGACGTGCCGCTGCCGCCGATCTGGCTGCTCGGCTCGAGCGACTATTCTTCCGAACTGGCGGCGCAGGTCGGGATGGGTTTTGCGTTCGCGCATCATTTCGCGTCCTACGACGCGGTCGAGGCGATGACCAACTACCGCAGCCACTTCAAACCGTCCGGCTGGCGCGACGGTCCCCACGGCATCCTCGCCGTCGCCGCGATCGCAGCCGAAACCGATGCGGAAGCGGAGAGGCTTGCCTCATCGATGGACCTCAACCGCCTGCGCCGCGACCGCGGCCAGTATCTTCCGCTGCCGAGCGTCGAGGAGGCGCAGGCCTATCCCTATTCGGACGCCGAGCGCGCCTCGGTCATGCGCAACCGCTCGCGGCTCTTCGTCGGCAGCCCGGCCACGGTCATGGCGAAGCTGCAGCCGATGATCGATGCGAGCCGGCCGGACGAATTGATGATCATCACGGCGGTCTACGACCACGACGCGCGCAAGAAATCGTATGGTCTGCTGGCGGATGCGTTCGGGTTGACGAAGAAAGCCGCGGCTTAGGTGGGGCTCCGTGCCCGGGCGCATGTCAGCCTGCCGCACTTCGCGGCGTGATGCGCCGCGGAGCCGGGCAACTCGCCCGCGGCGGGATGGGCGCCGCGTCGAATACACGGAGAAAACGACGGATGCTTTCGCGACGTGCGGTCGCCTTCGGTCTCGCCGCCTTCTGCGCGGCAGCAACGACTGCCAGGGGACGCGCCGATGCCGATGGCGTCGGTCCGGTCTTCTCCACCACTGGCCCCGATGCCGATCGCTACGGCGCAGCGGCCGGTTATCCCGTCCCCGCCGCCATGCGCGCCCGACGGCAGGGCAACCCGTGGCTTCCCGCTGATCGCGTCGGAGCGTTCACCCATCTCGAGGACATCTACCGGACCAGCCAGGTCAAGCGCGCCGACACGCCCTGGACGTTTCGACGCGCACCCGCCGATCTGTCGGCTCCTTTCAGGTCAGAGGTTACCAGCTATCTCGCGGGCAATCCCGTCACCGGCCTTCTGATCGCCAAGGATGAACAGATCCTTTTCGAGCACTATCAATACGGCCGCACCGATCGCGATCGTTTCGTCTCGCAATCCATGGTGAAATCGATCACCGGCCTGTTGGTAGGTCTCGCCATTGCCGATGGTGCCATCAGATCGGTCGACGACCCCGCCAAAACCTATGTGCCGGGCTTTCGCGGCTTCGAATTTGGTCGCACGCCGATCCGCGATCTCCTGCACATGTCTTCCGGCGTCGAGTTCGGCGAAGAGGCGGACGACGGGCGCGATCTCAACCGGCTGTGGCGTGACATGGTGGCGGGCGGCTGGATCGCCGACAAGGGCACCGTTAACAGCATCGTTCAGTTCAACCATCGGATCGCGCCGCCGGGTACGCGTTTCCACTACGCCAGCATCGAACCGGATGTGCTCGGCATGGTGCTGCGCAACGCGATCGGCAAGTCGCTGTCGGAATACCTGCAAGAGAAAATCTGGCGGCCAATCGGCACGGAGGCCGACGCCAGCTGGCTGCTCGATGCGGAAGGTTTCGAACTGCCGCATTTCGGGTTCTCCGCGGCGCTGCGCGACTATGCCCGGCTGGCGCGTCTGCTGGCGCATGACGGGGTGTGGAACGGCCGACCGATCATTCCGTCGCGATGGATGATTGAAGCGACGACCGTGCGCCCGTCGGACGGCCATCTCGCGCCGGGCAGGGCTCATCGTGATTTCGGCTATGGCTACCTGCTGTGGCTGTTGCCCTGGGGGCACCGGCAATTCGCGATGTTCGGCGATTTCGGCCAGCGCGTCTGCATCGATCCGGCTTCGAAGATCGTGCTGGTTCAGACCGGGCTGGAGGGGACGCCTGAAATCTGGAAGCTTTGGTCGGCTGTGCTGAAGCAATTCGGCTAATCGGCCGCGCAATCATGGCCCCGACGAGCGGGCCACGGACGAGCCGTGTTTGCACGGGGAATGAACTTCATTTTTACTTAAGCCGTCAGCGCAATCCTAACCATACATTGCATTCCGCTCGAAGCACGCGCCAGTCGAGGTGGCGTGCAGATTTGCGTGCGGCCGACGGGATTCTCCAGCGGGGCGCTTTCAAATGTGGATTTTCAGCCTTCGTATCCGGGGCAGGCTGCTTGCGGGTTTCGCCGCGATCTGCGTCGTGCTGGCGGCGACGGTGGCGTACACGGCCTATGCCACGTCCGAAATTTCCTATCGTTTCAAACGTGTCGCCGATTTCCGGTCGCCGGTCGCGACCGCCAGCACACAGCTGGTCGGCGATCTCTACTCCACGCTCTCGACGCTGCGCGGCTATCTGCTCACCGGCAACACGCAGGGCAAGCAAGAACGTGCGGCGACGTGGGCCGAACTCGACAGGACCAGCAGCGAGTTCGAGCGTCTGTCGGCGGACCTCACCAGCACGGAGAAGGAGATCTGGGCCGAGGCAAAACGTCTGATCGCCGAACTGCGGGCCGAGCAGGCCAGGGCCGAAAGCGTGGCGTTCACCGCCGACGCCTATCCGGCCACCAAGATGCTGTCGATGGAGGCGTCGCCGCTGGTTGCGGCGATGTTCGATCAGATCACGCGCATGATCGATGAAGAGGAAAAACTGGAAGCCACTCCCGAACGCAAGCGTCTCTTGAAGACGATGGCCGACCTCCGCGGCAATCTCGCGGCCGCCGGTTCGCAGCTCCGGCTTTTCGTTGCCTCGGGCGAAGCGGCCGACCGGGAGAGGTTCGCAAAGCCGCTGGCGAATTTCAAGGCGGCGCTGGGGTCGCTCAAGACGAACGCCGGCCTGCTCACCGAAACGCAGAAGAGCTATCTCGAGGCGATCGCAAAGGCCGAGACCGCCTTCGCGCCGCTGCCGGAGCGGATATTCGCGCTGCGGGAAGCGCCCGAATGGAATGCGCCGGTGTTCATTCTTGCCACGCAGGCAGCGCCGCGCGCGGCGAAAATACTCGATCTGCTTGACGGCAAGATGGATGCCGGTGGAACCCGATCGGGAGGCATCAAGACCAACCAGCAGCGCATGCTTGCCGAGGACAGCCGCAGCGTCGCCGAGCGCGTGGAGGCGCTCCTGATGACGCAGTGGATGCTGCTTGGTCTGGGCCTGGGCATCGGCGTCGCAACCGCGCTGCTCGTCGCGCGCTCCATCACGCACCCGATCGCGCAACTGATGGCCGACTCCGAACGGCTCTCGGGCGGCGACACCTCGGCGGAATTCCATACCGCGACGCGCCGCGACGAGATCGGACGGGTCGCGGGCGCCGTCGCCAAATTCCGCGACAACGTTATCGCGCAGCAGCAGGCCGCCAGGAGTTTTGCCGAGGAAGTCGCAGCGCGAGAGGCGATGAATCGCAACATGGAGCAGGCGGTCGAATCATTCCGCAGCACGTCGACGGAATTGCTGGTTCTGGTGGGCGACAACGCCAGGATCATGAAGCAGACCGCGACCACGTTGACCGGAATTGCCGGTGAAGCGACGCACCAGGCTGCATCCGCCGCCTCGGCCTCCGAACAGACGGCGGGCAACGTCCAGACCGTCGCCGCGGCAGCGGAAGAACTCGCCAGCTCGATCATCGAGATCGGCCGCCAGATCGAATTGTCCAATTCGACGGTGCGCACGGCGGGCGCGGTCACGCAGCGCTCGGAAAGCGAGATCGAGGGACTGGCCGAAGCCGCGCAAAGCATCTCCTCGGTGGTGGACTTGATTCAGGCGATCGCGGCGCAGACCAACCTGCTGGCGCTCAACGCGACCATCGAAGCCGCGCGGGCAGGGGAGGCCGGCCGCGGCTTCGCCGTGGTTGCACAGGAGGTCAAGTCGCTGGCGGAGCAGACCGCGAAGGCGACCCAGGAAATTTCCCGTCACGTCTCCGGCATCCAGGCCTCGACCGGCAGCGCCGTAGCCTCCGTCAAGGAAGTCGGCGAGGCGATGCGCCGGATCGACGAGGTGACGACCGCGATCGCAAGCGCCGTCGAGCAGCAGGGCGCCGCGACCCGCGAGATTTCGCAGAACGTCCAGATGGCGGCTTCCGGATCGCACACGCTGGCATCCAGCATTTCGACGGTCAAAGATGCAATCGGGAAAACCAGCCGGTCGGCCGATCAGGTGCTGGAAGCGTCCAGCAACGTATCCGGCGCCGCCGATCGCCTGGCCAGCGAGGTTCGGGAGTTCTTCGTCAGATTGCGCTCCGGCGCCTTGAACCGCCGGGTCCAGAGCGATCCGAATTATCGCGGTCCCGAGCGGCGGGGCGCCAGGTCCGGCGGGCCGGGCGACAGAAGAGCGGCCTGAGGCGGGCCGTCCTTCGTCATCGAACGCGTCGTCTCGTTGCGAGCGCGGATGGACCGGCCCGGTGCAAACCGGCGAGGGACGCGCGACGCGACCGGGCCGCTCTCTCGCTAATGAAGCGGCGGCGCCACCGCCTCGATCGCGCTCTGCAGCTGCTGCGGCGTGCATTTCACCTTGGGCAGGAAGTAGTTTCGGTGCGTTGCCAGTCTGAAGCTCGCCGCCTCCTTCGGCGAGATGTTGGATAGCACCACGGTACCGATTTGGCCGTCCATGGCCTCGAGCGCCGAGAGGAAACGCAGAGATGATTCGCTGCCCAGCCAGAAGTCGAGCAGGCAGACATCGAACTTCGTGCGGTCGATGGCGGATCTGGCATCGACGAGCGAACTGACGCGGGTAACGCGCAACTCGAGTTCTTCGATCAGGTCGGAGACAAGCCCGATGATCCGGGCGTCAATATCGTCGTCCTCGACCAGCAGGACGTCGAGCGGTCGGCGCGCAGGCAGGGATTCGCAAGCTTGCATGGCGGCAACGTGTTGGTTTCGGGAGAAACAGTCTCTTGAGAAACAGACTCACCGCAACACTGCTCCCTGATTAGCGGACAAGCCGCCGGTAATTGCAATCCGCAGAATTACGGGTGCGGCAACCAGGGATCACACGCGGATGCCGAAGATAACGCTTGAGTGGCGGCCTCGCTCGCGCGACAGTCCGCCGGCGCAGGTTCTTCATCGCTTCGGCTTCGGAACGGCAATCATGCAACGTTCACATGAGCCTCGCTTTGTGGTCGGGCTCGGCGCTTCGGCCGGCGGGCTGGAAGCGCTGGAGAAGTTCTTTGACAATTCCCCGGCCGATTCCGGCGGCGCCTATGTCGTCGTCATGCATCTGGCGCGCGATTTCAAGAGCGTCCTCGACGAGCTGCTGGCCCGGCACACTTCGATGGTTGTCCGGCCCGTCACCGAAGGGGCGGAGCTGTATGCCAATACCGTATATGTGATCCAGCCCGGGACCGAGATCGAAGTCGTCCGCAACAAATTGAGAGTCGCGGCCCGGCCGTCGGCGGCGTCGGCGACCAAGGTGTCGTCAGTCGACGTGTTGCTCACATCGCTCGCCAATTCGTGGGGCAAGTACGCGGTTGCGGTGATCCTTTCAGGCTCCGGGTCCGATGGCGCGCACGGCGTCGCCGCCGTGCACGCCGCCGGCGGACTGGTGTTCGCCCAGGCGCCGGAATCCGCCAAGTTCGACTCGATGCCGATCGCGGCGATCGCGACCAACAATGTCAGCGGTGTCGATACGCCGGAGGCGCTGGCGCAGATCGTGGTCGAAAGCGTATTTCTGCCGCGGCAGCATCCGGCGGGACGGAAATCACCGGGCGATTCCGCCGCGTTGCAAAAGATACTCTTCGCCGTGGTGGGCGCCTCGCAACTCGACGCGTCCCAATATACCCAGTCCAGCTTCGAGCGCCGCGTGCAGCGTCGCATGCAGGAACTCGAGATCGAAACGCTGGAAAGATACGCCGAGCTGGTCAGCACGAACGAGAACGAGGCGCGCGCCCTCAGCGAAACGCTTCTCATCGGCGTGACGGATTTCTTTCGCGACGACAGCGCTTTCGAGCGATTGACGCGGCAGGCGGCCCCGGAGTTGATCCACCGGGCGGCGTCCGAGCGCCGCAATATCCGCTTGTGGGTGGCCGGGTGTGCGAGTGGCGAGGAGGCCTACTCGCTGGCAATGATCCTGGCGGAAGCCTCGTCCGATTTTCCGACGCCGGTCGATTTCCAGATCTTCGCCACCGATGTTCACAAGGGCGCGCTGGCTGAAGCCGCGCGGGGGGAATATCCGTCCGAGCGCATGCAAAGCGTATCCGAGGAACGGCGACGCAGGTTCTTCACCCGCACCGCATCGGGGGGATGGCAGGTCGATTCCAAGCTGCGCAAGAATATCGTGTTTGCGCCGCATGACGTCCTGATGGATCCGCCGTTCACCCGGCTCGACATGATCTCCTGCCGCAACCTGTTGATCTATTTTTCGATCGAGGCGCAGCAGCGCGTGGTCGGCTCGTTCGCGTTCAGCCTGATCGAGGGCGGGTTTCTGTTTCTCGGCAACAGCGAGACGGTCGGCGGTCATCGCGACTCGTTCGAGTTGATCGACGTTCGCCGCCGCATTTTCCGTCGCACGCGCTCGCCGACCCGCGCGCCGCCGTTCGCTCGCGCGCTCGATGGTCCCGATCGTTCCGGCCCCGTGGTCCAGATCGCCGGCGGGCGGCGCTCGTCGCGGTCCCGCGAGACCTTCCTGCAGCCGGCCTACGCGGCGATGCTCAAGGACTTTGCGCCGCCGGCCCTGCTGGTTTCCCGTGAACGGGAACTTCTGCACACCTTCGGAGATGCCGGGCGCTTCCTGCGCACGCCGGAAGGGGTCGCCGGCCTGGATGTCACCGCGATGTGCGACAGCGCGCTCAAGATCCCGCTGGCGGCAGGCATCGATCGCGCATTGCGTGACAAGACCGAGCTCACTTTTTCGCGGATCGTGTTGAATTCCGTGCCCGAGGCCGGGGTGATACTCGACGTCACCATAAAGCCCTTGCAGGCCGACGGCGATTCGCAATACGCGCTGGTGATCTTTTGTCCGATGGAGCCAGGGACGCCGGCGGAGACCGCGAAAGAGAATTTCGATCTTTCGCACACTCGCACCAGCGCGCTCGAACTGGAGATCCTGCGCACGCGGGAAGCGCTGCAGTCCACCATCGAGGAGATCGAGACCGCTAACGAGGAGCTGCAGGCGACCAACGAGGAGCTGATGTCCTCCAACGAGGAGCTGCAATCCACCAATGAAGAATTGAGTTCGCTCAATGAAGAGCTTCATTCCGTCAATGCGGAGCATTTCCGGCAGAATTCCGAACTGGTGCAACTGACCCGCGATTTCGATGCATTGCTGCATGCCACCGAAGTCGGCGTGCTCTTCTTCGACGAAGCGCTGAACATCCGGCGGTTCACCCGCCTGATCGTCGAGCTTTTCCATTTCACCGACACCGATGCCGGGCGGTCGCTCAGCACCTTCCGCTCGCCGTTCGTCGACTTCGATCTCGAGGCGTTCCTGCGACGGGTGATGCGCGACAACCAGACGGAGGAGGCCGAGGCGCACGACTTCAAGTCGCGCGCGTGGCTGCTGCGCGCCGCCGGCTATCCGGACCAGAAGGGCGTCGTGCTTTCGGTGATCAGCATCGCGCGGCTGCGCGACGGCGCCATCGCCGGAGCCGGAGTTCCCGATCGCGTGCTTTCGACGGCGGCCGCCTTTGCCGGAGACGCCGTGATGGTGGTGTCGCCCGACACCGGCTCGGTCGAATGCGCCAACGCGGCCGCCTGGGCCCGGTTCGGCGTCCCGCCGACGCCCGCTGAAGATTTCCGCTTCTCCCGGCTGACGCCGGAGCTGAGCGATTCGGCCTGGACCAGCTTCTTCGGCACGATCAGCGTGGGGTCGAGCGCCTCCCGTATCAATGTCCAGTTCATCGACAAGAACGTGCAAATCTTTCCCGCCGACCTGGTCGCGACCACGGTCATGGATGGTGACAAGACGTTCACCGTCGTCCGCATCATCGAGAACCGTGACCGGGCGCGTACCGTCAGCGAATTGCAGGAACGTGCGCGCAACTTCGCCGTCTCCAACCGCGAACTCGAACAGTTCGCCAGCGTGGTTGCCCACGATCTGCGCGCCCCGCTGCGCCATCTCAACCAGTTCTCCGACTTCCTGCTGGCGGAACTGGCGGCCGACGCCTCGCCCACGGTGCAGGAATATCTGCACATCATCCAGTCCAGCGCGGCTCACATGTCGGGCATGATCGAGCGGCTGCTCGACTATGCGAGGATCGGCTCCGGTGCGACCAAATTGTCCGATGTCGGCCTGCGCGACTGCGTCGACCAGGCGGTGGAATTGCTGCGGATGGAAATCTCCTCGGCCTGCGCGATCATCGACTGCGGCGATCTGCCGTCCGTTCGCGGCGACCGTTTCCTGCTGACGCGGTTGTTCCAGAACCTGCTGGCGAATTCGATCAAATATTGCCGGAAGGACATCGCGCCCAGGATCGAGATTTCGGCCGAGACCGGCGGCGAACAGGCCGTGATCCATGTCAGCGACAACGGCATCGGCGTCGACCCCGCGCATCGCCAGGAAGTCTTCAAGATGTTCAGCAGACTGCATTCGGATGCGGAATATACCGGACACGGCATGGGGCTGGCTATTTGCGCACGGGTCTGCGAGCTTCACGGCGGCACGATCGAGATCGCGGACAAGCCGGAAGCCGGCACGTTGTTCGTGGTCCGGATACCCAGGGTCAAGCCGCGCGTTTCATTGATAGCATCGGTATGAATCGCGTGGACATCCTGGTCGTCGATGATTCGCCCGCCGACAGGGCGTCGATCAAGATCGCGTTCACGCGGTCTGGTTATCCCATGAATCTGCACTTCGCATCGAGCGGCGCGGCCGCGCTGGACCATCTGCATTCCGATCGCAAGGTGCGCCCGCACCTCATGCTGGTCGATGTCAAGATGCCGGGCCTCTCCGGCCTCGAACTGCTGCACATGATGAAGAGCGATCCGGACCTTCAGCAAATACCCGTCATCATTTTTTCCGGATCCGATGACAACGAGGACGTGAACCGCGCCTACCGCAATTTCGCTGCGGGCTACATCCGCAAGCCGGCCGATGTGGAAGGCTTGCACGATGTTGCGTCCACCGTCGGCAAGCTCTGCACGGCGGTGCTTTCGTTTCCGGAGAAATGACATGCGCAAGACATCCGAGCCGCAGCAGGATGCCGCGGCGGAAAGCTGGTATGTTCTGGACCCTGACGATCGCATCACGGGTATCGGCGGGAGCGGCTGGCCCGCCGGCAGCGAGGCTTATCCGGGGACCCGCATCTACGACCATGTTGCCGGGCATTTCACCCGCCAGTTCCTCAAGGACTTTCTCCAGCAGGCGCGGTCTCGCGGCTCTACGCGGCAGTGCTATCGCTGCGACAGCCCGGTCGCAAAACGGCTGATGGAAATGAGCGCCGTGATGCAGGAGGGAGAAACGCTGCGCGTCGCCCATCGCATGCTGGGGGCCCGCGCCTTGCCCTTTGCCGTGCATTTTCACGAGGTTCCGCGCGCCAGCGCGCGCCTTCTTCGCTGCAGCAATTGCAACCGGCTGCGCGGGATTCGCGGTGACGTCTGGCGCGAGCCGGAAGATGGGCTGCAGGCCGGTCAAACGGCGCTGGTCGTACACACGGTCTGTCCGGAGTGCCGCAGCCATATCGGCATGCGCAGGCAATCGGCGATCTTCAGGATTCGAGATATCCGTTAGCCGTCGCGCGGGTCAATCCGCCTTCTCGCTGAACGTCGCGCGGAACGGGTGCGCTGGATAGACGCCGACGATCCGCAATTCGCGCGAAAAGAATTTCAGTTCCTCCAGGGCAAACGCCAGGCCCTTGTCTTCTGGATGGCCGTCGACGTCGGCGTAGAACTGCGTGGCGGAGAATTCGCCGTCGACCATGTAGCTTTCCAGCTTGGTCATGTTGACGCCGTTGGTGGCGAAGCCGCCCAGCGCCTTGTAGAGCGCGGCCGGCAGGTTGCGGACCCGGAACACGAAAGTGGTCACCAGCGGCCCGGAGCCGCGCTCGGCCCACTTCGCTTCGCGCGCCAGCACCACGAAGCGCGTGGTGTTGTGGGTTTCGTCCTCGACGTCCTCGGCCAGGATGTCGAGGCCGTAGATCTCGGCGGCCAGCCGCGAGGCGATCGAGGCGCAACACTTGTCGCCGCGCTCGGCGACGATGCGGGCGCTGCCGGCGGTATCGCCCGAGACGATCGGCCTGATGCCGAGCTTGCGGATGATGCGGCGGCACTGGCCGAGCGCGTGGACGTGGCTCTCCACCGTCTTGATGTCGGCGAGTTTGGCGCCGCGCGGCGCCATCAGCTGGTGGTGGATCGGCAAAAACCATTCGCCGACGATGAACAGGCCGGACTGCGGCAGCAGATGATGGATGTCGGCGACCCGGCCGGCGACCGAATTCTCGATCGGGATCATGCCGAGGTCGGCCTCGCCTGACGAGATCGCCGCCAGCGCGTCCTCGAAGGTCGGACACGGCAACGGCTCGGCGTCCGGATAGGCCTCGACGATGGCGATATGGGAATTGGCGCCAGGCTCGCCCTGGAACGCGATCTTGAGCTTTTTGGTCATGCGGGGCTTTTAGGCAGCCAGTCAGGCCTTGGCTAGTATGTCCTGGCTAGGATCTTGCGGGCGGTTTCGAGGTCGGCCGCGGTATCGACGCCGCGCGGCACGCTGTCGACCAGCGTGACGTCGATCCGCATCCCGGCCTCGAGCGCGCGCAACTGCTCGAGTTTCTCCTGCCGCTCCAGCGGCGAGGGCGGCAGCGCCACGAACTGTTCCAGGGCTGTGCGGCGGTAGGCATAGAGGCCGATATGGTGGTAACGCGGGCCGTCGCCATGGGGCGCCGTGGCGCGGGTGAAATACAGCGCGCGCAGCCGATTGGGGCCGATCGGCGAACCGACCGCCTTGACCACGCTCGGGGCCAGATCCTCCTCCTCGGTGTGGATCTGCGAGGCGAGGGTCGCGATATCGACCGCGGGGTCGTCGAGCGGCGGCAGGGCGGCGCGGATCGTCGCCGGGTCGATGGTCGGGAAGTCGCCCTGCAGGTTGACCACGATCTCGGCCTCGGCTGCCGGGTCGATCGCCCGCATCGCCTCATGGATCCGGTCGGAGCCGGAAGGGTGGTCGGCGCGGGTCATGACCACCTCGCCGCCCGCGGCCCTCACGGCGGCGGCGATCTCGGGCGTATCGGTCGCGACCGCCACCCGGCCGATTCCGGCCTCCTCGGCGCGCCGCAGAACATGGACGATCATCGGCTGGCCGCCGATGTCGAGCAGCGGTTTGCCGGGCAGGCGGGTCGCCGCCATGCGGGCGGGAATCAGCACCAATATGCGGGGTTGGGTCATCCGAAACGCGGCCTGCCGGCCCTGAGAACAGGCCGGAAATAATGGGGGACTGGCGGAAAGTCCGTGCGGTTATACGGGTTGCCAGAGCCCGGGCAAACCGATATCTCAACGCTGCTGAGGGGGCGGTGCGAGAGGCTGATTCCTGATGCGCACCCCGCGGCCGTCTTGCCGGCCTTCAGTCGAACTTTCCGGCCTGGAGCCTGATCCGTTATGGACTCCTTCGAACTCAACAAGATTATCGGCGCCATCCTCGCCACCTGCCTTCTCGTCCTCGTCACGAGCTTTGCCGCCCATGCGATCTTCTCGCCCGTGAAGCCGGAAAAGCCGGGCTTTGAGATCGCCGTGAAGGAAGACGCCGGGCATGGCGGCGGTGGCAAGGAAGCCGCGGCATCGTCGGAGCCGATCGAAAAGCTGCTGCAGACCGCCTCGGTGGAAAAGGGCGCCGGCGCCGCCAAGAAGTGCGGCGCCTGCCACACCTTCGAGAAGGGTGGCCCGAACCGCGTCGGCCCGAATCTCTATGGCGTCGTCAACGAGGCCAAGGGCGCCGCCCGTGGCGGGTTCAATTTCTCCGCCGCCCTGAAGGGCAAGGGCGGCACCTGGACCTTCGACGACCTCAACAAGTTCCTGACCAATCCCAAGGCCTACATTCCCGGCACCGCGATGGGCTTCGCCGGTATCGCAAAGGACAGCGAGCGCGCCGACGTGATCGCCTATTTGAACTCGCTGTCGGAAAAGCCGGCGCCGCTGCCGACCGCGGCGAAGTAAATTTCCCCGGTCCGGCATGGACTTGCGCACGATACGACGGCCAGGCATCGCCTGGCCGTTTGCTTTTGCGGCTCGCGGTGTTGTTATTGGGGCGTTTCGCCGCACGGCATGGGCTTCCGGGCTGCTATCATGAGGAAAAAGCAACGTAATTTGTCGAACCCTTGCCTTATATTGGGGCCTCAATAGCCCGGGCTTGTTGTTATGGTGTTCGTGTCGGCGCGAAGCGGAGCTGGACAGCAGCAGACTCGGACAGCAGCAGATCTGGGCAACAGCAGATGACTGGCGTCAGCAACAGGAATCCTGATTTGGCGATTACCCGACGACATCTCCTCCAAAGCGGCGCGGCCGCTGCGATGGTCCCCGCGTTCGGATCGGTCCCCGGCAGCGTTCCGGCCCAGGCGCAAGCAGCCGATCCGGCGTGGCGACACGCGCTGTCGTTGTTCGGCGACGTCAAATACCCGGCCGACTTCAAGCGGTTCGATTACGTCAATCCGGATGCGCCGAAGGGCGGCACGGTCCGCAACGCCGCCTTCGGCACCTTCGACAATTTTAACGTCGTGGTCTCCGGCGTGAAGGGCGTCATCGCCGGCGGCGTCCAGCTCATCTACGACAATCTGACCACCAGTTCGCTCGACGAGGCGTCGACCGAATATGGCGAACTGGCCGAGGCGATCAGCCATCCGGCCGATTTCTCCTGGGTGATCTATCGGCTGCGGCCGGAAGCCAGATGGCATGACGGCAAGCCGGTCGGCGCCGACGACGTGATCTTCTCGCTGGAGTCGTTCAAGAAGCATCATCCGCAGTTTTCGGCCTATTATCGCCACGTCGTGAAGACCGAGAAGCTCAACGACCGCGAAGTCAGGTTCGTCTTCGACGGTCCCGGCAACCGCGAACTCCCGCTGATCGTCGGGCAGTTGACCGTGCTGCCGAAACACTGGTGGGAAGGTACCGACCGCGAAGGCCGCCAACGCGATATCTCGTCCACCACGCTGGAAGTTCCGCTCGGGTCCGGGCCCTACCGGGTGAAGGAATTCGTCGCCGGAAGGTCGATCGTGCTCGAGCGCGTCAAGGACTATTGGGGGCGCAACCTCGCGGTCCATGTCGGCCGCAACAATTTCGACGAGCTTCGCTACGACTATTTTCGCGATGCGACCGTCGCGCTCGAAGCCTTCAAGGGCGATCAGGTCGATTTTCGCATCGAGAACAGCGCGAAGAATTGGGCGACGGCCTATGACTTCCCCGCCGTCGCCGACAAGCGGGTGCTGACCGAGGAGTTTCCCAACAACCGCTCCGGCGTGATGCAGGCGTTCGTGCCCAACACCCGCCGCGGCAAGTTTGCCGATCCGCGGGTGCGGCTGGCGCTGAATTTCGCATTCGACTTCGAGGAAATGAACAAGCAGCTTTTCTTCGGGCAATATACGCGGGTCAGCAGCTATTTCCACGGCATCGAGGAATTGATGGCGACCGGGCTTCCCAGCGGTAGGGAGCTTGAGATCCTCGAGACCGTGCGGGAGCAGGTTCCGAAGGAAGTCTTCACGACAGCCTATGCCAACCCGGTCGGCGGCAGCCCGGACGCGGTCCGCAGCAATCTGCAACAGGCGCTGAGGCTGCTCAAGGAAGCCGGATTCGAGGTTCGCGAGCGAAAGCTCGTGCATGCCGCAAGCGGCGAGCCGTTCACGATCGAACTGCTGGCGCGCGCCGATGATCCTGCCTTCGAACGCGTCGCCCTGTTCTACAAGCCCTCGCTGGAGCGGATCGGCATCTCGGTTTCGGTACGCGCGGTCGATGCGATCCAGTATCAGAACCGGCTGCGCAACTGGGATTACGACATGCTGACGATCTCGTCCTGGGGACAATCATTGTCGCCGGGCAACGAGCAGCGCGAGCATTGGGGCTCCAATGCCGCCGATACGCCCGGTTCGGACAATTATGTCGGGATCAAGAATCCGGCGATCGACAAGCTGATCGAGCGCGTGATCTTCGCGACGGACCGTCAGGACTTGATCGCGGCGACCAGGGCGATGGACCGCGTGCTCCTGTGGAATCACTATGTGGTGCCGCAGTGGACCTATTCGAAGCAGCGCACCGCCCGCTGGGATCGCTTCAGCCGTCCCGCCCTGATGCCAAAATACGGCTTGTCTTCCTTCCCCGACATCTGGTGGTACGATGCCGAGAAGGCAGCCAGGAACGGCAGGCGCTCTTGAAGGATCATCCGCGCATGGCGTCATTATCCCGTCGCCACGTCCTTGCTCTCGGCTTCGGCGCGGGCGCGCTGAGCTTTTTGCGCCCGGAACCGCCGCTGGCTTCGGAAGCCGGCGGCGCCGAACTGCACGGCATTTCGGCGTTCGGCGACCTGAAATACCCGGCCGATTTCAAGAATTTCGACTATGTCAATGTCGCAGCCCCGAAGGGCGGCCTGTTCTCGACCATCCCCTCGACGCGCGCCTACAATCAGTCCTACCAGACCTTCAATTCGCTCAATGCCTACATCTTGAAGGGCGAGGGCGCGCAGGGGATGGATCTGACCTTTGCCGCCTTGATGGCCCGCGCCGGCGATGAGCCGGACGCGATGTACGGGCTGGTCGCGAAGTCCGTGCAGATTTCGCCGGACAAGCTGAGCTATCGTTTCACATTGCGCCCCGAGGCCAGGTTTCACGACGGCTCGAAGATCTCGGCCCATGACGTCGCCTGGTCGATCAACACACTGAAGGCCAAGGGTCACCCGCTGATCCAGGTCCAGATGCGCGACGTCAGGGGCGCCGAGGCCCCCGACGATGCGACGGTGATCGTCAGCTTCGCCGAGAAGCGCGCGCGCGACGTGCCGCTCTATGTCGCGGGCCTGCCGATCTTCTCGAAGAAATACTATGAGACGCGGCCGTTCGACGAATCGACGCTCGACACGCCGTTGGGATCCGGGCCGTACAAGGTCGGCCGGTACGAGGTCAATCGCTACGTCGAATACGACCGCGTCAAGGACTGGTGGGGCGCGAACCTGCCGGTCTGCCGCGGCCATTTCAACTACGATGTGATCCGCTACGAGTTCTATCGCGACCGCGACGTCGCCTTCGAAGGCTTCACCGGCAAGAACTATCTGTTCCGCGAGGAGTTCACCGCGCGGATCTGGGCGACGCGCTACGACTTTCCCGCGATCAAGGACGGCCGCGTCAAGCGCGAGCAGGTGCCGGACGAACGTCCGTCCGGCGCGCAGGGCTGGTTCATCAACACGCGTCGCGACAAGTTCAGGGATCCGCGCGTGCGCGAGGCGCTGACCAACGCCTTCGATTTCGAGTGGACCAACAAGACCATAATGTACGACGCCTATGCGCGGACGCATTCGCCGTTCCAGAATTCGGACATGATGGCGAACGGCCCGCCCTCGCCGGAAGAACTGAAACTGCTCGAACCGTTCCGCGGCCAGATGCCCGACGAAGTGTTTGGCCAGCCCTATGTGCCGCCGGTCTCCGACGGCTCAGGTCAGGATCGCAGCATGCTGCGCAAGGCGCAGCAATTGCTCAACGAAGCCGGCTTCACCGTCAAGGATGGCAAGCGGATGACGCCGGCCGGCGAGGTGTTTCGTATCGAATTCCTGTACGACGAGCCGTCGCTCAATCCGCACCACGCGCCCTATATCAAGAACCTGGGCACGCTCGGGATCGAGGCGAGCCCGCGCCTGGTCGATGCCGTGCAGTACCGCGCGCGGGTGGAGGATTTCGATTTCGACATGACGATCACACGTTTCTCGATGTCGACGACGCCGGGGGACTCGATGCGCGCCTACTTCGCCTCGTCATCCGCCAGGACCAAGGGCTCGTACAATCTGGCCGGAATCGAGAACCCCGCCATCGACGCCCTGATCGAACGGATCATCGCGGCGGAGAGCCGTGCCGAGCTGACGGTCGCCTGCCGCGCGTTCGATCGCATCTTCCGCGCCGGGCGGTACTGGGTGCCGCAATGGTACAACAAGACCCATCGGCTGGCCTATTGGGACGTCTTCGATCGCCCGCAGAACTTGCCGCGTTACCAGATCGACGCATCGGGATCCGGCGAGCGCGTCATCTGGTGGCATGACGCCGCCAAGGCGGGCAAACTCGATCAGGCCAGGCAATAATGGCCGCCTATATCGTTCGACGCATCCTGCTGATGCTGCCGACCCTGCTCGGCATTCTCTTCATCTCCTTCGTCGTGGTGCAGTTCGCGCCCGGCGGCCCGGTCGATCGCGTGATCGCGCAATTGTCGGGCGCCGACACCGGCGGCTCCTCGCGCATTTCAGGTTCTTCGACCGGCGATTTCGCCGGCCGGACGCCCCAGGCCGGCGCCTCCGCCGACGCCGTCAATTCCAAGTACCGCGGCGCGCAGGGGCTCGATCCGGAGTTCATCAAGAATCTCGAAAAGCAGTTCGGCTTCGACAAGCCCGCGCCTGAGCGCTTCGCGCTGATGGTGTGGAATTTCGCCCGCTTCGATTTCGGCAAGAGCTATTTCCGCGATACCAGCGTGATCCAGCTCATCAAGGAGAAGCTGCCGGTCTCGATCTCGCTCGGGCTCTGGCTGACGCTGCTCACCTATCTGATCTCGATCCCGCTCGGCGTGCGCAAGGCGGTGGCCGACGGCTCGCGCTTCGATACCTGGACCTCGGCCGTGATCATCATCGGCTTCGCGATCCCCGGCTTCCTGTTCGCGATCCTCTTGATCATCCTGTTCGCGGGCGGCTCGTTCTTCAACTGGTTCCCGCTGCGCGGCCTGACCTCCGACGGCTGGTCGAATTTTCCGTGGTACTGGAAGATCATCGACTATTTCTGGCACCTCACGCTGCCCCTGATCGCGATGGGGCTCGGCGCCTTCGCCACCATGACGCTGCTGACCAAGAACTCGTTCCTCGACGAGATCAGGAAGCAATACGTGATGACGGCGCGCGCCAAGGGCTGTACGGAGCGCCAGGTGCTGTATGGTCACGTCTTCCGCAACGCCATGCTGATCGTGATCGCGGGTTTCCCGGGCGCCTTCATCCACGCCTTTTTCTCCGGCTCGCTGCTGATCGAGACCATCTTCTCGCTCGACGGGCTCGGGCTGCTCAGCTTCGAGAGCGTACTCAACCGCGACTATCCCGTCGTGTTCGGCAATCTCTTCATCTTCTCGCTGGTCGGCCTCGTGATCGGCCTGGTCTCCGACCTCACTTACATGTGGATCGATCCGCGGATCGATTTCGAAGCGCGGGAGGTCTGATGACGATGCTGGCCCCGCAGCCGGTCGAAACCTCGACCCAGTCGCCACTCGGCCCCGCGGCGCCGGCGAGGCGGCATCGGTTCGCGCTCTCGCCGCTCAACCGCCGCCGCTGGCAGAATTTCAAGGCCAACCGCCGCGGTTACTGGTCGCTGTGGCTGTTCCTCGTGCTGTTCATCGTCTCGCTGTTCGCGGAACTGATCGCCAACGATCGGCCCTTCATGATCAAGTATGACGGCAGGCTCTATTGGCCGGCCTTCGTCAGCTATTCCGAGACCACCTTCGGCGGCGATTTCGAGACCGCGGCCGATTATCGCGATCCCTTCCTCCAGAAGTTGATCGCCGACAAGGGCGGCTGGATGGCCTGGCCGCTGATCCGCTATTCCTACTCCACCCACAATCTCGATCTGCCGACACCGGCGCCGTCGCGGCCGACCTGGATGCTGACGGAAGAGCAGTGCAGGGCGGTGGTGCAGAAGAAGGGCCTGAAGGGCTGCCGCGACCTCGAATACAACTGGCTCGGTACCGACGATCAGGGGCGTGACGTGGTGGCGCGCCTGATCTACGGCTTCCGCATCTCGGTCCTGTTCGGTCTCACGCTCACCATCCTGTCATCGATCATCGGTATCATCGCCGGCGGCGTGCAGGGGTATTTCGGCGGCTGGGTCGATCTCTTGTTCCAGCGCTTCATCGAGATATGGAGCTCGATTCCCTACCTCTATCTGCTGCTCATCCTGTCGTCCGTTCTGGTGCCCGGCTTCTTCGTACTGCTCGGCATCCTCTTGCTGTTCTCCTGGGTCGCGCTGGTCGGGCTGGTGCGCGCCGAATTCCTGCGCGGACGGAATTTCGAGTACATCCAGGCCGCGCGGGCGCTCGGCGTGTCCAATCGCGTGATCATGTTGCGTCATTTGCTGCCGAACGCGATGGTGGCGACCATGACGTTCCTGCCGTTCATCGTGTCGTCGTCAGTAATGACGTTGACGGCGCTGGACTTTCTCGGTTTCGGCCTGCCGCCGGGCTCGCCTTCGCTCGGCGAATTGCTGGCGCAGGGCAAAGCCAACGTGCAGGCGCCGTGGCTCGGCTTCACCGGCTTCTTCGCTGTGGCGATCATGCTGTCGCTTCTGATCTTCATCGGCGAGGCCGTGCGCGACGCGTTCGATCCACGCAAGACATTCTCGCGGGGATAGCCGCATGGACGCCATCAACCAGCCTTTGCTGAACGTCCGCGACCTTTCGGTGGCATTCGGCAAGTCGCTCGCCGTGGACCGGGTCTCGTTCTCGATCCGGCGCGGCCAATGCGTCGCGCTGGTCGGCGAGTCAGGTTCGGGAAAGTCGGTCAGCGCGCTCTCGATCCTGAGGCTGCTGCCCTATCCGGCGGCCTCGCACCCGTCCGGCACGATTCATTTCAAGGGCCGGGAACTGCTGCGCGCCGGCGAGCGCGAGATGCGCGAGATCCGCGGCAATGACATCTCGATCATCTTCCAGGAGCCGATGACCTCGCTCAATCCGCTGCACACGATCGAGGCGCAGATCGGCGAGATCCTCCAGCTGCACAACGGCATCAGCGGGCAGGCGGCGCGCGCGCGCACGCTGGAGCTTTTGACCCAGGTCGGCATTCCCGATCCGGAAACGCGGCTGAAGAGCTATCCGCATCAATTGTCCGGCGGCCAACGCCAGCGCGTCATGATCGCGATGGCGCTCGCCAACGAGCCGGACCTGCTGATCGCGGACGAGCCGACCACCGCGCTCGACGTCACCGTGCAGGCCCAGATCCTGGCGCTGCTCGCCGATATCCGCCGGCGGCTCGGCATGAGCATGCTGTTCATCACCCACGACCTCGGCATCGTGCGCCGCATCGCCGACGTCGTCTGCGTGATGAACTCAGGCAAGATCGTCGAGCAGGGACCGGTCGAGGACGTCTTCACCGCGCCGAAGCACGCCTATACCCGTGCGCTGCTCGCGGCCGAGCCCAAGCCCGATCCGGCGCCGCCGCGGCCGAACGAGCCGGTGGTGATGTCGGCCGACAATCTCAAGGTCTGGTTTCCGATCAAGCGCGGGCTGCTGCGCTCGACCGTCGGCCACATCAAGGCGGTCGATGGCGTCAGCATCGCGGTCCGCAAGGGCGAAACGCTCGGCGTGGTCGGCGAATCCGGCTCGGGCAAGACCACGCTCGGGCTGGCGCTGCTGCGGTTGATTTCCTCCGAGGGGCCGATCATGTTCCTCGGCAAGGACATCCAGGGCCTGCGCTTCAAGGCCATGCTGCCGTTCCGCCGCGACATGCAGATCGTGTTTCAGGATCCGTTCGGCGCATTGAGCCCGCGCATGTCGGTCGGCGACATCGTCGCGGAAGGCCTCACCGTGCATCAGTCCTCCTTGTCCGACGAGGAGCGCGAGGTCCGCGTCGTCAAGGCGCTGCGCGACGTCGGTCTCGACCCGGAGACGCGTTTCCGCTACCCGCACGAATTCTCCGGCGGGCAGCGCCAGCGCATCTCGATCGCGCGCGCCGTGGTGCTGGAACCGGATTTCGTCGTCCTCGATGAGCCGACCAGCGCGCTCGACATGCTGTTCCAGGCGCAGATGGTCGACCTCTTGCGCGAGCTGCAACGCAAGCGCGATTTGACCTACATGTTCATCTCGCACGATCTGCGCGTGGTGGCGTCCCTGGCCAGCCATCTGATCGTGATGCGCCACGGCAAGGTGGTCGAGGAGGGGCCGGCGGCGGAGCTGTTCAAGAATCCCGGGAGCGACTACACTCGCGCGCTGTTCGCGGCGGCGTTTCGGATCGAGGCGGTGGCGACGCCGTAAGTCGGGGCTGCAAGCCGCTCCACAACAACGGTCGTCATCCCCCGCGCAGGCGGGGGATCCAGTACGCCGCGGCTTCTCGGTTTGACAATCGGCGTCGCTGGAATACTGGATCACCCGCTTTCGCGGGTGATGACGGTGGAGGGTGTGGCTACAGCCGCTTTACCGCCGTCACTTCACTCCCCGCCGCCTTGATCCGCGCCATCGCTTCCCGCGTATGCTCCACCACGGTCGCCATGTGATGCGCATTGGCGTGCACGATGGTTTCGGCATCCCGCACGATGGCGACGTGCCCTTTCCAGAAGATCAAATCGCCGCGTCGCAGCTTGCCCGTCTCGGCCGCGTCGAGCGCATGACCGAGGCCATCCTGCTGCATGTCGCTGTCGCGCGGGCAGCCGATGCCGGCGGCCGTGAGCGAAACCTGGACCAGACCGGAGCAGTCGATGCCCAGCGAAGTCCTGCCGCCCCACAGATAGGGCGTGCCGACGAAGCGCTCGGCGACCGCGACAAAATCCTTTTCCATCGCATCGAGACTGCCGATATGGCCGCGCGGCAGATACAGGCCTTCACTGGTGATGGCGAACGCGCCCGCCTCACGCACGACCGTGAGCCGCGCGCCCATCGGCAGCGTCTCGACCGGCGGCAGCTTGATCGAGGGGCCCGCGAAGGCGAACGTTCGCAGCGCCGTGATCTTGTGCGTCGGCGCCGCCGTGGGCCGGGCCAGCGCGGCATCCGGCAGCCAGCCGACATAGCCGTCGCCGTTCAACTGGCCCCACGCCAAACCCTCGCCGTCGCGATCGTAGATCGTGACGCGCTCGCCCTTCAGCGCCTGCGTCGCCAGCATGGCATCGGCGGCAGGTCCCTCGCGGACGGGCGCGACGGCGTCGCGCACGCAAAATTCCTCGCCGGTGACATAGCGCGCGGCCGTCACCTTGCCTTCGAGATATCTGGCGGCGAGGTCCGGCCGGGCCGGGGTCAGGCGCGGATCATCCATAGCGTTCGCTCAGCAGCTTGTAGATCGCGCGCGCGGCCTGGCATTCGCCGCCTTCGGGGCGCCCGGGCTTTGCGGACGGCGTCCAGCCGTAGATGTCGACATGCAGCCAGCTTTTCGCGTCGGTGACAAATCGCTGCAGGAACAGCGCGCAGGTGATGGAGCCGGCAAAGCCGCCGGACGGCGCGTTGTTGATATCGGCGACCTTGGAGTCGAGCCAGGAATCATAGGGCGGCCACAGCGGCATCCGCCACAATGGGTCGTTCTCCTCCCTTGCATTGAAGGCAATGGCCTCTGCCAACGCCTCGTCATTGGTGTAGAACGGCGGCAGATCCGGACCCAGCGCGACCCGCGCCGCGCCCGTCAGCGTGCCGAGGTCGACCAGCAGGTCCGGCTTCTCCTCGTCGGCCAGCGCCAGCGCATCGGCCAGCACCAGCCGCCCTTCGGCGTCGGTGTTGCCGATCTCGACCGTCGGCCCCTTGCGCGACTTGAAGATGTCGAGCGGACGGAAGGCGTTGCCGGCCACCGCGTTCTCGACCGCCGGGATCAGCACGCGCAGGCGCACTTTCAGCCCCGCATCCATCACCATCTGCGCCAGCGCCAGCACGTTGGCGGCGCCGCCCATGTCCTTTTTCATGATCAGCATGCCGCTCGACGGCTTCAGGTCGAGGCCGCCGGTGTCGAAGCACACGCCCTTGCCGACCAGCGTCACCTTGGGATGGGCAGGATCGCCCCAACCGAGGTCGATCAGGCGCGGAGCGCGCGTCGAGGCCATGCCGACCGCATGGATCAGCGGAAAGTTCTGCTTCAGAAGGTCGTCGCCGACAATGCAGTTGAAGGTCGCGCCGCAGCGCGTCGCCAGCGTCTGCGCCGCCTGCGCCAGTTCTTCCGGGCCCATGTCGTTCGACGGCGTGTTGATCAGGTCGCGCGCCAGTGCGGCGGCTTCAGCCATCCGCGCAAGATCGGCGGCATCGATCCCCTCGGGCGGCACCAGGCGAACGTCGGGCGCATCATTCTTGCGGTAACGGCCGAAGCGATAGGTCCCCAGCGCAAAGGCCAGCGTCGCCAGCCGCAGATCGTGCGGGGCGTTGGCGAAGCGATAGACGCCCGGCGGCAGCAGGCCGGGCAGGGCGCCGGGCCGAAACAGGTCGCGCGATTTGCTGCCTTCGTCCTCGAGGCCGAAAACCACCTGGGCGATCTTCCCGTCGGGGCCGGGCAGCGTCAGGCATTTGCCGGGCTTGGCGGTGAAGTCGTTGGCGAGCGCGAACACCCGGGCCGGCTCCGGAAGCTCCTTGGCGATCCCGTCCCATGTCGCCCTGGTGGCAAAGAGGATCGGGATGGCGGCGGTATCAGGGGCGGTCTCGAACGGGGATGGCATGCGGGTCTCGCGAAGGGATGGATGAATCCGGCCTTGGCATAGCACGGCCGATTAACCGCCCGTTAGGGTTAACAGTCTATTGCTCGCAGCATCGGTCAGACTTTTCCGCGAGTTGAAGTGACATGCGTCGACAGTCCAGTCGTGCCGGATTCCGGTTCCTCTGCTCCGCGGCCGTGACGGCGATCCTCGCCGCCGGCCTTGGCGGCTGCCAGACCATGTCCGACGTCACGGGATCGCTGACGTCATCCTCATCGAAGGCGCAGTCCGCCCCGGAAGATCCGCAACGCGCCGCCGAGGCCTATGGCGACCGATACCGCGCCAATCCCAAGGATGCCCAGGCAGCGCTGGCCTACGGGCAGGCGTTGCGCGCTAATGGCCAGCGCGCGCAGGCCGTCGCCGTGCTCGAACAGGCCACGATCGCCCATCCCGGCGACAAGGCGCTGCTTGCCGCCTACGGCCGCGCGCTGGCCGACAACGGCAGTTCGCAGGCCGCCTTCGACGTGCTCAGCCGCGCCCACTCGCCGGCCAACCCCGACTGGCGCATCCTTTCGGTCCAGGGCACCACGCTCGACAAGATGGGCAAGCATGAAGAGGCCCGCCGCTACTACGCCAGCGCGCTGAAGATCGCGCCGGAAGAGCCTTCGGTGCTGTCCAATCTCGGCCTGTCCTACATGCTGACCCGCGAGTTGCCGCAATCGGAGGAAACGCTGCGGCGCGCCTATGCCAGGCCCGGCGCCGACGGCCGGGTGCGCCAGAACCTCGCGCTCGTGGTCGGCCTGCAGGGCCGCTTTGCCGAGGCCGAGACCATCGCCAGGGGCGATCTGCCCGCCGACGAGGCCGCCGCCAACGTGGGTTACCTGCGCGAAATGCTCAGCCGCAAGGACAAGGACCATTCGCGTCCGCCCGGCGGCAAGGCAACCGTCCCGGTCGCGACGCTGGATCGGCCTGACTGAGCGCGAACGGTAAGCTATCGCAATCATGCGGGCGCCATGCGCGCGCCTTTTTGGCGCCGGCTGACGCGATGTAGCCGCGACAAACTCATTGTCGTCCCGGGCTTGACCCGGGACCCATACGCCGCGGCCGTTGTTGTGGGTAAACAAGATAACGACCAGCGAACAAATTAAATCCCGCCGGTGGTTATGGGTCCCGGGTCAAGCCCGGGACGACGGTCGAATTGTCGAGAGTCGCGAAACGAAACGTCGTTCCGACAAGCCCGGCCTCAATGCATCGCCTGCAACTTGATGTAGGTCGGCCCGAGAATGACGATGAACAGGCAGGGCAGGAAGAACAGGATCATCGGCACGGTCAGTTTCGGCGGCAGCGCGGCCGCCTTCTTCTCGGCCTCGGTCATCCGCATGTCGCGGTTTTCCTGCGCCATCACGCGCAGGCTCTGGCCGAGCGGGGTGCCGTAGCGTTCCGACTGCATCAGCGCCAGGCAGACCGATTTCACGCCCTCCAGACCGGTGCGCTTGGCGAGGTTCTCGTAGGCCGTCTTGCGGTCCTGCAGGTAGGACAGTTCCGCCGTGGTCAGCGCGAACTCCTCCGACAGCGCGATCGACTGGCCGGCGATCTCGGTCGAGACCTTGCGGAAGGCGACTTCCACCGACATGCCGGACTCGATGCAGATCAGCAGCAGATCGAGTGCGTCGGGAAAGGCGCGTTTGATCTGGAGCTGGCGCTTGGAGATGGCGTTCTTCAGGAACAGCATCGGGGCCTGCAGGCCGAGATAGGCGGCGCCGATGCAGATGCCAAGCTTGACCATCAGCGACTTGTCCATCGGCACGATTACGAAGATGTAGAGCGCCGTGCCGAGGAGCAGCGCGATCGGCGCCACCGCGCGGGCGAACAGGAACGTCACATAGGGCGCGTGGCCGCGGTAGCCGGCCATGATCAGCTTGTCGCGCGCCGCTTCCTGCGCCAGCCATTTGGTCAGGTTGAAATCTTCCACGACCTTGGAGACCAGCTGCTTCGGCGTCTGCCGCAGCGACACCTTCTCCGACTTGGCGAGCCGGTCGCGCTCGCGCTGCCGCAGCCGCTCGCGCTCGCTGGCGACCGCCTTCATGCGCTTGGAGAGCCCTTCGCCGGCGAACAGCGGCATGATCAGCGTGTAGGCGGTCGCGCTGGCGGCGATCGCGGCCAGCAGCATGGTCATGAACCGCGCGTCGTGCATCTTGGTGATGAGAAAATCAATCATGGCGGTTACCGTCAGAAGTCGAAGTTGATCATTTTCTTCATGACCATGACGCCGATCGACATCCAGCCGAGGCAACACAGCAGCATGAACTGGCCGATCGACGTGGTCCAGAGCAGCGCGATATAGTCGGGCGTCGAAATCCACACCAGCAGCATCACCGCCGGCGGCAGCGCGCCGATGATGCTCGCCGACGCCTTGGCTTCGGTCGACATCGCCTGGATCTTCTCGCCCATCTTCTTGCGGTCGCGCAGCACCTTGGAGAGGTTGCCGAGCGCTTCCGACAGATTGCCGCCCGACTTCTGCTGGATCGCGACCACGATGCCGAAGAAGTTGGCCTCGGGCAGCGGCATCCGCTCATAGAGGCGCGCGCAGGCTTCGCCGAGCGGCATGCCGATGGTCTGGGTCTCGATGATGGCGGCGAACTCGCTGCGCAGCGGTTCGGGCGAATCGGCCGCCACCACCTTGATGGATTCGAACAGCGGCAGGCCGGCCTTGATGCCGCGCACGATGACGTCGACGGCGTCGGGCAGCGCCTTGATGAACGCCTTCTCGCGCCGCTTCTTGAGGAAGTTCAGCGCCCAGCGCGGCAGGCCCAGGCCGGTCGCGAAGGCCATGACGGCGGCGCCCAGCGGGCTGCCGCCGACCGCGTAGGCGAGGCCGCCGCCGACCACGCCGGAAATGCCGGAGACGATCCAGAATTTCTGGGTGGTCCAGGTCCCGAGGCCGGCCTGAGCGAGCCGCATGCTGAGCGGGACCGAGTTCTCCTTCCGGCGCCTGGCGTCGAGTTCCTTCAACGACCCCTCGACCTGCTCGCGGCGGGAGCGCTGGGTCTTTTCGGCCTGGCGCGCCGGCGCGTCGGAGCGTGCGATCGAGGCGCGGCGGGATTCCGCCTTCCGCTCGCCCGACAGAAGCGGGTAGATGAAGACCCAGGCAATGCCGCCAAGGGCGGTGGCGGCGAGAAACGCCAGCGCGAGCGTCTGCATGGTCATGGGTTCCTCACGTGTTCTCGCGGACTTCGGCCGCGTCGAGGGCGGCCGCCAGGCGCTTCTCTTCGTTGTAATAGCGCGCGCGCTCCCAGAACCGCGGCCGGCCGATGCCGGTCGAGCGGTGGCGGCCGATGATCTTGCCGTTGGCGTCCTCGCCGACCATGTCGTACAGGAAGATGTCCTGGGTGATGATGGTGTCGCCTTCCATGCCCATCACCTCGGTGATGTGGGTGATGCGGCGCGAGCCGTCGCGCAGGCGCGCGGCCTGCACGATGACGTCGATCGAGGCGCAGATCATCTCGCGGATGGTGCGCGACGGCAGCGAGAAGCCGCCCATCGTGATCATGGATTCGCAGCGCGACAGCGCCTCGCGCGGGTTGTTGGCGTGCAGCGTGCCCATCGAGCCGTCGTGACCGGTGTTCATGGCCTGCAGCAGGTCGAACGCCTCCGGTCCGCGGACTTCGCCGACGATGATGCGTTCGGGGCGCATACGCAGGCAGTTGCGCACCAGTTCGCGCATCGTGACCTGGCCTTCGCCTTCGATGTTGGGCGGGCGGGTTTCCAGCCGCACCACGTGGGGCTGCTGCAGCTGGAGTTCGGCGGCGTCTTCGCAGGTGATGACGCGCTCGTCGTGCTCGATGTAGTTGGTCAGGCAGTTCAACAGCGTGGTCTTGCCGGAACCGGTACCGCCTGAGATCAGCACGTTGCAGCGGACCCGGCCGATGATCTGCAGGATCTGGGCGCCCTCCGGCGAGATCGCGCCGAACTTGACCAGCTGGTCGAGCGTCAGCTTGTCCTTCTTGAACTTACGAATGGTGAGCGCGGGGCCGTCGATCGCCAGCGGCGGCACGATGGCGTTGACGCGGGAGCCGTCGGCGAGACGGGCGTCGCAGATCGGCGAGGATTCGTCGACGCGGCGGCCGACCTGGCTGACGATGCGCTGGCAGATGTTGAGCAGCTGCTGGTTGTCGCGGAAGCGGATGCCGGTCTTCTGGATCTTGCCGGCGACTTCGATGAACACCGTGCCGGCGCCGTTGACCATGATGTCGGCGATGTCGTCGCGCGACAGCAGCGGCTCCAGCGGGCCGTAGCCGAGCACGTCGTTGCAGATGTCGTCGAGCAGTTCCTCCTGCTCCGCGATCGACATCACGATGTTCTTGATCGCGATGATCTCGTTGACGATGTCGCGGATTTCCTCGCGCGCCGATTCGCCGTCTAGCTTGGCGAGCTGGGCGAGGTCGATCGCCTCGATCAGCGCGCCGAAGATCGTCGCCTTGACTTGATAGTAATTGTCCGAGCGCCGCGTATCCACGGCCGGCGCGGCCGGTTGCGCCGGCTTGGCCGGCGCCAGCGGCGGCGAGGCCACGGGTGGCGCCGCCAATTCGCGCGGGGCTGCTGCGGCGGGGCTGGGGGCCGCCGGCTCGGGCGCGGCCGGCCTCAGCGTCCTTGTATCGCTATCACTTCCACTACGCTTACCGAACACGATGACACTCCACGCAGGCGGCTACTTCCTGGCCCGCAACTTCTCGAGCAAGGGCGACAGTAACGAATTCTTGGGCTTCTTGGTCTCGCCGCGGCCGGTGAGCCGCTGCGCGATCTGCAGGAACATCTCCGTGGTTTTGTGGTTGGCGGCGATTTCCGCGATCATCTGGCCGTTGTTGGCGGCCGAACCGAAGATCTGGGGCTCGAACGGGATCGTCGCGATCGGGTGGTTTTCGATCGCCTTGGCGAACTCGGCGGCCGGAATCTCCGGACGCTTGGGCACGCCGACCTGGTTGAGGCAATAGAGCGGGGCGCGGTCGTTCGGCCGCGACGTCTTCAGGAGATCGAAGATGTTCTTGGTGTTGCGCAGATTGGCGAGATCGGGCGCCGCGACGATCAGGATGTCGTCGGCCGCGATCAGCGCGCGCCTGGTCCAGCCCGACCATTGATGCGGCACATCGAGCACGATGCAGGGCATCGTGGTGCGCAGCGTGTCGAAGATCGAATCGAACGCCTCCGCGCCGAAATCATAGACCCGGTCGAGCGTCGCCGGCGCCGCCAGCAGGCTGAGATGGTCGGTGCATTTCGACAGCAGGCGGTCGAGGAACGCGGTATCGATGCGGTCGGGCGAGAACACCGCGTCCGCGATGCCCTGCGGCGGGTCCTGGTTGTAGTCGAGGCCCGCGGTGCCGAAGGCGAGGTCGAGATCGGCGACGACCGAATCCAGCGCGAGGTCGCGCGCGATCGCCCAGGCGACGTTGTGGGCGACCGTGGACGCGCCGACGCCGCCCTTGGCGCCGACGACGGCGATGATGCGGCCCACCGCCTTGGCTTCCGGTGCCGAGAACAGGTTGCACACCGAACGCACGACGTCGATGGCGTTGACCGGGGCGATGACGTAGTCGCTGACGCCGCGGCGCACCAGCTCGCGATACAGCATGACGTCGTTGATGCGGCCGATCACGATCACGCGGGTGCCGGCGTCGCAGACGGTCGCCAGTTGGTCGAGGCCGTGCAGGATGTCGTCGCGGCCTTCGGTCTCCAGGATGATGACGTTCGGCGTCGGGGCCGAGCGGTAGGCCTCCACCGCGGCGGCCATGCCGCCCATCTGGATCTTGAGATGAGCCTTGCCGAGGCGGCGGTCTTCGCCCGCCGACTGTACGGCAGCGGCGGTTTCCACCGTCTCGCAGAACGCCTGTACCGACACCCGGGGTGCCGGCGCGATGTGGTCCTCGGTAGGCGTCGCCGCGCTTTCCGGCAACGGCTCTGTTTCTTGGCGCGAATAAGTGATCATTTGCCGGTATCGCTGAGTTTGGCTCTTTCCGCTTCGGGATAGAGGGTAGTGGTTGAAGTACCCTTGCGGTATTTGTCGAAAGCGATGGCGCGGCGGGGCGCGTAGGGCGCGGTCTCGGCCCGCGGCTGGACCAGGTCCGACGGATTGTCGATCATCGCCGCCAGGTTGCGCTGATTGGAGCAGCCGAAATTGTAGTACGACCGGTTCTCGAAATAGCGCTTGTTGTGGATCGACGGACCGAGATCCTCCGGCCACAGGCCGCACGGTCCGGCCACCGCCGAAATTTTCGGATAATTGAGCCGGATCGCGGCCATGTGCCGCGGGTCTTCGGGACGATACTGGCGGACGGTGGTGGCGCGCGGCGGTACGCCGGCGGCGGCAAGCGTCGCCTTGATCTCGCGCAGCGAATCTTCGGCTGCGCGGGCATTCGGCGTGCTGACCGGCAGGTCGATCGAGATGATGCCGGTGCCCTCGCGCAACCAGCTCTGGCCCAGATACATCACGTCGGCGCGCTGCGTGGCGGAAAGTCCGCCGCGTCCGCGGCCGACGAACACCACGATCGAGCGATCCGCCTCCTGGATCGCGATCGGATGCCGAAGGCGGACGTCGTCGGGCACGTCCGCCGCCATCACCAGGTCGTTGCTGGTGGTCTTGCAGGCGCCGAGCGCCACGGCAAGGCCGATCAGCGCACCCGCCGCACAGAGGGCGCGCCTGGCGCCCGCGGGCCTGATTGATCTGATACTCGTTTTCATCATCCCGCCTCAGTCCGTGATAAAGCCGTAGGTGCCACGATAACTCCGCGCCTTCTCGACACGACCCGGAACGCCGTAGATGCGGTTGACGCTGCCGAGCAGGTCCGCTTGCGGGTCGGAGGCGGGGGCAAAGCCGTCGTCAGGACGCGACAGGTCCTTCTGCGCGACCGCGCGGACCACATAGGGCGTGACCAGAACCATCAGTTCGCTCTGGTTGTTGACGTAGTCGCGGCTGCGGAACAGCGTGCCGAGCACCGGCACCTGCGCCAGGCCGGGAAGGCCGTTGATGGCCTGCTTGGTCTGCTCCTGGATCAATCCGGCCATCGCCATCGCGCCGCCTGACGGAATCTCCAGCGTCGTCTCGGCGCGGCGGGTCTTGATCGAAGGGATCGTGGTGCCGCCGGAGCCGCCCTGCAGCGCGTTTTCGGTCGAGATCTCCGACACTTCGGTCATCACGCGGAGGCTGATCCGTCCTTCCGTCAGCACCACCGGGGTGAAGTTGAGCGAAATGCCGAATTTCTTGAAGCTGACGGTCTGCACGCATTGTCCGAGGCCGCCCGAGGAGGTCGTTTGGCAGGTCACGCCGGTTGGTATCGGAAACTCGCCGCCGGAGATGAAGGTGGCGGATTCGCCGGAAATGGCCGTGAGGTTGGGCTCCGCGAGGGTCCGCACCACGCCGGCGCTTTCCATCGCGCGCAACGTCGCCTGCACCGACGGCGTCGAGCCGAACTTCCCGACCAGCGAGTTGCCGGCGACCAGCGGCGCGTTGTTCGCGGTGAAGGGGGTGCTGTTGTTGAAATTGACGACGGAGGTGCCATAGGTCAGGTTGGCGCTGAGATCGATGCCGAGCTGCTTGATGACCGAGCGCTGGACCTCGGCGAGCGTGACCTTCAACATCACCTGGTCGCGGCCGCGGACGGCGATTGAATTGACGACCTTGTCCTGCGCCCCCACGAGGCGGGTGGCGATATCGGCGGCCTGCTGCGCCTCGATCGGACTGGCGGCGGTGCCGGCCAGGATCACGCCGTCGCCGACCGCCTCGATCGAGATGTCCGAATTCGGCAGCGACTGCTTCAGCGCGGCGCGCACGCCGTTGAGGTCGCGTTTGACCGCGATGTCGTAGGCCGCGATCTGGGCGCCGGCGGAATCGAAGAAGATGATGTTGGTCTGGCCGACCGCCGCGCCGATGATATAGGCGCGCTGGGTGGTGCGGATGACGGCGTTGGCGATCTTCGGGTCGGCGACCAGCACGTCCTTGATTTCCCGCGGCAGGTCGATCACGAAAGACTTGCCGATCCCGAGCGACACGAACCGCGCGTTCATCTGTCCGTCGGTGGTGGCCGGGACGGCGGCGCGATAGTCGCTCGCCAGCGCCGAGGTCAGCGCCGGATTGAGCGTCAGCGCCGCCATGGCGGAAAACGACAGGGCGCGGATGATGGCTGTTCGCATCATCGGCTTGACTTCCCTGCACATCATGTCGTGCATCCTTCTCACTTCTGCATCGTCTGCTGGCTGGCAACACCGTAACGCACGACGTTGAGGGCTTCGCCGCGCTTGCCGGTGTTTTCCAGCGGCTTCTCGTCGGTCTTGATGTCGGCGATGCTGCGCAGCGCCAGCGACAGCGTGCCGCTCTGGCGGGAGCGGGCCAGCGTCTCGGTCTGTTCGGGCTTCAGTTCGAGGGTCACCGTTCTGCCGACCAAAGCGCTCGAGCCCTCTTTTTCCTTCGGCGCCTGGTCGATCGCGAGCACGCGAACATTGCTGAGAATGACCTCGGAGACCGCGACGTCGGGACCCTTGCCGTCGGGGTTCTTGTCGCGCTTGGTCAGCAGCACGTCGACGCGGTCGTTCGGCAGGATGAAGCCCCCGGCGCCGGTCTCGGGCGAGATTTCGGTCGAAACCGCCCGGAAGCCCTGCGGCAGGATCGCCGCCATGAAGCCGGAGCCGTCGGCCTTTACCAGCTTCTGGTCACGTATCGGCTCGCCCGCGATGAACGGCGCGCGCGCGATCGAGCCCGTGATTTCCTTGATGGCGTCGGCCTTGGCGGCGCGGCTGATGAAACTGCTGCTGGCGGTCGCGGCCGGCCAGGCCTGCCATTGCAGATCGTCCGGCTTGACCGACTGGCCGAGGCCGATGTCCGATTTGGCGACGAGAATATCGACGGTCTGGATCTGCGCGACCGGCTGCGCCGGCGCAGGCTGCTCGCTGGAGCCGCTCGCGAGATATGCGGCAATGCCGCCGGCGCCGATGGCGATGGCCAGGACTGCAATGCGTGCATTGTTCATTACGCTTCACTTTCCACATTACGCTGCGACGCTGCCGCCGCGGTAAAGGGAGTTGACCAGCTATTCGTCAAAGCATGGTTAATGAGGCGTGTGTAAATTGCCTTAACGGAACGTTAGCGCCGGCGGATCAGCGCATCGCGATCTGCGTGAGGTCGATCGCCTTGATCCATTCGGTCTCGGGATAGACGATCAGGGCGCCGAGAGCGAGGGCGATGCCATAGGGCACCCTGCGTTTCATGTGCAGGCGGTTCAGCCAGTTCTGCCCCATCAGCATCGGCGGCAGAGGCCATGACCTGAACAGCAACAGCAGGATGGTCAGCGCCCCGCCGAGCAGCGAGACATAAAGCAGGTAGTCGAGCAGGTGCTCGAAGCCGAACCACAGCGCGACGCTGGCCACGACCTTGGCGTCGCCGCCGCCGACCTGACCGATGGCGAAGCAGGCGAAGGCCACTGCCAGCACGGTCGCGCCAGCCGCCAGGTGCATCAGGATATCCTGCAGCCCCATGCCGCTCAGCGGCGCCATGACGAGGAAGCCGGCGATCAGCGTCAGCGACACCCAGTTCGAAATCCGCATGGTGAGGAGATCGCTCGAGGCCGCGAAGGCAACCAGGGCCGGGAACAGCAGGAGGCGGGCGGTATCGAGGATCATGGGCTCACGCGAGGCTGCGGTCGACCGGGGGACAGGCCTTGGCGCAAGCCTAGTCACGAGAGGTGAAGAATAGGGAAATGCGTTGCAGCGGAATGTTCGACCCGCATGCGCGGCGGCAGCCTGTTCCGGTCGTTGGGCTCGGACAAGAAAGGCCCCGGCGAGCCGGGGCCTTTGGTTCGTGCTCGCGACGTCGCTTACTTGAGCGAGTTCGAGATCGCGACGAAATTGCTCGACAGCTTGGTGCCAAGGCCGTTCACGGCGGCGATGATCGCAACCGCGATGCCGGCGGCGATCAGGCCGTACTCGATGGCGGTAGCGCCGGACTCATCCTTCACGAAACGCGAAACGAGATTCTTCATAGATGGTAGCTCCTGTGTACACATGGCTGGTCGAACGTCTACTGCTGGTCGAACGTTCACTGCGGTCGTCGCGGTGTTCTCAGCACCGGTGACCATGCGGCGACCCTAGGGGTGCGACAATTTCGACGCAGTTAATTCAACCACCTGAAAATGCCGATAAGTTGCTGTTATTGCGCACAGTAAACATGTGCTTAAGTGGCTCGCGCGAATCCGCGCGGACATGCCGCGCGGTGCCCGACCGCCCGGCTCGATCAGCTTGATTCACGGCTCTTTAAGCGCAACCGGATACCCGTGATGGCTCCGATTGAACGAGGTCGTCATGTCCGGTTTGTCAATGCAAGTCATCGATGTCGTCGGGCAGACGATTGCAAAGGTGGTGCCGATCACGATCGCGCTCGCCGTCGTGTTCACTGTGCTCTCGCATTTCTGGGCCTGCAATCCCGGCAAGCCCTGGTGGCGCAAGCGCGAGCTCGTCACCGACATCTGCTACTGGTTTCTCGTCCCGGTGTTCGGGCGGATATTGCGCATCGGCCTGCTGGTGGTCGGCGCCTCGGTCGTATTCAACATTCACGAGGTCGACGATCTGATCGCGTTCTACGACAATGGCCACGGGCCGCTGTCGACGCTGCCGCTGTGGGTGCAGGCGATATTGTTCCTCGTCGCATCCGACTTCATGCTGTACTGGCTGCACCGCATGTTCCACGGCGGCGGCTTCTGGAAATACCATGCCATCCATCATTCCTCGGAAGACCTGGAATGGATCTCGGCGGCGCGGTTCCATCCGGTCAATCTGTTCATCGGAACGATCCTGGTCGACGTCGCGCTGCTGATGGCGGGCATTTCTCCGAACGTCATGCTGTGGCTCGGCCCGTTCACGACCTTCCACTCGGCCTTCGTTCACGCCAACCTCAACTGGACGCTCGGTCCGTTCAAATACGTGCTGGCCACGCCGGTCTTCCATCGCTGGCATCACACCTCGCTCGAGGAAGGCGGCAACACGAATTTCGCCGGCACCTTTCCGCTCTGGGACATCCTGTTCGGCACGTTCCGCATGCCGGATAATTCGCTCCCCGCGCATTACGGCGTGGACGATCAGAACATCCCCGCCGAGATCGGCGGGCAGTTGGTCTATCCGTTCCGTCAATAGGAGCGATGCGGCAGCGGCGCGTGCCGTTGCGCGAAGAAGTTGGGGAAACGGGGGGGACCGCTTGAAGCGATCACGCACCATGGCGGCGGGCAGGAACATGTCATGAGCATCGACGCCACGACGATCCGCGGGGCCGAGGTCTCCGGTTTCGGCCGGGTGCCGGCCTGGGTCTGGCTTGGCGCCGGCCTCTACGTGGGACTGCTGTTCGCCAGCGGCGGGCTGCTGAACGATTCCGACACCTACTGGCAGATCGCGGTCGGCCGATGGATTCTCGATCACGGCGCGCTGCCACGCGTCGACGTCTATTCCTTCAGCATGCCCGGCGAGGCCTGGATTTCGTCATCCTGGCTCGCGCAGGTGCTCTATGCGGCGGGTTACAATATGGCCGGCTGGGCCGGCCCGGTCGTGCTGGCGGCAGGCGGCATCGCTGCGACCTTCGCCCTGCTCGCCTGCCTGCTGCAGCGGCGCCTGCCGTCGACCTGCGCGCTGCTGGTGGCGCTGGCGGCGGTGGTGCTGTCGACGCCGCATTTTCTGGCGCGCCCGCACGTGCTGGCGATGCCGTTCATGCTGGCCTGGGCGCACGGATTGATGACGGCGAGCGAGCGGCGCGAGCCGCCCTCGTTCTGGCTGCTGCCGTTGATTGCGCTATGGGCCAATTTGCATGGCGGCTTCGTGTTCGGTCTGGTGCTCGCGGGCGCCTTTGCGATCGACGCGGCCTGGAATGCGGAGCCGGCCCGGCGCAAGCCGCTGGCGCTGCGCTGGGCCACCTTCGGCCTGGCGGCGCTCGGGGCCTGCTGCCTCACGCCCTATGGCTGGGAATCGATCCTCGCCTCGCGCCGGATTCTCGATCTCGGCGAACTGCTGCGGTTGATCAGCGAGTGGGCGCCGGCGGACTTCAGCAAGCCGAGTTCGTTCGAATTCGCGATCCTGGCCCTGATCGGGGGCGCGCTCTATCACGGCATCAGGCTGTCCCCGCCGCGGATCGCGCTGGTGCTCGGCCTGCTGCACATGGCGCTCTCGCATGGCCGGAACCTCGAAGTGTTCGCGCTGCTGCTGCCGCTCGTCGTGCTGAACCCGGTGGCGCAACAGCTGGGGCTGCGACCGGATCGATCGGGCAGGGTGGCGCCCGCGTCGGCGGCGATGCTGGCTGCGGCGCTCGTCATTTCGACATGGGCGGTCGTGGCGCACCGCGTTTATGCCCCCCCGGCTAACCAATCACCCGCCGCCGCCGTCGAAGCCATCAAGGCGCATCACCTCCAGCGCGTGTTCAACGACCGCGCCTTCGGCGGCTACCTGATTTGGCGCCAGATGCCGGTCTTCATCGACGGGCGAGCCGAACTGTACGGCGAGAAGTTCACGATGGCCTATTACAACGCGGTGGAGCTCAAGGACATCGGCATGCTGCTCGGCCTGCTGGACCGCTATGGCATCGATGGCCTGCTGCTGCAGCCGGGCGTGCCCGCGATCGGCCTGCTCGACCATCTCGGAGGCTGGCGGCGGATCCATGTCGACGATGCCGCCATCGTCTATGTGCGCGCCGGAGGTTGACCGATGAGGGCGACGTCGCTGGATTGCGCTTTCGCTGCCGCGGCATCCCGTGCTTCCCGGTTCCTGCGCGGGTGGGCGGCATGAACGCGGGCGTTGTCGCGGCGTCGCGCGCGAAGTCCTCCATCGCGGGCCAGGTGCCGGCATGGCTCTGGGTCGGGATCGCCGTCTATGCTTTTGTGCTGGTTCTGCTCGGCGCGCCGGCGCTGTTGAGGGATTCGGACACCTACTGGCAGATCGCGGTGGGCCAGTGGATCCTCGATCATCGGACAATGCCGCGGGTCGACATCTACTCCTTCACCAAAGCAGGTGAGCCATGGATGTCGTCGTCCTGGCTGTCGCAGGTCTTGTACGCGACGAGCTACAATCTGGCGGGCTGGACCGGGCCGGTGGTTCTCGCGGCGGGCGGTATCGCCGCGACCTTCGCTTTGCTTGCGTATGTTCTTGGCCGCCGCATCCCCGCGGTCTGGGCGATCGGCGCCGTGCTCGCGGCATTGATGCTCTCCTACGGTCACTTCCTGGCGCGCCCGCATGTGCTGGCGCTACCGGTGATGCTGGCATGGGCGTACGGGTTGATGGCGGCGAGCGAACGCGGCCGGGCGCCGTCGCCCTGGCTGCTGCCGTTGATCGCGCTGTGGGCCAATCTGCACGGCGGGTTCGTGTTCGGGCTGGTGCTGGTCGGTGCGTTCGGACTCGATGCGCTGTGGAACGCGGAGCGCAGCCTCCGCAAGCCGCTCGCACTGCGCTGGGCGGCGTTCGGCGCCGCCGCGCTGGCGGCCTGCTGCGCCACGCCCTATGGCTGGGGTTCGATCCTGGCCGCGCGCAAAATCCTCGATCTCGGCGAGCTGCTGCATCTGATCTATGAATGGATGCCGGCCGACTTCAGCCGGTTCGGCCCGTTCGAACTGGCGATCCTGGCCTTGATCGGCGGTGCGCTGTCTCGCGGGGTCAGGCTGACGCCGCCGCGCATCGCGCTGGTGCTGGGCCTGCTGCACATGGCGCTGGCGCACAACCGGAACTTCGAGATCTTCGCGCTGCTGCTGCCGATCGTGGTGCTGTCGCCGGTGGCGACGCAGTTCGCGCTGCGGCCCGCCTGGAGCGCGCGCGCCGGCGCTCCGCTGCCGGTGATGGCTGCGGTCATGCTGCTGCTCGGCGGCTGGACCTGGCTGCTTTCCGCCAACGCCGCGATGGCCGTGCCGGAAAGCCAGGCGCCGGCGGCGGCGGTCGACGCGATGAAGGCGTATCAGCCGAAGCGGGTTCTCAACGACCTGCCGTTCGGCGGCTATCTGATCTGGAAACAGATTCCGGTGTTCGTCGATGGCCGCGCCGAACTCTACGGCGAAGCGTTCGATATCGCATTTTACCGCGCCATGCAGCTCAAGGACGTCAACCAGCTTCTCGACATGCTCAAGCGGTGGGAGATCGACGCCGTGCTGCTGACGCCGCATACGCCGGCCGTCGGCATGCTCGATCGCCTTGCCGGCTGGCGGCGCGTCTACGCCGACCAGAACGCGGTGTTGCACGTCCGTATTCCCGATTGACGCGGCCAATGGTCCGACCGGCCGTTCGGGTCCGTTCCGATTGAGGACGGCCCGGGATTCTGGTACCCGGACCCGATGAACCTGCCGGCCGAAATTCTGGAGATGCTTACCCAGACCCTGGCGAAGGTGCTGCCGGTCACGATCGCGCTGGCGCTGGTGTTCTCGGTGCTTTCGCATTTCTGGGCCTGCAACCCGGGCAGGCCGTGGTGGCGCAAGCGCGAACTCGTCACCGACGTCTGCTACTGGTTCCTGGTGCCGCTGTTCCTGCGCGTGTTCCGCGTCGGTCTTCTGGTGCTGGGCGCCGCCTTGCTGTTCGGCATTCGCGAAGCCGACCAGCTGATCGCCTTCTACGACGATGGCCATGGTCCGTTGTCGCGTCTGCCGTTGTGGCTGCAGGCGATCATCTTCCTGGTTGCCGCCGATTTCATGATGTACTGGCTGCACCGCATGTTCCATGGCGGCGGGTTCTGGAAGTATCACGCCATCCATCATTCGTCGGAGGATGTCGACTGGATCTCGGCGGCGCGCTTTCATCCCGTCAACCTGCTGCTCGGCACCATCGGCATCGACGTCGTATTGCTGCTGGCAGGCATTTCACCGGGCGTGATGCTGTTGCTCGGTCCATTCAATATTTTCCATTCCGCGTTCGTCCATGCCAACCTCAACTGGACGCTCGGGCCGTTCCGGTATGTGCTGGCGACGCCGGTGTTCCACCGCTGGCATCACACGTCGCGCGAGGAGGGCGGCGACACCAATTTCGCGGGCACCTTTCCGCTCTGGGACATCCTGTTCGGGACATTCCGGATGCCGAAGGGCACGATGCCGGAGCAGTACGGCGTTGACGATCATTCCTCGTTCCCGCGCGAAATCCTCGGGCAGATGGCGTATCCGTTCCGGAGATCGCACACGATTTCCTAACCATGTCTGTTGGCGGATTTATTGCCCGTGTCGCGTGCTCTTTGCCCTTTGTTCATCAATTGTGGTCAGATTCACCTTGTCGGGCGCCGGTTCCGCTGCGTATCGCCACTGCCGGCTTGTTGATGCCCCGGGGTAAAAGATGTCGTTCAAGTCCCAGCGTATCCGCGCGCGCGCGCGTTTTGGATTTCGTTTCCTCGCCGCAGGCCTTCTGCTGTGGCCGGCTGTGTCGTTGGCCGCCCCCGATCCCGATCGCATCGCCGTCTATGTCGACCAGGCGAAGCTCGTGAAGCTTCCGGCCAAGGTCTCCACCATCGTGGTCGGCAACCCGCTGATCGCGGACGTGACGCTGCAGAGCGGCGGCATCATCGTCGTCACCGGCAAGGGCTACGGCGCGACCAATTTCATCGCCATGGACCGCAATGGCGATGTGCTGGTCGACCGCCAGATCCAGGTCGAGGGCCCGACCGATCAGCTCGTCACCGTCTATCGCGGCGTCGAACGCGAATCCTGGAGCTGCATGCCGATCTGCCAGCGCCGGATCACACTGGGCGACGGCGAGACCTATTTCAGATCGGCGATCGACCAGGCGGGTACGCTCAGCGGCCAGGCCAGCGGCGCCGCGGGCAAATAGAACCGATCCGTCGCGGCGCCGATCGGATCGCGGCCGAATTCCGCTCTCCATACCCCAACATCCCATCCAGGCGGCGGCGCTTGCGCCCGTTGTCGGCATGCTACCTGCCCGAAGCGGGCGGTGGTTAACGCTTCGTTAGCGGCGCGGTGCGGTCTGCTTCGATGCGGCGAAACCATTCCACAATGAGTTTCGGGTAGCTGTTGCAAGCCAAAATCGCTGCCGTCCGGGGTTTTTCTCGATGCCGTCACCTGCCGTTGCAACAGCTCCCGTCCGAGGCGTCTGGCGCCGGTTCCGCCGCAACCGGCGCGGCGCGGCCGCCGTCGAGTTCGCGCTCGTCGCGCCGCTGTTCTTCTGCATGCTGTTTGCGATTCTCGAGACCGCGATCGTGTTTTTCGCCGGCCAGGTCCTCGAGAACGCCACGCTGGAAAGCGCGCGACTGATCCTCACCCGCCAGGCCCAGACCTCCGCCATGACCGAGGCGGACTTCAAGCAGAACCTGTGCGACCGCATCAAGGTGATGTTCAACTGCCAGGGCAATCTCGGCAACCTCACCGTCGACATGAAGTCCTTTGCGCCGGGCGATACCATCACGATCACCGACCCGATCGTCGCCGGCAGCCTCACAGGACCATTCGTCTATTCGCTGCCGCCGGCGGGCACGCCCAACACCATCGTGGTTCGCGCCTTCTATCAATGGCCGCTGTTCGTCACCCGGCTCGGCTACGACATCGGCAACCTCAACGGCGGCAAGCGGCTGCTTTCCGCCACCGCCGCCTTTCATGTCGAGCCCTGATACGATGATGGTATCCCTGACACAGAAGATGTCGCTTCGCCTGCGCGATCTGTCACAGGATCTGTTGAAAGACCGCAGCGGGCTCGCCGCCGTCGAATTCGCCATGGTCTTCCCGATCATGGTGGCGCTGTATTTCGGCGTGGTCGAATATTCGTCGGCGATATCGGTGGACCGCAAGGCCACCCAGGTCGCGCGAACGCTCTCCGACCTGACCTCGCAGAGCCAGACGATCGCAAACGCCGATCTCCAGAGCTTCGGCCAGGCGGCAAAGGCCATCATGACGCCTTATCCGGGGCAGCCGCTGGTTTCCTACATTACCGAAGTCTATATCGACAGTGCGTCGGGCGCCGCCCGCGTGCAATGGAGCAAGGAACTGGTGATCGACGCGGCGGGCAACGTCACGATCTCAGGGACGCCGCCCCACACGCCGGGCACCACCGTCACGTTGCCTTCCACGCTTTCCGTGGCCAAAGGGACATTCGTGGTCTGGAGCGAGGTCAGCTACAAGTATACGCCCGCGGTCGGCTATATGCTGGCCAAGACCGGCATGACGTTCAGGGACGTCGCCTATACGCGTCCGCGCCTGGTGCTCTGCGTCACCTACCCGACGGCCGGATTTTCCGACTGCGCTGCGCCGATCTGACGGCAGCGGTTCGACCGACCCGCGACAGTTTGAAACGTTCGCCGCGCTTCTCGTTCCCAACGAGAGGCGTGCGGCATGGCCGGCGCGCCGGCGATCGGCTTCGGTCAGGCCCGGGCCGCAGGCCGCCTTGACGGCGGCTTCGAACGCCACGTCGCGTTCAGCAGGACGCAGGCCGGGTTCTCGCGGAAGCCACCTCCACCCACCTCACCGCTGACGAGCCTGGTCAGGCACGGGGCCAGGTGACAGTCGGACCGCCCGGCTGCGGGACCGGGGCCGGCCGGAAGGTTGCGAACCGCGCGCCGTCCTACTTTGCATGGGGTTGTTTTCGATCGTTTATGTTCAGGCGGCCAAGGCGTCACCCACGGACAGGGCGCTCGCGCCTTGCCTCAGCGAAGCGCCGGGCTGGTCGACGCGTCTTCTGGAAGGGGGCTGGTGCAGCGGCGGCGCGAGTGCCGAGCGGGCAAACGGTCGGGATGCAGCCCTTGCGGGCCTATCGCGTACGCTGCCGCTTGGCGGCATCCGGGCGACGGGGGGCAAGTCTTGCTAGGCAAGTGGCGCGCCGCGGCGCCGTGGCAAGGCGGTGCAGGAGAGCCCGGCGGCCGGGCCCTCCGCACCGGGATCAGTTCGTAATATGCGCGGTCTGCAGGGCGTGGTTGAACATCGCGTTCAGCGCCGCGGTGATGTCGGTCGGCGAGTTCGCCGTGTAGAAGAAGCCGGGCGATGCGCATTTCTGCAGGCTGGCCGGGATGTACTGGATGTTGTTGTTGGCGTAGGTGTCTTCGTTGCCGGCGAAGCTCGTCACCACGGGCGAGACCGGCTGATAGGGGATGTAGAGCACGGAGACGATGACGCCCCGGTTCTTCAGCGTCTCGCATTGGGGGACGGTCGCAAGAGTACCCTGCTTGTCGATCGTGGTGGCCTGATTGCTGCCGGACCAGGAGCCGTTGGGAACGCCCTTCACCTGGTTGTCTTGCGCGCCGTCGGTGACGAGGAAGACATAAGGCTGCGGCGTGGTGGGCGTGCTGCCATCGCCGACAGTGCCGGTGCCCCCGGAAATGAGATTGTTGACTGACGTCAGCGCGGTGTCGATATGCGTGCCGCCGGAGCCGAGGTTTGAGTCCATGTTGGTATCGAGCAGCGAAGCAAGGTTGGCGGCGGCGTAGTTGATGGTGCCGGGCGTGGACGCAGATCCGTTGATGCTGGTGGTCAGCGGAAAATACGAATACAGGTAGCGGATGAACGGATAGAGCCCGATCCGGAACTGATTGGTGACCTTCGCCGAGTTGTTGGCGGTCTTGAACAATTCGTTCACGGCGTAACCGACCGCGTCGAGACGCAGCTGAATGCAGTTGTCCGTGCCATCCGTCGGACAGGACGAAACCGCCGTCAGGCTGTATGGCTTACTTTTGGGGTTGCCGGTAATCAGCGAATTATTCGCGCCGGGAGTGACCGTGTTGTTCAGGTCGGCCAACATCGCCACCGGCAGGCCTGGCACCTGCTTCGGGACGGCTCCGGTCGACGCCTGATTGATCAGGTTCTTGAGCGCGGTCTGGTTCACGCGCGAAAAGATGTAGCCCATGCAATAATTGTTGGTGTTGTACTGCTGGGTATACGAACTGGTAATCGCCGGATTGGCAGCCGGAGCGGCCGGCGGCGTGACCGGCGGATCCTTGCAGGCACTGTTTTGCGGCGCGAAATGGCAGGCCAAAGTACAGCTGACGCCGGAAGCGGTGCGGTATTGGACCCAGTTGTCCGGATTGATCCGCCCGAACCGATCCTGCTCTGCCGGCGTCGACGGCAGGCCCATCGAGCCCGAGACGTCCAGCGTCAAATAGAAATCCAGATACGGCGGCAACGTGGCGGCCGCGCTGGAAAGCCCCGATACCGTCAGCTTGTTGAAATTGATCACCCGCAGGAAGGTCGTCGGCACGTCGACCGAGAACGTGACGTTGGAAGCGAGCTTGATGCCGGTCTTCGTGACTGAGAACGTGATGTTCGGGTTTGTGTAGCCGGTGATGCCGTTCATGTTGGCGTTGAAGATGTTGGTCATGTCGGTCACGCCGGCGGCGACCGAGCCGTTGCCCGTCATCACCGATGCGGCGAGGAAGCCGGGTGACTTCTGCGACAGCGCGGCAATGCCGGCGGCGTCCGCCGCGGATTGCAGTTTCGCCTTCATCCGGGTGGCCTGCGAGTAATCCACGGCGCAACCGATCGCCGATACCAAGGGGATCGCTGCGATCGTGAAGATGACAGCGACGTTGCCGCGCCGGTCGCGGCGGAAACGGGTAAAAAACTGCTGAAGATGATTCGGCACGCGCGCGCCCCCTGGCTATCCAAAAGCGCGCGATCGTAGATTCCGCCTTACTAAATGCGGCTTAATTCGATCGTGGAAAAACCAGCCTATTCGACGCCGGCGATGTGCCGGGGGATCGCCGCTTAACGATTTCTTTACGATGCGGGGGGACCGCTCAGCTGCGGCGGCCGGGTCGCGGACGGCGCATCGTCTGGGCGGCTGGTCTCGAATAACAAAAGGCCACGCCCGTGGGCGCGGCCTTTTGGCTTGGTCAGTGGCGATTGCCCGGGACGCCGTCGCGAGCGGCCCGGGGAATCGTTATCCGGCGGCGCGCAGATTGTCGGCCGAGGATTTGCCAGAACGGCGATCTGCCACGATTTCGTAGGAGATCTTCTGGCCTTCACGCAACGTTCCGAGGCCGGCACGCTCGACAGCGCTGATGTGCACGAACACGTCATTGCCGCCGTCATCCGGCTGGATGAAGCCATAGCCCTTGGTTGCGTTAAACCACTTCACGGTTCCCATGCTCACTGGGGTAGTCCCTTCTCAGATATACTAGTCGTAGTCCGCCTCTCGACGGGCTGGTGAGATCGAATTTTTGGAAGGGTCGTCAGCGTCTAAACCGGCTGTACCGGTGGATAGCTAATGTCGTCCGGCCGAAAATCGATGGCTGATATTATTCGATAGTACTGTTCAAAACAATCCTGACGTGCACGATTTTTTGATTCGGGCGGTCAGACAACCCCGTTCGCGCGCGACGGGTCGGTCGGGCGCGTTTTTGCTCACGTTAACGGTACGTTTACCGTCGGCGGAACTGCCCGCCGCGCGGTGGCGCCCCACGGGGGGCACCGGGGTTTGGCCGCTCATCCTTGTGACGGAAGATCAGGCGGCCCTTCTCCAGATCGTAAGGCGACATCTCAATCGTGACCCGATCGCCGGCCAGCGTCTTGATCCGGTTCTTCTTCATCTTGCCGGCCGTGTAAGCCACGATTTCATGTCCGGCGTCGAGCTGCACGCGGTAGCGCGCGTCGGGGAGGATTTCGGTCACCAGTCCTTCGAACTGGATCAGCTCTTCTTTAGCCATGGTGGTCTCCAGGTCGATCGAGGCTAGCGCTGTGGTCGGTGGGTCCGGTTGGGTTCAGTATTCGGACGGCTCTTGCGATGCAAGAAGGCGACGCCCTGAATGCCCTCACTTTTCCCGCTTTGGGTATGCGCGGCCTGTTGCGCCGGACGCGGCTGGTCGTGCCGGTTCGGCTGCGGCGCGGCCTTATTACCACCACCCCGGCGGGGACGGCGAGGGCCTTTTGACCCCGGCGCCGCATCATGTCCCCGGGATTCGTGACCCCGGGAGTCCTGCGCCCGGGCGCCGTGGGCGCGCGGGGCGGAACGTCCATTGCGATGCTGCTGCGGGGGACGCTGACCGGGGGCGGGCGCGGCGTCGCGGGCGCCCGGCGTGCGGCGGTCTTCGCGCGGCAGGGTGATGCGGATCAGCCGCTCGATGTCGCGCAGATAGCCCATCTCCTCGGCGCCCGCGATCAGTGAGATCGCCACGCCCTCGGCGCCGGCGCGCGCGGTGCGGCCGATGCGGTGGACATAGGTTTCCGGAACGTTGGGCAGGTCGAAATTCACCACATGGCTGATGCCGTCGACATCGATGCCGCGAGCGGCGATGTCGGTGGCGACCAGGGTGCGGATCTCGCCGGTGCGGAACGCCGCCAGCACGCGCTCGCGGTGGTTCTGCGACTTGTTGCCATGAATGGCGTTGGCCGGGATGCCCGCCTTCTCCAGCGTCTTCACCACCTTGTCGGCGCCGTGCTTGGTGCGGGTAAAGATCAGTGCCCGGTCGACCGGCTCCTGCTTCAAAAGCTGGGCCAGCACGCCGGACTTGGCCGCGAAATCGACCTGGATGATGCGCTGGGTGATGCGGTCGGCCGTCGCGGCGACCGGGGTCACGGCCACCCGGGCGGGGTCGCGCAGCATGGACTCGGCGAGTTCGGCGATATCCTTCGGCATGGTGGCCGAGAAGAACAGCGTCTGCCGCTTGATCGGCAGCTTGGCGACGATTTTGCGGATGTCGTTGATGAAGCCCATGTCGAGCATGCGGTCGGCTTCGTCGAGCACCAGGAATTCGACCTGGCTGAGCTTGAGCCCGTTGCTCTGGACGAGGTCGAGCAGGCGGCCGGGGGTCGCCACCATCACCTCGACGCCCTGCATCACCGAGCGGACCTGGCGGCCCATCGGCACGCCGCCGATGGCCAGCGCCGAGGACAGGCGGATGTGGCGGCCATAGGCGTTGAAGCTGTCGAGGATCTGGCCGGACAATTCGCGGGTCGGCGACAGCACCAGCACGCGGCAGTGCTTCGGCTGCGGCCGCACGCGGTTCTCCAGGATGCGGTGCAGGATCGGCAGCGCGAAGGACGCGGTCTTGCCGGTGCCGGTCTGGGCGATGCCGACGACGTCACGGCCGGTGATCGCGAGCGGAATGGTCTGGGCCTGGATCGGGGTCGGGGTGTGGTAATTCTCTTCCTTGAGAGCGCGCGAAATGGGCTCGGCAAGGCCAAAATCCTGAAAGGAGGTCAAAAGAGGGGTACTTTCCATGAGTTAAAGCAAGCGTCCGGCCGGGTTCGGCCAGGAGCGCGCGAGGGTGTCAGAGACACCCGCGTGTCTGGGGCGTCGGTTTTGCTAGCTGAAAGGGGCAAGCCAGAAACCGCAAAACGGGATCAGAACACGCGGCTCGCAAGGACCTGATGATTCTCAAGGTCACCCGGATCATATGGCTGACCTGCACGGCGGTTTCAAGGCGAATCACCCGCCTTCGCTTCGCGCGGTTAAGCAATGGGCCGCGACGCCGAGCCAGCGACCGCCCGCCATCAACCCAAACGATCAAAAATCGTGCACGAAATTTAGCCGAAAAAGCGGTGATGCATAAAATATAGACAGATTGCTGCGAGCGCATACATTCTGCCAGCCCAGAAAATGAGCATTCTGGTTGGGGTCCGATTTTCACAAGCTCTAAAATCCGTAGCAATTAGATCGGCTTATCGCGATTTTTCGCAATGGCATGCTTCTTGCGATTCCGTTAACGCAGGCGGCCGTTGGGGCCGTTCGCAAGCGTTAAACGCCTGCGTCAGGGAGATGACACCTCATGCTTACTCAATTGACTCACGATATAGCGACGATGAGCCGCCGTCGCTGGCTGGCCGCCACCGCCGGCCTCGTTTTGGGCCTGGCTTCATTTTCAAGCGCCAAAGCGGCCGATGACACCATCAAGGTCGGCGTCCTGCATTCGCTCTCCGGCACCATGGCCATCAGCGAAACCACGCTGAAGGACACCATCCTCTTCTTGATCGACGAGCAGAACAAGAAGGGCGGCGTGATGGGCAAGAAGCTCGAAGCCGTCGTGGTCGACCCCGCCTCGAACTGGCCGCTGTTTGCCGAAAAGGCCCGCGAGTTGATCACCAAGGACAAGGTCTCGGTCGTGTTCGGCTGCTGGACCTCGGTGTCGCGCAAGTCCGTGCTCCCGGTGTTCAAGGAGCTGAACTCCATCCTGTTCTACCCCGTGCAGTACGAGGGTGAGGAATCCGAGCGCAACGTGTTCTACACCGGCGCCGCGCCGAACCAGCAGGCGATCCCCGCCGTCGACTATCTGATGAAGGACGAGAAGGTGAAGCGCTGGGTGCTGGCTGGCACCGACTACGTCTATCCGCGCACCACCAACAAGATCCTGGAAGCCTACTTGAAGTCGAAGGGCGTCAAGCAGGAAGACATCATGATCAACTACACGCCGTTTGGTCATAGCGACTGGCAGACCATCGTCGCCGACATCAAGAAGTTCGGCTCGGCCGGCAAGAAGACCGCCGTTGTCTCCACCATCAACGGCGACGCCAACGTTCCCTTCTACAAGGAACTCGGCAACCAGGGCATCAAGGCGACCGACATTCCCGTCGTCGCGTTCTCGGTGGGCGAGGAAGAACTCGCCGGCATCGACACCAAGCCGCTGCTCGGCCATCTCGCCGCCTGGAACTACTTCCAGTCGATCAAGTCGCCCGAGAACGAGAAGTTCATCAAGGCCTGGCAGGCCTACACCAAGAATCCGAAGCGCGTGACCAACGATCCGATGGAAGCGCACGTCATCGGCTTCGACATGTGGGTCAAGGCGGTTGAAAAGGTGAAGTCGACCGATCCGGACAAGGTGATCGACGCGCTGCCGGGCATCGAAGCCAAGAACCTGACCGGCGGCACCTCCAAGATGCTGCCCAACCATCACATCACCAAGCCGGTATTCATCGGCGAGATCAAGGCCAACGGCCAGTTCGACGTGGTGTGGAAGACCCCCGGTCTCGTCGCGGGTGACGCGTGGTCGAAGGAGCTCGAAGGCTCCAAGGATCTGATCGGCGACTGGGTCGGCAAGAAGTGCGGCAACTACAACACCAAGACCAACAAGTGCGGCGGCCAGGGGTCATAACCCCGATCTGCCGACACCTGTAAAAAGCCTCCGAGAGAGCGACCAACAAGAACGGAGAAGGCGGCGCTGCCGCCGCCTTCTCCCCAAAAACTCCTGCCGGGGTCGTATTGTGTCTGCCAATTTACTTCACCGTGTCCGCGCGGCGTTGCTCGCCGTCCTCCTGACTGCGGCCTGCGCCGTGCCGGCGCTGGCCGGTCCGTTCGAGGATGCCGTCGCCAAATTCGCCAACGACGATTTTTCGGATACCGATGAAGCGATCGGCGCGGTCGCCACCTCGGGCAATCCGCTGGCCTTTCCGATCATCAGCGCGCTGCAGGACGGCCGGCTGTCGGCCGATCCCGACAGCAAGAAGGTGTTCGTGACCGGCAGTGACGGCAAGATCATCGACGCCGCTACCGGCGCCGCCGTCGACAAGCTGCCGGATAATGCCGCGGCCGTTCGCCTGAACAACCGCCTGCGCCGCACCGTGGAAGCCGCGCTCGGCGGCCTGACGCTGCTGTCGCCCGATCCCGCCAAGCGCATCGCCGCGGCGCAGTCGGTGTTCAAGAGCCACGACGAAAACGCGCTGCCCGTGATCGACGACGCGCTCGCCAAGGAAACCAACAAGGCGGTGAAGGCGGCCTTCGCGGAAGCCCGCGCCGCCATCCTGCTCTATAAGGCCGACGCCAGCGAGCAGGAAAAGCTCGAGGCAATTGCTGTCGTGAAAGCGAAGGGCGACCAGGAAGCGATGGCGCTGCTGACGGGCCTGCCCAGCGACATGCCGCCCAACGTCGCGCGCGGCGCGGCCGGCGCGATCGCCTCGATCCAGAGCAATCTGGCGATGTGGTCGATGGTGCAGAACGCCTGGTATGGCCTGTCGCTGGGTTCGGTGCTGCTGCTCGCCGCGATCGGGCTCGCGATCACCTTCGGCGTCATGGGCGTCATCAACATGGCCCATGGCGAGATGGTGATGATCGGCGCCTACACCACCTTCGTGGTGCAGGAAGTGATTCGCACCCGCTATCCCGCCCTGTTCGACTACTCGCTGCTGATCGCGGTGCCGCTGGCCTTTCTCGTCGCCGGCGCGATCGGCGTGGCGATCGAGCGCGGCATCATCCGCTTTCTCTATGGTCGCCCGCTGGAGACGCTGCTGGCGACCTGGGGCTTGTCGCTGGTGTTGCAGCAGGCGGTGCGCACCATGTTCGGCCCGACCAACCGCGAGGTCGGCAACCCTTCCTGGATGAGCGGCGCGTTCGAACTCGGTCAGATCACCATCACCTATAACCGGCTCTGGATCCTCTGCTTCACGCTGGCCGTCTTCGTCATCCTGCTCGCGATGTTGCGCTACACGGCGTTGGGCCTCGAGATGCGCGCGGTCACGCAAAACCGCCGCATGGCGGCTTCGATGGGCATCGCGACTTCCCGCGTCGATGCGCTGACCTTCGGCCTCGGCTCGGGCATCGCGGGCATCGCCGGCGTTGCGCTGTCGCAGATTGACAATGTCAGCCCCAACCTCGGCCAGAGCTACATCATCGACAGCTTCATGGTCGTGGTGTTCGGCGGCGTCGGCAATCTCTGGGGCACGCTGGTCGGCGCCTTCACGCTTGGCATCGCCAACAAGTTTTTGGAGCCGGTGGCCGGCGCCGTGCTCGGCAAGATCGCCATCCTGGTGCTGATCATCCTGTTCATCCAGAAGCGGCCGCGCGGGCTGTTCGCGCTCAAGGGCCGGGCGGTGGAAGCATGACGCCGCATGTCCTGACGCGTTCGCTGGATCGCAGCGCCAGCATCTTCATTCTGGTGGTCGCCGGCATCGGCCTATTGATCCCGCTGTCCAACCTGCTGCTGCCGGCGGGTTCGGCGCTGCAGGTGCCGACCTATCTGGTCGCGCTGTTCGGCAAATATGCCTGCTACGCCATCCTCGCGCTGTCGATCGATCTGATCTGGGGCTATTGTGGCATCCTCTCGCTCGGACACGGTGCCTTCTTCGCGCTGGGCGGCTATGCCATGGGCATGTACCTGATGCGCCAGATCGGCAGCCGTGGCGTCTATGGCAATCCGATTTTGCCGGACTTCATGGTGTTCCTGAACTATCCGAAACTGCCGTGGTACTGGCACGGTTTCGATATGTTCTGGTTCGCCGCGCTGATGGTGCTGCTGGTGCCGGGCCTGCTGGCGTTCTGCTTCGGCTGGCTGGCGTTCCGGTCGCGCGTCACCGGCGTCTATCTCTCGATCATCACCCAGGCGATGACCTACGCGCTGCTGCTCGCCTTCTTCCGCAACGATTTCGGCTTCGGCGGCAACAACGGCCTGACCGACTTCAAGGACATCCTCGGCTTCAACGTCCAGGCCGACGGCACCCGCGCCGCGCTGTTCATGCTGAGCTGCCTCGCGCTGATCCTGGCCTTCCTGATCTGTCGCGCGGTGGTGACGTCAAAACTCGGCAAGGTGCTGATCGCGGTGCGCGACGCCGAATCCCGTACCCGCTTCCTTGGCTACCGTGTCGAATCCTACAAGCTGTTCGTGTTCACGCTGTCGGCCTGCATGGCCGGCGTCGCCGGCGCGCTCTATGTGCCGCAGGTCGGCATCATCAACCCATCCGAATTCGCGCCGGGCAACTCCATCGAGGCCGTGATCTGGGTAGCCGTCGGCGGGCGCGGCACGCTGGTCGGTGCGGCGCTCGGCGCGGTGGTCGTCAACTACGCCAAAACCTTCTTCACGTCGGGCCCGCTGGCGCCGTACTGGCTGTTCATGCTGGGCGCGCTGTTCATCCTGGTGACGCTGCTGCTGCCGAAGGGCATCGTCGGCACCTTCACCGCCTGGCGGGAATCCCGGAAGGCCACCCAGGCTGCCAATGCCGAAAGCGCCGAGCTCGAAGACGGTGTCGGCGAAGCGAAGCCGGCGGAGTAAGCGCATGAGTGTCATGGAGGGAAGGACTACTTCCGCGCTGTTGTATCTCGACGGCGTGCACGTCTCGTTCGACGGCTTTCACGCCATCAACAATCTATCGCTGACGCTGGAGCCCGGCGAGATGCGCGCCATCATCGGCCCGAACGGCGCCGGCAAGACCACGATGATGGACATCATCACCGGCAAGACCAAGCCGGACGAGGGCATCGTGCTGTTCGACGGCATGACTGACCTGACGCGGTTGGACGAGACCCGCATCGCCGAACTCGGCATCGGCCGCAAGTTTCAGAAGCCGACGGTGTTCGAGAGCCAGACCATCGAGGACAATCTGCTGCTGGCGCTCAATGTCGATCACAGCGTCAAGGGCACGCTGTTCTGGCGCGGCAGCCGCGACGAGGCCGAGCGGATCGACCGCGTGCTGGAAACCATCCGGCTGACCGATGCTCGCAATAGACTGGCCGGCAGCCTGTCGCACGGCCAGAAGCAATGGCTCGAAATCGGCATGCTGCTGGCGCAGGATCCGAAACTGCTGCTGGTCGACGAGCCGGTCGCGGGCATGACCGACGTCGAGACGCACCAGACGGCGGAGCTGCTCAAGGAAATCAACAAGGAAAAGACGGTCATGGTCGTCGAGCACGACATGACCTTCGTGCGCGAACTCGGCGTCAAGGTCACCTGCCTGCACGAAGGCACGGTGCTGGCGGAAGGGACCATCGATCAGGTCTCCTCGAACGAGCGGGTGATCGAAGTGTATCTGGGGCGCTGATTCATGCTGAAGGTCGACAATATCAGCCTCTATTACGGCGCGGCGCAGGCGCTGCGCGGTGTCTCGCTGTCGGCCGAGCCGGGCAAGGTGACCTGCGTGCTCGGCCGCAACGGCGTCGGCAAGACGTCACTGCTGCGCGCCATGGTCGGGCAATATCCGATCTCGGGCGGTTCTATCGCGCTGGAAGGCCGTGACATCACCGGCCTGAAGCCGTACGAGCGCGCGCGGGCCGGCATCGGCTTCGTGCCGCAGGGCCGCGAGATCTTTCCGCTGCTGACGGTCGAGGAGAATCTGAAGACCGGCTTCGGGCCGCTCAAGCGCGAGGACCGCCACATCCCCGACGACGTGTTCTCGCTGTTTCCGGTGCTGAACACGATGCTGGGCCGGCGGGGCGGCGACCTCTCTGGCGGCCAGCAGCAGCAACTGGCGATCGGCCGCGCGCTGGTGATGCGGCCAAAGCTGCTGCTGCTGGACGAGCCGACCGAAGGCATCCAGCCCTCGATCATCAAGGACATCGGCCGCGCCATCACCTATCTGCGCAGCCTCGGCAACATGGCGATCGTGCTGGTCGAACAATATCTCGACTTTGCCTGCGAGCTCGGCGACAATTTCGCGGTGATGGACCGCGGCGCGGTGAAGTATGCCTGCGACCGCGAAAACCTCGATCCCGCCGAGATCAGCCGCCAAATGGCGCTGTAAGGCCGGTTCAGGCACTGCATTGGGGGACGGATGCCGACCGACAGCGCCCGCGCGAGCTCAGCGACGTTCGCAGCCAATCGCGCCCGGGGCGCGGTGCGGTTCGGTGTGCGGCTGCAGGACGGCGTCACGCGCCGCGGCGATTTGCACGAATCCGGTTCGCTGCGCGTGCGCTTTCCTTCGCCCGAGCAGGAGGGGCTGTCGGGGGTGTTCGTCAACACCGCAGGCGGCATTGCCGGCGGCGACCGTTTTGACATCGACATCGCGGTGGGCGAGGGCGCGAAGCTGACGCTGACCACGGCGGCGGCCGAAAAGGTTTATCGCGCGCCAGGCAATGCCGCCCAACTCTGCATTTCGCTCAAGGCGGAGCGCGGCGCGCATCTCGCATGGCTGCCGCAGGAAACCATCCTGTTCGACCGGGCGCGGATTCTCAGGCGCATCGATATCGACCTGGCCGAGGACGCCTCGCTGCTGCTGTGCGAAATCGTGGTGTTCGGCCGTGCGGCGATGGGCGAGAAGATGCTGCATGGCGAGTTCGTCGACCGCTGGCGGCTGCGCCGGGGCGGGCGTCTGGTGTTCGCGGAAAATGTCCGGCTCGATGGCGATATCGGCGAGAAGCTAGCGCGGCCGGCCGTTGCCAATGGTGGCGTCGCGATCGGCACGGCGCTGATCGTGCCCGGCGACGAGGCGGTCGTCGAGCGAATCCGCGAGGTATCCGAATCGTTTGGCGGCGAGGTCGGCATTTCCTGCTGGAATGGATTTGCAATGGCGCGTTTCTGTGCCCAAGATGCGGCGCGGCTTCGCACTGATATGATCGCCGTGCTTGGCCGCGCCAGCGGCGCAGCGTTACCGCGGCTGTGGCTCAACTAGACTAACCCACCAGAGTGCTCGCATGAATCTCTCCCCCCGCGAAAAGGACAAGCTCTTGATCTCGATGGCGGCCATGGTGGCGCGCCGCCGGCTGGAGCGCGGCGTCAAGCTCAACCATCCGGAAGCCGTGGCGATCATCTCCGACTTCATCGTCGAGGGCGCGCGCGACGGCCGCACCGTCGCCGAGCTGATGCAGTCAGGCGCCCAGGTCATCACCCGCGCGCAGTGCATGGACGGGATTCCGGAGATGATCCACGACATCCAGGTCGAGGCCACGTTTCCGGACGGGACGAAACTCGTCACCGTGCACGAACCGATCCGGTGAGGCGCGCAAATCTATCAATTTCGTCATGCCCGGGCTTGACCCGGGCATCCACGCCCTTCGAGCCCGGTGCCAAGACGTGGATGGCCGGGACAAGCCCGGCCATGACGCCGCGGTGTATTGCGAGGTAATAGCGATGATCCCCGGCGAACTCTTCATCAAGGACGGCGAGATCGAACTCAATGCCGGCCGCAAGACGGTGACGCTCACCGTCGCAAACAGCGGCGACCGGCCCATTCAAGTGGGTTCGCACTACCATTTCTTCGAAACCAACCCCGCGCTCAAATTCGACCGCAACAAAGCCCGCGGCATGCGCCTCGACATCGCCGCCGGCACCGCCGTCCGCTTCGAGCCCGGTCAGACCCGCGACGTGCAACTGGTTGCGCTCGCCGGCAAGCGCGTGGTCTACGGCTTCCGCGGCGACGTGCAGGGGAAGCTGTGATCCATAGTGAGGTGAGCACATTGGTTGGACTCCCTCCCCCCTTGCGGGGGAGGGTTGGGGAGAGGGGTATGCCGCACACTCCGGTGCATGAGATCCAGCGCAATCGCGCAAAAAGGATGAGGCGCGAGATGACGCGCGCCGAAACGCTGTTGTGGCGTCACCTCAAGGCAAAGCGGCTTGATGGACTCGGTTTTCGCCGGCAGGCTCCGATGGGGAACTACATAGCCGATTTTGTCTCGCATGCGTGCAAGCTGGTCGTCGAGGTTGACGGAGAGAGCCACGATTTCGAGGAACGTATTCGTCATGACGAACTACGCGACAAATGGTTTGAAGCGCGCGGCTATCGCGTGCTGCGCTTTACCGATGATGATGTCATGAAAAATCTCGAAGGTGTTGTTTTTTCAATTCTTGAGGCAGCGGAGCAAGCGGCACCCCTCTCCCTAACCCTCCCCCGCAAGGGGGGAGGGAACCCTTCCGCCGGTGCATCCCTGACTAGCGACGATAAGCCTCTCCCGGTTTCTGAACAGACCGAGGACAAGCCGTGATCCTCAGTGAGGTGAGCACGTTGGTTGGGCTCCCTCCCCCCTTGCGGGGGAGGGTTGGGGAGAGGGGTGAGCCGCACACTCCCATGCCTGCCGCTTTCCACCTGCCGCAAACAACCGCCGATCCGAAGCCCGGAGTCTGACATGTCCGTCAAAATCAAACGTTCCGTCTATGCCGACATGTTCGGGCCAACCACCGGCGATAAGGTGCGGCTGGCCGATACGGACCTCATCATCGAGGTCGAGAAGGATTTCACCACTTACGGCGAGGAGGTGAAGTTCGGCGGCGGCAAGGTGATCCGCGACGGCATGGGGCAGTCGCAGGCGACCAACAAGCAGGGCGCGGCGGATACCGTCATCACCAACGCGCTGATCGTCGATCATTGGGGCATCGTCAAGGCCGACGTCGCGATCAAGGAAGGGATGATCTCGGCGATCGGAAAGGCCGGCAATCCCGATATCCAGCCCGGCGTCACTATCGTCATCGGCCCGGGCACCGACGTCATCGCGGGCGAAGGAAAAATCCTCACCGCCGGCGGGTTCGACAGCCATATCCATTTCATCTGCCCGCAGCAGATCGAGCATGCGCTGATGTCGGGTGTCACCTCGATGCTCGGCGGCGGCACCGGGCCGTCGCACGGCACGTTCGCGACCACATGCACGCCCGGGCCGTGGCACATGGGGCGGATGATCCAGTCGTTCGACGCCTTCCCGGTCAATCTCGGCATCTCGGGCAAGGGAAACGCCGCGCGCCCGGCGGCGCTGGTCGAGATGATCAAGGCCGGCGCCTGCGCGCTGAAGCTGCACGAGGACTGGGGCACCACGCCGGCGGCGATCGACAACTGCCTCTCGGTCGCCGACGACTACGACATCCAGGTGATGCTGCATTCGGACACGCTGAACGAATCCGGTTTCGTCGAGGATACGGTCAAGGCCTTCAAGGGCCGCACCATCCACGCCTTTCACACCGAGGGCGCCGGCGGCGGGCACGCCCCGGATATCATAAAAATTGCCGGACTGAAGAACGTGCTGCCGTCGTCGACCAACCCGACGCGGCCGTTCACCCGCAACACCATCGACGAGCATCTGGACATGCTGATGGTGTGCCACCACCTCGATCCGTCGATCGCCGAAGATCTGGCGTTCGCGGAAAGCCGCATCCGCAAGGAGACGATCGCGGCCGAGGACATTCTGCACGATCTCGGCGCGCTCTCGATGATGTCGTCGGACTCGCAGGCGATGGGCCGGCTCGGCGAAGTCATCATCCGCACCTGGCAGACCGCCGACAAGATGAAGAAGCAGCGCGGCGCGCTGCCGGAAGACAAGGGCAACGACAACGACAATTTCCGCGTCAAGCGCTACATTGCCAAATACACCATCAACCCCTCGATCGCGCATGGCGTCTCGAAGCTGATCGGATCGGTGGAGAAGGGCAAGCTGGCGGATCTCGTACTGTGGTCGCCGGCGTTCTTCGGCGTCAAGCCGGACTGCATCATCAAGGGTGGCTCGATCGTGGCAGCGCCGATGGGCGATCCGAACGCCTCGATCCCGACGCCGCAGCCCGTGCACTACCAGCCGATGTTCGCGGCCTACGGCAAGTCGCTGACCGCGTCGTCCGTCGTGTTCACCTCGAAAGCGGCCATCACCGGCGGGCTGGCGCGCAAGCTCGGCATTTCAAAGAAGCTCTACCCGGTGAAAAACACCCGGGGCGGCATTTCCAAGAAGAGCATGATCCATAACGGCGCGACGCCCAAGATCGAGGTCGATGCCGAGACCTATGAGGTGCGCGCAGACGGCGAGCTTTTGACATGCGCGCCGGCGGAGGTGCTGCCGCTGGCACAGCGCTATTTCATGTTCTAAGGTCATGTCCGGAAATGAACAATACGAGTATCCGGGAGGACTTTGAGTGATTTACGTCGTTGCCACGCTGACCATCAAGCCCGAAACGCGCGCCGATTTCATCGCCGCCGCCACCGCCTGCATCGCCGAGACCCGCAAGGAGCCGGGCAATATCGCCTACGACCTGCATGAGAGCGTCACCGATCCGGCCAAGATGGTGTTCGTCGAGCAGTGGGAAAACGCCGAGGCGCTGGTGCCGCACCGGAGCATGGAGCACATGAAGACGTTTGGCCGTGTCGCCGTGAAATGCATGTCGGCGCCACCGAAGATCGAGATCATCACGCCCGAAAAGGTCGACGTCCGCTGATCAAGAGAAGTGCAGGGAGAACAATCCATGATCTACGTGATCGCGACCACGCCGATGAAGCCGGAGAACAAGGACGACTTCATCAAGCGCCATAAGGCCTGCATCGCCGAGACGCTGAAGGAGAAGGGCTGCATCTCGTATGAGGGTCATGTCAGCGTGAACGATCCCAACCTCTATGTGGTAGTGGAGCGCTGGGAGACCCGCGACGACCTCAACGCCCATGGCAAGGCGCCGCACATGAAGGTATGGCGGGAATATTCGGCGCAGATGAAGACCGCGCCGACGGTGATCGAGATCATCAGCGACGGCAAGGTGGAGAAATTCTGATCCATGTTGCGCGCGACGAAAGTCCTCGGCCAGCATCGCTGGGCGCAAGCCGCGGCCGATACCGTCGTGCTCGATTTCGACGACCGGCACCGGCGGCGGATGGCGATGACGGGAACGCGCGGGCTGGAATTCCTGCTCGACCTCGAAAACGCCGTTGCGCTGCGCGGCGGCGACGCGCTGGTGCTGGAGGACGGCCGGCTGATCGAGGTGGTGGCCGCGGCCGAACCGCTGCTTGAAATCCGCGGCGCCGATCCCCTGCATCTGGTTCGCGTCGCCTGGCACCTCGGTAACCGCCATCTGCCGACGCAGATCATGCCAAAGGGCCTGCGGATCCGGCGCGATCACGTCATCGAGGCGATGGTGAAGGGGCTCGGCGCGCGGGTCATCGAGATCGAGGCGCCGTTCGATCCGGAGGGCGGGGCCTATGCGGCGCCGGCCCACGATCACGCCGCGCATGATCACGGGCATCATCACCATCATGATGACCACCATCACCATGGCGACCACGGTCATCACCATCATCACGACGAACATTGCGACCACGACCACCACCACCACGATCATTCCCATGCTCATGACCGCAAGTGAGCCCGCGCCGGTTGACGCGGGCGGAATGAGCGCGGAAGAGGCGGCGGCGCTCTATCGCTTGATGACCTGGCTGTCGCCGTCCTTTCCGGTCGGCGCCTTTTCCTATTCCAGCGGCATCGAATGGGCTGTTGAGGCGGGTGATATCTCGGATGCCGCCTCGCTACGCGGCTGGCTCGCGACGATGCTCGGCGACGGTTCGGGCTTTTGCGATGCGGTGTTTCTGGCGCAGGCGCATCGCGCCGCGGCCGCGCGCGAGCACGCCGCGCTGCGCGAGATCGCCGAACTCGCCGCCGCCTTCGTGCCGTCGCGCGAACGCCAGCTCGAGACGACGACGCAGGGCCGTGCTTTTATCGACATCGCTCGCTCGGCCTGGGCCTCGAACGGGTTCGACGAGATGGTCGCCGCCTGTGATGGCGTGATCGTCTATCCCGTCGCCGTCGGCCTGGTCAGCGCGGCGCATGAGCTGAACGTCGCCCCGGTGCTGCACGCCTTCCTGCATGCCGTGGTGTCGAACTGGATTTCCGCCGGCGCTCGCCTGATCCCGCTTGGCCAGACCGACAGCCAGCGCATTCTCGCCGCGCTGGAGGCCGATGTCGCCGCCACCGCAACGCGCGCGCTCGCCGCGTCGCTCGACGATCTCGGCAGCGCCACGTTCCGCGCCGACTTGGCCAGCCTGCGGCACGAGACGCAATATACCAGGCTGTTCAGATCATGAAGCACGACCGCGCTATTCACCCGTCGTCCCTGCGAACGCAGGGACCCATAACCACCGGCCATGGCGGTTATCGACGGCGCTGGCTTTTCCGCTTCATCGAGAGATCACGCGGTATGGGTCCCTGCGTTCGCAGGGACGACAACAGAGAGAGTCCCGCACATGGCTAAATCCCACGGTCCGCTCCGCATCGGCGTCGGCGGCCCCGTCGGCTCCGGCAAGACCGCGCTGATGGACCTGCTCTGCAAGTCGATGCGCGAGCGCTACGACATCGCCGCGATCACCAACGACATCTACACCAAGTGGGACGCCGAGTTCCTGGTGCGCTCGGGCTCGCTGACGCCCGACCGCATCGCCGGCGTCGAGACCGGCGGCTGCCCGCACACGGCAATCCGCGAGGACGCCTCGATGAATCTGGCCGCGGTCGCTGACATGCGCGCGAAATTCCCCGATCTGGACCTGGTGCTGATCGAGTCCGGCGGCGACAATCTCGCCGCCACGTTTTCGCCCGAACTCGCCGACCTCACGATCTACGTCATCGACGTCGCCGCCGGAGACAAGATCCCGTCCAAGGGCGGCCCGGGCATCACGCGTTCCGACCTTCTGGTGATCAACAAGATCGACCTTGCCCCCCATGTCGGGGCGTCGCTGGAGAAGATGGAGACCGACGCCAAACGCATGCGCGGCGCGCGGCCGTTCGTGATGACCAACCTGAAAAAGAGCGAGGGGCTCGACCGGATCATCGGCTTCATCGAGGCCAAGGGAGGTCTGCGCCCGGCGGCCAGGGCAGGCTAGGGACGTCCAGCCCGCCGTCCGTCCTGCGATCGTGACGACGCGTTAACGCTAATGTCCGGTCCGCGGCACAGGGCTCGGATTTTTTCGCCGGCGGCGGGAACCGGATCCGCGCGTCCTGATTATCCATCTCTGGCCCCGCCATCAGCGTTAACGGCGGCCAGGTCGTTTACCTCGCTGCCAACCGGCCAGTTGCGTCCTGATGAACGCTCCGTCATATTCGCCGCGGTTGGCCTTCGCGCTATTGACAGATGACTCTGCCCCTGCAGAACCAGAGATGCGTTTGATACGTCTGCGCCAACATTTCATTTCCGAGTAAGCGAGTGGTTCGGCTGGGCTTCATCATCGGCTTCATCGCGCTGATCGGAGTTCTGCTCTCCGGTCTCGCGGCCTATCGCGTCCACGAACAGGAACTGGCGATCGACGGCATCGCGCTGTCGCGCGCCATCGATGTGCATGCCAGCCTGGTGCAGGACCGCCTGACCGAGCGCGAGCTGCTCGCGCGCGTCGCGTCCGGATTGTTTCGGACGCCTTCGGTGGTGAAGGCCAACATGCTGCAGCCGCTGCGCTCGGCGATCTACGCCTTCAAGACCGATTTCGTCACCGCGTTCTGGATTGCCCGGCTGAAGCCGGCCGACCTGGCAACGGCGCAGGCCGAGTTGAAGAGCGCCGGCTTCACCAACCCGACGATCCGCGACTTCGACGACAAGCCGCTCGACATCAAGGCAATCGACCACCCGCTCGACGTCCTGATGGACCTCGAACCCCGCAACGCGGACACGCTGGGCCTTCCGGGCCGCGCCTATGGCCGCCATTCCGTGATCCGGTCGATGCTGGCCAAGGCGGCGGAAACCGGCAAGCCGGTGGCGTCGGACCCGGTCCCGCTCTTGCGTCAGAACGGCCCGATCGGGCTCGTGCTGGCATCCGCGATCTCGAAAGAAGGCAGCAACGAGGTCGCCGGCTTTGTCACTTTTTCCTATGAGTTGTCGTCGCTGATGCTCACCAACGACGACCGCGCGCTGTTTTCGGTGGTGCTGAAGGACCCCGATGATTCCAGCGATGAATATGTCGCCAGCGACCAGGGCGCGATCTCGCTCCGCGCCGTCCGGGTCGGCGATCCGCCGCCATCGGTGGTGCGCACGGTCACGTTCGGCGGACGCGACTGGTCGCTCGGCTATTATGCCAAGAACAATGCAGCACAGCGTGCCTGGCAGACCGCGATCATCGTGGCGGCGATCGGCATCGCGCTTACCGGCATCGTCTGTGGCCTGTTCGGCTATGTCGCCTACAACAATCTGCGGCTCAGCCGCGAGATCCAGGTCCGCATCGGCTTCGAGCGGCGGCTGACCGCCGTGATCGACGAACTCAACCACCGGGTCAAGAACATCCTCGCCGTGATCCAGTCGATCGTGACGCGGACGCTGCGCCACGGCTCCGACATGGACGTGGCGCGCGAACTCCTGATCGGCCGCATCCATGCGATGTCCAACGTCGTGACGCTGCTTTCGGAAAGCCAGTGGCAGGGCGTCAAGCTCCGCGGCCTGTTCGAATCGCGCGCGATCCCGCATGCCGACCGCATTGCGGTCAGCGGCCCCGACATCGCCGTCAGCGCCCGCGCCGCGCAATCGCTGTCGCTGTTGTTCTTCGAACTGGCCTCGCATTCCGACGAAGGCCTGTCGCTGGTCGGCAAGCACCCGCACATCACGGCCAAATGGGAAGTCACCGGCGAGGAGCCGGACCAGATCTTTCAATTCCGCTGGGAGGAGTTCAACACCAGCGCGGCGACCCGGCGCGAAGATTCGGATTTCGGCCTGATCCTGCTCGACCGCGTCGCGCCCGAAGCGCTCGGCGGCACGGCAAAACGCTATTTCACCGATGTCAGTTACGTCTACGAACTCACGGCGCCGATGGTCACCGTCGTCGACATGACCGAGCGCGAACGCACCGATCAGATCTCGGCCCCCGTGCGCCCGGCGCGGTAGCGGCGCGCCAGCCGGACGTCACGCCGGCCGGACGTCACGCCAGGCGTCCTGATGTGGCCGCGCTCACCCTGCAATCCACTCCACAAAAAAGGGGCGGCCTCGCGAGGCCGCCCCTTTCCGCGTCATGTCATGAGGCGTCATCCACCATTGCCGCCGATCACCGCGCGCACGGTCTCGTCGGGCCCGAAATCCTCGGCGCCATCGACATAGAGCAACGCTGACAGTTTCGAGCGCGCGCGGTTGACGCGGCTCTTGATGGTGCCGACCGCGCAGCCACAGATCGCCGCCGCGTCCTCGTAGGAGAAGCCGGAGGCGCCGACCAGGATGAGCGCTTCGCGCTGGTCCTGCGGCAGCTTGTCGAGCGCGTGACGAAACTCCTCGAATTCCAGATGCGCGTTCTGCGCCGGCTGGGTCTTCAGGGTTTTGGCGTAATTGCCCTCGGCGTCCTCGACCTCGCGTCTCCGCTTCCGGTAGTCGGACCGGAACAGGTTGCGCAAAATCGTGAACAGCCATGCCGGCAGGTTGGAGCCCGGCTGAAACGAGTCGATGTTGGCGATGGCCCGCAGCAGCGTTTCTTGAACCAGGTCGTCCGCCCGATCGCCATTGCCGGAGAGCGAGATCGCGAACGCGCGCAGGCTGGGGACCGACGCCAAGATGTCGTCGCGGAGGGAGTCTGTGAGAGGCATCAGTCCCTCCCCTCGGTTTTTGCCGGATCTTCAATCTGGGCCGCCGCCGCCTCGGGCCCATCGAGCTTCTTGATCAGCTCGGCAAAGCGGTCCGGCACACCCTGCCGGACCACGTCGTCATACATGGCGCGCAGCTGGTGACCGATCCTCGACTGAATCTCGGCGTTGAGCCCGCCCTGCTTCTTTACTTCCTTCATGGTCTCATCCACGCTTCCCCGAGAGTTAATTCTCTGTATTTTCAAGAGGTTACCTCGAAATTGGGCCCTGGCCGCCGCGTTATAGGTCAAAAGCTAATGCGGATAACGGCCGATGGTTCCGAAATCCGGGAACTTTTTCTGGAACTTTTTGCTTTCCCGCGAGTAGTCGGGGGTGACAGGGGAGCCCGGGCTCCCCCCGCCGAAGCTAAATCGACGGCCCGCGGCGCTTTAACGGTTACCTCCGCGCGGCAGAGACCCTAAGTAGGTACTTATGGGCGCAGTTTTAAGGCCCAAGATAAAGGATGGAATGGGGATGTCCCGATCACAGCTCGTTGCCGAACATTTGCCGCTCTTGAGGCGCTATGCCCGTGCGCTGACCGGAAATCAGGCCTCGGGCGATGCCTATGTCGGGGCCATGCTGGAGGCCCTCCTGCAGGACTCGTCCCTGCTTGACGAAAAGCATGGGCCCCGCGCCGGCTTGTTCAAGCTTTTTACCCAGATCTGGAATTCGGTGTCGATCAACGACAACCCCGAGGTCACGACGCTGGCTCTGCCGCCGGAGCGAAGGTTGTCGAACATCACGCCGCTGCCGCGGCAGGCGTTCCTGCTGCTCTCGCTCGAAGGGTTTTCCGAGGAGGAGGTGGCTTTCATCCTCAATGTCGACATCCCCGAGACCCGCGCCCTGACGGACGCCGCCGGCCGCGAGATGGCGGCGGAAATCGCCACCGATGTTTTGATCATCGAGGACGAGACGTTCATCGCGATGGATCTCGAAAGCCTGGTGAAGAACCTCGGCCATAACGTGATCGGCGTCGCCCGCACCCATGCCGATGCGGTTGCGCTGGCCAAGAACAAGAAGCCCGGCCTGATCCTCGCCGACATCCAGCTCGCCGACGGCTCGTCGGGTCTCGACGCGGTCAATGAATTGCTGCGCGTGTTCGAGGTGCCTGTGGTGTTCATCACCGCCTATCCGGAGCGGTTTCTGACCGGCGAACGGCCCGAGCCGGCCTTCCTGATCTCGAAGCCGTTCCAGCCCGCGATGGTTTCGGCGGTCGCCAGCCAGGCGCTGTTCTTCCAGCGCAACTCGCGCAATCGCGCGCCGCGAACCGCCACCGGCTAGTTGTCGCGCGGTAGCGTGGGGTAAAGAACGATCCGGCGCGCTTCAATGGGCGCGCCGGATTTTTTTGGTGTGTAGCTGCGGCTTTGCCGTCGCGAGCGGGTTGATAGGCGGAATCCGGGAGTAGTGGTCGATGAGTGTCGGGCTGATCGGCCTGCTCGATGATATCGCGGCGATCGCCAAGGTCGCCGCGGCCTCGCTCGATGACGTGGCGGGCCAGGCCGCCAGGGCCGGCGCCAAGGCTGCCGGCGTCGTGATCGACGACACGGCGGTGACGCCCGCCTACGTGATCGGTTTCAAGCCCAGCCGCGAGCTTCCCATCGTCGGCAAGATCGCGGCAGGCTCGCTGCGCAACAAGCTCCTGTTCCTGCTGCCCGCGGCGCTGCTGCTGAGCTATTTCCTGCCCTGGACCATCACGCCGCTGCTGATGCTGGGTGGCGCCTATCTCTGTTACGAAGGGGTAGAGAAGGTCATCGGTGCCGTGATGCCGCACGGCGCGAAACGGCATGCGGCGCCGCCCGGCGCCGCGGCGCCGAATGCAAAATCGATCGAGGACGACAAGGTCGCGAGCGCGATCAAGACCGACTTCATCCTCTCCGCCGAGATCATGGCGATCACGCTGGCGGCGCTGCCCGCCGGCAGCCTCTGGAAACAGGCGCTGGTGCTGGCGCTTGTGGGCGCGGGCATCACCGCCGCGGTCTATGGCGTGGTCGCGCTGATCGTGAAGGCCGACGACGTCGGTCTGGCGCTGGCTTGCGGCACGACGCGTGTCGGCCGCGCGCTCGGCCGCGGCCTCGTGCGCGGCATGCCCGCGCTGCTGAACCTGCTGAGCGTGGTCGGCACCGCCGCCATGATCTGGGTCGGCGGCGGTATCGTCCTGCATGGGCTGGAGGCATATGGCCCGCCGGCCATTCAGCATGCCGTTCATGCGGTGGAGCAGGCGGCGGCCCGCCTTGTTCCCGCGGCGGCCGGATTGCTCTCATGGATCGCCGGCGCGGCGATCTCCGGCGTGGTCGGTCTCGTGGTGGGCGCGGCGACTGTGCCGTTGGTCGGCTTCGTGCTGGCGCCCGCCTTCGCCGTCGCCAAGAATTGGCGAAGGGGCTGAAGAAGCGTATGCCCCATCGCGGCTCAGGCGCGTTCCGGCGTCGAAGCACTGTGAAACAGGTCACGTTTCATTTTGCCGTCCGGGGATACCATCTTGCGCAGATTTATCGACTTCGCAGCCAGGTCCTCCCCCTGGCTCGGGCCACCAGCTTCGAGCGCTGGTCGGACTCCCGGCGCGCCCACGGCGCGCCGGATTTTTTTTTGCCATGCGCGCTGCGGGCAGGCGCGCCCGGCGCCGACAGACATCAGCGGCGATCCAAGACGCTGAGCACCTATCCCGCCCGTGGTAGCGGGCGCATTGCCGGTTGAACTGCTCCCTCCGCCCGCATAGGCTTTCCCCAGAAACGAAAAAAGCTACCGGAAACGCCTACATCCCATGCAGCCCGCCGAGCGGCTTGTCCCCACCCGCCGGGGCCTCATCATCGTTGCGACCATGGCGACCGCCTATGTCGCCAGTCATTTTTTCCGCGCCTCCAACGTCACCATCGGCCTCGATCTGATGCGCGACCTCGGCATCGGGCCGGAGGCGCTGGGCGCGCTCACCGGCGCGTTCTTCTTCGGCTTTGCCGCGATGCAGATCCCTTGCGGCTTCTTCTTTGACCGCTTCGGGCCGCGCTTGACCGTCGTCGGCATGCTGATGATCGCCGCGATCGGCGGCGCGATGTTTGCGCTGGCGCCGAACTGGCCGGTGCTCCTGACCGGCCGGGTGCTGATGGGCGCCGGCTGTGGCGTGATGCTGATCGGCAGCATGGTACTCATTTCGCGCTGGTTCGCACCGGACCGTTTTTCCACGTTGACCGCCGTCGTGCTGTCGATCGGCCTGCTCGGCAACCTCGCGGCCACCACGCCGCTGGCCTGGGCCGCGCAGGATGTCGGCTGGCGGCCGGCGTTCGGCGCCGTGGTCATCTTCATCGCGCTGGCGACGGTCGCGATTTTCCTCGTGGTGCGCGACGCGCCGCCCGGACATCCTTTCCTCTCGCGCAAGGCCGAGCCGTCTAGTGAGATGTTCGCCGGCATGCTCGAGGTGCTGCGCAATCCGCGCCTGAAGCCGATCATCACCATGAATTTCTGCAACTACGCCTGCACCTTCACGGTGCAGGGATTGTGGGGCGGCGCGTTCCTGCGCGAGGTGCATGGCCTCAGCCCGATCGCGGCCGGCAACGTGCTGCTCTGCGCGGTGGTCGCCTATCAGGCCGGCATGCTCACCTTTGGCCCGCTCGACCGCCGGCTCGACACGCGCAAATGGATCGCGATCGGCGGCACGCTGGTGATCGCCGGCCTGCTCGCGGTGCTGGCGCTGTTCGCGCAGCCGCCGCGATGGCTCCCGGTCGCCGCCATCATCGCGATGGGTTTCTTCTCGGCGTCCAGCACCATGGTGATGACGCACGGCCGCGGCATCTTCCCGGACCGGCTGATCGGCCGCGGCATCTCGACCATGAACACCGCGGTCATGCTCGGCGTCGCCTGCATGCAGACGTTGTCCGGGGTCATCATCGGCGCCTTCGAGACGCTGCCCGGCGGCGCCCGCACCGAGGACGCCTACCGCGCGCTGTTCGGCACGCTGACGCTGGTGCTGATCTCGGCGCTCGCGGTCTACAGCCGCTCGGACGATGTCAAGCCGAGCGAGGAGATGCGCGCGAGAGCCGCTTGAATCCTGATGGCCATGTGCCGGAGTTGCCGGCGCACCCGCGCGACGCTAGCGTGGTCGACACCAGCCCGCCCTGAGGAAATCCGAACAACATGCCCGTCACCATCGATTACTACCTGTCGCTCAACTCGCCATGGACCTATCTCGGCAGCGCGCGGTTCGCTGCGATCGCCGCCCGTCATGGCGCTGTTGTCAACGTCAAGCCGTGCAAGTTCGGTCCGATCTTCGAACAGACCGGCGGACTGCCGCTGCCGAAACGGTCGCCGCAGCGGCGCGCATACCGGATGACGGAGCTGAAGCGCTGGCGCGAGGCGCTGGATATTCCGATCCATCTCGAGCCAAAGCACTTTCCTTGCGACGACACGGCGGCGGTCCGCCTTGTCATCGCGGCAAGGCTGCAGGGCAAGGATGCGCACAGGCTGTCGCTGGAGTTGGGACGCGCGGTGTGGGAGCGCGAGGAGACGATCGCCGATCCGGCCGTGATGACGCTGGCGGCCGGACGCGCCGGTCTCGACACGACGGAGCTGCGGGCCGGCGGTCCTTCGGACGAAGAACTCGACGCGCTCTATGAAACCTACACGCAGGAGGCGCTGGCCGCGGGCGTGTTCGGCGCGCCGAGCTACGTGCTGCCGTCGGGAGAGATCTTCTGGGGGCAGGACCGGCTCGATCTGCTGGAGCGGGCGCTGACGCGGCTGGCCGGCTAAGCGGCTGGTACTGCGGCATTTCTCCCTGCCGCCCGAACCAATGATGCCGTTGGGCGTTACCTGCCCGCTGGTTATGGCGGGGGTCATGGACACCAAAGGTGGCGGCGAGGAGGATGGTTCCGGCGATCGGCGACGTGCCGCGGGCGCCGATCGGACGGCGGTTCTCGTCAGGCTCGGGGATTATATCCGGCTGATCCAGGACCCTGATGACCTTGCTTACGCCGCGGCCGAACTGCTGGGCCAGACCCTGCAGGTCAGCCGGGCGGGCTATGGTACCATCGACCACGCGGCGGAGACCATCCGCATCGAGCGCGACTGGAATGCACCGGGCATCACGAGCCTGGCCGGCCTCCTGCATTTCCGGGACTACGGCTCGTATATCGAGGATCTGAAGCGGGGCGAGCCGGTCATCTGCCCGGATGCCCGGCTCGACCCGCGCATGCAGGACCGCGCCGAGGCACTCGAAGCCATCTCCGCGCGCGCATTGATCAACGTTCCGATTTCCGAGCCGAACGGCGTCGTCGCCCTGCTGTACCTCAATCATGCCGTGCCGCGTCCTTGGTCATCCGACGACCTTGCGCTGATCAGCGAGGTGGCGGAGCGGACGCGCACCGCCGTGGAGCGACGCCGGGCGGAACGCGCCGTCCGCGACAACGAGGCGCGGCTGCTGTTTCTGGACGCGCTGGGCAGGCAGACGGCCAGCAGCCGGGACGCCGACACCGTCCTCGAAGTCACCACGCGCATGCTGGGCGAGTATCTCAGGGTATCCAACTGCGCCTATGCGGACATGGACGCCGACCAGGACGGCTTCACGATCCGTGGCGACTGGGCGGCGCCGGGCGCGATACATATCCTGGGACATTACAGCCTCGCCGCCTTCGGCAAACGCGCCGTGGCGGAGCTTGGCGCCGGCAAACCGCTGGTCATCCACGACAACCTCGCCGAGCTCGCACCGGAAGAAGCCGCGACGTTTCAGAACATCGGCATCGGCGCCACGATCTGCATGCCGCTGGTCAAGGAAGGCCGGCTGACGGCACTGATGGCCGTCCACCACCGGGAGCCGCATCGTTGGACGGCGGAAGAACAGGCCCTGCTCGCGGAAGTGACCGAACGGTCCTGGGCGCACATCGAGCGGGTCCGCTCGGACGAGACCGCGCGCGAGGCGGCCGAGCGCATGGATCTTGCCACGCGGGCATCGAATATCGGCACCTGGGACTACGACCCGGCCAACGATATCCTGCGCTGGGATGCGCGCTGCAAGGCGCTGTTTGGCCTGTCGCCCGATGCGCCGGTAACCTATCAGGATGCCTTCCTGCGCGGCCTGCATCCCGACGATCGCGAGCGGACCGACCGCGCGGTCTCGCAGGCGCTCAATCCGCTCTCGCCGCAATCCTACGACATCGAATACCGCACCATTGGCATCGAGGATGGCATCGAGCGCTGGATCGCAGCGACCGGCGAAGCGATCTTTGACCGGGGACGTGCGGTCCGTTTCGTCGGGACGGTGCTCGACATCAGCGCGCGCAAGAAGTCGGAACGGCAGCTCCAGATCCTCAACGACACCGGTGCCGCCGTCGCGCGCGAGCGCGATCTTGCGACCATCGTGCAGATCACGACCGACGCCGGCGTCGAGCTCAGCGGCGCGCGGTTCGGCGCCTTCTTCTACAACGTGGTCTCCGCGGAAGGCGAAAGCTACATGCTTTACGCGCTGTCCGGCGCACCGCGCTCGGCATTTGAAAAATTCCCGATGCCCCGTGCCACGGCGGTGTTCGAGCCGACGTTTCTCGGAACCGGCGTGGTGCGCTCGGGCGATATCCTGAAAGACCCCCGCTACGGCCGGAACGCGCCGCGCAAGGGCATGCCGGGGGGACATCTCCCGGTCCGCTCCTACCTCGCCGTCCCCGTCATCGCGCGGAGCGCAGAGGTGCTCGGCGGGCTGTTTTTCGGTCACGAAGAGACCGACAGGTTCGAGGCCGAGCACGAGGCCACGCTGCGCGGCATCGCCGGACAGGCCGCGACCGCCATTGAAAACGCGCGGCTGGTGCAGGAGCTGCAGAACCTCAATGCCGAACTGGAACAGCGCGTCGCCGACGAAATCGCCGAGCGTCTCAAGACCGAAGAGCAGTTGCGGCAGGCGCAGAAAATGGAGGCGGTAGGCCAGCTCACCGGCGGCATCGCACACGATTTCAACAACATGCTGGCGGTCACCATCGGCGGAATCAATCTCGCGCGCCGCAAGCTCGAAAACGGCGACACCGATGTCGGGCGTTTTCTCGACGGCGCGGTCGAGGGCGCCCAACGCGCCGCCACCTTGACGCAGCGGCTGCTCGCCTTCTCGCGCCAGCAGCCGCTCTCTCCCGAGGTCTTGAACCTCAACAAGATGATTTCAGGCATGAGCGATCTGCTCGACCGCGCGCTGGGCGAGACCATCAGGATCGAGTCGGTGCTGGCCGCCGGTCTCTGGCAGGTCCGTGCGGACGCGGCGCAACTGGAAAGCGCCCTGCTCAATCTGGCGGTCAACGCCCGGGACGCGATGCCGAAGGGGGGCAAGCTCACCATCGAGACGGCCAACGCCGCCATCGATGAGAGGTACGCGCATGGTTATTCGCTCACCGCCGGTCAATTCGTGCAGATCGCCGTCACCGACACCGGGATGGGCATGGAGCCGGACGTGGTGTCGAAGGCCTTCGATCCGTTTTTCACCACCAAGGAGGTGGGCAAGGGCACGGGGCTGGGTCTCAGCCAGGTCTATGGTTACGTGCGCCAGTCCGGCGGCCACGTGAAGATCTATTCCGAGCCCGGCGTCGGCACCACGGTCAAGATCTACCTGCCCCGCTACCACGGCGGCGATGCGATGGCGGAGGCCATCGCCGAACCCCCGCACGCGACCGGGGGCCGGCACTCCGAACTCATCCTGGTCGTGGAGGACGACGAGCGGGTTCGCGCCATGAGCGCCGAAACGCTGCGCGAACTCGGCTATTCGGTGATCGAGGCCAGCGGTGCGCAGGAAGCCATCCGCATCATCCAGGGCGGCGCGCGGCCCGACTTGCTGTTTACCGATGTGGTGATGCCGGAGATGTCGGGGAGCGAACTGGCAAAGCTGCTGCTCAAGTCGCGCCCCGGGATGAAGGTCCTCTTCACGACAGGCTACACCCGAAACGCCATCGTGCATAACGGCGTGCTGGATCCCGGCACCCATCTGCTCTCCAAGCCGTTCAATATCTCGGATCTCGCCGCCAAGGTGCGAAGCCTGCTCGACGATCAATGATGGGGCAGGGGGTCCTGCCGCGCAATGGCGAGGAAGATTCGCTTTAGGCAAAAAAGCAGGGCGCGAGCGGCATCACCACGCTCGCGCCCTGCATCGCCGGTCAATGGGGCAGGGGGAATAACCGGCTGTCGGAATGACTCCCGACGCCCAAAGTCGTTCCCGAAGGGTTAAAATATTTCTGTACACGGTTATGTGATCTGGATGAACCGGACCTCGTGTGGGGCCGCCCAAGTTGTGTCTGTGGTCGCCATGGGGCGAGGGACACATCATCATGTCGTATGTTTTGAACACCATTCTCGCCAGTCTCGCCGTCACCGCGACGGTCGGCGCCGCCCAACTCGCTTCCGGCCATGACCTGATCGGCGGTCGGGAAGCCGACGCCGTGGCGCCGGCCGGCGAAATCAACCGTGGCGCCAAGGCCGACCGTGATGCCCTCAAGACAGCGCCTGGCCTGACCGAGACGGTGACGATCCGCAGCGTAAATATGCCCGATACGTCGGTCGTATTGCGCGTTCCCGTGGCGCAAGTGCCCGCGAAGACCCGCCCGGAACCGGCGACCAGGCCCGCCGCTGGCAAGCGCGTGATTGCTTGCGAGCCTCCGGTAAGCGTGTTGACCGAAGTCGCCAAGCTGTTGCAACCCGGTCGCTGCGTCACCTGAACCGAACTTAGCCTGTCATCGGCGTTCCGTCCTGGGATGGGCGCCAACAACCTTTCATAGCCCAAGCCAAAACCTGCCAGCATAACGGCTACTCGCCCGGCGCCTCGCTTGCTTCACCCGCGCCGCCGCCACGGCTCACAAAATAGCCCAACGCCAGGCCGCCAACCGCGATGATCGGTATCAGCTTCTTGACACCGATGGCGCGGACCACCTGCAGGCCGGCGGCGACCAGCATCGGGTCGGCCAGCATCGTCTGTGCCGCGGACCTTGCCGTCCGCGTCGCCTGCTCGGCGCGCACCGCAGGCCGCCGCTTGCACGCCATGTAACTGCCGGCGGCGACCAGCGCGATGACGAAGAAGATGGCGGCGCCGGTGAGGCAGGCCTGCACCGGGCCGTAATTCTGCAGCACGAAGACAAAAGCCGCCGCGCAGAGAAACGCCGTAGTCACCAGGGACGCTCCCGCGGCGGCCGCCGCCAGCGACGTCAGCCGCAGCGCCGCGCTGGTCGAGTCCTTGAAGTCCTCGATCAATCTTTGAAACATGGGCAGGCCTCGATCCGCAAATCCGGGTCTCAAACGTCGTCGATCCAAAACCGGCAAGCGGGCGGACACCCAGCCCAACGCCGGTCGAAGTCGCCGCTCGCCGGGATGATCGTGGCCGGTTACCGCCGCCAGGTGAGGCCGATCAGGAAGCCGAGGCCGAGCGCGATGCCGACGGTGGCCAGCGGCCGTTCGGCGATGGCGTCCTCCAGCGTCTCGCCGACCGACGACGCGGCGTCATGGGCGGCATCCATCATCGCGCTGCCGCGCTCCGACATGTCGTCCACCGCCTGCTCGGCGTTGGAGCGGGCCTGTCGATAGCCACGCTGCGCCTGCCTGCTGGCGGTGCCGGCGAAGTTGTTGATGGCGTCGGTGATCTGTTCGGTCAGGGCTGCGATATCGTTCTTCACGGCGCTTACTTCCTTTTCGAGGCGTTCATGTTCCAGGTGTTGGCGGGCCTTGTCCGCGAAGCCTCTCGCGACGGCTTCGCCGTTGGACATCGGCATCGACGACTCCCGGTGCTGAAATGCAGGCGTGGAACAAACGCTGCGCCAGGATGGAAGTTCCATCGGCCTGACGGTTACCCCTCGGGCAATTGCGGCGCATCCGACGGCATCAGATGCTCTTTCACCACCAGCGCGACGATAAGGAGCGGGGACGACAGGAATGCGCCCATCGGGCCCCACAGCCAGGTCCAGAACGCCAGCGCGATGAACACGGCGAGCGCGTTCAGTGCCAGCCTGCGGCCGACGATCATCGGCGTGAGGAAATGGCCTTCCAGGAATGTCATGACCGAGAACAGCGCCGGCGCGATCAGTCCGGCCCCGATGCTCTGAAAGGCGACCTGGCCGACCACGATGAGCACGGCGAACATCGCGACCGGGCCGATGATCGGAATGAAATTCAACACTGCCGCCAACGCGCCGAGGCCGGCCGGGTTGGGCATGCCGGTGGCCGCGCAGATCAGCCCGGTGATGACGCCGACGCCGACATTGATCATCGTCACCATCAGCAGGTAGTTGCCGAGATGCTCCTCGATCTCGTTGAGCATGCGCAGCGTGCGCAATCGCGCCGTGCGCTCGGCGAACGTCATGATGAGTGCCCGACGCAGATCGCGCCAGCTCGCGATGAACAGGATCAGCGTCGCCACGAACAGCAGGAATTCGGCGAAGGTCGGCGACAGGAACTCCAGGGTCGGCGCCACCCAGTCGAGTTTCGGCAGATGGAAGGCCGTCGACAGCGTGTCGGAGCCGCCGATCATGCCTTGCAACTCCTGCCAGAGCGCCAGCGGCCGGTCGAACACATGCATCTTCTCTTTCAGCAGCGCGCCAAGTTCGGGCAGCTTGCTGCTCCATTCCACCGCCGGAGAGGCGATCAGGCCGATCATGAAGGCGACCCCGGCGCCGGCCGCCGTCACCAGCAGCACGGCGGCGAGCGGGCGCGGAATCCGGTAACGTTCGAGAAAGCCGGCGGCCGGCGACAGCATGGTGCCGACGATGAACGCCATCGTCATCGGCAGGAAGAACGCCTTGGCCAGATAGAGACCGGCGATGACGCAGATGACCAGCAGACCAACAAGCGCGATCGCGACCACTTCGGTACGGCGGATGACCGGCGGCAGTTCGCTCCTGCTGTCGGCGACCGGAAGACTTTCCTGGGTGGGAAACGCGCGCTCGCCAGGCAGCGGCTTTGTCGGCGAAGACCTTGCCGGCAGCGGCTTTGCATTCGACGACTTGGCGGGTGGAGGCTTGGTCGGAATGACGCTCACGATGCTCTCCTGCCCGAAGCGGCGGCGATGATGTCAACAGCGTCGCGGACCGGATTCCCAGCATAACGGCGCAGCGGGGCTTGGGTTCCCGCATGGATCCAAGCGCCCCGCAAGCTCATTGCTCACATGCCCCGGCGGTGCCCCGGAACTGCCGGCCTGCGGCCGCGTTTGTTGCAGCAGAGCATCCTGCGATGCGCATCTCTCAACGGGGCAGTCACATGACGCAGTTTTCCGTTTGTCGGCCTTCATCGCGCATCGCCGGCGCGTTTTTCCTCGTCAGCGCCGTGCTGCTGGCACCGCTGATGACGGCGGGTTCGGCGAACGCGCAGGCGCTTGGGTATGCGGCCGCCCAGCCAGACGACGACGCGGCCGACGAGGTGATCTCCCGGGACGAGAGCGCGACGCCCGAGCGGCTTCGCCGCGCCGTGGTGCCGTTCAGCACCCCGGAAGCGGCAGGCACCATCATCATCGATACCGGCAACACCACGCTCTACTACGTGCTCGGACAGGGCCGCGCGATCCGTTACGGCGTGGGCGTCGGCCGCGAGGGTTTTACATGGGCGGGCGTGCAAACCGTCAGCCGCAAGGCGGAATGGCCGGATTGGCATCCGCCGGCCGAGATGATCGCGCGCCAGCCCTATCTGCCGCGGTTCATGGCCGGCGGCCCGGGCAATCCGCTCGGTGCCCGTGCGATGTATCTCGGCAACAGCGTCTACCGTATTCACGGCACCAACGATCCCTCGACGATCGGCAAGTTCGTCTCGTCCGGGTGCATCCGTTTGACCAATGAGGACGTCACCGACCTGTTCAGCCGCGTCGAAGTCGGCGCCAAGGTCGTGGTGCTGCCGAAGCGCGCGCCAGTCATGGCGCGCGCGGGCGAGCGCGGGATCGCGCGTCCGGTAGCCGCCGGTTCGCGTCCGGTCGCGACGACGTCCGCAGGCCGGCAGGCCATGAATGCGACCGCGTCGCGGCTCAACTGACTGGACAGGTCCGGTGTTGCAAAGGAGCAGGTTGATGCGCTCGGGAAAGTTCGCAGCATCGGCGGCGGCCGCGCTGGTCGCAGTTTGCGCATGGGCGTCGGACGTGCATGCCCAGGACTTCTTTTCGCAATTCTTCAGCGGCGGGCCCGCCCGTCCGCGCCCGCAGCCCTATGTCTCGATGCCGTTCAGCGACGAGGGCCAGCCGGAAGTTCGCGTCTATACGCCGCGGCGCGAAGGCCGCGTGCGCTATGGCGGCAGCGAGGGACAGGCGTTTTGCGTGCGGACCTGCGACGGACGCTATTTTCCGGTCTCCGGCCCGGACAATGCGAGTCGCGCGGCGAGCTGCAGCAGTTTCTGTCCGGCGAGCGAGACCAAGGTGTTTTCCGGCAGCAGCATCGACGCCGCGACCGCCGACAACGGCAAATCCTATTCCGACCTGCCGAACGCGTTCCGCTTCCGCAATGAAATGGTCAGCGGCTGTACCTGCAACGGCAAGGACCAGATGGGGCTCGCGCCGGTCAAGATCGAGAACGACCCGACGCTGCGCAAGGGCGATATCGTCGCTGGCGAAAATGGCCTGCTGGTCGCCGGCCGCAGCGCCGATCGCCGTGGCGCGGAGGTGAACTTCTCGCCGGCTTCCGACAAGCTCGCCGCCAAATACAGCCGCCTGCCGGTGGTGGCGCGGGAGTGACGCCTGTCGTCATGGGCGGGCTTGACCCGGCCATGCGTCGTCCGCGTTGAATATCGCGAAAGCGGATGGATGCCCGGGTCAAGCCCGGGCATGACACAGGATCACGCCGCCCGGATCTTGCCCAGGAACTCGGTGACCTGACTGCCGAGCTGCTGGCTCTGCGTCTCCAGCGTTTGCGACGCCTGCCTGACGTCCTCGGCCGCGGACGCGGCAGCGTCAGCATCGGCCTTCACACCGTTGATGTTGTCCGACACGTTCCTTGTGCCTTGCGCGGCGAGCTGCGTGCTCCGCGTGATCTCCTGCGTGGCGGCGCCCTGCTGCTGCACGGCGGCGGCGATCGTGGTCGCGACCTCGTTGACCTCGCCGATGATGCCGCCAATGTTCTTGATGGCTTCGATGGCCTCGCCCGCGACCTTCTGGATGTCGGCGATCTGCTCGGAGATTTCCTCGGTCGCCTTCGCGGTCTGGCTCGCCAGCGATTTGACTTCGGAGGCGACCACCGCGAAGCCGCGGCCGGCCTCGCCGGCGCGCGCGGCCTCGATCGTGGCGTTGAGCGCGAGCAGATTGGTCTGTGCGGCGATGGTGTTGATCAGGCCGACCACTTCGCCGATCCGGCCTGCCGACTGGGCGAGGCCCTGAACCGTGCCGTCGGTGTTGCGGGCCTCGCTGACCGCGCGGCTGGCGATCCCGGCGGCATGCGATGCCTGCTGGCTGATATCGGTGATCGAGGAACTGAGTTGCTGGGAAGCCGCGGCGACTGTATCGACGCTGGCCGAGGCCTCGCTGGAAGCCCTTTCGGCGACCTCGACGCGCTCATTGGTCTGGCGCGAAATCGTCGACAGGCCGGACGAGGTGGTCCGCATCTGGCCGGAGGCGTCGCCGAGCTGATTGAGCGTCTGCCGCACCATGCTTTCGAATTCGCCGATATAGCTGTCGATCGCCTGCTGTCGGGCTGCCGCGCCGGCGTTGCGTTCGCGCTCCTGCGCCTCGATGCGAACCTTGTCGGTCGCTTGCTGCTTGAAGGTCTCCAGCGCGCCGGCCAGCGCGCCGATTTCGTCCTGGCGCGCGGTGCTGCCGGTATCGACATGGAGGTCGCCGGCCGCCACCTTGAGCATGGCGTCGCGCATCGTATGCAGCGGCGTGATCACGCGGCGGGCGACCAGCATCTGGGCACCGAAGGCGAGCCCGAGCGCGCCGACCAGCAGCACGAGTTGCGTCAGCAGCGAGCGCTGGGCGTCGGCGTGCAGATGAACCGCGCGATCCTTTGCGGCGTCGAGCGCGGCTTCGGCAACGGCAACGGCCGCTCCGAGCCGCCCGACGGTGACCGGGGTCCACTGATTGGAGGTCATTTCGGGCTTCTCGCCGGCCGCGACCTGCTTCAGCAGTTTCTCGCGCAAGGTGACATAAGTCGGCTCGAAATAGGCGGTCTTGGTCGCGGCCATCGCGCTTGAGATCGCCGGCGGCAATTGCATGCCGGCCGCGGTCAGTTCCAGGGCATTCCATGCCGCCTCGGCGCCGCCGGTGAACTTGGTGAAGGCGACCATGGTTTCCGGCGAAACCTTGTTGACGCCAAGCGCGGTGGAGACGATCAGTGAGGCTTCGCCGCCGGTATTGCGCAGCAGCCAGGCGATCTGTTTGATCGCCAGCAACTGGTCGATTGTGGCGTCCTGGTGGTTGACGGCGGCCGCGAGCGCGCCCGACAGCTTGTCGAGCGTCGAAAGCATCGCGCCCGTGGCTTCCATGTACTCCTTGACCAGCGTAGGCCGGCGATCCGCCTTCGGCTTGGCCATCGCTTCCCAGAATTCCTTCTGCAGCGCCCTCATCGTCTTGAACAGCCGGTCGAACTCCGGCACCAGCGTGGCCTGTTGCCCGAATTCGATGCTGCCGAGCAGGCCGAGCGCGCTATTCATCGCCGGCATTTCGGTGTCGCGGATGTTGCGCAGGTATTTCTCGATCTCGGCGTCCATCGGAGCGTCGCCGTTGAGCAACCGGCTCGTCGTCGAACGGTCCGTGCGCAGGTTATGCATGGCCTTGAACATGTTGGCGGACGCGTCCGCGATCGAAGCCATACGGTTCGCCGTCTGCAGGCGGCCCCAGGCATCCCAGGCATTGAGCGAGAATCCGATCACCACCGACAGCGAGGTGACCAGGATGACGATCTTTAGCAGCGCGGATACGGTCAGACGATTCAACATGATGTTTCCTTTGGAGCTGCGCGCATCCAGAAGGAAAACCGTAAAGACTTGGACAGCATCGCCAACCGTACTAATACGGACACCTAATCGTATGATCTTGCGAATGAATTTCTGATTTCAAACCGCCGGTTCCGATTTCGGGAACTTTGCCGGGCCGGCGCGGTTCTAACTCCATCTCGGACGTCAATCAGGCGTCGCAAGCAAAGGGGCCCCCCGTGTCGGTACTCATCGGTATTCTGATCACCTTCCTCGTCATCTTCCTGGTGCTCTATCTGATCAACATGCTGCCGCTGGACGGTCGCGCCAAGCAGATTGCCCGGGTGGTCGTCATCATCATCGGCATCATTTCGCTGCTGAAATATCTGGCGGTGTTCTGAGCGCCGTCCGGGGCGGAAGCACATCGCACCGGCCTTCGTGCCACAAAAAAAGCCCCGGCCGATGCCGGGGCTTTTGCAGTCTGCAAAGGTCACTTCAAGGTGCCGAACCAGTCGTCCACGTCCTTGCGGATCTGATCCTTGGCAAAGCCGTAGCGCTGCTGCAGCTTGCCTTCGAGCTGCTCGCGGCGGCCCTCGATGACGTTGAGATCGTCATCGGTGAGCTTGCCCCATTTCTCCTTCGCGGCTCCCTTGAACTGCTTCCAGTTGCCTTCAACCCGGTTCCAATCCATGTCCATCTCCCTGTTTGAGATGAACCATCAACTTGGAACCGCCGCGGGCGTTCCCGCGCCGCGGCGTCCTGAACTGCGGCATCGTGACATGACCGCGGATCAGCCCGCCGCCTTGGCCTCGCGGCGGCGCGCGGTGAGGATGTATTCGGTATACCCGTTCGGCTGTTCACGGCCCTTGAAGATCAGGTCGCAGGCGGCCTGGAACGCGACGCCGTCGAACGACGGCGCCATCGGCTTGTAGAGCGGATCGCCCGCGTTCTGCTTGTCGACCACCACGGCCATGCGCTTCAGCGACTCCATCACCTGATCCTTGCTGACGACGCCATGCGCCAGCCAATTCGCCAGATGCTGGCTGGAGATGCGCAGCGTCGCGCGGTCTTCCATCAGGCCGACGTCGTGGATGTCGGGCACTTTCGAGCAGCCGACGCCCTGGTCGATCCAGCGCACGACATAGCCCAGGATGCCCTGGCAGTTGTTGTCGATCTCCTGCTTGACGTCGTCGGGCGCCCAGTTCGATTGCGACACCGGGATGGTGAGGATGTCGGAGAGCTTTGCGCGCTGGCCGCCCTTGGCGAGCTCCTGCTGGCGCGCGATCACGTTGACCTGGTGATAATGCAGCGCGTGCAGCGTGGCGGCGGTCGGCGAGGGCACCCAGGCGGTGGTCGCGCCGGCCGAGGGGTGGCCGATCTTTTGGCTCAGCATGTCCGCCATCTTGTCGGGCGCCGCCCACATGCCCTTGCCGATCTGGGCGTGGCCGGGCAAGCCGTCGATCAGGCCCATGTCGACGTTCCAGTCCTCATAGGCCTTGATCCAGGGCTGCGCCTTCATGTCGTTCTTGCGAATCATCGGGCCCGCTTCCATCGACGTATGGATCTCGTCGCCGGTGCGGTCGAGGAAGCCGGTGTTGATGAAGCAGATGCGCTTCGACGCATTCTGGATGCAGGCCTTGAGGTTCACCGTGGTGCGGCGCTCCTCGTCCATGATGCCGACCTTCATGGTGTTTTCCGGCAGGCCGAGAAGTTTCTCGACATCGCCGAACAGTTCGCAGGTCAGCGCCACCTCGTCCGGGCCGTGCATCTTCGGCTTCACGATATAGACCGAGCCGGTGCGGCTGTTCTTCGTTTTCGACGAACCCTTGAGATCGTGGATCGCGAGCAGGCCGGCGACGGCGGCGTCGAGCAGGCCTTCCGGAATCTCCTCGCCCTTCTCGTCGAGCACGGCGTCGGTGAACATGTGATGGCCGACATTGCGCATCAGCAGCAGGCTGCGGCCATGCAGCGTCAGCTCCTTGCCGTCGGGCGTCTGGTAGACGCGGTCGGCGTTGAGCGAGCGCGTCATGGTCTTGCCGCCCTTCTCGAAATCGGCGGAGAGTGTGCCGTTCATCAGGCCGAGCGTGTTGCGATAGACCAGCACCTTGTCCTCGGCGTCGACGGCGGCGACCGAGTCTTCCATGTCCAGAATGGTCGAGACCGCCGATTCCAGGATCATGTCGGCAACGCCGGCCGGATCGTCCTTGCCGATGACATGGCTGCGGTCGATCTTGACGTCGACATGCATGCCGTTGTTGACCAGCAGGATCGAGGTCGGCGACGCGGCATCGCCCTGGAAGCCGGCGAACTGCGACGCATTCTTCAGCGCGGTGGCATTGCCGCTCTTCAGCTTCGCGGAAAGCTGGCCCGCGATCACGCTGTAGGCCGTCACGTCGGTGTGGCTGCCGGTCGCCAGCGGCGCGGCGGCGTCGAGGAAGGCTTTTGCCTTGGCGATCACCTTGTCGCCGCGCGCCTTGTCAAACCCCTTGCCGGTTTCGCTCGGATCATGCGGGATCGCGTCGGTGCCGTAGAAGGCGTCGTAGAGCGAGCCCCAGCGCGCGTTCGCGGCGTTCAGTGCGTAGCGGGCGTTAGTCAGCGGCACCACCAGCTGCGGCCCGCAGATCTTGCCGATTTCCTCGTCGACGTTCGCGGTCTCGACCTTGTGCGTGGCCGGCTCGGGGAGCAGGTAGCCGATCTCCTTGAGGAACGCGGTATAGGCGTTCAGGTCGAACGCCTTGCCCTTGTGGGCGCGGTGCCAGTCGTCGATCTTGGCCTGCAGCGCATCGCGAAAGGCGAGCAACTCGCGGTTCTTCGGCCCCAGCTTCTTGATGATCGCGGCGACGCCGGCCCAGAACGCATCGGGCGAAATCCCGGTTTGGGGCGCCGCCTCCTTGGCGATGAAATCGAACAGGACAGGGGCGATCTTCAATCCGTGGGCATCGACACGATTCATGACGGGCTTTCTCGATGGAAATTGGCGTTGAAAGCTGCGTTTTGGAACAAAGCAGCAAAAAACGCGCCAAAAAGGGCGGCGCTCGCCGTCCTTTTAGCCATAAAGCCGGGGCGATGAGAAGTGCCTAAAAGGGCTCGGATATTCGTCATTCTTCGTCATTCCGGGGGCGCGCCCCTTGGCGCGAACCCGCAATCCATCTCGCGGCATCGCTCTCCGTCATGCCCGGGCTTGTCCCGGGCATCCACGTATTCTTGTCGGCGCGAAGGACGTGGATGGCCGGGACAAGCCCGGCCATGATGTGAATAGGTTGGCAGGCTGCGGCCGCTAAATATTCGCCGCCAGATCCGCCACTTCGTCGAACAACACGCCGGTTTCGGCCAGCATCCGTTCGATCTCGTCGGTCGCATCCGAGACCGTCTTGGTCGAGGTGTCGATCCGCAATTCGCATTCGGCCGGCGGCTGGTAGTCGTTGGTGATGCCGGTGAACGAGGGCAGTGCGCCGGCGCGGGCCTTGGCGTAGTGGCCTTTCGGGTCGCGGCTCTCGCAGACTTCGGCGGGGGCGGCTACGTAGATTTCGCGGAACGCGGTGTCGGCGATGCGGCGGGCGGCGGCGCGGTCGTCCGCCGACGGCGACACCGCGGCGACGATGGCGATGTGGCCGTTGCGCGCCAGGTGGGTGGCGACTTCCGCCAGCCGGCGGATGTTTTCGCTGCGATCCTGTACCGAGAAACCGAGGTCGTTGTTGAGGCCGGCGCGCAGCGTGTCGCCGTCGAGCAGGATCGGCGAGCCGCCGCGCGAGAACAGCCGCCGCTCCAGCGCGCGGGCGAGCGTCGACTTGCCTGAACCCGGCAATCCCGTCAGCCAGACCACCGCGCCGTTGTGGCGATAGCGCGCCGATCGCTCCTCGGGACGCAGCGCGGATTCGACCGGCACGATGTCGACCGGGACGGCGCGCTGTCCGGCGTCGACCGACAGCACGAGACCGCCGCCGGCGATGCGGCCGTTGACCTCGATCACCAGCCGCCCGGTGCGCGGATTGTCCTGGCACGGATCGGCCGCGATCGGTTGCGCCAGCGAGATGTCGATCTCGCCGACATGGTTGCGTGCGATCGCCGTCGTCTCCTCGTTGGAGAGTTCGCCCGGATCGACCGCCTTTTCGATCGCGACGACGCTGGCGCGGCTTTCCCGGGTTCCGAGGCGGATGAGGATCTGGTCGCCCTTCGACAGCGGCTTGTCGTGCAGCCAGAAGATCCGGGCGCGCATCCGCCGCGTGTCGCGCGGCGTGGCGCCGGCATGCGCGATGACATCGCCGCGCTCGACGAACAATTCACGGTCCAGCGTAATGCCGACCGAACGGCCGGCGCCATGGGGCCCTGCGAGCGGCGTCACCGGCCAGCTTTCCACCGTCTTGATTTTCGCGATCTTGCCGGCGGGCATGATGACGATCTCGTCGCCAGCCTTGAGATGCCCGGACTCGATGCGGCCCGCCACGATCCGGCGGTCGTCGAACTTGTAGATCGCCTGCACCGGCAGCCGCAGCGCCAGTTGCTCCAGCGGCCGCGCCGGCTCCAGCGCGTCGATCGCCTCCACCACGGTCGGCCCCTGGTACCAGCCGATCCGCGCCGTGTGTTCGGCGACGCCGTCGCCGTCGCGCGCCGAAATCGGAATCACCGCGGTCGGCGTCACGCCGAGCCCGGTCAGGTGCGCCGAAATCTCGTCGCTGATTTCCTTGAAGCGCTCGCTGCCGAAATCGACGCGGTCCATCTTGTTGACGACGACGGCGACCTGTTTGATCCCCAGCAGATGCAGCAGATAGCCGTGTCGCCTTGTCTGGTCGCGCACGCCCTCCAGCGCGTCGATGATCAGGACCGCGCCGTCGGCCTGCGAGGCGCCGGTGATCATGTTGCGGAGGAATTCGGCGTGGCCGGGCGCGTCGATCAGCACGACGTCGCGCGAGCGGGTACGGAAGCGGATCTGCGTGGTGTCGATGGTGATGCCCTGGTCGCGTTCGGTCTGCAGCGCATCGAGCAGGAACGACCATTCGAACGGCATGCCGCGTCGTGCGCTGACTTCCTTCAGCATCTCGAGCTTGCCCTCGGGCAGGCTGCCGGTCTCGTGCAGCAGGCGCCCGACCAGAGTGGACTTTCCGTGATCGACATGGCCGACGATGACTATGCGGACCTGCGGGCGCGTGGTGCCATTTGGCATCGAGGTGTCGCCGATCGGCGCGGTGGGGGCGCTGGCGGGAAGGATCATGTTCATCGTGACGCTCACACCGATTGTCCGTCAGAGATAGCCGGCGACACGCAGCCGCTCGAAGGCGTCTTCGGTCTCATGGTCCAGCGCGCGCCCGGCGCGCTCCGGCACCTTGGTGCCGTCGAGTTCGATCAGGATTTCATCGATGCTCGCGGCGGTGGACGCCACCGGGAAGGTGATGTCGGAATCGCCCAGCGAACGATAGCGCTTGCCGTTCTTTGCCAGATACAGCGGAATGATCGGAATATTCTCGCGCTTGGTGTAGGCCCAGATGTCGGCCTCGGTCCAGTGCAGGATCGGGTGCACGCGCAGATGCGCGCCTGGCGGCACCGAGGCGTTGAACTGGTCCCAGAATTCCGGCGGCTGGTCGCGCACGTCCCAGCCGCCTTCCAGTCCGCGGGGCGAGAACACGCGCTCCTTGGCGCGCGTCGCCTCTTCGTCGCGGCGGATGCCCGCGATCAGTCCGTCAAAGCCGTATTTGTTGAGCGCCCACTTCAATCCTTCCGTCTTGCGCGCGGCGGAGCGCGCGGCCGGCGGCAGCGTGGGATCGACGGCGTCGATCGGCGGGCAAGGCTCAACCCGCAGATCAAGGTCCCATTCCTTGCCGAAGCGGTCGCGGAACGCATACATCTCCGGAAACTTCTTGCCGGTGTCGACATGCAGCGCCGGGAACGGCACGCGGCCGAAAAAGGCCTTGCGCGCCAGCCAGATCATCACGTTGGAGTCCTTGCCCAGCGACCACAGCAGCGCCAGTTTCTTGAGCCGCGCAAAGGCCTCGCGCAGGATGTAGATGCTCTGCGCCTCGAGCTCGTCGAGGTGGTCCATCGAAGGCGGCGGCGGGGTTTCGCCGGGCCGGTTTTTCGCGCCGGCCGACGCGCTGCGCAAGGCTGCCGGTTGCAACCCGTCACCGCCGGATTCATTGTTGAGAAGATGCATCTCTGCGCCTTGGACTTGGAAGCGGAAAAATTCTAAAGTTGCGCCGCAATAGAGAAGAAATAATTTTCTATTTATGGCCCTTGATCGAGACATAAATAGAAAATAATTTCAGTCAACCCCCTCGTTGGGGGAAAGCGAGTGTCGGATGCGCTACCTGCCAGTCTTCCTGGATATGCAAAGCGGCAAGGTGCTGATCGTTGGAGCGGGCGAACTCGTGCGCGCCAAGCTGCGGCTGCTGGCGGCTGCGGGCGCCCAGGTCCGTTGGTATGCCACCGACGGCAATCATGATCTCGCAGGTCTTGCAGCAGATGATGCTGCGCGGATCGAACGGGCCGAGGGTGATCCGCTCTCGGCCGATCTCTCCGGAATCATCGCGGTGCTCTGCGCCGGCGCCGGCGAGATCGGTGTCGCCATGTCGGAGCGGGCAAGGGCGGTCGGACTGCCCGTCAATGTGATGGACGACCTTGCGCATTCGACCTTCATCTTTCCCGCGATCGTCGATCGCGGCGACGTCGTCGTCGCCGTCGGAACCGGCGGCATGTCGCCGGTGGTCGCGCGCCGCGTCCGCGAGCAGATCGAAGCGGTACTGCCGGCGCGGATCGGCGATCTCGCCAGCTTCATCGGGCGCTTTCGCAAGTCGATCAATGCCCGCATCGCCGAGTTTCCCTTGCGCCGTCGTTTCTGGGAGCGCGTGGTCGACGGCCCGATCGGTGCGCTGGTGCTCGCCGGCCGCAATGGCGACGCGGAGCAGGCGTTGAAGGGCATCGCTGATCCCGCAGCCTTCGCCGGTGCGTCCGACGAGGGCCGCGCCGAAGGCAGGGTGACGCTGGTCGGGGCCGGACCCGGCGATCCCGACCTGCTCACCGTCAAGGCGCTTCGCGCGCTGCAGGATGCCGACGTCGTCTTCTATGATGAACTGGTATCGCCGGAAATTCTCGATCGCATCCGCCGCGACGCCTCGCGCATTTCGGTCGGCCGCCGCCTCGGCAAGCCCGGCATCGGACAGGATGCGACCAACCAATTGCTGATCGCGGCCGCGAAAGCCGGCCAGCGCGCGGTGCGGCTGAAGGGCGGCGATCCCTTCATCTTCGGCCGCGGCGGCGAGGAGATCGAAGCGTTGCGCGCCGCCGGCGTCGCCTATTCGGTGGTGCCCGGCATCACCGCGGGCCTCGGCGCGGCCGCACATTTCGAAGCGCCGCTGACCTACCGGCACGAGGCGTTGCGCATCACTTTCCTCACGGCCCACAAGGCAAGGGACGCCGAGGCGGTCGACTGGTCGGCGCTGACCGACGGCAAGATGACCATCGTGGTCTACATGGGCATGACGGCGGCGCCGTCGGTCCGCGCCGGCCTGCTCGCCGCCGGCCGATCGTCGCGGACGCCGGTCGGCATCTTCGCCCGCGTGACGCGGCCCGACGCGCAGGCCGTGGTGGGGACGCTCGAAGAGCTTCCTGCGCTGGTCGACAAAATCGATGGCGGTCCCGCCATTCTCATCATCGGCGACGTCGTCGCGCATTCCGCGCCATGGCGCGAGGCCAACACCGATCACATCATCTCCAAACTGCTGGATGCCGCTGAATGACCTCTCCGCTTCAACAAAAGATCAAGATCGCCGGTCCCTCGATCGTCACCGCCAACCGCACCTCGGACGGCATCGTGATCTATCGCACCGCGCAGCAGGGCTGGTCGGCGAACCTGTCGGACGCCGCGATCGTGCGCACCTCGGACGAGGCGCGGGCGCTGCTCAACGAGGCCAACGCCGACGATGTCGGTGCGATCGGCGCCTATATCGCGCCGGTGCAGATCAAGGACGGCGGCGAGGTCAATCCAGGAAACCTGCGCGAACTGATCCGCTCGAAGGGTCTGACCATCGACCTGCTTCCGGCTTGAGGCTGATTCACCATGTATGCTTATGACGAACTCGACCGCACGCTGATCAACGAACGCGTGTCTGAATTCCGCGACCAGGTCCGGCGCCGGCTCTCCGGCGAGCTCACCGAGGACGAATTCAAGATGCTGCGGCTGCAGAACGGCGTCTATCTGCAGCTGCACGCCTACATGTTCCGCGTCGCCATTCCCTACGGCACGCTGTCGTCGAAGCAGCTCCGGGCGTTGGCCCGCGTCGCGCGCCGCTACGACCGCGGCTACGGCCACTTCACCACGCGGCAGAACATCCAGTTCAACTGGATCAAGCTGTCCGATCTGCCCGACGCGCTGGCCGACCTTGCCGACGTCGGCATCCATGCGATGCAGACTTCCGGCAACAACATGCGCAACGTCACCTCCGACCAGTGGGCCGGCGTCGCGCCGGGCGAGGTTGAGGATCCCCGCATCTGGTCGGAAATCCTGCGCCAGCACACCACGCTGCATCCCGAATTCTCGTTCCTGCCGCGCAAGTTCAAGATCGCGATCACGGCGTCCGAGCACGACCGCGCCGCGATCAAGGTTCACGACATCGGGCTTCGGCTGCACAAGAATGCCGACGGCGAAACCGGCTTCGAGGTGCTGGTCGGCGGCGGCCTCGGCCGCACGCCGTTCATCGCCAAGACGATCAAGCCGTTCGTCGCGGGCCGCGACATCCTGAGCTATGTCGAGGCGATCCTGCGCGTCTACAACCAGTACGGCCGACGCGACAACATCTACAAGGCCCGCATCAAGATCCTGGTCCACGAACTCGGCATCGAGAAATTTGCGCGCGAGGTCGAGGCGGAGTGGAAGCAGATGGACGGCGGCGGGCTGACGCTCGATCATTCCGTCATCGAAGATGTGCGCTCGCGCTTTTCCTATCCGGCTTATGAAAAGCTGCCGCACATGCCGGACGAGCTGAAGCAGGCCGCCGCCGATCCGCTGTTCGAGCGCTGGCGCAAGAACTCGGTGGCGCCGCACAAGGTGCAAGGCTATTCGATCGTGACGCTGTCGCTGAAGCCCGTGGGCGGCCCGCCCGGCGATGCCACCGCCGACCAGATGGACGCGATCGCCGATCTCGCCGACAAATATTCGTTCGGTGAAATCCGCGTCGGCCATGAGCAGAATCTGGCACTGCCGCACGTCGCCAAGCGCGATCTGCCGAAATTGTGGCGGGCGCTGGACCGCCTGGGGCTGGCAACGCCGAACGTCAACCTCGTCACCGACATCATCGCCTGCCCGGGGCTGGATTACTGCTCGCTGGCCAATGCGCGCTCGATCCCGATCGCGCAGGAACTGACCAGGCGCTTCGCCAATCATGACACCGCCGAGATGATCGGCCGGCTGCACATCAACATCTCCGGCTGCATCAATGCCTGCGGCCATCACCATGTCGGCCATATCGGCATTCTCGGCGTCGAGAAGAACGGCGAGGAATTCTACCAGATCACGATCGGCGGCCGGGCCGACGAGGACGCGCAGATGGGCGTGCTGATCGGTCCCGCCGTTCCCTATGCGGAAGTCGCCGATGTCATCGAAGACATCGTCGAAGCCTATCTCGCCCTGCGCGACCGGCCCGAGGAACTATTCGTGGACACGGTCAAGCGCCTGGGCGTCGAGCGATTCAAGGAGCGGGTCTATGCCACTCGTTAAGAACGCAAGAATAACGACGGACCCGTTCGTCCATGTCGCCGATGGCGCGGAGTTGCCGGGGGACGGCGACATCCTGGTTTCCGCGCAGCGTTTTCTGGAAGATCCCGAAGCGTTGCTGAAACGCGCAGGCAAGGTCGGCGTGATCTGGCCGAACAACCGCTCGGTCGACGATCTGGTGCCGCATCTCAGCCGCCTTGCCGCGGTGGCGCTGGTGTTCCCGTCGTTTCGCGATGGCCGCGCCTACAGCCAGGCCCGTCTGCTGCGCGAACGGCACGGCTATGACGGCGAGTTGCGCGCCACCGGGCAGGTGCTGCGCGACCAGTTCGTGTTCATGTCGCGGGCCGGCTTTGACACTTTCGAGGTCAAGAAGGACGCCGACGCCGAGGCGTTCGCCGAGACCGTGAAGCGCTATTCGGTATTCTATCAGCCGACCGGCGACGGCCGTCTCACCGCCTTCCATCGCCGGATGCAGTTGCGTCATTCGGAGAGCGCCGGCCAGTGAGCATGACCGCGCAGCAGGCACCGGACCCTGAAGCGGCCGTCGTTTCGCAGGCACGGTCGCTCGATCTGGCGCTGCGCGCGGCGTCGCCGGCGGAAGTCATCGGGACCGCGCTGAAAACCGTCGGCCGAGAAAACCTCGCGCTGGTGTCTTCGTTCGGCACGGAATCGGCGGCGTTGCTCAAGGTGATGGCGGATGTCGATCCCACCATCACGGTGGTGTTTCTCGATACCGGCTGGCTGTTCGCGGAAACGCTCGCCTATCGCGATACGCTGATCGCCGCGCTCGGTCTCACCGACGTTCGCTCGATCCAACCGCTGGACGAAACCTTGAAGCGCGAGGATCCAGACCGCGAATTGTGGTTTTCCGACCCCGATGCCTGCTGCCGCATCCGCAAGGTCGAGCCGCTGGCGCGGGCGCTGCAGCCGTTCTCCGCCTGGATCAACGGCCGCAAGCGCTTTCAGGGCGGCGCCCGCGCGGAAATTCCTGTGGTCGAAGACGACGGCGCCAGATTGAAGTTCAATCCGTTCGCCAACGTATCGCGCGGGGAGATCGAGGCGATCTACAAAATGGCGAAATTGCCGCCGCACCCGCTGGTCGCCTCGGGCTATCTGTCGGTCGGATGCATGCCGTGCTCCAGCCGCGCCGCCCCCGGCGAGGATGCGCGCGCCGGCCGCTGGCGCGGCCAGGCCAAGCGAGAATGCGGCATCCATACGACGAAAACCTCTTAGGCGCCGCATTTCATAGGATAATGACGCTGCGACGCTGCGAACAATGAAATGCGGTTTCGTTGACTTGGCGTTGCTTCGCCGCGAGTTATGTCCAGCTTGGTCCGATGACATCCCTCATCAGAACGAATGGAGATTGAGATGGTCCGCCGAATTCTCCCCCTCGCCGCGGGATTGCTCTGGGCCGGTTCCGCGCTCGCCGCCGACGTGACGCTGCTCAACGTGTCGTACGATCCGACCCGGGAACTCTATGTGGAATTCAACAAGGCGTTCGCTGCGGCCTACCAGAAAGACACCGGCAAGAGCATCGAGATCAAGCAATCGCATGGCGGTTCGGGCTCGCAGGCGCGGGCCGTGATCGATGGCCTGCAGGCCGACGTCGTCACGCTGGCGCTGGCCTATGATGTCGACGCCATCGCGGCCAAGGGCCTGATTGCGCCGGATTGGCAGAAACGCCTGTCGCTGAACGCGTCGCCCTATACCTCGACCATCGTGTTCCTGGTGCGCAAGGGCAATCCCAAGGGCATCAAGGACTGGGATGACCTGATCAAGCCGGGCGTCCAGGTCATCACGCCGAACCCGAAGACCTCGGGCGGCGCGCGCTGGAACTACCTGGCAGCGTGGGGCTTTGCCGAGAAGAAATTCGGCGGCGCCGACAAGGCGAAGAAGTTTGTCGGCGACCTCTTCAAAAACGTGCCGGTACTCGATACCGGCGCGCGCGGCTCGACCGTGACCTTTGTCGAGCGCGGCGTGGGCGACGTGTTGCTCGCATGGGAGAACGAGGCGTTCCTGGCGCAGCGCGAGTTCGGCAAGGACAAGTTCGAGATCGTGTCGCCGCCGCTGTCGATCCTGGCGGAGCCGCCGGTCGCGGTCGTTGACAAGGTCGTTGAAAAGAAAGGTACTGGTGCGGCGGCGGAAGCCTATCTGAAGTACTGGTATACCAAGGAAGGTCAGGAAATTGCCGCGCGCAATTCCTATCGTCCGCGCGATCCGGAGATCGCCAAGCAGTACGAGAAGTCGTTCGCTAAGGTGGATCTTTTCACGATCGACGACGTGTTTGGTGGTTGGACCAAGGCCCAGAAGGAGCACTTCGGCGAAGGCGGGATTTTCGACCAGATCTACAAGAACTGATCTGGAGGACATGCGGCCGTAGCGGGAGCGGGAACATTTGTGAGCACAGCGGTGGCGCGGCGCAGCAGCTTGCCGGGGTTCGGTCTCACCATGGGACTGACCCTGACATGGCTTTCCGTCATCATCCTCATCCCGCTCGCCGGCCTGTTCCTGAGGACGCTCGAACTCTCGCCCGAGCAGTTCTGGAACATCCTCACCAGCCGCCGTACGCTGAACGCGCTCAAGATTTCGTTCGGCCTGTCCTTTGCCGCGGCCTGCGTCAATCTGGTGATGGGAACCATCATCGTCTGGGCGCTGGTGCGATACCGCTTCCCGGGACGCCGCATCTTCGATGCCATCGTCGATATCCCGTTTGCATTGCCGACCGCCGTGGCCGGGGTCGCGCTCACCGCGCTGTTCGCACAGCAAGGCTGGCTGGGGGCGCCGCTGGCCCAGCTCGGCATCAAGGTGGCGTTCACCCCGATCGGGATCTTCATCGCGATGATCTTCATCGGCATTCCGTTCGTCGTTCGGACGGTGCAGCCGGTGCTGATCGATCTCGATCCTGAAATCGAGGAGGCGGCCGCGAGCCTCGGCGCCAACCGCTGGCACACCGTGTTCCGGGTGATACTGCCGAGCCTCACGCCGGCGCTGCTGACCGGCTTCGCGCTGGCGTTCGCGCGCGCGGTCGGCGAGTACGGTTCGGTCATCTTCATCGCGGGCAATTTGCCGAACGTGTCGGAGATCGCGCCGCTCCTGATCGTGATCCGGCTCTCCGAGTTTCGCTATGCCGATGCGACGGCGATCGCCGTCATCATGCTGCTGGCTTCGTTCGTGATCATCTTCGTCGTCAATCGCCTGCAACGCTGGGCGCAAACACGCGCCCCCGCGCATTGAGGACCGGGATGTCGATCCAATCGAGCCTTGCGCCCCCCGCGCGCCCCTCGCAAGCTGCCGTCACGGCGGCCAGTATCGCAATTTCCCAACCCTCCGCCCGTCAGCCCGAAGTCCGCACGATCGCGTCGCCAAAGGACCTGCGGACCGAGCCCGGGCCGATCCGCTTCGTCCTGATCGCGCTTGCCGTCACGTTCCTCACCGTCTTTGTCGTGTTGCCGCTGGTGGTCGTGTTCGCCTCGGCCTTTTCGAGGGGGATCGGCGCCTATTTTGCGGCGCTCGCCGAGCCGGAGGCGCTGTCGGCGATCAAGCTGACCTTGCTGGTCGCGGCGATATCGGTCTCGCTCAACCTCGTGTTCGGCGTGATCGCGGCCTGGTCGATCGCAAAGTTCGACTTCCGCGGCAAGACCTTCCTGATCACGTTGATCGACCTGCCGTTCTCGGTCAGTCCCGTCATCTCCGGCCTCGTCTTCGTGCTGCTGTTCGGTGCGCAGGGCTATTTCGGCAGCTGGCTGCAGGGGCGCGACATCCACATTTTGTTCGCGGTGCCGGGCATCGCGCTCGCCACCATCTTTGTGACGTTCCCGTTTGTCGCCCGTTCGCTGATCCCGCTGATGCAGGAGCAGGGCACCCAGGAGGAGGAAGCCGCGATCTCGCTCGGCGCCTCCGGCCTGCAGACCTTTTTCCGCGTCACGCTGCCCAACATCAAATGGGGACTGCTGTACGGCGTTTTGCTCTGCAACGCGCGCGCCATGGGGGAGTTCGGCGCGGTGTCGGTGGTGTCAGGCCATATCCGCGGCCAGACCAACACCATGCCGCTGCTGGTCGAAATCCTCTACAATGAATATCAATTCGTGGCATCGTTCGCGATCGCCTCGTTGCTGGCGATGCTGGCGTTGATCACCCTGGTGGTGAAGACCGTTCTGGAGCGGCGGCTGGACGAAGGACAGATTCCAAGTGACCATTGAAGTCAGAAACATCGTCAAGAAGTTCGGCGCGTTCGCAGCGCTCGACAATGTCGATCTGAAGGTCGGCAAGGGCGAACTGCTGGCGCTGCTCGGCCCGTCCGGCTCGGGCAAGACGACGCTGCTGCGGATCATCGCGGGCCTCGACTGGCCGGACGCCGGCGAAGTGCGGATCGACGGCGAGGATGCGCTCGGTCACGGCGCCAGCGAGCGCCACGTCGGGTTCGTGTTCCAGCACTACGCGCTGTTCCGCCACATGACGGTGTTCGAGAACGTCGCCTTCGGCCTCCGCGTGCAGCCGCGCGCCATCCGCAAGAACGAAGCCACGATCCGCGCCCGCGTCAAGGAACTGCTCGATCTGGTGCAACTCGACTGGCTGGCCGACCGCTATCCCAGCCAGCTCTCCGGCGGCCAGCGGCAGCGCATCGCGCTGGCGCGGGCGCTCGCCATCGAGCCGCGCATCCTGCTGCTCGATGAGCCGTTCGGCGCGCTCGATGCGAAAGTGCGCAAGGAGCTGCGGCAATGGCTGCGCTCGCTGCATTCGGAAATCCACGTCACCTCGATCTTCGTCACCCATGACCAGGAAGAGGCGCTCGAAGTCGCCAACCGCGTGGTGGTCATGGACAAGGGCCGCATCGAGCAGATCGGCACGCCCGGCGACGTCTACGACAATCCCGCCACCGCTTTTGTCCATGGCTTCATCGGCGAATCGATCGTACTGCCGGTCGAGGTTTCCGGCGGCTCGGTGCGGCTCGGCGGCCGGCCGCTGAACATCGCCGCCGACGGCGTGGCCTCCGGCGCCTCGCGCCTGTTCGTCCGCCGTCACGACATGCAGATCGGCCCGGCCGGAAGCGGTTCGCTGGAGGGCGCGGTGCGCCATGTCCGCTCCTTTGGCCCGATCCAGCGGGCGGAAATCGCGCTTTCGGGCGGCGAGGGCAAGACCGTGATCGAAATCGACGCCCCCCGCGACCGGGAACTGCAAGCCGGCGAGATCATCGGCCTGCAGCCGCGCAGGTATCGGATTTTCGCGGCGCAGGACTGACGATGTTGTCGGGATAGCCGCCACAATCTCTCCCCGTCATCCCCGCGCAGGCGGGGATCCAGTACGCCGCGGCTTCTCGATTCAATCACGACTGCCTCTGGAATACTGGATCCCCGCCTTCGCGGGGAGGACGGCGGCGGGTTGGGAGAATGAGGGGTCCGTTCACCATTCAGCCACTGTTCCTGTGCAACAACGCCCGCATTCAGCCTTCAGGGATTCGGGAGATATTTGCATTGAAACGGGCGATCACCGCGATCATCGGGCTGTTGCTGCTGGCCGGCTGCTCGGCCGACGTCAAGGTTCCGGAACAGCCCGCCATGTATCTCGACATGGCCCAACCGGGCGCCCTGCTCGATACGGCCGCGGCGGCGATCATGATCTCGCAATATCGCCAGAACAACGGCCTTGGCACGGTGGTTGTCGATCCCGAACTGAACCGGCTCGCCGAACAGCAGTCGCAGGCAATGGCCGCCCGCAACAAGATGGACCACGATGTGAAGGGTCCGCTCGGCAGGCGGCTCGGCGCCGCCGGCTATCCGGCCACCGTCGCGGTCGAGAATATCTCGGCCGGCTATCATACGCTCGCGGAAGCGTTCTCGGGCTGGCGCGATTCGCCGCCTCACAAGGCCAACATGCTGAAAAGCGGTGTCACAAAACTGGGCATCGCGGCGGTCTATGCTCCGAATACAAAATACAAGGTATTCTGGACGCTCATCCTGGCATCGACCTGAAATCGGTCCGGTTCTGGCAGTATGCCACCAGCGGTAGCCATGGCGTGATTCTTGCTCCGATCGCGCCGTTGACGCCGTTGCGTACTGCCGCCACGGTGCCGGCGATTCGACGGATGGATCGATGGTCACATGGATGAATTGAACTCCGCGCCCGCCACCACGCCAGCCAAGGCGCAGCCCGTCCTGGTTCTCCAGGGCGGCGGTGCGCTCGGTTCCTACCAGGCCGGCGCCTTCCAGGCGCTGTGTCGTTCGGGCTTTGAGCCGGAATGGATCGCCGGCATTTCGATCGGCGCCATCAACGCGGCGATCATCGCCGGCAACGACCAGGAAAAGCGCGTCGACCGGCTGAAGGAGTTCTGGGAGATGGTGTCGTCTCCGGTGCCCTGGCAACCTGTCAGCAACGGCGACCGCGCGCGCTCGCTGTTCAACGAGACGTCGGCGGCACTGATCGCGACCTTCGGCGTGCCCGGCTTCTTCACGCCGCGGCTTCCGCCGGCGCCGCTGTGGCCGCCCGGCAGCCCGCAGTCGCAGAGCTATTACGACACCGCGCCGCTCAAGAAGACGCTGGAGCGGCTGGTCGACTTCGATCGCATCAACGACCTGAAGACGCGGCTCAGCGTCGGCGCGGTCGGCGTCGCCTCGGGCAACCTGAATTATTTCGACAATTTCGAATTCAGGAAGCTCGGCAAGAAAATCGGTCCGGAGCACATCATGGCGTCCGGTGCGCTGCCGCCGGGCTTTCCCGCCATCGAGATCGAAGGCGAATATTACTGGGACGGCGGCATCGCCTCCAACACGCCGCTCGATTACGTGCTGGAGGAGGAGTTCAACCGCGATCTCCTGATCTTCCAGGTCGACCTGTTCAGCGCGCGCGGCGACGTGCCGACATCGCTGCTGGAGGCCGCCGAGCGCGAAAAGGACATCCGCTATTCCAGCCGGACGCGCACCTCGACCGACAAGAACAAGCAGATCCACAATGCGCGCAAGGCGGTGCGCGATCTGCTCGAGAAATTGCCGGAGGAGTTGAAGCACGATCCGTCGGCGGAATATCTGCGCCAGGCCTCCAAGGAGAGCACGGTCACGGTCGTGCACCTGATCTACAAGAGCAAGAACTACGAAACATCGTCCAAGGACTACGATTTTTCGCATGTTGCCATGGTCGAACACTGGAACGCGGGCGTCCGCGACGTTCATCAGTCGATGCGTCACAAGGATGTGCTCGAGCGTCCGCAATCCGGTGAGACCATGGTGGCCTATGATATGTCGGGAAATGGGTCGAAGCCCCCCGCAGCCAAGCAGGAGTGAATCGAATGACGAAATTGAATGGCAAGGTCGCCGTCGTGACCGGCTCGACCAGCGGCATCGGACTGGCCTACGCGCGGGCGTTCGCCGCGGCTGGCGCCAATGTCGTGCTGAACGGCATGGGCACGCCGGCCGACATCGAGCGGGAGCGTTCGGCGATCGAAACCGACTTCAAGGTACGCGCGGTGCACTCGCCCGCCGACATGACCAAGCCGGCCGAGATCGCCGAAATGATCGCGCTCGGCGAGCAGACCTTCGGTTCGGTGGACATTCTCGTCAACAACGCCGGGATCCAGTTCGTGTCGCCGATCGAGGAGTTTCCGCCGGAGAAGTGGGAAGCCATCATCGCCATCAATTTGTCGTCGGCGTTCTACGCCATCCGCGCCGCGGTGCCCGGCATGAAGAAGCGCGGCTGGGGCCGCATCATCAACACGGCCTCCGCCCATTCGCTGGTGGCCTCGCCGTTCAAGTCGGCCTATGTCTCGGCCAAGCACGGCATCGCCGGGCTGACCAAGACGGTGGCGCTGGAGCTTGCCACCTTCAAGATCACCTGCAACTGCATCAGCCCCGGCTATGTCTGGACGCCGTTGGTCGAGAAGCAGATTCCCGACACCATGAAGGCGCGCAATTTGACCAAGGAGCAGGTCATTCACGATGTGCTGCTGGAAGCGCAGCCGACCAAGGAGTTCGTCACCTCCGAACAGGTCGCCGCCCTGGCGCTGTTCTTGTGCGGCGACGATGCGGCCCAGATCACCGGCGCCAACCTCTCGATCGACGGCGGCTGGACCGCGGAGTAGGCGACAAGGTTCAGGAAGCAACGCCGAGGAAATCCCGCGCCAGCGCGGGATTTTCGCTCAGGTCGGCCGCGCTGCCTTCGAAGACGACGTGGCCGTTGTTGAGGCCATACACGCGGTTGGCGAAGCTCAGCGCCGCGGCTACATTCTGCTCGACGATAATCAGGGTGCGGCCCTCGGCGGCGAGGTTGCGCGCCACCGCGACGAGGTCCCGTACGATCAGCGGCGCAAGCCCCTCGAACGGTTCATCGAGCAGGATGATGCGCGCGTCGCGGATCAGCGCCCGGGCGATCGCCAGCATCTGCTGCTCGCCGCCCGACAGCGTGCGTCCCGATGATTTGCGCCGTTCCTTCAGCCGCGGAAACACCTCATAGATCCGCTCGAACGGCCATGCGTTCGGCGCGGTCAGCGCGGCGATACGCAGATTTTCCTCCACGGTCAGCGCGCCGAAGATGGCGCGCTCCTCGGGAACGAGTTGCACGCCCATATTGGCGATCGCCGACGACGGCAATCCGGCGATCGGCTGGCCGTCGAGACGGATCTGGCCGCTGCTCGGCGTCAGCACGCCCATGATCGAGCGCAACGTCGTGGTCTTGCCGGCCCCGTTGCGGCCGAGCAGCGCCACCACCTCGCCCTGTTCGACCCGGATCGACAGGTCGAACAGCACGTGGGAATCGCCGTAGAGCGTGTTGATGCGGTCGATCTCAAGCAGGCTCATGGGCGTGAAGCCCTCCAAGATAGGCGTCCTGGACGCGCTGGTTGCTGCGGATCTCGTCGGGCGAGCCGTCGGCGAGCAGCCGGCCCTCGTAGAGCACGGTGATGCGCTCGGCCAGTCCGAAGATGGCATCGAGGTCATGCTCGACGATCACGATGGTGCAGGCGCGCGCGATGTCACGGATCAGGGCGCAGGTCGCGGCGCGCTCCGCGGGGCTCATGCCGGCCAGCGGTTCGTCGAGCAGGAGCACGGTCGGACTGGTCGCGAGCGCCATGCCGATTTCGAGCCGCCGCTTCTCGCCATAGGCCAGAATGTGCGCCGGCGTATCGGCGCGTCCGGCCAGATCGAGCAACGCCAGCACGGCGCCCACTTGCTGTTCGACCTCGGGCAGGCTGTCGGCCGGCCGCAGCAGGTCGAGCCGCAGCGCGCCGCGGCGGCGCCCCAGCGCCGCGATCCGCAAATTCTGGCGCACCGACAGGTTTGGAAACAGCTGGTTGAGCTGGTTGCTCTTGGCGATCCCAAGCTGCGCGGCATGGCTGACGCCGCGTCCTGTCACCGGCGCGCCGAACAGCGCCACGTCGCCGGCGGAGGGACTGACTTCATCGAGCAGCATCTTGAACAGCGTGCTCTTGCCGGCGCCGTTGGGCCCGATCACGGCGTGGATCGAACCGCGTCTGACCTGGAAGGAAACGCCGTCGACGGCTTTCAGCCCGCCGTAATGGCGCGCCAGAGCGCGCGCTTCCAGCGCGATGTCGCCGTCGCCGATCGCGGGCGATGGCAGCGGCAACACGATATCGCAAGAACGGCGCAGGGACGGCTTGGCGCTGCCCTGTCCGGCCGCCTCGATGGCCTGTGTCGCGGCTTCGGCTTGGCGCAACGCCGCGGCGTCACGCCGTTCGCGCCACCAATGGGCGATCTCGCCGCAGATGCCGCGGCGCAGGCCGATCACCAGCACGATGAAGGCAAGGCCGAGCACCAGCTTCCAGAGCGTGGCGAGGCCGGGAATGAGCTGCAGATTGTCGCGCAGCCACATCCAGACGGCCGCACCCACCAGTGGCCCGACCAGAGTGCCGGCGCCTCCGACGATGGTCTGCACCACGAGCTGTCCGGAGGTTTCCAGCGCGAAGGCGTCGGGCGGCATGTAGCTTTGAAACGATCCGAGCAAACCGCCGGCGAGGCCGGCATAGAGCGCGGCGATGACGAACGCGGCCAGCTTGTAGCCCGCCACGTTGTGGCCGAGCATCGCAACGCGGCCGGTGTTCTCCTTGATGGCGAGCAGCACCGCGCCGACCGGCGACCGGACGATACGGCGGGCCAGCACATAACCTGCGAAGAAGATCACGGCGAACAGCGCGTACATCGGCAGCCCCGCACTGATGCGAACGGCGTGCGCGCCGAAGCCGAGCACCGGCACCGGTACGCCGGGAATGCCGTTCTCGCCGCCGGTGTAGTCCGACAGCGGCGAGTTCTCGATGAAATAGGCCATCTGGCCGAATGCCAGCGTGATCATCGTAAAGTAGATGCCGATGCGGCGCACCGCGAGCCAGCCGACCCCGAGACCGGCGAGGCCCGCCGCCGTGGTGCCCGCGGCGAGCGCGAGCCACACGCTGCCCAGCATGCCCGACACCAGCAGATAGGCCGTGACGAAGCCGCCGACGCCGTAGAACGCCGCTTGTCCGAACGACAGCAGCCCGGTGAGCCCGAACAGGATATCGAAGCCAAGGCCGATCAGGCCCCAGTTCAGCACGCGCGTCAGGAGGTCGGTGGAGAAGCCGAGATGCGGCAGCACGATCGGCGCCGCGGTCAGGATGATGAGAACGGCAAGTTCCGGGACATAATACCTTGCTCGTTCTGAAAGGCGTGCCGGCTTCATACCCGGCCTTCCGAACCGAACAGCCCTTGCGGACGCAGCACCAGCAGCAGCGCCATCAGCGCGTACAGCATCACCTCGGAATAGGACGAGTTGAACGCGCTGGTCAGGCTGATGATCTCGCCGGCGATCAGGCCGCCGATCACCGCGCCCGGGAACGAACCGAGCCCGCCGAGCACGATGACGACGAACGACTGCGCCATGAAGTTCGCGCCCATGTCCGGCGTTACCGCCACGACCGGCGCATACAGCATGCCGGCGAGGCCGACCGCCACCACGCCGATCGCGAACACCAGCAGGAAGGTGCGCCGCAGATTGATGCCGAGAATGCCGACCATGCCGGGATTCTCGATGCCTGCCCTGACGACCAGGCCCATCGAGGTCCGATACAGCACCAGATACAGGCTGAGCAGCAGCAGCGCGATGATCGCGATCAGTTGCAGGCGGTAGGTGGGGTAGATCAGGAAGCCGAGCTGGGTCGCTCCCTGGCCCCAGGACGGCGTCGGCACGCGCTGCGCATTGCCGCCGAACGCGGCGCGCACGCACTCGACCAGCACGATCCCGACGCCGTAGGTGACGAGGATCTGGTCCTCGTGCGGCCGGTTGTAGAACAGGCGGATAACGACGCGTTCGAGCAGGAATCCGAGCACGAGCATGAAGCCGCAGCCGATCACGAGCGACAGCACGAACGACGGCGTGTATTGCAGGATGACGAAGACGGCGTAGGCGCCCACCGCAAACAGCGCACCATGCGCGAAGTTGAGGACGCCAAGCGTGCCGAGGATGATCGTCAGGCCGCTGCTGACGAGCGCCAGCAGGGCACCGAGGGCGAGGCCGTTGAAGGCCTGCGCGAGAAGGGCGGACCAGCTCGGCATGCGATCAGCTATAGGGGCCGAGCTTGCAGCCGAACAGCTCCGGCGGGTTCATCACGCTTTCGCCGTCCACGACGTCGACGATGTCGTAGAAGTCTTCCGGATTCTTCATCGCCCCGGGCGCCTTGCCGCGCAGGATCGGGATCGGACGTACCATCTGGTGGTCTTCGGCACGGAAGTAGACCTTGCCGATGGTGGTGTCGTAGGGCTGCGCCTTCGATGCTTCCATCGTCTTGATCAGCTCCACCGGATGGAACGAGCCGGCCCGCTCGACCGACATCGCCCACAGATAGGTTTGCAGGTAGCCGACATGTGCGCCCCAGCGCGGATAATATTTGTTCAGCGCCACGAAACTCTCGACGAAATGCTTGGCGAGCGGGTTGCGGTCCTGCATGCCCCACCAGAAATCGCAGCTGCCGAACACGCCCTGCATGATCTCGGCGCCGAGCTCCTTGTCCTGGAACGACGACAGGTTGGGGACGACCAGCTTCATGCGCTTCAGCACGCCGAACTGCTCGGCCTGCTTGGTGGAGGCGACGGCGTCGGCGCCAAAGGCGATGTTGACGAACACGTCCGCGCCGCTGTTGGCGATGTTCAGGAGTGCCGAGCTGTAGTCGGTGGTGCCGAGCGGAACGACTTCCTTGCCGACCTGCTGCCAGCCTTGCTCCTTGGAGAATTTTGCAAAACTGTCGTAGACTGTGTGGCCGTAGGTGTAATCGGGAACGAGGTAGGCGGTCTTGATGTTCCTGCCGAGCGCCTTGGCGACGACGGGCGCCAGCGCCTTCGCCGCCATGTAGGCATTCTGCTGCGAGCGGAATCCGTAGCGCTGGCAGTTCTTGCCGGTGACGTCGTTGGAGCCGGCGATGCCGACCATGTACAGGACCTTTTCGCGCGAGCCGAGTTCCTCCAGCGCGATGGCGCTCGCGCTGGAGACCGAGCCGCTCACCATGATTGCCTTGTCGCGCTGGATGAACTGCGTCGCGCTCTGCACATCCAGGTTGGGCTTTCCTTCGGTATCCGAAACCTTGTAGCGGATCTGGCGGCCGAGCACGCCCTTGCCCTTCAGGCCCCATTTCTGCGCGGCATCGCCGCCGGCATTGATCTGGGCGATCGCGAGTTCATAGCCGAGCTTCAGATCGCCGCCGTCGCCGGAGAACACGCCGGTGAGCGGGATGGTCAGTCCGACGAATACCGAATCGGCGGATACGCCTTCCGGAAACGTGCCGATGCTGGCGGGCGACTGCGCCAACGCGCCGGCGCCCGGGATCATGAGACCGGCGGCGGCGCCGGCTCCCCCGAGCAAGAGCTGACGACGGTCAAACGTCATGATGCACCTTCCATGTTGCCTCACCGTCATCGCGGCCGGTGAGCTGCGGTTGAACAAAAGCCCCGTTGATAGCGTCTCAAGATCCGATCCCCGCAGCCGCGTGCAGCCGGGCCGGCTCTCCGCGCATGGTGGCTTCGGCGGCGTCTACCGCCGGCGCGGCGTCGTTGGTGAAGGTGGCTGGCGCGATCCGGCGGCGATTGACGCTGAGATCGAATATGTCGAAGCGATTGTAGTAACCGACCACGTCGTGAAACTGCTTTGGTTCAATGCAACGGTTGAGGTCGATGTCGGCGTAGAGAATGCCTTCGTCGTCGCGCAGCACGTCGCCGATCTGCTCGCCGCTCGGATCGAGGAAGAACGATTCCGCGCGCGGCGTGGCGTCGAGCACCGCCGCCGCCTTCGGATCGCGCGCCACCAGCATGTCGCGCGCCGCCTTGTCGAGTACGCCGGCGGTGACGAGGCCGAACACCTTGGCCTCGAAGCAATGCGCGCTGGCGCGAATCCGGGTCGCCGCGGCGATGTGGTAGTTGACGCCGTCGGCCGGACGGCGGGTCGGCCACACCGGCGGCCAGCTCGAAATGTGCAACTGCTCGCCCTGCGCCATCAACGCGTAGCGCGCCAGCGGATTGGTGTTCTCGCCGCAGATCAGCTGGCCGATCCTGCCGAGCCGGGTGTCGACCACGCGCAGGCCCGCGCCGTCGCCGCCGCTCCAGATCAGCTTTTCGTAGAAGGTCGGTACCAGCTTGCGGTGGTGGTTGAGAATTTCGCCGTCGTCGCCGATCAGCAGGTTCGAATTCCAGATCGCGCCGACGCTGGCCGGTGACTTCTCGCTGATGCCGATCGATACCATGATCCCGAGCGCGCGCGCCTCGTCCCGGATCGCCTTCACCTCGGGCCCGTCGACGGCCACCGACTGATCGGCCATCCGGACGAACAGGTCGTGATTGTCGATCGGGGCCCACAGGGCGGCCCATACCGGAAAGGCCGGAATGAAGGTCTCGGAAAAAGCGACGATCTCGGCGCCGGCGGCGGCTGCCTCACGAATGAGCGAAATCGCCTTTTTCGTAGTCGCCTGTCTGTCGAGAAACACCGGCGCGGCGTGCACCGCGGCGGCCTTGAAGCGGGGAAGCATGGTCCGTATCCTTCGTTTTCGACAGGCTAAATGGCTTCCGCGCGCCGGGGGTATAGGCAATCCTGCAAGCCGGCTTGCAGGCGGCGACAATCCGCCTCGGCGTTGCGCGCCTTGGCATACGTTTTGCGTCTGGGGAAACATGCGGGTGGAGTGACCATGCATGACCTGAATTCGCTCGACTGGGATGGCCTCAAGGTCTTTCTCTATGTCGCCCGGGCCGGCAGCCTTGGCGGCGCCGCCAGGCGATTGCGCGTCGATCAGTCGACGGTGAGCCGCCGCATCGCGCATCTCGAATGCACGATCGGAATGGCCCTGTTCGAGCGACTGCCGTCGGGCCTTCGCGTCAACGAGGCCGGCGAGCGGCTGCTGTGTCACGCGGAGCGGATCGAAAGCGCCTTCATCGCGATGCGCGAAGATGTGCAGGGCGGCAGTCGTATGGCGGGCCGCGTGCGGCTCGCAACCATGGAAGGCATCGCCTCGCTTTATCTCGCCTCGCGCCTCTCGCGCCTGCGCCAGCAATACCCGAACCTCACGGTCGAGTTGCTGACCTCGCCACAGACCGTCTCGGTCAATCGCCGTGAAGCCGATCTCTTCCTCAGCTTCTTCGTCCCTGCCGGGCTCGGCATGGTGTCCGAGAAGCTGGGCTGCTTCCAGCTCGGCCTCTACGGCTCGCGCAGTTATCTCGATCGCGAGGGGATGCCGGAAAATCCCGCGGATCTGACGCGGCACAGCTTCGTCACCTATATCGACGATCTCATTCAGCTGGATTCGGTACGCTGGCTGGACGATGTCATCAAGAACCCGAAGGTCAGCTTCCACTCCAACAGCATGATCGCGCAGATGAACGCCGCGGCCGGCGGTCTCGGTCTGGTGCTGCTGCCAAGCTTCGCCATCGAAGGTCGTGACGACCTCGTGCCTGTGCTGCACGACCGCCTGTCGACCTCGCGCGAGGTCTGGATCAATGTTCATAATGACTTGCAGTTCGTCCCGCGCATCCGCGCCGTGTCCGGCTTCCTGAAGGCGGTGTTCAGGGCCGATTCGATCATGCAGGCGGACACGTCGGGCCGGAAGCTGCTGGACGCGCTTCTGGAGACGGAATCGACTGTCGCCGCTCTTCAGAATAATTGAGCTGCGTTCTCGTCAGTCCGACCGTTTGCCGAACGCCAGCACGTGCAGCCCCAGCCGTTGGCGCACGATCCAGAACAGCAGCACCGTCTCGAACGCCAGCGAGATCGAGGTCGCGGCCGCCGCGCCGTGGCCGCCGAAGCGCGGCACCAGGACGATGCACAGGATCAGGTTCATCACGAAGGCGAGCGCATAGGCCAGCGCGCAGATGTGCTGGTGGCCGAGCATGTTGAGCAGCCGCTCGACCGGGCCGATCGCGGAGCGCACCAATAGGCCGACCGCGGCGATGAACATGATGTCATAGCCAACTACGAATTGCGGGCCGAACAGCCACAGCAGCGGCTTGCCCAGCGCCAGCAGCAACACGGTCGTGGCCAGCGACGGCCAGAACGTCCACTGGATCGCATGCGTCACATAGGCCGATAGCCGCCCGGTGTCGCCCTGCGCGTGATATTCGGCGAAGCGATGCGCCGTCGTCGCGGCCATCGCATAGTGAATGAAGGACACCAGCGCCAGCGTCTTTACCACGGCGAAATAGACGCCGACCTCTTCGGAGGCGCGGAATTGCTGCAGCACCAGCACGTCGGTGTAGGACAGCAGCAGATAAAACCCTTCGACCATCAGGATCGGCAGTGAGACCGCGAGCCAGCCGCGGAAATCGTAAGCCTTCGGGCCTGCCTCGACATGGCCGCGGAGCCTGCGGTTTAGCACGACCATCTGACCGATCATCGCGATCCATACCGCGGCGGCGCTGGCCCACATCGCCGCCGTTGCGCCGAGAGTGAAGCCGAGCATGAAGGCGCCGGCGGTGAGGCCGATGATCAGCGCCTGCCGCACGACGAATTGCGGCATCAGGCCAAGCTGCATCCAGTCATGCGAGCGCGCGATGCCGTCCTGGGTGTTGGCGACCACAAACGCCGGCAGCGTCAGGCAGCCGATATAGAGCGGCACGACCGCGTTGGCGTCGATCCAGGGTGACACCAGCTTCACCACGCCGGCGAGCAGCAGCGACACCACCGAGGAAACCGCAAAGGTGATCCAGCGGCTGCCGGACAGGAAGCCGCGCAGCAGCGCGTGCTCGCCGGCTGTGCGATATTCCGGAATGATCTTTTGCGCGGAGGCCGAGATGCCGAAATCCATCATGCTGCCGAGCAGCAGCACCCAGGTCCAGACATAGACATAGACGCCGTAATCCGAGCCGCCCATCCAGCGCGCCAGTAGGATTTGGGAGAAATAGGCCAGCACCGCGCTGAACACGCGGATGATGAAGATGATGCCGGCCAGCCGCCGCGTGACGGAAGCCTCGTTCGCACCGCCGAGCAGCGCGCGCAGGCGTGCAGTCACGCCGTTGCGCGAAGCGGTTGCGGATTGCGTCTCCATCACGGCCACAAGGATGGGTCCCCGAACGCGCCGCGGGCGCGGCGACGGAAGCGGTGTATCAACCGTTCGTTAAGAATTGGTTGGGTGGTCGCTCCTCGGCGTCGCCCCTGCGAACGCAGGGGCCCATAACCACCGTCGGATATTGGACGAAAGGTCCTGGTACCGTGCCAAGATCGAGGCATCACGCGGTATGGGTTCCTGCGTTCGCAGGAACGACATGGAGGTCAGTTCAAACTCACATTGAACTCATACGCCCGGTCGCCGCCGACCAGCGTCAGTTTCAACACGGCGCCGTCGGCGCTGGCGCCGGGCGGCAGGCCGTCGAGTTCGAAGATGAAGCGCTTGACGCCGGGCGGGCTTGGCCCGGCCAGCCGGGGGACGGGCAGCGCCCAGTCCGGCGTCGGCCCCTCCACGAACAGGCTGACCTCCTTGCCCTCCGGCGCGGTCACGTCCACCACCACGTTGTTCTTGCCGTCCCGCTTGACGTCGCGGATCGTCAGCGGATTGGGATCGCCGATCGTGGCGGGCTTCGGCACCGTGTTGAGCGCCTCGGACAAATTGCCGTCCTCGGTGCTGGCGACGCTGGCAAACGCCAGTTCGGCATGGGCTTCGACCGGGATGCACAATTTGTCGCACACGGCGTAGCTGACATCGGCGCGCAGCGTCACCGGCTTGTCGGCATTCCTGGCGACGATGCGCAGCGGCAGCACGACCTGCTGCTTGTAGCCCAGCGCGGTGCCGCCGGCGCCGTCATCGAACTTCATCGGCGCCGGCCACAGCACGGTGACGGCCTCGACATTATCCGACCTGGAAAAATCGAAGCGGGGCGGCACGCCGGAATCGCCGGGCGTCCGCCAGTAGGTTTTCCATCCCGGCTGCAACTGGATCGCCACGCCGCCAAGCAGCACCGTGCCGCTGCGCGATCCCGCCAGCAGCCGCATCGCCGAATGGGCGTCGCGTTGCCATGGCGAGGCATCCTCGGCGTGAACCTTGGATGTCGTGCACAGGGCATATAATGCAGCGACGCCGAACGCGGCGCGCAGGGGAACCATCGCGATCATGGGACGTCTTTACAGGCAAGTTTCAAGGCAAACCATTGAATTGCGTGTGATTGGCCGCCGAATGACGAGAGAAGCTTGATTGACAGGGATCGAAGCCGATATCAGGATATGCAAACAGCAAAAGAGGCCTTTGCGGATGAGCCCTGAAGGCAAAACGCCAAAACCCGTTCGCCGCAAATCCGCCGGCTTGGGCGACAATACCTCCGGCGGGGACGGCTACCTGGACGGTCGGCTGCTGATCGCCATGCCGGTCATGGGCGATCCGCGCTTCGAGCGTTCCGTCATCTACATGTGCGCGCATTCGTCGGAAGGCGCGATGGGCATCATCGTCAACCGTCCGGCCGGCAGCATCGATTTTCCCGGCCTGCTGATGCAGCTCGACATCATCAAGAAGGCTGACGAGATCAAGCTTCCCGAGAACGCCGAGACCATGCAGGTGCTGAAGGGCGGCCCGGTCGATACCGGCCGGGGCTTCGTGCTGCATTCGAGCGACTACTTCATCAAGGATGCCACGCTCAACATCGACGATGGCATCTGTCTTACCGCGACGGTGGACATCCTCAAGGCGATCGCCAAGGGCACCGGACCGAAGCACGCGATCCTGGCGCTGGGCTATGCCGGCTGGGCGCCGGGCCAGCTCGAGACCGAGATCCAGCACAATGGCTGGCTGCATTGCGACGCCGATCCGGATTTGATCTTCGGCGACGACGTCGACGAGAAATACCAGCGCGCGCTGCGCAAGATCGGCATCGACGTCGGCATGCTGTCGAACGAAGCCGGCCACGCGTGAGTTCGGTTCTCACCGGCGTTACCCCACCCACCGAGTCGTCCCGGCTTGACCCGGGACCCATACGCAGCGGCCGCCGTTGTTGGAAACGCTGGTAACGGCCGCCGAGAAAAACAATTTCCGCCGAGGGTTATGGGTCCCGGGTCAAGCCCGGGACGACGATGGTCTTGTGGTTCGTCACTCCGCCGCCTGCTGCTGCACCGTCGGCTCGGTGCCCGCCACCGTGGCGCGGCGCATGTCGCGGGGCTGCGACTGGTCGTAGCGGCGCACGCGGTGCATGGTCTGGCGGTTGTCCCACATCACGAGGTCATGCAGCGTCCATTTGTGGACGTAGACGAATTCCGGTCGCGTGGCGTGCTCGGTCAGATCGCGCAGCAACAGCCGGGCCTCGGGCACGGTCATGCCCTGGATCGCGCCGGCATGCGATGACAGATACAGCGACTTGCGATGGTGCACCGGGTGCGTCCGCACCAGCCGCTGCAGCACCGGCTTGAACATCGCCCTCTCTTCGTCGGTATAGTCCAGGAAGCCGAGCGAGCCGCGCGAATACATCAGCGAGTGCTCGCAGATCAGATCCTCGATCTCTTCCTTGGTCTCGTCGTCGAGCGCATCATAGGCGGCGCGCATGTCGGCGAATTCGGTGTTGCCGCCCTTGGGGTTGACGACGCGCGCCGACAGCAGCGAGAACTTTGCCGGGATCGGCCGGAACGAACTGTCGGAATGCCACAGGCAATTGCCGAGATTGAATAGATGCGCGCGGCTGTCGCGTGCCAGCGGCTTGCCGTCCTTGCCGAGATTGGAAACGTCGTTCAGCCCGGTGGTGAGCCGAAGATCCTCCTTCTTGGTGATGTTGCCGCCGCGGGCGTTTTCCCGCTGGCCGAAATTCAGCGCAAACGCCAGCTGCTGTTCGTCGGATATGTCCTGACCGTGGAATACCAGCACGGCATATCGGTCCATGCCGGCCTCGATGTCGGCCGCTTCCTGCGGCGTCAGGGCTTTTCGCAGATCGACACCCGAAACCTCGCCGACGAAATGCGGATGAAGCTGCCGGATCGTTACCGTCATGGCGTCCCTCCAGGATGCGGCGGGCGAAGCGTCCCGCTCTGTTTGTCCGAAAAAGTTACTCCCCGAACGCGCCCTGTCAACGCGGCAGAGCCTGTGCGGCACACACAGCTGTCATGCCCGGACTTGTTCCGGGCATCCATCCATCTTCACAAAGGGTTTTCGAGTCGGATGGATTGCCGGGTCAAGCCCGGCCTGACGAGAAGTCACGCGTTTCGCGCCATCAGCCCGCCGTCGACCGGGATCACGGCGCCGGTCAGGAAGGAAGCCGCCGGCAGGCACAGGCTCAGCGTCATGTGCGCGACTTCCTCGGGATCACCATAGCGGCCCAGCGCAGTGCGGCGCCTGGCGTAGATCGTCTTGTGCTCTTCGGAGATCCGGTCGGTGATGCCCGTGCGGATCGGTCCCGGGCAGATGCAATTGACGGTGATGCCCTCGCGCCCGAGCTCGACCGCCAGCGATCGCGTCAGGCTGGTGACGCCGCCTTTCGCGGCGGAGTAGGCGCTGACGGTCGCGGTGGCGCCGAGCGCTTCGGTGGACGCGATGTTGACGATGCGCGGGCATTTTGAGCGGCGCAGATGCGGCAGTGCAGCGCGGATGATGCGGGGATGCGCGGTCAGCATCACCGCCAGCGCCTTTTCCCAGCCGGCTTCATAGCCTTCGTCGTCGATCGGCACGCGCACCGACAGGCCGGCATTGTTGATGACGATATCGAGCGAGCCGAAATGCGCGGCAATGTCGTTCACGACCTTGATGATGTCCTGCGGCTTGGCGACATCGAGCACCCAGGCCTTTGCCGAGCCGCCGCTTGCGACGATGTCGTCGACCACGGCCTGGGTGGCCTCCGCGTTGAGATCGGTGACCGCGACATTGGCACCCTCGGCCGCGAATACCATCGCCGTGGCACGGCCCATGCCGCTGGCGGCGCCGGTAATGAGAACGGTCAGGCCTTTGACCGAGCGGCTGAGCTGTTTGAAGTCTGGCATGATGTATCCCGGCAAAGAAAGGCTGAGCGTGTCGGAGCATTGACAAGGCTCGCACCGATCCGCAGACAGGTCAACGAAGCCGGGCGCGGGCGATCGAAACAGAACGCAACAACAAGGATCGGGAGCGATGAACGAACTGGATTTCAGCGGCAAACACGTCCTGGTGGTCGGCGGCTCCAGCGGCATCGGCAACGGCATTGCACAAGCGTTCCGCGCCAAGGGCGCCACCGTCGCCATCTCCGGCACCCGCGCGAGCGCCGCCGATTATTCAGCGGACGAAGGTTCGCATCTCGAAGGGCTGACCTATTTTCAGCTCGACGTCAGCGCGCCGCAGGCGATCGCAGCGCTGACACCGCCGTTCGAAAAACTCGACGTGCTGGTGCTGGCACAGGGCGCGGTGATCTACCGCCGCGGCGAATTCGAGATGGACGGTTTTCGAAAGGTGCTGGAAGTCAATCTGATGAGCCTGATGGCGTGCGCGACGAAATTCCAGCCGATGCTGGGCGCGGCCAGGGGTTCGCTGATCATCGTCAGCTCGACCGCGGCGTATCATTCCACCATGGGCAACCCGGCCTACAACGCCTCGAAGACCGGCGCGGTCGGGCTGACGCGCACGCTGGGCGAGGCCTGGGCCGAGAACGGCATCCGCGTCAACGGCATCGCGCCCGGCCTGGTCGATACCAAGATGACCAAGGCGACCACCGCCAACCCCAAGCGCCTCGAAGGCGCGCTGGCGCGGATTCCCCTGAAGCGGCTCGGCACGCCCGCCGACATGGCCGGCGCGGCGCTGTTCCTGGCCTCGCCGCTGTCATCCTACATCATCGGACAGACCCTCGTGGTCGACGGCGGGCTGATCCTTTGATTTGAAATTCTGAGACGCGGCATTTTGCGTCCTTCGGGAACCCGAACGGGTCTTGCCGGTTAGCCCCGCGGAAACCCGGGAAACAGGAGAGACCAAATGGACAAGGATCGGATCGTCGGTTCTGCCAAGGATGTTGGCGGCAAGGTTGAAGGCGCGGTCGGCGATTTGACTGGCGATGCGAAGACCCAGGCCGAGGGTCGTGCGCGCGAGGCCGCGGGCACGGTGCAGAATCTGTACGGCCAGGCCAAGGATGCCGCCCGCGATGCGACCGATGCGGCCGTCAACTACGCCAAGGACGCCTACGACAACAGCGGCGACACCATGCGTAACGGTCAGCAGGCGGTGGCCAAGACGGTGCAGGAAAATCCGCTCGGCGCGCTGCTGGTCGCGGGCGGTATCGGATTTGCGCTGGCGCTGTTGATGTCGCGCCCCGCGCGCCGTCCGTCGCGTTTTCGCTACTAGGCTGTTCGCGACTGGACTCCACAAATAGACGAGTGAAACGAATGCCCCGGACGCCCGCTGCGAAAGCAGCCGCGCCGGGGCATTCCTGTGATTGAAGCCGCCACCGATGGCTAGCGGCGGACGTTGCAGCGGGGGGCGCTCGGGGCGCCGATCAGAATCGCGACAAATAGCCTGGCTGGCCTTCGGCCGACCGGCCGCGCGGCGCGATGCCGGGGGGCGGTCCGGGCGGGCGGGGCGCCGGAGCGGCGCCAAAGCCACCGAAGAAGTCCCGCAACGATGGCGCGTTGTTCTGCGCCGGCCGGATCTGCATCGGCGCGGGCGGCTGCTGCGGCTGCCGCCGCGGCTGCTGGAAGGTCTGTTGCGGCGGCGGCAGCAGCAGCTGCCGCTGCGGAGCGGGCGCGGCCGCAGCCGGTCCGCTGCTCGGCGCCACGGCCGCGACTGCCGGATCTCCACGCGCCTGCTCGCGGCCGATTTCGCGGCGCGGCCAGGAATAATCATCGGCGCGGCCGGCCGGGGCCGCCAGCGCTTCACCCTTCACCAGCGTCCGCGCGGCCAGCGCATCGACCGAGGCCGGCCGCGAGCCGGGGCCGCCGAGCAGCTGATCGGTGCCGACATTGGAGGCCACCAGCGGCATCACCGGCCCGGCCATCGGGCGCGGCGCCGGCTGGCCGGGCACGGCGTTGGCCTCGGGCGTCACCGGCTCGATCGGCACGGCGATCGGCCCGGAGCGGGCGGCGAGCAGGCGCGTCACCTCGCGCTCGACATAATGCGCCAGCTTGCGCGCACCGGCCTTGGTGAAGAAAACGCCGTCGGCGCTGCGCAGCTGGCGGTTCTGACCTTCGAAGTCGGGGCCTCGCTGCAGGAAGCGGCCGCCTTCGTCGACAAAGCCGTCCCAGATATCGACATAGGTGATGCCGGCCTTGCCGGCGCCGTCGCGGTACAGCGCATCGAGATAGAGCATGTCGGAGGTGCCCTTTTGCCCGCGGATCGCGGGAAGGCCGACCCACAGCACCGGCACGCCCTTGGATTTCAGCACGCCGATCAGCTCTTCGATCTTCTTGGCGTAGAGTTCGACCCAGCGCTCGTCGCGAAACTCGTACAGGCCGCCGCCGGAACGCGCGCTCTTTTCAGGCGCGCTGGTCTGCGGCGTATCATTGTCGGCGGCGTCGTCGGGCGACAATTCCGCATCGACCTGCTTGTCGTCGCGCTTGGCGGTGTCGGTCGCGCCTTCCGGCTTTGCCTTCGGGTCTGCCGGCTTGGCCTCGGCCGGCTTGCCGTCCGCCGTCTTGCCATCGGAAGTCTTGCCATCTGCAGTCTTGCCATCCGCAGGCTTGCCGTCTCCCGGTTTGGCGTCCGGCTTGCCGCGCGCGTCCTTCTTGTCGTCTTTCTTCTCGGTCTTCTTTTCGGTGATCGCCTCGCGGATCGCGACGCGGTCGTGCAGGCCGAGCATGACGACGATGGCGTCCGGCTTTTCGGTGGCGAGAATCGCCTTGGCGGCGGCGGTCCAGTCGGCCGGCTCGCCGCGCGGCTGATACTTGATCAGGCCGGAAACGGTCTTGTGCTTGCGGATCACGCCCATGTCGGGCTGTTCGGAATAGGCGTCCTCCAGCCCGTAGCCGAGCCAGTCGGCCATGGCGTCGCCCAGCACCAGCACGTTGCGTTCCGCCACCGTGTCGCGCTTGGCAGGACCGGGCGCGCGGGAAAAATCCTGGCGCGGCGCCTGTTGCTGCGACGGCGCCTGTTGCTGGAACGGCGCGAAGAAGTCGCCGCCGAACCAGCCGCCGCCGCCACGCTGCGGCGCCTGGCGGGGCGGCGGGCCGCCGAAATTGAAGAACTGTGCCGAGGCGGGTGCTGCGACGGCGACCAGCATCGCGATCACGACCGCCAGCACCGCCAGCGGGCCGGTGTCGGTGAACACGCGCAGAAAGGACTTTGGCTTTCGCATCGGGCTCGGTCGCAATGGGGGTCGCTGAACGTCAAAATATAGTAGCGGAATCGGGCCGCAAGCGGGCAGGTTTTCCCCATAAACCGGGGTTCCAGCCTCACCGTCAAGCATTCCGCCGAATCGTGGTTTTCGGGGCCAGTTTAGCCCGGAAATCCGGCCTTAGCGCCCCCGCAGCCGTTCCAGCACGTCCGAGGAGGCGAATCCGTCTGTCGGCGCCCCGATCGAGGCCTGGAAGCCTCGCAACGCTTCCCGGGTCTGGCCGCCGAACTGGCCGTCCGGGGTGCCCTTGTAGAAGCCGCGCTGGGCCAGCAATTGCTGCAGTTCCAGCCGCTCCGCCCGCGACAGCACCCGTTCCTGCCGCGGCCAGGGCTGCACAAAGGGCGGGCCGCCGCGCAGGCGGTCGGCGAAATGGCCGATCGCGAGTGCATAGGCCTCGGCGGGGTTATATTTCATGATCACCCGGAAATTCTGCAGCATCAGGAAGCCCGGCCCCTGTGCGCCGGCCGGGGCCAGCAGATAGGCCTTCTCGGCCGGATCCGGGAACGGCTTGCCGTCGGCCCGCTTCATGCCCTGTCCTTGCCATTGCGCGATGGTCATCACCTTGGCCTTGTCCGCCAGCATGAAATCAAACCCCTCCGGCAGCACCACCTCGTAGCCCCAGGTCCGGCCGGTCTGCCAGCCGTCCTTCTTGAGGTTGTTGGCGGTCGAGGCGATCAAATCGGACGCATTGTCGACGACGTCGCGGCGGCCATCGCCGTCGCCGTCGACGGCGTAGCGCTTGAAGGCGGTCGGCATGAATTGCGTCGGCCCGAACGCGCCGGCCCAGGAGCCGCGCATCTGCTCCGGGCGCAGGTCGCCGCGGTTGAGGATTTCCAGCGCGGTCAGGAATTCATCCTTGAAATAGGCCTGGCGGCGGCCGATGCAGGCCAGCGTCGCGGTCGAATTCACCACGTTGCGATCGCCCATCTGCGTGGAGTAATTCGACTCGATGCCCCAGATCGAGGCGATCGCATAGCGGTCGACGCCGTAAGCCCTCTCCGCCGCGTCGAACTGCGCTTTGTATTTGGCGAGCACCTCGCGACCCTTGGCGAGGCGGTTGTCGTTCACGAGGATGTCGAGATAGTCCCAGATCGCCTTGGTGAATTCGGGCTGCGAATCCATCAGGTCCATGATGCGCAGGTCGGGCTGCAGATCCGCGGTGAAGCGCTGAAAATTCTCCTGGGTAATGTTGCGCCGTGCAGCGTCGGGCCACATCGCGGCGACGCAGTTCGGAAAATTCGCGGCGGCCTCCCGGATCGCAGACGCCGTCATCAGGGGATGGCCGGAGGCGCCGTCCTCGCCGCTCCAAGAGGGGGGCGTCGGCGGGCCGCCGTCCGCGCCAGTGGCGGCCTGCGGCGGCGGGGCGGATTTCGGACCGGAGAAGATGTTGCTGAAAAAGTTCGAAACCCCGTCGCCGGGGGATGGCTGGGATTGCGCCCGAGACGGGCTGTTGGAACACAACAGCGCGGCCGCGATTAGCATCGCGCCGGTTCGTTTGCCCATGCCGCGTTCCATCCGACCCATGTCCTGTCCGTCCATCGCAACCCGCCCCTCGCCAGAAGGCCCCGTTACGGTTTCCGGGAGATTAACAGAAGGGATTTGTTGTCGCAGCCGTTGCACGCAAGGGGGCGCGCGCGATCTTCATACATCTGCCTTTGTTCAGGGGTGCAAACCGGCTATCAACGTGCCATCTGAGCACTTTCCGCATTTCCAGCTCTTTCCATAGCAAGGCTCCAGCCATCCCATGAAAATCCGCAAAGCCGTATTCCCGGTCGCCGGCCTCGGCACCCGCGTCCTGCCCGCCACCAAGGCGATGCCGAAGGAAATGCTGACCATCGTCGACAAGCCGCTGATCCAGTATGTGTACGATGAGGCCAAGGAGGCCGGCATCGAGCACTTCATCTTCGTCACCGGGCGCAACAAGGGCGTGATCGAGGACCATTTCGACCGGATGTTCGAACTCGACACCACGCTCGCGGCGCGCGGCAACAAGAAGGCCGAACAGGATATCCTGGCGCAAAACCAGCCGGCGGCCGGCGCCACCAGCTTCACCCGCCAGCAGGCGCCGCTCGGCCTCGGTCATGCGGTCTGGTGCGCGCGCGACATCGTCGGCGACGAGCCGTTCGCGGTAGTGCTGCCGGACGAACTGGTGCTGAACGATCCGGGCTGCCTGAAGCAGATGATCGAGGCCGCCGGCAAGCTCGGCGAAAAATCCAACCTGCTCGCGGTGGAAGCGGTCCCGGACGATCTCACCCATCAATACGGCATCTGCGGCGTCGGCAAGCGGCTGGGCGAGACATTGTTCGAGGTCGACGGCATGGTGGAGAAGCCGGCGAAGGGCACCGCGCCGTCGAACCTGTCGATCACCGGGCGCTATATCCTGCAGCCGGAAATCTTCAAGATCCTCGAAACCCAGGAGCGCGGCGCGGGCAACGAAATCCAGCTCACCGACGCGATGAAGACGCTTGCCAGGACGCAAAACTTCTACGGCGTGGAGTTCGAGGGCGAGCGGCACGATTGCGGCTCAAAGCCCGGCTTCTTGCGCGCCAACATCGCCTACGGTATGGCCCGCGCCGACCTGCGCGACGGTCTGCGCGCGGAGATGAAGAAGTATCTGGAGAAGTGATGTGGCTTGGCCATACTACGGCATTGCCGTAGTATGGTGCTCGATGCAGACTGTCGTCGAGACACCGTCGTATCTGGCAGATGCCGAACGCTTGTTTTCCCCGCAGCAGCGAAAAGCCATCGTCGATCGGCTGGCGTCCGATCCGGCCTGCGGCGTCGTCATCCCCGGCGGTGGGGGTATTCGCAAGGTCATCGAAGAGTACCGGAGGCGAAGGTGACGAAAACTGCATTCGACAAGATCAAGGCGGGGCTCGACGACGCCAAAGCCTATCTCGATGGATCCGCAAACAGGAAAGCGTTCGGGATCCATGTGCCAGCGCGTGTGAATGTAAAGAAGATACGCACCAAGCTCGGAATGTCGCAGGAGAGCTTTGCCCAGACCTACGGATTTGCGTTGTCAGCCGTGCGCGATTGGGAGCAGGGCCGCAGGCAACCAGAACGCAGCGCGCGCATCTTGCTGAAGGTTGTGGAGAAGGAGCCAGATGCGGTGACGCGGGCCTTGGCCAAGAACGCCTGAGTAGTCAGCGTCGGCTGCGGCACGGCCGCGAGCACTGATTGATTGCCATCATGGCCCTTTTGGCAAGGAGCCTGCGGAACGCGTCTTCGACGTCGAGTCAGCGCTTCGGCTCCCCGGCGACGGGGTTTCTTGCAGATCGCCAATGGAGACACGGGTGAACGACTACGACCTGCTGCGGGACTATCTGAAGAGGCAGAAACTTCCCGAATTCGTGCTGAGCTTCGAACAGATCGAGGAGATCATCGACGCCGCGCTGCCGCGCGCCGCACAGCGCGCCTCCTGGTGGGAAACGCTGCGCAGCCCGCAGGAAAAGATGCCGCAGCGCGAGGCGTGCATCGAGGCCGGCTACATCGCGACGCGGCAGGCGGATGGCAAGAGCGTGAAGTTCAAGAAGATGCCGGTTCGGCGGTGAGTTTCTCTTTCACCGCAGTTTCGCTGTCATCACCCGCGAAGGCGGGTGATCCAGTATTCCAGAGACAGCAGCGATAGAACCGTGAGGCCGCAGCGTACTGGATACCCGCCTTCGCGGGTATGACGACGCGTGGGCACAGCTTCAGCTCGCCGCTTCCAGCCGCTCTTCCGTCAACAGCCGCATCGCCGCATCCGCGTCCAGGCGCGCGCAGGACAAGAGTGCGGGATCTCAGTGACGGGCCGCTGAACTCGCCGGAAGTGCAGGATTTCAATTCGTGATCCGGTCGGCTTACGGGATTGCTGCTTCAAGCAGCGTTGGCGATCACCGGCTTGATCTTATCCAGCTGCTTGCCGAGTTCGCGCTCAGCCGTCTGCATGTCATAGGCATTCTGCAGGTTAAGCCAGAGCAGGGCTGACGTATTGAGCGCCTTCGACAGCCTGAGCGCTGTATCGGCGGTGATATTGGTGGTCTCGCTGGCAATGCGCTCGATCCTGGTGCGGGGGACGCCGCATGCCTTGGCTAACGCGCCTGGCGAGAGCCCGAGCGGCTTCAAGAACTCCTCCCGGAGGACCTCTCCGGGGTGCATGGGTGCCAGTTTCTTTGCCATGTGCATTTCTCCAAGTCTGAGCCTGCCTACGGGCAGTCGCTGAGTGGCTAATGGTAGTCCGTGAATTCGACGTCACTCGGCCCGTCATTGGTCCAGATGAAACAGATGCGGAATTGGTCGTTCACTCGAATTGAGTGTTGTCCCTTCCTGTTGCCCTTCAAGGCCTCCAGTCGATTGCCTGGAGGCGAACGAAGGTCTTGCAGGGAAGTCGCCGCATTCAGGTATTGGAGTTTGCGGCGGGCGACTTTAAGCAGATCGGCCGGGAAGCCCTTTGTTGCCTCACCTTCGAAGGCTGAGCGAGCCAGATCGTTTTTAAAGCTCTTTATCACGAGTCCGATTGTATCATAACATGATACAAAATTCAAGGCCTTGTATCAGCTGGCGATACCAATGGCGGAAAACTCGCGTCTCGACCGTCAGCTCGCCGCTTCCAGCCGCTCTTCCGTCAGCAGCCGCATCGCGGAATCAGCGTCCATCGGCTCGCCGAAGGCAAAGCCTTGCGCGTATTCGCAGCCGAGCTGATAGAGCTCGACCGCATCCGAATCCGTCTCCGCGCCTTCGGCAACCACGTCCATGCCAAGGTCGTGGGCGAGCGCGATGATCGATTTCAGGATCACCGGGCGGGTGCCGCGGCTCGTGGTGCGCACGAACGACTGGTCGATCTTGATGGTGTCGAACGGGAAGCGCTGCAGATAGGCCAGCGAGGAATGGCCGGTGCCGAAATCGTCGAGCGAAAGACCCGTGCCGAGTTCGCGGATCCGCGCCAGCATCTGCGCCGCATGCTCCGGGTTCTCCATGACCAGCGATTCCGTCAGCTCCAGCTTGAGCGTGCCGCGCGCCACCGACGAGCGCGACAATACGGTGCGGATGTCGTGGATCAGGTCGTGCCGCAGCAATTGCCGCGAGGACACGTTGACGGAGGCAAAGATCGGCTCGCGCGAGCGCATCGCGCGCTGCCAGGCCGAGAGCTGCCGCGCGGTCTGGTCGAGCACGAACATGCCGAGGTCGACGATCAGGCCGATCTCCTCGGCGATCGAGATGAATTCCGACGGCGACATCCGGCCGAGCTTCGGATGGTCCCAGCGCGCCAGCGCCTCGAAGCCGGCGATCGAGCGGTCTTCGAGCCGCACGATCGGCTGGTACAGGATCGTGATCTCCTGTCGCTCGATGGCGCGGCGCAGTTCGCTTTCCAGCGTCAGGCGATCGGTCTTCCGCGCGCGCATCGCCGGCTTGTAGACGTCGATGCGGTCGCCGCCGATCCGCTTCGAATGATACATCGCAAGCTCGGCGTCCTTGATGATCTCGTCCGTGAGCTGCACCTGCGGATCCGACAGCGCCAGCCCGATCGAGGCGGTGAGGAATATCTCGCGGTCGTTGAAGGCGATCGGCGCGCGGATGGTCTTGCGGATGGTTTCCGCAAAGGCGGTGATGCGGACCGGGTCCTGTTCCGACAGCAGGATCAGGCCGAACTGGTCGCCGGCGAGCCGCGCCAGGGTGTCCTGCGGCTTCAGGATGCGCGTCAGCCGGCGCGCCAGCGTCAGCAGGATCGAATCGCCGACGGCGATGCCGACGGAATCATTGACCTGCTTGAAGCGGTCGAGATCGATCACCATCAGCGTCGGCCGCAGCGTCGGCATGCTCTTGGCGAAATTGGCCACGGCGCCGAGGCGGTCCATGAACAGGCGCCGGTTCGGCAGGCCGGTGAGGTTGTCATGCACGCTGTCGTGCAGCATGCGCTCCTCGGCATTCTTGATCTCGGTGACGTCGGTCAGCGTGCCGACCACGCGCGAGACTTCGCCGTCGGAGCCGACCACCGGGCGCGCCTTCAGCGCGAACCACATGAAATGGCCGTCGGGCGTGCGCAGGCGGAAATCCTGCACCAGCCGGCCGCGGCGCTGGTCGAGCACGCTGTCCAGCGCGGCACGGAAGCGGTCCTGGTCCAGCGGATGCAGCACTTCGAGCCATTTGGCGGCGGGGCCTTCCAGCGTGCCGCGCCTCAATCCGAGCAGGCTTTCGGTTTCCGGGCTGGTAAACACCTTGTCGGCGGAAACGTCCCAGTCCCAGATCAGGTCGCCGGACCCGGTCAGCGCCAGCGCGCGGCGTTCGACGTCGGAGACGATGCCGGTGGAGGCGCCGCCGCCCGCGAAGGCGTGCTGCATGACGGTGAATCCGATCAGCATCACGATCAGCACCAGGCCGCCGAGCAGCGCCGGGCCGACGATGTCGTTGGTGACGCTGCCCGCCACCGTCATGCCGGCGGCGATCACCCAGACCACCAGCAGGAACCAGGTCGGGATCAACAGCACGGCGCGGTCGAATCCGTGCGTCGACAGATAGACGATCAGCGCAAAGCCCGCGAAGGCGATCAGCACCAGCGACATGCGCGCGATGCCGGAGGCGACGGCCGGATCGAACAGCGCAAGCCCGACCAGCGAGCCGAGGAACGCGAGCCAGCCGATCGTGATGTGGGAATAGCGCACGTGCCAGCGGCTGAGATTGAGATAGGCGAACACGAACACGAGCAGCGTCGCTGCCAGGATCGCTTCGCCGGCCGCGCGCCACACGCGCTCGGCGTTGTTCGACATGTCGAGCACCTTGCCCCAGAAGCCGAAGTCGACGCCGATATAGACCAGCACGGCCCAGGCGAGCGCGGCGGCTGCCGGGAACATGATGCTGCCCTTGACCACGAACAGGATGGTCAGCACCAGCGCCAGCAGGCCGGAGATGCCGATCACGATGCCCTGGTAGAGCGTGAACGAGTTGACCTTGTCCTTGTAGGCGTCGGGCTCCCACAGATAGAGCTGCGGCAGCTTGTCGGTGCGCAGTTCGGCGACGAAGGTGACGACGGAGCCGGGATCGAGCGTGATGCGGAAGATGTCGGCGGTGGCGCTTTCCTGCCGCTCGGGGCGGTCGCCGACCGAGGGCGTGATCGTGGCGATGCGCGACAGCCCGAGGTCGGGCCACAGCAGCCCGGACGAGACGATGCGATAGTGCGGCGCGACGATCAGGCGGTCGAGCTGGTCGTCGGTATTGTTGGCCAGCGCGAACACCATCCAGTTCTGCCCGCCCTCGCGGGCGCGGACCTCGATCCGGCGGACGATGCCGTCGGTGCCCGGTGCGGTCGAAACCTGGATGCGGTCGGTCTCGCTGCGCTGGTGATCGAGGACCGCGGTGAGGTCGATGGCAGGCGCGTCGCCGCGGACGCTGACCGCGTCAATGGCGTGCGCCGCTGGCGCGACCGCAACAATCATGAAGCCCAGCACCAGCAGCGCCAGGCACCTGATCAGACGCACTGTCCGTACTCCGCGACCAACGATTCGGCCGGCCCGCGGGCGGGTCGGCGTAGCCGCGATAAATGACACGAAAGCGAAGCGATTCAAAGGGTTTCCGCCATCGCTCCACTTTCGTCTGGTTAGATCTCCAACACAATTTTGCCAATATGTGCGCTGGTTTCCATCCGGCGGTGCGCGTCTGCGGCCTTTTCGAGCGGGAATGTGCTGTCCATGACCGGTTTTACCCGCCCTTCGCGCAATAGTGGCATCACCTTGGCCTCGATCGCCGCGACCATCGCCGCCTTGTCCGCATTCGTACGGGGGCGCAGCGTCGAGCCGGTGTGGGTCAACCGTTTCACCATCACCTTGGCGATGTTGACGGTGACCTTCGGGCTGTTGAGGGTCGCGATCTGCACGATCCGGCCATCGGCCGCGGCGGCGTCGTAATTGCGATCGACATAGTCGCCGGCCACCATGTCGAGGATCAGGTTGGCGCCGGCATTATTGGTTTCCGCCTTGACCACGGCGACGAAGTCCTCGGTCTTGTAGTTGATGGCGCGGTCGGTGCCGAGTTTCAGGCAGGCGTCGATCTTGTCCTGCGAGCCGACGGTGACGATCACCTTCGAGCCGAACGCCTTCGCCAGCTGGATCGCCATGGTGCCGATGCCGGACGAGCCGCCGTGGATCAGCAGGGTCTCGCCCGGCTTCAGCGCGCCGCGCTCGAACACATTGTGCCAGACGGTCATCAGCGTTTCCGGGATCGCGCCGGCTTCCTTCATCGACAGCGCGGGCGGCACCGCCATCGCCTGGGCGTCCTGCGCGATGCAGTATTGGGCGTAGCCGCCGCCGGCCACCAGCGACATCACCTTGTCGCCGAGCTTGTGTTTGGTGGCGCCTTCGCCGAGCGCGACCACTTCGCCCGCGATTTCGAGGCCGGGCAGGTCGCTGGCGCCGGGCGGCGGCGGATAGGCGCCGGAGCGCTGCGCGACGTCGGGACGGTTGACCCCGGCCGCCATCACCTTGACCAGGATCTCGCCTGGACCAGGTTTTGGCACGCTGCGCGTTTCGGGCAGCAGCACCTCGGGGCCACCGGGCTTGCTGATGCCGATGACGGTCATTTGCTCGGGCAGCTTTTCCATGATTTGTCCTTGGCGCAAAATGCGGATTTGAAGGCGGTTCCTGTTAGTTAGCCAGCCCGGCACCGGCTGGCAACCGCTCGCGCCGCCACCGGGAGCAAGGAGAAGCGCATGGCGATCGAGGACGACGACAAGCCGCGGAAGAAAATCAGCCACGAGATCGGCCAGGATCTGTCGTTGCTGTCGGTCGAGGAGTTGACCGAACGCATCGCGCTGATGACTTCGGAGATCGAACGGCTGGAGCAGGCGGTGACGAAGAAGCGGGCATCGAAGGAAGCGGCGAACAGCTTCTTCAAGTCGTAGCGTTCTCGCCACGTGGCTCCTGCCAAGCCGCGGCCCGTCTTGGGCAGGCCGTTGGCCGAGTGTCGCTTCAATTGTACCGCCAGCGGGTCATGCGTCCTGGCCTTCGCCGGACGACAAGACAGTTAATTGCAAAAGCTCGGCCACTGGCCGACATGGCAAATAATCGATGAAAAAATCCGCGCCTTTACCAAGGATTAAGCTTTCCCCTTTATGACTGGCATTGTCCTCGTTTGGACACCGAGTGGCTCCTGTCCACTCTGTTTGACGCCTCCCTGTTATCAACTTCAAAAGCCGCCGGAAACGGCGGCTCTTTTTTTGTGTTCCGCGTGGCTATTTAAGGCCCCCATGCGCCGGAAACCATAAATCCGGTTGTCGCTGGACTCTCTCCCGCACAAGCGCAATGATTTGTTCATCATAAGCCGGTGGTTCACAGCCGGTTGGGGCAGATAGTGGCGTGAGGGCGTTAACCATGGCGGACCGTTCGCAAAGCGAATCCGCGCTCGTTCAGTTCAGCGAGCGGCTTACCAATTCGGCGGCATTCGGAACCCTGTTCCGGGAAGGCATGGACCTGGTCGAGGAGACCGCCGCCTATCTCGACGGCGATGGCCGCACCGAGGCCAAGGCGCTGGAGCGCTCCGTCAGCCTGACCTATGCCACCGAGAGCATGCGGCTCACCACCCGCCTGATGCAGTTGGCGTCCTGGCTGTTGCTGCATCGCGCGGTCAAGGAAGGCGAGATGACGCTGAGCCAGGCCAACCGTGAGAAGACCAAGGTCAAGCTCACCGCCGCCGATCCCGGCGCCGAGGACATGATCGCCAAACTGCCGCAGCAATTGCAGGACCTGATCGCGCGCTCGATGAGCCTGCAGACCCGGGTCCGCCGGCTGGATGCCACGATCCACACCCCGCCGGCCGAACGGGCACCGATCGGCAACCCGCTGGTGCCGCAGCTGAACCGATTGAAGGCCGCGTTCGAGCAATAATTTGGCCTCGTCATTCCGGGGCGATGCGCAGCATCGAACCCGGAATCTCGAGATTCCGGGTTCGCTTCGCGCCCCGGAATGACGCGGGAAATAGCTAACAAAAAAACGCCCCGGCTCGGCCGGGGCGTTTTGCATTCTGGGCAACAGAAAGAGGGCTACAAACCCCCTCAATCCTTCTTGAGGAAGCCCGAAAACTTCTTCTGGAAGCGCGACACGCGGCCGCCGCGGTCGAGGATCTGCTGCGAGCCGCCGGTCCAGGCCGGGTGCGACTTGGGGTCGATATCGAGGTTCAGCTTGTCGCCTTCCTTGCCCCAGGTGGAGCGGGTCTGGTACTCGGTCCCGTCGGTCATCACGACCGTAATCATATGATAATTCGGATGAATTTCGGCTTTCATGGGATATCCTTCGGCGCGCCGGCGCCCGTCTCTAGTATAGGGGGATACGGGATTTGGCGGCTCTATAACGTAACCGCCCCGGCAAAACAAGCTACGTATCATGCCCGATTGGGAATCTGCCGGATTTGCCAGAGGTGGCCGCCGGGCCTATCTGGGGGCGGCAAACCGGTCGGATTTTCATGAGTGCAGCGGAACAGCTTGAAGGTGTGAAACCCGCGCTCCCCGTGCGCGATGCAGCGCAGGAGCAAGCGGAATTCATCGAGACCGGGCTGACGCAGTCGCCGGCCAAGACCGGTGCCAGGCTGCGCCCGTTGCTGGCCCTGGCGCCCTACGTCGCCCGCTATCGCGGCCGGGCGCTGCTCGCCTTCATCTCGTTGACGGTCGCCGCGATCACCACGCTGGTGGTGCCGGTCGCGGCCCGCCGCATGATCGATTTCGGCTTCAGCCCCGAAGGCATCGCGCTGATCAACAGCTATTTCAGCGTGATGCTCGCGATCGTCGCGGTGCTCGCGGCCGCCAGCGCGTCGCGCTACTACCTCGTGATGACGATCGGCGAGCGCATCGTCGCCGACCTCAGGGCCGACGTGTTCGCGCATCTGGTGTCGCTGTCGCCCGCCTTCTTCGATTCCGCGCGCGCCGGCGAACTGGTGTCGCGGCTGACCGCCGATACCACCCAGATCAAGTCGGCGGTCGGTGCCTCGGTGTCGATCGCGCTGCGCAACCTGATGCTGTTCATCGGCGCCACCGCCATGATGGTGATCACCAGCCCCAAACTGTCCGGCTTCGTGCTGCTGGCGATCCCGCTGATCGTGCTGCCGCTGGTGGCGTTCGGCCGCTGGGTCCGGCGGCTGTCGCGCAACGCGCAGGACACGCTGGCGGACGCCTCCGCCTATGCTTCCGAGCTGATCGGTGCGATCCGCACCGTGCAGGCCTATACCAGCGAGCGGATGGCGACCGCGCGCTTCGGCGGCGAGGTCGAACAGGCCTACGAGGCCGCGCGCAGCTCGACCAAGGCGCGGGCGGTGCTGACGCTGATCATCATCTTCATCGTGTTCGCCAGCGTCGTGGCAATCCTGTGGGTCGGCTCGCATGACGTGCTGACCGGCCAGATCACGCCGGGCCGGCTAGGCCAGTTCGTGCTCTATGCGGCGTTCGCGGCGTCCGCGCTGGGCCAGCTCAGCGAGGTCTGGGGCGAGGTCTCGGCCGCCTCCGGCGCCGCCGAACGGCTGTTCGAGATATTGCGGGTGAAGTCGCAGATCACGGCGCCGGCCAAACCCGTGGCGCTGCCGCAGCCGGCGCGCGGCGATGTCGGTTTCGACAACGTCAGTTTTGCCTATCCGTCGCGGCCGGACGTGATGGCGGTCGACCAGGTTTCGCTCGCGGTGAAGGCCGGCGAAAAGGTCGCGATCGTCGGTCCGTCCGGCGCCGGCAAGAGCACGCTGTTCCACCTGCTGCTGCGCTTCTACGACCCGACGACCGGCACGATCTCGCTTGACGGCGTGTCGGTCCGCTCGGCCGATCCGATCGACGTCCGCTCGCGCATCGCGCTGGTGCCGCAGGATTCGGTGGTGTTCGCGGCTTCTGCGCGCGAAAACATCCGCTTCGGCCGCCCGGACGCGACCGATGCCGAGGTCGAGCGCGCCGCCGACCTCGCCCATGCCACCGAATTCCTGAAGCGGCTGCCCGGCGGCTTCGAGGCGCCGCTCGGCGAGCGCGGCGTGACGCTGTCGGGCGGCCAGCGCCAGCGCATCGCGATCGCGCGCGCGATCCTCCGCGACGCGCCCTTGTTGCTGCTCGACGAGGCGACGTCGGCGCTCGATGCCGAAAGCGAGACGCTGGTGCAGACCGCGCTGGAAGAGCTGATGCGCCACCGCACCACGCTGGTGATCGCCCATCGCCTCGCCACCGTGCTGTCCTGCGACCGCATCCTGGTGATGGAGCACGGCAGGATCGTCGAACAGGGCACGCACGCGGCGCTGGTGGCGGCCAACGGACTGTACGCCCGGCTGGCGCGGCTGCAATTCGAGGGCGGTTAGCCCGTTGTCCGGCGATATTGCGTCGGCTTCGCGTCAGCAGGCGCATCGCGTGACTCGGAAGCCACACGCCCCCGGTTTCGGCACCGGGCTCCGAAATGGACGGGAACCAGAACTGAGCCGCCCTGTTGTTGCCCCGTCAAACATCTGGTTCCAATCGAACAGGAGAGGGGTATGCCTTACCGTCGCGGAGGTTTTGCGCTCACGCCGCCGTCGCTTACGCTGTTTGTGATTTCCGTCGTGCTGGCCCTGATGGCCCTGCTGATCAGGTACGCGCACATTTCCGTTCCGATCATCAGTGCGGCACGCGTGTTCGATGTGCTGGCGATTGCCTACGTGGTGCTTGTCATCGGCGTTCTGTTTCGTCGCATCTGACGTCGCAGGCGTTTGCAGGCTGGATCATGGGAGCATGATCTTTTCGGAAAACCGGTTCCACTTTTCCGGATCATGCCCTAACGCTTCTCGCCGCACTTTGGCGACAAGACCGGCACGTTGGCCCACGACCAGTTCTTCCACGAGCCGTCATGGTCGACGCATGCCGCCGATGACGCCTGGACGCTTTCGCGCGATGCGGCCAGATCGGTCGCCTTGGCAAAATGCCGGTCGAGATGGCGCTCCGACAGCAACCCGGCGACGATCACCACCAGGAACGTCGCCGAGCCCTTGGCGAATTCTGTCCATGTCATGGTTTGGTCTCCGCTGCTGAAATGCGCGGTCGGCTGTACCGCGATCAAGCCGTCGATGCCGTGATGAAAATCACGGAATCGGGCGGGGTTCCGGGCCGCGCAGCGCGAACGCGCGGCCGCTCACTTTTCCGTCAGCTTCAGCTCGATGCGGCGGTTGCGCCGGTAGGCATCTTCGTTGGGGGCGTTGTCGAGCGGCTGGAACTCGGCAAAACCGGCGGCGACCAGCCGCTGCGCGGGCACGCCCAGCGACATCAGATATTGCACCACCGAGATGGCGCGCGCCGAGGACAATTCCCAGTTCGACCTGAACAGCGGGGAGTTGATCGGCCGCATGTCGGTATGGCCGTCGACGCGCAACACCCAGCCGATCTCGCTCGGGATCTGCCTGTCCAGATCGGTCAGCGCCGTGGCGAGCTTGTCAAGCTCGGCGCGGCCTTCGGGCAGCAGCACCGCCTGGCCGGAGTCGAAGAACACTTCCGACTGGAACACGAAGCGGTCGCCGACGATGCGGATGTCGGGGCGGTTGCCCAGGATGGCGCGCAGGCGGCCGAAGAATTCGGACCGGTAGCGCGACAATTCCTGCACGCGTTGCGCCAGCGCGACGTTGAGCCGCTGTCCGAGATCGGCGATCCGCCCCTGCGATTCCTTGTCGCGCTTTTCGGAAGCCTCCAGCGCCTCCTCGAGCGCCGCGAGTTGGCGGCGCAGCGCGCCGATCTGCTGGTTCAGCACCTCGATCTGGGCAAGCGCGCGCGAACTCACGCTCTTCTCGGACTCCAGCGCCTTGTTGAGCTCGTTGGCGCGGCCCTGGGCATCGCCGCCCGCCCCCGCCAGCCCTTCGTAGAGTCCCTTGATGCGGTCGCGTTCGCTCTCGGCGGCGGAAAGGCCGGCGCGCAATTGTCCGATCTGGTCGTCGAGCGCGAGCTTGCCGAGCTTTTCCAGCGACAGCAGGTCGTTGAGCTGGGCGATCTTGGCGTTCAACTGCTCCAGCGCCCGGTCCTTGCCGGTGACCTCCTGCGACAGGAAGAACTGCACGACCAGAAACACCGAGAGCAGGAACACGATCGCCAGCACCAGCGTCGACAGCGCGTCGACGAATCCCGGCCAGTAGTTGAAACCGGACTCAGTGCGGCGGGCGCGGCCAAGGGCCATTCGTCGTCTCCATTGTCGTGTCCCGCGGACGGTGCGGCATCGCTAGGCGCCGCGACATGCCGGAGACACAGGCGCGTTCAGCCCTTCTCCGGCTGCCTTGCGATTCGCTCCAGCAGCTTCTTGATCTCGCGGTTCTGCTCGCCCTGGCCGTCGGCCCATTCGCGGATCATCTGCTGCTCGGTCCGCATATGCGCGACCAGCCCCTGGATCGCCTCGGCGAGGTTGGCCATCGCCGCGGTGGTGCTGCGTCCGCCGCCGCTTTCCTCGAGCACGCCGCGGATCCGGTCCAGCGCGTGTTGCAGTTCGCCGCCGAGCGCGACGCCGCCATCGCCATATTCGCGCACGGTGGAGGCGAGCCAGTCCTCCAGGTCGGTGTAGAAGCGATTCTGCGCCTGGCTCGACTGCAGGTCGAGAAAGCCCAGGATCAGCGAGCCGGCCAGGCCGAACAGCGAGGACGAGAACGAGATGCCCATGCCGCCGAGCGGTGCGGCGAGGCCTTCTTTCAGCGTGTCGAACAGCGAGCCGGCGTCGCCGCCGACCTTCAGCCCGTCGATCACCTTGCCGACCGAGCCGACGGTTTCGATCAGGCCCCAGAACGTGCCGAGCAGGCCGAGGAACACCAGGAGGCCGGTCATGTAGCGCGAAATGTCGCGGGCTTCATCGAGCCGCGTCGCGATCGAATCCAGGAGATGCCGCATGGTCTGTTGCGAGATCGACATCCGCCCCGAGCGTTCGCCGCCGAGGATCGCCGCCATCGGCGCCAGCAAGGTCGGGCGCCGCTCGATCGCGAGCCCGGGATCGGCGATGCGGAAATTGTTCACCCAGGCCACTTCCGGATAGAGCCGGATCACCTGCCGGAACGACAGAATGATGCCGATCAGGAGCACCGCGCCGATCAGCGCGTTGAGGCCCGGATTGGCGAAGAACGCCACGATGATCTGCTTGTAGATCACGACCGCCACCAGCCCGCACAGCACCAGGAACACCAGCATCCGCACCAGGAAGATCCGGGGCGAGGACAGCTTGCTGAGTTCGATTTCCATGTCGGAGCGGGAGGCGTGGCCTGAGGGCATTGGCGGGTGTCATCCGTTACCGAAAGCGGGCTGCGGAACCAATATGGCACAGCAGCCGGGAGAAGAAAGCCGGGGCGCCGGCATTTCAGCCGGACGTCGAGGAACTCCCGTCTGAAACCCGGCTTTGACGCCAACGTATTTTGGAATGACTTGATGTCCAACGGGATTTTTCATGATTGCCCAATTTCTCATGGCCCTTGTTGCCATCGCCGCGTCATTTTCCGTGCTGATGGCGGGCGCGTGGCTGGTGCAGCAGCGGACCGGCAATTCCGGCTGGGTCGACACGATCTGGACGTTTTCGCTGGGCCTGATCGGCGTCGGAAGCGCCCTGTGGCCGATCGGGGACGCTTCGCACCCGGCCCGGCAGTGGCTGGTGGCGGTGCTGGTCGCGCTCTGGTCGCTGCGGCTCGGACTTCATATCGCATCACGCAGCGCGGGGATAACCGACGACCCGCGTTATGCGGCGTTTGCCAGCGAATGGGGCGCCGCCGCGCCGCGGCGGATGTTCATCTTTTTGCAGAACCAGGCGCTCGGCTCGATTCCGCTGGTGTTCGCCATCTTCGTCGCGGCGCACGTGCCGGCCGGCGGCCTGCGGCTCGCCGATTATCTCGGCGCGCTGATTCTCGCGGTCGGCATTGCCGGCGAGGGGCTGGCCGATGCGCAATTGAAGGCATTTCGCACCAATCCCGCCAACAAGGGCAAGGTGTGCGACGCAGGCCTGTGGCGCTGGTCGCGCCATCCCAATTATTTTTTCCAATGGTTCGGATGGCTTTCCTATCCGGTGATCGGCATTCTCTGGGGCAGCCCGCTGTCCTATCCGTGGGGATTCGCGGCGCTGCTGGCGCCGATCTTCATGTACTGGATCCTGGTGCACGTCACCGGCATCCCGCCGCTGGAAGCACAGATGCTGCGCTCGCGCGGCGACCGCTATCGCGACTACCAGTCGCGCACCAGCCGCTTCTTCCCGTGGCTGCCGCAGTCATGAGCCTGACCGCGCAGGCCCGCCACACCAGGAGTGATCCATGAGCCTGATCTCCTCCGTGATCGGGACCGCCGAGCGCGTGCCGTTGCCCGATGCCATCATCCGCGCGGCGATCCACCGACTTTGCTCGCGGACGGCGCAGCGGCTCGCCGCCGGGAACGCCGAAAGCGATGCGGTGTTTGCCGATGCCATGGCGGCGCGCGCCGTAGCCGAACATGCCGATGCGGCCAACGCGCAGCATTACGAGGTGCCGGCCGCGTTCTTCGCCCGCGTCCTCGGCCCCCATCGCAAATACTCCTCGTGCTTCTACAAGGATCCGGCTTCGACCTTGCAGGAAGCCGAGGAAGAGGCGCTGCGGCAAACCGTCGAACACGCCGATCTCGCCGACGGGCAATCGATACTCGAACTCGGCTGCGGCTGGGGTTCGCTGTCGCTGTGGATGGCGCGGCAGTTTCCGCATTCGCTGATCACCGCGGTTTCCAACTCGAACTCGCAGCGGGAATATATCGAGCAGGAAGCCCGGTCGCACGGCCTGACCAATCTGCGCGTCATCACGCAGGACATGAATGTGTTCGCGCCGGACGCGCGGTTCGACCGCATCGTCTCGGTCGAGATGTTCGAGCACATGATGAACTGGCGCGAATTGATGACGCGCATCGGGACATGGCTGAAGCCGGAAGGCCGCTTCTTCCTGCACATCTTCACCCACCGATCCGGCGCCTATCTGTTCGATCGCACGGATTCGGAGGACTGGATCGCACAGCATTTCTTCACCGGCGGCGTGATGCCGAGCCATCACCTGATCCGGCAGTATCGTGACCTGTTCGAGGTCGAGAAGGAATGGCGCTGGAGCGGCCTGCACTATCAACGCACCGCGCAGGACTGGCTCGACAATTTCGATGCCCATCGCGACGAGATCGAACGCGTGCTGCGCGACGTCTATGGCGCCGATACGGCCTTGTGGATGCGGCGCTGGCGCTGGTTCTTCCTCGCCACCGCCGGCCTGTTCGGATACGCCGATGGCAATGAGTGGAGTGTAAGCCATTACCGGCTGAAGGCGGCTGGTTAACGCTTCCGGAGGGAATTTCGCGCGCGTTGATTCGCGGTAGCCGATGCCCGCATCGCGCCGTTTCCAGCCAATAACCTTAACGCCGGAACGGAACCCCGCTCACAATCCGGTGACACCCGAAAACACGCGTCCTCTCAGCACGATAGCGTTCTGTGACATTGGGCCGCCGCGTCGCCGCATTGCATCGCAGCAGGCTTGCTCTATTTTCCCGCCATCGACTGTGAAGTTCCAGGCTCGGAAATGCTTTGGATGTCCGCCTGGACGATTTGCGAATGATCGAATTCGCGCTGCAAACCTGAACTGGGGCCTGCTTTCCATGTCCGGACTTCGAACGCAATCGGCACGCATCGTTGTGATGTTGGCTGCGATGGCGCCGCTATTGGCTGGCTGCAATGAACCGGCGGCGGTGGCGGCTTCGGCGCCGGCGCCGGCCGAACCAGAAGTCGGAACCTTCACGGTCAGACCGCAGGCCCGCGCCCTCGTCCGCGAATTGCCCGGCCGCATCGCGCCGACGCGGGTTTCGGAGGTGCGTGCGCGCGTCTCCGGCATCGTCGTCGAGCGCCTGTTCCAGCAGGGCACCGAAGTGACGGCCGGTCAGCCCTTGTACCGGATCGATCCAAAACCGTTCGAAGTCGAACTGCAGGCCAGCGAAGCCGCGCTGGACAAGGCGGTGGCGGCATACGATCTCGCGGCCCAGCATGCGCGGCGCGTCGCCACGCTGACCAGCCAGCGGGCGGCACCGGAAGCCGAGAACGAAAAGGCGATCGGCGCGGAGCGCCAGGCCGCGGCCGAAGTCTCCAGCCGCAAGGCGGAAATCGCGCGCGCAAAACTCAATCTCGATTACGCGACCATCCGCGCGCCGATCAGCGGCGTGATCGGCGCGGCGCTGGTCAGCGAAGGCGCGCTGGTTGTGCAGAACGAATCCACCAGCCTTGCCACCATCCAGCAACTCGACCCGATCTATGCCGACTTCACCCAGTCGGTCGCGGAGATGAACAAGCTGCGCCGCGCGTTCGACAGCGGCGACCTCGACCGCATCGCGCCGGACACGGCAAAGGTGCGCCTCGTGCTCGACGACGGCACGGTCTATCCGATCGCCGGCAAGCTGTTGTTCTCCGAAGCCAAGGTCGACGCCTATACCGGACAGGTGACGCTGCGCGGGCAGTTTCCGAATCCCAACCGTGAATTGCTGCCCGGCATGTATGTGCGCGTCCTGATCGAGCAGGGCATCGACAGCGATGCCATCGCGATCCCGCAGCAGGCGATCCAGCGCGACGCCGGCGGCGGCAGCGAGGTGTTCGTGGTCAAGGAGGACGGCCGCGTCGCGATGCAGGCGGTGCGGACCGGCGCGGTGCAGGACGGGCTGTGGCTGGTCAGCGAAGGCCTGAAGGACGGCGACCGCGTCATCGTCGACGGGTTCCAGAAGTTCGTGCCCGGCGACAAGGTCAAGCCGAAGGCGTGGATCGATGCGGATGCCTCGGTCGGGTCGGTCTCGGGCACGCCGGCGACCAAAGCTGCGCGCTGATCCATGCCGGCGTTCTTCATCGACCGGCCGATCTTCGCCTGGGTCGTCGCGCTGTTCATCTGCCTGATCGGCGCGATCTCGATACCGTTGCTGGCGGTGGCGCAATATCCGATCATCGCGCCGCCCTCGATCTCGATCTCGACCAGCTATCCCGGCGCCTCCCCGGAAAATCTCTATAACAGCGTCACGCGGCTGATCGAGGAGGAGCTCAACGGCGCCTCCGGCATCCTCAATTTCGAATCGACTTCCGACTCGCTCGGCCAGGTCGAGATCATCGCCAACTTCCAGCCGGGTACCGACACCGGTTCGGCCTCGGTTGAAGTGCAGAACCGCCTCAAGCGCGTCGAGGCGCGGCTGCCGCGTGCGGTGATCCAGCAGGGCATCCTGGTCGAGGAGGCGTCCTCGGCGGTGCTGCAGATCATCACGCTGAACTCGACCGACGGCTCGCTCGACGAAATCGGCCTCGGCGATTTCATGATCCGCAACGTGCTCGGCGAAATCCGGCGCATCCCCGGCGTCGGCCGCGCCACGCTGTATTCCACCGAGCGCTCGCTGCGGATCTGGGTCGATCCGGCCAAGCTGGTCGGCTACGGCCTCACGGCCGATGACGTCAACAAGGCGATCACCGCGCAGAACGCGCAGGTCGCGTCCGGCAGCGTCGGCGCCGAGCCGAGCACGCCGGAACAGAAGATTTCCGCGCTGGTGCTGGTCAAGGGCCAGCTCTCCTCGCCGGAGGAATTCGGCGCGATCACGCTGCGCGCCAATGCCGACGGATCCACCGTGCGACTGCGCGACGTCGCGCGCATCGAGATCGGCGGCCTGAGCTACCAGTTCAACACGCGCCTCAACGGCAAGCCGACCGCCGGCCTTTCGGTGCTGCTGTCGCCGACCGGCAACGCGCTCGCCACCGCGAGCGCCGTCGAAGCCAAGATGAAGGAATTGTCAAAATTCTTTCCGACCAATATCGGCTATGAGATTCCCTACAACATCACGCCCGTCGTCAAGGCCTCGATCAACAAGGTGCTGATGACGCTCGTGGAAGCGGTGGTGCTGGTCTTCATCGTGATGTTCCTGTTCCTGCAGAACATCCGCTACACCATCATTCCGACCATCGTGGTGCCGGTGGCGCTGCTCGGCACCTGCGCCATGCTGATGGCGGCAGGCTATTCCATCAACATGCTGACCATGTTCGGCATGGTGCTGGCGGTCGGCATCCTGGTCGACGACGCCATCGTCGTCGTCGAGAACGTCGAGCGCATCATGTCCGAGGAGGGACTGTCGCCGAAAGAAGCCACCCGCAAGGCGATGTCGCAGATATCAAGCGCCATCATCGGCATCACGCTGGTGCTGATGGCGGTGTTCATCCCGATGGCGTTCTTCCCCGGATCGGTCGGCATCATCTACCGCCAGTTCTCGGTCACCATGGTGTCCGCCATCGCGTTCTCGGCGCTGCTGGCGCTGTCGCTGACGCCGGCATTGTGCGCCACGCTGCTGAAGCCGGTCGAGGCCGGCCATGGCCACGCGCGCAAGGGCGTGTTCGGCTGGTTCAACCGTGTGCTGGAGTCGACCCGCGGGGGCTACACCCGCACCGTCAAGGGCTCGCTGAAGCGCACCGGCCGGCTGATGCTGGTCTACGCCGTGCTCCTGCTTGGCCTCGGCTGGGCCTTCGTGAGGCTGCCCGGCGGCTTCCTGCCGGTCGACGACCAGGGCTTCATCACCACCGACGTGCAGACGCCGTCCGATTCCTCCTACGCCCGCACCCAGGCCGCGGTCGAGCAGGTCGAGAAATACCTGCTGAAGCGTGACGGCGTCGAGAACGTGACGTTCCTGACCGGCTTCAGCTTCCTCGGCCAGGGCGTCAACACCGCGCAGGCCTTCATTTCGCTGAAGGACTGGTCGGAGCGCGGCAAGAAGGATTCGGCCGCCGCCATCGTCGCCGACATCAACCGCGATCTCTCCTCGATCCGCGACGCCAAGATTTCCGCGCTGCAGCCGCCGCCGATCGACAACCTTGGCAACTCCTCGGGCTTCTCGTTCCGCCTGCAGGACCGCGGCCAGAAGGGCTACGCCGCGCTGATCGCCGCCTCCGACCGCCTAATCGCCGAGGCCAATGCCAGCCCTGTGCTGCAGAAGGTCTATGTCGAAGGCCTGCCGCCGGCGCCGCAGGTCAATCTGATGATCGACCGCGAAAAGGCCGGCGCATTCGGCGTCACCTTCGAGGACATCAACCAGACCATTTCGACCAATCTCGGCTCGAACTACATCAACGACTTTCCGAATCGCGGCCGCATGCAGCGCGTGATCGTGCAGGCCGACCGCGGCAGCCGCATGAACGCCGACGACATCCTGAACTACAGCGTCAAGAACAGCCGCGGGCAACTGGTGCCGTTCTCGGCCTTCGCCACCGTGCAGTGGCAGAAGGGCCCGACCCAGATCGCCGGCTTCAACTACTATCCCGCCGTGCGCATTTCCGGAGAAGCCAAGCCCGGCTTCACCTCGGGCGACGCCATCGCCGAGATGGAGCGGCTCGCCGGCAAGCTGCCGCGCGGTTTTGGCTATGAATGGACCGGGCAGTCGCTGCAGGAAAAACTGTCGGGCTCGCAGGCGCCGTTCCTGCTCAGCCTGTCGGTTCTCGTCGTGTTCCTCTTGCTCGCCGCGCTCTATGAGAGCTGGACCATCCCGCTCGCCGTGCTGCTGACGATCCCGCTCGGCATCTGCGGCGCGGTCATCGCCGCCACCCTGCGTGGCCTGTCGAACGACGTCTATTTCACCGTCGGCCTGATCACCATCATCGGCCTCGCGGCCAAGGACGCCATCCTGATCATCGAGTTCGCCAAGGATCTGCGCGCGCAAGGCAAGCCGCTGGTGGAAGCCACCATCGAAGCGTGTTCGCTGCGCTTCCGCCCGATCCTGATGACCGGCCTCGCCTTCGTCTGCGGCGTGCTGCCGATGGCGATCGCGACCGGCGCCGGCGGCGCCAGCCAGCAGGCGCTCGGCACCAGCGTCATGGGCGGCATGATCGCGGTGGTGATCCTGGCGCTGCTGCTGGTGCCGGTGTTCTTCGTCAGCGTCCAGCGCGTGCTGGCGGGGGACCGGGAGAAGGCAGTGGAGGCGAAAGAGCCGACCGCGTCGCCGGAGCCGGCCAAGCCTTGACGACTGCTAAGGCAAATCCAACGCATTTCAGGCATTATTTACCGTAAAATCTGCGGCGATTAGACTTGTTGATGCGGAGAATACATCTACATTCGCCGCATGAGGTACGGCGAATGTCAGAGTACATCTACCAGCAGCCCGAGTGGCCCAGGTTTCGCTGGGATCAGGCGGCGCTCGCCAACCGCCTCGGCGCAGTCCGGCACCGGCAAGGCCGGCTGATCGGCCGCATGCAAGCGCTTGGCTTCCCCTTGCAGGCACAGGCCGTCCTCAAAACCCTGACCGAGGACGTGCTCAAGTCCAGCGAGATCGAAGGCGAAATCCTCGACAGGGAGCAGGTGCGCTCGTCCATCGCCCGCCGGCTTGGGATCGACGTCGGCGCATTGCTGCCGGCCGATCGCAACGTCGAGGGCATCGTGGAGATGATGCTGGACGCCACCCAGAGGTTCGACCAGCCGCTCAGCGCCGACCGGCTGTTTGGCTGGCACGGAGCGCTCTTTCCGACCGGCCGCAGCGGTCTCGACAAGATCAAGGTCGCGCAGTGGCGCGACGATGCATCGGGACCGATGCGGGTCGTTTCCGGCAACTATGGACGCGAGCGGGTTCACTATGAAGCCCCCTCGGCCGATCGGCTCGACAACGAAATGCGGGACTTCCTGATCTGGTTCAATAGTGAGGAGGAACTCGATTCCGTCATCAAGGCCGCGCTCGCGCATCTGTGGTTCATCACCATCCATCCGTTCGATGACGGCAACGGCCGCATCGCGCGCGCCATCGCCGACATGTCGCTTGCGCGCTCGGAAGCCAGCCCGCAGCGCTTCTACAGCATGTCGGCACAGATCCAGCTCGAGCGGCAGGACTATTACGAGATGCTGGAAGCAGCGCAGAAAGGCGATCTCGACATCACCCAATGGCTCGAATGGTTTTTGGCGTGCCTGGATCGCGCCTTCGACGGGGCCGAGGCAATCCTGTCGAGCGTGTTCCGCAAAGCGGAGTTCTGGCGAGCAAACGTCGCGACGCCACTCAACGACCGTCAGCGCGATATTCTCAATCGCCTGCTCGATGGATTCGACGGCAAGTTGACGTCATCGAAATGGGCCAAGATCGAGAAGTGCTCGGCGGACACCGCACTGCGCGACATCAACGAACTCGTCGCTCACGGCATTCTTGTTCGAGATGAAGCAGGCGGCCGCAGTACCAGCTATTCGCTTGCGGAGATCGGGGTGGATCGTTGACTGGCCGATCCGTCCGACGATCGCCTTATGCTGGTGATTTGCCCGACATGTCAATGCGTCAGCACCGGCACGCCCGAGCCGCGCCGGCTACTGTGCATGGGGTTGTTTTAGATGTTTTGATTGGGATGCCGCAGGCGCCTCGTCTGTCGCCCTATTTATCGAGCGCCTTCAATACCTTCACCAGCTCCCCGTGCACGAACTCATTGCCGCACACGACGTGCCCGGTCGTCAGCGCATCATCCTTGCCGCCGATGTCCGTGATCGTGCCGCCGGCTTCCCGCACCATGATCTGGCCGGCCGCGATGTCCCAGGGCTGCAGGTTCCGTTCCCAGTAGCCGTCGAGGCGGCCGGCGGCGACAAAGGCTAAGTCGAGCGAGGCGGCGCCGAAGCGGCGGAAGCCGGCGACCTTGTTCTGCAGCGCGGCCATCTCCTTCTGTGCCAGTTGATGGTCGCCGCGGCCGATATGGGGCAGGCCGCAGGCGACCACGCATTCGTCGAGCCGGCGGCGGCCGGCGACGCGCAGCCGCTGGTCGTTGAGGAACGCACCCTTGCCGCGCTCGGCGATGTACAGCTCGTCATTGGCGGGGTTGTAGATCACGCCGGCGATAACGGTGTCCTCGCGGCGCAGGCCGATCGAGATCGCGAATTGCGGAATGCCGTGCAGGAAGTTGGTGGTGCCGTCGAGCGGATCGACGATCCAGGTGTGGCTCTTGTCGGAGCCTTCGCGGTTGCCGCCTTCCTCGCCGATGAAGCCGTAGCCGGGGCGGGCTTTTGCGAGGTCTTCGTAGAGCATTTCCTCGGCGCGCCTGTCGGCCTTGGTGACGAAGTCCGCCGGCCCCTTGCGCGACACCTGCAAATTCTCGATCTCGCCGAGGTCGCGCTTGAGGCTGCGGCCGGCGCGGCGCGCGGCTTTCACCATGACGTTGATGAGGGCGGAATACAGCATGATGAACAGGTTTCGTTAGCGCGATGAGGTGAGCGGCGGACGGGGAAAGTGTTCCGTCATCCTGAGGAGCGCGGAACGCGCGTCTCGAAGGACGGCCACCGGCGGGGCCGTTCATCCTTCGAGGCTCGCATCCTGCGAGCACCTCAGGATGACGGGTCAGGCATGGGTGCCCTCTGGCGTTGCCGCCGTCAAGGCGTCATTTGCCTGCCGTCGCGGCCAGGGTTCCGGTCCATTTGCGGGCCGCGGCCTCGACCTTGGCGCGATCCTCCGCGCTCAGTTCGGCGAGCCGCTCGTCGAGGTCGGGGTCGCCCTTGCCGGCGGTCTTGGCGACCAGGTGCCATTTCAAGCCCTCGATCTTGTCCACCGGCACGCCCATCCCGTTCACCAGCACGCGGGCGAGGCGGTTCTGCGCGATCGGCGAATTCTGCCGCGCCGCCTTGCGCAGCAGCGCGACCGCGGCGATCTGGTTCTTCGGCGTGCCGGTGCCGTTGAAAAGCGCGATGGCATATTCGACCTGGGCGTCGACATTGTCGGCCAATGATGCCATCTGCAGCAGCCGCACCGCCTTGTCGAGATCCTTCGGCACACCGTTGCCTTCCTTGTAGAAGGTCGCCAGTGCGTATTGCGCTTCCGGGTTGCCGGCGTCGGCCGCGCCGCGCAGCAGTTCGGCGGCGCGCCTGACGTCCTGCGGCAGCGTGTTGCCGTCGAGATAGAGCAGCGCCAGATTGTAGGCCGCCTTGGGGTTGCCGAGCTTGGCCGCGGAGGCCAGCAGCTTGACCGCCTGGTCGCGGTTGGTGGCGCCGCCGCGGCCGGACAGCCGCATCATGGCGAGCGCGAACATGCCTTCGCGGTCGCCGGCGTCGGCGGCACGTTGATACCATTCGGCGGCCTTGGTGTAGTCGCGCTTGATGCCGAGCCCGTTGGCGTAGAGTTCGCCCAGCATCGTCATCGCCTTGGGGTCGCGGGCGTACGTCGCGCGCGTGGTAGCGAGATCGAAGGTCGTCTTGTAGAGCCCGCGCTGATAGGCGCCATAGACGTTGTCGACGTTGGGATCATCGAAGGTCGGCAGCTGCGGGTCCGGCTGTCCGGGCACGGGCCTCGTTGCCGTGGGCCGGGGCGATGCCGTTGGCGCGGGCGAGGGCGCCGCGGCAGGCTTCTTCGCCGCCGGCGGCGGGGCTTTTGCCTTTGCCGGCGGCGCCTGCTTCGCGGCTGGAGGCGGTGCGGGCGGCTGCGCGGCAGGTGGTGCCAGCGAGGTCTGCGCCACGGCGCCGGCCGTCGTCATCACGAGGCCCGCGAACAGCGATATGGAGCGCAGCAGCTTCATGGTCCGGCGCTATCCGTGTCCCGCACCGACCCTGGCCTTGCCGGACGCGGCCTCATGGGCTTGCGCGATCGTCTGGGCGGCATCGGTCAGCGCCGCCCTGGCGCCGCGCGGATCCGTCCAGATGAAATCGCCGACCAGCACGAAATCCGCGCCGGCGCGGGCGAATTCGGCGGCCTCCTCGCGCGTCACCGCAAAGCCGACGCAGGGCGGTTCGAACAGTTCGTCCCACCATTGCAGGCGCTCGGCAATCGCTTCCATTGAGGGGCGCTGGCCGGCGGCGTCCGGCTCGCCGAACAGCACGTAGTCGGCGCCGCTTTCGCCCGCGGTCATCGAATCGTGCCGCGTGGCAAGGCCGCCGACACCGGCAATACGGTCCGGCTTCAGCGATGGCAGCGCGTCTTCCAGCGCGGCAAGGCTGTCGAGATGCGCGCCGTCGGCGCCCGCCCGCGCCACCAGTTCGACATGGCCGTCGAGCAGCAGCGCCGCGCCGGCGTCCTGGATCACAGGCGCCAGCGCCTTCACGCGCGTGATCATGGTGCGCTGGTCGACCGGCTTCAACCGCAGCAGCACCGCCGCGACATCGGCGGCGGCCAGCAGCTCCGGCAGCGCGCTCGCGAGCTGCGCCGGATCATCCACCTCGGGCGTCGCCAGATAGAGCCGCGGCGCCGGGCGCGGCGGAGGCGGTCTGTTGGCCGGGTCTTTTTTCGACAAGTCTAGGCGACCTTCTTTCTGTTGAGGTCGGCGAGGTTCATCGAAGTTCTCCGCAACACCTGCCCTTGCGCAGCAAAACAGGCGGTTATCAGGCGGCTGCCTGGAAAACGTTCGTCGTACCCTGGGTGTTTGCGGGGCGCTCGTTCGAGCGCCCCGACAGTCCGTCAGGCAATCCTGGGATCCAGCTCGCCCTTGCTGTAGCGCTTGGCCATCTCGGCCGTCGTCAGCACCTTCTTGATCTTGCTGGCTTGCCCTGCGGTGTTGAACTCCTGCAGCCGCTGCTTGCACAGCTTGGCCATCGCCTCCATCGCCGGCTTGAGATATTTGCGCGGATCGAATTCTTCCGGATTGTCCTTCAGCACCTTGCGGATCTGGCCGGTCATCGCCATGCGGTTGTCGGTGTCGATGTTGATCTTGCGCACGCCGTTCTTGATGCCGCGCTGGATTTCGGGCACCGGCACGCCCCAGGTCGGCTTCATCTTGCCGCCATTGGCGTTGATGATCTCCTGCAATTCCTGCGGCACCGACGACGAACCGTGCATCACCAGGTGCGTGTTCGGCAGCTTGCGATGGATCTCCTCGATCACGTTCATGGCGAGGATGTCGCCGTCGGGCTTGCGGGTGAACTTGTAGGCGCCGTGCGAGGTGCCCATCGCGATCGCCAGCGCGTCGACTTTGGTTTCCCTGACGAACTTCACGGCCTCGTCGGGATTGGTCAGCAACTGGTCGTGCGACAGCTTGCCTTCGGCGCCGTGGCCGTCTTCCTTGTCGCCCATGCCGGTCTCGAGCGAGCCGAGCACGCCGAGTTCGCCTTCGACCGAGATGCCGCCGAGATGCGCCATGTCGGTGACGGTCCTGGTCACGCCGACATTGTAGTCCCAGTCGCCCGGCGTCTTGCCGTCGGCCTTCAGCGAGCCATCCATCATCACGGAGGTGAAGCCGGCCTGGATCGCGGTCATGCAGGTCGCGGGCTCGTTGCCGTGATCGAGATGCACGCAGACCGGGATCTGCGGATAGATCTCGGTGACCGCGTCCATCATGTGCTTGAGCATGACGTCATTGGCGTAGGAACGTGCGCCGCGCGAGGCCTGGATGATGACAGGCGCGTCCAGCGAGGAGGCAGCCTCCATGATGGCCAGCGCCTGCTCCATGTTGTTGATGTTGAACGCCGGCACCCCGTAATCGTGCTCGGCCGCGTGATCGAGCAGTTGACGCAAGGTAATGCGAGCCATTCAAATTCTCCCTGTATTTACCGCGCTCTCGGCGCTTCGCCAATTTCGTTACTGCTTAAGCTTCAGAACCTCGACACCGGGCAACGGCTTGCCTTCCATCCATTCGAGGAACGCGCCACCCGCCGTCGAGACATAGGAAAAATCCTCCGCCACGCCGGCCTGGTTCAGCGCCGCGACGGTATCGCCGCCGCCGGCGACCGAGATCAGCTTCTTCGCCTTGGTCCGCTCCGCCGCATGCTTGGCCGCGACCATGGTGCCGCGGTCGAACGGCGTCATCTCGAACGCGCCGAGCGGACCGTTCCAGACCAGCGTCTTGGCGTCGTCGATCGCGGCGTGAATCCGCGCGGTCGATTGCGGGCCGACGTCGAGGATCATGCCGTCGGCCGGGATCGCATCGAGCCCGTAGGCGTGCGAGGGCGCATTGGCCGCAAATTGATTGGCGACCACGGCATCGACGGGCAGGATGATGGCGCAGTTCGCGGCGTTGGCCTTTTCCATGATGCGCTGTGCGGTGGCGGCCAGATCCTTCTCCGCCAGCGACTTGCCGACATTGACGCCCTGTGCGTGCAGGAAGGTGTTGGCCATGCCGCCGCCGATGACCAGCGCATCGACTTTTGTGACGAGATTTTCCAGCAGGTCGATCTTGGTCGAGACCTTGGCGCCGCCGATGATCGCAATCACCGGCTTGGTCGGCGCCTCCAGCGCTTTGCCCAGCGCATCGAGTTCGGCCTGCATGGTGCGGCCGGCATAGGCCGGCAGCTTGTGGCCGAGGCCTTCGGTGGTGGCATGGGCGCGATGCGCGGCGGAGAAGGCGTCGTTGACCCAGATGTCGCCGAGCTTTGCCAGTTCCGCCACAAAGGCCGGATCGTTCTTCTCCTCTTCCTTGTGGAAGCGGGTGTTTTCGAGACAGAGAATATCGCCGTCCTTCATCGCGGCGACGGCTCTGGCTGCGACGTCTCCGATGCAATCCTCGGCGAAGGCGACGGGCCTCGCGACGACCTTCGACAGCGCCTCGGCGACGGGCTTCAGCGAATCCTTGGCATCGCGTCCCTTCGGCCGGCCGAAATGCGCGAGCAGGATGACCTTGCCGCCCTTGTCCGAGATTTCGGTGATGGTCGGCGCCACGCGCTCCAGCCGTGTCGCGTCGGTGACGCGGCCGTCCTCCATGGGGACGTTGAGGTCGACGCGCAGCAGCACGCGCTTGGACTTGACGTCGACGTCGTCGAGGGTGCGGAAGTTAGCCATGCATTCTCCGGGTCGTCACCCTGAGGTGCCCGCGGCGAAGCCGCGGGCCTCGAAGGGCGATTGTGCGGCACATCCTTCGAGGCGCGCCAAGCGGCGCGCACCTCAGGATGACGGCGAATTACAGCAGCTTGCCCATCGCGACGGCGGTGTCGGCCATGCGGTTGGAAAAACCCCATTCATTGTCGTACCAGGACATCACGCGGACCAGCGTGCCGTTCTGCACCTTGGTCTGGTCCTCGTGAAACGTCGAGGAGTGCGGGTCGTGGTTGAAGTCGATCGAGACGTTCGGCGCCGTGGTGTAGCCGAGGATGCCCTTCAACTGTTGTTCAGACGCGCGCTTCATCGCCGCGTTGATTTCCTTGGCGTCGGTTGAGCGCTTGGCGACGATCTTGAGGTCGACCACCGAGACGTTCGGGGTCGGCACGCGGATCGCGACGCCGTCGAGCTTGCCCTTCAGCTCGGGCAGCACCAGGCCGATCGCCTTCGCCGCACCGGTCGACGTCGGGATCATCGACATCGCCGCCGCGCGGCCGCGATAGAGATCCTTGTGCATGGTGTCGAGCGTCGGCTGGTCGCCGGTATAGGCATGGATCGTGGTCATGAAGCCGGTTTCGATGCCGACCGTGTCGTTCAGCACCTTGGCGACCGGCGCCAGGCAGTTGGTGGTGCAGGAGCCGTTGGAGATAACCAAATGATCCTTGGTCAGGGTGTCATGGTTGACGCCATAGACGATGGTGGCGTCGGCATTGTCGGCGGGCGCGGAGACCAGAACGCGCTTGGCGCCGGCGGTCAGATGCGCGGAGGCCTTGTCCTTGCTGGTGAAGATGCCGGTGCATTCCAGCGCGATGTCGACCCCAAGATCTTTCCACGGCAGCTTTGATGGATCGCGCTCGGCGCACACCTTGATCTTGCCGTTGCCGAGGCTGATCGTGTCGCCGTCGATGGTCACGGTGCCGGGAAAGCGGCCATGCACGGAGTCGAAGCGCAGCAGATGGGCATTGGTCTCGACAGGGCCGAGATCGTTGATGCCGACCACCTCGATATCCTTGCGGCCGGACTCGGCGATCGCCCGCAGGACGTTGCGGCCAATGCGGCCAAAGCCGTTGATGCCAACGCGGATTGCCATGCTGTTTCTCCCTCAATAGCTGGCGCCGACCCCGCGGATACGTTCCACGAGGGGCTGGCGGCGGAACGCCCGGTTCTGCCGGGCGGGAACGGTCAAGATGGGGTTTAGGTAGACCCTTTTTCCGGCAATCTCAACCGTCAGCCCAGCCGATTCAGCGCAGCGTTAACGGCCGCCTCGGCGGTGATGCCGAAATGCGGGAATATCTTGTCCAGCGGGGCGCTGGCGCCAAAGGAATGCATTCCGACGAACGCGCCGTCCTGGCCGATCACGGCGTCCCAGCCCCAGCGCAAGGCGGCCTCGATGGCGACCTTCACCGGCGCGTTACCGATGATGGCGTCACGGCGCTCCGTTGGTTGCGCTAGCAAAAGCTCCAGCGACGGCACCGAGACCACGCGCGTCGCGATTCCGCGGCCGGCGAGCTGTTTCTGCGCCGCCACCGCCATCTCCACCTCGGAACCCGAGGCGAACAGCGAAACTTTGGCTTCGCCCTGCGCCGCGACCAGTTCATAGGCGCCATGCGCGCAAGGGTTATCGGTCGGCGCGCTGGTCCGGAGCTGCGGCAGGTTCTGGCGGGTCAGCGCCAGCACGGTCGGCCCGTCGATCCGGTTGAGCGCCAGTTCCCAGCACTCCGTGACTTCGATGGCGTCGCAGGGGCGGAAGACGCGCATGTTGGGGATGGCGCGAAGCGCCGCGAGGTGCTCGACCGGCTGGTGGGTCGGGCCGTCTTCGCCGAGCCCGATGGAATCGTGGGTCATGACATAGACGACGCCGGTGCCCATCAGCGCGGCGAGACGCATCGCCGGGCGGGCGTAATCGCTGAACACCAGGAAGGTCGCGCCGTTCGGCGCAAACCCGCCATGCAGGAAGATGCCGTTCATGGCCGCCGCCATGCCGTGTTCGCGGATGCCGTAATGGATGAAGCGGCCCTTCGGTGTCTTGGCCGAGAACGCGGTGGCGGATTTCGCCTTGTTGTTGTTGGAACCGGTGAGGTCGGCGGAGCCTGCGAGGAATTCCATCGGCATCGCCGCGGCAATTGCCTCGATGGCGGCTTCCGATGATTTTCGCGTGGCCATCTTCTGCGGCGCTTCCAGCAGCGCCTTCTTGTGCGCCCGCAGCGCCTTCGCCAGCGCGGCCGGCCGCTCGTGCCGCAGCCGCCGCTCGAACTCGGCGCGCTTGCGCGGGCCGAGCTCGGCGAACACGCCTTCCCATTCCTGGCGCGCGGCGGCGCCGCGGCTGCCGGCCTGCCGCCACGCCTTCAGCACGTCGTCCGGCACCGAGAAGGGCTCCTGCGAAATGCCGAGCTTTTCCTTGGCGGCCTTGAGTTCGTCGGCGCCGAGCGCCTCGCCATGGGCCTTGGCCGTGCCGGCCTTGTTCGGCGCGCCATAGCCGATCGTGGTCTTGCAGGCGATCAACGACGGCTTGCCGGATTTCTGCGCGCGGGTGATCGCGGCGGCAATCGCCGTCTGATCATGGCCGTCGATCTGTTCGGCGGCCCAGCCGGCGGCCTTGAATCGCTTCACCTGATCGACGGAATCGGCGATCGAGATCGGGCCGTCGATCGAGATGCCGTTGTCGTCGTACAGCACGATCATCTTGTTCAGCTTCCAGTGTCCGGCCATCGCGATCGCTTCCTGCGACACGCCTTCCATCAGGTCGCCGTCGGAGGCGAGCACATAGGTGTGATGGCTGACCACCTTCTTGCCGAATTCCGCCGCTAGCATCTTCTCGGCGAGCGCCATGCCGACCGCGGTGGCGATGCCCTGGCCAAGCGGGCCGGTGGTGGTCTCGATGCCCTTGGTGTGGAAGTTCTCGGGGTGGCCCGGCGTCAGCGATCCGAGCTGGCGGAAGTTCTTGAGCTGGTCGATCGTCATGTCCTTGTTGCCGGTGAGGTAAAGCAAGGCATAGAGCAGCATCGAGCCGTGGCCGGCCGAGAGCACGAAACGGTCGCGGTCCGGCCATGCCGGCGCCGCGGCGTCGAATTTCAGGAACTGTGTGAACAGCACGGTGGCGACGTCGGCGGCGCCCATCGGCAGGCCGGGATGGCCGGATTTCGCCTTCTCGACGGCATCCATGGCAAGCCCGCGAATCGCATTGGCCATACGGGTGTGATCGACTTGCGTCATGATGAGAATCCGCCTGAGATGAGGTGCTTGGTTACGGGTAACGTGCCGGGCGAAGCCCGAATGGGGGCGTGAATTAAGGCAAGTCGGGGCTGGATAGCACCTCAATCCCCCGAGTCCAAGGCTGGGCCAACGCACTTGCCGGGCGAAAAGTTGCTTAGCGGTGCATAGCTTCGCGTCGGCGTTGCGCTTGCCTCGCTTGCCACGTAAATTTCGTCCTGTAACCGCTTGCCGAAACGCGGATTTTGCTACCTTTCGGCGGGCCTACGCGAAGGTGCGCGCTGCCTCCCATGAGCGATCGTCTCACCCACGGAGCGGGTAATGCCGAGCCAGTCCAGGTCGACATCGACGCCGCCACGCGGCGCCTGATGCTGGCGCTCGATGCGCTGGAAGCGGCGGCGGAGCGGCGGCGCGACGCCGACCGCGACGAGAACGAACTGGCGAGCCGGATCCAGGCGCTCGGCGCCGATCGCTCGCGGCTCGCCGACGAACTCGACGGCTCGCTGGTGAAGACGCGGCGGCTGGAGCGCACCAACCGCGAGATCGCCGAGAAACTGGATATCGCGATCGGCACCATCCGCGCGGTGCTCGACGCCGGAGAGGACGAATGAGCCACATCAACGTCACCATCAACGGCCGGCAGTACCGCATGGCCTGCGAAGAAGGGCAGGAGGTGCGGCTGTTGAAACTCGCCGAGAGTCTTGAATCGCGCGTCGGCGAACTGCGCGGCAAGTTCGGCGAGATCGGCGATGCACGGCTGACGGTCATGGCCGCGCTCACCGTGTGCGACGAACTGGTCGACGCCAATGCGCGCATCCGCGCGCTGGAAGGCGAAATCGAAACCCTGCGCAACGTCCGCGTCGCCGCCGCCGACCGCGCCAAGGCGACGCAAGCCGCCGTCGCCAACGCCCTGAACTCCGCCGCCGAGCGGATCGAAAAGACCACGCAGATCCTCAACCGCACGATAGGGAATGGTGTAGCGATCGGGTGATCTTGCTTTACCCGCCCCTCGAGGGGGCGGGTCGGCACGCATCGTCAGATGCGTGACGGGGAGGGGTGACAGACTATCCGCGTCGGTGGTGTTTCAGGGGAAATGCTTCTGCGCCCAATGCACCGTACATCTCTGCATAGATGCGCTCCATGACGGCATTGAGATTACCGGTCACGTCCGAATTCCAGAAGCGGATAACTTTGTATCCTTCCCGCTCCAGCCACGCTTGCCGCTCGCTATCGCGTTCGGCCGTCGCGTCTTCGTTGTGGTGTCCACCATCGAGTTCAATGATTAGCCGTCTTGCTGGACAGAAGAAGTCGACGACATATGGACCGATTGGCGCCTGCCGCCGGAAGTGAGTGCCCTCCGTAGGCAGCTCTCTTAAAGCACGCCATAGCATGCGCTCATGCGGCGTCGTGTTGGCGCGTAGTTTCTTGGCCGCGGTGCGGCGGATTGCTTTTGTAACCATTTCTATCTCGCTCGCGGAGAGATCACCCCACCCCGCATAAAGTCGGCAACGCCGACTTTATGCGACCCTCCCCCTCCAGGGGAGGGTGAGGGTAGCCACAATCTTAAGATGAGTTCAATCGGTACCGCTGGCGGTTTCCTTCCCGAGCGCCTACATTGGCTTCGCGAAGCTGCGTCGTGCGTCAGGAGCCATATATCCCCGGGGCCTTATCGATCCTTTAGGGAACTGTCCCTGGCCGGGTCCGTGGACCCGGACATATGGTGCCCACCTACTTTCGTAGGGAACTCCGGGATCGAGTGCTTCAACGGCGTTCGCGGCCTCGCACTTTCTTTTCGCGTTGCTTGCTTTTCGCGTTGCTTGCTGTGCGCGTTGCTTGCGGTTGCTACCCGCGCGCATTCGTCAGACCCGCGAAAGCGGGTACCAGTACGCCGCGGCTTCTCGGGTCGATCACAGAAGTCTCTGGAATACCGGATCATCCGCCTGCGCGGATGATGACCGCGGAGCAGGACATGACGGCAACCCTGTCGAAAGCCAGTCTTCGCGCCGCGGCGCTCGCCAGGCGCGACGCATTGAGCGAAGAGCAGCGCGCGGCAGCCGCGCTTGCAACCGCCAGGCGCGGCGTGCCGTTTGCGATCGCGCCGGGCACGATCGTGTCGGGCTATTCGCCGATCCGCAGCGAGATCGATCCCGCGCCGTTGATGCGCAAGCTCGAGGCGCAGGGTGCGAGGCTGGCGCTGCCCGCGGTTCTGTCGCGCGGAAAATCGCTGTCGTTTCGCGCCTGGTCGCCGGACGACCGGCTGATGCTGGGGCCGCTCGGCATCCTCGAGCCGTCGCCGGCGGCCGAGGAATTGATTCCCGACGTCATGCTGGTGCCGCTGGCGGCATTCGACCGCCAGGGCCACCGGATCGGCTACGGCGCCGGGCACTACGACTTTACCCTCGCCCATCTGCGCAAGGCGAAAGCCATCATCGCCGCCGGCATCGCTTTTTCCGTGCAGGAAATAAAAGCCGTTCCCGCGCTGCCGCACGACGTGGCGCTGGATTATGTGCTAACGGAAAAGAAAGTGTTCGATTTCCGGAGCTGAACTTTGCGCATTCTCTTCGTTGGCGACGTGGTCGGCCGCGCGGGCCGCGCCGCGATCGCGGAACATCTGCCCGGCATGGTGAGGGACTGGGCGCTCGATCTCGTCGTCGTCAATGGCGAGAATGCCGCGGGCGGTTTCGGCATCACCGAGGCGATCTACCAGGAATTTCTCGACGCCGGCGCGGATGCGATCACGCTCGGCAATCACGCCTGGGATCAGCGCGAGGCGCTGGTCTTCATCGAGCGCGCGCCAAGGCTGGTCCGCCCCGCCAATTTCCCGAAGGGCACGCCGGGCCGCGGCGCGGCGCTGGTCGAGGCCAAGAACGGCAAGCGCGCGCTGATCGTCAACGCCATCGGCCGCGTCTTCATGACGCCGTTCGACGATCCCTTCGCGGTGCTCAACCGCGAACTCGACGCCTGTCCGCTCGGCGAAGCCGCGGATGCGATCGTGGTCGATTTCCACGGCGAGGCGACCAGCGAGAAGCAAGGCATCGGCTATTTCTGCGACGGCCGCGCCAGCCTCGTCGTGGGCACGCACACCCACGTGCCGACCGCCGATCACCAGATCCTGTCCGGCGGCACCGCCTACATGACCGACGCCGGCATGACCGGCGACTATGATTCCGTGATCGGCATGCAGAAGGAAGAGCCGCTGCGGCGCTTCACCACCGGCATTCCCTCCGGCCGGTTCGAACCGGCGGCCGGCGCCGCGACGCTCAGCGGCTTGGCCGTCGAAACCGACGATGCCACCGGCCTTGCGCGGCGCGTCGCGCCGGTGCGGGCCGGCGGCAGGCTCGAGCCGACGGCGCCGGGTTTTTGGGCCTGACGAATACCGACGCGATCACACCGATGCGCAGGCTGTCACGAGATTCGCCGCGCAATCTTACGGGTGGCCGTAATAGCGCTGGTTGCAACTGCGCCGGCCGCGATCGTAGCTCGCCTCGCGGTAGATCGGTCCCTTCATGACGCTGGAGACGTCCGCGAGCATCCGCGCCTGCTTCAAACACGCGACGTAAGGCTTATTCCCGAGCCAGTCGAGGCCGAGGCCGCCAGCATGGGAGGACTGCACGGAGCCCAACAGTGAGCTTATTCCGACAAGAGCGGCGAAGGTGAAGTGAGCGATGCGCGAGGTCTTCATTGCAGTTCGTCCCTGTTGATAGTGAGCTTGCAGGTCCGAATGTGCCGTGTCTCACGCCGTAGATATGTGTCGTTGCTCACACTGACGGCCCGGGATACACCGGGTATCGCCGTGCCGACAAGTTTGCGGCGCGCGTTTCGCCCTAACGCCGTCCCGCGACGGTTCGATCGAACTGAATCACCTTGTCCAGCGTGATCGGCAGGTCGCGCACGCGCTTGCCGGTGGCGTGGTAGACCGCGTTGGCGATTGCGGCTGCGACCCCGACGATGCCGATTTCACCCAGCCCTTTGATGCCGAGCGGATTGACCAGCGCGTCCGGCTCATCGACGAAGATCACGTCGATGTCGTGAATGTCGGCATTCACGGGCACATGATATTCGGCGATATTGGCGTTCATGACGCGGCCGAAGCGGTGGTCGTACAGCGTCTCCTCGTGCAGCGCCATGCCGATGCCCCAGACCACGCCGCCCATGATCTGGCTGCGCGCCGTCTTCAGGTTGACGATGCGGCCGGCGGCCACGGCGTTGACGACGCGGGTGATCCGGACCACGCCCAGCGCCTCATCAACCCTGACCTCGGCAAAGATCGCGGAATGGACGTTACGCGCATGGGACTTGTCTTCATCAGGCTTATTGGTTTCCTCGCAGGCGATGCGCTCGGCGTTGCCGGATTGCATCACGCTGGCGATCGAGGCCGAGCGGCTGGCATCACGCTTGCTGACGATGTTGCCATCGACCAGCGCGACATCGTCGGCACTTTCGTCCGCAAAAGGTGGGTCCTTCATTTTCTTCGCAAGTTTCAGGATATTGCCGCGAACCGCTCGCGCCGTATTGGCGATGGCGTTGCAAACGGTCGCTGCCAGCCACGAGCCGCCCTCGAGCGGACATTTCGGCAGGGTCGAATCGCCGAGCTTGACGCTGATGTTCTCGATCGGCAGGCCGAGCATGTCGGCCGTGACCTGGGCCATAATGGTGTAGGTGCCGGTGCCGATGTCGGAAGCCGCTGTCGAAACTTCTGCATGCCCGTTGGCGGTCAGCACGATGCGAACGGCGGCCTCCATCTGCAGCGCTTCCCACACCCCCGTCGCCATGCCCCAGCCGACCAGTTCGGTGCCGTCGCGCATCGAACGCGGTTCGGCGGTTCGCTGGTTCCAGCCAAACGCTGCGGCACCCTCGCGATAGCATTCCCGCAACCGCTTGCTGGTGTAGGGGACGTCCTCGCCCTGATGTAGGTCGGAATAGCATTGCAGGCGGAGTTTGATAGGATCGACCTTGAGCGCGACGGCGATCTCGTCCATCGCGCACTCCAGCGCATAGACGCCGGTGGCGGCGCCCGGCGCGCGCATGTCGCACGGCGTCGGCACATCGAGCTTGACGAGCTTGTGCTCGAATTTCGCGTTGGGGGTCTTGTAGAGCAAATTGCCCCAGCCGGTATCGTTGCGGGAGAACTCCTCATATTGCGAGGTCATGGCGATCGCTTCATGCTGCATCGATTCCAGCGTGCCATCGGGGCTGGCGCCGAGTTTCAGCCGCTCGATGCTCGCCGGCCGGTAGCCGAGCGTGTACATCTGTGCGCGTGTCAGCACCACGCGGACCGCGCGTTTGAGCGCGAGCGCCCCGAGCACGGCGAGAGCGACCTGGTGTTGCGGACGCAGGCCGGATCCGAAGCCGCCCCCCATGTAGGGCGACATCACGCTCACCTTGTCCGCGTCCATCTTGAACACGCCGCAGACATATTGCTGGACGTTCTGCACGCCCTGCGTCTTGTCGTAGATCGTCAGACGGTCGTCGTCCCACGCCGCCGTCGAAGCGAACAATTCCATCGGATTGTGGTGCTCGCTGGGAATGAAATATTCGGCCTCGTGCCGGATGGCCGCGGCGGCATAGGCCTTGTCGACGTCGCCGCGCGGCTTTTCCGGCTTGTCGACCGCGAATGCCTCTGAGCGTTGCGCGTGCAGATCGGTCAAGTGAGCCGCCTGCTTGTACTCGATCTCGATCAGCGAAGCGGCAATCCGCGCGGTCTCCCAGTCCTCCGCGAGGACCAGGGCCAGCGGCTGCCCGCTGAAGCGGATTTCGTCATCGAACAGGGGCCGGTAGGGCGAACCCTGCTCCGGCGCGGTCTCGTCTTTGTAGGCCTTGTCATTGTCGGCCATGTCCGGCCGATTTTGGTGCGTCAGGACGTCTAGGACGCCGGCGATGCTGCGTGCGGCGCCGGTGTCGATGCGAACCACGCGTCCCTTCGGGATCGCGGCCTCGACCACATAGCCATGGACGAGGCCGTCGACGTTGAATTCCCCGGCGTATTTGGCTTCACCCGTGACCTTGGCGCGGCCATCGACCCGCGATGTCGCTGTTCCGATATAGCTTGCCATGGCGGTCATCCAATCTTCTTGTCGGAGATCGATTGCGGCGCGCCCCTTGCGGCCTGGGCGAGCGCCCGGACGATGGCGCGTCGCGCCAGTCCGATCTTGAAGTCGTTGTGCCCGAAGCCTTTCGCACCCCGCAGCAGCACGTCGGCGGCGGACTCGAACGCGCCCGTGTCGGCGCGCTGGCCGCGCAGGACGGTTTCCGCCGCGGGGCTGCGCCACGGCTTGTGGGCGACCCCACCGAGCGCCAGGCGAGCTTCCTTGATGGTGTCGCCCTCCAGCTCGAGCGCGGCTGCGACCGATACCAGGGCAAATGCGTAGGACAGGCGGTCGCGGATCTTCAGATAGGTATAGTTCGTGCCGAAGCCGTTGGCCGGAAGCTCGATCGCCGTGATGATCTCGTCCGGGCTCAGGTTGGTATCGCGCTGCGGGGTGTCGCCGGGCAGCCTGTGGAAATCCGCAAACGCAATGGTCCGCGCGCCGCCCGGTCCTGCGACGTGCACGGTGGCGTCCAGCGCGGCCAGCGCCACGCACATGTCGGAAGGATGGGTGGCAATGCAGGCCTCGCTGGTACCAAGGATCGCATTGATGCGGTTGACGCCGCCGATCGCCGAGCAGCCGCTGCCCGGCTCGCGCTTGTTGCAGGGCGTCGTGGCATCATAGAAATAATAGCAACGCGTCCGCTGCAGGAGGTTGCCGCCGGTCGACGCCATGTTGCGCAATTGCTGCGATGCGCCTGCCAAAATCGCCCGCGACAGCAGCGGATAGCGCTGCTCGATCAGCGGATGGTAGGCGAGATCGGAGTTCGGCACCATCGCGCCGATCATGACGCCGCCGCCGTCGGTCTCCTCCACCTTGCGCAGCGGGAGATGCGAGATGTCGATCAGCCGGGCAGGGCCCTCGACATCGTATTTGATGAGGTCGATGAGGTTGGTGCCGCCCGCGATGAACTTCGCGGAAGGATTGCCTGATATCTGCTTGATCGCGTCGGCGACGTCGGTGGCGCGGGCATACTCGAAAGGGGTCATGATCGCTCCATCGCCTGCTGGATCGCCGCCACGATGTTCGGATAGGCGCCGCATCGGCAGATATTGCCGCTCATCAGTTCGCGGATCTCGTCGGCCGTCCTGGCCTTGCCTTCGCTGATCAGCCCGGCCGCTGAGCAGATCTGCCCCGACGTGCAATAGCCGCACTGGAATGCGTCATGATCGATGAAGGCCTGCTGCAGCGGATGCAGTTCGCCCTCGCGCGCGAGGCCCTCGATCGTGGTGATCTCGGCGTCCTGCTTCATCACCGCCAGCGCCAGGCAGGAATTGATCCGCCGCCCGTCGACCAGAACGGTGCACGCGCCGCATTGCCCGTGGTCGCAGCCTTTCTTGGTGCCGGTGAGGTTCAGGTGGTCGCGCAATGCGTCGAGCAGCGTCGTCCACGGCGCCACCGTGAGCGTCATCTCGTTGCCATTGACGTTGAGCCGGACCGGAATCTTCTCCGGCATGCTTGCGTTGCCGGCGATATGCCTTGCCGTGCCTGGTTGTGCCATTTCGATCTCCGCGACGGGCCGGTGCGCAGGGTTGCTGCGTCTGATGATCCGGCGTGCCTGTTTTTCGCGCAGACGGGCTGTCAGCGGCGGTTCCAGGACCGCCTGTCAACGAGTTCGAGCGTGGAAGGTTCAACGCAAAAACAATGCGGCGCGTTGAATGCCGATCAGCTTCATGCAGCCGTCAGGTGGCGCGGGAAACGACACGCGCGATGGAGATCGGGAGCTTTCGGAACAGTCCCGCTACAGCCGATAGGCCGTACGAAAGCCGCCCCAGTGGCGTCCCTTGACGCTCACCGGTACGTCGATCTCGCGCATCATCACCGTGTTCCCGTTGCCCATGTCACGGGCGTAGCTCTGGATCAGATAGGCGCGCCGGTTGCGGCCGGCGGCGAGGCCTGCCGGATCGTTGAAGATGCGGCGGTTGCGGCTGTTGGCGGTGTTCCAGGTGACATCGCCCGGCCGCTGCGGGTGGGAATAGATCCTGTTGTGAACCGGCAGATAGCCGTTGCTGTCGATCATGGCGCAGAACGCCATCCGCTGGTCTTTCGCAAGGAACGCTTCCTGGAACGGCGGCAGCGCGCGATCGGCCCAGTCCAGAATTCTGGTGCGGTACTGCACCGGGTTGGTGCCCGGTATCTCGACATAGTCGGTGTCGAACATGTCCTCGATCGAAATGGCGCCGCTGTCGATGGCGTCGTTGAAGATCTTCTTCAGCGCTGCGCCGGCTTCCATCGCCCGGGTGACCGCCTCGGTGTTGTCGTCCTGGATCGCCCATATCTTGTCTTCGATCTTCTCGATCAGCGCGGTCTCCGGCCTTTCGAATTGCGCGTGCGCGCCGGCCTTCGATCGCTGGACGATGCGAATCCGGCAGGCGCCGACATCCTGCAGCGTCGCCGCGAAGCTCTCGCCCTGCGCCAGCGCTGCCGCGTGTGGCCCGCTGACCAGAATGCCGCCCATGGAAATTTCGTACACCGGCGCCGATATCATGCCGCGCGGCGTGGCGATTTCGATCGTGAGGCTGCAGGGGAGCCTCTCATCCTTGCGGCGCTCCAGGCGGTCGTCTTCCCTTTCCGCGCTCCGCATCAGCACGGCGCAGCGCGACTTCAGCTTCTGCGCGAAAGTCGTGACGGTCCGACCGGCCCTGGCGACGCTTTGGCCGTGCAGTTCTGCATTCTTGGTCGCCTGATCGATTTCGGCCGCGCTGTCGCCGACCGACACGATGAAGCTGGAAGCGTTGGCCGCGTTGTCGGCGATCTCGCCGGTCGTCGCATTCTGCTCGGCGACCGCGGTGTTGACGTTCTCGAACACTGGGCGGATCGCCTCGATCGCCTGCGAGATGCGGTGCACGGCATCGACCGAGCCCGCGGCGTCGCGCTGCAGCGCCTCGATCTTCTTGGTGATCTCTTCGGTCGCGTTCTGGGTCTGCACCGCGAGCGCCTTCACCTCGGTGGCGACCACGGCAAAGCCGCGTCCAGCCTCGCCGGCGCGCGCCGCCTCGATGGTGGAATTGAGCGCCAGCAGCGTGGTTTGCCGCGCAATCTGCGCGATCAGATTGACGACGTTGCCGATCGCGGCCGACGATTCCCGCAGCCGGTCGACATTGGTGCTGGCTTCGCGGGCCGCGTCGCTGGCGAGGTCGGCGAGCTTGCCGGCGTCGCGCACCTGGGATCCGATCCCCTGCGCCGACCGGGTGAACTTGTCGGCGGCATGCGAAAAGGTCGTGGCCGTGTCTTGGGCGGCGCTGGTGCGATCCGTCAGCGCGTCGGTGCGTCGCCGGATGGTCGACAGCGTGGCGGCCGTTGCCTCTGCGCCCCCGGCGACGGCGTTGGCCGCGCGTTCGAGCTGCCGGATCATGGCGCCGAGTTCGAGTTCGAGCAGCTCAAGGATGGCCTGGGCCGAATCGCCGTCGGCAGAAGCGATCTCGGTCGCCTGGGCGACCGGCTGGGCCTTGGTCTGGGGGGCAGGCAATACCGGTTCCGGCACCCGCTTTTTGAACAGACCGAAGACCATAACGTCTCGCAAGAGTTGAATGACGATGGAAAATCCTCTCATCCGAGCATGAAATCATGGTTAACAACTGCCTGATAGCGGGGCGTCAGACGCTACTTTCGTCGCCGAATCCGCCGCAAATCTTTGATTTTGCCCGATTGCCGGCCTATAAGCCGCGCTTTCACCCCCAAATCCCTCCGGACGAACCCAAGAGACCCCTGCATGGCCGGCCATTCCCAGTTCAAGAACATCATGCACCGCAAGGGCAGGCAGGATGCCCAGAAGTCAAAACTGTTCGGCAAGCTGGCGCGGGAAATCACGGTCGCTGCCAAGCTCGGAACCCCGGATCCGGCGATGAATCCGCGGCTGCGCGCCGCCGTGATCGCGGCGCGCCAGGAAAACATGCCGAAGGACAATATCGAGCGCGCCATCAAGAAGGCGACCGGCGGCGACAGCGAGAATTACGACGAAATCCGCTACGAGGGATATGGACCCGGCGGCGTCGCCGTGATCGTCGAGGCGCTGACCGACAACCGCAACCGCGCCGCCTCCGACATCCGCTCCTTCTTTACCAAGTCCGGCGGCAACCTCGGCGAAACCGGCTCGGTCGCCTTCATGTTCGACCGCACCGGCATCATCGAATATGACGCCAGCAAGGCCTCCGACGACGCGATGCTGGATGCCGCGATCGAGGCCGGCGCCGACGACGTGATTTCGAGCGAGAACGGCCACGAGATCTATGCCTCGCAGGAAACCTTTCGCGAGGTCGCCAAGGCGCTGGAAGCCAAATTCGGCGAGGCGCGCAAGGCGGCATTGACCTGGAAGCCGCAGAACACCGTGGCTGTGGACGACGAGACCGGCGAGAAGCTCTTGAAGCTGATGGATCTGCTGAACGAGCACGACGACGTGCAGAACGTCTACGCCAATTTCGAGGTGTCCGACGCGCTGGTCGCGAAGATGGGCGGGTAGTTCCTGGCGTTACTCCACACTCCGCCGTCATCGCCCGGCTTGACCGGGCGATCCAGTATTCCAGAGGCAGCGAAGATTGAGCCGAAAGGTCTCGGCGTACTGGATCCCCGCCTTCGCGGGGATGACGAGTGAAGGCGTGGAGAGGTCCACGGCAGGGGATTTTCGTTCTCTTTCTGTTTCGTTCATTCCCCTCTGGCGTTATCACTACACCATGACATCCCCTTCGATTCGCCCACCGGTTCGCCAACCCGTCCGGATCATCGGCATCGACCCCGGCCTGCGCCGCACCGGCTGGGGCGTGATCGAGACCGAGGGCAACCGGCTGGTGTTCATCGGTTGCGGTTCGGTCGAGCCGCCGGATGATATGCCGCTGGCGAGCCGGTTGCTCGCGATCCATGAGGGGCTCGCGGCCGTGCTCGGCGATTTTCGCCCGGCGGAGGCAGCCGTCGAGCAGACCTTTGTCAACAAGGACGGCGTCGCCACGCTGAAACTCGGCCAGGCCCGCGGCGTCGCCATGCTGTCGCCCGCGATGTTCGGCATATCGGTCGCGGAATACGCGCCCAACCAGGTGAAGAAAACCGTGGTCGGCGCCGGCCACGCCGACAAGAACCAGATCGCGGTGATGCTGAAAATATTGCTGCCGAAAGCCGAGCCGAAATCGCCCGACGCCGCCGACGCGCTGGCGATCGCGATCACCCACGCGCATCATCGCCAGGGTGCGGCGCTGCGGCTGCGGGTGGCAAACCTATGATGGGCCTATACCTCTCCCCGCCGTCATGCCCGGGCTTGACCCGGGCATCCACATCTTCTCTTTCGCGTGTCGGCACAGACGTGGATGGCCGGGACAAGCCCGGCCATGACGGAGGCGATGAACTTCGCGGAATAAGGCCTCCACGATGATCGGCAAGCTCAAGGGCCTGATCGATTCCTACGGCGAGGACTATGTGATCCTCGACGTCGGCGGCGTCGGCTATCAGGTGCATTGCTCGTCGCGCACGCTGCAGGCGCTGCCGTCGCCCGGCGAGGCTGCGGTGCTCTCGATCGAAACCTATGTCCGCGAGGATCAGATAAAACTGTTCGGCTTCCGCACCGATGCCGAGCGCGAATGGTTTCGCCTGCTGCAGACCGTGCAGGGCGTCGGGGCCAAAGTCGCGCTCGCCGTGCTCTCGACGCTGCCGCCGGCCGATCTGGCGAATGCGATTGCGCTGCGCGACAAGGCGGCGGTGTCGCGCACGCCCGGCGTCGGCCCCAAGGTCGCCGAGCGCATCGTCAGCGAATTGAAGGACAAGGCGCCGGCGTTCGCCAATGTCGATCCGGCGGTCGTGCATCTGGCCGGGGCGGTCGACGATCAGCGCGCGCCGCGGCCGGTGACGGATGCGATCTCCGCACTGGTCAATCTCGGCTACGGCCAGCCGCAGGCGGCCGCCGCGATCGCAGCGGCGTCGCGCAGCGCCGGCGAGAAGGCCGAGACCGCGCAGCTGATCCGGCTGGGCCTGAAGGAATTGTCGAAGTGAATGTCGAGACGGTAAGGTTCGTCGCCATAGTAGCCCGCATGAGCGCAGCGATATGCGGGACCGGTGCCTGCGGCATCCCGCATATCGCAAACGCTCATGCGGGCTACATAGACCGTAGGGCTGACGCTCATTCACCTATCCTACGATCCGACCAAGGGACCGCATGCCGAGTAAAAAAGACCAGGAACTGATCGACGCCGCCACCAAGGCCATCAGCCGGCGCTATCGCAACGACTGGCAGGAGGTCGGCGCCGCGATGCGCACGCGCGACGGCCGTATCGTCACCGGCGTCAACATCGACGCCTATATCGGCCGCATCGCGGTCTGCGCCGAGGCGATCGCGATCGGCCGCGCCATCACCGAGAAGGGCGACCACGGCATCGAGACCATCGTCGCCGTGCGCCATCCCAAGCCTGACGAGCCCGGCAAGATCGCGGTGGTTTCGCCCTGCGGCATCTGCCGCGAGCTGATCCACGATTACGATGCCAAGGCGCGGGTCATCGTTCCCGACGGCGGCAGGGCGCCGAAGGTCGTACCCATCGGCGAATTGCTGCCGAACAAATACAGGCGGGGCAGCGAGTGAACACGCCGTCGCGCATCGTCACGCCCGAGCGACGCTCCGACGATGTCGGCGATACCGCGCTGCGGCCGCAATCGCTGTCGGAATTCGTCGGCCAGGCGCAGGCGCGCAAGAACCTCTCGATCTTCATCGAGGCGGCGCGCAAGCGGGGCGAGGCGCTTGATCACGTGCTGTTCGTCGGGCCCCCCGGCCTCGGCAAGACCACGCTGGCGCAGATCGTGGCGCGCGAACTCGGCGTCGGCTTCCGTGCCACCTCCGGTCCCGTCATTGCCAAGGCCGGAGATCTCGCCGCGCTCCTGACCAATCTCGAAGAGCGCGACGTGCTGTTCATCGACGAGATCCATCGCCTCAGCCCGGCGGTGGAAGAAGTGCTCTATCCCGCGATGGAGGATTTTCAGCTCGACCTCATCATCGGCGAGGGGCCGGCGGCGCGTTCGGTCAAGATCGAGCTGGCGAAATTCACCCTCGTCGGCGCCACCACGCGCGCCGGGCTTCTGACCAATCCGCTGCGCGACCGTTTTGGCATTCCGGTGCGGCTGAATTTCTACACCGAGGAAGAGCTGGAAAAGATCGTCACGCGCGGCGCCCGCGTACTCAATATCGGCATGACGGCGGACGGTGCCAACGAGATCGCCCGCCGCGCCCGCGGCACGCCGCGCATCGCCGGCCGGCTGCTTCGCCGGGTCCGCGATTTTGCCTCCGCCGCCGACGCAAGCTCCGTCGACCGCGCCATCGCCGACCACGCGCTGAGCGCACTGGAGGTCGATGCCGCCGGCCTCGACGCGATGGACCGGCGCTATCTCACCACCATCGCCGTGAACTATGGCGGCGGCCCCGTCGGCGTCGAGACCATGGCGGCGGCGCTGTCGGAGCCGCGCGATGCCATCGAGGACATCATCGAGCCGTTTCTGATCCAGTGCGGCTATCTCCAGCGCACGCCGCGCGGCCGGCTCTTGACGTCGCACGCCTTCCGCCATCTCGGCCTCGCCGAGCCGGCGCGCGATCCCGCGCAGTTCGGCCTGTTCGGACCAAGCGAGGACGAGTGACGATGACCGGCACCATCGATATCGTCGCGGCGCTGATCCGCGATCCGGGAGGTCGCGTTCTGCTGGTGCGCAAGCGCGGCACCGCGGCCTTCATGCAGCCGGGCGGCAAGCGCGATTCGGGAGAGGACGACCTCACGACGCTGGCGCGCGAGATCGACGAAGAACTTGGTTGCCGTCTGGTTGCGGATTCGATCCGGCCGCTCGGCCAGTTCGATGCGATGTCGGCCAATGAACCCGGCTTTCGGGTGCGCGCCGCGCTGTACGAGGTCGAGGTGAGCGGCAAGATCGCGCCGAAAGCCGAGATCGAGGAGATGCGATGGGTAAATCCGGCGGCGCCGCCCGACATCGCGCTGGCGCCGCTGACCCGCGACCATGTGTTGCCGCTGGCGTCGCGGAAACCCGTGGCAGGCAAAGCCTGAAGCGGATCGGCGCCCGTCCGCACCAGGGCGGATGCCGGTTCCGGCAGAACCGCTGGTGAGAAGTTGCTGAAGCTCTGCTCACGATCTGCACAAATCGAACCTTTCAATGGCCCGATCCATTCCCAGATTGGGGTGGCATCAGCGATCGGATCAACATGTTAACGCGCCGTCATTTTCTGCAAGTCATCGGTGGATTGGGCGCGGTGGGCGTCTCCACCACCGCCTATGGATTCGGCGCGCCGGTCATGCGGCTTCGCGTCGTGCGCTATCATATCTCGCCGCCGCGCTGGCCGGCCGATCTCAAGCTGCGCATCTCCGTGATCGCCGATCTCCATGCCTGCGATCCCTGGATGTCGCTCGATCACATCCAGGCGATCGTCGAGCGCACCAATGCACTCAAGCCTGATATCGTCGTCATGCTCGGCGACTATGTGGCCGGTCATCGCAAGGTGACGCGCTTCATTCCCGATGCCGATTGGGCGGCCGTGCTCGCCGGCCTGAAGGCGCCGCTCGGCGTTCATGCCGTGCTCGGCAATCACGACTGGTGGGAAGACAAGGCCGTGCAGCGGGCAGGGCATGGACTGCCTTCCGCAGGCCGCGCGCTGGAGGCCGTCGGCATTCCGGTCTATGAGAACGATGCCAGGAAACTCGGCAAGAACGGCCATTCGTTCTGGCTCGCGGGCCTCGGCGACCAGCTCGCCTATCTTCCGGCGCGGCGTTTCCGGCCGGTCAAACGCGTCGGCGTCGACGATCTCGGCGCGACGCTCGCCAAAATCACCGACGATGCGCCCGTGATCCTGATGGCGCATGAGCCTGATATCGCCCGCCGCGTGCCCGCGCGCGTGGCGCTGCAGCTTTCCGGGCATACCCATGGCGGCCAGGTGCGGATGCTGGGCTGGTCGCCGGTCTCGCCTTCCGGCCAGCAGCTCGCCTATGGCCATATCAAGATGAATTGCGACGTCGTCGTCTCCGGCGGCCTTGGCTGCAGCATCATGCCGTTCCGCCTGGGCGTTCCCCCGGAAATCGTGCTGGTGACGGTAGGCGCGCCAAGGCCGGCGGTGGCGTAGTGGAACTGCGCTGAGCTTGCGCGTCGGACTGATTTTGCGCAAAAGCAATGCTTTCAGCGCGATCAGGGACTGCAAGTGACATCACCCATTCTCGACGGCGAGATCCGCGACGGCCGCCATCACATGCAGGTCCGCGTCTACTACGAGGACACGGATTTTTCCGGCATCGTCTATCACGCCAACTATCTGCGCTTCATGGAGCGCGGCCGCACCAATCATCTCAGGCTGATGGGCGCCTCGCAGCACGCGCTGTTCGAACAGGCCGAGGTGGAGACACCGGGCTTTGCGTTCGTGGTGCGCTCGATGGAGCTCGACTTCCTGCGGCCGGCGCGGATGGACGACGTGCTCGATGTGGTGACGTGGCCGATCGCGGTGAAAGGCGCCTCCATCACGCTGGCGCAGGAGGTACGGCGCGGCGACGAGGTGCTGGTCAAGGCCGCGGTGCGCGTCGCCTTCATCTGCAACGGCCGCGCGCAGCCGATTCCCAAATCGCTGCGCGTTTTGATGAAGGCCGATCTCACGCCGGATTGATTGCTTTGCGGTTGACTCATTGTACCGATCGGTACAATCTGCGGGCGTCAGTCGATCCCGGAGAAATGTCATGTCGCGTCCGCCGCTGCCGCCCTTCACCCGCGAAACCGCCGCGCAGAAGGCGCGCATGGCGGAAGACGCCTGGAATTCGCGCGACCCGGTCAAAGTGTCGCTGGCCTATACCGAGGACAGCCGCTGGCGCAACCGCTCCGAGTTCTTCTCCGGTCGCGAGGCGATCGTCGCCTTCCTGACCCGCAAATGGGAAAAGGAACATGATTACCGCCTGATCAAGGATCTCTGGGCGTTCGACCAGAACCGCATCGCCGTTCGCTTCCAGTATGAATGGCACGACGACGCCGGGCAGTGGCATCGCTCCTACGGCAACGAGCAGTGGGAGTTCGACGAACACGGATTGATGCGGCGGCGCGAGGCCAGCATAAACGATGTCGCGATCCAGGAGGGCGAGCGCCGGTTTCTCTGGCCGGCCCCGGGGCCGCGCCCGGCCGATGTTCCGGGCCTCGGCGAAAGCCCGCAGTGACGCCATGCTGAAGCGGGGCGCCGGGCGCAAGGATGTGTTGCGCGCGCTCGGCGAAGTTTTTCGCGCGCATGGCTATGAGGGTGCATCGCTGGCGCTGATCACGGAAACCACGGGGCTCGGCAAAGGCAGCCTGTACAATCTGTTCCCCGGCGGCAAGGAGCAGATGGCGACCGAGGTGCTGGCAGACATCGACACCTGGTTCGAGATCAACATCTATGCGCCGCTGCGCGAGGCTTCCGACCCCGCACGCGCCATTGCGGCGATGATCGCGGGCGTCGATCAGTATTTTCATTCCGGCGATCGGATCTGCCTGGTCGGCCTGGTGGCGCTGGGGGCGGCGCGCGATACGTTTGCCGAAGCGGTCGATAGCTATTTCACGCGCTGGCATGAAGCATTGGCGCAATTGCTGCGGCGATCGGGATTGAGCAAGAGCCAGGCGCAGCGGCGCACGGAAGACGCGCTGCTGACCATCCAGGGCGCTCTGGTGCTGGCGCGGGCGCGCAGCGATGCCGGAATCTTTCGGCGAGCGCTCAACGACCTGACGGCGCGATTGCTCGCGCCGCCGGAGTGATGGCGATGTCGTCCCGGGCTTGACCCGGGACCCATAACCCCGGTCATTTGTTGCTTGAAGATGGTCTCAGCCGCCGGCGCTCAATCGAGAGGCCGCGGAGTATGGGTCCCGGGTCAAGCCCGGGACGACGCGTGGAGAGATTTCAGCCTACGCCGCTGCCTTGTGCCGCGCGAGTTCGGCCTTGTAGAGCTCGAACTCTTCGGCGGCGGCCTTGGCGATGCTGGGCCGGCTGCGCAGCCGTTCGTAATAGGCCTTCACGGCCGGCCATTTCGCCAGCTCGATCGGTGGCGTTGCCATCGTCCAGTTGATGATGGTGACGAGATAGGCGTCGGCCACGCTGAAATGATCGAGCAGGAATTCGCGGTCCTTCAGATAGTTGTCGAGATAGTCGAGCCGCGAGAGATTCTTCCCGAGCGCGTAGGTCTTCGCTTCCTGCGGCGCCGTCTTGTCGAGCAGCGGCACGAACAGCGCCTTGTGCAGCTCGGTGCCGACGAAGCACAGCCATTGGTGCAGGCGGCTGCGTTCCTCGGCCGAGGTGGCCGAGATATTCGCTTCAGGAAAGCGATCGGCGACATATTGCAGGATCGCCGCGTTCTCCGTCAGCACGGTGCCCTCATCGGTGCGCAGCGTCGGCACCAGGCCAAGCGGATTGACGGAGCGGAAATCCGAGGCGTCGTTCAGCACCACCTTGGTCTTGGGGTCCACTTCGATGAAATTGGCCGCGGCGCCGGCTTCATACAGCGCGATCCGGGTCGCCAGCGAGCAGGCCAGCGGCGAGAAATAAAGATCCATGATTTGCCTCCTTGGCGGTTGACCAATCCTGCCGGAGCGACCCGGCGCGGGATTGATTTTTATACTGTTCCGCATAATATAAACCGGGTCAAGGAATTTATTGCGAAATGGTACAAAAAAGTAAGATGCCGCCCGTCACCCGGATCGACGATCCCGTGCCGCCCAAGCGCCGCGGCCGCCCGCGCGCCTATCAGCCGGATGTCGCGCTCGGCAAGGCGCTGGATTTGTTTCGCAAGGAGGGGTTTGCCGCGACCTCGCTCGACGATCTCTCGGCGGCGACCGGCATGAACCGGCCGAGCCTCTATGGCGCGTTCGGCGACAAGCGCGAGCTGTACATCAAGAGCTACCGCCGCTATCGCGAAGACGCGCGTGCAGCCATGGGCAAGATATTTCGCGACGAGTTGCCCATCCGCCGCCGGCTGGAGCGGATCTATGCGGTCGCGCTCGACAACTATCTGTCGGGCGATTCCGGTCCGCGCGGCTGCTTCACGGTGATGACCGCAGCCTCCGAGGCGGTGAACGATCCCGACATCCGCACCATGGTGCTGGAAGGCTTTGCCGAACTCGACAAGGCGTTTGCCGCGTGTTTTGGCATGGCCAGGGAGAAGGGCGAACTGCCGGAAAGCGTCGATCCGGCCGTGCTGGCCCAGCTGGCTTCCGCGACCATCCACACCATTGCGATTCGCGCCCGCGCGCAGACGCCGCGCAAGGAACTGGAAGCGATCGTCAAGGGCGCGCTCGATGTGATGCTCGGCGCAGCGAAGTGATCTCTTCGTCGTCCCTGCGAACGCAGGGACCCATACCGCATGATCTATCGATGACGCGGCGTCGCAGACGCTCTGGCAAAGGCTGCTATCTATTGAAGGAAGCCGTCGCGTAATGTGCCCTTCACTCCGGCACGGCGTATGGGTCCCTGCGTTCGCAGGGACGACAGCTTGGCTAGGCTAGTGCGCCGGACTCAGCGTCGGACGCTGGTAGCGCAGCCACAGCACGGCGCCTGCAGCGGCCAGCATCAGCAGCATCGAAAACCAGTTCAGCGGCTGCCAGCCCCAGCGTTCCTGCAGAAAGCCCGCCATGAAGCTCGACGTCGCCGTCGTGCTGAATACAAGAAGATCATTCAGCGCCTGGGTCTTGCCGCGCTCGTTCGGGCGATAGCACGTCGTCACCAGCGTGGTGGCGCCGACGAACAGGAAATTCCAGCCGATGCCGTTGACGGTCAGCGCGATCCGGAAATGCCATTCCGAGAGGCCCGACAACGCCGCGGCCACCCCGATCAGCATCAGCGCGACGCCCCAGGCCATCACCGTCGTGGCGCCGAACCGGTTGATCAGATTGCCGGTGAAGAACGACGGCACGAACATGCCGAGCACGTGCATGAAGATCACCCAATGCGCGGCGGCGTGCGGAAATCCGCAGGCGACGATCGCAAGCGGCGATGCGCTCATGATGAAGGACATGGTGCCGAACGCCAGCATGCCCGCCAGTGCCGAGGCGATGAAGCGCGGCTGGCTGGCGATTTCCAGCAACGGCCGCGGCGGCTTGGCCGTTTCAGCCGGGCTCAGTGTCGCGGCGGACGCCGCGACCGACGGGAAGCTGATGAACGACATGATCGTGAAGACGATGACGTGCAACACCAGGATCGCGGCATAGGTCGCCAGATAGAGCGGCATCGTCCAATCGTGCGTCACGCGCACCAGGCTCGGCCCGATCACCGCGGCGGCGACGCCGCCGGCGGTGACCCATGAGATCGCCTTGGCACGGTATTGGATCGGCACCAGTTCCGCTGCCGCAAACCGGTACATCTGCAGGCAGGCCACCGCGTAGCCGAGGACGAGTCCGCCGGCGCACATGACGAGAAAGTTGGCGGTGTACAGTCCGATGCACATCACCGAAGCGCCGGCCATGCCGAACAGCGAGCCGATGCGAAAACCGATGCTGCGGCCGATGCGCTGCATCAGAAGTGCTGCGGGAAACACCCAGATCATCACGCCGAGGTGCTGCATCGTCACCGGCAGATTGGCGAGTTCGGGACGATCATAAAAAGTGATGACGGACAGGCCCGTCGCCGCGAACATCATGGTGTTGCAGGACTGGCCGACGGCCTGGCAGCAGGTGAGCAGCAGAAGGTTACGGCGGGAGCGCCGGTCGAGCCCCCGTTCCGGGTCGGCTTCGGGCTTGAGCCCGGACTGGGGATTTAGCGCATCCATTCTTGTTCTTGCTCTTGCCCAACCGATCAGGGAACGCCGCGCACCGCGAGGTGCGTCAGACTGGCGCACGACCTTTTCGAGGAAAATCGACTGCGGATCAAGGGAAAAGAGGAATGTTTTGCTGCGGTACACCACGTGAAAGGTATAACTGTCTTTCCGGCATTGATGGATCGCTCAAATCGCGCGAGTTCGCCATGATGGTTGCGCCGGGCACCGGCCAGGCACGAACGCTATGGGGACAATGATGGCCGATGATCTGACATTCACGGTCCAGCGCCCGCCCGCCTATGGCGAACTGACGGATGTCCTGCCGGGCTTGTTCTGGGTGCGCCTGCCGATGCCAAACGCACCCAACCACGTCAATTGCTGGCTGCTCGACAACGGGCCTGATTGGACGATGGTCGATTGCGGTTACAACACCGACGACACGTTCGAGATCTGGGACAAGCTATGGCGCGGGCTGCTGCGCAGCCGGCCCTTGCAGAACCTCGTCTTCACGCATGCGCATCTGGATCATTTCGGCCTCGCGAGCTTTTTCGTGAAGGAAACGAAAGCCACGGTACGTCTGCCGCTGGCCGAATGGCTCAACGCATGGAAGGTCTGGCACGAGCGCGAGGAGGGACCGGGCGAGCCATTTGCCGCATTCATGAGGCGCAACGGCGCTACGGCCGACGACGCGGCGACCATCGCCGCCGCCCAGCGGCCGTCGAAATATCTCGGGCTGCGGCCGCCGCGCGAATTCATTCGCATTCGCGACGGTGACGTGGTGCCGATGGGCAAGCGCGAGTGGCGCGTGATCACCGCCGGCGGCCATTCGGTCGAGCACGCGCTGTTCTTCTGCGAGACCGACAATATCTTGATCGCGGGCGACCAGATGCTGTCGCACATGACGCCATCGGTGATCACGCCGGCTGCGCAGCCGGACGCCAATCCGATGCGGGAATATCTGGATTCGCTGGCGCGGCTCAAGGCGCTGCCGCCGGACACGCTGGTGCTGCCCTCGCACGGCCTGCCCTTTTGCGGGCTACATGACCGGATCGCGCAGCTGCGCGAGCATCATCAGGCCCGGCTCGACGACGTCGTCTCCGTCATCAGCGGAAAGACCCATGCATTTGCGGTGGCGCAAGAGGTGTTCCCGCGGGTGCTGTACGCCAGTCCGCGGCAGGCATTCGGCGAGTCGCTCGCGCATCTGAACATGCTGGCCTCGATCGGGCGGCTGACGCGCGAGGTGGACGCCGACGGCGCGATCACGTTCTCGCCCGTGTGATGACCGAAGCTGAGTTTTCCGGGCGATCAGGCCGGCGGTTTCGCGAGCGCTGGCAGGTCGGCCATGGCCGGAAACCCGGTGTGACCACCTGGAGCCTTTCGGTTCTGATTGAATCGGAACCAGGCTCCAGATTGTTGTTTTGACTCGGTCTCGTCACGCGAACCGGTATCCACTTCGCTCGAAAACGCCCTAATACCCCCGTCCGCGATCCACTACATTGTCCAGCGCGCCGCCGGCTTCAAAGCGCGCGATTTGCTCCGCGACATATTTCGAAATCTCGTCGGCATCGGTATCAGCCGCATTATGCGGGGTCAGAACCAGCTTCGGATGGGTCCAGAACGGGCTGTCGGTGGGCAGCGGCTCGGTGGCATAGACGTCGAGCGAAGCCCCGCCGAGCGTGCCGTCATCGAGACTCCGCAAGATGTCGGCCTCGTTCTGCAACCCGCCGCGGCCGGCGTTGATCAGCACCGGGGCGCCGAGCGGACTCGTGCGATTGAGTTTCTCGAACAGCGCGCGGTTGAGCACGTGCCTTGTGTCCGGCGTCAGCGGCAGCAGGCAGACCAGGATGTCGGTGCGGCGCAGGAACGCGTCGAATTGCGCTTCGCCGTGAAAGCAATCGATGCCGGGAAGCGTCTTCGGGCTGCGGCTCCAGCCGGCGACGCGAAAGCCGATGCGCTTGAGGGCATCGGCCGCGTCCGCGCCGAGCGCGCCCAGACCCATGACGCCGACCGAGATCGCACCAGCCGCCCATTGCAGTTTCGGCGCCCAGCGCCTGGCGCGCTGCGATTCCCGCAAGTAGAGTTCCTGCCGGTGGTGCATCAGCACATGCAGCATGACATATTCCGTCATCCGCGCGGTGAGGTCGGTGACGGCGACGCGCACCAGCGGCACGTCGGGCAGCGAACGGTCGGCCATCAAGGCATCGACGCCGGCGCCGAGGTTGAAAATGACCCGCAGATTGGGGAAGGCGGCCAACTCGCCCGGCCGCGGTTTCCATACCGCTGCGTAATGCACCTCTGCCGGATCGAACGCATCGTCCGGCAACAGCCGTACCGGACGGTCCGGGCAGACGCCCTCGAACCGGCCCTTCCAGCGCCGTGGCGACCAGTTGTCGGTCCCGCCGTGGACGACGATGGCGAGCGCGCCGTTGTTCACTGTCATTTACGGGTCGTCCCTTTCTTGTCGTCACGCTCCCGTGACGAGCCTCACAGCATCGATCGAACCGCTTCTGTAGCCTCCTTTGCCAGAACAAGGGAGACGACGGATGTGCGGACTGACCGACAAACACGAGCAAAAGGCGCGCCAGTCCGCCGCGCCGCAGGGCGTTGTCCGATGATACCGGCCTTCTTCGCCGCGATCGCCGCGGTGTCGCTTTCGATTTGCTGGCACAATACCCCATGCAAGGGCATGACCCGGATCGAGGTTTTGCGGATGCGGCTGAAGTGCCTGTTTCTGGTTCTTGCCCTGTGCAGCCTTTGTTCCAAGGTGACGGTCCACACCTACCAGCATTTCAATCCGTTGCCGCCGCCGATCATCGGTCCCTGACCGCCGCGAAGCGCGCCAAAATTTCTTCGACGCACCTGTCGGAGGCAGGCATAATCGTTCGTCATCATGACAACGGAGATGCCGCTCCCCATGCTCTACGCCATCCTTTGCTATCACGACGAAGACACCGTCGGCTCCTGGACCAAGGAGCAGGACGCCGCGGTCATGCAAAAGCTTTCCGTCGTGCAGGACAAGCTCACCCGACAAGGCCGGCTCGGTCCGGTCGCGCGGCTGTTGCCGACCACGGCGGCCACCACGCTGCGCAAGGAGGATCCACCGCTGGTGCTGGACGGCCCGTTCGCCGAGACCAAGGAGCAGTTGCTCGGCTTCTATGTCGTCGATTGCAAGAACCTCGACGAGGCGCTGGACGTCGCCCGCGATCTCGGCAAGGCCAATCCCGGCGGCGCCTATGAAATCCGTCCCGTCGGCCATTTCACGCCCGGGGGCGTCGAGCCGTGACCGATACCGCCTGGATCGATGCCGCGTTGACGTCGGCACGCCCCCAGGCGGTCGGCGCGCTCCTGCGCTACTTCCGCAACCTCGACACCGCGGAGGAGGCCTACCAGAACGCCTGCCTGCGCGCGCTAAAGAACTGGCCGCAGAACGGCCCGCCGCGCGATCCCGCGGCATGGCTGATCATGGTCGGTCGCAACGTCGCGATCGACGATATCCGCCGCAGCAAGAAGCAGGAGGCGCTGCCCGAGGACGAGGCGATCTCCGACCTCGACGACGCCGAGGAACAGCTCGCCGAGCGGCTCGACGGCTCGCATTACCGCGACGATATCTTGCGGCTGCTGTTCATCTGCTGCCATCCCGACCTGCCGGCGACGCAGCAGATCGCGCTGGCGCTGCGCATCGTCTCCGGGCTGTCGGTCAAGCAGATCGCGCGCGCCTTCCTGGTGTCGGAGGCCGCGATGGAGCAGCGCATCACCCGCGCCAAGGCCCGGGTCGCCGACGCCAGCGTGCCGTTCGAGACGCCGGGCGCGGTGGAGCGCGCCGAGCGCCTGACCTCCGTCGCCGCCATGATCTATCTGATCTTCAACGAAGGCTATTCGGCCTCCGGCGACACCGCCGAGATCCGCAGCCCGCTGTGCGAGGAGGCGATCCGCCTGGCGCGGCTGCTGCTGCGGCTGTTCCAGAGCGAGCCGGAGATCATGGGGTTGACCGCGCTGCTGCTGATCCAGCATGCCCGCGCCGCGGCCCGCTTTGACGCCGACGGCGCGGTGATCCTGCTCGATGACCAGGACCGCACCTTGTGGAACAAGGCGCTCATTGCCGAGGGGCTGGCGCTGATCGACAAGGCGATGCGCCATCGCCGCAGCGGACCTTACCAGGTGCAGGCGGCGATTGCCGCATTGCATGCGCGCGCCGAAAAGGCCGAAGATACCGACTGGACCCAGATCGATTTGCTCTATGGCGCGTTGGAAGTCATGCAGCCCTCGCCGGTGGTGACGCTGAACCGTGCGGTCGCCGTCTCCAAGGTGAAAGGGCCGGAAGCCGCGCTTGAGATGATCGAGCCGCTGGAGAAGCGGTTGTCGAACTATTTCCACTTCTTCGGCGTGCGCGGCGCCTTTCTGATGCAGATCGGCCGCAACGACGAAGCCCGCACCGCCTTCGACCGCGCCATCGCACTCGCCAATACCTCGGCCGAAGCCGCCCATATCCGCATGCACCTCGACCGCCTGCAGCGCGACAGCCAGCCCAAGGGCAAGAAAGCAGGGAAGTAGTTTGCTCTTCCTTCTCCCCTTGTGGGAGAAGGCGGCGCGAAGCGCCGGATGAGGGGTTCTCTCCACGCGCACTACTTGCGGAGACATACCCCTCATCCGACGCGCTTCGCGCGCCACCTTCTCCCACAAGGGGAGAAGGAAAGAACAGCATGCACCGCGAAAAAATTGCGCATCCCTGTCGCATGCGGCGTCCGCCATCCGTCTTGAATCCGAACCGCCCTTCAAGTCACGGACATCGCCATGACAGCCACCGCCGCCACCCGCCCGGTCCCCGCGCCCGTTCGCTGGGCCGGCCGCGCCCTCTCCGGGCTCGTCATCCTGTTCCTGATGGTCGACGGCGCCATCAAGCTGGTGCCGTGGCCGGTGGTCACCGAGACGCTGGATCAGATGGGCTATGGCTCGAGCGAGACGCTGGCCCGCAGCCTCGGTGTCGTCACCATCGTCTGCACCGTCCTGTATTCGATTCCGCCGACCTCGATCCTCGGCGCCATCCTGCTCACCGGCTATCTCGGCGGCGCGATGGCCTCGCATGTGCGGATCGGCAGCCCCTTGTTCTCGCATACGCTGTTCGGACTCTATCTCGGGCTGATGATATGGGGTGGACTGTGGCTGCGCGACCGGCATTTGCGAGCCTTGATCCCGTTCCGCCGCTGACTGTCGGCAAGATCCATGGAGTCTTTCATGTTCGAAGTCATCGTCATCATCGCCGTCATCCTGGCGATCGCCATCGCCGCGGTGCTCGCTTTCGCCATGAGCAAACCGGATACGCTGCGCGTGCAGCGCGCCATTGCGATCAACGCGCCGCCGGAGCGGATCTTTCCGCTGATCGCGGACTTCCACCAATGGATGGCGTGGTCGCCGTACGAGCAGAAGGACCCTTCGATGAAGCGCACCTATGAGGGCGCCGACCGCGGCAGGGGCGCGATCTATGCCTGGGATGGCGACAAGAATGTCGGCTCCGGCCGGATGGAGATTCTGGAGGCCACCGAGCCACAGAAGATCGTCATCAAGCTCGATTTCTTCACGCCGTTCGAAGGCCACAACACCGCCGAGTTCACAATGCTGCCGCAGGGCGATGGCACGCAAGTCACATGGCTGATGCATGGTCCGGCGCGCTTCCTGACCAAGCTGTTCCAGGTGGTGATGAACCTGGACAAGATGATCGGAAAGGATTTCGAGGCCGGTCTCGCCAATCTGAAGCGGATTGCCGAGAAATAGCGCGTCACAGCGGTTTAAAACCACCGAAGGAGCACCCATGCAGCTCAATCCGTACATATTCTTCAACGGCAATTGCGAGGAAGCGCTGAACCATTACCAGCGGGTGCTCGGCGCCAAGATCGAAGCGAAGCTGCTGTTCGGCGACGGACCTCCGGAGATGCCAATTCCAGCGGAATGGAAAAGCAAGATCATGCATTCCCAGATGACCATCGACGGCGAGGTGCTGATGGCGTCGGACGGCACGCCGGGCGATTACAAGCAGCCGCAGGGTTTCCGCATCGCGCTCCAGGTCGAGGATCCCGCGGAGGCCGAACGCAGATTCAACGCGCTCGCCGAAGGCGGCTCGGTGCAGATGCCGTTCGGCGCGACCTTCTTTTCCCATGGGTTCGGCATGTGCATCGACAGGTTCGGCATCCCATGGCTGGTGAACAGCCCGAAGCAAGGCATGTAGCCGCGCGCTACCTGCACCGCGGATACATCGCCGCGAGTTCACGCCCGCGCAGCAGCAGCAGCCGCGACGTCAAGCCGCCGCGGCGGGCGATCCATCGCCGCACCGGCTCCGGATAGGCCGCCTCCACCTCGCGCGACGCCTCCGGTTCCGCATACATGCGGCCGCGGCTGTCTATCGAGCGGGCGGCGTGAAATCCCAGCACGGCGCGGCGGGTGACGCAGATCCGCTCTTCCGGGATGGTCATCAGCACCAGCGTGCAGGCCGACAGGCAGGGGCCGTCGATCACCACGCGTTCCCCGGTTCGGCGTACCTGCTCGAACATTTCGAGGAATGGCCCGACCGCCCCGCCGGGACTGGCCAGGATGCGGACTTCCGCCCGCGCGGGCAAGATCGCCGCGAACAAGGCGGCGGCGGCGACAAGACCCTTGATGACCGCCAGGCGCATGCGCGGCTCCTTCGTCGGACGGACTGCCCTCCCATCCAGTTACGCTGCTGATGTGGCGAGGTTTCGTCAATCCCCCGCGTGGGCGACGCCGGCCTCGGCGAACGTGGCCATCCCGGAATGGCAGGCGAGCGCGGCGCGCGCCAGCAGGATCGCCACGCCGGCGCCCGAGGCCTCGCCGAGCCGCATGCCGAGATCGAGCAGCGGATCGAGTTTCAGCGCCGTGAGCAGGTCGCGGTGGCCGGATTCGGCCGAAACATGCCCGGCGCGGCAATGATCGAGCGCGCGCGCATTCAGCCGGGCGAGCGGCAGCACCGCCGCCGTCGCCACAAAGCCGTCGAGCATCACCGGAATGTGACGTCGCCGTGCGGCGAGCACGGCGCCGGCGATCGCGGCGAGTTCGCGGCCACCGAAGGCCGCCGCCACTGCCAGCGGATCGCCGAGGATATCATGATGGAATTTCAGCGCGGCGTCGATCGCCGCGCGCTTGCGCTCGAGCCCGTCGTCGTCGACGCCGGTGCCCCGGCCGGCCCATCGCGCCGCGCCGCCGCCGAGCAGGGCCGCGCAGAGGGCTGCGGCCGCCGTCGTATTGGCGATGCCCATCTCGCCGACCGCCAGCAGGTCGCAATTTTCCGGCACGGCGCGATAGCCGATATCGACGGCGGCGAGAAATTCATCCGCGCTCATCGCCGCCGCCCCGGTGAAATCGCGGGTCGGACGGTCGAGTTCGATCGGCACCACATGCAGTTCGGCCGAAGCAGCCTTCGCGATCTGGTTGATGGCCGCGCCGCCGGCTACAAAGTTCGCCACCATCTGCGCGGTGACGGCGGGCGGATAGGCTGAAACGCCGCGCGAAGCGACGCCATGATTGCCGGCGAACACGGCAACCGAGACGCGATCCAGCCGCGGCATCTCGCGCGCCTGCCATTGCGCCAGCCAGATCGCGAGCTCTTCGAGGCGACCAAGGCTGCCCGGCGGCTTTGTCAGGTTCTGCTGGCGCCGGGCGGCGGTATCGGCGAATCGCTGTTCGCCGCCGGGCAATCCGCGACAGACGGCGCGGAGGTCGTCTAGACTGGCAAAGCGCATGCGATTCTCTCGTGCAACGGGGGACGCAAGCTAGACCGATTCTCCGGACATCGCCATGAACGAATGGATCGACGATTTGAAAACCGCCGTCGCGTTCCTGACGCGGCTGCCGATGCCGCATCCGGACGGCGCGATGCCCGCCAATTTCGTGCGCGCGCACCGGATGTTTCCGCTGGTCGGCGCCCTGATCGGTGCGGCCGTGGGATTGCTCTGTCTCGGCCTGCGCGCGATCGGCGTGCCTGATCTCGCCGCCGCCGCGCTGGCGCTGGGCGGCGGCGCCATTCTCACCGGCGCGCTGCATGAGGACGGGCTCGCCGACATCGCCGACGGTTTCGGCGGCGGACGTACCCGCGAATCCAAGCTGGAGATCATGCGCGACAGCCGGCTCGGCACGTATGGCTCCATGGTCCTGCTCGTGAGTTTCGCCGCGAAGCTGTCGGCGCTGGCGGCGATCCCGAACGCCTTTGTCGTGCCGAGCCTGGTCGCCGCGCACGCGCTGGGGCGCGGCATCCTGCCTGTGATGTCGCTGAACCTGCCATACGCGCGCAACGACGGTCTTGCGCGCAATGCCGGCCGGCCCGATGCGGCGACGGCGGCGCTCGCCGGCGGCATGGCCCTGTTGATCGCTTTGTTGTCACTGTCCTGGAGCAACGCCTTCTTCGCCGCCGTGCTGGCCGGCGTCAGCGCGCTCGGCATGGCGTGGCTGGCGCTGCGCCAGATCGGCGGCCAGACCGGTGACGTGCTAGGTGGCGCCGAGCAGGTCGCCGAAACCGCGATCCTCGTCCTGCTCGCCGCGAGACTGGCGCACCCATGACAGCGGCAACGAGTCTCTGGCTGATCCGTCACGCGCCGGTCGACGGGCCGCACGGGGTGATCCACGGACCCGATGCGCCGGCCGATCTCGGCGATGCTGCCGGCTTCGCGGCGCTCAGGGCCAGACTGCCGGCCGGTGCATCGGCGGTGTGCAGTCCGGCGCGCCGCACGCGCGAGACCGCCGGGCGGCTCGGCCTCGATGCGGTCGAGCAATCCGTCTTTCGCGAGCAGGATTTTGGCGCGTGGACCGGGCGGCGTCACGACGAACTCGAACGCGAGCTCGGTCCGGCCTATCGCGAATTCTGGAAATCGGCCGCCAGCAACCGGCCGCCGGGCGGCGAAAGTTTTGTCGACCAGATCGCGCGCGCCCGGGACGGCCTCGCGCGGCTTCCGGCCGGCGATGCCATCCTCGTCGTGCATTCCGGCACCATCCGCGCCGTGCTCGCCATCGCGCTCGAACTCGCGCCGGAGCAGGCGCTGCGCTTCGTGATCGATCCGCTGTCGCTGACGCGGATAGATCGGCTGCAAAATGGCTGGCGCGTGGTCGCGGTGAATACGCGCTGACCCCCGTCCTCCTCACCTCGCCCCGCTTGCGGGGAGAGGTCGGATTGCGTAGCAGGAATCTTCACCCGTTGCGCCGTGCGCCGCGCAGCGTCGGCAGGCCGATGCCGGCGGCATCGAAGCCGCCGTCGACGGCGAGGATCTGCCCGGTGATGTAGCTTGAGCGATCGCTGCACAGGAAGAAGATCGCGTCCGCCAGCTCTTCCTCCATGCCGTAGCGGTTGAGCGGTATGGCGTCGTGATAATCGGCGCGGATTTCCGGGGTGTGAACCTGTTTGGCCATCGCGGTGTCGACCGGGCCGGGCGCCACGGCGTTGACGCGGATGCCGAGCGAGGCGAGTTCCACCGCGAGCTGTTTTGTCAGATGCGCCAGCCCGGCCTTGCTGGTGCCGTAGGCCGAGCGCAACGTCGAGGCGCGCACCGCCGAGATTGAGGTGATGTTGACGATGGCGCCGCCGCCATGCTCGCGCATCAAGGGCGCCGCCGCCTTGGTGCACAGGAACGGCCCGGTGAGATTGACCTGGAGGATGCGGCTCCAGTCCTCGTCCGAGGTATCCAGCAGCGGCGCGAACACCGCGATGCCGGCATTGTTGACCAGCGCGTCGAGCCGTCCGAAGCGCGCACCGACCGATGCCACAGCGCTTGCGACAGCCCTTGCGTCCGAGACGTCGCAGTGCAACTCCAGCGTATGGTCGGGATCAGCGATGCCGGCCACCGCGCCACGCAGCAGTTCGCCCTCGATATCGAGCAGCGCCACACGCCAGCCTTCGGCGAGGAAGCGCTTGGCGGTCGCAAGCCCGATGCCGCGCGCGGCGCCGGTGACGAGGGCAGTCTTGTGTGGAGCGGAAGGCATGCGTGGGTCCAGGGGCAGGAGCGGAATCTCCGCTCCTATAGCCCAGGCTGCCGTCGCGCGACAATTCCGCCGCAGCGCGCGGCATGTGGTACATCATCGGCGGGCATTGCGCCGTCCGCTTCCGGGCGGGCGGTTCACCGCAAATAATCGATTTCGAATGTCGGCGCGGGTGGAGGCGGCTCGTCCTATGGCAAACCGGAGATTTCCATGTCGCTGACCCTGCACTACCACCCGCTGGCCTCGTATTGCTGGAAGGCGCTGATCGCGCTGTACGAAAACGACATTCCGTTCACCCCGAACCTGGTCGACCTCGGCGACCCGGCGGAGCGCGCCGCGCTGGTGAAGCTGTGGGGCATCGGCAAGTTTCCGGTCTTGCGCGATGACGCACGGAACGAGACCGTCCCGGAATCCAGCATCGTCGTCGAATATCTGGATCGCCATTATCGCGGGCGCACCCGCTTCATTCCCGATGATGGCGACCGGGCCTTGCAGACGCGGCTGCGCGACCGCTTCTATGACCTCTATGTTCATCTGCCGATGCAGAAGATCATGATCGACCGGATGCGACCGGCCGACAAGCGAGACCTGCTCGGCGTGGAAGAAGCCCGCGCGCAATTGCGAACCTCCTACGCCATGATCGAGCGGCAGATGGCGCGGGGAGGGTGGGCGATGGGCGAGGACTTCAGCCTCGCCGATTGCGCCGCGGCGCCGCCGCTGTTCTACGGCAGCATGGTGGTGCCGTTCGAGCCGGCGCAGACAAATCTCGCAGCCTATTTCGAGCGGTTGAAGGCGCGGCCATCCTTCGCACGGGTGATGCGGGAGGCTGAGCCGTATTTCGACATGGTGCCCAAAGGCTCCTGAGGGCCAGGCGGCTTGCAGCGCAAGTACCGCGAAAAATTTGTCGTGACATGTCGGCGCCGTAAAACCCCGCCCGTCTTGTTGACGAAGGCCGTCGGTGGCCGGCTCAAAAGGTCTAACGGAGGACGTCGATGCGATTCATGGTGATTGTGAAGGCCAGCAGGGATTCGGAAGCCGGCATCATGCCGAGCACGGAGCTGATGACCGAGATGATGAAGTTCAACGAGGGCATGTGCAAGGCCGGCGTCATGGAAGCAGGCGAGGGCCTGCACCCGACCGTCAAGGGTGCGCGGATCACCTATGAAAACGGCCAAAGCAGCGTCAGGCGCGGTCCGTTCGCGCTCTCCGGCGATCTCGTCGGCGGGTTCTGGCTGATCAACACCAAGTCGCTCGATGAAGCGATCGAGTGGATGAGCCGCGCCCCTTTCAGCAATGGCGAGGAGATCGAGATCCGCCAGGTGTTCGCGGCGGAGGATTTCGGCGACGCCTTGCCACCGGAGTTGCGCGAGAAGGAACAGCGGATGCGCGCGCAGGCGGCGAAGAGATAATCCTCGCCGTCATTCCGGGATGGTCCGAAGGACCAGACCCGGACTCTCGAGATTCCCGGTTCATCGCTGCGCGTTGCCCCGGAATGACAGGTAACAAAGGACTCCCACCATGCGCTTCATGATGCTGATGATCCCCCTGGGTTATGAAACCGCGCCGACGGACGTCGAGCTCGACCCCGAACGGGTCAAGGCGATGATGAAATACAACGAGGCGCTGCAGGAGGCCGGCGTGCTGATCGCGCTCGACGGCTTGCATCCGCCGTCCGCCGGCGCGCGGGTCTCGTTTGCCACCGGCAAGCCTGTCGTCACCGATGGTCCCTTCACCGAGTCCAAGGAAGTGCTCGGCGGCTACTGGATGATCAACGTGGCCTCGCGCGACGAGGCGATCGCTTGGGCGCAGAAATGCCCGGCCTCCGCCAACGAGATCATCGAGATCCGCCAGGTGCAGGAAATGGCCGATTTCTCCGAAGAGGTGCAGCAGGCGGCCAAGGGCTTTGAGGAACTGCAGAAAGGCAATGCGCGCAGGGCCGGGTGAAAGCAACAAGATAGGTGTCCCGCCATGCGCGGCTCGCTGGCGGGTTGATCAATGGCAAGAAAGGAAAAAACATGAGCACCACTGACGCGTTCCTGGCCGTCTTCCTCGGCAGCAAGGCCAGCGCGAAAATGACGGCGTGGAACGCATTGCCCGAGGCTGAGCGGCGGGCCAGGCAGCAGCAGGGAATTGCGGCGTGGAAGGCGTGGGCCGAAAAGCACCAGGCGGCGATCGTCGCCATCGGAGGACCGGTCGGCAAGACCAAAAAGATCGATGCCAGCGGTATCGCCGACACAGTGAACGAGATCGGCGCCTTCACGGTTGTGCACGCTGCCTCGCACGAGGCCGCGGCAAAGCTTTTCGAGAACCATCCCCACTTTGCGATATTTCCCGGAGACCGCGTCGAGATCATGCCGATTCTCCCGATTCCAGGCGGCTAGCCGCAGCTGGAACCCAGCCCGGTCGTTAACTGTGCCGAGCGCGCACAACGCGCGCAAAGTAAGTGACCTTTTCATCCCCCTCATGTAAAAGCCCTTCACATGAGCTGGCGAAAGGACCAAGGCCGCACCGAGCGCGGCTATCACCACGGCAATCTGAAGGAGGCGCTGCTGCAGGCGGCGCTCGACCTGATCTCGCAGAAGGGGCCGGCCGGGTTCACCTTTGCGGATGCCGCGCGCATGGCCGGGGTCAGCCCCGCCGCGCCCTATCGGCATTTTCGTGATCGCGATGAATTGTTGTCGTCGATCGCCCAGCGTGGTTTCGAGCAGTTCGAGGCGGTGCTGACGCAGGCCTGGGACGATGGCCGTCCGGACACGGTCACCGCCTTCGAGCGGGTCGGAAAAGCCTATCTGGCGTTCGCCCGCAATGAGCCCGCTTTCTATTCGGCGATGTTCGAATCCGGCCTGCCAGTCGATGCCAATCCGACGCTGATGGCGGCCAGCGAACGCGCTTTCGCGATCATCCGCGCCGCCGCCGAGCGGCTCGCGGCGATGGCGCCGCCGGGCGTGCCGCGGCCGCCGGCCATGATGATGGCGCTGCATATTTGGTCGATGTCGCACGGGGTCGCCTCGCTGTTCGGCCGCGGCGATGCGGCGCGGCGCAAGCTGCCGATGTCGCCGGAGGAACTGCTGGAAGCCGAAGTCCTGATCTATCTGCGCGGCCTCGGCTTCCCGACCGACCGCCGGCCGCCTGACCAGACGTCGTCCGGTCCGCCGCCGGTGCCGCCCGGCGGCCCGTGGGGGACGCCCAAATAATTTTTTGAAAGGCGACTTGGGCCGCCCGCTTGACAAAACCGGGGGATGGTTTAGGTATGTAAATGTTATTTACATTCACAACGGCGTGATTGCCGTGATGGAGAGGGAAATGGCCTACACCGCAGATGTCAATCGATGGCGCGGTCCGACCACGGAAGATCAGTACCGCCCGCGTCCGCATATGTTGGAGAGCCCGTGGCACCCCGGCTGGATCGCCGTGACCATTCTCGGCTTCATCATCTGGTGGCCGATCGGACTTGCCCTTCTCTTTTTCACACTCGGGAGCAGAAAAATGGGTTGCTGGAGCCATTCAGACCGTTGGCAGAACAAGATGGAGCGAATGCAGTACAAGATGGAGCGGATGCGCAACCGCATGGAGCGCCGCGGTTTCGGCGGCGGCTTCGGGTTCGGCCCGCCCACCAGCGGCAACCGCGCCTTCGACGAGTACCGCATGGAAACCCTGCGCCGGCTCGAGGAAGAGCAGGTCGAATTCCGCAACTTCCTCGACCGCCTGCGTCACGCCAAGGACAAGGAAGAGTTCGATCAGTTCATGGCGCAGCACAAGCAGCGTCCGACCCCGCCGAACGACCAGCCGCAACAGGGCTGATCATTCTCCAGGTTCAGCCGCGGGCATGATGCCCCCATGATGCCCGACGGCGGATACAGCCGCCCATCTGCGAAAGCAGATGGGCGGTTTGTTTTTGGTCCCGGTATCGCGGGCTGGTGCTGCCTTGGGGCGGCGCTATATTGTTTCGAACCACTGAGGCAGGGGCGGCGTCATGAATCGAAGGCTCTCGGTCGACCAACTCTGGCTGTCGATCCGATATGAAGCCGAACTGGCCGTCGCGCGCGATCCGGCCTTTGGCGCCGCGCTGTCATCGGAAATTCTGGCTCATCCCGACTTCGCGCACGCGCTGGCGCACCAGATCGGCATGCGGCTCGGCAGGACGGCGCCGGATCGCGAGCATCTGGCGCGCGTTGCCCGCCAAGCATTCGCCGCTTCGCCCGGTCTGATCGAGGCGGCGAGCCGTGACCTGCAGAGCATCGCCATTCACGATCCAGCGGCGACCACCCTGCTGCCGCCGCTGCTGAACTTCAAAGGCTACGTCGCGTTGCAGGCCTGGCGCGTTTCGAACCGGCTTTGGCAGGAGCGGCGCCGCGATCTGGCGCTGCTGCTGCAAAGCCTGTCGTCCGATCAGCTCTCCGTCAGCATTCACCCCACCGCGTCGATCGGCACGCAGGTGTTTCTCGATCATGCCACCGGCATCATCATCGGCGCCCGGGCCGTGATCGGTGACGAGGTGACGATCCTGCAGAACGTCACCATCGGCCGCCGGCAGTCCGAGCCGGACCGCGCGCCGAAGATCGGCCGAGGTGTTTATCTCAGCGCCGGATCGACCATCATCGGCGATATCAGCATCGGCGACTTCGCCAGGATCGGCGCCGGCGCGGTGATCGAGCACGACGTTCCCGCGGGCTGCACCGCGGTTGGCGTTCCGGCGCGGCTGACGAACTGCCCGGAGCCGGCGCTGCTGTTGTAGTTGCCGCTCTCCTTACCCGCCCCTCGAGGGGCGGGTGAAAGAAGCGCGTTCGCGCTACCGCACCATCGCGCCGTAGACGATGTCCTGCACCTGCTCGCGATAATATTTGCGAAGCTCGCCAGGGGCCGCGGTGCCGACGACCACGACGAGACGCTCTTTCGGATCGGCGAAGAACTGCGTGCCATTGGCGCCGTTCCAGGAAAACTCGCCGGGATTGCCCGGCACCGCGGAAAGGCCCTCCTGGGTGCGCACCGCGACGCCGAGGCCGAAGCCGAAGCCGGCGCGATGCCCTTCGACATTGGCGACGTTGTTCTTGATCTCAGGCCCGAGATGGTTGGAGATCATGTGATGCACCGTCTTCGGTCCCAGCACGCGGCGGCCGTCGAGTTCGCCGCCATTGAGCAGCATCTGTCCGAAGCGCACATAGTCGCCCACGGTGGCAAACGCGCAGGCGCCGCCGCAGTCCGATTTGGTCGGTGTATCCAGCAAAGTGATCGCCTGCGGCTTGCCGGTCAGCGGATCGTTCGGAAACGGCCGGGCCAGACGCGGGCGTTGCGCATCGGTCGGACGGAACGTCGCGTCTTTCATGCCGAGCGGCTGCCATACGTTGTGCGCGAGGTATTCGCCCAGCCGCTGCTCGCTCACCTTCTCCACCACGGCGCCGAGTACGTCGATCGAGAAGCCGTATTCGAATGCCGTGGATGGCTGATGGGCCAATGGCAGTTTGGTGATGCGATCGATGAAGGCCTCCGTGTCGCCTTCGATCGCCGGCGTGGTGCCGCCGGGATATTGCTTGGCCACCGGGCTCGAACTGTCCGGGCGGCCGCCATACATCAGGCCGGATGTGTGCCGGTAGAGATCGTGGATGTGGATCGGTGAAGTCTGTGCCTCGAGCTTGAGCGATCCGTCCGCCTGCGGGACGCCGACCTTCATGTCGGCGAACGCCGGATAGTAGTCCGAGAGTTTCGCCCTGAGCGGCAGCCGGCCCTGTTCCATCAGCGTCAGCCCCGCGACGGCGGCCATCGGCTTGGTCATCGAAGCCAGCGCGAACACCGCATCGAGCGGCATCGCCGTGCCCTTGACCGGATCGAGCTGGCCGTAGGCCTTGTACTGCACGAGCTTGCCGTCGCGCGCGATCGCGACCACGGCGCCGGGCACCCGTTTTGCGGCGATCTCGCGGACGAAGAAATCGTCCAGACGGTTCAGTCCCTGCTGTGAAAATCCAACCTCATCCGGCTTTGCCTCAGGCAGCGGCGTGGCGTTCGCCGCATTGGCCGAGATCCCGGCAGCGATCAACACTGCGGCCTTCGTGAGTGCCTTCATCGTCTTCTCCCTGCGCGCGGATCGGGCCGCACGACGTTTATGGTTAGGCTGTCATGTTTAGATCACGCCTGTCAGGGCGACAAGCCGAGTACGCGAGCAAGGGCTTCGTTCGGCTGTCGCGCCGGCCGCAAGATGTTGTGCGTCCCGGGAGGGCAAATCACCCAGAAGCCGGTCCAGCCCTTCGCGCAAAAACATTCCGCTTTCGCAACTGCGCAAATCAGTCGCATAACTCCGCCTGTCTCACGGCGGATGAGGGGCGCTCGCGAACGTCACGAACGCGCGGTGAGATGCGGTGGACGCTGAAGGCGCGATCGACGTGCGCGCCGGATGCGTACGGCGAAGTCGTGTGGTTCGGGCGCCGCGGTGCTGGCGCTAAGTCCTGGAGAGGCGAAAGTTTCTCGGGGACGACGGAGGCAAAACAGCCGTTCTCCGGGAAGAGCACGAAGTAAGCCGTAAAGCCATTGCGCAGGGAAGGCCGGGATGCCCCCGCTGTACCTGTATGCTCGTGTGCATTCTTGTTAGCGCAAATCGCACACGGGACCTCGGGTGCCGCAAGCACCCGGTCTTCCCTGCGCCCTCGCTTTCGAAGCGAGGGCAAACCAGAGGCAAACCTCGGGCGACCGGCGCCGCGAGATCGCGAAACCATATCCACGTCATGGCCAGGACCGGAAAGCCTTCGAGCGGCGGTCCCGGCGACCGGGGCGGCCGGCCGGAACCGCTCATCCAGGCATGGGCCCCCGGCGTCCGAGCCCGGCGTAAATGCCCGGATTGCCTCGATTTCCGGCACGCGGATTTCCCTTTGGTAACCGAAAGTTAACCAAAGTTAGCGTCTGGTTAGGGACGGAATGACGCGCTGACAGCCCTCGTTTTGACACGTTGGCAGGGGAAGCAGGTCCCGGCTTTCGGCGGGCCCCCCATGCGACACCAAGAGCGGCTTTCGCGCTGGCGCATATCGCCGCGCCCCGCGCGGCTGTGGAACCGGCAGCCATTTGCTCCCGGAGGAATTAGGGATACTTGCGTTGAGAGGATACCGCTCATGAATCCCGCCGACGTGGCTTCGACGGCCCTGCCGTCGGTCTCCGCCGACGTATCGCTGATCGCCCTGTTCATGCAGGCCCACTGGGTCGTGAAAACGGTCATGCTCGGGCTGCTCGCCTGTTCGGTCTGGGTGTGGGCGATCGCAATCGACAAGATTTTCCTCTATGGCCGCACCAAGCGCGCCATGGATCGTTTCGAGCAGGCGTTCTGGTCGGGCCAGTCGATCGAGGAGCTTTATCGCGCGCTGTCAGCCAAGCCGACGCAATCGATGGCCGCGTGTTTCGTCGCCGCGATGCGCGAGTGGAAGCGCTCGTTCGAGAGCCAGTCGCGTTCCTTCGCCGGCCTGCAGATGCGGATCGAGAAGGTGATGAACGTCTCCATTGCCCGCGAGGTCGAGCGGCTGGAGCGACGGCTGCTGGTGCTGGCGACCGTCGGCTCGGCCGGGCCCTTCGTCGGCCTGTTCGGCACCGTCTGGGGCATCATGTCGAGCTTCCAGTCGATCGCGGCCTCGAAAAACACCTCGCTGGCGGTGGTGGCGCCCGGTATCGCGGAAGCGCTGTTTGCCACCGCCATCGGCCTCATCGCCGCCATCCCGGCGACGATTTTCTACAACAAGTTCACGTCGGAGGTGAATCGCCAGGCGCAGCGCCTGGAAGGCTTTGCCGACGAGTTTTCGGCCATCCTGTCGCGCCAGATCGACGAGCGGGCATGAAGGCGGCACATGACGAGCGCACTGTGAGAGCAACATCATGGCGATGAACATGGCAGGTTCGGCCGGCGGTGGCGGTGGACGCCGCGGCCGGCGTCGCGCCGCCGTGATGGCGGAGATCAACGTCACGCCGATGGTCGACGTGATGCTGGTGCTCTTGATCATCTTCATGGTCGCGGCGCCCTTGATGACGTCGAGCATCGATATCGATTTGCCGGTCGCCTCCGGCGGCAAGCAGATCCAGGCCAACGCCCCGCCGCTGACGCTGTCGGTCAAGCGCACCGGCGGCACCTGCAATTCCAATGTCGAGCTCTATCTCGGGGACTCGCCGATACCGGCTAATGAGCTGCTGCCCAAGATCACGGCGATCCGGGACACCCGCGCCGAGGCCGAGCGCGTGGTATACCTGAGGGGCGATAAAGACGTCTGTTACACCGATATGATGAAACTTTTGGGGTATATTCGGCAGGCGGGGTTCAAGGCGAACATCGTGATCGTGCCGGAGGGCGGCTCCTGAACATGCGTCGGGGCAGGGAGCGGGAAAGCTGAAGTGAAGGTCAAGGTCGACAAGACGATTCTGGCATCGGTCGCCCTGCACGTCCTCGTGCTGGGCTGGGTGATGCTGTCGTTCTCGACCAAGGCACTTGAGATGCCCCCCGAGGATTCCGTTCCAGTCGACGTCATCTCCGACAGCCAGCTTGCCAAAGTCATGGCCGGCACCAAGACCGGCAAGAAGGAAAATCCGAAGCCGCTGGTCGAGAAGGTCGCCGAGGCCAAGCCGGTCGATGACGCCGTCGGCAAGATCAGCGAGAAGCCGCCCGTCATCACCGAGACCGCGCCGAAGCCGCAGCCGAAGGTCGAGGAAAAACCGGTCGAGAAGAAACCCGATCCGCCGAAGGTCGTCGAGAAAAAGGAAGAGCCGCCAAAGGAAGAGCCCAAGCCGGTCGAGAAAAAGCCCGAGCCGGTGAAGCCCGATCCGATTGCCGAAGCGCTCAAGAAGGAAGAGAAGAAGCCGCCGCCGCCCAAGCCGGTGCAGGCCGCCAAGCCGCCGGAGCAAAAGCGCATCGTCGAGCGTCATTTCGACCAGAGCCAGATCGCGGCGCTGCTCGACAAGCGCGATCCGACGCGCCAGGCCGCGACCGGGCAGGCGATGAATTCCAACGCCGCGCTCGGCCTCGCCAAGGGCACGGCGGCGGATAACTCGGCGACGTGGGGCTCGATGTTCCAGCGCCAGGTCGAGCGCTGCTGGAAGAAGCCGTATGGCGGCATCGAATCGCAGCGGCCGGAAGTGGCGTTCGCCATCCGCCTGAAGCGCGACGGCACGCTCGAAGGCAATCCGGTGCCGGAAGGCGTTCCGGCGACGCCGTTCCTGAAGGTCTATCAGGAGAGCGCCTACCGCGCGATCATCGAATGCCAGCCCTACAAGCTGCCGGAGGCGATGTACGAGGAATGGAAATACTTCGCGCCGGTGTTCAAGGAAAAGAATGTCTGATTGCGTTCGCCGGCCGCCGTTCACACATGAGCAAGACCAAGCGATGACTGACAAAGACGGATTGCCCGCCATGTTGTTCCGCCCGAGCCGCCGGCAGATCATTACCGGCATGACCGCGCTTGGCGCGCTGGCCGGTACGCGCACCGCCTTCGCGCAGGCGCCGAAGCGGATTCCGATTCCCGAAGGCGAGTTCGTCCCGCTCCCGATCGCGATCCCGAATTTCGTGGCCGGTACGCCGCAGGATGCCGAGGTCGGCGCCGGCGTGGCGCAGGTCATCACCAACAATCTCAAGCGCAGCGGGCTGTTCGCGCCGATCGATCCGGCCGCCTTCATCGAGCGCATCACCAATTCCGATGCCCCGCCGACGTTCCAGAGCTGGAAGCAGATCGGCGCGCAGGCGCTGGTGATCGGCCGCATGACGCGCCAGCCCAACGGCCGCGTGAAGGCGGAATTCCGCCTCTGGGACGTCAACACCCAGCAGCAGCTCGCCGGCCAGCAATACGACACCCAGGCGGAATACTGGCGGCGCATCTCCCACATCATCTCCGACCAGATCTATGAACGGCTCACCGGAGAAAAGGGTTATTTCGACAGCCGTGTGGTGTTCGTCGACGAGACCGGTTCGAAGGAGCGCCGCGTCAAACGGCTGGCGCTGATGGACCAGGACGGCGCCAATGTCCGCTATCTGACCAAGGGCGCCGACCTCGTGCTGACGCCGCGCTTCTCGCCGTCGACGCAGGAGATCACCTACATGGAGTTCGGGCAGGGCGACCCGCGTGTCTACCTGCTCAACACCGATACCGGCCAGCGCGAGATCGTCGGCAACTTCCCCGGCATGTCGTTCTCGCCGCGGTTCTCGCCGGACGGCCAGCGCATCATCATGAGCCTGCAGCAGGGCGGCAATTCGAACCTGTTCGTGATGGACCTGCGTTCGAAATCGACGACGCGGCTGACCGACACGCCGGCGATCGACACCTCGCCGTCCTATTCGCCCGATGGCAGCCGGATCTGCTTCGAGTCCGATCGCGGCGGCAAGCCGCAGATCTATGTGATGGCGGCCACCGGCGGCGGCGCGCAGCGCATCTCGTTCGGCGAAGGCAGTTATTCGACGCCGGTGTGGTCGCCGCGCGGCGATTACATCGCCTTCACCAAGCAGGGCGGCGGCCAGTTCGCGATCGGTATCATGAAGACCGACGGCTCGGGCGAACGCATCCTCACGGCAGGCTTCCACAATGAAGGCCCGACCTTTGCGCCGAACGGCCGGGTCGTGATGTTCTTCCGCGAGCCCGGCGGCAGCGGCGGGCCGTCGCTCTATACGGTCGATATCTCCGGTCGCAACGAATTGCGGGTGCCAACGCCCGGTTTTGCATCGGATCCGGCCTGGTCGCCGTTGCTGTCGTAAGCGGACACAACCGCGCGGCGCGCCGTCGTTAATCGGCAAACCTTGCCTAGCCTGATGATTTTTCGGGCAAATTTCTTGCGTCCTGAACGAAAGCAACGTCCCGGTAACGATGTTCCCTCAGAAAGACTTCATCTGGGAGGGGTAGAAATACGGACCCGAACAGGATGCGCGCCCCTCACATGCAGCTTGCAAGTCAAACCGAAGAGCCGGATCAGAAGGTCTCGCCGTCGACCTATTCGGCGCTGATCGATTCGCTTTTCCAGAATCCGGCGCCGCTGTTCGCTGGCGCGGTGATGGTTGCCTTTGCAGCGGCCATGACTGCCGTGAAGACCGGACAAGACCTGCTGTGGCCGTGTGTTGCTTTTCTCGTATTGTCCGGCACTGCGCGCGCCATCGACATGCATCGCTACAACAGCCGCAGAGCCGTTCTGAGCGCCGGTGAAGCCGCGAACTGGGAGGTGCGCTATCAAATCGGGGCGATGATCTATGCCGTTGCGCTGGGGGCATGGTGCGCGGTGGCCCTGCTCGGCAGCGATGATGCCGTGGCCCATATGATCTGCCTGACGGTCACCACCGGGTATGTGGCGGGAGGTGCGGGCCGGACCTATGGAAGGCCATGGATCTTCCACGTCCAGATCGCGCTCGCCTGCGGCCCCGCGGCGATCGCGCTGGCGCTTCGTGGCACGCCCTACTACATCGGGATGGCGGTCGTCAGCGCGGTGTTTTTCCTGGCGCTCAAGCAGATTTCGACCGACTTGCAGCGGATCTTCGTGCGCGCTCATGTCGCACGCGAGCGTGAGGCGGCGCTGGCCGATCAATTCGATACCGCGCTGAACAACATGCCGCATGGCCTTTGCATGTTCGGCGCGGACGGTCGCCTTGCGGTGATGAACTATCGCTTCAGCAAGATGATGGAGCTCTCGGACGGCCTCGTGCAAAGCGGCGCGAGTGCTACCGACGTCATCGCCGCCTGTGTCGGAGCAGGATCGATCTCGGCAGCGAGCGGCCAGATCATCCTCGGTGAAATACAGAACTCGCATGCGCGGGGTGTCGTTACGGCCGACCCCGACTACACGAGGAATCGCTCGCTGTCCTGGACCTTCCAGCCGATGGCAGGCGGCGGTGCGGTCGTGTTGCTGGAAGATATCACCGAGCGCCGCAATGCCGAAGCCCGCATCAGTCATCTGGCACGTTACGATGAACTGACTGCGCTGCCGAACCGGGTCAATTTCCGCGACGAGATCGGAAGTCTGCTGGCGGCCCGGCAGGGCGCCGAACAATTGTCGGCGCTGCTGTTCATCGACCTCGACCAGTTCAAGCAGGTCAACGACACGCTGGGCCACCCCTGCGGCGACCAGCTGCTGTGCGCCGTGTCCGAACGATTGCGCGAGATGCTGCGGCCGGAAGACTTCGTGGCGCGATTTGGCGGCGACGAATTCGTCGTGTTCCAGCAGAACATCCATTCCGCCGACGATGCCGCCGGCCTGGCGCGGCGCATCGTCGACCGCCTCAGCGAGCGCTACAAGATCGATAACCACCTGGTCGAGATCGGCGCCAGCGTCGGCATCGCCATGACCGCGCCCGGCGTCAGCGCCGATACGCTGTTGAAGAACGCGGACATGGCGCTGTACCGCGCCAAGGCCGACGGCCGCGGCACCTTCTGCTTTTTCCGCGAGGAGATGGCGCAGGTCGTCGAAGCCCGCCGCATCCTCGAACTCGACCTGCGCAAGGCGCTGGCCAACGAGGAGTTCGAACTGTTCTTCCAGCCGCTCGTCAACCTCAAATCCGGTCGGATCTCGACCTGCGAAGCACTGTTGCGCTGGAATCATCCGGTCCGCGGCACGGTGTCGCCGACCGACATCATTCCGATCGCCGAGGACATGGGACTGATCGTCGATCTCGGCCGCTGGATCCTGCGCAAGGCCTGTATGGAATGCATGAAGTGGCCCGAAGGGGTCAGCGTCGCGGTCAACTTCTCGCCGCAGCAGTTCCATCAGCGCGACGTGCTGAGCGAAGTCCGCTATGCGCTCGAGGTTTCCGGCCTGCCGGCCCATCGTCTCGAAATCGAGATCACCGAATCCTCGCTGCTGCGCAACACGCAGTTGACGCATGACGTGCTGTCGCAATTGCATTCGCTCGGCGTGCGGATATCGCTCGACGACTTCGGCACCGGCTACTCGAGCCTCAGCTACCTGCACAACTTCCCTTTGCAGAAGGTCAAGATCGATCGCTCGTTCCTGGAAGGCATCGAAAGCGACCGTCCGCTGACGCTGCTGCGCGGCGTGGCGCGGCTGTCCGCCGATCTCGGAATGTCGGTCGCGGTGGAGGGCATCGAGACCAACGAACAGCTCGAACTGATCAGCGCCGACGGCGCGGTGACCGAGGCCCAGGGCTACCTGTTCAGCCCCCCGGTGCCGGCCGTTCGGGTCCGGCAGTTGCTCAACGCCTCCCATGGCCGTCGTCAGCCCGAAGGCATGCTGATTTCGGTCGCCTCGCGTTCGATTGCATGATTCTCGCAATACGGGAAAAATGCACGCTCCCCGGAGTCTTGCGGGGTAACCATAAACCATTGATCGCTTTGCAATCTTGTTAACAAGCTGTTAATTCAATATCCGCTCGTTGAAGTTGCTTGTAGGAGTAAAGCATGACGTCCCTGGCCGAAGCTCGCCCCACGGCCGTGGGCCGCAGTCCGGATCCGCTCGATCAAGTCGATTATCGCTTGGCGCGGACCGCCGAGGAGAGAGACGAGATTTATCGGCTGCGCTACCGGGCTTATTTGCGCGAGGGAGCCATCCAGCCGTCCGCTGACGGGCGTGTGATCGATCAGTTCGAAGAAGCTCCCAACGCCTGGACTTTCGGGGTCTATTACAATGGAGAACTCTTCAGCTCGATTCGCATCAGCGTGTTGACTTCCGAATGGCGAATGTCGCCGTCGGTCGAACTGTTCGGCGACGTGCTGCACCCGGAACTCGACAAGGGCAAGGTGTTCATTGATTCGACGCGCTTCGTCGCCGACCCGGAGAAGGCGCGTAGGTTTCCGGAGCTTCCCTACGTCACGGTCAGGCTGGGTTCGATGGCCGGCGTCCATTTCAATGCCGACTATGGTCTGGCCATCGTGCGTCCCGAGCACCAGGCGTTCTACCGGCGGGTGTTCCTGCACGAAACCTGGTGCGAGCCGCGGCTGTATCCTGGCCTCGTCAAGCCGGTCGGGCTGATGGCGGCGCATTTGCCAACGGTGCGTGACCGGGTTCTGGCCCGCTATCCGTTCCTGCGTTCGAGCGTCTTCGAAAGGCGATCCCTTTTTGACCGTGGCGATCTCCCGTCGCCGTCCATGCCAGTGACCAATACCTTGGCGCCGGCTTCCTTGGTCCCCGGTTCCTGAACGAGACGGCAGACGTTGACGGAATCAGCCTTCCACCATCCTCCTGTCGATCCCTCCAGAAGCCTTCCCCTGGCACCTAGGCTGATGCCGGTCGGCAGACCGGACCGGCCGTTTTTGCGCCGATAATGGTGGAAACGCCGCAAATCCAGGTGATTTGAGCCGACCCGCGCTTGCCTTCACCGTCGCGCCACATTTACAAACCATTAACTATCGCGGTCGCTTTTCACGGTTCGTCGGCATTTGATATGCTCCGGCAAGGTTCCATCAAGGTTGACGGAACGTTCGCTTAACCATCGACCTGTAGACCGGATGACAGTCGGAAAACGTGAGCGTGGAGGCTCTCGAATGAAATATCAGATGCGTATCCTCCAGGGATGGAAGCTGGCGGCTGTGGTCGCGGTGGCGCTGTCGATGGGCGCCTGCGCCAAGAACAACGTCGGCGCCGACGGAGCGATGGCCAGCGCGGCGACCCCGGGGAGCCAGCAGGATTTCGTGGTCAATGTCGGCGACCGCGTGTTCTTCGAGAGCGACCAGACCGAGCTGAGCCCGCAGGCGATCGCCACGCTGGAGAAGCAGGCGCAGTGGCTGCAGACCTATAATCGCTATTCCTTCACCATCGAAGGCCACGCCGACGAGCGCGGCACCCGCGAATACAACATCGCGCTTGGCGCCCGTCGCGCCCAGTCGGTGCGCAGCTACCTCGCCTCGCGCGGCATCGATCCGAACCGCATGCGCACCATCTCCTACGGCAAGGAACGTCCGGTCGCGGTCTGCAACGACATCTCGTGCTGGTCGCAGAACCGCCGCGCCGTCACGGTGCTGAACGCCGGCGCCTGATCGTCGATCACTCACAGAGCTGAAAAACCGGCGTCCTCAGGCGCCGGTTTAACTGCGCTTTATGCTTGCATTGCAATCAGATGCTCGCATTTGTTAACGAAGCTCAACAACTAGTTAATCTAGCCCTTCAGGATGAACTTTCTGAGCAGGGCGATGGTTCGTTCCGGCGCATCGGTCACCACGCCGTGCCCGCAATTCGCGAACCGCTCGAACTGGACGAGGTGCGACGGCAGCGCGGCGGCCAGGTCAGATTGGCTTTCGATCGGGTGCATCGGGTCGTCTTCACCCCCGATGACCAGGGTCGGACACCGGATCCGGCCAAGCTGTGGGAACATGTCGAACCTGTCGCTTTCGCCGCCCGGCTTGGCGAACCAGTGCAGTGCCACCTCCGGACGGCTGACCGCCCGGCGTGCCATGTCCGGGTCGCGCGGCCTGCGCGTATAGACCGGCATCGCCAGCCGCAGCCACGCTTCGCGCGCCTCCTGGTCCAGCGGGGCCTCGGGCTGCAGGAACCGCCGGCGGGCCAAGGCGCCGACGTCCGGGCCACCGAAGCGTTCGAACAACTCCACTCGGCGCTCCCGGTAGGAGCCGCCGGCGGCCTCGGTGCTGATCAGCACCAGCTTGCCGGGATGGGCCGGATGACGGGTGGCGTAGGCCAGCGCGACCATGCCGCCGAAGGAGGCGCCGAGGACGATCGGGTCGACGATCCCCAGCACGTCGCAAAAGGCGCGCACGTCGTCGCCCCACTGCGCCAGATCCCACTTTTCGCGCGGGCCGTCCTCGCTGCGGCCGTTGCCGCGGTGGTCGAGATAGATGATCTGGGCGACATCGGCCAAGGCCGAGTAGGCGGGGCGGTAGATTGTATGGTCGGCGCCGGGGCCGCCGTGCAGCATCAGCAGCACCGGCTTCTCCCGCATCACCGGTCCGTCGGGGACGAGTTTGGTGCCGTCGACATCGAAGAACAAGCGCACCCCGTTCACGGTCACGTACATGAACGGCACTCCCCCGATTTGTGAACGCTCAGCCCAATCGCACGGCTTGTCTTGCAGCGGATACTAAACCATACCGGAGCCGCGAGCCGAGTCGGCACGGCCAGTCACAATTCTGGCGTACTGGTTCTCTCACGTTCTGCTTTCATTTGACACGCGGTTTCGTCGTCAGGGCAAGATGTCATCCAGATTCCTCAACGCTGCCGGCGCCGGGACGATTGCCGCGATGCTGGCATGGTCCGCGCCGACCGCGTTCGCGCAGATCACGTTCCCCTGGGAACGCTCGCAACAGGGCTATCCGCAGGGACAGCAAGCCTATCCGCAGCAGGGGCAGGGACAGTCCGATGATGCCGATATGGAGATGCGGATCCAGCGCCTGGAGACCCAGCTCCGGCAACTGACTGGGCAGAACGAGGAACTGCAATACCGCAACCGGCAGCTCGAAGAGCGGCTGCGCCAACTCGGCGCTGCGCCGCAGGCGCCGGGCGGACAGCCGCCGGTCGCCCAGCCCAACAACGTGGCCGCCGCGCCGCCGGTGCAGCCGCAAGCGCAGCAAGCCTACCCGCAACCGCAGGGCTATCCGCCACAGCAAGCCTATCCGCAGGCGCAGCCCGGCTATGACCGGCAGCCACCGCAGGTTGCGTCGCCGGCGCCGATCGCACCGGACCCGGCGGCGCCGCCGGCCGCCGGCCGCCGTCGGGGCGACGCCTTCGACCCGAACCAGAACCCGAACGCTCCCGGCGCGCCGCGCGCGCTTGGCGGCGGCCAGATGCCGATGCCGGCCGAGGCTGCGGCCGGCGGCGGGCGCAATCCGGGCGAGCCACTGAATATCGGCAGTCCACGCGATGCCGGCGGCGCCTTGCCGCCGCCCGCGGCCGCGCCGCCGCCCCGCGGCCCCGGGCCTGGCGCCAGCGCCGCGCTGACCACGCTGCCGCCTTCGGCGACTGCGAAGGACGAATTCGACCTCGGCATCGGCTACATGCAGCGCAAGGATTACGCGTTGGCCGAAGAGACGATGAAGAATTTTGCCAGGAAATATCCGAGCGATCCGCTCATTGCGGATTCGCAATACTGGCTCGGCGAGAGCTATTATCAGCGCCAGCAATACCGCGACGCCGCGGAAACGTTTCTCGGCGTGACCAGCAAACACGATAAATCCGGCAAGGCGCCGGACGCGATGCTGCGGCTCGGCCAGTCGCTGGCGGCGCTGAAGGAGAAGGAAGCCGCCTGTGCCGCGCTCGGCGAGGTGAACCGGAAATATCCGCGCGCATCCGCCAGCGTGAAGGCCGCGGTCGATCGTGAACAGAAGCGCGTGAAGTGCTGATTTAGCCGAGCGACGAGTGATTTGGCGCGTGCTCTTGCGGCCCGGTCCGGGGACCGCAAGAGCCGTGCAGGCATGCTTGGCGGGCTTATTCCATCTCCGCCTGCTCGATCGCCGCCGGCATCCTGGCCACCGACATCAGCGATCGCGACACCTGGTTCAACAGCTGATCCGAGTTCTCCTCCTCCGCCAGCGACTTCGATAACAATGCGACCACGGCGCTGTGGCGCAGCTGCTGGGCAAGGTTCTTCGCCGTGGTGTAGGCCGATATCTCGTAGTGCTCGACGCGCTGGGCGGCGCCGATCAGCGCCAGATCGGCCGCGGCATCTTCCTTTTCCTCGCCTTCCGTCATCACCTCTTGGCCTTCCTCGACCAGGCCCATCATGCCCTTGCAGGGTTTTGCGCGCGCGGTCTTGCCGAGCAGTTCGAAGCACTCGTTGATGCGTTCGACCTGGTTTTCGGTCTCGATCAGGTGCTGCTCGAACAATTCGCGCAACTGGTCGAACCGCGCCGCCTCGGCCATTTTCGGCAGCGCCTTGGTCAGTTGCTTTTCAGCGTGCAGGATGTCGCGCAGCTCGTCGATCAAGAGATCGTTCAGCCCGGCTTCGTCGGCCGGCGGCGAGCTTTCGGTGACGATCGCGTTGGCGGTGCCCGGTTCGGCCTGAATCGCCGGGGACTCGGTGAAGACCCAGCCATTGCCCTCGTTCCAGGGACCGCGGGTATCGATCTCGCCATGTTCGCCGCTGCCGGTGGAATCATTGAAGTACTGATCAACCAGCCCCGGCGTCGGGGCGATGCGGCCGATGCTGAAGGCCGGCTTGCTCATGCTCTCCAGCGCCAGCGAGAATGCCTTCATGTGGGTGATTTCCCGGGTCATCAGGAACTGCAGAGCGTCCTTGCTGCCGGCGTCGTCGCAGAAATTGATCAGCCGCTCGTAGACGATCTTGGCCCGCGCTTCGGCCGCGATGTTGCTGCGCAGGTCGACGTCGAGTTCGCCGGTGATCTTCAGATAGTCGGCGGTCCAGGCATTGCCTTGGGAATTGAACAGATTGACGCCGCCACCGCCCGCGATGGCGATCAACGGATCGGCCTCGGCGGCCTGTCGGTCGAACTTCGACGGCTTCAGGTGCATGCGCGCCAGCGTTCCGACCACTTCGAGATGGCTCAGCTCCTCGGTGCCGATGTCCATCAGGAGATCCTTGCGGTCCGGATCCTCGCAATTCAGCCCCTGGATCGAATACTGCATCGCGGCGGCGAGTTCGCCATTGGCGCCGCCGAACTGTTCGAGAAGCATATTGCCGAAACGCGGATCGGGTTCGTCGACGCGAACGGTGAACATCAGTTTCTTGACATGGTGATACATGGAGGCCTCGGAGCGTTGGGATGATGAATCCCGAACGGCCCGCCCTGTGCTTCGTTCCTAAACTTGAACATGCGGCGGCTCGGTGGCCGGCGCCTTGCGGTCAACGGCGGATCGCTCCAAAGATAGCGCCCTTAACGGCGCCATCGAGCCATGCCCGATCCTGACCAGTCCCCCATCCCGGCCCAGCAGGCCAAGGATCTGTTCGCGCCCTGGAAGACCGCGCCTGCGCTGGTGCTGGCGGTGTCTGGCGGTCCCGATTCGCTGGCCCTGCTGTGGCTGGCTGCCCGCTGGCGTCGCGCATTATCGCGGGGGCCGCGATTGCTGGCCGTGACCGTCGACCATGGCTTGCGGGCCGAGGCCGCCCGCGAGGCGCACGCGGTCAAGCGGGTCGCGCGAACGCTCGGCGTGCCCCATCGGACGCTGCGCTGGACTGGCGCCAAGCCGGACACCGGCCTGCCGGCCGCGGCCCGCGACGCGCGATATCGGCTGCTGGCCAAGGCCGCGCGGACGAGCGGGGCGACCCATGTTCTGACCGCCCATACCCGCGACGACCAGGCCGAGACGCTGTTGATGCGGATGCTGCGCGGCAGCGGCATCGCCGGTCTCGCGGCGATGGCGCGGGAGAGCGAGCGCGAGGGCGTGGGACTGGCGCGCCCGTTGCTGGATGTTCCGAAATCCCGGCTGGTGGCCACCCTGGCCCGGGCAAAGATCGCGTTCGCCGACGATCCCACCAATCGCGACCTGAGTTTTACGCGGCCCCGGCTGCGCGCATTGATGCCTGCCCTGGCCGAAGAAGGGGGCGACAGCCGCAATCTGGCGCGGCTGGCGGCCCGGCTGGCACGGGCGAACGCGGCGATCGAAGTCCTCGCCGACGGCGCCGAGCGCTATCTCGCTTTGCGTGATCGCGATGACGCCTCGCGGTTTGGAGTCGACGCTGCGGCCTTTGCCGGTCTGCCGGAGGAAATCCGGCTGCGCCTGCTCAAACGCTTTGTCGACCGGGCCGGCCACGAGGGGCCTGCGGAACTGGGCAAGCTCGAAGCGCTGCTGGCCGTGCTCGATCGGGCGATCGCCGGGCAGGCGAGGCTGAAACTGACGCTGGCGGGAGCCGCGGTCAGCCTCGCAAGAGGCCGAATTCAAGTCGATCCCGCGCCGCCGAGGCGGGGTCGGCGGGCGTGAGAGGCGTCCCCATACCGCAATTCCCGCTGATATCGCTGCCAGGAACCTTAACCACCCCAGAAAAACCTCGGTTCTTGTGTGATGTTTTGACGGTGAATCGTCTTAAGATGCGTTAAATAGTCCCTCGTGGTTCCCTTGGCATTGACCGGGGCGCCACCTAAATTGGTGGCAGTGGACCGGGGATTCTCGCCTCACTACGCCAAGAATACTCAAGGTTACTGCCAAGGAAACAGGGCCGCGATCCGCGCGACCACGAAGGAAGACCGATGAACGCCAATCTGCGCAACTTCGCCCTCTGGGTTATCATTGTCTTGCTGCTGTTGGCATTGTTCACGCTTTTCCAAAATCCGGGTCAACGCACTTCTTCGCAGGACATCTCGTTTTCGCAGCTGTTGAGCGAGGTCGATCAGAACCGCGTCCGCGACGTCGTGATCCAGGGGCCGGAGATTCACGGCACCTTCACCAACGGCTCCACCTTCCAGACCTATGCACCCAACGATCCGACGCTGGTGAAGCGCCTGTATGACGGCAAGGTCTCGATCACCGCCAAGCCGCCCGGCGACAACGTGCCGTGGTTCGTCTCGCTGCTGGTCTCCTGGCTCCCCTTCATCGCCCTGATCGGCGTCTGGATCTTCCTGTCGCGCCAGATGCAGGGCGGCGCCGGCAAGGCGATGGGTTTTGGCAAGTCGCGCGCCAAGATGCTGACCGAGGCCCATGGCCGCGTCACGTTCGAGGACGTCGCCGGCGTCGACGAAGCCAAGCAGGATTTGCAGGAGATCGTCGAATTCCTGCGCGATCCCGGCAAGTTCCAGCGCCTCGGCGGCCGGATTCCGCGCGGCGTGCTGCTGGTCGGCCCTCCCGGCACCGGCAAGACGCTGATCGCGCGCGCGGTCGCGGGCGAAGCCAATGTGCCGTTCTTCACCATCTCCGGTTCTGACTTCGTCGAAATGTTCGTCGGCGTCGGCGCCAGCCGCGTCCGCGACATGTTCGAGCAGGCCAAGAAGAACGCGCCCTGCATCATCTTCATCGACGAAATCGACGCGGTCGGCCGTCATCGCGGCGCCGGCCTCGGCGGCGGCAATGACGAGCGCGAGCAGACGCTGAACCAGTTGCTGGTCGAGATGGACGGCTTCGAAGCCAATGAAGGCGTGATCCTGATCGCGGCGACCAACCGTCCCGACGTGCTCGATCCCGCGCTGCTGCGTCCGGGCCGCTTCGACCGTCAGGTCGTGGTGCCGAACCCGGACGTCGTCGGCCGCGAGCAGATCCTCAAGGTTCACGTCCGCAAGGTGCCGCTGGCGCCGGATATCAACCTGAAGACCATCGCGCGCGGCACCCCCGGCTTCTCCGGCGCCGACCTGATGAACCTCGTCAACGAGGCCGCTTTGACCGCCGCCCGCCGCAACAAGCGGATGGTGACGCAGGCCGAGTTCGAGGAGGCCAAGGACAAGGTGATGATGGGCGCCGAGCGCAAGTCGCTCGTCATGACCGAGGAGGAAAAGCTGCTGACGGCCTATCACGAGGGCGGCCACGCCATCGTCGGTCTCAACGTCGTCGCGACCGATCCGATCCACAAGGCCACGATCATCCCGCGCGGCCGCGCGCTCGGCATGGTGATGCAGCTGCCCGAACGCGACAAGCTGTCGATGTCGCTGGAGCAGATGACGTCGCGCCTCGCCATCATGATGGGCGGCCGTGTCGCGGAAGAACTGATCTTCGGCAAGGAGAAGGTGACGTCCGGCGCTTCTTCCGACATCGATCAGGCGACGCGACTGGCGCGCATGATGGTCACGCGCTGGGGCCTGTCCGACGAACTCGGCACCGTCTCCTACGGCGAGAACCAGGACGAGGTGTTTTTGGGCATGTCGGTGTCGCGTACGCAGAACGCGTCGGAAGCCACCGTCCAGAAGATCGACACCGAGATCCGCCGCTTTGTCGAAGACGGCTACAACGAAGCCAAGCGTATCCTCACCGAGAAGCGCGAGGATCTGGAAACCCTGGCCAAGGGCCTGCTCGAGTTCGAGACGCTGAGCGGCGACGAGATCGTCGACCTGCTGAACGGCAAGAAGCCCAACCGCGAATCGGTACTGGAGCCGAGCACGCCGCGCGCCTCCGCCGTGCCGCCCGCCGGCAAGCCGCGCCCGCGCCCCGATCCGGACCCCGGGCTGGAGCCGCAGCCGCAGGCGTAAGCGCTGGTTGCTTATCGGAATGAGTTGGGAGCGGGCGCATGATGCGCCCGTTCTGTTGTGGAACTGCCGCCGGAGATCGGCATGCATGTGACCGAATGCGACGTTCCGGCCAGCAGTGCGTTGAGTCTTGATCTGGTCCGGTCGGCCTATTTTCACGATTCATACCGCGTGCCGCTGGCGCAACGCGGGCTCACGGTCGTTGAAATCTTTTTTGCCTTGTTCGGCCACACCCCGCGCTGGATGAAGGCGTTGTTGATCGCTCGCAACGCCATTGCGAGGTGCTTTGGTCTGGAAACGCCGACCGCGGCCGAGATCCTCAAGCCCGCGATGCGTGCGAGCTACGGCGTCGGCGACAAGATCGGTCCATGGCCGATCTTTTTTATTGCAGACAACGAGATTGTCGCGGGCCGCAATAACAAGCACCTCGATTTCAGGCTCTCGGTGCTCCGGACGACGGACGGCGATGCGGAAAGCGTTGCCGTCTCGACGGTCTGCTCGGTGCATAACCTCGCCGGCAAGATCTATCTTTTCTTCATCGTTCCGTTCCATCGGATCGGAGTCCGAACGCTGCTTTCCAACGCGGTGGCGGCGAGGCGGCTGTAAGCAGCGGTCGCGACAGCTGACCCGCACAGCTCCGCACATCGACGTTACGCCATCGCCCGCAGCTCCCGCGCCGCCGCCACCATGTTGACCAGCGCGGGCCGCACCTCTTCCCATTGGCGCGTCTTCAATCCGCAATCCGGATTGATCCAGATCTGGGCGTCGGCCAGCCGTGCCCGTGCCAGCTTGAGCAGGCCGGTCATCTCGGATATCTCGGGCACCCGCGGCGAATGGATGTCGTAGACGCCGGGGCCGATCTCGTTCGGATAGCGGTAGTCCCGGAACGCGTCGAGCAGCTCCATCTTCGAGCGTGAGGTCTCGATCGATATCACGTCGGCATCCATCGCTGCGATCGCGCCGATGATGTCGTTGAATTCCGAGTAGCACATGTGGGTATGGATCTGGGTCTCGTCGCGCACGCCCGAGGAGCACAGCCGAAACGCCTCGACGGCCCAGTCAAGATAGGTCTGCCATTCGGATTTGCGCAGCGGCAACCCCTCGCGTAGCGCCGCCTCGTCGATCTGGATCATGCCGGCGCCGGCGGCTTCGAGGTCGGCGACCTCGTCGCGGATCGCGAGCGCGATCTGCCGGCAGGCTTCGCTGCGCGCGATGTCGTCGCGCACGAACGACCAGTTCAAGATCGTGACGGGACCGGTCAGCATCGCCTTCATCGGCTTTTTTGTCAGCGACTGCGCGTATCGCCACCATTCGACCGTCATCGGCTTCGGGCGCGAGACGTCGCCGAACAGCACCGGCGGACGCACGTAGCGCGATCCGTAGGATTGCACCCAGCCGTGGCTGGTGAAGGCGAACCCGGCGAGTTGCTCGCCGAAATACTGCACCATGTCGTTGCGCTCGAACTCGCCATGCACCAGCACGTCGAGGCCGATGGCTTCCTGCCACTGCACAGCCTGCGCGGTCTGCTCCTGGAGATAAGCCTTGTAGACCTTATCCGTCAGCGCGCCCTTGGCGTGCGCGGCGCGGGCCTTTCTGACCTCGGCCGTCTGCGGGAACGAGCCGATGGTGGTGGTCGGGAACGCCGGCAAACTGAAACGCGCGTGCTGAACGGCGGCGCGCTCGGCGAAGGCGCTGCCTCGCCGGCGCATCGCGTCGTCGATGCCGGCGATCCGCGCCGCCACCTTGCCGTCGTGAATCCGCGGCGAGGCTCTGCGCGCGGCAGCGGCGTGGTCCGACGCTTTCAGCGTTGCATCCACCGCGCCCCGTCCCCCGGCGAGCGCCGTACCCAGCGTGGCAAGCTCTTCGAGCTTCTGCACCGAGAACGCCAGCCAGCTCTTGATCCCCGCATCGAGCCCGGTTTCCTGCGCGAGATCGATCGGGACATGCAGCAACGAGCAGGACGGTGCGATTTGCACGCGATCCCTGCCGAGCTTGGCGATGACGGGCTCGAGCCGATCGAGCAGCCGGCTCAAATCGGCGCGCCAGATGTTGCGGCCGTCGATGACGCCGAGCGACAGCACCCGGTCGGCAGGAAAATCGCTCAGGCCCTCGATCTGCTCCGGCGCGCGGACGAGATCGAGATGAATGCCCGCGACCGGCAGCGCCAGCGCCGTGTCGCGATTGCCGCCGAGCCCGCCGAAATAGGTCGCCAGCATGATCTTGAGCGACGGCACCGCCCTGGCGATTTCCGTGTAGGCGTGATGCAGCGCCTGCTGGCCGACGCTATCGAGGTCAAGCACCAGGCAGGGCTCGTCGATCTGCACCCATCCGGCGCCGCGATACGCCAGTTCGCGCAGCACCTCGACATAGACAGGCAGCAGCCGGTCGAGCAGCGACAGCGGATTGAAACCGGCCTCCTTGCTCTTGGCGAGTTTCAGGAACGTCACCGGGCCAAGCAGAACCGAGCGGGTCTGATAGCCCAGCGCCAGCGCCTCCTCATACTCCTCGATCGGCTTGCGCGAGGCGAGGGTGAAGCGCTGATTCCTCGTCAGCTCCGGCACCATGTAGTGGTAGTTGGTGTCGAACCATTTTGTCATTTCCTGTGCCGGCACGCCGTGCCCGGCATCGTGCCATTGATGGGCGTGGCCGCAGCTTGCTTCCTGCGGCTTGCCCTGCGCGCCGCGAGCCATCGCAAAATAAGTCGCGAGCGGTACCGGGCCGACGTCCCAGCCATAAATGTCCGGAATGGCGCCGACCATCGCCGACGCATCCAGCACCTGATCGTAGAACGAAAAGTCGTTCGATGGGATCACGGCGACGCCGAGCATCTTCTGGCGCGCCCAGTTGGCGGCGCGAAGCCCGATGCCGGTTTCGATCAGCGCCTTCTCGTCGCTGGCGCCGGACCAGAAACTTTCCAGCGCGAATTTCAGCTCGCGGCGCGGGCCGATTCGCGGCGTGCCGAGGGAAGCAACAGGAATGGAAGAAGTAGACATTGGCTTAACCCCAAAGTTGGGGGCAAAGGCCGAAGTGACACGTCTGGAGTCCGCGCAGGACAGCGTCGCGCGGAATCGCAACCGCACCACCGGGACACCCCGCCCGAGGACGTTTCAAGCAGTCGCGGCAGGTCTCCTGGCTCGCGGGTCAACGCTGCTGTTCGGCCTTCCCGAGACTTGGTCCCAGTGACGCTATTGAACAGCGGCTCGCCGCTTACAGTTGCGGGGGCAGCTCCGGCTTCGCACCGGCTTCCCTCTTGGCTTCGGGCCAAGCGAGCCCGAAGAACCACGACGGTTTCAGTTAGGATCAACGATAATCCCGGTCAACGGAGCGCGGCGTGGGAAGCTACCCATCGTCCTCGAACGGTGCAGTTGGGCCGAGCATCGAAGCGACTTGTCTGTGCGGCACTCCTCAGGGGATGATGGTTTTGATGATGGACGCATCGAGCGCTTCGTAATCGTGCAGCCCGATGGTTTGGTAAAGCTCCGCGCGCGTCTGCATCCGCTCGAGCATCGCCATCGTACTGCCGTCGCGCCGGATCGTATCGAACAGCTCCTGCTGCGCCTTGTTGGCGACGCGCAGCGACGACACCGGCCAGATCACCATCTTGCAGCCCATGGCCGCGAATTCGGACGCAGTGAAGAACGGCGTCCTGCCGAACTCCGTCATGTTGGCCAACAGCGGAACACCGGGGAGACGTCTCGCAAATTCCTCGAACATGGCGCGCGACGTCATGGCTTCCGGAAAGATCGCATCTGCGCCGGCTTCCAGATAAAGCGTTGCGCGCGCCACCGCGCCGTCCATGCCTTCGCTCGCCGCGGCGTCGGTTCGTGCGATCAGATAGAGGTGACGCCTCGCCTTGGCGGCGGCGGCGACCTTGGCTGCCATGTCGCGCGCGTCCGCCAGCTTCTTGTCGTTGAGATGGCCGCATTTCTTCGGCAGCAACTGGTCCTCGATATGGACCGCCGCGGCGCCGGAATCCTCAAAGCAGCGCACCATGTTCATGACATTGAGCGCCTCGCCATAACCGGTGTCGCCGTCGACCAGCACCGGCAGGTCGCCGGCGCGCGCAACCTGGCGGATGAAGAAGCTGACTTCCTCGATGGTGATGATGCCGAGATCGGGCAGTCCCATCGAAGCCGTCATCGCCGCGCCCGACAGATAGGCGGCGGCAAAGCCGGCGCTGCGCGCCTGCAGCGCCGCCATCCCGTTATGCGTGCCGGGTATCTGCAGAATGCCGGGCTGACCGAGCAATTCGCGGAAGCGGATGCCGGCGGGCTTCTCGGCAACGTCTGAGCCGACGAGATATGCCATCGCTGTTCCCTCAAGCCGCCCGGGACGCCGCGGTCTTGCCGCGTTCGTGCAACGGCACGAATTTGAGGTTCTCCGGACCAATGTAGTTCGCGGCCGGGCGGATGATCTTGTTGTTGGTGCGCTGTTCCATCACATGCGCCGCCCATCCGGACGTTCGCGAGATCACAAACAGCGGGGTGAACATCGCGGTCGGCACGCCCATTGCGTGGTAGGAGACCGCGCTGAACCAGTCGAGATTGGCGAACATCCTCTTGGCGTCGGCCATGACGCTTTCGATCCGGTCGGCGATGTCGAACATTCTCGTGTTCTCGCCCTCGACGCTGAGGCGGCGTGCGACTTCCTTGATGACCTTGTTGCGCGGGTCCGCGATCGTATAGACCGGATGGCCGAAGCCGATCACGACCTCCCTGGCCGCGACGCGGCGGCGGATATCGGCCTCCGCTTCGTCCGCGTCACCGTAGCGCTTCTGCACCTCGAAGGCGATTTCGTTGGCGCCGCCATGCTTCGGCCCGCGCAGCGCGCCGATCGCGCCGGTGATCGCGGAATAGAGGTCGGAGCCGGTACCCGCGATCGAACGCGCCGTGAACGTCGAGGCGTTGTATTCGTGCTCGGCGTAGAGGATCAGCGAGGTGTGCATCGCGCGCTCATGCGACGGCGATGGCTTCTTCCCGTGTAGCAGGTGCAGGAAATGCGAGCCGATCGAATCGTCGTCGGTCTCGACGTCGATACGGCGGCCGTGATGGGCATAATGGTGCCAATACAGCAGCATGGATCCAAGCGAGGCCATCAGCCGGTCGGCGATATCGCGCGCGCCGGGCGGGTTATGGTCATGGGCCTCGGGCAGGACGCAGCCGAGTGCGGAGACGCCGCTGCGCAGCACGTCCATCGGATGCGCGGCCGCCGGCAGCAATTCCAGCGTCTGCAGCACCGCCAGCGGCAAGCCGCGCAGCGACTTCAGCCTGGCCTTGTAGTTCCTCAGTTCCGGCAGCGTGGGCAGGCTGCCGTGAACCAGGAGGTACGCAATTTCCTCGAACTCGCAGGTCTCGGCGACGTCCAGAATGTCGTAACCGCGATAATGCAGATCGTTGCCGGTGCGGCCGACCGTGCACAGCGCCGTGTCGCCGGCGATCACGCCCGACAGCGCGACCGATTTCTTGGGGGCGGGCTTGATGTCCGTCATCTCTGTCTCCCTTACCGTTGGCCGGCGGTGCGCCAGTCGAAGATGCCGTGGGGTGAAGATTGGTCGAGCAGTTCTGGATCGACCGCGAAGGTGAGGCCGGTCAGTTCGCCGGCCTTGAGTGCGTGCAATCGCTCCACCGTCGCGATGAAGCGATCCTGCTCGGCCGCGCTGACCACGCCTTCGGCGAGGGTGCGGAATTTCCGGATATAGTCGGGTCGCCTGAACGGGCGGGCGCCGAGCGGATGCGCGTCGGCTACTGCGATTTCGTCGCTGATGATGGAGCCGCCCTTCAGCCGCACGACCACGCGGCCGCCGAACGCCTTGTCGCTGGAATCGTGGCTGTGGTAGCGGCGGGTCCATTCGCCGTCCTCGACGGTCGAGATCTTGCGCCACAGCGCCACCGTCGATTCGCGGCTCGCGCGCTCCGGCGCATAGGATCTCTCGTGATGCCAGCCGCTGTCTTCGAGTGCGACTGCGAAGATGTACATGATCGAGTGATCGAGCGTTTCGCGGCTGGCCTTCGGGTCCATCTTCTGCGGGTCGTTGGCGCCGGTGCCGATCACATGATGGGTGTGATGGCTGGTGTGGATGACGATGCTCTCGATATCGGCGAGGTCGACGATCGTCGGTCCCATCCGGCGTGCGAGGTCGATCAGCGCCTGGCTCTGGTATTCGGCCGAATGCTCCTTGGTATAGGTGTCGAGAATGGCGCGCTTCGGCTCGCCCCTCTCCGGTAGCGGCACGCTGTATTCCGCCTTGGGGCCGCCGAGCAGCCAGGCTATGAAACCGTCCTCGCCTTCATAAGCCGGTGAGGGCGCGCCTTCGCCGCGCATCACGCGATCCACCGCCTCGATCGCCATCTTGCCGGCGAAGGCCGGCGCATAGGCCTTCCAGCTCGATATCTCGCCCTTGCGCGACTGCCGCGTGGTGGTGGTGACGTGCAGCGCCTGCTGCACGGCCTGGTAGATCGTCTCGACCGGCAGGCCAAGCAGCGCGCCGATGCCGGCGGCGGCGGAGGGGCCGAGATGGGCGATATGGTCGATCTTGTGCTCGTGCAGGCAGATGCCCTTTACGAGATCGACCTGGATCTCATAGGCCGCCGCCAGCCCGCGCACGAGATCCGCGCCCGCCAGCCCGCAATGCTGGGCCACCGCCAGCACGGGTGGAATGTTGTCGCCGGGGTGTGAATAATCGGCGGAGAGAAACGTGTCGTGAAAATCCAGTTCGCGAACGGCGACGCCGTTGGCCCAGGCCGCCCATTCCGGCGATATAAGCTGCGCCGGCGCCAGCCCGAACACGGTCGCTCCCGGCTGAAACGGATGCGCCACGGCCTGCGCCCGCGCGCTGGCGACAGGACGCCGCGTCACCGAAGCGGCCGCCACCGCGGCGTTGTCGATGATGCGGTTGCCCAGCATCTCCGCCACGTCGCTCTCGACCGCGACCGGATCGGCGGCGACTTCGGCGATCTTCCAGGCCAGTTGGTCCGCACGGGCGAGAGGCTCGGCGGATTTGAACGTGCGAACGCGATGCGGTTTCAAGATGTGGCTTCCTTTTGGATGGGATCGGCAGGGATGGATGGCGAGATCGGCACCGGCCGGCCGAATTCATTCACGGCCACCATCTCGAACGTTCCGCGCACCGCGGATTGTCGTTTGCCGCTGATCGGATCTTCGCGGATCATGTCCACGGCGACCGTCATCGAGCTGCGGCCGACGCGCACGACCTGCGCCACGAGTTCGACGAGTTCGCCGACGCGGACGGGTTCGCGGAATTCGACGCGGTCCGAGGTCGCCATGACGACGCTCTGCCGCGCGTGCCGCGTCGCCGAGACGAACGCCGCCTTGCCCATCAGGCTCAGCGCATGGCCGCCGAACAGCGTGCCGTAGTGATTCGCCTGCTCCGGAAACACCATCTCGACGAAGCGCGTTTGGTCGGAGGCTGGCGCCAATGATTGCATTTTCCCGCTCCGGACGACTTGTCATTCCGTATCAGCTTCGCAATATCTGCAGGCATGCTCCATCGAAATGGCTGAAAAAGCAGAGTCTTGCGAAGAAAATCCGGCTCGGTTGCAAAGTTTGCAAAGGCAACGCGATGAAAAAGACCTTCATGGGTGTGCGGCTGAAACGGCTGCGCGAGGAGCAGCGCCTGACGCAGGCAGCCTTGGCCGGCAAGCTCGGCATCTCGCTCAGCTATCTCAATCAGCTGGAGAACAACCAGCGTCCGCTCACGGTGCCGGTGCTGCTGGCGCTCAATTCCGTATTCGGCCTCGACGTGCAGGCATTTGCCGAGGGTGACGAGGCGCGCCTGATCTCGGACCTGCGCGAAGCGCTGGCGGATCCTTCCTTGGGCGAATCGATCGCCATCGCCGAACTGCGCGAGCTTGCCCGGAACATGCCGGCGGTCGGGCGCGCGCTGGTCAGCCTCAACCGCAAATATCGCCACGCCGCCGAGCAGTATGCGGCGATCTCGGCTCGGCTTGGCGAGGACAGGCAAGCCACCGCAGCGGTGCTGCCGTCCACGCCGTTCGAGGAGGTGCGCGACTTCTTCTATCTGCAAAACAATTACATCGCCGAACTCGACGAAGCGGCAGAGGCGATCGCCGGCCGGCTGCAATTGCCGGCGGGACGCATGATGCCGGGCCTCGCCTCGTATCTGCAAAGCCGGCATGGCGTGACGGTCTTGATCGAGGCGCACGACGAAGCGGAATCCGGAACGCTGCGCCTGTTCGACGGCCGCACAAGAACGCTGCGGCTGTCGCCGGGCCTCGATCCGGGCCAGCAGGCGTTTCAGCTCGCGACGCAGATCGCCATCCTGGAACTGGACGAGGCGATAGGCGCCATTGTCGGCAAGGCAAAATTCACCGGCGACGAATCGCGCGGGCTTGCCCGCATCGGCCTAGCCAATTATTTCGCCGGCGCGCTGATCTTGCCTTACGCGGCCTTCCTCAACGAGGCGGAGCGCTGCCGCTACGATATCGAGCGGCTCGGTCATCGGTTCGGCGTCGGCTTCGAGACCATCTGTCACCGCCTGAGCACGCTGCAGCGTCACAACGCCCGTGGCGTGCCATTCTTCTTCATCCGCGTCGACCGCGCCGGCAACATATCGAAGCGGCAATCGGCGACCGATTTCCACTTCTCGCGGGTCGGCGGCACCTGTCCGCTGTGGAACGTCTATGAGGCCTTCGCCAGTCCCGGCCGCATCCTGACGCAGTTGGCGCGGATGCCCGACGAGCGGACCTATCTCTGGGTCGCCCGCACTGTCTCGCATGGCCGGGGCGGTTACGGCGCGCCGGCCAAGACATTCGCGGTCGCGCTCGGATGCGATATTCGCCATGCGGAGCGAATCGTCTATTCGCAGGGTCTCAACATCGATCCGTCGCTGGCGACGCCGATCGGCGTGGGCTGCAAGGTGTGCGAACGGCCAGATTGTCCGCAGCGCGCGTTTCCGCCGGTCGGTCGCGCGCTCAATGTCGACGAAACGCGGTCGTTTTTCGCGCCGTACGCCACCTCGCGATAAGCCGCGATGTGGATTTCGTGTGCCGGTCACAAAAGGTCATTGACACCGCCCGGCGAATAACACCACATGTAGCCGTCACGGTCCATCTGATCGCAAGATTTGGTGGCTAAGAGGGAAGTCGGTGATCGCGCAAAAGCGCGAGAGTCCGCCGCTGCCCCCGCAACTGTAAGCAGTGAGTCGTTCCCGAGACCTGAAGTCACTGATGCGGCATCGCATTGGGAAGACGCGGGAGCGACGCCGACCTGCGAGCCAGGAGACCTGCCGCGACACCGAAAAAACGTCCACGGGCGGGGTGTCCCGGCGGCGCTTGCGGACGCATGCCCGGGCCCCAGGCCCGCGCATTCGAAGCAGCGTCTTCCGACATCCGGCCCCAACAAACTTTGCCACGGGGTCTCCTGATGTCACTTTCTCTCGATCGCCAAGCCGACGTTGCTCCCTTCATTCCGCGCCACCCCGGAACGCTGGCTGCGCCGGGCGCTCAGCCGCCGATGCAGGTGATTCGCCGCAACGGCGCGGTCTCGAAGTTCGACGCCAGCAAGATCTCGGTCGCGATGACCAAGGCGTTCCTCGCCGTGGAGGGGCACGGCGCGGCGGCCTCCCGCCGCGTCCACGAAATCGTCGAGCAACTGACCGCGGAAGTCGTCAGCGCGCTGTCGCGCCGCATGAGCGAAGGCCGCGCCTTTCACATCGAAGACATCCAGGACCAGGTCGAACTGGCGCTGATGCGCAGCGAGCACCACAAGGTCGCGCGCGCCTATGTGCTGTATCGCGAGGAACGCACGCGGCAGCGCGTGGAGCAGGAAGCTGCCAAATCGGTCAAGCCGTCGTCCGGGCCGCTGCTGCATGTGACGCTGGCGAACGGCACGAAGGTGCCGCTTGATACCGCGCGTCTCGCGTTGATCGTCAACGAGGCCTGCGCCGGCCTCGACGGCGTCGAGGCGGCGCCCGTCCTCGCCGAGACCCAGCGCAATCTCTATGACGGCATCAGCCAGGATGAACTGGCGCTGGCGTCCGTGATGGCCGCGCGGACGCTGGTAGAACAGGAGCCGAACTACGCCTATGTCAGCTCGCGGCTGCTGCTCGACAAGCTGCGCACCGAGGTGCTGTCGTTCGTGCTGGATGCGCCGACCAGCGCCTCCCAGGCCGACATGGCGGTGCGCTATGGCGAATACTTCCCGCTCTATATCAAGGCCGGCATCAAGGCCGAGCTGCTCGATCCGGATCTGGCGCGTTTCGACCTGAAGAAGCTCGCCGCGGCGCTGAGGCCGGAGCGCGACCTGGCGTTCCAGTTTCTCGGGCTGCAGACGCTGTACGACCGCTATTTCCTGCATGAGCGCGGCAGCCGCATCGAGCTGCCGCAGACGTTCTTCATGCGCGTCGCCATGGGCCTTGCGCTGCGCGAAATCGACCGCGAGGCGCGCGCCATCGAATTCTACGATCTGCTGTCGTCGTTCGACTTCATGGCCTCGACGCCGACGCTGTTCAATTCGGGCACGCTGCGTCCGCAGCTATCGTCCTGCTTCCTCACGACGATCGCCGACGATCTCGACGGCATCTTCAAGTCGGTCAAGGACAACGCGCTGCTGGCCAAATATTCCGGCGGACTCGGCAACGACTGGACCCGCGTGCGCGGGCTCGGCGCCCATATCAAGGGCACCAATGGCGAGAGCCAGGGCGTGGTGCCGTTCCTGAAAGTCGCCAACGATACCGCGATCGCGGTCAACCAGGGCGGCAAGCGCAAGGGCGCGGTCTGCGCCTATCTGGAGACCTGGCACATCGACATCGAGGAATTCCTCGACCTGCGCAAGAACACCGGCGACGACCGCCGCCGCACCCACGACATGAACACCGCGAACTGGGTGCCCGACCTGTTCATGCAGCGCGTCGAGCAGGACGGCGAATGGACGCTGTTCTCGCCGGACGAGACGCCCGACCTGCACGACCTCTACGGCGCGGCTTTTGCGGAGCGCTATGCGTTCTATGAAGCCAAGGCGGCGCGTGGCGAGATTCGCGTATTCAAGCAGGTTCGCGCCACGGATCTCTGGCGCAGGATGCTGACCATGCTGTTCGAGACCGGCCATCCCTGGATCACGTTCAAGGACCCCTGCAATTTGCGCTCGCCGCAGCGCCATGCCGGCGTGATCCATTCCTCGAACCTCTGCACCGAGATCACGCTCAATACCTCCGACGAGGAAACCGCCGTCTGCAATCTCGGCTCGATCAATTTGCTCAACCATCTGCGGGAAGGGCGCCTCGACGAAGTGAGGCTGCAGCGCAGCGTGAGCATCGCGATGCGGATGCTCGACAACGTCATCGACATCAATTTCTACACCATCCCGGAAGCGCGCCGCTCCAATCTGCGGCACCGTCCCGTCGGGCTCGGGCTGATGGGGTTCCAGGACGCGCTGCAGGCGTTGCGGATCGCAATGGCATCCGACGCGGCGGTTGCTTTTGCCGACAGCAGCATGGAGATCATTTCCTACTACGCGATCTCGGCCTCGGTCGATCTCGCCGCCGAGCGCGGTCGTTACCCCTCGTTCGACGGCTCGCTGTGGAGTCGCGGCATGCTGCCGATCGACTCGATCGAGCTGCTGGCAGAAGCCCGCGGCGGCCTCGATATGGATCGCGGCACGACGCTGGACTGGGATCGCCTGCGCGAGCGCGTCAAATCGTCGGGCATGCGCAACTCGCACGTGATGGCGATCGCGCCGACGGCGACGATCTCCAACATCTGCGGCGTCGCGCAATCTATCGAGCCGGCCTATCAGAACCTCTACGTCAAGTCCAACATGTCGGGCGACTTCACCGTCGTGAACGCGTTTCTGGTGCGCGACCTCAAGGCACGCGGGCTGTGGGACGAGGTGATGGTCAACGACCTCAAATATTTCGACGGCAGCCTGGGCGCGATCGACCGCATTCCAGATGACCTCAAGGCGCTCTACGCCACCGCCTTCGAGATCGACAGCGCCTGGCTGATCGAGGCGGCCTCGCGGCGGCAGAAATGGATCGACCAGTCGCAGTCGCTCAATCTCTATATTGCCAACCCCTCCGGCAAGAAGCTCGACCAGCTCTATCGCCTGGCCTGGGCGCGCGGCCTCAAGACGACCTACTACCTGCGCTCGCGCAGCGCGACCCATGTCGAGAAGTCCACGCTGCGCGGCACCGACGGCAAGCTCAACAGCGTCGCTTCCGTGATGTCTTCCGCCCCCATCATCGTCCCGCCGGCTGCCACCGCGCCGGATCTGTCCGGCGTAATGGCCTGCTCGATCGACAATCCCGACTGCGAAGCCTGCCAGTAAGCAGAACAAGAAAGGAAACGACAATGCTCGACTGGTCAGAACCCGCGCCCGCGCGCCCGATGCCGTTGCCCTTGGCAGCGCGGCCGACAGCGTTGCCCGATCCAACCGGCCTCGGCACCATCGATCGCCGCGGTGGCCGGGTGTCGGTGGACGACAAGCGGATGATCAACTGCCGCGCCGACGTCAATCAGCTGCTGCCGCTGAAATACAGATGGGCGTGGGAGAAATATCTCGCCGGCTGCAACAATCACTGGATGCCCACGGAAGTCTCGATGCAGGCCGACATCGCGCTGTGGAAATCGCGCGACGGCCTCACCGAGGACGAGCGCCGCGCCATCAAGCGCAACCTCGGCTTCTTCGCGGCCTCGGAAAGCCTCGTCGCCAACAACATCGTGCTGGCGATCTACCGCCACCTCACCAATCCGGAGTGCCGGCAATATCTGTTGCGGCAGTCGTTCGAGGAGGCCGTCCACACCCACACTTTCCAGTACATTGTCGAGAGCCTCGGGCTCGACGAGGGCGAGCTGTTCAACATGTACCGTGAGGTGCCGTCGATCACCGAGAAGGCGGCCTGGGCGCTCGAGCACACGCAGCATCTCGACGATCCCGACTTCAAGACCGGCACGCCGGAAGCCGACCAGGCGTTCCTGCGCGACCTCGTCGCCTTCTATGTCATCTTCGAGGGCATGTGGTTCTACACGGGCTTTGCGCAGATCCTCTCGCTCGGCCGCCGCAACAAGATGGTCGGCATCGCCGAACAGTATCAGTACATATTGCGCGACGAATCGATCCATCTGAACTTCGGCATCGACGTCATCAACCAGATCAAGATCGAAAATCCGCATCTGTGGACCATGGCCTTTCAGGACGAGGTCCGCGCCATGGTGAGCGAGGCGGCCGAGCTGGAAGCCGCCTACGGGCGGGACACCATGCCGCGTGGCTTCCTCGGCCTCAACGCCGCGCTGTGCGAAACCTACATGCACTTCATCGCCAACCGCCGCTGCGCGCAGCTCGGGCTGAAACGGGTGTTTTCCGAGACCGAAAATCCGTTCCCCTGGATGTCGGAGGCGATGGATTTGAAGAAGGAGAAGAACTTCTTCGAGACGCGGGTGATCGAGTACCAGAACGGCGGCGCGCTGAGCTGGGAATAGGAGAACGCGCGTAGGGTCGTCCCTGCGAACGCGGGCGTTCGCAGGGACGACAAAAAAGCGCGGGTCGCGCGCAAAAACTTAAGATTTCCTCAATGCAGCCCGGTCTATGGCTTCGAGACGTGCGCCCCCAAAGCGGCGCCGGGGCCAGGACCGCGCATGACCGCCTCTCTTTCTACCTGCAACGCCGCAGGCCAGCCGGACGAGATTCCGCCGTGGCTGATGCGTATCTGCCTGGTGCTGGCGGTCGCGAACCTCTCCCTGCTCGCGGCGGCCTATGTCTCGCAATGGTGGGTCTACGACAAGGACGGCCTCGGCATCCCGACCGATTTCATCAATGTCTGGGCGGCCGGCCGCCTGGTGCTCGATGGCCTGCCGGCGCAGGCCTATGACTGGGACGTCCAGAAGCAGATCGAGGTTGCAAAACTCGGCCAGGACTTTGTCGGCTACTTCGCCTGGCACTATCCGCCGCCGTTCCTGTTCGTCGCGTCCTTGCTGGCGCGGCTTCCCTACATGCTGGCCTTCATCGGCTGGGTCACCGTCAGCTTCGTGCCGTTCCTGGTCGCGATGCGCGCGATCGCCGGCCACCGCTTCGGCTTCCTGCTGGCGTTCGCCATTCCGGTCGTGTTCATCAACGCGCTGGTCGGCCAGAACGGATTCCTCACCGCGGCGCTGATCGGCGGGGCGCTCTATCTGATCCCGCTGCGTCCGGTGCTGGCGGGCATTTGCCTCGGGCTCCTGACCTACAAGCCGCAATACGGCCTGCTGTTTCCGATAGCCTTGATCGCCGCCGGACATTGGCGGGTATTCATCAGCGCAGCGGTTACCGCCGTGGTGCTGGCGCTTGCCTCCGTGTTCGCCTTCGGCGGTGAGAGCTGGCTGGCGTTCATCCACCAGATGCCGCGATTTTCGCAGGCGTTCCTCACCGAGGGCAAGGCGCCGTGGTGGAAGCTGCAGAGCGTCTATGCCATGGTACGCTATCTGGGCGGCGGCGAACCGTCAGGCTGGGCATTCCAATGGGTGCTCTCCGTCTCGGTTGCCGTTGTGATGGCGCTGATCTGGCGAAGCCGCGTGCCCTACACGCTCAAGGCGGCGGCGCTCGCCGCCGGCGCGCTGCTGACCACGCCCTATCTCTTCATGTACGACATGATGGTGCTGGCGATCCCGGTCGCCTTCCTGATCCGCATCGGGCTGAAGACGGGCTTTCGCGATTGGGAACTGCCGGCGCTGGGCGCTGTGGCCGCGCTCATCATCGGCTATTTGCTGTCCGGCATTCCAACCGGCCTTGTCGCCACGCTCGTGGTGTCGACGCTGATCCTGCGCCGCGCCGGGTCGTGGTGGCGGCACGAGCCGGCGCTGGTGCTGGCTGCGGCGAGGGCATAGCTGGACGCGACGCGGCGGCGTACCAAGCGCCACCACGATTGGAATCGCCATTCACTACCTGATGAACGCCGCCCACAGCGCGGCATGCGCCACCGTGCCGGCCTCGTTCATGTGGCAGCCGTCGGCGCGTCCGTCCATTCCGATCGTGTCGGTGTCAGGCCCTTGCCGGATGTTCAGGCTGTCGTCGAGCGCCGCCAGCTGGGCGGCGCGCACCGTGGTCGCGTTATTCTCGTTTCCGCCGCACGTCGTGCTGCGCGCCAGATAGAACGGCGCATCGATTCCGGCCGCGCGAAACCGCCTCACCAGCTGGTGTAGCTGCGTCACATATTGCTCGGCCGACGTCTGCAATCGCGCATCCTGCTCGCCTTGCTGAAACAGGATGTGGGTGGGCACCAGCGCCGCGGCCTTCGCGGCGGAAAGGGCGTCGATCAGCTGTCCCGACTTTTCGTTGTTCAGCGCGGAGATCGAACTGCTGCCCCGGGCGACAGCGATGATGATCACCCGGTCATAGCGTCCGGCTTCGACGAGGATGTCGCCCAGCCGGGTCGCAAAGCTCCCGCCGGGACCATCCGTGCCGAGCAGCGGATCGGCCGCCGCGAAGCATTTGCCGGTGGCCGGGTCGAAATTGTCGACGGCTTTCCGCGCCGTATGGCGGGCATTTCCGAAATTGGCCGCGTTGCTCTGGCCGTGCACGATGATCACCGCCGTCCGGCCGGACACGGGCGTGCAAGGCCGCTCGACGCGCAAGGGCGGGGGAATTTCGGCCAGGTTATTCCGATGCTCGACGGGCTTCAGGAAGGCGGCGGCTGTCCCGCCGATGAGCAGGCCACCGATCAGGAAGGCAAACTGGCGCCGCAATGGAATAGCTCCCGCATGGCATTTCGACCTGACCGATGCGACGCGCATATCTGGAGCCGGTCCAAGCCCGCACATCGGGGCATGCTAGCTGCGGCGACCTTGATGGGCTGTTAATGCTTCGAACGCTGTGCGCATCGGCGCCGTAAAACCGTCTTGTCATCAGGCCTGAATAGTTGTTCACTTCTTCGAAGCGGCGGGCCCTATCGCTGCTGAAGATGACGGTATGCGCGTTCTGGCAGGCTCCGTGGAGCCGGGGGCGCGCCCCGGGGGACGGAAGCGGCGCCATGGTCTATCGGCGAACCCATCAGGTCGTAAAGCGGCTGGCGGCACGTCGCAGCGCCATCCTGGCGGCGGCGCGGGACGCCGCGGCCGAAGGCGGCATGGCGGCGGTGCAGATCGCCCCGGTCGCGGTCCGCGCCAATGTCGCGGCCGGCACCGTCTATCGCTATTTCCCCTCCAAGGCCGAACTGATTTCCGAACTGATCGCCGAGGTCTCCCGCGATGAACTGGCGGCGATCCGCCGCGCGGCGGATGCGGCGCCCGGGCCGTCCTCGGCGCTCGCCGCCGCCGTCACCACCGTGGCCGTGAACGTGCTGTCGCAGCGCAAGCTCGCCTGGGGCATTCTGGCCGAACCGGTCGATGTCGATGTGTCGGCATCGCGGCTCGCCAGTCGTCGCGAAATCTCCGGCGAGATCGCGGGGAGGATCGATGCCGCGGTCCGCGCGGGCCATCTGCCGGCGCAGGACACCGCGCTTGCCGCCACCGCGCTGCTCGGCGCGCTGCACGAGTCGCTGGTCGGGCCGCTGGCGCCCGAGAACCTCCACGATCCCGCCAAGCTGCGCGATGCGGTACAGACCGTCACCTTGCTGGCGCTGCGCGCGGTCGGCGTGATGGACGCCCGTGCCCGCGGCCTCGTCGTCCAGGCCGTGCTGCCGGCAAAAGCGCTGATCGGGGCCTGAAAGCCGGCCGCCCGACACGTCTCCGTCGCAACCATTTGCGACCTTGCGGCTTAACGACAGTTCAACCGCATCAGGAGCACGCGATGACGACGACATCAGGGTCGGCCAAATGGCAGGGCGGCATCAAGGACGGCAAGGGCGCGATCTCGACCAAAAGCGGCGCATTGAAGGAATACCCCTACGGTTTCTCCAGCCGCTTCGAAGGCAAGCCCGGCTCGAATCCGGAAGAACTGATCGGCGCGGCGCACGCCGCCTGCTTCACCATGGCGCTGTCGCTGATCCTGGGCGAAGCCAAGCTCACCGCCGAACACATGGAAACCAGGGCCGACGTCACGCTGGAGAAGCAGGGCGACGGCTTTGCGATCACATCGGTGCATCTGACGCTGAATGCGAAGATACCGGGCGCGGACAAGGCTGCGTTCGAAGAACTGGCTGGCAAGGCCAAGGCCGGCTGCCCGGTGTCGAAGCTGCTGAATGCCAAGATCACGCTGGACGCGACGCTGCAATAATCGCTTCGGTCATTCCGGGGCGCACGATGGTGCGAACCCGGAATCTCGAGGTTCCGGGTTCGTCGCTGCGCGCCGTCCCGGAATGACAGTGGTTTACGTCACACTGGTTTACGTCTTCGTCTCGCCCTCCGGCGCGACGTTGGCGATGCGCACCATGTTGGTGGTGCCGGCGATGCCGAGCGGCACGCCGGCGACGATGATGACGCGCTGGCCGGCCTTGGCAAAGCCGTCACGAAAGGCAATGGCGCCGGCGCGGTCGACCATGTCGTCCTGGTCGTGGGCGTCCTCGGCGACCACGCAATGCACGCCCCAGACCACGGACAGTTTACGCCCGGTGACGAGGTTGGGTGTGATCGCCACCACCGGCGGTTTCGGCCGTTCGCGCGCCACGCGGATCGCGGTCGAGCCTGACGAGGTCCAGCAGATGATCGCCGATAATTCCAGCGTCTCGGCGATCTGCCGCGCGGCGTCGGCGATGGCGTCGCCGACCGTGTTCTCGGGCTCCGGTCGCTGCGCCGTCAGCACCGAGCGGTAGATCGGGTCGCGCTCCACTTCCTCGCCGATGCGGTTCATGGTGGACACCGCCTCGACCGGGAATTTGCCCGCCGCCGATTCCGCCGACAGCATGATGGCGTCGGCGCCTTCATAGACGGCGGTCGCGACGTCGGAGACTTCGGCGCGCGTCGGCACCGGCGACTGGATCATCGATTCCAGCATCTGGGTGGCGACCACCACCGGCTTGCCGGCGCGGCGCGCCATCCGCGTCATCTGCTTCTGCAGGCTCGGCACCCGCTCCAGCGGCAGTTCGACGCCGAGATCGCCGCGCGCCACCATAAGCGCATCGGCCGCGTCGATGATCTCGGCGAGGCGGTCGATCGCCTGCGGCTTCTCGATCTTGGCCATCACGGCGGCGCGGCCGCGGATCATGCGCTTGGCCTCGTGAACGTCCTCGGGGCGCTGCACGAAGGAGAGCGCGATCCAGTCGACCCCGGTCGTCAGGGCGGCCTCGAGATCGGCGCGGTCCTTCTGCGTCATCGCCGACACCGGCAGGTCGGTGTCGGGCAGGCTCACGCCCTTGCGATCCGACATCCTGCCGCCGATCACCACGCGCGTCACCGCGCGTTCGGGCGAGGTTTCCTCGGCGATCAGCCGCACCTTGCCGTCGTCGAGCAGCAGCGCATGGCCTGGCCGGAGCGCGGCGAGGATTTCAGGATGCGGCAGTTGCACGCGTTTGTTGTCGCCCGGCGCCGTGTCGGAATCGAGCACGAAACTCTGGCCGTTCTTGAGCTGGGTCGAACCTTCGGCGAAGGCGCCGAGCCGCAGCTTCGGCCCCTGCAGATCGACCAGAATGCCGATCGGCCGGCCATAGCTCGACTCGACATTGCGGATGGTGTTGACCAGTTCGCGCATCTTGTCGTGCGGCGTGTGACTCATGTTGATGCGGAACACGTCCGCGCCGGCCTCGAACAGCTTCCGGATCATCGCGCTGTCCGACGATGCCGGGCCGAGGGTCGCGAGAATCTTGATGCGGCGGAGCCGTCTCATGGCTTGGGCGCCGGGGCCGGCGGCAGGCCCGGTCCGCCCTGCGGTGGCGACAGGCCTGGAACGCCGCCGGGGCCGCCCGGTCCCACGGTCCCCGGAATGCCCGGCACGCGCTGCGCGGGCTGCTCGTTGGCTTCGGTCAATTGTACCGTCCACGCTCGCTGTTCGCCTGTATCGACCTCGAAGAATCCGGTGCGGTCGTAGCCGCGCGCCAGGCAATTCTCGGTACCCTTGATGGTGAATTCCTTGTCGCGCGAACACATGAAGGCCTGTCCCGACCATTCGCCGCCGCGGTCATAGTCGAGCGCGTAGATGTAATAGTAGCGTGCGACGAGCGTTCCGCGCAGCAGCGTTTCGCAACTGCGCGACGATACGTTCCACCAGCCCTCGGTGGTCCAGCCCTCGGGATCCTTGTAGCCCAGTGCGATGCCGACCCGGCTCGACGTGTTGTTGCAGAGCCTGAAATCGGCGGCCGCCGGGCTGTTCCACAGTGCAGCCGCCGCCAACGCGAGCGCCGGCGTCAGGCCGGCGGCCTTGCGTGCGGTGCGAACGGGCTGGCGGAGAGAATCTTTTCCGGTCATGCGGCGAAGCTATATCAAATCATTGAAGATTTCGCGTGCCCCGGCAGGAGCTTTCAACGTCGGCCCGAGGCATTCCAAGGCCTTTCCGTGCTATGCAAAGGGGATGCGACGCGGAGCCGGCACTTTTGCGTGGCGAAGTGGCAAATTCTGTGACGATAACCATCTGGTAACAATAACCTTATCTTCATGACGACGGGACCAGGCGATGACCATCGACGACAAAACCAGAACGGAACTGGAAGCGGCTGTTTTCCGGCGGCTGGTCGGCCATCTGCAGAGCCGAACCGACGTTCAGAACATCGATCTGATGAATCTGGCCGGCTTCTGCCGCAACTGCCTGTCCAACTGGATGAAGGAAGAAGCCGACGCCAAAGGCGTCGCCGTCAGCAAGGACGAGAGCCGCGAGGCGGTCTACGGCATGCCCTATGAGGAGTGGAAGGCGAAATTCCAGGGCACCGCCACGCCGGAGCAACTGGCCGCGATGAAGAAGGTCCATCCCGGGCATTGAAGTACCAGTTGTCGTCATGGCCGGGCAAAAGCGCGAAGCGCGTCTTCGCGCTAGATGACCCGGCCATCCACGTCTTCCTTGCGATGCCTTAAGACGTGGATGCGTGGGACAAGCCCGGCATGACGACGGTGAGAGCGTTTACCTTCCTGTGGGCGCGCTGTGGATGAGCGTGATGCCGCCTTGACGCAAGGCCCCCCAAACTTGAGGGTCACCCCGCAACAAGCGCCGCGCGGTAATGCGTGCGGCGCTTGATCTTTCAGCATCACCTTTCGGTTTCACTCAGGAGTACCCGATGGCCACCTCCGCCGCCGCTGCCGTCAAGGAAGATCCCTCGACCAGCTTCGCCAAAGACCAGCTCAGGGCCATCATCGAGCGCATCGAGCGTCTGGAAGAAGAGAAGAAGACGATCTCCGACGACATCCGCGACGTCTATGCCGAAGCCAAGGGCAACGGCTTCGATACCAAGGCGTTGCGCACCATCGTGCGGATGCGCAAACAGGACGCCAACGAACGCGCCGAGCAGGAGACCATTCTGGAGACCTACATGCAGGCGCTCGGGATGCTGTGAGGCATCCGGACATCATCCGCCGGCAAAAGCCAAAGCGCACCATGCACAGACGTTGGATGCTTTCGAGGCACCGATCTGAAGCGGATGGACGAACGGCGCGGGCCGGCGATGATATGCCGCGCCAGAGCTAGCGCAGCGATGCGGTGCGCACCGTGAACGACCGCGTCGGCAGCTGCGCGGTCGCGGTTCCGGTGAAGCTGTCGATGCTCATGCCCATCATCGGATCGTCCGAAAAGGTCATGGCGATCGCCGCCTGCGGCTTGACGAAATGGCTGCGCATCTGGGTCATCTCGGTATCGCCGAGCACCGTCGTCGACATCGCGCTGCTTGCGCTCGGCGCCAGCATCACTACCCGCATCCAGATATTGTTGTTCTGGGCGGCGGCCAGCCGGGTCGAGGTGGCGACCACGGGATCCTGACCCTGCGTGCCTTTGGCGACCACCGTGTTGATTTCGGTCGCGGCGGCGCCGGCATTGCGTGCCGGACGGGAAGGGCGCGGAAGCGCCGCGGTGGCGGCGACCACGTTGCCGCGGTCGACCGGGGAGGCCGCGGCCGGCGCGTAGGCCATCGCCTTGTTGAAGGTCTCGGTGACGCTGGCGGTCGGCTGCGGATCGGTGGCAGCGGCGAGCGCCTGGCGGGCCCGCAAGGCGGCGACCTGGGCCGGGGTCGCCTGATTCGTATCCCTCGGAATATCGTCCCAGAAGCCGCGGGAATTGATGATGTCAGCCGGCGTCTGGAATTTTGCGTCGGCCTGATCGGCGGCGGCCAGTTTCGCGTCAGGCTTGTTCGGATCGGCTTTGATCTTTGGCGCCGACACGACCTGCGCGTCGGCCGAGGCGAACTGGATGGTCGCGCCGGCCGGCTTGGAGCGCGGGGTCGGGACGGGGTCGGCCGATTTCGCGGCTGCCACGATCGCCGGTGCGGGCTTCTCGTTCTTGACCGGCGCGCTGGCGCCCTCGTCGTCCTCTTCGGTCGACTTGCCGCCGCGGAACAGCGCCGCGAACAGGCTCGGCGTCTTGCCGATGGTCGCGGCATCCTCGCCATTGCCGCGGCGTTCGATGTCGGCGCGGGCCAGCTCATAGCCCTTCATCGGACCGCTGGTTGACTGGTGGACGGTGCGCCCGTCCGGGAACACCTTGGCCAGCTGGTCAGGCGTCATGCGCGGCCAGTGACGGATGCTGCCGGTGTCGAGGTGGACAAAGGGGGAGCCGGAGGTCGGATAGAAGCCGACGCCGCCGCGCTGCAGGCGCAGCCCGGCGGCGCGGATGTTCTCCAGCGATACGTCCGGGATGTAGAAGTCCATCGCGTTGCCGAGCATGTGCTGGCTATGGCGGGCCACGCCGGAAGAGCGGCGGCGGAGCATGGCGTTGGTGGCGGGAGAGCGGTAGGCGGAGATGATCTGGATCGGCTTCTTGCCGTCGACGTCGCGATAGACCTCCCAGATGATATCGAACAGATGCCGATCCATCGTGGTGGAGTCCTGGTTGCGCCAGTCGCGCAGGAAGTGATTGAGTTTCTTCAGCGCGTCTTCGTCATAGCGGCCGTCGCGCTTGAAGGTGACGGTGAGGTCTTCGTCGGAATGGGTGTGGTGGAAGGTGAGGGTACGGGTTTCGTTCAGTGCGGTCGCGTCATGCACCGAACCCGCGCCGGCGACCAGCAACAGCGAAGTCAGCCCGATCCGATATCCGGCTTTTGGCAAAGCAAACGGAATGTATTGGCGCGCGAAACCAGCCAGCACTATGAGCCCACCCAGTCGACGAGTGTTCACGGTCTCTCTTGCAGACCCCGGCAAAAGAGGGTGAACGCTTTCTTAAAGCAGGATGGTTAACCGAGGTTTACCGCACCTGCTCCCCAAGTCAGCTTTAACCTAATCCCTTGACTGTGGCGAAAAAGTGCCGCTGCCGGCTGCGGGATGGATAATGGTTAACGTAAACGAGCCCATCGAGGGGACGAGCTCGTTGATTTTGTTGATAAATCCGCTCGAGCAGGATTATCGGGTGAAGCGCTGCTGCGGCCGGCGGCCAACGGACGCCGGTGGCGTCGGATTCGACGGGCCGCCGAACAGGCGCTCGAAGAAAGACGGACCGGAGGAATACGTATTGTCGCTGGCGAAGTTGACGCCGGCCGGCAGTGTATCCCTCGGGCGCGCATAGCTCGGCTGGGCATGGGAGACCAGGGTCTCCAGATCCTTGTTTCGGCTGTTCTTGAGCAGGGCGATCATGGCAGCGTCGCGGCCATAGATGTCCTTGCGCATCTGCAGCTTGCCGGCGTCGTCCACGAACGCGGTCTGGTAGGTGATGTTGACCGGGATCGGCGTCGGGAATTTCAGGTCGATCTCGCTGCGGCCGTACATGCTGCGGATGCGCTCCGGCGTATAGCGCTCGTTCGGCATCGTGATGTTGAGCAGCGTGGCCGCGTACACATCCGGATTCTGCACGCGCATGCAGCCATGGCTGAACGCACGCTCTTCCTTGGCGAACAGGTGCTTGTCCGGGGTGTCGTGCTGATAGACCAGGAATTTGTTCGGGAAGTTGAAGCGGACGCGACCCAGCGCATTGGCCTCGCCCGGCGGCTGCGAAATGTGGATGGTGCCGTCGCGGTTGCGCTCGAGCCGCAGCCCCATGCGCTGCAGCACGGTCGGATCCTGCTGCAGGGCCGGCAGATACTCGTTGTAGATGATCGACGGCGGCACGTTCCAGGTCGGGTTGACGGTGATGAACTTCATTGTCTCCGTCAGCATCGGCGTCGCATGCTTGCCGGGCTTGCCGGTCACCACGCGCGTGGTCCAGACCTGCGCGCCGTTCTGCATCACCTTCAGCGTGAAATCCGGCACGTTGAGGATAACATAGGCATTGCCGATCGAGGACGCGCCGAGCTGGCGCGGCAGCCAGCGCCAGCGCTCCATGTTGACGAGAACCGTGTCGATCTGGCGGTCGCGCTTCGGGCTGTTGAGCGCCTTCACCGTGCGGTCGTCGAGCACGCCGGTCGCCTTGAGGTCGACGCTGTCCTGGAATTTGCGCACGGCCGCCGCGACCTTGGCGTCGTACAGCGTGCTGTCGGGATTGTCGTGAACGCCGAGCTTGGCGCGCAACTGCGGCACCCGCGAGTCCTCCGGCGCGACTTCGGCCTGCTTCTTGGTCGCGGCCTTGTAGGCCAGCGTCGCGCCTTCGGGGATCTGCAGCAGCGGCCCGTCGCCCTGGCCGCGCAGCTCGGCGAGTTTTGCCCTGAGCTCCTTGTAGAGCTTGTGCGGCGGATTGTAGCTGTCGAGCGCGGCGGAGGCGTCCTTTGCCGTCGAGATGTTGGCGAGCACCTCCGACGGATCGGTCGGGTGTTCGGGATACTGGATGTCGGCGGAAACCTGCGACCAGTGCATCCGGCCGCTCTGCGCGTGCCGCGCATAGTCGAGCATGCTGGCGGTCAGTTTCAGTTCGGCTTCGGCCAGCAGGTCGGGCGAGGTCGCGGCGGCAAAATCCGGCAACGGATAGTCGGCCGGGTTGAGCCCCTCGGAGGCGGCGTCCTTGAGGCGGGCGATCACGCCCTTGGCGCTGTCGGTCAGCCGGCCGGCCTGTGTCCATTGCGGCGCGAAGTCGCGCGCGGTGTAGAACTTCTCGACGGCTGTGCGCTCGTTCTTGCGGTCGAAGTAACGCGCCGACCGGGTGCCGATGATATCGCGCAGGCGCTCGGCGACGGGCTGGTCTGCGGGCGCGACAGTGGAGGCCTTGAGCGCTTCCTTGAAGGGTTCCGCGGGCGCGGCGGCGGTCGCGGGCGCAGCAGTCGAGGCCGGCGCCGTAACGGTCTCGGCGGGCTTGGCATCGGCGGGCTTCTCGGGCACCGACGCGGTGGAGTCCATCTTGAAATCGCCGATGGTCGGCGGCGGGACGTTGGCGGGCTCGGGTCGGGGAATGGCTGCGTCGATCGCGAGCTCAGCGGCGCTGGCACGTGGGGTGGTCGACTGGCCCGCCAGTGCCGAGGTCGCGGAAACCGTGAGGAAGGTTGCCGCGACGGCCATCAGTACGCGGTCAAATCCTGCACGATTCGTCGAACAGTCACGCATCGTCACACCCCCTTGGGCGAAACTGCTCCGGCATGGAACAGTCCTTGGAAATCGCTGGTCACGGCTTGCGCGGGACGCGCCGGCACGATCGGCTTCTCAGTCGTAGCCCTGCACGTCGCGGTTCAAACGCAGGGTTCGAACGCAGACGATACATGTGCCCCCTTCATGCAGCCAGCGCCATGCGGGACAACTCACGACAAACTGACCTATCTAACTACCCGATTATATTCGGGGTATTGGATTTTTGCCATGGCACCCCCTGCTTTGTCTGTCACCGCCAAGCCACGGTTCGAAAGCTTCCGAAGTGTGATGTCGTTGGTTTGCCGCGGTCTTTGCATGCGGGCGCCACAATCGCTGCCGCCGGCAGCCGTCTCAACCGGCGTCGCCATCGGCCGGGTCGTCGGCCGAGGCCTCGTCGAGTTTGCGGTATAGCGTGGAACGGCCGATTTTCAGGCGGCGCGCCACTTCCGACATCTGGCCGCGGTAGTGCGAGATCGCAAACCGGATGATCTCGTTTTCCAGATCTTCGAGCGGCCGCACGTCGCCATTGGCGTTCAGCATCGACAGGCTGCCGGCCGTGGCGAGCGGGGCGATCGGTATGTCACTACCCGACACCAGGGTCGGTGCCGCCGACGGTGCGACGATCAGCGGTTCGCCGGGCGCGAGCGGGCTTTGGGTGGCGGGCTGGCCGGGGCTCTGCGGAAAATCCGGCAGGCCGAGCAGGTCGTTCTCGCTCATCACGACGGCGCGGTACACCGTGTTCTCGAGCTGCCGGATGTTGCCCGGCCAGTCCAGCTGCGACAGATGCGCGACCGCCTCGCCGCTGATGCCCGTGATGGTGCGGTTTTCCTCGGCGGCAAAGCGCGCCACGAAGTGCCGCAGCAGATGAGGAATGTCCTCGCGCCGCGTTCGCAACGGCGGAATCGTCAGCGGCAGCACGTGCAGCCGGTAGAACAGGTCCTCGCGGAACGCGCCGCCCTTCACGAGGTCGAGCAGCTTGCGGTTGGTCGCGGAGATGATGCGGACGTCCACCTTGACCGGCTTGCGGCCGCCGACCGCCTCGACGGTGCCTTCCTGCAGCGCGCGCAACAGCTTCACCTGCGCCGCCAGCGGCAACTCGCCGACCTCGTCGAGAAACAGCGTGCCGCCACTGGCCTCGACGAACTTGCCCATGTGGCGTTCGGTGGCGCCGGTGAAGGCGCCCTTCTCGTGGCCGAACAGAATCGACTCGACGAGGTTGTCGGGGATCGCCCCGCAATTGACCGCGACGAACGGTTTCGACTTGCGCTCGCTGCTGCCGTGAATGGCGCGGGCGAACAATTCCTTGCCGACGCCGGACTCACCCTCGATCAGCACCGGAATGCCCGAACTGGCGGCCTTCTGCGCGGTGCGCAGCACGGCCGCCATGGTTTCGCTGCGGGTGACGATGTCGGCGAATGTCAGGCGGCCTTCGCGGCTGTGGCGGATGCGCTGCAGTTCGCCCCTCAGCGCGGAGGTGTTGAGGGCGTTGCGCAGCGACACCTGCAATCGCTCGAAACTCGCCGGCTTGATCACGAAATCCTGTGCGCCGGCGCGCATCGCCGAGATCACGTTGTCGATGCCGCCATGCGCGGTCTGTACGATGACGGGGATGCTCGCGCCGGCGTCACGCAGCTTCGACAGCACGCCGAGCCCGTCGAGGCCGGGCATCACGAGGTCGAGCACGACGGCGTCGATGGCGGGGGCGTCGGGCGCGGTGAGCAGGGCGATGGCGGCGTCGCCGCTGTCGGCGACGAGGGATTCATAGCCGCACTTCTGCACCATGTTCTCGACCAGACGGCGCTGCACGGCATCGTCGTCGGCAATCAGGATGGTGGCAGCCATGGTATTCCCCGCACGCTACTGATGTATCGATTCGGGGCAATTTCGCCGATGCCGATTAACGCATGATTAATCGTTGGACGCGGCCAGGGTCGGGCGAGGAACCGGCGCGTTTGCTAGGTGATCAGGTGGGGCCACACTTCGAGCGCGCCGCGATAGCACATGTCGACAGCGACATAGAGAATGATCGCGAGGCCGACATAGGCGATCCAGCGATGCTTCTCCAGAAGGCGCGCGATGAAGTTGGCGGCGAATCCCATCAGCGCGATGGAAAGCGCGAGGCCGAAGATCAGGATCATCGGATGTTCGCGCGCGGCGCCGGCGACGGCGAGCACGTTGTCGAGCGACATCGAGACGTCGGCGATCGTGATCTGCCAGACGGCCTGGCCCAGCGTCTTCCGGCGGCCGCCATCGCCAGCCGCTTCGATCGCGCTCGCGGCCGAAAGGTTCTGCATTTTCGGCTGTTGATGCGACATCTGCAGTTCGCGCCACATCTTCCAGCAGACCCAGAGCAGCAGCACGCCGCCGGCCAGCAACAACCCGATGATCTGCAGCAGCTGGACGGTAACGGACGCGAAGCCGATGCGCAGTACCGTGGCGGCGACGATGCCGATCAGGATCGCCTTCTTGCGCTGTCCCTCGGGAAGCCCGGCGGCCGCAAGCCCGATGACGATCGCATTGTCGCCCGCCAGCACCAGGTCGATCATGATGACCTGGAACAGCGCCGTCAGATATTGCGAGGAAATCAGGTCGAGCATGCGGGCCACTCCGATGGAGGTCCAATCCGACATCGCAGTTCGCCTGAACTGCCAGAGGGGCCCGGGCTTGGACGCGCAGATAACAACGACGCAGTCAGGCTGCGCAAGATTTTCTCATCGCTCCGGTTGATCCGAGACGGTGAACAGCCCGGCGATCTGATCCGGCTCGATCAGGATCGAGATCGCGACGCCGATGAATGTCAGGCTCCCGGCGAGGTCGAGCCACAGGATGCGGAGCGGGCGGGCGCTGCACAGCCAGGCCGCGCCTGCGGTCGCGGCGGCCGCCCCGAACAGCAGCGTCACGATGGCGGGCGCCAGCGCTTCCGTCGGCACCCAATGCCGGATCGCGACGGTGGCGAGCGTTACCGCCACAAGCAGGCCGACGATCAACGCCTTGCCGGGGGTGGGTGGCGCGCGGTCGGACGTCGCGTCGATCTGGCTGCGGTCGAGAAAGGCCATCGGTGCTTATTCGCGGGCTGGAATTGTGGTACGGAGCATCATGTGTCAGTCAATTCAGGTTGGCTAGTTTAGTAAACATGAAACATGGCAAATATCAAGATGTTTCCCCGGCGCGGCCGGCCGTGGTGGCCGTGCCGGACGCCAAACGATTGCGCAAGCTGGCCGGAGATTGGCTGAAGCAGCGCAGGGCGGAGGCCGAATTGTCGCAGGCCGATCTCGCCGCGCGACTCGGCCTGAAATATTACACCTTCATCTCGCAAGTGGAGAACGGGTTCAGCCGTGTTCCGACCGAGATCATGGGCGCGTGGGCCCGCGAGCTGGGCCTTGAACCGGGCGCCTTCGCCAGGCACCTGTTGATGTATTATGAGCCGGAGATGCACCGGCTGCTGTTTGGAGCGGAGAGCAAATGAGCGTGGTTGCGTTCGAACGCAAACGAGACGACGGCGAGTGGAGCGAAAAGGAACTCAGCACCCTTGCCGCGGCGTTTGGCGCAGCGGTGGCGCGCGGATCCGGGCGCGAATGGCAGACCGGCAAAACCGAGAACGGGGATGCACAGTTCTATCTGCTCGGCCCGCTTCCCGAACAGGCCTGCGAACTGTGCGTATCGCGGATCGGAGGACGTTACGTTCTCGAGGATGGCGGCGGCCGGCTGCTGTTCGAGCACCGCAATCTCGAACTTGTGATGCTGCACGCCAGGTCCGCGGTTCCCTCCACGTCGTGGCTCATGATACGCGCGATCACATTGTGGTGCGCCATCCGCAATGCGTTTCATGAGAAGGTCGAGCCGCTGCTCATCGAGAGCGAGGAGCTGGTTGTCCAGTTCCTCCCGCAGTTCGCAGCCCTGGCCTGATCTTCCGCATTTCCTGATCACCTCTCAATTCCGAAAGTGTCATGAGCGCAAAATCCGCCACATCCCGAACCGCCAAGCCGTCCCGCAAACCCGCCGCCAAACCCAAGAGCGTCAATAAAGCTGACAACAAGACCGGCAAACTGCCGGAATGGAATCTGACCGACCTCTATTCCGGTATCGGCGCCGCGGAAGTCGCGCGCGATCTGCAGAAGATGGACGCCGACTGCGCGGCGTTCGAGGCCGACTACAAGGGCCGGCTGGCGCAGCGCGTGGCCGGCGACGACGGCGGCGCCTGGCTTGCCGAAGCGGTCAAGCGCTACGAGGCGATCGACGACCTTGCCGGCCGGCTCGGCTCCTATGCGGGCCTCGTTCATGCCGGCGACAGCGTCGATCCCGACATCTCGAAATTCTACGGCGACGTTTCCGAGCGGCTGACGGCCGCTTCGGTGCACCTGCTGTTCTTCGGCCTGGAACTCAACCGGATCGACGATGCCGTGATCGAGCACGCCATGCAGACGCCGGAGCTCGCGCACTATCGTCCGTGGATCGAGGACCTGCGCAAGGACAAGCCGTATCAGCTCGAGGACCGCGTCGAGCAGCTGTTCCACGAAAAGTCCCAGAGCGGCTACGCCGCCTGGAATCGGCTGTTCGACCAGACCATTTCCGGCCTGCGCTTCAAGGTCGGAGGCAAGGAACTGGCGATCGAACCGACGCTCAATCTGCTGCAGGACCGCGCGCCGGACAAGCGCAAGGCCGCAGGGCAGGCGCTGGCGAAGACGTTCAAGGAGAACGAGCGCACCTTTGCGCTCATCACCAACACGCTCGCCAAGGACAAGGAGATCTCCGATCGCTGGCGCGGCTTTCAGGATGTCGCGGATTCGCGCCACCTCAACAACCGGGTGGAGCGCGAGGTGGTCGATGCGCTGGTCGCCTCGGTGCGCGCCGCCTATCCGCGGCTGTCGCACCGCTATTACAATCTGAAGGCCGGCTGGTTCAAAAAGAAGAAGCTCGCGCATTGGGACCGCAATGCGCCGCTGCCGTTCGCCGCCACTGGCACCATCGCCTGGCCGGAGGCCCAGAAGATGGTTTTGACCGCCTATCGCGGCTTTTCCACCGAGATGGCTGATATCGCGGAGCGCTTCTTCACCGATCGCTGGATCGATGCGCCGGTGCGGCCCGGCAAGGCGCCGGGCGCGTTCTCGCATCCGACCACGCCGTCGGCGCATCCTTACGTGCTGATGAACTACCAGGGCAAGCCGCGTGACGTGATGACGCTGGCGCATGAGCTCGGCCATGGCGTGCACCAGGTGCTGGCCGCCAAAAACGGAGCGCTGATGGCGCCGACGCCGCTGACGCTGGCCGAGACCGCCAGCGTGTTCGGCGAGATGCTGACATTCCGGAAGCTGCTGTCGCAGACCAAGAACGCCAGGCAGCGCCAGGCGCTGTTGGCCGGCAAGGTCGAGGACATGATCAACACCGTGGTGCGGCAGATCGCGTTCTACACGTTCGAGCGCGCCGTCCATACCGAGCGCAGGAACGGTGAACTGACCGCGGAACGCATCGGCCAGATCTGGCTCAGCGTGCAGGGCGAGAGCCTCGGGCCGGCGATCGACATCCGTCCGGGCTATGAGAACTTCTGGATGTACATCCCGCACTTCATCCATTCGCCGTTCTACGTCTACGCCTATGCGTTCGGCGACTGCCTGGTGAACTCGCTCTACGCGGTCTACGAAAACGCCTCGGAAGGCTTTGCCGAGCGCTATCTCGCGATGCTCGCCGCCGGCGGCACCAAGCACTATTCCGAACTGCTCAAGCCGTTCGGGCTCGATGCCAAGGATCCCAAATTCTGGGACGGCGGTCTCTCCGTGATCGCCGGCATGATCGACGAACTGGAGACGATGGGCTGACGCCGGCGCGCCCACACGAAACGCATTTGTGATGGCGGCTGACACAATTTCGGCCGCCGTCGCCTTCCAGGATCATGCTGGCAATACGAGGGAGTGCCCATGATCGACACCCCGACGCGGCGCGTCATCCTTGGCGCAGGCGTCTTCGCGGCCGGGTCGTTGCTGATGTGCGACGCCAGCATGGCGCAAACCCCGCTGGCGCCCACGCCCGCCTGTCATGACGGCCACGAAGCGACGCTGTCGCAGACCGAAGGGCCGTACTTCAAACCGTCATCGCCGGAGCGAATCGAACTGCTGGAGCCCGAGATGCCCGGGCAGCCGGTCGAACTGGTCGGCTTCGTGCTCACGCGCGGCTGCAAGCCGCTTGCAGGCGCCTTGCTGGAATTCTGGCAAGCCGACGACAAGGGCCGCTACGACAATTCCGGCTTCCGCCTGCGCGGCCACCAGTTCACCGACCAGGAGGGCCGCTACCGGCTGCGCAGCATCGTGCCCGGCCTCTACCCCGGCCGTACCCGCCACATCCACGTGAAGGTCCAGCCGCGCGACGGCGCCGTCCTGACCACCCAGCTCTATTTTCCCGGCGAGGCCCAAAACCGCTCCGACGGCCTGTTTCGCAAGAAATTGCTGGTGAAGACCGCCAAGAACGAGGGCCGGCTGGCCGGGCGATTCGATTTCGTGGTGGGGTAGACCAAGGAATTGGCTAGCAAATCCTTAGAAGCAGCAATCTGCGAGGATCAAAGATAAGCGTAAAACATTTGTTGAACCGGTCTGCTAGACGAGTTATACAGACGTATAACGCGTTCCTGGATAGCCGGTGTGCGGCCCAAATTCCTCCAGCGGCGCAAGCGCGATTGTGCGCAACTTAAGGGACGATTTCCGATGAAAATCGAAATCAAGAAAATCGGCAATTCCGATGGCCTCCTGATCCCGCGCGAATTGATGCAGCGGCTCGATCTCAAGCGTGGTCAGCAACTCCACATCACGGAGCTGCCTGGCGGCGGCTTTCAGGCCCTTCCTTACGACCCCGACTTCGAAAGGACGATGGAGTTGGCGGAAGAGACCATGGACACTTATCGCGACACGCTGGCAACCCTCGCAAAGTGATGGAATCACCGTGAGCGACTCCGAGGAGCCGCGCTGGATCACCTATGATCAGGCCATCGCCATCCATAGCCGCCAGCTTCGCCGTTTCGGTGGAGCGCCAGGCTTGCGCGACGAAGGCATGCTGCGATCGGCGCTGGAGCGTCCGATCAACAAATGGCGGTATGAACAGGCCGAGCTGGCCGAACTCGCTTCGGCATATGCGTACGGGCTTGCCAAGAATCACGCGTTTGTTGACGGCAACAAGCGCATCGCCTTCTTGGCGATGCGGATTTTCTTGCTGAAGAACGGGGTTGCTTTTAGCCCCGAGCCCGCGCACGCCACCGCCATCATCCTCTCCCTCGCCGCCGGCGAAGTCAGCGAGGACAGCCTGGCGCGCTGGATCCGGGATAATTGGCCTGCCGAATAACCCGATACGCAGGGGGCCGTTGCCCTCCCAGACGCTTTACGGTAATTGCACGCGACGATGCTGATCTCGACTGGGGATACCGATGGCAGAGCATAACGAAGTCGCCTACACGACCGCCGACGGCAACGACTATCCGGCCCATGAGCAGACCTATGAAGGGTTCATCATGCTGGTCAAATACGGCACCGCCGCCGTCGTGCTGATCGTCGCCTTGATGGGCTATTTCCTGACCTGACGCTGCCTGCGCCGCCCGCCTGGACGGCCTTAATTTGCACGCATGCCGGTTGTGAAACCGGTATCCAACTCAGCGAAAAAGACGCTAGTTTGCTTGCGCGCGCCTGCCGCGCGGCGGGAGGCCCCATGAAGATTGCCGTTGCCAAGGAAATCGATCCGTCCGAGCCGCGGGTCGCCGCTTCCCCGGACACCGTGAAGAAGTTCAAGGCGCTCGGCGCCGAGGTGGCGATCGAGCCCGGCGCGGGCGTCAAGTCGGGTCTGCCGGATGCCGAATTCACCGCCGTCGGCGCCACCGTCAGCGCCGACGCGCTGAAGGATGCCGACATCATCATTAAGGTGAAGCGGCCGGAGGCCCCCGAGCTTGCGAAATACAAGCGCGGCGCGCTCGTGATCGCCATCATGGACCCCTATGGGAACGAGGCGGCGCTGAAGACGATCGCCGATGCCGGCGTCGCGGCGTTCGCGATGGAATTGATGCCGCGCATCACCCGCGCGCAGGTGATGGACGTGCTGTCCAGCCAGGCTAACCTCGCCGGCTACCGCGCGGTGATCGAGGCCGCCGAATCCTTCGGCCGCGCCTTTCCGATGATGATGACCGCCGCCGGCACCGTCCCGGCGGCCAAGGTGTTCGTGATGGGCGTCGGTGTCGCCGGGCTGCAGGCGATCGCGACCGCGCGCCGGCTCGGCGCCGTCGTCACCGCCACCGACGTGCGCCCGGCCACCAAGGAACAGGTCGAATCGCTCGGCGCCAAATTCCTCGCGGTCGAGGACGAGGAGTTCAAGAACGCCCAGACCGCCGGCGGCTACGCCAAGGAAATGTCGAAAGAGTACCAGGCCAAGCAGGCCGCGCTCACCGCCGAGCACGTCAGGAAGCAGGACATCGTGATCACCACCGCGCTGATCCCGGGCCGACCGGCGCCGAAGCTCGTCAGCGCCGACATGGTGAGGTCGATGAAGCCCGGCTCGGTTCTGGTCGATCTCGCGGTCGAGCGCGGCGGCAATGTCGAGGGCGCCAAAGCGGGCGAAGTCGTCGACATCGATGGCGTCAAGATCGTCGGCTACACCAACGTCGCCGGCCGCGTCGCGCAGTCCGCCTCCGGCCTCTATGCCCGCAACCTGTTCTCGTTCATCGAAACCATGGTCGACAAGGCCAACAAGGCGCTCGCGGTCAATTGGGACGACGAACTGGTGAAGGCGACCGCGCTGACCAAGGACGGCGCCGTCATCCATCCGAACTTCCAGCCGAAAGCCTGAGGAGAGAAGCCGTGGATCATATTGCTCAAGCCGTCGATCCCTTCGTGTTCCGGCTGTCGATCTTCGTCCTCGCCGTGTTCGTCGGCTATTTCGTGGTGTGGTCGGTGACCCCTGCGCTGCATACGCCCTTGATGTCGGTGACCAACGCGATCTCCTCGGTGATCGTGGTCGGCGCCTTGCTCGCGGTCGGCGTCCCCATGATTTCGAGCGGCTCGGGCTGGGCGCGGGCCTTCGGCTTCGTGGCGCTGATCTTCGCCTGCATCAACATCTTCGGCGGCTTCCTTGTGACCCAGCGCATGCTGGCGATGTACAAGAAGAAGGCCAAGTAATTCACCAAAGCGAGCCTGTACGCGAGCGGCATGCACCTCGGGGTGTCAAGGGCATAATGGGGACCTGAGATGAGCGCCAATCTCTCTGCACTTCTTTACCTCGTGGCGGGTGTGCTGTTCATCCTGTCGCTGCGCGGCCTTTCCAGCCCGGCCTCGTCCCGCCAGGGCAATCTGTTCGGCATGGTCGGCATGGCGATCGCGGTCGCGACCACGCTCGCCAGCCACCCGCCGGCTGACGGCGTCGCCTGGGTGCTGGTGATCCTCGGTATCGCCATCGGCGGCGGCATCGGCGCCGTGATTGCCCGCCGGGTGCCGATGACCTCGATGCCGGAACTGGTTGCCGCCTTCCACTCGCTGGTCGGCATGGCCGCGGTGCTGGTCGCCGCCGGCGCCTTCTACGCGCCCGAGGCGTTCGACATCGGCACCCCCGGCAACATCCACGCCTCCAGCCTGGTCGAGATGTCACTCGGCGTCGCGATCGGCGCGTTGACCTTCACCGGTTCGGTGATCGCGTTCCTGAAACTGTCGGCGCGGATGAGCGGCGCGCCGATCATCCTGCCCGGCCGCCACATCATCAACATCGCGCTGGCGCTGGCGCTGGTGTTCTTCATCTTCGGCCTGGTCCGCTCCGGCAGCGCGCTCGATTTCTGGCTGATCACCATCATCGCGCTGGTGCTCGGCGTCCTGATGATCATCCCGATCGGCGGCGCCGACATGCCGGTCGTGATCTCGATGCTGAACTCCTATTCCGGCTGGGCCGCCGCCGGCATCGGCTTCACGCTCGGCAATTCCGCGCTGATCATCACCGGCGCGCTGGTCGGCTCATCGGGCGCGATTCTGTCCTACATCATGTGCCACGCGATGAACCGCTCCTTCATCTCGGTGATCCTCGGCGGCTTCGGCGGCGAGACCGCGGCGGCGGGCGGCGGCAGCGGCGAACAGAAGCCGGCCAAGCTCGGCTCGGCCGACGACGCCGCCTTCATCATGAAGAACGCCTCCAAGGTCATCATCGTGCCGGGCTACGGCATGGCGGTAGCGCAGGCCCAGCACGCGCTGCGCGAGATGGCCGACCTCCTCAAGAAGGAGGGCGTCGAGGTCAAGTATGCGATCCATCCGGTGGCGGGCCGCATGCCCGGTCACATGAACGTGCTGCTGGCCGAAGCCAATGTGCCGTATGACGAGGTGTTCGAGCTGGAGGACATCAATTCGGAATTCGCGCAGGCCGATATCGCCTTCGTGATCGGCGCCAACGACGTCACCAACCCGGCGGCGGAAGAGGACAAGACCTCGCCGATCTACGGCATGCCGGTGCTGCAGGTCTGGAAGGCCGGCACTGTGATGTTCATCAAGCGCTCGCTGGCCTCGGGCTATGCCGGCATCGACAATCCGCTGTTCTACCGCGACAACACCATGATGCTCCTTGGTGATGCCAAGAAGGTCACCGAGAACATCGTCAAGGGGATGTAACGTTCGCAGGAAATTCATGACCGTCTTGCAATGGCTGCTGATCGTCGTCTCAGCCGGCTATGCCTGCGGTCTGATCACTTTGTTCCTGGCGCAGCGCGCGGTGCTGTTCCCGTCGCCGACAGGCGCGCGCACGGCGCCGAAGGCCGCGGGCTTTCCGGAGGTCGAAGAGCACGTCCTGACCACCGCCGACGGCGAGCGGGTCATCGCCTGGTATGTTCCGGCGAAGCCGGGCCGTCCGGTGGTGCTCTATCTACACGGCAATGGCGACTATCTCGCCGGCTTCTTCGGCCGCTTTCGCAGCCTGATCGCCGACGGCACCGGCATCGTCGCGCTGTCCTATCGCGGCTATGCAGGCTCGACCGGGAAGCCGAGCGAGCAGGGGCTGCTGCAGGACGCCGCCGCGGCCTATGCCTTCACAACGTCCCGCTACCGGCCTGACAACATCGTGGTCTGGGGATTTTCGCTCGGCAGCGGCGTGGCCGTCGCCCTGGCGGCGGACCACCGGATCGGAAAGCTGATCCTGGAAGCCCCCTACACGTCGGTGGCCGACGTCGCGGCGTCGAGGTTCTGGTTCGCGCCGGTGCGGTGGTTGATCCGCGATCAGTTCCGTTCCGATTCCCAGATTCCGCGGGTGAAGGTTCCATTGCTCATCATGCATGGCGCGCTCGATCCCGCCATTCCTGTTACGTTCGGCGAGCGGCTGTTTGCGTTGGCCAACGAGCCGAAACGATTCGTCCGCATCGCCCGGGGCGGTCATAACGATCTGGACAATTTCGGCGGCAACGAGCTCGCGCGGAACTTCATCAACCTGGCTGAAGATGGTGGCGTCCCGCAGGGACGCATCCTGCTTCCGCGAACCTAGGGTCGGATCGGATGAGCGCACACGCACGGATGCCGCGTTCGGCCTGGATGTTCCCTGCGCTCGCCGTGCTGCTGTTTTCCGGGGTGACCGGGTTCGGCTACGATTTCGTCCCGTCGCCAGGCGGGTTCCTGTTCGCGATGGTGCTGCTTGCCATCCTGTTCGGCACGGTGTTCGCGGCCGTGCATCATGCGGAAGTGATCGCCGAACGGATCGGCGAACCCTATGGCACGCTGCTGTTGACGATGGCGGTCACCATCATCGAAGTTGCGTTGATCGCCACCATCATGCTCGGCGACAAGCCGCAGCCGGCCCTGGCGCGCGACACCGTGTTCGCGGTGGTCATGATCGTGTGCAACGGTCTCGTCGGCCTCTGCATCTTCATCGGCGGGCTTCGTTACCGCGAGCAGGATTTTCAGGTCTCGGGCGCCAATCTTTATCTCAGTGTGCTGTTCGTGCTGGCGACGATCACGCTGATCATGCCGAACTACACGCTGACCGCGCCGGGCCCGATGTATTCGGCTGCCCAACTTGGTTTCGTCAGCGTCATCACGCTGATCCTCTATGCAGAGTTTCTCTACACCCAGACCATTCGGCATCGTGATTATTTCATCAACCAGTCGGCCGGTGCGGCCGGCGAGGGATCCGCTTTGTCGAACCGGATGCTCGCGATCAGCATCGCGCTGCTGTTGGTATCGCTGCTGGCGGTGGTCATGCTGGCCAAGAAGTTCTCGCTGGTCGTCGATGCCGTGACCGCGATGATCGGTGCGCCGCCGGCATTCGCGGGCGTCGTGGTGGCGCTGCTGATCCTGCTTCCCGAAAGCGTGGCGGCGGTTGGCGCCGCGAGAAAGAACGACCTGCAGAAAAGCATCAACCTCGCGCTGGGCTCGTCGCTGGCCACGATCGGGCTGACGGTGCCCGCGGTGGCGGTGGCCGCCTATACGCTCGACAAGCAACTGGTGCTCGGCCTTGATCCACGGGAAATGGTGCTGCTGGTGCTGACCTTCGTCGTCAGCATGCTCACCTTCGGCACCGGCCGCACCAACGTCCTGTTCGGGCTGGTGCATATGCTGGTATTCGCGGTGTTCCTGTTCATGGTATTCGTGCCGTAGGCTTAAAGGAGTGAAACAAGACATGCTCGCCGCCAAATCAGATGTTCAGGTCGATACCCCGGAGGTCCGCGTCACCGAGTGGCGGCTGGCGCCGGGCAGCGCCACCGGCCCTCACACCCACGAGATGGACTATGTGATCGTGCCGGTGACCTCGGGCGAGATGACCATCGTGGCGCCGAACGGCGAACGCACCAAGGCGCAGCTCGGCGCCGGAAAATCCTACTTCCGCAAGGCCGGCGTGCAGCACGACGTGCTCAACGAAACCGCCGCCGAGATTGTGTTCCTGGAGGTTGAGCTGAAGCCGTGATCGTCGCCCGGTTGCGTTCCCGGTACCGCTTTAGGACTGGCGTTACGCGGCTGAAAAGGTTAGACAATTCTTAACCGGCCTGCGCCAGTTTGACTCAGCCTGCACGGGAACTGCTGAGTTGCCACCGATCTGTCGCAGTTGATCCCTCAATGTGCCTCAAAGTTCCTGCAATTGGTGGGCTGCGGGGAGTGGCCGGAATGTTGAATTATCTCAAGAAATTTGCGGTCGACATCTTCCCCTCGGTGGCCGCGACCGTCATCGGGGCGTACATCGTCAACCATTACATCGTGGCCAAGCCGAATGCCGACGCGCCGCCCGCCGCGGCGGCGTCCACTGCCAACCCCAAGGCGGATGGCAAGCCGGAGGTCAAGGCTGACTCGAAGACCGAGTCGAAGCCGGCCGATACCACGGCCAGCGTCAGCAATCTCCCGGCCCCCGGAATCAGGGCCAAGGGCGTCTCCGAAAAGGCGCAGGGGAAAACTGAAGCCAAGAATGATGCCAAGGCCGAAGCCAGGAATGAAGCCAAGGCTGACGAGAAGGCCGATAGCAAATCTGCCGAGGCCAAGCCGGCCGAATCGAAACCTGAAAAGATCAGGGTGATCTTGCCGTCGCCGATCCAGCCCGTGCAGTCCGCGGTCGCGCCAGTTGCGCCGGCGGCTCCCGCCGGTCCGGTCGCGGTGACCGCCCCGGTCGCTCCGGTCGAGAGCGCGGCGGCGGCGCCGGAAGAACGGCGCGACGCCAACGAACTGGCGCGCGCCGCGATCGAACGCCTGCGCGCCAATGGCGATACTGCTTCGCGTGCGCCCGAGGCGGCCGGCACCCACGAGCCACGCAAGGAAGCGCAGCCGAGGGAAGCCCAGAAGGAAGCTCAGCCAAAGGAAGCACCCAAGGTCGCAACGGCGCCGGTGGGTCAACATGCGCCGGCCGTTGCGCCAGCTTCGCCGGCCCCGGCGCTTCGCCCATTGCCGCCGCCGATCATGATCTCGGGTCCGCCGGCCGCCGAACCCTTCGGCCATGTTCCGCCGCCACGGCCGCCTTATGCCGAGGCCGCCGATCCGAATCGGCCAGTCCCGCCGGCCGACATCCCGGCGTCGCGCCCGCTCGACCTGCGGGCCGACATGGCCGAGCCGTCCGTGCGCGACCGCGCTGCATCGGCCGCCGAAGACGCGCTCTCCAACGTGAAGTCGATCTTCCACGCGGTGCTGCCGAAATAATTCAGCGGGAGATCAGCCACCGTTGCGCGTGAGGCCGCTTCGGGCCGCTTCGTCCTTTGGTCGCAGCGCGAGCGCGCGGCTATAGGACGCGAACGCCTTGGCCTTGTCGCCCAGCCGTTCATAGGCCGCGCCGCGTACCGACCAGGCTTGCGCGCTGTGCGGATCGGCCTGCACCGCCTCGTCGGCATCGGACGCGGCTTCCTTGATCTTGTCGGTGGCGAGGTAACTCGTGGCGCGCGCCAGCAACGGCTCGACCCGTTGCGGCGTCAATCCATTGGCCGCGGTGAAATCCGCGATCGCCTGCTCGTGCCGCTTGTCGGCCTGGTAGACCAGCCCGCGGCCAAGCAGCGCCGGCACGTTGTAGGGATCGAGGGCGAGCGCGCGGTCGAATTCCGCCAGCGCTTCGTCGGTCTTGCCAGCCTTGGCGAGCGCCTGGCCGCGAGCCGCAAAGCCCTGAGCGCCCTGGGTGTCCGCGGTGCCTTGTCCGCCGATCGCGCCGGTGGGCTTTTGCTCGGCGGCCTGTAGCTTATCCTTGTCGGAGCTCCACGAGCCGAGATCGAATGAACAGCCGCCGAGCGGAAGACTGAGAGCGATCGCCAGCAGGGCGACAGGGGTGGCCGTGATGCGCGAGGCGCAGGGAAGGGCGTTGCAATCCGTGACGGCCATGCAGCGGAATACTTTTTCTGTCGGGTGCGGATAGGTAACCCGAAGCAAGGCAAAATGCACCGGCCAAAATCGTCACGACGACGCGGGCCACCGCGCCCATCTCCGCAAGGCGCGCGACGGCGAAAAAAAAGCGCGGGCCCGACGCCCGCGCTTCCAGTCCAGATGATGGGAAGTCTCAGCGCGGTCCGCGCGGACCTGCACCCGGGCCGCCACGGCCGCCGGCCCCACCACGGTCGCCGCCCGGACCGGCGCCGAACACCGGTTTCGGCTTCATCGGCAGCAGGCCTTCGCGCTGCAGCTTCTTGCGCGCCAGCTTGCGGGCGCGGCGCACGGCTTCGGCCTTTTCGCGGGCCTTCTTCTCGGAGGGCTTTTCATAGTGGCCGCGGAGCTTCATCTCGCGGAAGATTCCCTCGCGCTGCATCTTCTTCTTCAGCGCCTTGAGGGCTTGATCGACATTGTTATCGCGAACGAGAACCTGCACGCGGCATCCTCTTTCAATTGATCGGATCGGAATTCTGGTAAAGCGAAGGGCCGGCTAAACGCCTCGCCCTTAACCCTGAGCGCGCGCATTTAGCAGACAAAACCGCCGATGTCCACCTGGGAAGGCGGTTTTCTGGTTCCCAAAGCCACGAAAGCCGCCGGAATTCGCCCCTCTGGCCACCATTCCCGCAGATAACGGACCCATCACGGGGGCTCCGGTAGCATCCGGGAAACAAAAACACATGCGGGAGGCGAGTATGAGCAGCAGAAAGTACGCCGCTGAAGCCATCGGAACGTTTTGGCTCACTTTTGCGGGATGCGGCAGCGCGGTCGTTGCGGCCGGATTTCCGGAGGTCGGAATCGGCCTGGTCGGCGTATCCCTCGCGTTCGGCCTCAGCGTCGTGACCATGGCCTACGCGATCGGACATATCTCCGGCTGCCATCTCAATCCCGCCGTCACGCTCGGCCTCGGCGTGGGCGGGCGCTTTCCGGTCGGACAGATCCTGCCTTACATGATGGCGCAGGTGGCTGGCGCGATCGCGGCCGCGGCGCTGCTCTATGCCATCGCGAGCGGTGCACCCGGCTTCGATCTGTCGAAGGGGTTTGCCGCGAACGGCTACGACGCGCATTCGCCCGGTCAGTACAACATGATGGTCTGCTTCGTCACCGAGGTGGTGATGACCGCGATGTTCCTGTTCATCATCATGGGCGCCACCCACGGCAAGGCGCCGGCGGGTTTTGCGCCGCTCGCCATCGGATTGGCGCTGGTCATCATCCACCTCGTCAGCATTCCCGTCACCAACACCTCGGTCAATCCGGCGCGCAGCACGGGGCCGGCGTTGTTCGTCGGTGGCTGGGCGCTGGCGCAACTGTGGCTGTTCTGGGTGGCGCCGCTGCTCGGTGGTGCGCTCGGCGGCCTGACCTATCGCTGGCTCAGCGACGAGCCGGCCGGCATGGTGGAAGGCCTCAAGACGGCCTGACCAGCGAATCGAGTCCAGGCTCGGTGAACGCTATTTCTTGTCCGGCGTCACTTCGGTGACGTGGCCCATCTTGCGGCCCGGGCGCGGCGCGCCCTTGCCGTAGAGGTGCACGGTGGCGCCGGGCACCGTCAGCCAATGCTCGTAGTCGAGGATGTCGTCACCGATCAGGTTCGTCATGGTGACCTGGCCGTGGCGAACCGGTTTGCCAAGCGGCCAGCCGGCGATCGCGCGGATGTGCTGCTCGAATTGCGAGATCGAGGCGCCGTCCAGCGTCCAGTGCCCGGAATTGTGCACCCGCGGCGCAATCTCGTTGACCAGCACGTGTGGCCCGCCGTTTCCGGCGACCACGAACATTTCGACCGCGAGCACGCCGACATAATCGAGCGCGGTCGCGATCTTTTCCGCGACGGCGCGCGCATCGGCGGCGAGTTGATCCGAGATCGCGGCCGGCACCCGCGAGAATTTCAGGATGTGGTCGCGGTGTTCGTTTTCGGTGACGTCGTAGCATTCGACCGTGCCGTCGGCCGCGCGCGCGGCGATCACCGAGATCTCGCGCTCGTAGGGGACGAAGGCTTCCAGGATCGCGGATTTGGTGCCGAGATTTTCCCAGACCTGCTCGAGATCGTCGCCGTCGCGAATGATCGCCTGTCCCTTGCCGTCATAGCCGAAGCGGCGGGTCTTGATGACGGCGGGAAGGCCGATCCGCGCGATCGCCGTCCGCAGCGATGGCACCGACGACACGTCGGCATAGTCGGCGGTGCCGATGCCGAGCCGCGTGACGAAGTCCTTTTCGATCAGCCGGTCCTGCGTGGTCTCCAGGATCTTCCGCGCCGGCAGCACCGGACGCCGCGCGGCCAGCACCATCGCGGTCGCCGACGGCACGTTCTCGAATTCATAGGTGACGACATCGACGTCGTTGGCGAACAGCTCGAGCGCCTCGACGTCGGCATACTCGGCGCAGGCGGCGTTCAGCACCACGTCGAAGGCGGGCGCGTCCGGGTCCGGCGAGAACACCTGGCATTTCAGGCCGAGCCGCGCCGCCGCCATCGCCAGCATCCGGCCCAATTGTCCGCCGCCGAGAATTCCGATGGTGTCGCCCGGCTTCAGCTTCACATGGCCAGCAGCGCTCACGCCGAGCCCTCCGGACGCTCCTTGACCGCGTCCGTCTGCTGCTGGCGCCAGGCGGTCAGCCGCGCAGCCAGCGCCGCGTCGTTCAGCGCCAGCACGCTGGCCGCCAGCAGCGCGGCGTTGATGGCGCCGGCCTTGCCGATCGCCAGCGTGCCGACCGGAACGCCGGCCGGCATCTGCACGATCGAGTACAGCGAATCCATCCCCGACAGTGCCTTGGATTCCACGGGAACGCCAAACACCGGGAGTTCGGTCAGCGACGCTGCCATGCCGGGCAGATGGGCTGCGCCGCCGGCGCCGGCAATGATGATCTTGAATCCGGCCGCCTTGGCGCCCTTGGCAAAGGCGAACAGCCGGTCCGGAGTCCGGTGCGCCGAAACGATGCGCTTTTCGCAATCGATCCCGAGCGCTGTCAGCGTTTCGGCGGCGTGGCGCATGGTCTCCCAGTCGGACTGGCTGCCCATGATGATGGCGACGGTTGCGGTCATCTCGTCAATTCTGTTCGGGAATCCAAAAGCATAGGCCGGATTATAGAATCGGCCCGGTTGTCATCCAAGCGTGTGGCAAGGGATCGGGAATGGACTAACCTGTCTTGGTGAATCCCGGCAAGTCCAGATCAGCGAGCCTGCACAGGAAGGCCATGGGGAAGAAGACCAGAACGACCGCCGCCAAGGCCGGAAAACGCGCCAAAAACACCGATTCCAGGCGCAAGGCGGCGGTGCGCCGGGGGGCTGCGCCGACGTCGCGGCCCCCGGCGGTATCAAACGGTACCAGGGCGACGATTCGTCGCCTCAAGGCGGAACTGGCCAAGGCCCGGGCGCAACTCGCTGAACTTCAGGCTTCCGCCGATACCGACCACCTGCTCGGGATTGCGAACCGCCGCGGCTTCGAACGCGAACTCGCGCGCGCGATTGCCTATATCCAGCGCTATCGCGCCGCCGGCGCGCTGGTGGTGCTCGATGTCGACCGCCTCAAGCCGATCAACGACGCCTTCGGCCATGCGGCGGGCGACCGGGTGCTCAAGGCCATCGTGAGGACGCTCCAGGCCCAGGTGCGCGCTTCCGACGTGATCGGCCGGCTTGGCGGCGACGAGTTCGCGCTGCTGTTGTGGAATCTCAGCGCGACCGACGCGCGGGCCAAGGCCGCCGCGCTGGAGCACGCGATCGATCAACTGACCTTCACGTTCGATGGCCGCACCATCGCCGCGGGCGCTTCCGCCGGCGTCGCCATTCTCGACACCCAATCCGAAATGGGCCGCGCGCTGGAAGTCGCCGACAGCGCCATGTATGTTCGCAAGGCACAGCGGCGCCACGAGGCATCGTGAAGTCAGCGGCATGGCGATCGTTGCCGACTGAAGCTGCTGATGCCAAGGCGATGTCCGGCCATGTAACTTGTCGTTCTGGGCATTGTGAGGTGATAGGCGCGAACTCGCCTTCGCAACCTCTACGGATGGTCTATTTCGCGCTGGAGAGGTGGCGTTGAGCCTTGTCGATCGCGGTCTTTGCCTCTTCCAGATTCTCGCGGAGGATGTTCCAGGCAGCCGACGGCATGGGCTCGTCCCGGTAAGTCATGGCCGCTTCGTGAGCGTCACGTGCGACCTCGATGGCCTTGTGGCGCAGATCTTTGTACTGTTGGTGCCGGAGGTATCGAACGGTGCCGTAGGCGAGCAGACCCATGAATCCCGCGGTCAAGAGCGGGAAAGCGATGGCGATAGCCTGGTGGGTCGTCATTCGAGGGCTCCCAGGATCAGCTGGCCGGTAAGATGTAGGACCACGCCTATCCCCACGCAAGATAACCCGAAACCGTAGAGCGTGAGAGTCTCTGTGGTGGCCGGCATGAGATTGAAGATGGCCTGGGCGGCTGGGGCGAACGTCCCTGCCCCGATCACCGCGCCGGCGAGGCCGTTCACCAGACCAGCGGCGTATTTGCGCCGTTCGTTGCGCTTGTCCTCTTCGGTCATCCCCACGTCCCAAATTGATCCTGGCCCCTGCAGTGCTGTTCGCAGCGATGTCAGCCGACTTCTTCGGGCGTCGCAGCGCGAGGAAATACCGGCTTGGCTAAGCCGGAGCGGTTGCCGAAAACTTCGTATGTCCAGTCTCTGGCCTCTTTGCCTTCCGCCGGGGGACAGCCTTCGTACTCGACGATCCGATCAGCCGCTTCATCATCCGTGACTTCCTTGGTCTCGTCGATCATGTCCAGGCGGACCTTGGATGCTGCGCATGGCTACCTCGATATCTTCCATCCTGCAGGGCTTCCACATCGCCTCGATGATGTTGCCCTTGGTAGGCGATGCTCCCGTGGCCGTAGTAGGCCTGCAGCCAACAGACCGCCTCCTCCAGCGGCCATGGCTTCCGCGCGCGCGTCGCGGGCAGCGTCCTTCACAACCCGCTCAGATCCTCCGGCACATCGCCGAACTTGCGCAGCAGTTTCGCGTCGCCGAATTCGCCGATCATCGGATCGCCGCTGCGGCTGAAGGCGACGGCGCCGATGTTGCCGGCCATGCGCGACATCACCTCGGCGCGGCGCAGCGCCGTCGTCGGGCTCTGGCACTCCTCCGCGGCGCCCGCCACCGGCGAGCCGTCATCGTCCTGCAGGAACGGCATTGCGACGTAATAGGTGACATCGGCCATCGGTTCGCTCCGGCTCTGGATAGCTCATGCGGCGTTGCTCTCGACGTCGGCATCGTGCGTCGACGCGGAACGGGCGGCGATCGCCGTCTGCAATTCCTCGAGCTCGGCTTCCAGATATTCGTTGACCATGATCAGCGCCTTGATGGTCGAGCGCAAATTGCCGTCACACATGGCGATGGCCTGGTCGCAGGCACGCTCGTAATGGCTGTTGTCGGAAACGGTTGGCGTAACGGACATGACGAATTCCCCAAGGCTGGCGGCAGGACTCTATGTTCCTCTTTTGTTCTCGCAGAGTCAAGGTGCGTCGCCGCATCGCGCGCGGTTTTTTGCCTCCGAAAACCGCCGGCGATCTCAGTCACTCTCGAACGCGCCGGACCCGGTGTGGATGTCGGGGACAAGCAATTGTTGCGGCGCGGGGATTGTCGGGACGGCCGCGGCCGGGCCTTCCAGATCAGGCGATGATGTCGGGCGTGATCTGGTCTTCAATGAACGCGATGCGGTCGCGCAATTGCAGCTTGCGTTTCTTCAGACGCTGCAAGCGCAACAGATCCGGTGCCGGCGACTGATGCAGCGCGTCGATCGCCGCATCGAGATCGCGATGCTCCTGCTGCAGCCGGGCGAGCTCGTTTTCGAGCTCGCGCTCATTATCGTCGTTCATGGTGTACGTCAGGTGAAGGCGAAATCGGTTTGCGAATGGATCTGTTCCGGATGCCGGTCAATATCATCCCTGCAAGCCCGCTTCGCAAGCGGATCGGGTTCCCGAACTCACGTTTGGTTACAGATAGGCCGGAAAATATGACAAGCGCGATTTTTGATACCCATCGACAGACGGGCTCGCGGGTGTACACTCGCTCGTCCGGATCGAATCTGAGGTTCAACCACCGAGGAGATTTCGAATGGCACTACAGGCGCATCTTGTTGAACTTGAACGTAAGCACAAGAGCCTCGAAAATGAATTGCACGAAGCGCTCGTGCATCTTTCCACCGACGACTTGCAGATCGTCGAGTTGAAGCGCCGCAAGTTGATGGTCAAGGACCAGATCGAACGGTTGAAGCATACCGCAGGCGAAACCCTCCACTAACCACAGTTCAGCAAAGTTTCGCAGATTCCCCGTGCGGCGGATCGACGCTGATGCGCTTATCCGGCCGGGTGTTCAGCGTAGGTCTTTTGGAATGCCGGCGCGCCTCTGAAACTCTGATCCGGAACAGTCGCGACCGGTTTTCCAAAAAGATCGCTCCGTAAACCGGATATTGATCCGGCCTTGTCAGACCGCATCGTGTCTCGAATCCCGCGTTCAGAACTCGGCGACCATGCCGACATGGTCGGCGATCGCCAGCGATGACGTCAGCCCCGGCGATTCGATGCCGAACAGATTGATCAATCCGGCAACGCCGTGATCGGCCGGTCCCTGAATCAGGAAATCCTGGGTGGCGACGGCCGGCGGAACGATCTTCGGCCGGATTCCCGAATAGCTCGGCATCAGCGCGCCGTCCGGCAGCGTCGGCCAGTATTTTCGGATCGCCGGATAGAAGCGATCGGCGCGCGCAGGGTCCACCGCGTAATCGATGCTCTCGACCCATTCCACATCCGGTCCGAACCGGGCCTGTCCGGCCATGTCGAGCGTCAGGTGCACGCCGAGCCCGCCGGGCTCCGGCACCGGATAGATCAGGCGCGAAAACGGCGCCCGCGTGCTGCAGGCGAAGTAGTTCCCCTTGGCGAGATAGGCGTACGGGATCAGCGCGACCGGCATGCCCTCGATGCTGCGCGCCACCGCCGGCGCGCCGAGGCCCGCCGCGTTGACCAGCAGACTGCAGGCAAGCGTCATCGGCGCATCGCCGCCTGCTTCGATTTCGATCCGGCCGGCTTCGGCCCGGGCACGCAGCAGCGGCGTATGGAACGCACAGGCCGCGCCGGCTTCCTCCGCATCACCCCTCAATGCCAGCATGTAGGCATGGCTGTCGATGATGCCGGTGGAGGGTGACAGCAGCGCCGCTTCGCAATTGAGCGCCGGCTCCAGCGCGCGCGCGGCGGCGCCCGTCAGCAGTTGCAGATCATCGACGCCATTGGCTTCGGCATGTGAGCGGATCGACTGCAGCTTTTCGGTTTCCGCCGCGGTCGTCGCCACGATCAGCTTGCCGCAGTTGCGATGCGGGATGCCGTGGTCCTGGCAATAGCGGTAGAGCGCCCGCCTGCCGCTGACGCACATCTGCGCCATCAGACTACCTGCGCGGTAGTATATGCCGGCGTGGATCACCTCGCTGTTGCGCGAGGATGTGACGGTGCCGATGCCTTCGGCGGCTTCGAGCACGATCACTTCGCGGCCCGCCTGGGCCAGCCGCCTTGCGATCGCAAGCCCGATCACTCCGGCGCCGACGATGACGCAATCGACCTTGTCCATGTCCGTTTCAGACCTCGAAATCCAGCTGGCGAATCCGCGCCGGCGACGCCGGTCAGGCATCGCTTGCGTGCGCGGGCGCAGTCCCACAAGCCGTTGGTTTGTCTTGGAATCCGCCGCAGCAAAGGCGAGTTAGTAGACCATTAATCATGTCCGGCCAATTGCGGCAATTTCGGTCTGATTTTAGAATTAACGGGGTAGTCATTTACCCGATCCAAACCCGTCAAGCCAGACACTCCGCCGGCAAACCTCGGGTGGGTAATGGCTGACAGCAACCGGCAGGCAGAACGGAAGAATTCGATTCCGGCGCAGGCCCTCGTCTGCCTGCTCGCCTTGGTTGCATCATGCGGATTCGCGTGGGCTGCGGCGCCGTCGGCGGGCTTTGCCGCGGCGGGCGACATCGGTGAAACCGATCCCAACCTGGCATGGGAACTGCTGCTCGGCGGGATCGCCGCGGTTTCGCTGCTGGTCGCGATCGGGACCTGGATTCTCGCGGCGCAGCGCGGCGCCAGAACCTCGCAGCTTCGACGCAGCGCGTTCATCGGTTCGGCGCTGAACACGCTCAACCAGGGCGTCATGATGACCAACGCGCAAGGCCGCGTGGTGTTCTGCAACGACCGTTTCCTCGAAATGTACGCGCTCGACCGAGCCGATATCACCCCCACCATGTCCGGCCGCGAACTGCTCGAACTGCGCCGCGTGCGGGGACTGCTGAACCTCACCGTCGAGGAATTCAGCCGGCTGGCCCGCCGCGAGGAAGGCGTGGTCACCGAACTGCCGGACGGCCGGTCGGTGGTCACGAAGATATTCCGGCTGCCCAATGGCGGAACGATCGGCACGCACGAAGACTGTACCGAGCAGCGCCAGCTCTCGCGCAAGCTGGCGTCGGCCACCAAGTTTCTGGAATCGGTGCTCGACAACGTTCCGGTCTGCGTCTCCGCCAAGAGCATCGAGGACGGCCGCTACGTCTTCGCCAATCGCGCCTTCGAGCGCTTTTCGCGTTTCTCGCGCGACCGCATCATCGGCAGGCGCGCCGACGAGATCTTCAAACCTGAAACCGCGAAGAGCATCGATACGGCCGACGCGGCCGCGCTGAATGCGCCGGACGGTCAAAATCACAGCGAATATTTCGTCGAGCGGGGCGACGAGAAACGCGTGATTTCCTCCAATCGCGTCGTCGCCCGCAACGAGAACAACGAGCCGGAATTCCTGATCAACCTGTTCGATGACGTCACCGAGCGCAGGTCGCTTTCCCTCGAGCTCGAGAGCACCAAGAAGTTTCTCGAACTCGTCGTCGACAACATCCCGGTATCGCTGATCGTGGAGCGCGTCAGCGACGGCCGCTATCTGCTCGCCAACCGCAGCGCCGAAACCATCCTCAACCGCCGCCGCGAGGACGCCACCGGGCTGACCGCCGCCGACATCTTCAATCCGCGCGAGGCCAAGCTGATCATCGCGCGCGACGAGGCCGCGATCAAGAAGCGCGGCCTGCTGACCGAGGAACATCCAATCTCCACCAAGGACGGCCTGCGGCTGTTCCTGACCCGCCGCATGACCGTGCTCGACGAGTCCGGCGAGCCGCAATATCTGATCAAGACCCACGAGGACGTCACCGACCGCCGCCAGACCGAATCGCGGATGGCGCACATGGCCTATCATGACGGCCTGACCGACCTGCCGAACCGCGCCGCCTTCCTGCAGGCGTTGACGCAGATGATCGAAGCCTGCGCCGGCACCGACGAGGAATTCGCCGTGCTGTGCGTCGACCTCGACGGCTTGAAGGAAATCAACGACGTGTTCGGCCATGCGATCGGCGACAAGCTCCTGATCGAGGTTGCCGACCGCATTCAGGCCAACGCCCGCGGCGGCGTGGTGGCCCGCCTGTCCGGCGACGAGTTCGGCCTGATCATCGACGGCAGGCAGCCGGAGGCGGGCACCGCGCTCGCCGAGAAGCTGGCGCAGGCGCTGTCGGACGAGTTCGTGATCGACGCCAAGTCGGTACGCACCGGCATCACCACCGGCATCTCGGTATTTCCGCATCACGGCGCGGACGCGGCCTCGCTGCTCGCCAATTCCGGCGCGGCGCTGTTCCGCGCCAAGCAGAAGTCGCGCGGCTCGATCAGCATCTTCGCCCCCGAGATGGACCAGCAGATCCGCGACCGCCGCGTCCTGCACCAGGATCTTTCGATGGCGATCCGTAACGGCGAATTGTCGCTGCATTACCAGCCGCAGGCCGCCGCGGCCGCAACGATCGCGGCCAGCCAGGTCATCGGCTTCGAGGCGCTGGCGCGCTGGATGCATCCGGTGCGCGGCTTCGTGTCGCCGGGCGAGTTCATCCCGCTGGCCGAGGAGAGCGGCCTGATCGTCGAAATGGGCGTCTGGATCCTGCGCGAGGCCTGCCGAGAAGCCGCCTCGTGGCCGGTGCCGCTGCAGGTCGCCGTCAACCTGTCGCCGGCGCAGTTCATGCACGGCGACGTGGTCAGCCTGGTGCACTCGATCCTGCTCGAGACCGGGCTTGCCCCCGACCGGCTCGAACTCGAAATCACCGAAGGCGTGCTGATCGAGGATTTCGATCGCGGCCTCGCGCTGCTGCGGCGGCTGAAGGCGCTCGGTGTGCGGATCTCGATGGACGATTTCGGCTCCGGCTATTCATCGCTGAGTTATCTGCAGGCGTTCCCGTTCGACAAGATCAAGATCGACCGCGCCTTCGTCATGAATCTCGGGCGCAACCCGCAATCGGCGGCGATCGTGCGCGCCGTGATCGATCTCGGCCACGGCCTCGAAATGTCGATCGTCGCCGAGGGCGTCGAGACCCAGGAACAGCTTTCGTTCCTCGCCGACGAAGGCTGCGATTCGGTCCAGGGCTATTTCCTCGGCAAGCCGCAGCCGATCGGGCAGTACGCCGCGCTGGTCGGCCGCGACGCCGCCGGCGAGAACGTGCGCAAGCTCAGCGCCTGATCTCGCGCGCATCCTCTTTTGGCCATCATGCTTGGCTGTATTGGGAATCATCTTCCCGACAGCTACCGTTGCATATGGCGGACTACGATCTCGCGATCATTGGCGGCGGATTGAACGGCGTCAGCCTTGCGCGCGACGCCGCCGGACGCGGGCTGCGGGTCATATTGCTGGAACAGGGCGATCTCGGCGCGGGCGCATCGCAGGCCTCGCCGCGGCTGGTCCACGGTGATCTCGCCGACCTCGAACGCCGGCATTTTCTGAGGGTGCGGAGGGCGCTGGCCGAACGCGATCTCTGGCTGAGAAATGCGCCGCACCTCGTGCGCCCGCTGCGCTTTGCGATCCCCGCGCATTCGGACGAAAGAACGGCGCTGCATTTGCGCGCCTGGCTGTTGCTGTACGACAGGCTGGCCGTGCGCAACGGCTTGCCGGCCTCGGCGACCGTCGATGTGACCCATCATGCCGTCGGCAATGCGCTGAAGCGGCCGTTCGGCACGGCCTTCGAATATACGGATTGCGTGGTGGACGATTCGCGGCTGGTCGTTCTCACGGCCGTCGACGCCGCGGCGCGCGGCGCCAAGATCCGCACCGGCGCCCGCTGCACCCGCGCCGAACGGGGCAAGGAATGGCGGTTGGTGAGCATCGATCGCGGCTTTCGCCGCGTCGTCACCGCGCGCGCGGTCGCCAACGCCACCGGGGCCTGGACGCCATCCGTCGCCGAGACGGTGCTGCGCGTGCCGCCGCCGAAATTTTCCGCCGTGCAGATCAACCAGATCGTGGTCCGCCGCCTGTTCGACGGCGACAACGTCTATGTGTTCCAGAACAGCGACGGACGGCTGATCTTCGCCAGCCCCTACCAGGGCGATTTCACCCTGATCGGCACCGCCAGCCGCGCCTTCAGGGGCGACCCCGCCATCGTGACGGTGGCGGCGGCCGACGTCGCCTATCTCTGCGACGCCGCCAACCGCTATTTTCGCGAGCGGATCGAGCCGGTCGACGTGGTGCGCACGCTGTCCGCCGCCAACATGGCGATCAAGCCGGCCGACGCGCCTTCGCCGCGCGACGGCGGGTTGATGCTCGACCACGGGCGGAACAGGGCGCCGCTGATCACGGTGATCGGCGGCGACGTCACCACGTCGCGGTTGCGCGCCGAACGGGCGGTCTCGAAGCTGACGCCGTTCTATCCCATGTCGGCGCGCTGGACCGCCAAGGCGCCGCTGCCCGGCGGCGATTTCGGCTGGGACCGCTTCGATGACGAGGTCGACACCGCGCGCAATCGCTGGCCGTTTCTCGGCGAGGAGCAGGCGAAGCGGCTGGTCTCGGCCTACGGCACGAACGTCCGGAACATCCTCGGCGACGCCAAACAGCCCGGGGATCTCGGTCCGACCTTCGGGCCGGAATTGACCGGCGCCGAGGTGCGCTACCTCATGCAAAAGGAGTGGGCGCGTTTTCCGGATGACATATTATGGCGGCGTACCAAGCTCGGGCTCTCCATGTCGCCACCGGATCGTGAAGCACTGGCGGCGTTCATGGCGGCCGCTTGCGGGGCGCCGAATTGAGCCGTCGCATCGTTCGAATCCCGGTCGCTTCGGATGTCTGGCATCGCGCAGGTTCTTTATAGCTTCACGCCGCTCCCCGCGCGGCGCGAGCCCAGGCCTCGTCCCGCGCCGACGGCCTGCGATCGAGCCGCGCCGAGATGCGGCGGGCGGCCTTGTCGCGTTCGCCGGCGCGCAGATAGGCGACGATCAGCGTTTCCTCCCATAATTCGCGCTGGGCGTGGCTGCCGCCGATCCGCGGCAGTTCGGCCATCGCAGGCTCGATGAAGTGGATCGCACCCGCATGGTCGCCTTCCGCGAAGGCCCTGATGCCACGACAGAGGTCGATGGCGGCGCGGCCCGGCAGCAGCTTGCCATCGGCGTTGCGCGCTTCGAGCTGTTCCAGGCGCGTCCCCAGTGCCTCGCCGCCGGACATTGCCGCGGCCAGCGCGAAATGGACGTCGGCGAAGTGAGCGCCGGCCTGCGGAAAATATCTCTCGCCATAGGCTGCTACGTCCCGCCAATGCGGTTCGAGCCCGGTCTGGCCGGCCAGTGACAGCCGCCACAGCAGCGAGGCGCCGTCGGTGAAGATGTTGAGCGGCGGATAGGGCCGGTCCGCCGGCTTGATATGCCGTTCGTAGATCGCAAGCGCCGCATCGAGATCGCCCTCGTCGAGATGGGTCAGCGCCCCGTGCCAGGCGAGGTGCCCGTGCAAAAAGCTCTTGCGGTCGTGCGCGGGCATCCATTGCGCCAGAAATTCCCGGCCCATTTTCAGATCTCCCTGCTCGAACATCGCATGCGAGAGGCCATGTGCGGCATTGGCGTTCTCGGAGCGCAGCGCCATGGCGCGTTCGGACAGGCTCCGTCCGGTGGAAAGATGACCCGCCTCGGTGTTCGACCAGCCGAGGTAGCTGACAAACCACCAGTCCTCGCCATAGTGCCGCGCATGGCGTTCGCAGATCGCAAGCTTGGCGGCGTCATGGTCGGGACGGCCGGAAAAGGCGTACAGACCGAACGCCCCGAGCAGGATCGACAGCACCTGCGAGTCGCGTGGATATTCGTCGAGATGCGCCTCGGCGCCGCTCACGGCCAGTTTCGGCTTGCTCTCGATCACGGCGGCCATGATCTCGACATGGCTTCTCTCGCGCGGGGTCGCGCCCGCCGCCAGCGTTCGGGCCTGCGCCGCCATGGCGCGCGCCTTGCTGCTCTCCATATTGAGCTGATGCAGCCGGGCGCGCCCGATATGGGCCAGCGCAAAGCCGGGGTCTGCCGCGATCGCCCGGTCGAAGGCGTCCTCGGCGCCGTGCCAGGCCGACAGCATGCAATCGACGGCGTCGCGGTAATGCGCCGCGGCGCGCTCGGAGGCTGTGGACAGCGGAAGATCGTATCGGTCCCGGTTCATGTTATTTTCCCTCGGGGGCCCCGGAGGGGCTCGCCCCAGCCTAACAGAGCGGCGCGCGGCATCCACAATATTGTGGTCACCCGCTACCGGCCGGTTGAGCGGTTGGCGATCCGCCGCTAGCGTGCGGCCGGCGATGGCGCACGGCAGATCATATGAAGGAAAGACCGTCTGAAATCGGTAGGCCGGACAGCGGCGCCCCTGTCGTTGCGGCCGGCGGCATGCCGCTGCTCCGGATCGAGGGCGTCTCCAAGAGTTTCGGCCGGTTTCGCGCGGTGGATCGGCTCTCGCTCGATATCGCCGCCGGCGAGTTTTTTGCCCTGCTGGGCCCGAGCGGCTGCGGCAAGACCACGCTGCTCAGAATGCTGGCCGGGTTCGAGACGCCGGACGAGGGCCGCATCCTGCTTGGCGGGCAGGATATCGCGCCGGCGTTGCCGCACCAGCGGCCGGTCAACATGATGTTCCAGAACTATGCGCTGTTTCCGCATCTCAATGTGCGGGACAACATCGCCTTCGGGCTCAAGCGGGCCGGCATGGCCGGCGCGGATATCGCCGAACGCGTCGATGCGATGATCGCGCTGGTCAGGCTCGAAGGCATGGAGAAGCGCAAGCCCGACCAGTTGTCCGGCGGCCAGCGGCAGCGCGTGGCGCTGGCGCGCTCGCTGGCACGGCGGCCGAAGGTGTTGCTGCTCGACGAGCCGCTGGCGGCGCTCGACAGGAAATTGCGCGAAAACACGCAAGCGGAATTGATGGAGCTGCAGCGCCGGCTCGGCATGACCTTCATCGTCGTCACCCACGACCAGGAAGAGGCGATGACGATGGCCAACCGGATCGGCGTGATGGATGCCGGCCGGCTCGAACAGGTCGCGGCCCCGCGCGATCTGTACGAGGCGCCGGCGACCCGCTGGGTCGCGGGCTTCGTCGGCGACATCAACCTGTTCGAAGGCGACATCATCATGCAGGAACACCGCCGCCTGATGGTGACGACGCGCGACAGCGACGCCATCGCGGTCACGGCGCCGCGCCAGCCTCCGGCCCGGACCGCGGTGACGGTGGCGATACGCCCCGAAAAGATCAGGCTGTCGCGCCGCGGCCCGGCCGCGGACACCGAGCATGCGCCGTCAATCAACCGGCTGGAGGGCGTCGTCACCGATGTCGGCTATCTCGGCGGCTCGACCGTCTACAGGTTGACGCTGGATTCCGGTGCCGGGCTGCGCGCGACGGTGGCCAATATTGCGCGACTGCACAGCGACACCTACAGCGCGGGCCAGCGCGTGGTGGCCTGGTTCACGCCCGACGACTGCATGGTGCTGGAGCGATGAGCGCGCGCCGCATCTTTGCGCGGCCGGCGCGCTATGCCGCGATTATGCCCTATGTCTGGATGGTGCTGTTCTTCCTGGTGCCGTTCGGCTTCGTGCTGAAGATCGGCCTGTCGCAGACGGCCATCGCTCAGCCGCCTTATCTGCCGGTGTTCGATGTCGGCGAAGGCTGGGCCGCGATCAAGTCGGCCTTCGCGCAGCTTTCGCTGGATAATTTCCGCCTGCTGGCGTCTGACAACCTCTACATCGCCTCATACCTGCGCAGCCTCGTGGTCGCGCTCACCTCGACCTTGATGCTGCTGCTGATCGGCTATCCCATCGCTTACGGCATGGCGCGGCTGCCGCAGCGCTGGCAGGCGATCGCGATGATGCTGGTCATCGTGCCGTTCTGGACCTCGTTCCTGATCCGCATCTATGCCTGGATCAACATCCTGCAGCACGACGGGCTGCTGAACCAGATCCTGCTGGCGCTGCACATCGTCTCCACCCCGGTGGTGTGGCTCTCGACCGACACCGCGATGTATATCGGCATCGTCTATTCCTACCTGCCGTTCATGATCCTGCCGCTCTATGCGACACTGGCGAAGATGGATCCCGCGTTGTTGGAAGCCGCGGGCGATCTCGGCGCCTCGCCGCTCGAGTCGTTCTGGCTCGTGACGTTTCCGCTGTCGTTGCCCGGCGTCGGCGCCGGCGCGCTGCTGTGCTTCATCCCGATCGTCGGCGAGTTCGTGATCCCCGACCTGCTGGCCGGCTCCGGCTCGGTGATGATCGGCCAGACACTGTGGCTGGAATTCTTCACCAACAAGGACTGGCCGGTCGCCGCCGCCGCTGCCGTTGCATTGCTGGTGCTGCTGGTGCCGCCTTTGCTGCTCTACGACCGGCTGCAGCGCCGTGAGCTGGAGGGCCGACGCTGATGGCGCAGCGGATCGGGCGGATCTCGCGCTTCAACGTCACCGCGCTGGCGCTCGGGATGGCGTTTCTCTATTTGCCGATCGTGATCCTCGTCATCTATTCCTTCAACGCCTCGCGGCTGGTCACGGTGTGGGGCGGCTGGTCGCTGCGCTGGTACTATGAGTTCTTCAACGACCGCGCCATGCTCGACGCCGCCTGGATGAGCCTGCGCGTCGCGGCGGTTTCCGCCACCATCGCGACGCTGCTCGGCACGCTGGCCGCGGTCGGCCTGGTGCGCGGCGAACGTTTTTACGGACGCTCGCTGTTCTCCGGCATGCTCTATGCGCCGCTGGTGATGCCCGAGGTGATCTCGGGCTTGTCGCTGCTGCTGCTGTTCGTCGCGCTGAACGCCGAGCGCGGCTTCTGGACGGTGACGATCGCCCACACCACGCTGACCATGTGCTTCGTCACCGTCGTGGTGCAGTCGCGCCTCGCCGCGCTCGACCGCAGCCTGGAAGAAGCCGCGATGGATCTCGGCTGCGACCCGGTGGAGGCGTTCCTGCGCGTGACCTTGCCGCTGATCGTGCCGGCGATCGCCGCCGGCTGGATGCTGGCGTTTACGCTCTCGCTCGACGACGTCGTGATCGCCAGCTTCACCACCGGCCCCGGCTCGGCGACGCTGCCGATCCGGATCTATTCCGAGGTGCGGCTCGGCGTGAAGCCCGAGATCAACGCGATCTGCACCATGGTCATCGCGCTGATCGCCGTGGTGATCGTGATCGCGTCGCTGGCGTCGAAGCTGACGAGTTCGGACGGCAAGAGCGCGGCGCCGCTGTAGCTGCGTCGTCATTGCGAGCGCAGCGAAGCAATCCATCTATCCCCGAGTCGAGAGCTGGATTGCTTCGTCGCTTCGCTGCTTGCAATGACGGGGAGAGGGCGGAGGGCTACGACTTCACCGCACCCGCCGTCAGCCCGCCCACCATGTACCGCTTGAACGCGTAGTAGATCGCAGCCGGCGGCAGCGCGTAGATGAAGCCTGTCGTCATCAGCAATTCCCACGGCGAGTCATCCGCGGCGAGGAAGTTGCCGAGCGCCACCGGCAGCGTGATCTCGGTATCTTTCGAGAGCAGCAGAAAGGCGTAGAGATATTCGTTCCAGGCCAGCAGGATCGCATAGGTGCCGATCGCGACCAGCGAGGGCATCATCAGCGGCACATAGACCAGGCGGAACAGTTGCAGCGTGGTGGCGCCGTCCATGGTGGCGGCTTCATCGAGTTCGACCGGCAGCTTGTCGGAGGCCTGCTTCAGCACCCAGATCGCGTAGGGCGAAGCGATCGTCACCATCGCGAGGATCAGCGACCAGTGATTGTTCAGGAGGCCGTAGGTGCCCATGGTGCGGTACATCGGCACGGCGAGGAACGCCGCCGGGATGAAGTAGGTGAACAGCGCCAGATTCATCACCCAGCGGCCGCCGGGCACGCGCAGCCGCGAGATTGAGAACGCCGCCGCGGTGGCGATCATCAGGGTCAATGCGCCGGCCGACAGCGCGATGACCACCGAATTGAAGATCTGGATCCAGAAGTCGCGCAGGAAGTAGTGCTGCTGGTGGAACACGATGCTGAAATTGTTCAGCGTCGGATGATCAGGCCACAGCTTTCCGGAGAACGCGTCTTCCTTCGGCGAGATCGCGAACAGGAACATGTGATAGATCGGCACCATGGTCCAGATGAACACGGGAATGCCGATCAGCAGCAGCTTGGCCTCGGTGCCGATCTCGCGGAGGGTGGGCAGCTTCATCGCGACAACCGTTTCATCATGAAATAGACCAGCGGCAGCACGAAAGGCAGCGCGCAGACGATCGAGGCCATCGCCAGCGAGAGCTGGTCGAGGCGCAGATAGCGGATGCCGAGGGTGGCCAGCACATGGGTGAGGTCGGCCGGGCCGCCGCCGGTGAGCAAGTACACGCTGTTGAAGTCGCCGAGCGTCCAGATCATCGAGAGCAGCGTGCAGGTGACATAGAGCGTCTGCATCGACGGCCAGGTGATGTAGCGGAATTTCTGCATCCAGGTGGCGCCGTCGACATCGGCGGCCTCGTACATGTCGTGCGAGATCGCCAGCCGCCCGGTCAGCAGGATCAGCGTCCAGAATGGCAGCGATTTCCAGATGTGCACACCGATCGCCATGCCGAGCGCGACCGTGGGATCATTCAGCCAGTTCGGGCCGTCCTCGCCGGTGAACTTGAAGATCAGCTGGTTGACCACGCCCCATTCCGGATTGAGCATGAAGCGCACCGACAGGATGGTCGGGATCGACGGCACCGCCCAGGGCAGGATGAACAGCACCGACAGCCATTTGATCCAGGGGCGCTGCTGGGCGAAGAAGCCCGACAGGAACAGCGCGATCATCATCTTGATGTTGATGCCGACCAGCAGGAACACCAGCGTATTGACGGCGGCGCGCGCGAAAATCGGGTCGTGCCACAGCGCGACATAGCTCGCAGGGTGCCGCGCCAGCCACAGCCCGTAGCCGACCGGATAGACCACGAAGGCGAGGAATACGAGCGCGTAGGGCGCCAGCAGCGCGATGCCCCACACCTGCGGCGTAGTCAGCCGGGAAGAGAGCGGCGGGGCGGGGATGTCCTGGTCGGCTGAAAGGGTGATCGCCATGGGTTTACTCTAGAACGGGATGCCAGCTACGCGGTCGTCCCCGCGAACGCAGGGACCCATAACCACAGGCCGTCGTTATCGCGCAAGAACGTCGACCAGCATCTTCCAAAATAACCGCCGCGGTGTATGGGTCCCGGCCTGCGCCGGGACGACGACCATACTATCGCGGCGGCCGGTGTCGTCTATATCAACCCGCGATCTGCTTGATGCGGGCGATCAGTTCGTCGACGGCCTTGTCGACCGGCACCTTCTCGCTCACCACGCGGTTCATCGCCTTGGCCCAGACGTTCTCGTTGTTGAGGATCGTGAACTTCCAGTTCCTGGTGAAGTCGAACGGCGTGGTGCCGCCGGTGAACTGGTTGTACACCGCCTTGCGATGCCGGTCAGCCTGCCACCACGGGCTTTGCTGGCTGGCCGTTGTCACCGGGAACCAGCGGCCGAGCGCGCCCTCGATGTAGGGCCGCAGGTTCTCTTCCTGCAGCAGGAACTTGATGAACTCCTTGCCCTCGGCCTTGTTCTTGGCGGCGGTGAACATCAGTCCCGTTTTCACATCGGAGCGATATTTGATCGGGGTGCCGTCCGGCTTGTTCGGGAACGACGAGGTGATGATGACCTCGTCATAGTTCTTCTTGCCGAGCGCGCGCTGCTCCGGCGTCAGCGCCGGATTGTTGGCGTCATCCAGCCACTTCGCCGCGATCGAGATCGTGAAATTGTGCGTCATCACGATCGTCTTGTTGTGGAAGGCGACGTTGTTGTCCGGATCCTTCCAGGTGGTGGAGGAGGGCGGCGTGCAGCCCTTGATATAGGTGTCGGTATAGTCCTTGAGCGCCTTGATCAGGTTCTCGCGCACCTTGGGATCGTCGACCTGGATCTTGCCGTCGTCGTCGACCAGCTTGACGTTGTAGGCGTCCATGAAGGTGTAGAAAGACTGGAACGAGTCGGTGGACTCCACGCCCATCGGCTGGCCGACGGCATAGACGCGCTGGCCGGTCGCCTTGCGGCTGGCGGGCTGCACCTTGTCGCACCAGAACGACCAGTAATCCTCCCACTTGGTCGGAATGTCGCTCAGCTTGAAGCCGGCCTGCTCCAGCATGTCGCCCCAGATCTGCACATGCATGCTCTGCTGCTTCAGCGGAAAACCGTAATAGGCGCGCTTCTTGGCGACGTCGTTGTAGAGATTGACCGTCTCCAGCGTATTCGGGGCGAACGCCGATTTCATCGGGACCATGATGTCGGAGAGGTCTTCCAGCTTGCCCTCGAACGCCCACTTGCCCTGCGCCTGGACGTCGTAGCTGTCGGAATAGGCGACATCGGGCACGGTGCCGGAATCCAGCGCCGCCACGGTCTTCGGAATCATGTCCTGGATGGCATATTGCGACAGCTCGACCTTGATGCCGGTCTTGGCTTCGAATTTCTTGATTGCCTCGAGGAGCGCGTCATCCTCGGACTTATAGAAGCCCTTGCCGAACCAGACCGTGATGGTCTTCTGCTGCGCCAGCGCGGGCGCCGTGGCGCACAACAGCCCGGCGGCTGCGACCGCGAGTGAAACGGATCTCCTGGATATCACATTGCTCTCCCTGAAAACGCCGGCTTATTAACCGGTTGGATAATGATAGCGCAACCATGCAGGCTTATAAAGATGGCACGAGAGCCAACTTCTGTAGGGGGACATGGGGCGCAAATGCGGCAGGGCGCGTCGCCGGCGCCATATGGTTGAACCATTTGGTTCAATCATTTTCGTGCCGGGATTCCGGAAATTGGAAGATCGCCTCTGGAATACGGATCGCGGTCAGAACGGGCATGACGATCCAGCATGTAGCTTCATTCGCGCGGCGCCATGTGCGCCGCAACCAGGCAGATCAGGCCACAGCCTCGATCGCGTTGCCGTCGACACGGGTCTCACCCTTCAGATTGTCGACCGTCACGTGGGTGTCGTACCAGGTGAGGCGCGGGCGGACGCCGAAGCGTTCGGTCAAATCCGCCATGCGCGCGTCCGTAAACCAGGCTTCTGCCGCTTCGCGGTTTTCCCAGAGATAGACGCCGCCGGTTCCGCTTTCGCCGTTGAGATAATCCTTCCGGATCAGTCCTTTGTTGGCGAGGCCGCGATAGGTCGGCGCGGTCGCCGTGCCACCTTTCACGGCCTGTTCCTGGGAACGCTTCGGCAGATCGAACTGAACGACAACGATGCAATGGGGCATGAATGATCCTCCCGTCGGATCGCCATCATGCGCCGCGAGAGCCATTGGTCAAAACGAATTCGCCAGCTCGATCTCCGCCTTCAGCGCCGCGCTCCGGCGCTCGGCCTCCCTCGCGGTCAGGTCCTTCTCGAACAGTTTTGGCTGATACGCCTCGGCGCTGAGCGTGCGCAGCGTGGCGAGCTGGCGGGGCGTCATCGGCGCGTCGAGCTGGTCGGGCAGGCGGGGCATTTTGCAAAACTCCAAAAAAGAATCTTTGCCGGGAGGCGGACTCTTAACTTGAAATTTGTTCTTTATTTGTTCTTATAGGCTGCAACCGCCAGGAGGTCGCCAATGGACAACAAACTCAACGAAATCAGAAGGAAAATCAGGTTCTTGCGGTCGGAGATGCTGGCTGCGGCGGATCATATCCGCCAGCAGGTCAACCGCGATCAGGACTGCGCGGCGGCCGCCCTTCGCCTGATGTCCATGCGCGGCGCCATGCTCGATCTGATCCGGGAGCGGAACCGGCTCGGCGGCGAGGAGCGGCTGCTCAATGTCGACGAGCGGCTGAAGCTCGACGTCCGCGCCGACGTCCGCAAACCCGCGAATGGCATGCCGGCGGGGTTTCCGGCGAAGGCCGCTACGGCGAAGGCCGCCGCGACAAAAGCCAGGGTCTGCCGTGAGCGGTGAAACGGTCGAAACGCTGCGCCGGCGGATCGGCGAGCTCGACCAGCTCGCGCGCCGGCTCGATCAATCCGGCCTCGACAATGCGCGGGCGCAGCTGCTGCTCGCGCGCAAGCGGGCGGAGCTCGAAGACTTCATCAACAGGGGCCGCGATGTCAGCACCGCTTCGATGGTACGACCCTAACGCGGATAACCCGCCATGGATCGAGGCGCTCGCCGAAGTCCGCATCCAGGCCACGCGCGAAGGCTGGTGCCACGCCCATGTGCAGGCGATCATCGTCGCGATCGACCAGTACGCCGAGGCGGCGCTGGGCAACCGGAGTTATTTTCTCAACCGGCCGTACGGGGTCGGGGGAGGGCGGCGGGGTGAAGTGCCGTGAGGTTCAAGCGGAAATGCACGTCATTGAGAGCAGGAATCCAAGATCATACCTTGAACTAGGGTAACACATGTGTTACTTATAAGATGGCCAAGATCCGGTACTACATCGATGCTGACGGCGACGCGCCGTTTGCCGAATGGTTTGCTGGGCTGGCGCCGACAGTGAGTGCGAGGATTGCGCGTGCCATTGCCCGTATTGAGCAGGGCAATTTCTCTAACGCCAAGGGCGTTGGAGAGGGCGTGCTGGAATACAAGATCAATTTTGGCCCGGGCTATCGCGTGTATTTCGGGCGGGACGGCGATACGATCGTCATCTTGCTGACAGGAGGCACGAAGAAGCGGCAGCAACGGGACATCGATGCAGCAAGAGGATACTGGCGGGACTACAAGCTGAGCAAGCACGGACAGAATTGACGAGAGCGGCGAAATAGATGGCAAAGACAGGAAGTTTCAAGGAATTGGTGCAGACCCGCATCAAGAGAGACAAGAGATTTGCCGAAGCGCTTCTTCGCGAAGGCGTCGATGCAATGCTGAGCGGGGATGTTGAAACCGGCAAAACGATCCTGCGCGACTATATCAAGGCAACGGTTGGATTTGAAAAGCTCGGCGAAGCCACCGGGACTCAGCCGAAGAGTCTGATCCGGATGTTTGGTCCGCGCGGCAATCCGCAGGCCAAGAATCTGTTTGGCGTTCTCGGTTATCTCCAGAAGCGGGCGGGCGTAAAACTTCACGTCGCTTAACGGACGAAGTTCGCCGCTACGGCCGAGCCTCTAATTCGACTTCGCGCCTTCGGTCGCTTCCGGCGCGGCCGGCTTTGGCGCGCCGCCGGTGAGCCGCTCGATCATCGAGCGCACGGCGTCGCGGGTCTTGCGGTCCTTTACCGCATCGAGCAGCGGCGCTGCGCCCGGCGAGCGGCGGATCAGGCTTTCCGGATCGGGGAATACCAGCGGATCGTCCCACGGGCCCTGCACCACGAAGGGCAGCTCAAATCCCTTGTCGCCGCCATTGGCCGGCGGCGTCAGGCTGGCGACGCCCTTGAGGTCGTATTCGCGCGCCGGCACGGACGCCGTGCCGGTCAGCGTCAGGCGCGTCGTCGGTCCGTCGACGCGGACGTCCTCGACGCTGGCGATGCCGTCGTTGAAGCTCACCGAGACCGTGAGATTGTCGTAGGGCGTCGAGCCCGAGCGCAGATTGCCGCCGCCCGCCAGCGGCCGGCGCTCCAGCCGCTTCAGCAACTGCTCGACGTTGAAGCCGGCGATCGCGCCGTCGCGGCCGACCAGCGTCGCCGTGCCATCGAGCGAGGAGGCGAGACCGAACGGGCTCGAACCGGAAGCGGTCAGCGAAACCCCGAGATTGCCGCGGCCGGAGAGCTTCGTGATGCCGAACAGTTCGCCGGCGCAGGCCTGCAGATCGACATCGGTGAACTGGAACTGCGCCTTGACGTCGGCGACCGCGTCCGATCGCGCGATGCCGAGCGAGCCTCTGGCGATGCCGCCATACATCTGCGCCTCGCCGATCGAGAGCGCCAGCGCGCCGTTGCGCAGATTGGCGCCGAACGCCGTGCGGCCGAGTTTGGTCGGGCCGACCGTGACCTTGGCCGCCGACAGCCGCATGTCGAGATCGGTGGCGGACAGCGAGGAGAGATCGAACAATTGGCGGTTCCAGTCGCGCGCGCCGCTTGCCAGCAGCCGGACGGTGGAGATGTAGGGCGTGAAATCGAGATTGCCGGCGGCCAGCGTCGCCTGCAGCGTCTGCCGCCCGTTGTTGGCGACCGTCATCACGCCCTCGGCGGCATTGCCGTCGAGTTCGACATTGACGTTGGTCAGCGCCACCGAGGCGCCGACCACATTGGCGCGCGCCTTCAGCGCGAAGCGGCCGAAGCCACCGCTGCCGGGCACCTGCTGTCCCATCCAGCGCAGCGCGTTGCGCAGCGACACGCTGTCCGCGGTCACGATGCCTTCCATCATCAGGCTGGTGCGGTTGGCGAGCGAGCCGTCGAATGCGAGTTTCAGCGGCGCGCTGACCAGCCGCGCCTTCAGCCCCGAGCGGTCGCCCGACAGCATCGCGATGAAATCGCCGGCCGAGATCGAGCCGTCGACGCGTTCGCCGCGCCAGTCGAACTGCCCGGTCGCCGCGAACGAGCGCGAGATCGACGGCCACGCCAGCGACAGGTCGATGTCGCCGATTTGCTCGGTCACCTGGTTCGCCGCGTCCTGGTATTTCAGCACACCGTCCTGGATCCGGATTTCCGAAAACGACACCCGGTGCTCGGCGCCGGGCTTCATGGTGCGGGCGATCCGCTCGACGAACGGCGTCCAGTTGCTCTCGCCGCCGGCTTCCCGGACCACCAGGATCGAGGGCCGCAGCATCATGACGTCGGCGATCTCGAAGCGCCGCAGCAATAGCGGGAGCAGCCGCAAATTCGCGGTCAACACGTCGACCTTCAGCGCCGGGTCGGCGGTGCCGCCCTTCAGGCCGACATTGTGGAAGGAAACGTAGCTGCCCGGGAACACCGATACGTCGATCGCGCCCGATACGACCAGGTCGAGACCGGTGACGTCGCGGATCTGCGCCTCGACCGCCTGGCGAAGGGCATCGCGGTTCAGGAACCACGACGTCCCGATCAGGGCGAATACAGCCGCGCAAAACAGCGCCGCAATCGGCATGCCGAGGCGCTTCATTGCTTGGGCCATCGTCAATGACATATCCGGATCTGGTTAAACCGAACGCGGGGTTGAGGCCAACGGACTGGGTGCTAGGGGTCCATGTCGATCAGGGCCGGCGGTACAACGCCCAGGCCCGGTCAACCCACACAACTTGAAGGGTTTTCTTGACGCTTTCAAGGCCGGGATGGCGACCGGCGGGCGGTTCGGCGGCGTAATCCCCGCATCATTGACGCACCGCGAAGAATTCGCCTAATAATTCCGGATAATGCCGGCCGAAAGCCGATCCTCCATCAGGTCATATTCCATGAACAAGGTTTACCCCGACGCCAAATCGGCACTCGATGGCGTTCTCAAGGACGGCATGATGATCATGTCGGGCGGCTTCGGTCTGTGCGGCATCGCCGAGACCCTGTCGGACGCGATCCGCGATTCCGGCGTCAAGGGTTTGACGGTGGTGTCCAACAATGCGGGCGTCGACGGCATCGGCCTCTCCAGGCTGCTGGAGACGCGGCAGATCAGGAAGATGATCTCGTCCTATGTCGGCGAGAACAAGCTGTTCGCGCAGCAATACCTCGCGGGCGAACTGGAACTCGAGTTCAACCCGCAGGGCACGCTGGCCGAGCGCATCCGCGCCGGCGGCGCCGGGATCCCGGCCTTCTACACCAAGACCGGGGTCGGCACGCTGATCGCCGAGGGCAAGGAAGTGAAGGAATTCGACGGCGAGAAATACATCATGGAGCGCGGCCTGTTCGCCGACCTCGCCATCGTCCACGCCTGGAAGGGCGACACCGCCGGTAATTTGATCTACCGGAAGACCGCACGCAACTTCAACCCGATGATGGCGACGGCCGCCAAGATCACCGTGGCCGAAGTCGAGCATCTGGTTCCCGCCGGTGAACTCGATCCCGACCACATCCACACGCCCGGGATTTTCGTCAAGCGCATCATCGAAGTGGGAACGGGCAAGAAACGAATCGAATTCCGCAACACCCGCCCGCGCCCAGCCCGCGCACCGGCGGCCGCAACGGGGAGTGAAGTCTGATGGCCTGGACCCGTGAACAAATGGCCGCTCGCGCCGCGAAGGAATTGCGCGACGGCTATTACGTCAATCTCGGCATCGGCATTCCGACCCTGGTATCGAATTACATCCCCGAGGGCATCGACGTCAGCCTGCAGAGCGAGAACGGCATGCTCGGCATGGGCCCGTTCCCCTATGAGGGCGAGGAAGATGCCGACCTCATCAATGCCGGCAAGCAGACGGTGAGCGAGTTGCCCGACACCAGCTATTTCTCCTCCGCCGATTCCTTCGGCATGGTGCGCGGCGGGCATATCGATCTCTCGATCCTCGGCGCGATGCAGGTGGCGCAGAACGGCGACCTCGCCAACTGGATGATCCCCGGCAAGATGGTGAAGGGCATGGGCGGCGCGATGGACCTCGTCGCCGGCGTCAAGCGCGTCGTCGTCGTCATGGAGCATTCCGCCAAGGACGGCCCGAAGCTTCTGAAGCAGTGCAATTTGCCGCTGACCGGCGAGAAGGTCGTCGACATGGTGGTGACGGATCTCGCCGTCTTCACCATCGACAAGCACGGCAAGGACGGCATGGCGCTGATCGAACTCGCCGACGGCGTCACGCTGGACGAGGTGAAAGCGAAGACCGAAGCCGAATTCCGCGTTGCGCTGAAGAACGCGTAACTTTCGTCGTCCCGGCGAAGGCCGGGACCCATACGCCGCGGCCTCTCGATGGAGCGCTGACGGCAGAGACCTTTTCCAAGCAACACATGACCGGGATTATGGGTCCCGGCGTTCGCCGGGACGACGAGAGATTTTATCTCTCGGCCTCAGGCTGGGCTCGCTCGCAAGCGCGCCGGGCTTCCGTCGGTTTGTACGCGCGATCTAATTTCGTAGACTCAATTTCTCGTCGTCCCGGCGAAGGCCGGGAGCCATACGCCGCGGCCTCTCGATGGAGCGCTGACGGCAGAGACCTTTTCCAAGCAAAACATGATCGGGATTATGGGTCCCGGCGTTCGCCGGGACGACGAGAGATTTTATCTCTTGGCGTCAGGCGTCCTCTCTCGCAAGCGCGCTGGCCTTGCGGCGGTCTGTGTACGCGATCCGGCAGCCTGTCATCGACGCGGTTGCCTGCGAAGCCGCGCGATGGCAGCATCATCCCATCCTGCGCAAGATCGGACAGGCCATGCCCTACATCAGGATTTGGGTCTATGACGGCATCCTCGCCTCGGGCGTTGCCGGATCGATCGACGTCTTCACCGCGGCGAATGCGGTCTGGGCGGAGCGCCAGGGCGACCGCCGTGCCAGGGCGCCGCTGCTGCAATGGCGGATCGAATCGCTCGACGGCAAGCCGGTGCACACCGCCTCGGGGCAGGTCGTCTCCGTTGACGGCCCGATCAACGAACGCGCCGCCGCTGACGCGATCATCGTGACGGGCCCCTTCATCGCCAACATCGAACGCTTCTTCGAACATCCCGATCGCCTCGGGCCGCTGTTCAAGGCGCTGCGCCGCCAGCATGAACGCGGTGCGCTGCTCGCGTCCTACTGCACCGGAAGCTTCATCCTCGCCGAGGCCGGCCTGCTCGACGGCGGGGTCGCGACCACGCACTGGGCCAAGGCAAGGGCGTTCGCCAAACGATACCCGAAAGTCGATCTGCGGGTTTCCGAGATCCTGACCGAGCAGAACCATATCCTGTGCAGCGGCGCGGTGACCACGTCGCTCAACCTCACGCTTCGGCTGGTGGAAAGGTTTGCCGGACCCGAGGTCGCCGCCGCGACCGGCAAGATGATGCTCATCGACACCAACCGGGTCTCGCAATCGTCCTACGCCAGCCTGCCCGAGCGGGCCGCGCATTCGGATGCGCTGGTGGCACGGGCGCAGCGCTGGATGGAGAAATCGCTCGCCCAGAGCTTCAGCCTTGCCGAACTGGCGCGGTATCTGGCGGTGAGCGAACGCACGCTGAACCGCCGTTTCAAGCTCGCCACCGGCGAGCCGCCGCTGCACTATCTGCAATCGCTGCGCGTCGATGTCGCCAAGCGATTGCTGGAAAACAGGGGGATGAACGTCGACGCGGTGAGCGCGCGGGTCGGGTATGGCGATCTCTCGACGTTCCGCCGGCTGTTCCGCCGCGAGACCGGACTATCGCCGCGCGAATACCAGCAGCGCTTTGCCCGGCGGCCGCCGAAGCGCAAGGCCACGCCGCGCCAGTCGATGTCCGAATCACCTCGCTAGATGGCGATATCGCCACTGTCTGCGACGCCGCCGCGGCCATAGACCTCGCGTCGATCGCATGCGCATCCAGCGCTGCACCGACACGAAAGGGGCCTGCCATGCCGATGATCGACGCCACCATTCCCGAAGGCGCCTTGAAGCCCGAAGCCGAAGCGCGGCTGATCAAGGAACTCACCGACATCCTGATCGCCCATGAAGGCTTCGATGTCGGCAATCAGAATGCGCAGAACGTGTCCGTCGTGTTCCTGCATCGGCCAGCCGCGGTCTACGTGGCAGGCAGCCGTTCGCCGTCACCGCGCTATCGCATTGTCCCGAGCGTGCCGGAGGGCCAGTACACCGATGCGATCCGCAACGCGTTGGTCAAGGCGGTCACCGAGGCGGTGGTGCGCGCCGAGGGCGGCAAATATGAGGATGTTGCGCCCCGCGTCTGGGTGTTCCCGACCGAGATCCCCGACGGCCAATGGGGCGGCCGGGGCGTGATCCGGAAGCTGCCCGACATTCAGGCCTACATCGCCGGCGAGCACGAGCGTCAGGTCGGCGTGGATCGGCTGGCGCGGCGGCGTCGCGTCAAGGCCATCGAACTGCTGGAAGGCGCGCTCGATGCCGTTCGCAACGGCGTCGAGTAGGTGTTGTCATGACATCGTTCAAGCTCGCCGCGATCCAGGCCTCGGCCGTTCCGTTCGACCTCGAAGCCTCGACGGAGAAGGCCTGCCGCTTGATCCGCGAAGCGGGCGCGATGGGGGCGACCATCGCGGCGTTCGGCGAGACCTGGCTGCCCGGCTATCCGTTCTTCATCCATGCGCCGACCAGCGCGCTGACATGGCGGGCGATGGCGGAATATTTCGCCAACGCGGTCGAGATTCCCGGGCCGATCACCGAGCAGCTTTGCGACGCGGCGCGGACTGCCGGCATCGACGTCGTGATCGGCGTCGCCGAACGCGACGCCGTGACCAGCGGCACGGTCTATTGTACGCTGCTGTTCGTCGGCCGGGAAGGCAGGATTCTCGGACGTCACCGCAAGCTCAAGCCGACGTTCCACGAACGCTCGGTGTGGCGCGACGGCGATGCGCTGGGCCTTCGCGTCTACGATCGCCCCTATGGCCGCATCAGCGGCCTCAATTGCTGGGAGCACAACACCATGCTGCCGGGCTATGCGCTGGCGGCGCAGGGCACGCAGATCCATGTCGCGGCCTGGCCGGGGCGGGAGCCTGCGGTCGCCCCGACGTCGCCGACGCCGCTATGGCCACGCCAATTGCTGCTGTCGCGCGCGTTCGCCTCGCAGGCAGCATGCTACGTCATCGCGGTCGGCGGCCGGCGGCTGCATGCCGATACGCACGAACGGTACCGCGAGCTTTCGACGGTCGAATATACCGGAGACAGCTGCATCATCGACCCGCGCGGCGAGGTCATTGCCGGTCCGGCCGAGGGCGAAACCATCCTGATCGCCGAAGGATCGCAGGAGGTGGTGCTGGCCGCGAAATCGCTGTCGGATATCGGGGGGCACTATTCGCGGCCCGATCTGCTGCGGCTGATCGTCGACCGCAACCCGCAGGAGCGGGTGGTGGATGGCGGCATCGCCGGGCGCGTCGCGCCGCAGATGTGGGAGTAGGCCGCTGCCGTTCAATGATCGGCCGGCTTCCCCGGCCCCAGATGATAGCGGCTGGAGAAGAACACCAGCGGGAGATCGTCGCTGTAGTCGCAGCCGGAGACTTCGGCGATGAACAGCGTGTGATCGCGGACGTCGATCGTCCGCGTCACCTCGCAGGCGAAGAATGCCACGCAGCTGGCGAGGCGCGGCAAGCCGTCCACAATGTCGTAGTCGGGATGCGCTTCTTGCGGCCGGCTGGCGAAATGGCGCGACACCGCCTTGGCCTGTTCCGGCAGCACGTTGACGCCATAACGCCGGCTGGCCGACATCGCCTCATGCATGCGGCCGGATTTCACCGATACCAGCACGGTCGGTGGCGAGAGACTGATCGTGACGAAACTGTTGGCGGTCATGCCGCAGATTTCGCCGCGGGAATCCAGTGCGGTCAGCACCGCGACCCCGGTCGCAAAGCGGGATGCCGCCTGGCGGAAAGCTGAGGGATCGGCGCGCTGCATGGCGTTCTCTCGCTCAGGCGGTCGCCCGCAGCGCTGGCGCACTGTGACGCGCGATCCAGGCCTGGATGCGGTCGGGCGACGCGACGCGGTCCCATTGCACGTCGGGATAGTTGAAGTTCTCGGTGAACTCGTCGGCCAGCGCCTGGTTCTGGCTCATCGTGCCGATCAGCATGCCCAGCGCTTCCGAGGGCGGCTGCAGCATCACGTTGGTCCAGCGCGCGGCGGCCAGCACACGGTCCTGCCGCTTGAGATCGACCTTTTCGCAGAACCGCGCATCGAGCACGTCGGCGGTGACGATCTCCTCGCCGAGCACGAAGGCGGCATAGGAGGCGACGTTGGCGCCCTGTCCCATCATCGGATCGACCACCGAATGGACGTCGCCGAGCGCGATCGCACATTTGCCGCCGTCGAACTCCACCAGCGTCTTGCGCACCGTCGGTACCACGCCGCCCTGCAGCAGGTCGAGCGGCTGCGCCAGATCGAAGCGCGCGGTGTCGATGCGGTCATAGGTGGTCGGGTGATGCTTTTCGAGCTTCTCGAGCATAGTGGCCAAGAAACGCTTGCGGTCGGCGTCATAGCTCAGCGTCGCCAGTTCCTCCAGGTCGCCGCCGGGCACGTTCTCCATCAGCAATGCGCTGGCGATGCCGCCGAAAGTAATGGTCGGGATTACGATCATCTCGCCATGGCCCGGCGACACCGACAGCGTCACGTTCATCGGGTCCGGCTCGCGCACGCCGGTGTAAAGACCGACGCAGAGCCGCCGCTGCGGCTGCGAGTAGGGCGAGTGCTCCGGCCGGTAGGCGAACAGCTGGCCGAGCGGGCCCTTGCCGCTGGCGACGACGAGCAGGTCGAAACGATCGACCAGCGGCGCGATGTCGCCTTCCTCGATGCGCCGGTATTCGATCTTGCCGCCGCGGTCGGCAAAGTCCTTCATCAGCACCGGCAGATAGATCCGGTAGTCGACGGCGCGGCTCGGCTTGGAGAAGTAGCCGCGAAAATGGATCGGCTGCGGAAAATTGAAGAAGTGATCGTGGTAGTAATAATGGTGCCTGGGGTCGGTCCAGTGATTAACGCCGAGATAGTCCTCGCGCGCGATGGTCACGTGATGATGCGCGACCGTGTTGAGCAGGCGGATGCTCCGATAATCGTCCGGCGCGCGGTCGGTGATCAGCGTGGCGTCCACGCCGTGTTTCTGCAGGTACAGGGCCAGATGTAGCCCGCCGATGCCGGCCCCGACGATTCCGATGCGCCGCTTCATGTTCGTCCCTCCCCAACAGGTTTTTTGCGGGAGGTGCCCTCCCATCGTTGGTGGGCAGCCTAGCGACGAATTTGCTGGAGAAAAATGGAATGGATGGGATATGATCTATTCCCACTGGGAATGTAGGGATGGACCGGATCGACTGTTTGCGCGCTTTCGTCCGCGCGCTGGAGGGCGGCAGTTTCTCGGTGGCGGCCGACGAACTCGGCATCGGCCAGCCGGCGGTGAGCAAGCGCGTCGCGCTGCTCGAACGCGAGTTCGGCACGCAATTGTTCTTCCGCACCACGCGGAAGCTGAAGCCTACGCCCGAGGGACATCGCATCTACGATCTGGCGCGGCAGATACTCGGCAATTTCGACATGGCGCGCGCGAATGTCGAGGAGACCTCGCTGCGGCCGAGCGGCACGCTGCGGATCAGCCTGCCGTCGTCGTTCGGCCGCCGCTATCTGATGCCGGTCATCGCCGAATATATCCGGACCTATCAGAGCGTTCGCATCGATGTCCGCTTCAGCGAGCGCTTCGTCAATCTGGTGGAGGAGGGGATCGAGCTGGCGCTGCGGATCGGCCAGCTCGAATCGAGCACGCTGGTCGCGCGCCGGCTCGGCACCGTGCGGCGCTATCTGGTCGCAACCCCGGCGTATCTGAAAGGGCGCGTGGCGCCGCGCGCGCCGGAGGACCTCAACGGGCATCAATGCATCGTCTATTCGCGCGTGCCCGCCGCCAACGACTGGATCTTCGAATCCGAACACGGCCGCCACGTCGCCTCGATCGGCGGCCCCTTGCTGGTCGACGACGCCGACGCGATGGAGCAGGCGGTGATGCACGATCTCGGCATCGCGATCCTGCCGGAGTGGAGCGCGCTGGCCGGAATCCGCCGCGGCCAGCTGCAAAACCTGCTGCCGGATTTTTCGATCGCCGCCCTGCCGCTGCACGCGGTCTATCCGGAAACCCACTGGATGTCGCTGCGGGCGAGAAGTTTTCTGGACTTGCTGATCAAGCGCGCCGGAAAATTTTCGGCCTCATCGTCGTCCCGGGCTTGACCCGGGACTCATAAGCCCGGTCATCTTTTTTTGGAAGAAGGCCTGTGACGTCCACGCCCGATCGATAGGCCGCGGCGTATGGGTCCCGGGTCAAGCCCGGGACGACGAGAGGTTTTTCGCCCGGCCCTCACGCCGGCCCGGCCGGCACGTCCGAAAACTTCGTCAACCACGCCACCGGGCCGATACTCGCAGCGACGATCAAGAGCGCCGCCAGCGCGCCGTCCTCAAAACTGCCGCGGCTGGCGTACTGGTAGATCGAGGTCGCCAGCGTCTCGACATTGAGCGGCCGCAGCAAGAGCGTCGCCGGCAATTCCTTCAGGCAGTCGACGAACACGACGATGGCCGCGCCCAGCAGGGCCGGGCGCAGCAGCGGCAGGTGGATCAGCCGCATGGTCGTGCCTTGCGCCGCGCCGACCGCGCGCGCGCTGTCGTCGTAATCGCGCGGGATGCGTTCGAAGCCGGCCCTGATGAAGCCGGTCGGCACCGCCAGGAAGCGGATCACATAGGCGATGACGACCGCGGCGCCCGAGCCGATGATGATCAATCCGGGCAGCGACCTCCCGAGCGAGGCGGCAAGCGCGTTCAGCGCGTTGTCGATGGCGAGCAGCGGCGCCAGCAGGCCGATCGCCAGCACCAGTCCGGGCAGTGCGTAGCCGAGTTGCGCGATGTTCATCGCGGCGAAGCGCAGCCGGTCAGGCCGCCAGCGCCATGCCAGGATGGTCGCGAAGCCGAGCAGCAGGGCGGTTGATGTGGCGAGGCTGGCGAACGCGACCGAGTTGAAGGCGTCGCGCCACAGCGTCATGTCGAAATTGTCGAGCAGGCCGCGCTTGAAACTCTGGTGTGCGAGAAACAGCAGCGGCACCAGAAATCCGAGAATGATCGGCACAAGGCACAGGACGAAAGCGCCGGCGCCGCGGATGCCGTGCAGCCTGGTCCGCGGCGTCAGCCGCGGGCTTTCCGCGGAAAATTCCGTGGTGACGTTGCGCCGGCCATAACGTTCGACCGCGATCAGCACCGCCACGATCGCCAGCATGAAGCAGGACAGTTGCGCCGCGCCGGCCAGGCTGCCGCGGTTCAGCCAGGTCGTGAACACCGAGACGGTGAGGGTGCGCACGCCGAGATATTCGCTGGCGCCGATGTCGTTGAGGGTTTCCAGCGACACTAGCGCCGCGCCGACCGCGAGCGCGGGCCGCGCCATCGGCAGCGAGATGCGCCAGAAGACGGTCCAGCGGCCGGCGCCGAGCGTCTTCGCGGCTTCCGAAAATTCGGCGCTCTGGAACTGGAACATGGTGCGCGCCGACAGATAGACATACGGATACAGCACCAGCGCCATCACGGCGATGGCGCCGGGCAGCGAGCGCAAGCCCGGCAGCAGCCGTACCGCGTCCGGCAGCGGCATCCACAGCCCGAGCGTCCTGTGAACCAGGCCGAGCGGCTCGAACAGGTCGACATAGACGTAGGCCGCGAGATAGGTCGGGATCGCGAGCGGCAGCGGCAACAGCCACAGCAGCAAGCGCCGGCCGCGAAATTCATGCAGCGACACGATCCATGCCGCGCCGGTGCCGATCGCCATCGACAGCGCCCCGACGCCGGTCAGCAGCAACGCGGTGTCGAGCAGGCTTTTCGGCAGCACATATTTGACGAGCGTCTGCCAGATATCGGGCGCCGGCTGTATCGCCAGAGCGATGATGGAGATCACCGGGGCGGCGACGAGAATGGCGGTCGCCATCGCAATCGCCGCGGCGATCCGGCCCGAGCCGGTGGCGGCACTCACGCGAACACACGATGGCAGAGTGACCCGAGATCTTTCCACTTACGCAGGCGCGCTCCCTCCCCCCTTGCGGGGGAGGGCGGGGGAGAGGGGTAGCCACAAGCGAGACTGCCCGCGTGGCTTACCCCTCTCCCTAACCCTCCCCCGCAAGGGGGGAGGGAACATTGCGGTGCAAGAGGCGCAGTCACGATTCGATTGCGAAGACGCTCAATTATCGAACCCGACCTTGTCGACCAGCGTCGACGCCGCCTTGCGGTTGGCGACGATCTTGGCGATCGGCGTCGGGTCGGCGACGAGCTTGCCATAGCCCGCAATCGTCGGGTTGACGGCGACGCCGGCCTTGATCGGATATTCATAGTTGGCGTCGGCATAGATGTGCTGCGCCTTGTCGCTGGCCAGCCACTCGATCAGCTTGAGGCCGTTGTCCTTGTTCGGCGCGTTCTTCGCCAGCACCACGCCGGAGAGATTGACATGGGTGCCGCCGCCCTCGAACGTCGGCAGGATCACTTTTGTCGCTTCGGCCCACGGCTTCTTCTCGGGATCGTTGTTCATCATCAGCGCCCAGTAATAGGTGTTGCCGATGCCGATGTCGCACTTGCCGGCCGCGACGTCGCGCGCGGCCTCGCGGTCGCCGCCCGAGGGCTTCTGCGCCAGATTGGCCTTGAGGCCCTTCAGCCATTCCTCCGCCTTGGCCTCGCCGTGCCTGGCGACATAGGCCGCGAACAGGCCGTTATTGTAGATGTGCTGGCCCGAGCGGATGCAGATCTTGCCCTTCCACTTCGGATCGGCGAGTTCTTCATAGGTGATCTTGTCCTGCGTGACGCGCTCCTTCGAGGCATAGATCACGCGCGCGCGCATCGAGATGCCGGCCCATTGGCCGTCGGGGTCGCGGAATTGCGCCGGCACGGTCTCGTCGATCACCACGGACTTGATCGGCTGGGTGACACCCGCCTGCACCGCGTCGTCAAGCCGGCCGAGATCGACCGTCAGCAGGACGTCGGCCGGGCTGCTGGCGCCCTCGGCCTTGATGCGCTGCTCGAGGCCGGAGCTAGCCGAGACGACATTCACCTTGATGCCGGTGTCCTTGGTGAAGGCGTCGAACAGCGGCTGCACCAGCTTGGTTTCGCGATAGGTATAGACGTTGACTTCGCCGTCGGCGGAGGCCGGTGAGGCGGCGAGGCACAGCAATGCGGCGGCTGCGGCGGAAGCGCGGAGTTTTGTCATGATGGCTGCCTGGCGAGGGTGATGAGGATGCCGGTTTCAGTAGCGCAGCCACCACCATGTCGTCAGCGACCGGATGTCGCGAATGGCTGAATTTAGAGCAATTCCAGTTGTAAGCTTAGACCGATTCCAAAGTTGGGTGTGCCATCATGGTGGTGGGCATGGCATCGGCAGGCGCGCTTTGGCATTCTCGATGCTTGGGACCGCGGCAGCCGAGCGCGGCCAAGCGGGGACGGAGCGAACGCGATGCAGGCTGTGCTTGACTATTGTACCGGGGCCAACAAGCGGGCGGTGGCGGCGGGCACGCCGGTGCTTCAGGAAGGCAGCAAGACCGGCCGCCTGTTCGTGCTGGCGGAGGGACGGCTCGAAGTCCTCAAGGGCGACACCGTCGTCGCGGTCCTGACCGAGCCGGGCGCGCTGTTCGGCGAAATGTCCGCGCTGCTCGACCAGCCGCATACCGCGACGGTGCGCGCCGCCGTCGATTCCATGATCTACGAATTCGATGATGCCGCGGCCTTCCTGCGCGACCAGCCCGGCGCGGCGCTGTTGATCGCGCGGCTGCTGGCGCGGCGGCTCAACGCCGCCAACACCTATCTGGCCGACCTGATGCATCAATATGCCGGCCAGGGCAATCATCTCGCGATGGTCGGCGAACTCCTGCAGAGCATGATCAACCTGCCACCGTCGCAGGTCTCGCCCGGCTCGGATCGGCAATCCGACCCAAGGATGTAAGCCACGGCGGCGCATGCGCGATGTCCGCTGCGGGCCGCGCCAGCGGCGCGCGCAAATCGATGCGCTGCGCTTCGCCGGCCGCCAGCCAGAACGCCGCGCCCTCGTCGAGGTCGAGCACGATGCAGACCGGCGGCCGGCCGTGCTGCAGGCCGGTGTTGAACACCCAGGTATCGCCGAGCCGGTCGAACCACGAGCCGTCGGGGATGAAGGGCGACTGGTGCACATGGCCCGAGATCACCATCGACGGCCGGTATTGCGTGATCCACTGCACCAGTTCGACGTCGCCGAAGAAGCGCTTGCCGCCCCAGCTGGTCGGCGAATTCGCCGGCGGCGCATGATGCACCCAGATCCAGCGCGGCGCGCGCCTGGCCGCCGCGTCGCGAAGCTGGGCCTCGATGCGCGCCTTGACCAGCGGCCCGTCCCACCACGGGCACGCGGTAAAGCTGGTATCGCCGATCGTGAGGTCGTCGCCGTCGCTGGCGATGCCGAGTTCGCGCACCTCGCCGACCCATCGCGCGATCTTCTCGCCCTCGGCGCTGCGGTCGTCGAGGTCGTGATTGCCCGAGCAGAACATCACCCGCGTCGTCCGCGACAGCAGCGCGAGGTATTTCTTCACCACCAGGATCTGCGCCCGGTAATCGACGAACGAGCCGATGTCGAGCGCGTCGCCGGCAAAGATGACAACGTCGAATTCGGGCGCCGCGGCGAGCAGCCAGTCGAACTGCGGCAAGGAATAATGCAAATCGGCAACGACGAGGCAGCGCATAATGCTTCAAATCCAAAATTGCCTGCGAAGCAGGCGATCTCAAGATGGATGCATTCAGCTGCGCTGGAAAGAGCAAAATTTGTGCTGATGGGACTCCGGAAGTTCATCCGCCGAGCAGCGAGCTTGTCGGCGCCGCGTGCGGTGCCGACAGCGCAGCTCCGCACGCCTCAATCGTGCGAGATCGCGATCGATCAGAATCGATACGTCGCGGTCCCCAAAATCGTCCGACCGAGCCCGTAGTAGCAGTCGCCTCGCGCATAGCACGCCGCTACATAGCGTTCGTCGCCGATATTGTTGACGTTCAGCTGCAGCCGGTAGGGGCCGGGATCATAGGCGACCATCATGTCGAACAGTGTGTAGGACGGGATCGTGTAGGTGTTGGTCTCCTCGGTGGACTTGCCGATGTAGCGCACGCCGGCGCCTACCGAGACGTCGCGGAGGCCCAGCGCGCCGAGGCGGTATTTGCCCCACAGCGAGGCCTGGTTGACGGGCACGCCTTCGACCGTCTTGCCGACATTGTCGCCGCGCTCGACCTTGGCGTTGATGTAGGAATAGCTCGCGATCAGGTCGAGATCGGGCATGACCTTGCCGATGATTTCGATCTCCGCGCCGCGGATGCGGACCTGCCCGATCTGGGTCGACGCGAACGGATTTGATTGATCGTTCGATGCGGACAATCGGTTCTTCTCGACCGTGTCATAGATCGCGCCGTTGACGGCGAGGCCTTGCATCGGCGTGTATTTGAAACCGACCTCGTACGTCTCGCCGCGCTGGTCCTTGCACGGGCCGCTGAGGCAGTTGCTGCCGCCAAAAGTCGGGCTGAAATAGACCGGGTTGAACGACTGTGCCCAGACCACGTAGGGATTGAAGCCGACCGAGGTTTCGTACATCAGGCTGGCGCGACCGGTGGTCGCCGACCTGTCGCTGTCAAATCCGGGAAAGCGCGTGCTGGCGTAGTCCTGCCGGACGCCGAGCGTGGCGAGCCAGGGACCGAGGCGCATCTGGTCCTGCACGTAAAGGCCGGTTTGATTCTGCTTGGTGTCCGCAAGCCGTGTCAGGTCCGGCAGCGGGAGGCTGGTGTAGACCGGCGTGTAGAGATCGAACGGTGTCGGATCGAAGCCGCCGCCGACAGACGACCGCGCATAGAGGCTGCGATAGTCAACGCCGAACAGCACCTTGTGCTCGAGCGCCCCGGTGAGCGCCTTGACCTGGACGTTGTTGTCCACGGTGATGTTGTCGTTCGATACCGCCTGGTTGGCGGTGTAGCGGTTGACCGTGCGCCGGGCAGTAAGGGAATCCAGGAACGGGTCGGCCGAAAACACATTGGCATAGACACTGCGATAGATGCCGTCGACATGGGCGAATCGCAGGTTCTGCGTGAACTTCACGGCATCGTTGAACGAGTGCTCGAACAGGCTGCTGACCGCGCCGGTCTCGGTCTGATAGCGGTCGGTCGCGGGATCGCCGACGAACCGCTCGCGTGGGATGTAGCCGTTGATGCCCGGCGACAGCGTGCCTTCGCGCGGCAGGAAGCCGTTGGTGGTGCCGGTGCGATCCTTCTGGTAGACGCCGAGCACGGTCCAGCTGGTGTTCGTGGTCGGCCGCCACGTGATCGAGGGCGCGAGCAGCACGCGATTGTCGGGGACGAAATCGACCTGGGTGCCGCTGTCGCGGAACAGGCCCACGAAGCGATAGAGGAATTCGCCGTCCTTGGTCAGCTTGCCGGTCGAGTCCAGCTGGATTTGCTTACGGCCAAAATTGTCGAACGAGACACCGGCCTCGTTGTAGCTTTCCGCGCGTGGGCGTTTTGAGATCAAATTGACGAGGCCCGCGGTGGAGGTGTCGCCATAGAGTACCGATGCCGGGCCGCGAAACACCTCGATGCGTTCGAGCATGTAGGGATCGACGCGCCATTCGTTGAAATTGTTGCGGTTGTTCACCCGCGTGCCGTCGAGATAGACGTTCGGATCCTGGCCGCGAATCTTGAAGTAGTCGTTGCGCGAATCGACGCCGCCGGGCTCGGCGAACACGCCCGGCACGTAGCGCAGCGTCTCCTGGATGCTGCTGACGCCCTGGTCGCGCACGCGCTCGGCGCCGACGACAGAGATCGATTGCGCCGTCTGATGGAGCGGCGTGTCGGTCTTGGTGCCGGTGCCGCTCACGGTTGCGAGATAGCCCTGCACCGGACCGGTGGCGCGCTCGCCCGCCGAAGCGGCCGCCACGGCAGCGGGGGCTGTTGATGGAGGATTGGTCGCCCGCGCCGTCCGGCGTCGACCGGTAGTCCCGGCGGATTGAGAGCGCTGCGGCGCGCGCGTCGCGGCAGGTCGCGGCTTGGCCTGCTCCACAACGACCGGCGGCAATTGACTCGACGCCTGACCGAAGGCCGCACCATTCAACGACGACACCGCGAACGCAATCGTTGAAGCACCAAACAGATATCTTACGTAGCTCATCCCCACCACACGCCTTGTATTCACCATTGACCGATGGCTCTGGCTAACAAGCGTGATGTTGGGGTGGAAAGCGAAATGAACGCTCTGTTCCCGGCTCCGCGCTAGAATCGATTTTAGAAGCGCTCCACAAATGCGCGCAGCAGGATCGAGCAAGCCGGCTCTTCACCCGCCCCTCGAGGAGACGGGGTGGGGTGACAGACTATCAGCGCATTGTCTGTTAGCTGGGGTAAGATCTTTCCACGCCCAACAAAGAATGCGCGGATAGTCTGTCACCCCACCTCGGTTCGCATGGCATGCGAACCGATCCTCCCCCTCCAGGGGAGGATGAAGTGAAACGTCACCGCCTGAACCGCGCCACCAGTTCCACATGCGGTGTATGTCGCAACTGATCGACAGGCGTTACGCCGTCAATCATTCCGCAGCAAGTGTTTGCGCGAATGCGTGGCTCTTCGCGGTCCTTGCACGCGCCGACAAGCGCGCGCGGCGTTTGCGATACCAGATCACGACACCGGTCACGGAGAGCGCGGCCACCACGATGCCCATCGCCGAGATCAGGATGCGGCCGGGAAGCCCGAGGATGCGGCCCGAATGCATCGGGAACTGGGCCTGCACGAACACATCCGCCGCCGTGCCGTGCCAGGGAATGCGCGCCCCGAGCGGCCGGCCGTCTTGTCCGTCATAGAACAGCTGTGCGGGACCAACCCCGCCGGCGCCGTGATCGTCGCCGGGCTTGAAGAAGCTGACCGCGTAGATGTCGAACAGCTGCGCGTAATAGACGGCGCCCACCGGTGCCGACCAGCCGCGGCTCTGTCCGTCAGCAGTACCTCGCTCGATCATGTCGGCGAATGACAGTTTGGGAACAGCCGGCTGGTCCAGCGGCGCCGGCGTGCGCTGCTCGTAAGGCGTCGGCGTATAGTCCGCCACCTTCCTCATCAGCGGCGAGAACACCTCGAAATAGAGATTGAGGGAAAACGCCGTGAAGGCGACGACGAACAGCACGAACCATGTCCAGAGGCTGAAGGCGCGGTGGATGTCGAAATTGATGCGGTAGGCGCTGCCCGATGTCTTGATGCCCCAGGCAGGCTTCCATCGCGCCCAGAAACCGCGATCGAGCTGGCGCGTCACGCTCGCGGCCCTGATGGCATTGGCCCGTCGCCGGGCGGGCAGCGTCAGATAGAATCCCACGAAGCAATCGATCGTCCAGATGATGGCAATGATGCCGAGCAGGCGCATGCCCCATCGATCGCTGCCCCAGAATTCGGGGATGTGCAGCGTGTAGTGCAGCTTGTAGAGAAAGGAGACGAAGTTTTCGCGCGTCACCGGCCAGACCGAGCCCCAATAGCGCCGGCCGAGTGCATCACCCGTCGCGGGGTCGAGGAACACCTGGTTGTAGTCGACCTGAAATCGCTTCCCCGTGGCGGGATCGATCTTCGGCTCGACGAAGAAGGCCAGCGAGTGCCCCGCTTCAGGCGTTGTCGTGAGATAGCTGACGCGGACACGCGAGTCCCGCGCTTCAACCAGATTGGCGAGTTCGGTCGAGGGTCTTGGGGTTCCCTGCGTTCTCGCATCGGTGAGATGACTGTTCAGCCATTCGTCGAGCGCGTGGTCCCAGGAGATCACCGCGCCGGTCACACCGGACAAAAACAGGAACGCCGCCGTGATGAGACCTGCCCAGCGGTGAACGATTACAAGTGCAGCTCTCATCAACTCTCGCACCTCATATGGGTCGCCGCCTTATCGCAGCAGGAGCAAACGTTGCACAAGCAGCAAAGGCCCTCGGAACCCCGCATTGAGTTTGGAATGGTTTTAATCGGGTGCGCGCGGCTGCATGGCTAGAGACGCCGCGCTTTATTTTCTCGTCATGGCCGGGCTCGTCCCGGCCATCCACGTCCTTGGCTGCGACATCGCAAGAACGTGGATGCCCGGCACAAGGCCGGGCATGACGGAGTATTGAGGAGCCCGCCAAAGACGTGCGTCTTTTCGTCATGGCCGGGCTCGTCCCGGCCATCCACGTCCTTCGCTGCGACATCGCAAGAACGTGGATGCCCGGCACAAGGCCGGGCATGACGGAGCGCACGCTGTCAGTACGTCGCCTCGAAATCCACCGCGGCAGTGTTGCCGCCGCTGATGATGACGGCGACCCGCTCTCCGGGCGCAGGCCGATAGGCGCCGGACAGGATCGCGGAGAACGCCGCGGCGCCGCCGGGCTCGGCCACGATGCGCAGGCCGCGCCAGAGCTGCGCCTGCGCGTGGGCGATCGCATCGTCCGATACCAGCACGGTCTGCGGCGCATATTGCCGGACGATCGGAAACACTTTTTCGCCGACACGCCGCGGCGCCAGCGAATCCGCGGCGAGCCCGCCGGCCTCCGCATCGACGGGATGCCCGGCCGCGAGCGCCTTCGTCAGCGTCGGCGATGCCTGTGGCTCGACGCCGACCACCTTGACGCGACCGGCAAACCAGGCGGCGATCCCCGCAATCAGCCCGCCGCCGCCGACCGCGACGAGCACGGTGTCGAGTTCGCCGACCTGTTGTGCGAGCTCGAGGCCGAGCGTCCCCTGGCCGATCATGGTTTCGTTCTGGTCGAACGCCGGGACAAGCATGGCGCCGGTCCGCTCCGCCCACGCCTCGCTCGCCGCGAGCGCATCCGCATAGCGGTCGCCCTCGATCGCGAGATCGGCGCCATAGTCGCGGATGCGCTGGATCTTGGCGGGCGAAGAGACGCTGGGGACGAAAATCTTCGCCCGTTGGCCGAGCTTCATCGCGGCATAGGCGGTTGCCGCGCCGTGATTGCCGCCGGACGCCGCGACAATTCCGGCGGCCGGCACTTCGCGGGTCAGCACATTGGCAAAGGCGCCGCGCGCCTTGAACGAGCCGGAATGCTGCAGCAGCTCGAGCTTCAGCGTGAGCCGCGCCGCCGGCCCGCCGAAATCCGCGCCATCGACGCCGACGACCGGGGTGCGCCGGATATGCGGCCGGATGATCTCTGCATAGCGTGCGATGGTTTGCGGATTGACGGCATGATCGGACATCAGGCGCTCTCGGACGGCATCGATTGACAGGAATTAGCCAGTTAGCTAATTAGCAATATGGCTTCTTTTGACGATGACGTCGAGTCCGCATTTCGCGCCTTGGCCAGCGACCGGCGGCTCAAGATCCTGGAGTGGCTGAAGCGACCGAGGGCGCATTTTCCGCCGCAGGTGGACGGCGACCTCGTCAAGGACGGCGTCTGCGGCGTCCTGATCGCCGAAAAGCTCGGCGTCAGCCAGCCGACGGTGAGCGAGCATCTGAAGATTCTATCGCAGGCGGGATTGCTCAGCGCCAAGCGCGTCAAGCAGTGGACCTTCTACAAGCGCGACGAAGCGCGGATCGCCAAGTTGAAAGCGGCGATGCTCGAAAAGATCTGACGGCAGATCCGCCAGGCGGAAAGCTCCGCTGCGTCCGGCGCGGAATGTCTTCCGACGTTATCGTAAATCCGGACGGCCCGTCCTGACCGAAATTCGACAGGCGCTCGCGGCCAGATTGAAGCCTGACCACCAATCCCTCAGTTGAGGCGGTAGAGCGAATAGTTGAGCAGGGATGCGAAGGCGACCCACGCGGCATACGGCACGAACAACAGCGCCGCCACCCTGTTGTCGCGCCATTGTATCGCGATGAAGCCGACAATGAGGGCGAGCATGGTCAGAATGATCGCAAGGCCGAAGGCGAGGCTGTGCAACGTGAACACGGTCGGCGACCACATGAAATTCAGCGCCATCTGCGCAAACCAGACTTGTAGCGGCAGCGCGGTCACCTTGTCATGCAGATAGGTCCGCCAGCCGGCGACGGCGATCATCACGTAGAGGACCGTCCAGGTCGGCCCGAACACCCAGCGGGGCGGGTTGAAGGACGGCTTCTGCAGGCCCGCATACCACGCGCCGGGGAGGTTCGCGGCGCCCATCAGCCAGCCAAGGCCGACGACCAGGACGATGAAGAGAACAAGGGATCTTTGACGCTTTGCCATGGCCCAGCTTGGCTGCGCCGCGCACAAGAGTCGATAGCAAAGCCGGTCGGACGATCGGCGGCCCATCACGCCGGTGGCGCATCAGTCTGCCGGACCGGGCTTGCTGGCGAAACGAACCCGCCCACCCGACGCATCCGGGCGCAGCTAGATGTTTCCCTGCTCGTCTTCCGGAACCTTGTCCCAGGGCCGATAGTAGAGGCGCGCACATTCGTCGCGCAACACGCCGCCCTCGATCGTAATGTCGTTCCGGTACGCCTTGGCGACAAACGCCAGCGTATCGACATGACGCGCCTCGAAATACATCTTGTGGACGTCGTCGCGTCCGGCGCCATAGACGACCCGGCCCACCTTCGACCAGATCGAGGCCATGGTACACATGCCGCAGGGCTGCAGCGTCGAGTAGAGCGTCGCACCGCGCAGTTCGCCATTTTCGAACGCCTTGCCGGCCTGTCGTATCGCCTCGATCTCGGCATGCGCGGTCGCATCGTGATGTTCGGCGACCTGGTTGCGGCACGCGGCGAGGATTTTTCCCTCATGCACGATGACGCTGCCGATGGGAGAAAGCGACGGGTCGGTTCCCTTTTCGCTGGCAACGCGCAGGGCCTCGCGCATGAAGAATTCGTCGGAGTTCATATCTGTCATGGCTGCGAACCTGCCAATATCTGGCAAGGTCGCGCAACTCAAATCTGCGCGGCCGTACGCGTGTCATCAGTGGTGGCTCGGCCGCTCCCTAATCATTCGCAACGAAGTTTCTTGAGTAGCTGCCCATGGTCTCGGCGGGCAGCGACTCCTTATCGTCCCAAAATTCGACTTGGTGTGCCTGATACCGGCGCGCCACTGCACGCACGCTATGCAGCATTGGCTTCCCGCTACCCACCGCCGCGAGAGCGGAAGGTGCTGAGACGATGACCGTGCGGAGCGCATCTCGGTCAAAACTTCAGCGTTCCCGCTCCAAAGTCAGGGTGCTTACTGTCATCTTCCCAGGGAAAAGACCGCTCGGTTGTTCCGGCGTCCTAACGGTAAGTCGCTCCCCTTCTATCTTGAAAAAGCGTACCTGATCTTGAGCGTTCAAAACCTCATTCCAGGACACGTCACTTTGGTGATCCATTTATCGCCTTCGACGACATACTTGCCCGTATGGGCAATAACAGACTTCATGAGCGCGAGACTATCTGCGTCCGTCGATGCTGGCTTTCGATCTGATGCAGAGATTAATGCTACCATCCGTCCTTCCGGAGTAAAAATGAGGTAGCCCTTCGGAAAAGATCCAAGCAGGTCTCTTGGTGAAGCGTCATCGCCGACAAGCTGCGCTTTGAAAGAAGTCACTTTCCAAACACCAACCAGATTTTTGACCTCGTCGTCATTCGCATGGAGGGGCTGCGTTGCAGCAAAAAAGTGAAATACAAAATGCAGAAATTTTACCCATGGTGGTAATTCCTCGAATCTCTCATTAAGGTTGAGGCTACCGCATCGCGGGTAGGCAGGCAATCGAAGCTGCGTCGTATGTCGTCAATTGTGGCCGGTGAAGCGACAACGGCAGACTCGGACAAATCTGAAAGAAACTGCCATACGACACGACAAGGTCAGCCTTGCTGGCCATTCATGGCCGTCGCCGATTACATTGACAGTGCATAAAACTCTTGTTTAGTTTCATGCACTGTCACCGTAATGGCCCAGTTGGAAATAGCAAGCGGCGAAAAGAGCCGCCCACATCACGTCCACCGCGCCAAACAACAGTAATTCCGTTCCAACTCGGGAAGCGTTCCAAAGCAGCCAAACCGGGACGGCGAACGCCAGTTTCTCGGCGACGCACGCTGGGATAGCCGGCCGCAAGCGCGCCGGGTCCCAAGATACCGCGACAAAAAGCACTTGTGCGGACAGTGCGGTGCCGACGAAGCCGTAGAAATATTCGGGATGCAGAATTGGAGCGGTGGCCGCGCCGATTTGCTGCTCCAGAAAGTACAGGGGCGTCAGAACGAGGAAGCCGTAGACGGCAGCCAGGCGGAACACCCAGCGCGAAAATGTCATGTGCTAGTTCCCGAAAATTACGGACCTGTCACTGGCTGTCCGGGCCAGTGGCGCACGAACCTGGCGTCCAGACAACAGACCGCCGCGATCAGCACCATACACTAGTGTATGGACTAGCCGCCGCAGGCCTGCCTGTCAATGGAAGTGCGTGCGAGCGTGGCGCGGACGGCTGATCCGGCGTGATCGACTGCACCAGCTCACGCCGGATCGGTCAGGTGCATGGGGTGAGTCGCCGGCCGAGCCTGGCTAATCGCCCTGGGGAACGCCCGCCAGTTGCAGGCCTTCATAGATCCGTTCCCGCTGGCTCAGAAACGTGGGATTTTGACTGCGCCGCTCGTCACGAAATCTGGCCACGGTGAAGTTCGGGTCGAGGCGCAGACCGGCATCACGCGCCGCACGGGCCTCGCCGTCGCGGCCGCTCAACGCCGAAGCGGCGGCCAAGAAAAACTGCATCAGGGCGATGTTCGGGTTCAATTCCACCGACTTGCGCAAGCGGTCCAGCGCCGGTGGCAATCTGCCGAGAAACAGGTCCGCGATCCCGAGCAGCGCGTACCAGCGATCGAGCCCGGGATCGCGCGGGCTTAGCCGGATCGCGTTCATGAGGTCGGCTTCCGCCTCTTCCGCACGCCCCAGCAGCACCTTCGCGAAGCCCGAGTTGGCGTAGGCCCAGGCGAGGTTGCGGTCGAGCGAGATGGCGAGCTCAAATTCGCGCAGCGACCGCTCTGTCGCGCCCGCGACATGCAGGACATTGCCGTAGACGAAATGGGCTGCCGCATTGCCGGGAGCGAGAGCGAGTGCCTTGGTGATGGCCGTTTCGGCGATACGCAATTGCCCGTCCCGATTGGTCGAAGCAAACGTGCGAACCTCGTCGGAATGATGCGCGGCAAGGCCGATCAATGCCTCGACATTTCGATCGTCCCGCCTCAGTGCGTCTTCAAAAAGATCGCATGCCCCGCGATGAGCGTGCGACTTCGGTTGGTTGAGAATTGCCCAACCCCGCATGGCAAGGTCGACGGCGTCCATGCTCCCTGGCCGTTCGCGCTCCGCCCGGCGGCTTTCCGCGGCGACAAGCTCGACACCGATGGTTCGGGCTAGACGCGTGGTGATTTCGTCCTGCATGTCGAAAATGTCGGAGCGCGGCTTGTCGAAGCGCTCAGCCCAGACGTGGGCGCCGGTCGCGGCATCGATGAGCTGCGCGTTCACCCGAATGCGGTTGCCGCTGCCCTGCACGCTGCCTTCCATCACGTATCGCACGCCGAGTTCGCGACCGAGGACCCGTGTGTCGACCGCCTTGTTCTTGAAGGTGAAGGCGGTATTGCGTGCGATCACGAAGGCGCCCGGGATGCGCGACAGATCGGTGGTCAGGCTTTCGGTGATGCCGTCGACGAAATAATCCTGGTCGGGATCGCCGCCGATGTTCGCGAACGGCAGCACGACGATCGACAGACGCGGCGCGGGAGACTGCCGCAAGGCCGTGCCGACTGGCTCGATTGCCCCGGCTCCAACCGGCCTGACTGCATAGGCGCGTACCGGACGCGAAATGTTCTTCAGGTTGTGCTCGCCCATGTCGGCGAATTCGAGATCGATCTTGCCTTCGACCTGATCGCGCGCCGAAGCGGAAATGCAGATACCCCCGGGCTCGGCGATCCCTTCAAGCCGCGCAGCTATGTTGACACCATCGCCAAAAATGTCGTTCGCCTCGACGATAACATCGCCGATATTGATGCCTACGCGGAAGACGATGCGCTTGTCTGCCGGGTCGGCGGCCGTGACATCGCGAACTGCAGCTTGAAAATGCTCGGCGGCGCGAACTGCTTCGACCGCGCTGGGGAATTCGGCGAGAAAGCCGTCGCCGGTATGTTTGACGATGCGGCCTCCGTGCTTCGAAACAGCCGGCTCGATCACCGTCGACAGCAGCGCCGACAGCCGCGTGTGCGTCGCCTCTTCGTCAGCGTGCATCAGTCGCGAATAGCCGGCGACGTCGGCGACCATGATCGCCGTCAACCGCCGTGCTCGCCCTGACCCTTGTTGCGCCATGACCGCTCCGCCTCCGTCGAGTGTAGAAGGGATCAGGCGAAAGTGCCAGCCGCGAGCAGATCCATCGGCGGCGTCACGGCGACTAGACACATGGTAACGGGTGTGCAAGTGCGCTCAGTTCAGACGGGTTGAAAAAATTCTCGTCGCGCTCCCCGCACGACCATCAGAGCCCGCGGTCCGCACGTCGCAACGAAATCTACCGCTACTATATTGCCATGGCCGATGATGATGGGAATCCGCTCGATTGGCAGGGGGATGCGCTTAGGCGGCTTGAAAGGAGCAAAACCGGTGCTGCACGACATGGTCGCGAACTAATCCTCGTTCGCCTTGAACCGGTTCATCCCCTTCAGCACGAACGGAGCCAGCAGCGCGATCAGCGCAACGGCCAGCAGCGTCGCCGACATCGGGCTTTGCAGCAGCACGATGGGATCGCCGAGGCTGATGGCGAGCGCGCGTCGGAGCTGGCTTTCGGCGATCGGGCCGAGGATGAGGCCAACGACGACGGGCGCTATCGGAAAATCAAAGCGGCGCATCAGGAAGCCGAGCACGCCAAAGCCGGCCAGCATCGACAGTTCGACCACCGACGGCTTTGCCGCGATGGTGCCCATGGTCGCAAAGACCAAAATGCCGGCGTAGAGCCACGGCTGCGGGATCGCCAGCAATTTCACCCAGAGGCCGACCAGCGGCAAATTGAGCACCAGCAGCATGACGTTGGCGATGAACAGGCTCGCGATCAGGCCCCATACGAGGTCGGGCCGCTCGGCGAACAGCAGCGGTCCCGGATTGAGACCGTATTGCTGGAAGCCCGCCAGCATCATCGCGGCGGTTGCCGAGGTCGGCAGGCCCAGCGTCAACAGCGGCACCAGCGTGCCGGCCGCAGAAGCGTTGTTGGCGGCCTCCGGCCCGGCGACGCCTTCGATCGCGCCCTTGCCGAATTCCTCCGGATGTTTTGTGAGTCGCCGCTCTGTCGAATAGGACAGGAAGGTCGGGATCTCCGCGCCGCCGGCCGGAAGGGCGCCGATCGGGAAGCCGAATAGCGTGCCGCGCAGCCACGGCTTCCAGGAGCGCTTCCAGTCCTCGCGCGTCATCCACAGCGAGCCGCGCACCGCCTCGATCTTTTCTTCCGCGTGGTGGCGGCGCGAGGCGACATAGAGCGCCTCGCCGACCGCGAACAGGCCGACCGCCAGCGTCGTCACCTCGACGCCGTCGAGCAGTTCGGGGATGCCGAACGCGAGCCGCGCCTGGCCGGTGAGCTTGTCGATGCCGATGAGCCCGAGCGTCAGCCCGATGAACAGGCTGGTCAGTCCGCGGATCGGCGAGTCGCCAAACGTCGCCGACACCGTCACGAAGGCCACGCACATCAGCGCGAAATAGTCTTCCGGTCCGAAGCGCACGGCGACATCGACCAGCCATGGCGCGAGGAAGGCGAGGCCGATGGTGGCGAGCGTGCCGGCGACGAACGAGCCGATCGCCGACGTCGCCAGCGCCGGGCCGCCGCGGCCGGCCTTGGCCATCTTGTTGCCTTCGAGCGCGGTCGCCATCGACGCGCTCTCGCCGGGCGTGTTGATCAGGATCGCGGTGGTCGAGCCGCCATACATGCCGCCGTAATAGATGCCGGCGAACATGATCAGCGAGCCGCCGGGATCGAGCTTGTAGGTCACCGGCAGCAGCAGCGCCACCGTCAGCGCCGGCCCGATGCCGGGCAGCACGCCGACGGCGGTGCCGAGAAACACGCCGACCAGCGCATAGAGCAGATTCATCGGCTGCACGGCGACGGCCATGCCATGCGCGAGCGCGGCAAAAGTTTCCATTACAGCAGTCTTTCCAGCGGCCCGGAGGGCAGGCTCAACGTCAGGAGGCGGTCGAAGGCGAGATAGATCAGGGTGGACAGCACCAGCGCGATCATCACATCGGTGAGGATCGCGCGTCGTCCGAATGCCGCCGACGTCGTCACGAACAGCGACGAGGTCGCGAGAATGAACCCGCCGCCGAGGCCGATGATCGCAATCAGCATCGCGAGCCCGGCCAGGATCAGCAGCACGGCCTTGGGATCGGCGCTCTCGCGCGCCGGCAGATTGCCGCGCAGCGCGTCAACGAGATTGCCGATCGCCAGCAGGCCGAGCCCGATCGCGATGACGACCGGCATCACCTCGGGTCCCATGCCGTACATCGAGGTGGCGGGGAGCTGACGCGAGTCCCACACCAGCACCGCGGCCAGCAGCGCGAGGATTGCTGCGATGACGATGCCGGCGCGATCGACGCCGCGGTGCGCCGGCTGCTGCGGCAGTTCGGTCATGACTTGACGAGGCCGACCGACCTCAGCACGTCGGTGACGCGCACGGTTTCCTTCTTCAGGAAATCGGCAAAGGCATCATCGGCGAGATAGGCGTCTTCCCAGCCCTTCTGCTTCAGGATCTCCTTCCAGGCGTCCGACTTCACCATGTTGCCGACCGCCTCGCTCAGCACCTTGCGCTGCTCCGGCGTGATGCCGGGAGGCGCCACCACCGAGCGCCAGTTCGCGATCACGAGGTCGATGCCCTGTTCCTTGAAGGTCGGGATGTCGACGCCGGCGATGCGCTTCTCCGAGGTGACGCCGAGCGCGCGCAGTTTTCCGGACTTGATCTGGCCTTCATATTCGCTGTAGCCGGAGATTCCTGCGGTGACCTTGCCGCCGAGGATCGCGGCGAGCGATTCGCCGCCGCCGGAGAACGGGATATAGTTCACTTTCTTGGCGTCGGCGCCGATCGCACCGGCAAACAGCGCCGCCATCACATGGTCGACGCCGCCGGCCGAGCCGCCCGCGAACGTGACCTTGGCGATGTCGGCTTTGACCGCGGCGGCAAGATCCTGCGCGGTCTTGAGCGGCGAATTCGCGGGTACCACGATTACCTGGATTTCCTCGGTGAGGCGCGCGATCGGCGTCACCTGTTCGAGCGTCACCGGCGACTTGTTCATGGCGAGCGCGCCGACCATGACGAAGCCGTTGACCATCAGCTGGTTGCCGTCGCCCTTGGCGCCGTTGACGAACTGCGCGATGCCGACGCTGCCGCCGGCGCCTGCCACATTCGTCACCTGCACGCTGCGCGCGATCTTGGCGGTCGTCAGCGCCTGCTGCATCGAGCGCGCGGTCTGGTCCCAGCCGCCGCCGGGGGCGGCGGGCGCCATGATCTTCAGCTCGAGCTGCTGCGACAGCGCAGGCGCGTTGGCGGCCAGCGTGAAGGCGACGAGCGCGCCGAACAGGCGCGCAGGGAACGGGATCATGCGGTTTCCTCCAGGCTCACAGCGAGCCAATTCTGTGTCAATTCGCCGCATATCAAGCCTGAAAAGCGGCCGCTGTCCAGAACGTCTCGTGAGCGCCGTGCAAGGCAATAATGCGAACGGCTAAACCCCTGCAATCTGAAGGCTTTCGCTACTGTGCATGGGGTTGTTTTCGATGTTTTGTTTCAGACCCCCAATCAGGCCCGTGCCGCCGCATGCGGGAACACGATCTCGATCAGCGTGCCGGAGCGGCCGCCGGTCTTGATCTGAAAGCGGGCGCGGTTGGCTTCGACCAGCGCCTTGGTCAGCGACAGGCTGACTGCCGAACTCTCGGCCCGGTCCGACGGCGCCGGCGTGCGGAACGGCTGCAATGCGGCGGCGACCTCATTGTCGTTGAGGCCGAGGCCGGTGTCGCGCACCCGCAGCATCACCTCGCCGAAATCCGACAGCGCGGTCGAGACGATGACCTGGCCGCCGGCATTGGCGAGCTGGATCGAATTGCCGATCAGGTTCAGCGTGATCTGGCGCAGCGCGCGGGCGTCGGCGACGACCGGCGGCAGCATGTGCGCCAGCGAGGTGCGGATGATGATGCGCTCGCGGTTGGCCTGCGGCTGCAGCACGCCGACGCAGTTCTCCACCAGCTCGTTGAGGTTCTGGTTGGTGAAGGCGAGGTCGAGCTTGCCGGTTTCGATCCGGGAGAGATCGAGCAGATCGTTGATGATGGCGATCACGCGCTCGCCGGAGGCGCGGATGTCCTTCATGTATTCGAGGTAGCGCTCGTTGCCGAGCGAGCCGAACCGCTCTGCGATCATCACCTCGGAAAAGCCGATGATGGCATTCAGCGGCGACCGCACCTCGTGGCTGATCCGCGCCAGCACGTCGGCTTTTGCATTCGCGGCGCGTTCGGCGAGCCGCCGCGCCTCGCGCAATTCGGTCTCGGTCTGCCTTGCCTGCGAGAGATCGCGGAACACCGCGAAGAAGTTCGGGCCGTCGGGGCGGGTGCGGCCCATCGTCATGGTCAGCGGGATGATGCCGCCCTTGCGCTCGCGGCCCAGCACTTCGCGGCCCTGATCGAGCAGGCTCTCGACATTGGCCGCCTTGATGGCGGCGAAATAGTCGAACACGCCGTGCTGGCTCTCCGGCGCGAACAGGTCGGCAAGGTTGCGCCTGGCGAGTTCGTCGCCGTCATGGCCGAACAGCGCTTCGGCGCTGCGGTTGGCGGCATGGATGTTGCCGTCGGCGTCGAACATCACGATGCCCTCGGCCGTGGTGTCGAGGATGGCGGCGAGGTCTTCGGCGCTGGCATGGCCGGCGGCCTCTGCCGGTTCGGGCGCCGGCGGCGGTCCGGCGGCTTCAGGAACCGACAATGCCATCGGCACTGGTTCGGCCTGCGAGATCGCCGCCGCGATCGCCGCGCCCTCACGGTTCGTGGCGGAGAAGATCAGCGCCAGCGCCGAATCGCCGTCCCATGAAATCGTGTGGAGACACGCGTCGACGGGCGCTGACGGCGCATCCGCATCGTCAGGCTGGCTCGCAGAAATCCGCACCGGCCGGCCGGTGTCCGAGGTCGAGGAAGCGTTGGAAGTACCGGCTTCGACATAGAGCGCGTCGAGGCCGCCGGCATCTTCCAGCGCGTGCAGGTTCGGATAGCCGATACGCGCGAGGAAGGCGGCATTGGCGTAGAGCAGGCGATCGAGCCGGTAGATCAATATGCCGACCGGCAGCAGGTCGAGCAGCGCCTTGTCGCGCGCGGCTTCGCCCCGCGCCGGCGGCTCCGGCGTGGCCAGCCATTCGGGCGGCTCGGCCGCCGGCTCGTCCCGTGGCTCGAAGGTGGTTTCGTCGACGGCGATCGTTGCCTCATTGTCATTGTCGGTCTCGAGCCGCGCCGACAATTGTCGCGCGAGTTCGTCGAAGGCGCTGTTTTCGACCGGCGTCAGCACCGGCAGCCTGGCGTCGGCGGGGGCGCGAAACGGCACGACGTTGGCGGCTTCCATCGGCGCGTCGCCGGCGATGTCCTCGCCTCGCTCTGGAGAGGGCTCGGAAGAATCTCTCGAAGGTTGCCTGGATGATTCCTCGGGAGGTTGCACGGTCGTTTCCAAATCGTTCTGGTGGGAGCTCTCGGAAGCCGGGCTTTCGCCGGCTGTCGGTTCGCGCGTTTGGTCTGTCGGCGGCGCGGCCTGCGGCTCCAGCGGCGCCGCTTCGCCGGACCATTGTGCCGCCCGCGCGGATGCAAGCCGCGTGATGGCGTCAAAATCCCGGCAGACGCCGAAGCCGCGATAGCCGGTGAAGTTGCGCGACGCATCGAACACCGGCAGGCCCGACAGTTCGACCGGCAGCGTGCCGCCGCCATCCACCGGCCAGTTCAGCGTGATGCCGCTCCAGGTCATCCCTGTCGCAAACGCCTGCATCATTCGCCCGGCCGGGTCGAGGCCGAGCGTCTCGGCAATCTCGCGCCAGGGCCGGCCGAAGGCGGCCGCGGTCGTCGGGCCGATCAATTGCAAAAATTCCTCGCCGGAGAGCTTGAAGCGGCCGTCGCGGTCGGTCTGCCAGGTGAAGCGCAGCGGCAGGCTTCGCGATTGCGCCGGACCGGCATTCATTGCCACGGCGCCGGATGACGCGCGCGGCGTATCCGTCGCGGGCGCAGGAGCGCTCGCGGCAGGCGGCGCATCGGCGGCGACCGGTTCGGCCAGCGCATCGAACAAGGCGAATTCGACCGCCGCTGTGTCCGATGATGCAGGTGGCCGCCGCGCGGCGGTCGGTGGCTCGGCAGCTGCGTGCGCCGCGCCGGGCTGCCGCGTCACGGGCTCAGGCATGTCGGCGGCGGGTGGCATTTCGTTGCGGGGTCGTGATGGCATCCGGCGCGGTGCGATCAGCGAGAGATCGCCGGCGGCGATCAGGACGCCGTGGCTGCCGTCGGCGAAGTCGATCCGCGCGCAGCCGCAGGTCGCCAGCACCCCCAGCGCCGCGCCGAATCCTTGCAGGCGCTCCAGCCGGATGGCGCCGCCGGCGCGCAGGCGGCCGGCGAGTCGTGCGATCTGCCGACGATGCCGGTCAGCCGGCCCAAAGGTCATCTTGGCAAGGGCTGCCGCGTCGCTCGCGCCGAACACGCGCGCGCCAGCCGGGTTGGCCCACAGGATCCGCCGACCGTCCGCGGTCCACAGCCAGGCCGGCAGCCGGCTCGCCGCACAGGCAGCCAGCCGCGGATCGTGCGCGGCCAGGCACTGAATGTCAGCATCGTTCATTGCGATCACGGAACCGTCCGGCATCGGAAAGCGGCGGCGGAAGGCCGACAGCGTTAATCAATCGTTACTATCGCAAGCCGGCTCTGGCAGGTCCACGGCCGGACGGGCCAAATGGCGACCTTAGCCATGGATAACCTTAACCTTGCCGGGCGTTTTTGGGTCTGCGACGGTGCGACATGGCTTTCCCGAGGACCGTCGGGGCAGGCACCACATGATGCCAGGCGCCGGCAGGCCATGCATCCTTCGCGATTAATTTTGTCGCGTCGCACGCGAAATCGCATTGCGTTGCACAAAATTGACATGATATGGGTGCTTGTTGGGCAAGCCCGTGGATGGGCGCACTTTCCGTGAATGCGTGCATGCGTGATCCCTCCGGCGTCCGGCCTGATGCGCCAGCGTCCGCCAGGGAGAACATCGTTCAACCCCACTGTGAAGGATGCCAGCCTTGACCAGTTCCACCGATCCCTTTTCCGCCTCCATCATCCCTTTCGAAGTGCCGGAGCAGGTGCGCGCGCTTGCTGAAAAGGGCGTTTCGCAGGCCCGTGACAGCTACGCCAAGTTCAAGGATGCGGCCGAAACGCATAATGGCACCATCGAGGCGGTGTTCACCACGGCCAGCAAGGGCGCCAGCGCCTATAACGCCAAGCTGATCGAGTTCTTCAAGGCCAACACCACCTCCTCGCTCGATTTCGCGCAGGAACTGTTCGGCGTGAAGACCCCGGCGGCCACGATGGAGCTGTGGACGGCGCATGCCAGGAAGCAGTACGAGACCTTCACCGCGCAGGCCAAGGAACTTGCCGAACTGGGCCAGAAGGTCGCCACCGAAACCGTCGAGCCGATCAAGGCGTCGGCCTCGAAATTCTACAAGCCGGCCGCCTGACCGTTTCCGCTTTCCATGCCGAAAGCCCGGGAGGTCGCCCCCGGGCTTTTTGCTGCCTGGCATTTGCCCGGCTTTCGGCGAATCGACGCAAAATCCCCCCGGGGCGGCCATAATCGATGCCGCCGCGGCCTTGCCAAAGCGAGGCGTTGCACCTAGTTTCCGGCCCATTCGCGCCCCCTGTTTTCGAGGGCCGCGCACAAGGATGCAGTTGTAGCTCAGTTGGTTAGAGCGCCTGTCTGTGGAACAGGAGGTCGGTGGTTCGAGCCCACCCAACTGTACCAGCCGCGGCGACGCCGAATGCCCCGCTCAGAGCCCCCGACCGACGCCGCAATGCCGTGTTGCGGGCCCGACGCCACAGAGCGCAAGGCAGGCGAAAGTTCCGCGAGGTATTGCATTTCATCCGCGGCGGAGTGCCGCTTGCCGGCCGCTGGTCCGATGAACATCTCATCTTGTTCAAGAGGAGCCAGCTTCATTGAGCGAGCATCGGAAACAACTCGATCGCCACTTTGCATGGTTCGAGAACAAGCTGCCGCCGCGGCCAGCGAAGTTTGTCGGCTGGCTGCGCAAACCGTCGTCGATCTATGCCCGCATTCCAATCGCTATACTGCTGGTGGCTGGCGGATTTCTCAGTTTCCTGCCGGTGCTCGGTCTCTGGATGCTGCCGCTTGGACTCGCTTTGTTCGCGCAGGACGTGCCGCCGCTGCAGAAGCCGCTGGCGCAAGGGCTCGGATGGGTCGAGCGCAAATGGCTCGAACGCGAGCACGCAAGGCAGGAGCGAGAGCGAGTCAAGGGAGCATCGTGAGGCCGGCCGACGCTTGCGTGCAAGCGGCGCCTCCCGGATTCAACGGCGCGCGCTTCCGGTTGTGACCGTACTCACACGTGTGACTCAAAAACCAGCCTTGTTGGCAATTACATGGCTGCATCGCGGCGTCCCACAAATTTTTCTTTCGCGAATCAGCGCGGTGATTCATTTTCAGCTTCTGGGGTCAACTGGAGGCCAAAGTAATGAACGTCATAGTTTTTGCTTCGCGTAAGGGGGGCTCGGGGAAGAGTACCCTGGCTGCTCACCTCGCTGCCCATGTTCACAAAGCGACCAAGCCAATTCTGCTCGTCGATGCCGATCCGCAGGGGTCGCTTACGCTCTGGCATAAACTGCGCGGGACCAACGAACCGCCGATCAAGGCCGCGGTGAATTCCGTCAGCGGCATCGTCGCCGCCGCCAAGCGCGACGGCGTCGAATGGGTGTTCATCGACACGCCGCCGAATCTTTCCGCCGTCGTCGACGACGCGATCCGCAACGCCACGATGGTGATCATTCCGGCGCGTCCGGGCGTGTTCGACGTCAACGCGGTGCAGGAAACCATCCAGACCTGCCGCTCGGCGCGCAAGCCCTATGCGGTGGTTCTCAACGGCGCTCCGGCTGAACGCGACGGTGCCGAGAGCCGCATCGTCACCATTGCCCGCGAGGCGCTGGCCAAGTTCCGCGCGCCGGTATGGAGCGGCCAGATCACCAACCGCGCCGATCTCCTGATGGCGCTGAGCCAGGGCGAAGGGGCCCGCGAATACTATGCGGAAGGCCGCGCCGCGGCGGAGATCGCCAGACTGTGGGGCGCGATCGAACGTTCGATCAAGGCGATCCGCGGAACGGCGTCGGCTTCGGGCGTCATGCACAAGCAGGCGGCGTAACAGCGCCGCTTTCTTTTTCCCGATTGTTTTTTGCAGTGACAAAGACGCGCGGCGCTCCGCGCGTTTTTCGTTGCTGCAAGATTGATATTCCGTTTCGATGCAAGGCATCGAATGACGGGATGCTCTCGCCGCCCCTGAGAACCGCGGAATCTCCTCCCGCGCAACCGAGCCCGGGTGCTGCAGGAAAGGGCGAAGATCGAGCTTACGCCACCATCAGCAGGTAGAACACGACCACCGGCGATAGCGTCAGGATCACCGACCAGATGCCGACGGCCCATACGATGTCCTCGGTCGAGAAACCCTGCTGTGGGATGGAATTGTTGTTTTCGAAGTGCACGGCGCGCCCCCGCGTGTCTTGTGGCTCCTCCTATTTTGATACGCGATCAGTTCTAAAAACCTGGTTGCCATTCTGTTGGCATTTGGGCGCACGTGTCCCACCGCCGATTAACCACCGCGATACCCTGGTTAACGGCCGGTGTGCGGGAAGCCGCGAGTTGAAGCGAAGGCCCGGCTACGCCCTTAAAATCTCGTCGGTAGTTGTTTCCCGAAAGACATCACGGGAGACGACCATGATCGGACGCGACAACGGTTTCCGGGCCGGCGAACTTGCGCAGCAAGCCCATGACGTGCTGCTGGTGTCGTCGTTTGCCGTCTGGGCGATGCTGCTCGGCTTCGCGCCGGTGCTGACCTATCGTTTGCTGCTGAGCTGACCGGCTTCTCTCTCTCGCTGTCGAAGCGAGAGGGAAGCCGATCACGCGCTACGCGCGCCGCAACGGCGATGGGCTGCGCCGCGCAAATTCCTCGTCCAGCAGGCCCGCGAGTTCCGCGCTCACCTCGACCATCGGCAGACGCACGTCGGCGCGCTCGATCAGCCCGATGCGCGCCAGCCAGTACTTCGCCGGCGCCGGACTCGGCTCTGCGAACAACAGCCGGGTCAGGATGGAAACCTGCTTCCACTGCGCCAGCGCGCCGCCATGGTCGCCCTGCTTGATCAGCGAATGCACCGCGGCGAACGCTTCGGTCTCCAGATGCGCCGAGAGCAGGATCGCACCGTCGGCGCCGTCGGCGAGCGCCTGGTGATACAGCGCATCCTCGCCGGTCAGGACGCGAAAGCCCGGAGCGCGTCGCTCGAGCAGGTCGATCGACTGGGCGCGATCGGCGCCGCAGTCCTTCATGCCGACGATGTTCGGATGCGAGGCGAGTTGCAGCAGCGTCTCGTTGGTCAGGCTGACGCCGGTCCGATAGGGAATGTTGTAGAGCACGATCGGCCGTGCGGCGTGGTCGGCGAGCGCCGTGAAATGCCGCAGCAGGCCGCGCTGCGAGGGCCTCACATAGTAGGGGCTCGCGATCAGATAGCCGTCGATCGGCCAGGCCGCCGTGTCATCCAGCGCATCCTGTAGCCTGGCGGTCGAGGCGCCGGACAGGCCGAGCAGCATCGGCAGACGGCGGCCGAGGACCGCGAGTTCGCGGCGCGTCAACGTCACCAGCCGCTCGAGTTCGCCGGCGCTCAGCGACATGCCTTCGCCTGAGGTTGCGGCGAGAATGAAACCGTCGACCGGGCCGGCCGCGTAGTGCCGGACGAGCCGGCGCAACGATGCTTCGTCGAGTTCGCCGTCGCGAAACGGCGTGATCAGCGGCAGCCACAGGCCCTGCAAGCGGCTGGAGAGACCGTCATCGGATCGTGTCGTCATTGTTCCATCTCCTGGTGGGGTGAGCCGGAGACGGGACCAATAAAAAACCCCGTCCAGACGGCGGGGTACGGGATCGCGGGTTGCCGTGGTCTTCAGCGCGCGCGTCGATCTCGGGTCCCCCGATGGGGACCTTTTTTCGAAGACACGGCTGCGCACGAACGCGTGATCATGCGCGGATGATGCTGGCGCAGCGCCGCAATGTCAATCCGCCGAACAACTTGAGATGGAAAAGAAAAAAAGCCGGGCCCAAGAGAGCCCGGCTTGAGGTATTGGCCACGTGAGGCCGACACAATCACCTTCCAAGAGGGATTACTGAACGTCCGCGCCACTGGAGGAGGGGGACATATGCGCAACGCGACCGCTCAGCGTTCAAGCACTATGATCCCCATCGAGCCCGCGCATCAAGCGTCCGAGCCGCATGTCAGACATGCGGTGAACGGGCCCTCTGTTAAGACAGGTCGATCCGAAGGAGCGAAGGCGGCGTCATGCACCGCGGCTTGCCGGGAAACCGCGATCTGCCGACAGGCGCTTCGGGAAAAATGCTTTAATGACTCCGCTTGCGCTTGCCGGTCGTGCTGTTCACGAAGGCCAGCGTTGCGCCTTGCTCACCACGAAATCGCGGAACACCTGCACGCGCGCGACCGTCTTCAACTCTTCGGGATAGACGAAGTAGGTGTCGATCGCGATCGAGTCGGTTTCGCCGAACAGCTGCACCAGGCGGCTGTTTTCCTCGACCAGGTAGTCGGGCAGGGCGGCGATGCCGAGCCCCTGCTGGCAGGCGCGGACCAGCCCCAGGATATTGTTGACCTTGAAATAGGCCTCGCGTGGACCGGAGCCGTTGCGGCCGGCGTCGATCAGCCAGGCGCGGTTCTGCAGATGCGGCGGCACCTGCGCGTCGCCCAGCATGATGATGCGATGCGAGTCGAGGTCGTCCAGCGTGCGCGGCGTGCCGAAACGCTTGATGTATTCCGGTGAGCAATAGGCGTGGAAGCCGATCGAGAACAGCTTGCGCTGGATCAGGTCGGGCTGCGTCGGCTTGCGGGTTCGGATCGCCACATCCGCCTCGCGCATCGACAGGTCGAGATCCTCGTCGGTGACGATCAGCGAGATGCGGATGTCGGGATAGAGCGCGGTGAATTCGTCGAGGCGCGGAATCAGCCAGTTGATGCCGAGCGCCGGCGGCGTGGTGATCTTGAGGTCGCCGCTCGGCCGCTCGCGGCTGTCGGTGAGCTTGGCGCGCGCCGCCTGCAATTGCATGAACACGTCATGCGCGGTGCGGAACAAGAGATCGCCCTGTTCGGTGAGGATCAGTCCGCGCGCATGGCGGTGGAACAGCGACACCGCCAGTTCCTGCTCCAGTGCGCTGACCTGCCGCGACACCGCGGATTGCGAAAGTCCGAGCTGCTCGCCGGCGTGGGTGAAACTTCCCGCCTCCGCAGCTGCGTGAAAGACTTTCAGCTTGTCCCAATCCATGTCCTTTGATCCGTCCCGTGTTCGAGGCATGACTATTCCGCCGCCGCGCGATCGCTGGCGCGCAAGGCCAGAAAGCGTTCAGCCTCCAGCGCCGCCATGCAGCCGAGGCCGGCTGCGGTGACGGCCTGCCGATAGGTCTCGTCGGCGACATCGCCGGCGGCGAAAAGGCCGGGCACGGAGGTGGCGGTCGAGTTCGGCGCCACTTCGACATAGCCGGAAGGCTTCAGTCTGATCTGGCCTTTGACGAGCTCGGTCGCCGGCGCGTGGCCGATGGCGATGAAGACGCCATCGGTCGGCACGTCGGTCAGCGCGCCGGTCTTGACGTTCTTCAGCCTGATATGGGTGACCTTGTTCGGGTTTTCCGTGCCGCAGATTTCATCGACGGCCGAATCCCAGATCACGCTGATCTTGGGATGCTTGAACAGCCGCTCCTGCAGGATGCGCTCGGCGCGGAAGTGATCCCGCCGGTGCACGATGGTGACCTGATTGGCATGGTTGGTAAGGTAGAGGGCCTCTTCGACGGCGGTATTGCCGCCGCCGACCACCACGACGTTCTTGTTGCGATAGAAGAACCCGTCGCAGGTGGCGCATGCCGAGACGCCACCGCCCTGGAATTTCGCTTCTGACGGGAGGCCAAGCCAACGCGCTTGCGCACCGGTGGCGAGGATCACGGTGTCCGCCAGGTAGACATCGCCGCTGTCGCAGGTCAGGCGGAACGGCCGTTCACCGGTTTCGAGCTTGTTGACGAGATCGGTGACGATCCTGGTGCCGACATGCACCGCCTGCTTTTCCATCTGCTCCATCAGCCAGGGACCCTGGATGACATCGGCAAAGCCCGGATAGTTCTCGACGTCGGTGGTGATGGTGAGCTGGCCGCCGGGCTGGATACCCTGGATCAGGACCGGCTCCAGCATCGCGCGCGCCGCGTAGATCGCCGCGGTGTAACCGGCGGGGCCGGAACCGATAATGACGACCTTGGCATGGATAGGCGCGGGCATCGGAGAATCCCTCTCTCATGCGGGAATTTGTCGTTGACGGAGCTGAAAGCGCCCGGAACGGGGTCGCGAAGCGCTGAAAGTGTCAAATCCAAGTCTAGGACATCTGGGTAGCTATGCAAGAATTGCAATTCATCCCGGCGAATTTTCCCCGGAACTAGGGGTAACAAATGCGAAATGCCGCGCTGCACGCGCAATAAAATTGCGCAGCGGCGCCCGTCTGCGCTAAGAGAGTTACCTGCAAAAGGCCGCCCGCTGGCGGTCAGACCTGAGGAACCCGACGCGCGTGTCGAAGAATCTTGACGAAATCGACCTTCGAATCCTGACCGAGATCCAGGCTGACGGCCGCATCACCAATGTCGAACTGGCCAAACGCGTCGGTATTTCGCCGCCTCCCTGTCTGCGCCGGGTCCGAACGCTGGAAGAGGAAGGTTATATCCAGGGCTACCGGGGCTTGCTGGACCCGCGGCGGCTCGGCTTCGACGTCACCGTGTTCGCCTCGGTTCATCTGTCCAGCCAGGCGGATGCGGATCTGCGCGCGTTCGAAACCTTCGTTCGCGCCGAGCCGCTGGTGCGGGAATGCTGGATGCTGTCGGGCGAGGTGGATTTCATTCTCAAATGCGTCGCGCCCGACATGGCGACATTCCAGGACTTCGTCACCCGCCTGACCGCAGCGCCGCATGTGCGCAACGTCAGGACGTCGCTGGTTCTGCACAATTCCAAATACGAAGCCGCCGTGCCGCTGGATGTGAAGGTGCCGGCGGGGTAGGTCGAGAAGTCATTCCGGGGCGCGCGTTAGCGCGAACCCGGAATGCAAGTCTTGTAGTCTTGTAGGAAGGGTTGAGCTCTTCGCGAAACCCATCGCTTTCTTTGCTCGGTTAGATGATGGGTTTCACGAAGAGCTCAACCCATCCTGCGAAGCTGGCTGCCCAGCTTACATTTCTCAATGTCTGCGAAATCTCTACTTGCCGCGCGCGGCGTCGGCGCTGTACGGCCCGCCGCCAGCGGTCGACAGATAGAGGCAGGCGAAACAGAACAGGATCGCGGCCGTGCCGCCGTTGAGCAGCGGCAGGAACACCGGATCTTCCGGCTTCTTGAACATGTGACCGAGGAAATAGGCGAAGGCCATCTGGCCGGACAGGATGAACGCCACGATCCGCGTGAACAGGCCGATCATCAAGAGCGCGCCGAGCACCAGTTCGATGGTGCCGGCGGCGGTGATCAGCGGCGGCAGATTGGCAAACATCGGTACCGCCGGAAACTTGAAGATCTTGGCGATCCCGTACTGAAACAGCAACAGCCCGGTGATGAAGCGAAACAAGCTCAGCGCCGTCGGTTGCCATTTCCCCAGCAACTTGTCGATTTGGTCCATATCGTCCCCCTTTGTTTGACACACTCGAACCTCGCGCCACGACATTACACCGTGTTGTCCGATCACGTGTGATGCCCACACAACACCTGCGTAGCCGAATCATTCCCGCCGCGTGTGGACATCCTGCCGCCGGTCGATTGCTGCGCAGCAAGATGGATCGTGGGTTGCCGACGTTGTCTCGTCGGAGGCGGAACGGCAAGCATTGCCGGGGCGCAGCAAAAAAGCCGCGGCGAAGCGCGGCTTTGCTGCAACGGTCACCCGCAGGTGACCAGACCTTCAAGCGACTATCTCCACTCGACCTTGGTGATCTCGTAGGCCTTGGCGCCGCCGGGCGCCACGACTTCCACCGTCGAGCCTTTCTTCTTGCCGATCAGGGCGCGGGCCAGCGGCGACGTGATCGAGATCCGGCCCTTCTTGGCATCGGCCTCGACCTCGCCGACGATCTGCCACACCGTCTTCTTCTCGGTGTCCTCGTCGATCAGCGTCACGGTGGCGCCGAACTTCACGGTGTCGCCCGAGAGCTTGGAAATATCGATGATGTCGGCGCGCGCGAGCTTGTCTTCCAGCTCGGCGATCCGGCCTTCATTATGCGATTGCTCTTCCTTTGCGGCGTGGTATTCCGCGTTTTCCGACAGATCTCCATGCGAGCGCGCCTCGGCGATATGCTCGATGATGCGCGGACGGTCTTCCGACTGTCGCTTCTTCAGCTCGACCTCCAGCGCGGCGTAGCCGCTCGCGGTCATCGGTACCTTTTCCATCATCGTTTCTGTCCTTCCACCGCGCGCGCCGCCCGGGGGCGTTGCGCGCACGAGGTACTTTTTAGATTTCGATTCGGGCTTTCGTGGCCCCGGATGAGCCCCTCCAGCCGACTAAATTTCCGGCCCGCTCATGGGCCGACTCAACATCCGAACGGGCGGTGAGTTCCTGCCATATGGCTTTATTGCCAATCGTTTAGCGGGCTTTCGCCCGTCCAACGATCAGTTTTCGGAAAAGTAACTCTGCAGGGTGCGGACCTCAAGGTCCCCGCCCAGATAGGCACGAATGCCCTGGGCGGCCGCCACAGCTCCGGAAAGAGTGGTGTAATATGGCACTTTATGCAAGAGGGCAGCCCGCCGCAGCGAACGGCTGTCGGCCAGCGCCTGCGGTCCCTCGGTGGTGTTGAACACCAGCTGGATATCGCCATTGGTGATGGCGTCGACGATATGCGGCCGTCCTTCCAGCACCTTGTTGACCTTCTCGGTCGGAATGCCTTCGTCGGTCAGGTAGCGCTGGGTGCCCGACGTGCCCATCACCTTGAAGCCGAGCGAGTGCAGCAGGCGGACCGCGTCGGTGATGCGGTTCTTGTCGGTCTCGCGCACCGACACGAACACGGTGCCCTTGCGCGGCACCCGCGTGCCGCCACCGAGCTGGCTCTTGGCGAACGCCACCGCGAAGGAGCGGTCGATGCCCATCACCTCGCCGGTCGAGCGCATTTCCGGGCCCAGCACGGTGTCGACGCCGGGGAAGCGCGCGAACGGAAACACGGACTCCTTCACCCCGACATGACCGAGCTGGCGCTTCTTCAGCTTGAAGTCGGCGAGCTTCTCGCCAGCCATGATTCGTGCCGCGATCTTCGCCACCGGCGTGCCGACGACTTTTGCGACGAACGGCACGGTGCGCGAGGCGCGCGGGTTGACCTCGAGCACGTAGATCTCGCCGTTCTTGATGGCGTATTGCACATTCATCAGGCCGACGACGTCGAGGCCGAGTGCGAGTTCGCGGGTCTGCCGCTCGAGCTCGTCGATCATCCTGGCATCGAGCGAATGCGGTGGCAGCGAGCACGCGGAGTCGCCGGAATGAATGCCGGCCTCCTCGATATGCTCCATGATGCCGACGATGAAAGTGTCCTTGCCGTCCGACAGGCAGTCGACGTCGATCTCGGTGGCGTCGGACAGATAGCGGTCGAACAGCAGCGGGTTTTTGCCGAGCACGGTGTTGATCTGCCCGGTCTTGTCGTTGGGGTAGCGCGCCTTGACGTCGGCCGGCACCAATTCGGGCAGGGTGCCGAGCAGGTAATTGTCGAGCTGGGTTTCCTCGCGGATGATCTGCATCGCGCGGCCGCCGAGCACGTAGGACGGGCGCACCACCAGCGGCAGGCCGAGATCGGCCGACACCAGCCGCGCCTGCTCGACCGAATAGGCGATGCCGTTCTTCGGCTGTTTCAGTTTGAGCTTGTCGAGGATGCGTTTGAAGCGGTCGCGGTCCTCGGCGAGGTCGATGGCGTCGGGCGAGGTGCCGAGGATCGGCACGTCGGCGGCTTCCAGCGCGCGCGCCAGCTTCAGCGGGGTCTGGCCGCCGAATTGCACGATCACGCCGTGCAGCGTGCCGTTCTGCCGTTCGGTCGCGATGATCTCCAGCACGTCCTCGGCGGTGAGCGGCTCGAAATAGAGCCGGTCGGCGGTATCGTAGTCGGTCGAGACGGTCTCCGGATTGCAGTTGACCATGATGGTCTCGTAGCCTGCGTCGTCCAGTGCGAAGCAGGCGTGGCAGCAGCAATAGTCGAACTCGATGCCCTGGCCGATGCGGTTCGGACCGCCGCCGAGGATCACGACCTTCTTGCGGTCCGACGGCGCGCTCTCGTCGGCCAGGCTGCCTGCGAACGGCGCCTCATAGGTCGAATACATGTAGGCGGTGGGCGAGGCGAACTCCGCGGCGCAGGTGTCGATGCGCTTGAAGGCTGGGCGGACGCCGAGTGCGTGACGCTTGGCCTTCACGTTGGCCTCGCTGGTCTCCGTCAGCACGGCGAGGCGCGCATCGGAGAAACCCATGGCCTTCAGCGTGCGCATGCCGAACGCGTTCGGCGGCAGGCCGTTGGCCCTGACCTTGGCTTCCATGTCGATGATGCCGCGCATCTCGCCGAGGAACCAGGGATCGATCTTGCAGGAATTGAAGATGTCTTCGTTGGACCAGCCGAGCCGCATCGCCTGCGCCACCTGCAGGATGCGGTTCGGCGTCGGCGTCCCCAAGGCGGCGCGGATCGCGTTCTTGTCGTCGCCGCGGCCGAGCCCCTCGATCTCGATCTCGTCGAGCCCGGTGAGGCCGGTCTCCAGTCCGCGGAGTGCCTTCTGCAGGCTTTCCTGAAAGGTGCGGCCGATCGCCATGACTTCGCCGACCGACTTCATCGAAGTGGTCAGCGTGGTGGAGGCGCCTGGGAATTTCTCAAAGGCGAACCGCGGCACCTTGGTGACGACGTAATCGATGGTCGGCTCGAACGAGGCCGGCGTCGCGCCGCCGGTGATGTCGTTGGCGATTTCATCGAGCGTGTAGCCGATCGCGAGCTTTGCCGCGACCTTGGCGATCGGAAATCCCGTCGCCTTCGAAGCCAAGGCAGATGAGCGCGACACGCGCGGGTTCATCTCGATCACCACCATGCGGCCGTCGGCGGGATTGACGCCGAACTGCACGTTAGAGCCGCCGGTCTCGACCCCGATCTCACGCAGCACTGCCAGCGAGGCGTCGCGCATGATCTGGTATTCCTTGTCGGTCAAGGTCAGCGCCGGCGCCACCGTGATGGAATCGCCGGTGTGCACGCCCATCGGATCGAGGTTCTCGATCGAGCAGACGATGATGCAATTGTCCTTCTTGTCGCGCACCACCTCCATCTCGAACTCTTTCCAGCCGAGCACGGATTCCTCGATCAGCACTTCGTTGGTCGGGGAGGCGTCGAGGCCGCGTTCAATGATGTCGAGAAACTCTTCCTTGTTGTAGGCGATGCCGCCGCCGGTGCCGCCCATGGTGAAGGACGGGCGGATGATCGCCGGCAGGCCGATCTCGGACAGCGCCATCAGCGCCTGGCCGAGCGCGTGCTCCTGGTAGCGCTTGCGACGCTCGCTTTCGCCGAGGGTCCATTGCCGCTCCAGCTCTTCCAACGCGGCGCCCGACAGCTTTTCACGTTCGGCGTTGTACCTGTCGCGGTATTGCTTCTTTAGCGCCGAGGCGTTGGCGAGCCGCGATTTCGGCGTCTCCAGCCCGATCTTGGTCATCGCCTCGCGGAACAGCTGGCGGTCTTCGGCCTTGTCGATGGCGTCGGCGGTGGCGCCGATCATTTCGACATCGAACTTGTCGAGCGTGCCCTGGCGGCGCAGCGACAGCGCGCAGTTCAGCGCAGTCTGGCCGCCCATGGTCGGCAGCAGCGCGAAGCCGCCGGGGATGACGTGGCGCTCCTTCTCGATGATCTTGGCGACGATCTCGGGCGTGATCGGTTCGATATAGGTCGCATCGGCCAATTCCGGATCGGTCATGATGGTGGCCGGGTTGGAATTGACCAGGACGATGCGGTAGCCCTCTTCCTTCAGCGTCTTCACCGCCTGGGTGCCGGAATAATCGAATTCGCAGGCCTGGCCGATCACGATGGGACCGGCGCCGATGATCAGGATGGTGGAGATGTCTGTTCTTTTGGGCATCAGCTCTCAGACTGGAAAATGGGCACAAAAAAAGGGCGCGCATGCCGCGCGTCCCCCAAGCCAAGAGCGCGGGTCACCCTCGCGCGCGGGTGGTCTTTAGACCAGATTCCGCGCCCGCGTAACCCCCAAAAACGGGCCATCAACGGGGAAATTGGGCTTCTGGAAGGAGTTGGAAAGGGGGCTGGTGGCGGCCTTGGTCCGTCTACGCCTGCGCTTCGCTCCAGCTACGCAGGACACGCTTTGCCCTGACGGGTCTCGGGGTGGCTGCGCCACGCGTAGCCCGTCAGGGCGAAGCGTGGAGGCCCGGCCTGGATTTGAACCAGGATAAAGAGCATTGCACTGCTCCCGCGTCGACGCTTCCGCCACCGGGCCGCGGTCATCATCACCCATTGCGACAAGTTGAACCACAGCTATCGCCGTTTAGGGTTAACAATCCTGGATAGCGGTCACCGCAGCTGCAGCGCGTGCCGCGCCACAAAGGTCATCCGCCACGGATTGTGGCCGATATTCGTGTCGGCGCGTACGGCCGTGAAGCCGGCGCGGGCGAGCTTGGCGATCATTTCATCCTCGGCATAGCGCTGCAGCCCGATGCGGGTGCGCAATTGCCGGTAGTCCGACAGCGCCGTACTGGCCAGGCCATAGAGTGCGTCTTTGAGGAAGCCGTGGGTGCGCGCGAATTTCAGCAACGCGATCACGTCCCGGAACATGCCGACCTCTGGCCGGAGGATATCGCCCAGTACCAGGCGGCCGGCAGGCTTCAACAGCCGGCGGATGACGGCAAAGGCCGCATCGAGCTCTTCCGGCGTCATGTATTGCGCGACCGAGTTCATGACGACGAGATCGATGGCGTCGTCCATCTTGCGCAGATCATCGAGCGAACGGACGCGGATTTTCGTGTTCGGGGCAAAGCGCGCGATCAGCCGGCCGCGGACGCCGGGGGCGGGTTCGGCCAGATAGAGTTTGCCGCAGGCGTCGGCGACCTTGGCGGCGGACAGCGCTTCGCCGCAGGCATAATCCAGCACGATAGCATCGGGCAAGGGAATGTAGCCGATGATATCGTGCGCGATCGCCTGAAAGTGCAGGTCGCGATGCAGTTTGCTCGCATAAATCGTATGCGTTGAATCGTAATAGTCGATCCATTCATCCATGCGCGAAGATCCGGCAAACGCCGGTTCCGGTTTCGGAACCAGCCTCGAAGTGATGCGTTAGGTGGTCCGACGGTCAATGTCCACCGCCCGCCCGGTGCGGTACCTAACAGGAAGGTGCAATGTGAGCAAAACCAGCAAATCCGCCAAGATATCTCCCGATCTCGATACACCGACCGACCTGAAGCCAGCCGCCGCCGAGAAGGTCTCGGCAGCGATCAACGTCCTGCTGGCGGATGCCTTTGCGCTCTATCTGAAAACGAAGAACTTCCACTGGCACGTTTCCGGCCGGCATTTCCGCGACTACCATTTGATGCTCGACGAGCAGTCGGACGCGATCTTCGCAACCACCGACCAGTTGGCCGAACGCGTACGCAAGCTCGGCGGCACCACGCTGCGCTCGATCGGCCAGATCGCCAGGCTGCAGACCGTCCAGGACAATGACGAGGACTATGTGCCGCCGCGCGAAATGCTGCGTGAGCTGATGGAAGACAACAAGAACATGGCGGCGGCGATGCGCAAGGCGCACAAGCTCGCCGACGACAACGAGGACAGGGGCACGGCGAGCCTGCTCGAACAGTTCATCGACGAAACCGAGCGTCGCACCTGGTTTCTGTTCGAGGCCAGCCGTCAGGAAGGCGACAACGCGGCGTAAGGACCGGACGACGATCGGGCAACGGCGCCACCGGGAGGTGACTTGGCGCCGTTGCGACAAAGATGCACGCAAAAAGCGTGCGTCTTTATCCCGCACTGCAAGATTCCGATAATCAATTTAAGCGAGCTTATTGGTGGCTTCGCTATCATGAAAGCTGACCGGTGTTTCCGCGCAGAACGATGCGGACGCAACCGGCCCGTGCGCTAATGGCTATTTGGAAACGAGCGAATGCATAAAGTCATTGAATTTCGGGCCCCGCAGGCCGAAGCCGTGCAGGAACCGATCGGGGCGCCGCCGGCGATGGAGCCAATCTTGGCGGTGGTCGATTCGCTGTCGCATACGCTGAATTGCATCAAGACGATGTGCGCCACGGAGCCGAACGGGCCGATCCGGGACAGGCTCGAGACCGAACGGGCAAATCTCGTCATCGGGCTGTTTGTCGCCCGGGTCGCCGCCATGCGGCTGTCTTGCGCCGGCGGAGATGTTGGCGCTCCGGCCAATACCAACGCAGCGATTGCGCGGCGGGGTTAATTTTCCGATAGCGCGCGACGCGTCCAACATTTGACGAGGGGACCGTCCGAACCCCTGACCGGATCGGTCTTCGGCAGTTCCACTTCCGGTATTGTCTTCAGTGCCTTCGCATGATTCTCGGGCGTCGGCCGGGTGATCTGCATGGATGGTCCAGGCGGGTAGGCGCCGACCACGCAAAAATCGTCGCTTGCCGAGATCAATTGATGGCCGGTGCCGGCGGGCAGGATGGCGACGTCGCCGGCGGCGATCTCGAGTGCCTGGCCCCGGTCGCCGCCGAACTGCACCCGCGCCCGCCCGCGCGCGACGCCGAGCACCTCATGCACGGTGGCGTGGTAGTGCGTATAATCATAGATGCCGTTGCGCCACATCGCGCCCCAGCCATTGGCGCCGAACAGGCCCTCGATGGTCTGCTCCGGATGATCGTTCGCGACATCGACCGCGGCCTTGTACACCAGCAGCGGCATCGGATTATTCGGCACGAGGCCGTCGTCTCCGAACAGGAAAATGAGGGGCTCGATGTCAGGGTTGACGACGGACATGGCAGGTCTCCGTATCCCGCGACGATATCACTTCCAACCGCCGCCCGCGCGTCACGTTCCCTTGGGAATCTCGAACACCAGACACGTCGTCGTCGCATGCGCGAGCAGCCGGCCCTTGGCGTCAGTGATGCGCGCCTCGGCGGTGGCGGCGCGGCGGCCGACGCTGAGCGTCTTGCCTTCGCTGCGGACCGGGCCGGTATCCTGTGTCATGCCCTTGATGAAGGAGATCTTGAATTCGAGCGTGGTGTAGCCGGTGCCGGGTGGCAGCGCGGTGTGGACCGCGAGCCCCATCGCGGAATCCAGCAGGATCGCGGCGTAGCCGCCATGCACCGAGCCGATCGGGTTGTAATGCCGGAAACCCGGTACGCTGTGAAACACGACGTGTCCTGTCTCGGCGGTGGAATCGAACGGCTCCACGGTCTGCATGATCGGCGGCGCGGGCAGTCGGCCCTCGAAAATGGCCCGGACGAAATCAAGGCCGGACATCGACGCCATCACATGCGTCGGAGTCACCCCGTAGTCGATTCTCGGGGCGGCGTTTCCGCTATTCATGCAGCATCCCTCCAGTGATGATGACGATCGTCATACCAAGGGGATATCATCCGGCCGGCGCTCTCGTCACATGATATCGCGTCATGCTCAGGCTTTGATCCACTCATGAACAAGGCCGTGGCGCGGCCGACGGGAGCATTGGCTCGCCCGTCGGCTCGTTGTTACGCCCGCTTGTTCGCACGCATCAGTTCGGCGAACCGCTTGAAGAGGTAGTGCGAGTCGCGCGGGCCCGGCGAGGCCTCCGGGTGATACTGCACCGAAAACACCGGCTTGCCCTTCAGCTCGATGCCGCAATTGGAGCCGTCGAACAGCGAGATGTGGGTCTGGGTCGCGCCCTCCGGCAGCGTCGCCTGGTCCACCGCAAAACCGTGGTTCATCGAGGTGATCTCGACTTTGCCGGTGGTCTCGTCCTTGACCGGATGATTGGCGCCGTGATGGCCCTGATGCATCTTCTTGGTCCTGGCGCCGACGGCAAGGCCCAGCATCTGGTGGCCGAGGCAGATGCCGAAGGTTGGCGTGCCCGAGGCGATGACCTGCTGGATCACCGGCACCGCGTATTTGCCCGTCGCGGCCGGGTCGCCCGGGCCGTTGGAGAGGAACACGCCGTCCGGCTTCATCGCCAGGATATCTTCGGCCGAGGTCGTCGCCGGCACCACCGTGACCTTGCAGCCTTCGCCGGCAAGCAGCCGCAGTATGTTGCGCTTGATGCCGTAGTCGATCGCGACCACGTTGAACTCCGGCGCGTCCTGCCGGCCAAAACCCTTGTCCCAGGCCCACGGCGTCTCGTCCCAGGTAAAGCGCTGGCCTGAGGTGACCATCGGCACCAGGTCCATGCCTTCCAGGCCCGGCCATTCGCGCGCCTCTTCCTTCAGGCCGTGCAGATCGAACTCGCCGTTCTTCGAATGGGCGATGACGGCATTGGGCATGCCCTTGCTGCGGATCAGCGCGGTGAGCGCGCGGGTGTCGATGCCGGAGAGGCCGATGATGCCGCGGGCGCGCAGCCACTGGTCGAGATGTTTCGTGGCGCGATAGTTCGACGGATCGGTGATGGCGGTGCGCAGGATCACGCCGCGCGCGCCCGGCGTCGCCGCCATGTTCACCGTCTCGATATCCTCGTCGTTGGTGCCGACATTGCCGATATGCGGGAAGGTGAAGGTGATGAGCTGTCCGGCATAAGAGGGATCGGTGAGGATCTCCTCATAGCCGGTCATCGCGGTGTTGAAGCAGACCTCGCCGACGGCGTGGCCTTCCGCGCCAATGCCGAATCCCTCCAGCACGGTACCATCGGCAAGCACGAGGAGCGCGGTCGGTTTGTGGTCCGGCCAGGCTGAGGCGTTTTCAGATGTTGTCATGAGCGCACTTCATAGTCGCAAGCACCCCCGCGCGTCAAAGCCGGAGGTACGGAAAATGGCGAGATTCACATGCGTTTGCCGCATATTTGACCCGCCGGTTCCGGCGAATCCGCCGCAATCCGGCCGCCGTCGGAGCGATCCGGGACATGCCGATACCTCCGCGAGCCGGTGGCGCGGCTTGCCCGGCCCCTGTATAGACGCGCGACACGCCTTTTCGGCGACACTACCCCAGTGAGGCGACCATGCTGCGCGACGACATCAACAACGCGGTCAAAGAAGCCATGAAGGCCAAGGACGAGCGGAAGCTGTCCACGCTGCGCATGGTGAATTCGACCCTCAAGAACGCCGACATCGAGGCGCGCGGGCAGGGCAAGCCGCCGCTCGCCGACGCCGACGTGCTCGGCGTGCTGCAGAAAATGATCAAGCAGCGCCAGGAATCGGTCGAACTCTACGACAAGGGCGGCCGCGCCGAGCTTGCCGCGCAGGAGCGCGAGGAGATCGCGATCATCTCGGCCTACCTGCCCAAGCAAATGTCGGACGACGAGGTGAAGGCGGCCATATCGGCCGCGATCGCCGAGACCGGCGCCGCCGGGATGAAGGACATGGGCAAGGTGATCGGTGTGCTGCGCGCCAAATTCGCCGGCCAGATGGATTTTGGCAAGGCGAGCGGCCTGGTGAAGGCGGCACTGACGGGCTGAGCTGAAGCGGGCGCCCACGAGGGTCGCCCCTACGATCGATGGGTAGGGGCGACCCTCGTGGTCGCCCGCTCTGCCCCGCCATTCGGACCACTGGACCTGCCGGTTGAAATGAGGAATCGTTTGCGACGTCCGCACCTCATTTCGACAGGCAAATTTCATGTCCGCTCCGGCCGCCGCCAATCTGGATGCTTCACGCCCGCTGTTGTTCCAGCCGTTCAAAATCCGCGACCTGACGCTGAAGAATCGCCTGGTCGTGCCGCCGATGGTGCATTACCGCGCCGGGCCCGGCAGCACCTGCGGCATCTTTCACAACGTGCATCTCGGCCGCTACGCGCTCGGCGGGTTCGGCATGGTCTTCGTCGAGGCCACCGGCGTCGAGGAAATCGGCCTGATCAACGAGCACGATCTCGGCATCTGGAACGACGCGCAGGTCGAGAGCTTCAAGCCGCTGATCGCCTTCATGAAGGGCGAGAACACCGCGATCGGCATCCAGCTCGCGCATGGCGGCCGCAAATCGTCCTCGCAGCGGGCGATGGACGGCATGGGGCCGCTCACGCCAGAGCAGATCAAGGCCGGCGCCAAGGTGTGGCAGCCGGTCGGGCCGACCAGCGAGCCGGTGGCGGAGGGATGGCTGACGCCGCGCCAGCTCACCGCCGAAGAATGCCGCGCGATGGTCGGCACCTGGGCCAAGGCGGCGCGCAACGCGGTCGCGGCCGGCTTCGACGCGATCGAGATCCACACCGCCCATGGCTATCTGCTGGCGTCGTTCCTGTCGCCGATTTCCAACACGCGCAACGACGAATATGGCGGCGACCTCAAGGGCCGCATGCGCCTGCCGCTCGGTATCGTCGAGGCGGTGCGGCGCGAGATGCCGGACGGCATGCCGCTGTTCGTCCGCGTCTCGTCCGTGGACGGTGCGAAGGACGGATGGAGCATGGACGACACGGTGGTCTATGCGCGGGAGTTGAAGGCCCGCGGCGTCGACGTGATCGACTGTTCCTCCGGCGGCATTTCCGGCTCGGCGACGGCGGCGCAGGTGCCGCGCGGCCTCGGTTTCCAGGTGCCATATGCTGAACGTGTCCGCAAGGAGGTGGGTATTCCGACGATGGCGGTCGGCATCATCCTCGAAGCGCAGCAGGCTGAAGCGATCTTGCGGAACGGGCAGGCCGATTTGATCGCGGTCGGGCGGCAATCGCAGTTCAATCCCAACATCGCCCATCACTGGGCGCACGATCTCGGCATCAACCGCAAATTCGAGGACTGGGCGCCGGAATATGGCTGGTGGCTGGAAAAGCGGATCCGGACCATGGAAGGGTTCGCCACGCCGGTGGGCGTCGTCAAACGATAGGAAAGGCGCAGGCTATCGCTTCGGCGCGGCTTGCAGGGCCCGATCGAGCCGCGCGACCGCCTGCTGCAGATGGTCGCGATGGACTTCGGTGGCGGGAATCTTCGCCACTTGCCCGCTGAGCTGTTCGATGATGTCGGCGAGCAATCCGTAGTTGATGTGGATGTGAACCGATTTGCGCACGTCCTCCGAACCTTGGCGCTCGAGCACCAGCAATGCGCCGGTGTCGTCCACCGAGACGTCGAAGCGGGACGAGCGCTCGAACGTGCCGCTGTAGAACTTGTCGGGATATTCGAGAGCGACTTCCGCCTTGTCGGGAATGGGTTTTGTCATCTGGTCAATGGCTTGGCGTGGTGGGATCGCAACAACCTGTGCCGTAAACGGTTCAGCACACGACTCATAAGACGGCGCGCAAATTCGAATTTGATTTCGATCAACGATCGGCCACACTCCTGCGGCGGCGCCTGTCGCCGCAGCGGGAAGGAAACGACAAGGCTGCATCATGCTCACCGAAGCCTCGACCTATGACGAGCTCTACCGCGATTTCCGCTGGGACATCCCCGCGCGCTTCAACATGGCGACGGCGTGTTGCGACCGTCACGCGGATGGGTCCGGGCGCCTGGCGCTGATCTATGTCGATGAGGATGGCGCGACCACGCGAACCTCGTTCGACGAGGTGGCGGAACATTCGAGGCGCTTCGCCAATGTACTGAAGGCGGACGGCCTCGTGCGCGGCGACCGCGTCGCGGTGTTCCTGTCGCAGTCGCTGGAACTGCCGATCGCGCATCTGGCGGCGTTTCGTGCTGGCATGATCTCGATCCCGCTGTTTGCGCTGTTCGGCGAGGACGCGCTGGAATTCCGCCTGGCGAATTCGGAAGCCAAGGCGATCGTCACCGACGAGGCTGGTTGGGAGAAGCTCGCCAAGATCCGCGACCGTCTTCCGGCGCTGCAGAACGTCTACGTGATCGGCGAGAGGGCGCCAGCCGGTACCAAGCCGTTCTGGGCTTCCCTGCAGGCGGCGTCGCCGGATTTCACGACCATCGACACCTCCTGCGACGATCCCGCCCTGATCATCTATACTTCCGGTACCACGGGTAATCCCAAGGGCGCGCTGCACGCCCATCGCGTCGTGCTCGGCCATCTGCCGAATGTCGAGATGTGCCACGACTTCCTGCCGCGCCCGGGCGATCTGATGTGGACGCCGGCCGACTGGGCCTGGATCGGCGGGCTGATCAACGCGCTGCTGGCGTTCTGGTACCACGGCATCCCGCTTGTCGGCCACCGCGCCCGCAAATTCGAACCGCAGGCGGCCATGGCGATGATGGCGGAACTCGGAATCCGCAACACCTTCCTGCCGCCGACCGCGCTGAAGCTGATGCGGCAGGCGGACGTGAAGAATCCCGGCTTGAAGCTGCGCAGCATCTTCACCGGCGGCGAATCGCTCGGCGGCGAATTGCACGGCTGGGTGCGCGAAACCTTCGGCATCGACGCCCATGAAGTGTTCGGCCAGACCGAGTGCAACCTCGTGATCGGCAGCAATTCGAACCTGTTTCCGATCCGCCCCGGCGCGATGGGCAAGGCGACGCCGGGGTTTGACGTCCGCATCGTCAATGAGAGGGGCGAGGAACTGCCGCGCGGACGGCGCGGCATCATCGGCGTGCGCCAGCCCTCGCCCTGCACCATGATCGAATACTGGAAGAACCCGGAAGCGACCGCGAAGAAATACGCCGGCGAATTCCTGCTGACCGGCGATCTCGGCATCCAGGATGACGACGGCTATTTCTGGTACGTCAGCCGCGAGGACGACGTCATCACCACCGCCGGCTACCGCGTCGGCCCGTCCGAGATCGAGCATACGCTGATGAAGCATCCGGCGGTAGCGATGTCGGCGGTGGTCGGCATCCCCGATCCGATCCGTACCGAATCCATCAAGGCCTGGATCGTGCTGCGCCCGGGCTTTGCCGCGAGTGATGAACTGGCGCGCGAGATCCAGGAATTCGTCAAGGTGCAGCTCGCCGCCCACGAATACCCGCGTTTCGTGCAGTTCGCCGACACGCTGCCGATGACGGCGACAGGCAAGGTGCTGCGGCGCGAGTTGCGGGCGCTCGGGTGACGGAAACCAAGACCAAGGTCGCCGGTCCAGACTTGACCAGGATCAACGCGCTCGCCGTTGCGCCCTGTCTCAATGCGCGCAAAATCATTCGGAGGAAAACATGGCATCGGTTTCCGGCAAGGCCGATCCGGTGGTGCGGCGCATCGCGGCGGCCGACATCGCGGAGGCGCTGGGCCACGGGTTCCGGGATTTTCAGGCGCTGCCGCTGTACGGGCTCGCGTTCGGCGGGTTCTACGCCGCGGGCGGCATCGCGATCCTGCTCTGCCTGACCGCGTTCCGCATGGTCTATCTGGCCTATCCGCTGGCGGCCGGCTTCGCGTTGATCGGGCCCTTCGTCGCGATCGGCCTCTACGAGGTCAGCCGCCGGCGCGAGGCGAGTTTGCCAATCTCGCTCGGCGCGATCTGGGCCTCGGTGCGGACGCGCAGCGAGATCGGCTGGATGGCTTTCGTCACGCTGTTCGTGTTCGTGGTCTGGATGTACCAGGTGCGGCTGTTGATCGCGCTGCTGCTCGGCCTCAATGCCTCGTTCGGCAGCCTGCAGGAATTCATCACGGTGGTGCTGACCACCAATGAAGGGCTGTTGTTTCTCGCCATCGGAAACGCGGTCGGCGCGGCGCTGTCGCTGATATTGTTTTCCCTCACCGTGGTGTCGTTTCCGCTGCTGCTGGATCGCGACGTCGACTTCGTCACCGCGATGATCACGAGCGTCCGTTCCGTGGTGACGAGCCCGCTGCCGATGATCGGCTGGGCAGCGCTGATCGTGGTCCTGTTGCTGGTCTCCGCGATGCCGTACTTTCTCGGCCTGATGGTGACGCTGCCGGTGCTCGGCCACACCACCTGGCATCTCTATCGCCGGATCATCGCGCCGCTGCCGTCGTAGTCGGCGCTACATCGGCGTCGTAATTCCGATTGCCTTCAGCGCGGCCAGCATCCGTTCCGGCGGGGCCATCTTGATCGCCGGCGCCCGGCCGGTTTCCAGCAGGCTCTTCAGGCCGGAAAGGATCGCGGGCCAGCCGGCCCGTCCGCCGGACAGGATGTCGTCGCTGATCTCGCGATCATGCGACTGCAGCATCGTCAGCCGGGTTGCGTCTCCCGCAGGCTCGATCTCGTAGGTGACCAGCGTCGGGCCGAGTTTTTCCAAAAGTCCCGGCCAGTCCACGTTCCAGGTGACCGTGAGCCGCCGTGGCGGATCGCATTCGATCACTTCGCCGCCGATATGCACCGAGCCGTCGGGCGCGCGAACGACGAGGGCGCCGCCGATCTTCAGGTCGGCCTCGATCGCAAGTCCGGAAAAATACTGCCGGCTGAACTCGGCGCTGGTCAATGCCTGCCACACTTTTTCGGGCGGCGCGGCGATGTAGATGGTGTAGACGATGGCCGGCTTGAAATTCGCGGGGTTGATGTTCTCACGCATCACGCTTCTCCAATTGCCTTTTCAACCTGCCGAGCGCGGCAAGCTTCCCCCGCTCGAATTTCTTGATCCAGCGTTCGCCGATCTGATGGATCGGAACCGGATTGAGGTAGTGCAGCTTCTCGCGGCCGTGCCGTAGCACGGTGACGAGATTGGCCGCTTCGAGAATCCCGAGATGTTTTGTCACCGCCTGCCGGGTCATCGCGAGGCCGTCGCAAAGCTCGTTCAGCGTCTGTCCGTTTCTGGCGTGAAGCCGGTCCAGCAGCGAACGCCGCGACGCGTCGGCAAGCGCTTTGAAGACCTCATCCATGGCTGGTAATAGGCAACCAAATGGTTGCCTGTCAAGGCCCTTTGCGGGCGCCATCGCTGCCGTGCTGCGCCCAGCCGCCCGGATGCGAAACGATTGCCCGGCGATGGCTGCGCCAAGGCAGCTGCCGCTTTCAATGCGCTGCTCGCGCATGCATAATGGCTTTATCCTCCTTCCACCGGATTCTCCCCATGTCGCTTCAAGCCTATTTCGCCTTTGTCGCCGCCTGCGTCGCGCTGGCGCTGTTGCCGGGTCCCGTCGTGACGCTGTTGATCGCCAACGGCTTGCGGCACGGCACCCGCGCGGCGCTGATCAACTGCGCCGGCGCGCAGACCGGCCTTGCGATCGTCATCGGCATCGTCGCCGTGGGCCTGACCTCGCTGATGGCGACCATGGGCTACTGGTTCGACTGGGTTCGCTTCGCCGGCGCGGCTTATCTGATCTGGCTCGGCATCAAACTGATCCGGGCGCCGGTCGAGGGCGTCAACATCGAGGAACCGCCGACGCCGCCGCGCGGCGGTTTCTTCCTGCAGGGCTTCCTGGTGCTGCTGTCGAACCCGAAGGTGCTGGTGTTCTTCGGCGCGTTCATTCCGCAATTCATGGACATGGACAAGCCGCATCTGCCGCAGGTCGCGTTGCTCGGCGTCACCTTCATGGTGATCGCGGCTTTCACCGATGCCGTCTATGCGCTGCTTGCGGGCCGGGCGCGGCTGTTCTTCTCCAGGGAGCGCACCCGGTTGCTGTCGCGCATCTCCGGCGGTTTCATGATCGGCGGCGGCATCTGGCTGGCGCTGACGCGGGCGAAGTGAAGCGCAAGCGACGCGCCACTGTACTCAAACCAACTGCCGCGCCCGCAGCGTCAGTTCGATCTCGCCGAGGATCCGCGCCAGCCGGTCGGCCCACGCGGTCTCGCCGGCCGGGTCCGAAATCAAATCCTGGCGGATCTCGATCCCCGTATTCATCAGGCCGCGCGCTTCGCCATGCACCGGAATCGTGTAGTCGGTCTCGTCGCTCACCGCGTAGGGTTCGTTGTCGCCGACCACGAGGTCGCCCTCGGCGCGCAGCGATTGCAGCAGCAGCGGCGGCAGGTGGGTGTCGCGATGATAGAGCGTGCCGATGTGCCAGGGCCGCGCGATCCCGGCATAGACCGGGGTAAAGCTGTGCAGCGATACCAGCACCGTCGGCCGGCCGGCATCGCGGCGCGTATCGATGACCTCGTCGATGCGGCGGTGATAGGGATCGAAGATCTGCGCGCGCCGCAGCGCAGCCGCTTCGCGCGAAAGGCCCTCGTTCCCGGGGATCGTCGTCGCTTCGCTGATGCGCGGAATCGAGCTCGCCACATGGGGCGGGCGGTTGCAGTCGATCACCAGCCGCGAATAGCGCTGCACGACCAGGTGCGCGTCGAGTTGTCTTGAAAGCGCCTCCGCCACGCCGGCGATGCCGATGTCCCAGCCGATGTGGCGCATGCGCTCGCTTTCGGGCAGGCCGAGGTCGCCGAGCGCCCGCGGGATCAGCCGGCCGTAGTGATCGCAGGTCAGCAGGAAGGGCGAGCGTCCGCCGACATTGAATTCCTGGACCGGGGGAACCTCTTCAGGCGTGAGGAGTAGTGATGTGTCGGCGGCGGCGGCCAAAGCAAATTCCCTTAACTGGTGCCTATCGAAGCGGCATTGCGAGCTACAATTGAGCAGTGTACCCGGCAGGGTTCGACCTAGATTGAACGTCCCAGATTCGATGATTGCTTGACGATGCCGCTCCTGACCATCAACCACAAGACCGTTTATCGCTACCACCGGCCGGTCGCGTTCGGCGAACACCGGATCATGCTGCGGCCGCGCGACGGCCACGACCTGCGCGTGCTGTCGAGCAGCCTCGAGATCGCGCCGCAGCCGATGCGGCTGCGCTGGATCCACGACGTGTTCGGCAACAGCGTGGCGATCGCGACGTTCGACGCGCGCGCCGATGCCCTGTCGTTCGTCTCGACGGTGACGGTGGAGCACAATCCGGCGGACGAATTCGCGCTCACGCCGGATGATCCCGCCTATTTCTACCCTTTCCTCTATGAGGACGAGGAATTCCCGGACCTGCAGCAATTCGTATTGCCGCAATATGGCGATCCTGACGGCGAGTTGTCGGCCTGGGCACGAAATTTCCTCGACGCCGAGGGGCCGACGCCGACCTTCAACATCCTGAGCGGCATGACCCATGGCATTCGCGCCGCCTTCACCTATCGCAGGCGCCACGAGCAGGGCACCCAGCATCCGCTCGATACGCTGCAGACCGGCTCGGGCACCTGCCGCGACTATGCGCTGTTCATGATCGAAGCGCTGCGCCGGCTCGGCATCGCCGCGCGCTTCGTCTCCGGCTATGTCTTCATCCCCGGCGACCAGGCCCACGGCTATGTCGGCGGCGGTTCGACCCATGCCTGGGTGCAGGTCTACCTGCCGAGCGCGGGCTGGATCGAGTTCGATCCGACCAACGGCATCGTCGGCAGCCGCGACCTGATCCGCGTGGCGGTGGCGCGCGACCCGCGCCAGGCGATTCCGCTGCACGGCACCTATCTGGGTTCGCCAGATGCCTTCGCCGGCATGGAGGTGAGCATCAACGTCGGTTCGAGCGGCGAATCGCAACCCCAGGCGCCGCAGCGCGTTGAGTCGCCGCAGCGCATGGGTACGACGCGGGCGGAGAAAGTCTGAACATGGAAATCAGGGTCGGTTTCGAGCTTTCATACGCGGCGGCGCAGCCGACGCCGATGGTGATCATGCTGTCGATCCATCCGTCGCGCTTTTCCGACATCGTCGGCACCGAGCGGATCGTGGCCGATCCCGACGTTCCGATCGGCTTCTACCGCGACAGTTTCGGCAATGTCTGCGGCCGCCTGGTCGCGCCCGCCGGCGGCGTCACGCTGCGCGGCGACGCGCTGGTGCGCGATTCAGGTCTGCCCGACGTCGTGATGCCGACCGCCCAGCAATTGCCGATCGAACAGCTGCCCGACGAAGTCTTGCAATATCTGATGCCGAGCCGCTATTGCGAGACCGACAAGCTGACCGATGTCGCCTGGTCGCTGTTCGGGCATACGCCGCCCGGCTGGGCGCGGGTGCAGGCGATCGTCGACTTCGTGCACAACCACGTCACCTTCGGCTATCAGCACGCCCATCACATGAAGTCGGCGCACGACGTCTACGAGCAGGGCACCGGCGTCTGCCGCGACTTCGCGCATCTGGCGCTGACCTTCTGCCGCTGCATGAACATCCCGGCGCGCTACTGCACCGGCTATCTCGGCGATATCGGCGTGCCCAAGGACCCGGCGCCGATGGATTTCTCCGGCTGGTTCCAGGTCTATCTCTCCGGCCAGTGGTACACGTTCGACGCGCGCCACAACGTGCCCCGCGCCGGCCGCATCCTGATGGGTACCGGCCGCGACGCCGCCGACGTCGCGCTGACCACGAGTTTTGGCCGGATGGATCTGGTAAAGTTTTTTGTCATCAGCGACGAGGTCGTGCCGGCTTGATTTCGGACTGTTCTTCCGTCATTCCGGGATGGTGCGCAGCACCAGACCCGGAATCTCGAGATTCCGGGTTCGGTGCCTCGCATCGCCCCGGAATGACAGCATCCAGAAAGCCATGACCTCAGATCGCCTCTTCGTCTACGGCACGCTGATGCGCGGCTTCGACCATCCGATGGCGCAGCTGCTGTCGCGCAGCGCCGACTTCCTCGGCGCGGCCAGCTGTCGCGGCCGGCTCTACCTCATCAAGCATTATCCGGGGCTCGTGCTCTCGGACGATCCGGCCGACATCGTGTCCGGCGAACTGTACCGCTTGCGGGAGCGCGACGCGCTGCTCGGCGAACTCGACATGTATGAAGCCTGTGGCGAAGGCTTTCCGGAGCCGACCGAATATCTCCGCCGCATGCTGCCGGTGACGCAGGCGGACGGCACCGCAGGCGAGGCCTGGACCTATGTCTATAACTGGCCGGTCAGCGGCCTGCCGCGGATCGCTTCGGGCAGATTTCTGGAAGGCTAGAGCCGTTTCGGCTCTGATAATCAGAACCGCGCTCCAGATTCTTGTTCTGATGCGTCTTCTTTGCGCGAACCGGTAACCACTTCGCTCGATAACGCCCTAACCGGCATCCAGCCGTTCGCGCTCGACCCGGATATCCATCTCGCGGTCGACGTAGTTCCATTCCTCGCTCGCGCGCAGCGTGCCGACCAGTTCCTCGAACGCCTCGGCCTGCGCCGGCTCGTATTCGAACCAGGTCAGGAAGTCGAAGGGCTCGCCGAGGTCGCGGCTGTGATAGAGCTGGCGCGCGATGGCGGGCAGATATTTCAGGCTGCCGGCGATGTGGCGCGACTTGTCCTCAAAGATCTGCCGGCGCTCCTCCTGCGTCAGGTTCCACCACGCCGCCGATTTCCTGATCGGGATCAACGCCGCGCAGGTCGCCTCCTCGCGCCCGAGCCGGGCCTGCACGGACGTGAGCTGCTCTTTCTCGGTACGCTCGGTATAGCGGACATGGCTGGCCACGCCGGCCAGCCGCCACGACGTCAGCGCGGGCATGATCGGCAGCGCGATCGAGGCCGAACTGACCACCGACAGCGCCGGCGTCCGCACCAGCGTCGCCCCCTTGACCGGCGTGAATTTGGTAACCCGCCAGGCCCCGCTCTGGCCGCCCCTGAAGATCGTAAACATGGCGGAAATGAAGCGCGGAACCGGAAGGGATTCAAGGGCTATGCCGTCATTCTCTCCCCGTCATTCCAGGACCTCTCCCCGTCATTCCGGGGCGCGAAGCGAACCCGGAATCCAACGGGCCGCGTTACGTGTCGATAGTTGGATTCCGGGTTCGATGCTGCGCATCGCCCCGGAATGACGGGGAGGGGGCTGTGAATAGCGGCTAGAAGACCAACAACCCTCACGATTCGCCGGGCGGTCCCTATATCCCTAGCCGGTTGGCAACCGCCCCGACTCAGGCACATACCTCACCCATGCGCTTCACGCCCCAATTCCTCGAAGAGCTGCGCGAGCGGCTTCCGGCCTCGGAAGTCGTCGGCCGGCGCGTCAAGCTGAAAAAGGCGGGAAAGGAGTACCAGGGGCTTTCGCCGTTCCAGCAGGAGAAAACGCCCTCCTTCTTCGTCAATGACGAGAAGCAGGCCTGGTTCGACTTCTCCTCGGGTAAGAACGGCAACATCTTCAATTTCGTGATGGAGACGGAGGGCGTGTCGTTCCCCGAAGCGGTGGAGCGGCTGGCCGCGATGGCCGGCATGGCGCTGCCGGCGGCGACGCCCGACGCCGCGCGGCATGAGCAGCGCCGCAAGACGCTGCATGATGTCATGGAACTCGCCGCCAAATTCTTCGCCGACACGTTGGCCTCGCGCAATGGCGCCAAGGCGCGCGGCTATCTCGCCGATCGGGCCATCACGCCGCAAACGCAGCTGCAGTTTCGCCTCGGCTATGCGCCGGGCGGTCCGGGCGAGCGCTTTGCGTTGAAAGAGCATCTCGGCGGGCAGGGCATTTCCACCGAGGACATGGTGGAAGCCGGCCTGCTGGTGGCGGGCGACGACATTCCCGTTCCCTACGATCGCTTCCGCGACCGCGTGATGTTTCCGATCACGGATGCGCGGGGCCGCGTCATCGCGTTCGGCGGCCGCGCGCTGGAAAAGGACGTTCCCGCAAAGTACCTGAACTCGCCGGAAACGCCGCTGTTTCACAAGGGCGACAACCTCTACAACCTCGCCGCCGCCCGGAAGGCGGCGCATGACGGCTCGCCGCTGATCGTGGTCGAAGGCTATGTCGACGTCATCGCCATGGTCACCGCGGGTTTCGCCGGCGCCGTCGCGCCGCTCGGCACGGCGCTCACCGAAAACCAGCTCGCGCTGCTGTGGAAGATGGCGGACGAGCCCATTCTCTGTTTCGACGGCGACCGCGCCGGCCAGAAGGCGGCGTATCGCGCCGCGGATCTCGCGCTGCCCGCGTTGATGCCGGGCAAGAGCCTGCGGTTTGCGCTGCTGCCCGAGGGGCAGGACCCGGACGATCTCGCGCGCTCCGGCGGACGTGTCGCGATCGAGGAAGTGATCTCGGCGGCGCGACCGCTGTCCGACATGCTGTGGTCGCGCGAGATCGAGGGCGGCAGCTTTGCGACGCCGGAGCGGCGCGCGGCGCTGGAGGCCCGCATCAACGAACTCTCGAAGGGGATTCGCGACGAGGTGGTGCGTCGGTATTACCGCGACGATCTCGCCGGTCGCCTGCAACGCGCCTTTGGCCCGCAGGGCGGTGGCTACGGCCGGAGCCATTTCCGCCCCGGTCGGGGCGGCGAATCACTTCGCGCGTTTACCCCGCGCGGTCCGAATCAGTCCGGCCGATTTGCCCCTCGGGGCGGCCGCGGGCCGGGGGCAGGGAGCAGCCATGCGATTGCGCCGGGACCGTATCAGGCCGCCAGCCCCCAGCTCGCCGCCAGCCCGATCATGCGCGGCCAGCGCAGCGCGATGTCCCGCCGTGAGGCATTGATCCTGCAATCGCTCATTAACCACCCTTGGCTGCTGGACGACCATCTCGAGGAAGTGGCGATGCTGGAACTGGCCCATCCCGAGGCCACCAAGCTTCGCGCCGCGATCATCGCGGCCTTCGCCCATGACCATCACCATTCCCCGGACGCCGCGGAGCAGGCCGAGAAGATGCGGGCGGATCTCGAGGCGCGCGGATTAGGTGAGGTTCTTCAACGAGTTGAGCGGGCGATCACGACCTCCGCGGTGTGGGGCACGAAACCCGGCGCGGCGCGGGAAGATGTTTTGGCGACCTGGCAGCAACTCGTTGTCTTGCATCGGAAAACACATGCCCTACTTAGGGAGAAGAAGGACGCCGAGCTGGCGCTGGGCGATGAACCCACCGATGCCAACATGGCGTGGCTCAAGGATGTCAGCTCCCGTTTGGAGTCGCTGGAAGGCACCGAGGCGCTGATCGAGGGGTTTGGCGAGCTTTCGGGCCGGTTCCGGAAGAGCGTGTAGGGTTAAAAATGCTGCGGACGGCGGCGGCCGTGCCCGCAAAAAGACTCGCCAAATCCTTGGTTTGGCGGCAAAAACAGGGTTAAGCGAAGCTTAATGGTCCAAGGGGTAGTGTAACGCGTCCAAGGGCTGTTGGCATAACACCGGCGATGGCGGGTTTAAGGGGTGGCGACAATTTGCGCCGCCCTTTGCGCGTCGTGCGCATGCGGATATGCGAGAGGGGCACGGGCGTGATCCGGAAATAACTTTCCGAACGGTCACGCGCAAGGAACGAGGGTTTGGCGGGTTGGCTTTTCCAAAGAAAGACATCCGGCTGGCGACTTCAGTAATTCAGAGGCGGGTGGCGGCATGCGCCAACCCGCACGAGCGCGTTTCGGGAGCTTGATGAATGGCCACCAAGGCAAAGACGCTGCAGGTTAAGGACAAGGAAAAGGACGACAAGGCAGCGGACGCCCCCGAGAAGGACTCGGCCGACGCGCCGTCGCCGTTGCTCGACCTGTCCGATGCCGCGGTCAAGAAGATGATCAAGCAGGCCAAGAAGCGCGGCTTCGTGACCTTCGATCAGCTCAACGAAGTGCTGCCCTCCGACACCACCTCGCCGGAGCAGATCGAGGACATCATGTCGATGCTCTCGGACATGGGCATCAACGTCTCCGAGGCCGAAGAGGCCGACGCCGACGAGGAAAAGGAAGAGGCCGACGACGACACCGACAACGAACTCGTCGAGGTCACGCAGAAGGCCGTCACCGAGGTCAAGAAGTCCGAGCCCGGCGAGCGCACCGACGATCCCGTGCGGATGTATCTGCGCGAGATGGGCACGGTCGAGCTGTTGTCGCGCGAGGGCGAAATCGCGATCGCCAAGCGCATCGAGGCCGGCCGCGAGGCGATGATCGCGGGCCTCTGCGAAAGCCCGCTGACCTTCCAGGCCATCATCATCTGGCGCGATGAACTCAACGAAGGAAAGATCTTCCTTCGCGACATCATCGATCTCGAAGCCACCTATGCCGGCCCCGACGCCAAGAACAACATGAACCCGGCGATGATCGCCGCGCCCGCCGAAGGCGCGCCCGCCAATGGCGAAGCCGCGCCCGCGCATGTCGCGCCGCCGGCTGCGCCTCCCGCGCCGACCCCGTTCCGCGCCGCGCCCGCCGGCGGCGCCGAGACCGAGGAGAAGGATCCGGCCGAGGCCGCCGCCGAAGGCGACATGGACGACGACGAGTTCGAGAACCAGATGTCGCTCGCCGCCATCGAGGCCGAACTGAAGCCGAAAGTGGTCGAAACCTTCGACAAGATCGCGTCCGAATACAAGAAGCTGCGCAAGCTCCAGGAACAGGACATCGCGAACCAGCTCGAGATTTCGTCGCATGGGCCCTCGCTCTCGCCGCACCAGGAGCGCAAGTACAAGAAGCTGAAGGACGAGATCATCGTCGAGGTGAAGTCGCTGCGTCTTAACCAGGCCCGTATCGATTCGCTGGTCGAGCAGCTTTACGACATCAACAAGAAGCTGGTCTCGTTCGAGGGCCGCCTCTTGCGCCTCGGCGACAGCCACGGCGTCGCGCGCGATGACTTCCTGCGCAACTATCAGGGCTCGGAGCTCGATCCGCGCTGGCTCAACCGCGTCTCGAAACTCTCGGCAAAAGGCTGGAAGAATTTCGTCCATCACGAGAAGGACCGCATCAAGGAGCTGCGCGGCGAGATCCAGCAGCTGGCGGCGCTGACCGGCCTCGAGATCGGCGAATTCCGCAAGATCGTGCACGGCGTGCAGAAGGGTGAGCGCGAAGCCCGTCAGGCCAAGAAGGAAATGGTCGAGGCCAACCTCCGCCTCGTGATCTCGATCGCCAAGAAGTATACCAACCGCGGCCTGCAGTTCCTCGACCTGATCCAGGAAGGCAATATCGGCCTGATGAAGGCGGTCGACAAATTCGAGTACCGCCGCGGCTACAAGTTCTCGACCTACGCGACATGGTGGATCCGGCAGGCGATCACGCGCTCGATCGCAGATCAGGCCCGCACCATCCGCATCCCCGTGCACATGATCGAGACGATCAACAAGATCGTGCGCACGAGCCGCCAGATGCTCAACGAGATCGGCCGCGAGCCGACCCCCGAAGAGCTCGCCGAAAAGCTCGGCATGCCCCTGGAGAAGGTCCGCAAGGTCCTCAAGATCGCCAAGGAGCCGCTGTCGCTGGAGACGCCCGTCGGCGACGAGGAAGATTCGCACCTCGGCGATTTCATCGAGGACAAGAACGCGATCCTGCCGATCGACGCGGCGATCCAGTCCAACCTGCGCGAGACCACCACGCGCGTGCTGGCCTCGCTCACCCCGCGCGAAGAACGCGTGCTCCGCATGCGCTTCGGCATCGGCATGAACACCGACCACACGCTGGAAGAAGTCGGCCAGCAGTTCAGCGTCACGCGCGAACGTATTCGCCAGATCGAGGCGAAGGCGCTGCGCAAGCTGAAGCATCCGAGCCGGTCGCGGAAGCTGCGAAGTTTCCTCGACAACTAGTTCGCAAGGCCATTTTCATCGACCAGCGGCGGGCGAAAGCCCGCCGTTTTTTCTGTCACCCAACACGGTTGTGGTTCTCAAATATTCCCGCGCCGCTTCGCCGCCGCTTAGTGATTCCAGCCACAGTCGCCAGGTCGCTCATCGAAGACTGTTTCGAGGCTTGAGCGCAGTGCTCACGCAAACCTGGAGTAAAAGAGAATGACCATGCAAGACAGCGGTGCCGCCACATCCGTGACCAATACCGACGCCGGGGGCGCTGCCGGTTCGGGCGCGCTTTCGTGCGACCAGCTCGATGCGATCAGCGGCGGCACGCCGAAGGGCTATCATGAGTGCGTGCTCGGGACGAAAGCCGGTGGCGGGCCGGGCCTGTATCCGCTTTATGTCGCGTGCCGCATGAACTAGGCCGCGCGGCCGGGAAGAGGCCGCTTTGCAGCGCCTCTTCCCGGATTGCCAATGCGATCAGGTTGATCTGGCCTCCTGGAGAAGCGGCGGCATCGATCCGCGCAAGCTCGACGCGCCGGCCGGGGGCCTCTACGATGCACGAGCATGACCGGCCAACGCCTCACTGTCTGGTACAACACGCGCTGCCCCGTCTGCGACGGGGGCATCGGCTGGCAGCGCAGCAAGCTTGTCGCCGCCGTTCGCGCCGGCCGCATCGCGTTCGAAGACATCAATGCACAGCCCGGCGCGCTGGCGCGCTACGGGGCGGCGCTCGACGACGTGCGCCGCCGCCTGCACGCGACCGATGAAGCCGGCCGGCTGATCGTCGGCGCCGATGTCGCGATTGCGATATGGCGGATCACGCCGGGCGAGGCTTGGCTCGCCGCGCTGTTCGGCAATCGCGTGCTGCTGCCTCTCACGCGGTTTGTCTATGACCGGTTTGCCGACCTGCTGTTCGCCTGGAACAGGCGGCAAGGGCATTGGTGACGGGCGCCGCGTCCGCAGGCGCGCGGCCTACTTCTTCTTCGCCCCGACCCGGCTGATGCTCTTGATCTCCAGCTGCGGCCGGCCTGATTTCTCCGCGATCTCGCGGTCCTGCTCGCGGATGAACGCGCGCGCCGGCTCGTCGCCGTCGAGGCCGCCGAGCAGTTCGGAAGGCACGCGCCGGTTGGAGCGCTGCGAGTCGTCTTCATAGATGACGTTGAAAAAGGCGAATTCGCCTTTGGGATTGGTTCCGGGTTTCTTGGCCATGGGCGGCTTGTCCCCGATTAGCGCTGCGCTGTCAAAGAAAAAGGGCGTGGTCCGGGCGTCCGCCCGCGAGATGCGGGACTTGCGATAAAACTCGGCGAAATCTGCAAATCCCGGCCCCGCTTCGACCGCGATGTGCCGCCACGTTCCGCGTCATGCATCCCGTCCCAAGCCGCTTTTCCACGCACAACAGCGCCGCCGCGAACTGGCCGCCGCTGCGCCGCTTCATCGCCGGCGAGCATCGCCTTGGCTGCTTCATGGCGCGCCGCCGCTGGACCGCGGCGCTCTATGAATTGTTTCGCTTCGGCGTCAAGCAGGCCTGGGCCTGCCTGTTCGGCGGCATCGCGATTTTCCTGATGGTCGCGACCTGGTGGTTCTATCCGGTGGGCGCCACGCTGCCGCGCTACGATTTCCTGTTCCTCTGCATGATCACGGTGCAGCTCGCGCTGCTCGCCGGCAAACTGGAAACGCCGGACGAAGCCAAAGTGATCCTGATCTATCATGCCGTCGGTACGGTGATGGAACTGTTCAAAACGCAGGCCGGCTCCTGGATCTATCCGGAGGCGAATTTCGTCCGGCTCGGCGGCGTGCCGCTGTTCACCGGCTTCATGTATGCTTGCATCGGCAGCTATCTCTGCCGCGCCTGGCGGCTGTTCGATTTCGAATTCTCGTATCACCCGCGCCGGCGCCGCCTCGCCGCGCTCAGCATCGCGATCTACGTCAATTTCTTCAGCCATCACTACATCGCCGACCTGCGCTGGCTGCTGTTCGCGGCGGCGGGCGCGCTGTTCTTCCGTACCCGCGTTCACGTCAGGGTCTGGCGCCGGCACCGGTCGATGCCGCTCTTGCTCGGCCTCGTGCTGGTCTCCGCGCTGGTGTGGTGTTCGGAGAACGTCGGCACGTTCACAAAGACCTGGCTCTATCCGTCGCAGCGGCACGGCTGGTCGATGGTCTCCATCGACAAGCTCGGCTCCTGGTTCCTGCTGCTGATCATCAGCTACACGCTGGTGAGCCTAGTCAATGCGCCGCGGGAGCGGCGCGAGGGGCGGCACAGAGCGAGTCGTCCCGCGGCCATGGGCGCGCAGGCGGGCTCAGCGGCCGCGGGCTGACCGGCGTCTATGCCGCCGCCGGGTTCGCGCCCGCCGCGCCGCTTCCGCGCTGGTGGCTCGCCAGGATGCCCTGCCACAGCGTGGCCACGCTGTGCTGGGTCTGCGGTGCGATCAGGCAGTGGCCCTGATTGTCGAACTCGCAGAACCGGGCCGAGGCGTCGCCGCGCACTTGGGCCAGCGCCTCGTTGATCGCTTCCAGGCATTCGATCACCTGTCCGATGTCCTGCAGCCGCGTGTGGTAGAGGAGGTCGATCAGGCGGAACGCCATCACCGGCGACTGGCCGTACGAAATGCCCGGCCGGGCGAATTCGAAGAACACGTTGAACGCCGGCACCATGCCCTTGATCCGCGCCAGCACCGCCGCGGCCTCCTCGGTGGAGCAGCCGACCAGATGCGCCGCTTGCGGATGCTGCGCCGGCGCCGGCGCCTCGGCGGCGCGCCCGAGCGAAGCCATGACCTGGTGCTCGATCCATTGCCGGACCGGGGCCGGGGCGTTGCGGATCTGGTCCGTGGTCAGGGTGATTCCGATCATCGCAGCTCTCCATGTTGAGCCCGATCTTAGGCAAGCAGCGCGCGGCGATGTTGACCCGGATCAAGGCGCCGGCGGAAGCCGCAAATCAGCCGCGCCGCGCGCGTGCGAACGCGTGTCTCACCGCCGCTGCCGGCGGGCCACGCCGGTCGTCGTCGGCGGCGCGGCCCATCGCCATGATGGCGGTGCCCATCGCGGCCGAACCGAAGGTGACGAAGAAGCCGAACAGCAACAGCCCGAGCGCAGTGCCGGGCGAAGCGTCCGCAAGGATCAGGTGCCGCAGGCCGCCGGGATTGAGCGCCAATAGCCCGCCGACCAAGATCGCCGCGATCGCCATGCCGGCGACGAGGTTGATCGCGAGCAACCTGAACAGCGGCACGCGGAAAAAGCCGAACGTCTGGCGCCGCTCGGCTGGATCGGGCGTGTGGTTCATGTTCATCGCCTTCGCCTGCGTTGGTGCAAAGGCAATTCTAGCAGAATGGGCCGGAAGCACGAGGGCCGTGAGCGCATGGCCGCGCCGCGGCCCTCGGCTTCGATCGCCTCATGGCGCCACCAGTTCCACCCTTCGGTTCAGCGCACGTCCGGCATCGTTCGCGTTGGACCCCACCGGCGCCAGGAATCCCACGCCTGCCGTCTTCAACCTCGCCTGCGCGATCCGGAAATTTGTCACCAGCTCCGCCGCCACCGCTTCCGCGCGACGCCGCGACAGATCGAGATTGTAGTCGTGGGCGCCCTGGTTGTCGGTGTGGCCGACGATGAAGACATTGAGCTGCGGCTGGCCCGTCAATAGTTTTGCGATCTGCTGCAGTGTCGGGCGGCTTTCGGGCTTCACCACCGCCTTGTCGGTATCGAAATAGATGCCGTAGAGCGCAATATGGCCGGCCTCGCCGAGCCCTTTGGCCATCGCTGCGGCGTCGACCATCTTGTTCTCGATCGCGCCGAGTTCGGCGATCACGAGCTGCGCATAGATCTCCCGGTTGTTCTCGCTGACGATGAGGCCGGCATAGGTCTCGCGCCCGCCCTCCGCCTTGCGTCCGGAGAAATAGCGGTAGTTGAAGCCGTCCACCCACATCTGCGGGATCGGCAGCGCGTCGATGCCTTCCGAAAAAGCAATGCCGCCGCAGGCGTCGGTGTCGCAGGCCAGCAGCGTCTCGAAGCCGGCCTTCGCCAGTTGGGTTTCGAAATTGCGCGACACTTCCAGGATCGAAGGGCCGGGACCGGTTCGATAGGCGATTCGGGTGACGCGGCCCTCCAGCCGCCGTGCATCGGTCGGCTTGCCGTCCTTGAACGCGGCGCCTTGCAGGCGGGCCGCGTCAAAATCCTTCACCTGATATCCGGTGATGGCGCTGCCGCGGAACCGGCCGATGCCGGGATAATCCCGTGCGCCCGGCACGTCGCCGGATTGCGCCGCAGCGTTGGTGGTGGCGCCGAGCGACAGCGCGAGCAGCAGGAAAACCGGCCTGAACAGGGAGTGCGGCAAGCTCATGGGACATCCGTTCGTTGGGGAGATGGTCGCGGGAAGGGGCTGACATGCAAGGGTCGCGTCGGCCGATCAACCGGTTCAATTTCGTCGCAATCATGGCCGTTTTCACCGGAGATTTGACCCGCGCGTCCCGTCCGCCGCCCTCGAAGCGCCGGCAGGGACGTGCTAGAAGCCGGGCTTATTTGCAATGCTCCTTGAGGGAACAGCCTTTCATGCTTCGCATCGCATTTGCCGTCAGCGCCGCCCTGTTCGCAGGCTTCACCGCCGAGGCCCACGCCGCGCCGTGCGGCAATTCCGCGGGCGGCTACGAATCCTGGAAGCAGCAATTCGCCAATGAGGCGCGGGCCAAGGGCATCAGCGCCGGCACGCTTCAGGCGCTGATGGCGACGAACTATGCGCAGGCGACCATCAATGCCGACCGCGGCCAGCGCAGCTTCAAGCTTTCGCTCGACCAGTTTCTCGCCAAGCGCGGGGCTGCGGCGATCGTCTCCAAAGGCCGCCAGCTCAAGCAGTCGCAGGCCGCGCTGTTCGCCTCGATCCGCGAGCGCTATGGCGTGCCGCCGGGGCCGCTGCTGGCGATCTGGGGCATGGAGACCGGCTTCGGCATCCAGCGCGGCAACCAGAACATGCTCGCCTCGATCGCGACGCTCTCCTACGACTGCCGCCGCTCGGAATATTTTACGGAGCATCTCTATGCCGCGCTGCAGCTGATCGATCGTGGCGCGCTGTCGCCGAACCAGCGCGGCTCGATGCATGGCGAGGTCGGTCAGACCCAGTTCATGCCGAAGGCGATCCTGGCGTACGGCACCGGCAACCTGGAAAATTCGGCGAATGCGCTGATGTCGACCGCCAACTTCCTCAAGGCCCATGGCTGGAAGGCCGGCGCCGGCTACCAGCCCGGCGAACCGAACTACGCCGCTATCCAGGCCTGGAACGCCGCCACCGTCTATCAGCAGGCGATCGCGCTGATGGGCAGGCAGATCGACGGCGGCGGGGAGTAGCAGCCTCCGCGGCACGTCTCTCTCCGTCGTCATGCCCGGGCTTGACCCGGGCATCCACGCCTTGCGTCGGAGTGAGAAAGACGTGGATGGCCGGGACAAGCCCGGCCATGACGGATGGGGTGTGCACACTGGCCTTTGCCGTGCGTCGTTTTCCCATGGCATAACGGCAGCGAAAACACACAAGGGATTCGCATGCGCAGGTTTTGTTGGATCATTTTCCTCGGCGCCGTCATTTGCTCCACCCCGGTTTACGCCGCGCGTTGCGGCGGCAATTTCAACACCTTCGTGGCGGCGATGTCGCAGGAGGCGCGGGCGGCGGGGATTTCGGAGGCGGTGATCAGCGAGGCCTTTGCCGGCGTCACGCAGGATCCCGCGGTGCTGGCCTTCGACCGCCGCCAGCGCGGTACCTTCAACAAGACCTTCGAGGACTACGTCTCGACCCGCGTCGGCGCCGGACGCATCAGCATGGGCCGGCAGATGCTGAAGCGGCACGGCTCGCTGTTGTCGCGCATCGAGCAGAAGTTCGGCGTGCCGCCGGAGATCGTGGTCGCGATCTGGGGGCTGGAGTCGGATTTCGGCAAGGGCGATATCGGCAAGATGCCGGTGATCCGCACGCTCGCCACCATGGCGCATGACTGCCGCCGCACCGAACTGTTCCAGGGCGAACTGCTGGCGGCGCTGAAGATCGTGCAGCGCGGCGATCTGCCGTTGCGGGATCTGATCGGCGCCTTCGCCGGCGAGATCGGCCAGACGCAATTCCTGCCGTCGTCCTACATCAAGTATGGCGTCGATTTCGATGGCAACGGCCATGTCGACCTTCGCCACAGCGTCGCCGACGTGCTTGCCTCCACCGCGAACCTGCTGCACGTCTCGGGTTTCAAGGGTGGCCAGCCCTATGGCGAGGGCACGCCGAACTTCGACGCCATGCGCGAGTGGAACAGGGCGACGATCTACCGCAAGACGATCGGGTATTTTGCGGATCGGTTGGCGGAGCGGTAAATGCGCTCACGCTTCTTCCCTTCTCCCCTTGTGGGACAAGGTGCCGGAGCGAAGCGGAGGCGGATGAGGGGTATGTCTCCGCGAGTTGTGCTCGTTGAGAGAACCCCTCATCCGGCGCTTCGCGCCACCTTCTCCCACAAGGGGAGAAGGAAGAAAGATCGGCTGCGCCGACGGCCTCTCACTTCGCCTTTGCTTCCATCTTCTGAATCCGCTTCGCCAGCACCGCCCAGTAGGTGGCCGGGCGAAACCGCTGCAGCAGGTCCATGAACTTGGCGTCATTGCCGATCAGGATCCGCGGCTGGTTCTTTTCGATGCCCATGATGATGCGTTGCGCGGCGGCCGGCGGCGTGGTCTTGGCGATCGCGTCGAAGCGGTCGATCGACTGCGCCCGGCGCGCATTGTCGGTGATCGCCGCACCCGTGCGCGAGTTGCGCACGATGTTGGTCAGCACGCCGCCGGGATGCACCACCGACAATTTCACCGGGCTGTTCGCCATCGCCAACTCGTGCCGCAGGCTTTCCGAAAAGCCGCGCACGGCGAATTTGGCCGCGCAATAGGCGGTCTGGCCGGGCGGCGCGATCAGGCCGAACAGCGACGACAAATTGACGATATGGGCCTCGCGCTGTTGCGACAGATGCGGCAGGAAGGCGCGGCAGCCGTGCACGACGCCCCAGAAATTGATGTTGATCAGCCACTCCATCTGTATCTGGTCGACTTCGTTGAACGATCCGAGCAGCGCCACCCCGGCATTGTTGATCAGGATGTTCAACGACGGGTGCGCGGCCGTCGCAGCATGGGCGAATTCCGCGATCTGCGCCGGCTCGCCGACATCGACGCGATGCGTCGTGACCCTGCGGGCAGAAGCCTTGCCGATTTCGGCCGCCACCTGCTGCAGGCCGGCCTCGTCGCGGTCAGCGAGCGCCAGGTCGCAGCCGCGGGCGGCGAGTTCGAGCGCCAGCGCGCGGCCGATGCCGCTGGCGGCGCCGGTCACCGCCGCCGCGCTTCCGGATATCGCAGTCATGTGAGGAAACTCCCTGCCAACGTCGAACCCTGGGTTCCCGCCGTTTTTCGCAAATTGGAACCGAACCATAAAGCGCTTTCCGCGCTTAACCTTCTTTATCGGACGAAATCGTCGCCAAGCCGGCGCAAATGCTGAGGAGGCTCTCCATGCCACGACCAAAACCGTTACGCGCAACCGCCCTCATCGTCGAAGACGACCCGATGCAGCGCGACATGCTCTGCCTGCTGCTGGAGGAGAGCGAGGTCGACGTCATCGAATGCGAAAGCGCGGAGGCCGCGGAGAGGGTGCTGGAGCGCGCCGCCGACGATCTGGTCCTGTTGATGACCGACGTGCAGCTTGCCGGAAACATGGACGGTGTCGAGCTTGCGCATATCGCGCGGCAGTACAATCCCGAACTGGGTGTGATCGTCACCTCGGGCCGGCCGCTGCCGCGCCGACTGCCTGAGGGCGTTCGGTTCTGGGCCAAGCCATGGACGCCGCTCGATGTCATTCGCGAGGCGGAGCGGGCGGTTGAGGGAAGGCGCGGCGACCGGGCGCAGCCGAATTCCTGAAACCAGCGGGCCGCTTTTCGGCCTGGCGACGACGTGTTAATGGCGGGGCATGAGCCTGTCGTTTCTGCTCACTTCCCTGATCGTCGTGGCGTCGCCCGGCACCGGCGTGCTGTACACGCTGGCGGTGGCTCTGACCTCGGGCGCGCGGCCGAGCCTCGCGGCCGCCATCGGCTGCACGCTCGGCATCGTGCCGCACATGCTGGCCGCGATGCTCGGGCTGGCCGCGGTGCTGCACACCAGCGCGTTGGCATTTGCCGGGCTGAAATGGTGCGGTGTGGCCTATCTGCTCTACATGGCCTGGCAGGCGCTGCGTGAGACCGGCGCGCTGTCGGTCGATACGGAATCCGCGCCATCGACGCGGCGCAGCGGCCGGGTGATTGGTACTGCGATCCTGATCAACATCCTCAACCCGAAACTCTCGATTTTCTTTCTGGCCTTTCTGCCGCAATTCGTCGCCGCGGACGAGTTGCACCCGTTGCCAAGGATGCTCGAATTGAGCGCGGCGTTCATGGCGATGACGTTTGTGGTGTTCGCGATCTACGGCCTGTTCGCCGCCGCGCTGCGCGACCGCGTCATCACCCGTCCGCGGGTCATGGCCTGGCTGCGCCGCAGTTTTGCCGCCGGATTTGCCGCGCTTGGCGCAAGGCTGGCGTTTTCGGAGCGCTGATTCGACCGCTTGCCGTCCTCGCAGGGACGACGCATATCGAAAACCAAAAAGGCGGACCGAAGGCCCGCCATTCTCCACAATCGCACCCGGATTTGGGGGCCCGGGCGGAGACTCGAACATGTCCACCCGGGCCGAAATTCACTTCTTCTTGGCTTTTTTGGCCTTCTTCGCCTTGGCCTTTTTCGCCTTCTTCGCTTTCTTAGCCATAGTATCCTCTCAAGGTTTTCATGGATTGAACGCGACTCCGAGGCATGCTTGGCGGAGGGCCAGCCTCGCAACATCCTCGATCGCGATCCCAGCAGATTCGCTCGCCGCTGCCGCGTGCCGTCATGGCGGTGTCATCACGTTATCCACAGTTGTTGTGAATTTGATGCGATTTTACTGCGGTAGCGCGCGCCATCCGCGCCGCGCGCATCATGTTTAACGACGTGCCAAAACCTCGTTCATCAATTCACAACCACGGTTTGGATTGGCCGGCGCCGGTCAGACTCCATTAAGCAGCACTGGGGCACCTTGCCGGGTGGACGGCCGAGATCGTCATGGGAGAAGCGAAAGGCGCGCGCGTGCGTGCCTTGGGCGGCGGTCGACAACAGGGGAGACGCGCGTTGCGCGTACCGGGTTTGCGATGCTGAGCGTACCGACGCTTTGGACGGTGTTCGTCATCAATTTTCTCGCGCTGGGCCTGATCTGGGCCTACGTGATGCGCTGCTATCCGTCGTTCGAACCTTCGCGGTTCTGGACCGGGTCGGCGTTCGCCGCGGCGGCGGGCGCCGCGACGGCGATGCTGCGCATGCCGTTCCCGGATTCGCTGCTGCCGTTCCTGTTCGGCGGCACCGCGCTGGTGTTCGCCATCTGCCTGGCCGCGATGGGGGTGCTAAGGTTCTTCGACCGGCCGGTGTCATGGCGCGGCGCCCTGCTGACCACCGGCCTCGTGTTTGCCGGCCTCGCCTTCTTCATCTTCGTCCATGACAGCGTGCGCGGACGGATGACCGTGTTTACGATCGCGCAGGTGCTGCCGATGGCGCTGAGCCTGAGATGGCTGCTGCGCCCGCATCACGGCCGTGTCAATCCCGGGGCCCGGCTCGCCGGTATCGTCGCCATCCTGATCATCGCGATTTTCGCCAGCCGGCTGGCCGGTGCGCTGATCGACGTCGGCGGCGGCTTCTCCTATTCGCATTTCAACCCGGTGCAGACGGTCGTCATCCTGGTACTGGTGTTCCTGTCGATGGCGCTGAATTTCGGCTTTCTGCTGATGGCGATCGAACGGCTGCGCACCGAGATCGCGGATCTCGCGCTGCTCGACGATCTCACCGGCGTCGGCAACCGCCGCTATCTGCTGCAGCGGCTGGAGGAGGAATGCGCGCGCTCGGTCCGCAGCCGCAAGTCCTTCGCGCTGCTGGTGATCGACCTCGACAGCTTCAAGGCGATCAACGACACCCACGGCCATGCCGCCGGCGACGCCTGCCTGCAGCATTTCACGCTGATGGCGCAGACCCGCCTGCGGCCCGGCGACATGCTTGCGCGCACCGGCGGCGACGAGTTCTGCGTCGTGCTGCCCGACGCGACGCTGCGCGAGGGCGCCATGGTGGCCCGCCGAATCCTGGACGTCTGCCGCGCCGACGCCGAGCAGTGCGTCGGCAACGATATCCCGGTCGCCGTGTCGATCGGCGTCGCGCAATGGGCTCCGGAAATGGGCGCCCATCCCGACCGCCTGATCGCCGCCGCCGACCACGCGCTGTACGACGCCAAGAAGGCCGGCCGTAACGGCTTTGCGCTTTACGAGCCGGCGCCGCCGCTGTCGCCCGAAGCGAGCGCCCCCGGCTCGTCCGAGATCGACCAGCGCCAGCGCGCCTGATCCGTGCTACGCTGGTCCGCCATTGGACCTTGCGCATGCTTCCTGGCCGCCTCGCAGCCGCTCTCCTCCTTTTCGTGTTCGCGCGTTGCGCCCTCGCGCAGACGCCGGATCTCGCCGCGATCGCGCGCGCGTCCGGCACGCCTGACATTCCCGGCCTGAAGATGGTGTGGCTGGCGCCGTGGGGCGACGTTTCAAAAGCCCATCCCTGGCGCAACATCATCGTGCACCAGACCGAGGGACCGGCCGGCTCGGCGCGCGGCGGCGCGCAGGCGCAGTCGAAGAACCCGACGCGGCGCGGCGTCACGGTGTGGGTGGAGACCGACGGCAAGGTATACTGGGCGGTCGCCGAGAATCTCGTGCCGACGCACGGTGACGGCGCCAACCGCAACGACAACAAGTACATCGACAACAAGCCGACGTATCGCCAGGTGATCGGCGCCAACTCGATCGGCGTCGAGTTCGCCGGCAACTATCCCGACGTCACCCGCGGCCCGACCGAAGCACAGATCGCGGCATGGAAGGTGTTGGTAAATCTGCTGCGCGCCCGCTACGACATCCCGCTCGCGCGCGTCTACGCGCATAACTGGATCGACTACAAGGACGCCCGCTATTGCGAAGGCTGCGCGCTCGCGACGATGGCGCGGGAGTGGGGCGAATAATCTCACGTCGTCCCGGCCTTGAGCCGGGACCCATACACCGCGGCCTCTCGATGAAGCGCTGGCGGCAGAAATCTTCCTCAAGCAACAGACGACCGGGATTATGGGTCCCGGCTCAAGGCCAGGACGACGGGGCGCGAGTTGAAGTCGCACCGCAAATAACGAGCGCCCCCAAACCCCACAACAAAAAAGCCGGCGTCGCCGCCGGCTTTCGTCGTTTCCTGGCTCAGCCGCCCATCAATGCGCGGCTTCGAGCGCCTCGGATTCCGCCTTCGCGATCGTGCTCTTGACGGCCGACTGCACCTTTTCAAACGCCCGGACCTCGATCTGCCGCACGCGTTCGCGCGACACGCCGAATTCGGCGGCGAGGTCTTCCAGCGTCATCGGCTCTTCGGCCAGCCGCCGCGCCTCGAAGATGCGGCGTTCGCGCGGGTTGAGCACGCCGATGGCGCCGTTCAGCGCCTGGCGGCGGTGATCGAACTCCTCGCTCTCGGCCATGATGGCTTCCTGGTTGGGCGAGGTGTCGACCAGCCAGTCCTGCCATTCGCCGGCTTCGCCGTCGTCGCGGATCGGTGCGTTGAGCGACGCGTCGCCGCCGAGGCGGCGGTTCATGTCGACCACGTCCTGGTCCGTCACGCCGAGGCGTTTGGCGATCAGCGCCACCTGGTCGGGACGGAGATCGCCTTCGTCCAGCGCCGAGATCTTGCTCTTTGCCTTGCGCAGGTTGAAGAACAGCTTCTTCTGGTTCGCGGTGGTGCCCATCTTCACGAGCGACCACGAACGCAGGATGTACTCTTGAATTGACGCCTTGATCCACCACATGGCGTAGGTGGCGAGACGAAACCCCTTCTCGGGCTCGAACCGCTTCACCGCCTGCATCAGGCCGACATTGCCTTCCGAGACGACCTCGGAGATCGGCAAGCCGTAGCCGCGATAGCCCATGGCGATCTTGGCCACGAGCCGGAGATGGCTGGTGACAAGGTGATGTGCCGCGTCGCGATCGTCGTGCTCGCGCCAGCGTTTGGCGAGCATGTACTCCTGCTGGGGTTCCAGCATGGGGAACTTGCGGATCTCGGCGAGGTACCTAGAAAGTCCGGATTCTCCATTGAGAACCGGTAGCGTAGCTGTACGGGCCATCGAGCGCCCTCCAGTTGGTTCAGGCCCCCGATAGCGGCGGGCCCGGCAGGTGATCGCTGTGTCAAAGCCGATCAGGCTGCGATGTTCCGCGCTGGATATTCAGCGCGGATGCAACATATCAAAAATCGAACAAATAGGGAAGGAATACTGACGTCACGAGCCCGTGTGGCCGGCTTAATCTTCTGTAATGTCAGGGCTTTTTTGAAATGACCTGCGTCATACTGCCGCTTCCAGCGCGCGTTGCAGGAGACGCAAATCCTCCGGCAGGGCGGCCTCCCAGTGCAAAAATTCCCCGGTCCTTGGGTGCTCCAGGGCGAGCAGGTAGGCGTGTAGGGCCTGGCGGCCCAGCGCGGTAAGTGCCTGCTTACCTTTTTCGCCGAGCTGGGCGGCCTTGGTCTTGAAATGCAGGCCGTAGACCGAATCACCCAGCAGCGGGTGGCCGATATGGGCGAGGTGGACGCGGATCTGGTGCGTCCGCCCGGTCTCGAGCTGGCAGGCCAAGAGCGAGGCCACCGGCTTGCCGTCACGGCCGTTGAAGGTGGCCTGCAATTCCCAATGCGTCACCGCCTCGCGTCCGCCGGGCCGCACCGCCATCTTTTCCCGGGCATGCGGATGCCGGTCGATCGGCGCGTCCACCGTGCCGCGCTGCCTTCCCGGCACGCCCCACACGAAGGCCCTGTAGCCGCGCTGCATCGGCCCGGTGCGGCCGTGGTCGGCGAATTGCGCGGTCAGCGATTGATGCGCCGCATCGGTCTTGGCGACCACCATCAGCCCTGTCGTGTCCTTGTCCAGCCGGTGCACGATGCCGGGCCGGCGCACCCCGCCGATGCCCGAAAGGCTGTCGCCGCAATGGGCGATCAGCGCGTTCACCAGCGTCCCGGTTTCGTGCCCCGCGGCCGGGTGGACGACCAGCCCCTTCGGCTTGTTGATGACGATGATGTCGTCGTCCTCGTAGACGATATCCAGCGCGATGGCTTCGCCCTTTGGCTCCGGCGCCACCGCCTCGGGCACGTCGATTGTGATCGTATCGCCGGCGGCGACATGATAAGCGGGGTCGCGCACGGGCGTCCCCCGGGCGGTCACGGAACCGGCCAGGATCAGCGCCTTCAGCCGCGAGCGCGACAGTTCGGGGCGGAGCACCGCGAGCACCCGATCGAGCCGCGGCGATCCCTCGTCGCCGCCGACCGTCACCTGCAGCCTTTGCGGCCCTGTTGAAGAAGACCCTTGTTCCAATGACGCGCCTTGTCGAGATTTTTGGATGACCGATACCACCGCCCCCGAACCGACCCCCGAGCAAACAGCGCTGATCGCGCGGGTGCGGCGGATGATGCTGATCGCGGGCCTGACCTCGGCGCTCGCAGTCGCCGTGGTCCTGATCGCCGTGGGCTACCGCCTTTACCGCGGCGAGGGAAGCCCCGCAGGGGCGTCATCGGACACCATCGCCACCCTGCCCAAGGGCGCCCGCATCGTCTCCACAGCGGTCGCCGGCGAACGGCTGCTGCTGACCCTGGACATAGCCGGCGCCACGGAAATCCGCACGTTCGACGCCAAGACGCTGAAGCCCGCCGGAAAGCTGAAATTCGTCAGCGAGCCGTGATTAACCTTCTCGACCGTCATTCCGGGCACTGCCGTCATTCCAGCCCCCGCCGTCATTCCGGGGCGGCCCGCAGGGCCGAACCCGGAATCCATCTCGCAGCAGTGACGGTCTCACGTTGAATTCCACCATCCCCCGCCGAGATCCCCCTTTGCGCCGTAAGCAACCCGACAAACCACACCTTCCGCCTTGCCCACCGCCTGTTTCGCGGCTATTCCCTTTCCCGTACGCTCCCTTCGTCTAGCGGTTAGGACGCGGCCCTCTCAAGGCTGAAACAGGGGTTCGATTCCCCTAGGGAGCGCCAAAGCCGAAAATCCCCGTTCAACTTACTAACGAATTTCTGGTTTTCGTCCCACTTGAGTTTTCGGTGGGACAGTGAATGTTCTTGCGTCGTTCTGCCGACTCATTCAGCCTCTGCGATCTCGACGACAATCTAAGGTCACTTTTTCCTATGAGCACCATCGGGACCTATCAAGCGGCCTTACGCGACTACAACGGCAAACGGGATCAAGCTGCAGAAATGTTCAAGTTGATCACGACGGTGGCCGAATCGTTTTCCTACCGACAGGTTGCATTTTTGGCGCACTTCTTTGGCGTGCCTGCGCCGGCGGACCAGGTCAACCAAGTGCGGGCTGAAGCGCATAAGCATAGGTACGATCTAAGCAAGTGGCCAAACCACGAGACCATGCTGGACACAATCAAAGCTTGGCACTTGTCGTTCGGCGCTCTTACCCAAGCATGGCATCAGATACCCGAGAACGATCGGATAGGCCTTCAACCTCCTCCGAGCGTGATGCGAAGCAATCCCTAAGCAATCCTGCGAAGGTATTGGAGCGCCGGAATTCGGTGACAGTGCACCAAACTTCCCGCCTAGCAGTTGAATGCACTGCTACCGTAACCTTGTGTGGCGCGCGACGTTGCGAAAGAGGCGGGATGGATACGATGACCCATCATATCGGCGTTCTCGACGGTAGCGGTCAAACCTACGGCATCAGGATTCCTGACCTTCCTGGCTGCTATGGTGCGGGTCGATCTCCGGAAGCTGCGCTGACCGATGTTATGTTGGCAGCCCGTGAACGGCTTGCCCACCGTGCGACAAAAAGGCGAGATCCTGCCAAAAACCAGCACCATGGCGCAAATCCTCAAGGCTGAAGAAATTAATTCGGCGGCGAACGACATGGCCGTCCTCGTTCCTGTGGTTCTGGACAAGGGGCGCACCGTGCGCGCCAACCTCACCCTCGATGCTGGATTGTTGGAAGCGATCGATGCGAAAGCTGAAAAGCGCGGTCTTTCGCGGTCCTGTAATCGTGTAATCGATTAGCTCAGAGCAGCAACAGGGAGTCAGCGGAACTGCGGAGGCCTACGTGCCATACGTAAACTCTAAAGATCATTTTGGGCGCAACATCCTTAACCAGATGGTCGGGACAAGCGCTTCGTTCAATGGACTCCTAATTCCTGCGGGCAGTCTAGCCTCCGTGCTGTCTCGTTATGTCGACAATTTGTTCGTGTGGAACGACCATCAAACCTACAAGCTCTCCCTCGTGGGTTCTGCGGTGCCCGTCAAATTTTCTGACAGGTATTTCCTGCTTTGCACTAATCACCAGTTGCGGGGAAGTCGACCGGAACATGTATCCCTTTTAGGGCGCGACGGCCAGAATCTCGTTACGTCGGCCGGCATGCGTCACTTTAACGACGAGAGCAATCCACTGTATCTCGACTTGGCAGCCTTTGAGTTCACCGAGCCATGTGAGGCGCATCCTGATTTGAAGGAGAGGTTTCTCGACCTCCGCGATGTGCCACCGGCGGCGCGCAACGTTGATATCATTTTTGCAGTCGTCGCTGGATTTCCCTCTCAAGACCAAAAATACGAGCTTGAAGAGAAAAACTACATCGGGAAGTTTAAGCGCACTGTAGTCTGCTTGCCTGATCCATCTTCGTACGATCCCGCACTGTTATGTCTCCGGACGGACAAGCCGTTAGACTTTGATCCGGACGGCATGAGTGGCGGGTCTGCGTTTGTTGTTCTGGAGGTGGATGGAGAATTTCGTGCCTACTTTGCTGGACTTGTCGTGACGGCTGGACGGGACAGATTCCACATCATTAAGGTCGGACATATCCGCTCGTTCTTGACGGGGATGCTGCAAACTTCCTCGGGTCAACCTTGAAGGCTGGGATTACGGTGACAATGCACGAAACTCTCACCGAGTTTATTGGTCACCGTAATCGTAGTTGGCATCTGGATTTCGTCGACCAAGCCCGACAGACTTATATCGAGCTGGTGCGCGCCACCTACTGACGAGCTTTCAATGCTTTATAACGCAGACACGAACTCCAATTTCTTTGTGAAGTCCGTCTTGAAATTCGTTAATGTCGCGAATGCCGCCTAGGTCATACACGCAGAACAGCAAGTTCTTGTAAGCTGACATGTAAGCGGGAATGTCGGCGCACATTTCTTCTATGCAGGATGATACTTGTCCCGTACCCTTGATTAGCTTCACTTCCAAGACAAGGTCATGGGACCTGAACACGAAGTCCGGAACGAATTCTTTTCCTGAATACTTTACTCTGCCCGTTTCCCGGTCGTAGTCCGTTGGCTTCTGATAGCCACGACCAATTAGCAGCGCTTCAATCGCGTTTTGCACTTCGGCTTCGGTGTCGGGTTTTTTGAAAGTAGCTCTGCGGAGATTCGCTGCTAGTAGATCTTGTATCCCTGAAATCGATGCTGAAAGTCCAACATCGTATTCCAATAGAAGTCCGCTTAGCATGAGCGTGTTCGCGTATGTCATATCGAAGATTTCTTTTTGGACAGGCCAAATGGTATCCATCGAACCTTTAATGTTTTCGAGATTGTAGGTAGGAACGTCGCGCGTTCTTGTGATCTTCACGTATTCCGCCGCCAAGGTGTTGTACGCTTGCGCGTAACTCTTAAACGCGCCCCACTTTGCGTGGTCTGGTGTTGTCCCAGCCATCACAGTTTCCATGGCGCGTCTCAGCCCATCAACGCGAATCGCTAGCTTTTTTAAAGTATGGTCATTTTGGTTTGTCATACCCGATCTTTTTCGGCTGCCGTCAACCGTCCAATACAGTGACAATACACGAAACTATCTATAGTTGAGCGATATCATCGTAATGCTTATTCCTTCGATGGAATAGTCATTGACTCTATTCCATCTATGGAATATATCGCTCATGGCGTGGAACGTCGAATACACGGACGAATTCGAACAAGAATTCTGGAGCGGGTGCAGAGCGGAGGAAGGCCCATCCGGATTTTCTACGCCTTTGACCCGCGCCGTTCGGCGATCCTGCTGATCGGCGGAGACAAGACGGGCAGGGGCAGGTTTTACGAAGAAATGGTGCCTGTTGCCGACAAGCTTTACGACGTGCACCTCGAAGAGCTCAGAAAGGAAGGGGTGATCTGATGGCTGGACACCGTGCGTTCAAGGGACTGACCAAGAGCTTTTCGCCGGAGCGCAAGGCGCGTGTTGCCGCGCGCGTCAACGCGCTCAAGAAGGACATGGCGCTGCACGAACTGCGGCAGGCGCGCGAGCGATCGCAGGAAGAGTTGGCGCGCGAACTGAAGGTCGGCCAGCCTGCCGTCGCCAAGCTGGAACGGCGCGCGGACATGTATGTCAGCAATCTGCGACGCTACATCGAAGCGTTGGGCGGCTCGCTGGAAATCACCGCGCGCTTTCCGGAGGGAAGCGTGAACATCGTCAATTTCGGCGAACTGGGTGAAAAGCAGGCGCAGGAGCTGTAAGAATTGTGGTGACGTCCACGAAACTCTCACTGGAATTGAGACCTCTTCACGGCAACTTATATCACGGACGTCGAAGTACCACTGTCGCAGCGACCGCCCGTCACGCCGTCGCCGTCCCCAACAGCCCCTTCCACTCCCGATCCAGCCGCTGCAGCGCGTCGACCAGCGGCACCGCCGTGAGGCCGCCATCGCTCTCGACGAGAAGATCGAACTGGCGCAGCCGCGACAGCGCGTGGTCGACGTCGAAATCGGCGGTGACGCCGATCACGCGCGCCAGCAGCGCTTCGATCCGGGCGTCGAGGACGTCGCGCGTGACGGGCGCCGTTTCGATCAGCAGGCCGTAATAGGCCAGCAGCACTTCCTTCCAGTCCTGGTCCTCCGCTTCGCCGATCAGGTAGGTGAAGATGCCGGCATTGTTGTTGACGTTGTGGTAATAGACGTTGTCGGTGACCTGCTTCTGGTGGATCAGCGACTGGCGGTGAAAATTGCCCCACTGCCGCAGCAGGAAGGCGCCCAGCGCCAGGATGCCGCTGAGCGCGGCCAGCGCCTGCTCCCTATCGCGGTCCTGCATCGTGCCGGACAGGCCGAGATAGAATCCGGCGACCAGAAACAGCACGGTCAGGGTCGATGCCAGCTTGATCAGGATCGGGACGCCGCCGAGGATGGCCGGCACCCCCAGCATCAGATGGTCGAGCAGGCTTCTGACCACGCGCACATTGGGAAACAGCGCCTTGAGATCGGCGCGCGCGATGTGCCGAAAGTACTTGAACAGCACCGCGCCGCTGCGGACTTTTTGGCCGCCGCTTCGTGCGCTCGACAGCGCCTTGCGGGTTTCGTCCGAACTCATGTCGTCGGGCCTGGTCGCGACCATCAGCACGACGTCGTCATAGACCTTCACCTCCAGCGGACGCTTGCGCAGGCCGAACCAGGCCGGAATCTCGATCGTCTCCATGTGGCTGCCGCGGCGGAACATGCGGACATCGCGATAATCCTCGATCGGCGCCTTGATCTTCACCCGTACGCGGGCGCGTTCCGCAAAGGCCTTCGTGATTTCCTCATGCGAGATCTCGACGAAGTTGGCATCGGTCAGGACACGGACGAATTCCTCGCTCAATTGCCGGTAGGGCTCGCTGAGATCCTTGGCGGAGCCGAACTCGCGCGGGTCGACCTCGGGATCGAAGTAGAAATAGGTCTCGCGCAGCCGATCGAGTTCTGCGGCGTATTCAAAGTGCAGGATGGCGCCGAGCATGCGCGCCAGCTGCGTGAGCTTTTCCTGGTCGGCCTCGGCAAGGTGGCCCTCGGCGACCAGCCCGTCGAGGATGTCGGACTTGCGCAGCGGAAATGACGCGGTCGCGCTGGAGGCGCGCGGCGACTGCGGGGCCGGCCTCCTCGGGCGCATCCATCACACACTGCCCGCCGGCCCAGGAAACGCTTGCGCGACCCGGATCTTGAACTCGATTGCGACCCGCACCTTCATCGGCCCCGACAGTAAAACAATGCCATAGCGGGGATCGATAGGTCATGGCTGGAATGCCGCGTCAAGCCCGGCCATGACCGCAGACAACCGGCGTGCGGATTACTCGGCGGCTACGCGTTGCGTCGATGCGCCGGCAACTTCCCGTATGGCCGCCATCAGCTCATCCGTCGCGGTCTGTTGTATCATGTGACCGTGGCCGGCGAGCCGATGGATGCTGCTCCGGGACACGTCGGCGTGCAGCCGGGCTGACTGACTGTCGACGTCGATCAGCCTGTCGTCTTCGCCGACGATGATGACGGTCGGCACCTGCAATGCCTTGTATTTGCCGCGTTGCCCGGAAGCGCCGGGGATCATCAGCCCGGCCTCCGCGGCCGATGCCCTGAGCTGCGATGGCCGCAGCGCCATCTCTTTCGGAAAGGCCTGAAATTTATTCGGCACCGATTGCGGGCCGAACAGTTTTTTGAGCAGCATCGGCCACAGGGCCCGGCTCAAAAAAGGGGATATCGTCTGGCTCAGCAGGTCACCCACGATCGGCAGCGCAGGTATCCCCATCGCCACCACATCGGGCCGAACGGTGGGATAGTAATATCCCGATGCGAGAACCAACCCGCGAACCATGCCCGGATATTTCAGCCCCATTGCGAGGGCCACCGACGCGGCCCAGGAATGTCCAAGGATCACGGCGTTGGAAATGCCGAGCTGCGTGAGCGCCGCGTGGATCAACTCGGCCTGGGCATCGGGCGTCCACATCACGCTGCGCGGACGTTCGCTGTGGCCGAAGCCGGGGCGATCGAAAGCGATGACCCGAAAATCCCTGGCGGCGAGATCGATCAGGCCGCTGGATTCGAAATCCTCGATCATGCTTCCGTTGCCGTGCAGCAGCACCAGCGCGTCGCCAGTACCGCGTTCGACGTAGTGAAGTCGCACGCCGTTTACATCAATAAATCGACCCACCGGCGGATTGTCACGTTCGGCCTTGCCGGCGAGATATCGATTGATGACGGCCGAGGCAGCCAGCGCTGCGATCGCGATCGCCGACGCTGTAGCGAGCGAAGATTTCTTGCGATGGCTATGCTGGCGGGGAACGGGTTGGCGAAGACGCTTTGGGAAGGGCATGGCGGCCATGGGACATACTCGTCAAGGCGTGCACGAATTCCCGGACGACTCCAGGAAATGTTGCACCGCAGGACGAACCGGCGGCGGCGCCGATCGTTCCTCGCCCTTGTGTCGATGGTCGAAGCGGGCCATCCCGGAAATGGCGGCGACCGCGCATGAAATTTCCACCTGACGACAAGCGAAGCCGGCAGCCCGCTCACGTTCTCCCCATCCACGGCACCAGGCGAGCTTCCAGCGCGAGAAACAGTCGATTCAGCGCGTAGCCCGTTGCGGCGAGGTAGAGCACGGCGGCGTACATCAGGTCGGGGCGCATCGCGTATTGCGTCTCGACCAGATAGTAGCCGATGCCGCTGGCGCCGGCGATCATCTCCGACAGCACGGCGACCACGAGGCACAGGCTGGTCGCGGTGCGCAGCCCCGCCGCGATCGCGGGCAGGCTCGCGGGCAACACCACGCAGGCGAGCAGGCGGATCGTCGACGTCCGGAAAGTTCGCGCGGTCTGGATCAGGGTGTCGTCGATCGAAGCGACGCCGGCGAAGGCGTTGCTGAAGATCGGAAAGAAGCTCGCCAGCGCCACGATGAAGATCTTCAGCGCGTCGTCGACGCCGAGCAGCAAGATCAGCGGCGGGATCACCGCCGGCGTCGGCATCGGCCGCACGATCTCGATCAGCGGCAGCAGCGCATAACGCAACAGGCTATTCCTGGCGAGCACGATCCCGAGCGCGATCCCCGCCGCTGCCGCCGCGGCATAGCCGATCGCGGCCCGGCGCAGCGTCGCGGCCAGCGACAGCAGGATCTCGCCGCCCGCCAGCTGGGCGATCGCGGCCGCGAAGACCTGCGAGACCGGCGGCCAGTAGGCGCTGACGATCCAGCCCGCTTTGGCGGACGCCTCCCAGAACAGCAGCAGCCCGGCGAGCAGCAGGAAGCCGTAGGCGCGGCGATCGCTGCCGTTCGGATCGGCGTCGCGCGAACGCTTGTCGTCGCGCGCCGCTTGCAGGCCATCCATGGCCGGCATCGGCCTCAACGCGCCAGCGGATCGACGATTTTGTCGAGATCGAGCGGCCCCGGCAGCAGCTTGCTCTCGATCATCAAATCCATGGTCTTCTTGACCTGGGACATGTCGGTGCGGACCGGTGCGGTCGGCACCGGCGCCAGCTTGAGCAGCCCGACATCGGCCTTGGTGTAGCCGCTGATCAGCACCAGCAGCGCCTCATTGGTGAGGTTGGCATTGTACCATTCGATGCCCTTGCGCAACGCCGCGACGAATTTCTTCACCGTGTCCGGCTTCGTCGCCAGCAGCTTCCCCGTCGTCACATACTGGCCGACATCGACGCCGGGCTGCACGTCCGAATAGGGCGCGCCGACCTTGCCCACGCCGCCCTTTTGCGCGGCCACCAGCGAGAACGGCGGGACCATGAAGGCCGCATCGACGCGCTGCTGCCGCAGCGCATCCTCCATCTGCGGAAACGGCACTTCCTTGAACGTGACGCGTTCGGGATCGCCGCCCGTCGCCTTGACCCAGGCGCGGGCATAGAGCCAGATCACGTTGTTGCGGGTGTTGACGGCGATGCTCTTGCCCTCGAGATCCTTTCCGCTCTTGAGGCCGGAATCACTCCGCGTGAAAATTCCCGTCGCATCGAGCTTGGGATCCGTGACGTTGGTGCCGGCGGCGATGACCTTGACGTCGAGCCCCTGCTGGGCGGCCAGCAGTGCCGACACCACGTTGCCATAGGCGATATCGAAGCTGCCGCCGATCAGGCCGGGAATGCCGGCCGCGCCGCCGGCGGAGGGCGTCGTGTCGATCTCCAGTCCGGCCTCGCGGAAATAGCCGTTCTGGATCGCGGCGAACAGCGGCGCCACGTCGCCGATCGGGATGATGCTGACCCGGACTTTTTCCAGATCGGCCGCCGCGGCCGGCGCCGCCGGCAGCGCGGCGAGCCCAAGCATCGCCAATCCCAGCCCAAGAAATGCTCCGCGCATCATCTTTCTCCTTTTCAATCTCAGCTCCGGCCGCGCCATGGCACCAGGCCGCGCTCGGCGATATCGAACAGCTTCGTCAATGCCCCGCCCATCGCGACCAGCACGACGATCCACGCGAACATCTCGCGGATCTGGAACGAGCGCTCGAGGTCGAGAATGCGAAAGCCGATGCCGTCCTCGCCGGCCAGCATCTCGGCGAGGATGACGATCACCAAAGCAAGGCCGAGCGCGACGCGCATCCCGGCCAGGATCATCGGCAGCGACGCCGGCAGGATGATCGCAACGATCGTGCGCGCACGCGACACGTGGAAGGTACGCGCCGTTTCCAGCAGGACGGGATCGAGCCCGCGGACCCCCTGATAGGTGCTGATCAGGACCGGGAACACGGCCGCGAGCACCACCAGCGTGAGCATCGTCGCCTTTCCGATGCCGAGGAACAGGAACAGCAGGGGGACCAGCGCCGGTTTCGGAATCGGACGCGTGATTTCGACCAGCGGCTCCAGCAGCCCGTAGAGCGTCCGGCTCGTCGCCATGGCGATGCCGATGCCGACGCCGATCAGCACGGCGAGCGCATAGCCGGCCGCGAACAGGCCCGCCGTATGCGCCAGCGGAGCGAGGATCGCACCGGAGGCTGCGAGCGCCGACAGGGCCACGGCGATTTGTAACGGACTGGGCAGCAAGATCGGGTTGGTCCAGCCGAGGCGCGAGGCGAGTTCCCAGAGGCACAGCACGAGCAGCGGCGAAACCAGCGCCAGCAGCTGGCGGCTGCGGGGTTCACGCCGAGGCGACATCGGCGTCGTTCCTTGCGAGCAGCGAGGCGGTGATGTGATGGCGCAGCTTCAGGAAGCGCGGATCCTCGCGGGTCGCGAGCTGGTCGCGCGGCCGCGGCAGGCCGACGTCGATGACTTCCTTGAGCGAGGTAGGCCGCGCTCCCAGCACGGCGACGCGATCGGCCAGGAAGATCGCCTCCTCGACATCGTGGGTGACAAGGATCGCGGTGAACTTCCGCCGCTCCCACAATTGCAGCACCAGCGTCTGAAGCTCCATCCGCGTCAGCGCATCCACGGCACTGAACGGCTCGTCGAGCAACAGCACCTGCGGATCGGCGGCGAGCGCGCGCGCGATCGCGACGCGCTGCTGCATGCCGCCGGAAAGTTGCCAGGGATACCTGTCTTCAAAGCCGTCGAGCCCGACCTGCCGCAAATAGTCGCGGCATCGCGCCCGCAACTCGCCGCGCCTTGCCCGCGGCGCGCTCTCCACCGGAAACATAACGTTGTCGATCACCGTGCGCCAGGCGAACAGCGACTTGGCATATTGCTGGAACAGATAGATCACGCCCGGCGGCGGCTCACGCACGGGCTTGCCGTCGACGACGACCTGGCCCTTGGTGGGCGCCGTGAGACCCGCGGCCATCCGCAGCAGGGTCGACTTCCCGCAACCCGAAGGTCCGACGATGGTGAGGAATTCCGAAGGCGCGGCCTCGAGCGTGATGTCGTCGAATGCAACGAAGTCCGCGTCGCTGCCCGTCCCTTCGAAGACTTTCGAAACGCGGTCGAACCCCAGCCTCTGACTCACGTCGTCCTCGCGCTCATCTGGCCATGCCGTGCGCAACCTGGATCTGTTCGCCTATTGAACAGGCGTTCGTGCGTCTGGAACTATTGGGGTTATCGTTGTCGATGTCAACGCAACCCGTGGAGCGGCCGTTGAACATCGTGCAAATGCACAGCCGCGCCGGGCGGACCAGGCAAGTCATCAGCCTCGACCTTTGAAAACCGAATGGGCTGGTCTCACCGCAGGGGACCATCTAACCCCTGATGCGAATCCGCAAATCGCATCTTGGGTTCGCAACAAACCTATCGCGAAGCCGTCACCCGCAACGGTTTCCTCACCGCGCGTTCCGGGCTCGAATCCGCTTCCGCGAGCGGGCGGCGGTAGGTCGCGATGCGGCGCAGCCAGCCGCTCTCGAAGACGCGGTTCGAGGGCAGGTTGCGCACCCGCTGCTGCAGGACGAACTGCGCGGCATCGGCGAATTCGTCGCGCGCGGCCTTCGGATCGCCGCCCGCGCCGTTCATCTTGAGCAGCACCTGCTTCAGTCCCCAGCCCTGCCGCCGGCCGGTCTCGCGGTTGATGGCGGCTTCGTTCGGGTTGGTGCCTTCGCCCTTGAAGTTGATGTAGTCGATCAGCGGATAGAAGTTCTCCGATGAACCGACGACGCGCGTGAACTGGGCGACGATATGGTCGCGCTCCGGGCCGTCGGGCGTGGTCTTGAGGATCTTCTCCATCGCGCCTTGCGCGCGCGCCATCATGAATTGCGTCTGCTCCGCCACGGTGTCGAGCATCAACTGCCGCAGCTCGTTCATGCGCGGCGCGTTGGCGTCCTTCTTGAACTCGGCCCGGCTGGTCCACGGGTTGGCCGGAATTTGCGGCTGGTCCAGCCAGCGGGGGAGGCGCACGTTCTTCTGACGCATGAATTCGAGCAGCGCCGGAAAGCTCTCCTCGAAAGGCAGCCATTTGCCGATCGGAAACCAGATGAAATGACCGATGCCGAGTGAGGCGAATTCCTCGTTCGCATTCCACGACGTGATCGCTTCACGCTTGCCGCCGGTTTCATTCAGCCAGATTTTCTGGCCGATCCGCTTCGCCAGATCGTCCGGCAGGACGAACTGCGGCACAGCCGGATCCCTGGCCGATTTCCTGACCTCGGGGGTCGACGTCGCCGCGTCCGGCGTCCGAACGGCCGCTTCCGGCGCGGGCCTTGGCGCCTCGTTCTGCCGTGAAACCGCTTCGGATTCCGGCTTTGGCGCGCGGGAGGCCGGCGCGGCGCCAGACGTTCCCTGCTCTTTGTCGGGATCGGCTGCGACGGCCGCGGCCGGCGCGGTCGCTTCCGCCGATGCCGCCGACGTCGCCGTGCCGGCGACGATTACGTACGAAAGCAGCCATGCGCCGCAGGCAAGCATCGCGGCGCGGTGCGATCCGCCCTTCGCTCGCTGTGCCGTTTGCCTGCCGCCACCTGCACGCCAGCGGCCAACAAAATAACCGCCCATGTCCATGTTTCCGAAGGCTAGCCTGACGTGAAGGGTCGTATGGTTGAACAACACGATGCGTATGGCAAAATCGTGAGGCCATCGTGGCGGCCCGGTGCCCGCGCCACCCCGGCGTGCATCGCGCCGGCGAGAGGTAACCTCACGATACGAAGATTGAGTGACCGTGCGCCGCGCTGGCAACCGGTTGGCAACTGAATAGGCTCCGTCTCGTTACTGGTTGCGATGGCCGTCGTGGCGCCATCTCTCGAGATGCGCCGTCGTGTGCGGCCGGCCGGAAGTGCGTGTTATTCCCGTGTTCGTGCGCAACCGCTGATACAAGCGGCTGGCCGGCATCTTGTTACCACGCGGCCGCCTCCTTTGGGCTGCCGAAATGCAACACATCCCGAAAACAGCAACGTCTTAACCTGTGTTGCTCTGGGATCAGGTTCGACTCGCTGTAATAGAAGGCTGCGGCGAAGGGGCCGTGGAGAAATTTTTCCGATGCCGCGCCACGTTTTTTTGACCTCGGGAGGCCCGCGCGAAACTGGCGCTGGTGATGCCGAGCGTGGCAGCTTCCGCGCCCGCCGGACAAACGGAATGCACGATACGAGCCAGTCAATGAGTGTCAGCAAAGATTCGCTTTCGCCATGTGCGATCAGTGTCCTCGGTCAGTTGTTTGTCGAGGGCCCGACGTTGGACGATAAACTCGCAAGCAAGGCCGGCCGTTGCGACCTGGTGAACGCCGGCCTTGCCTTCTTCGAATCCGGCTGGGCCTCGCTGACCCCGGATGGATTGCGCCTCGCTACCGAATGGGATCTGGCCTCGCTGTACGCGCGTCGCGATCGTCGCTGGTACCTGAAAGCCCGAAGCTGAAACGCAGCGGCGCGTCGGCGCGATGCGTGCCGCGCCGCCATGACGCGAGGTTGCGCGAACGCGATGTCCGATGCCGTGGCCGCGACCTGGGCCGCCGGCGCGGTCATCGGTCATTTCGGGCGGGCTCGATCCTGATCTGGTTCGGGGTCTTGTTGGTCCAGCGCTGGAAGGCGCGCCGGAACGCCGCGCCGTCGCTGAAACCCAGCGCGACGGCGATGTCGTCGTTCGTGAGGGTGGTGCTGCGCAGGTATTCCAGCGCCAGGCGGCCCCGCAATTCGTCATGCAGTTCTCTGAAAGAAAGACCCTGCCGTTCCAGCGACCGTCGCAGCGAACGCTCATGCAGTCCGAGACGGCGCGCGATCGAACCGAACGACGGCGGGTTGGCGATGTCGCGAAGCAGTATCTCCCGTATCCGCCCGGCGTGTCCGGCGCGCACCGCGAGGTCCGCGAGCAGATCGTTGCACAGCTTGACCACGTGCGAATACGTCGTGCGGTTGGCAAGCGTCGCCTTGGTGTCCAGCCAGCCGGCGCGGAACAGGATCTTGTTCGCCGGCCGGGAATGCAAGACGTCGCAACCGGCGACCTCCGGCCCGATGTTGAAATCGGTCGCCTTCGCATAGGTGAGGTGGATTTCCTGCGGGGCGAACGCGGGACCCATCACGTCCCTCATCAGCGAGATATGAATGCCGATCTGCTTCTCGAGCACGAAGCGATAAAGGGTCTGGTCGTCCAGCGTGTGGGCGCTGGGTTCGATCGTCCATACCGCCAGTTCGCCGTCCTCCTTGAAATCGATCGTCGCCAGCGGCGTGGCCAGCACATGGTAGCGGATGGCGAAATCGATCGCCGATCGGAAATCCGGGCTGCACAGGATGGCATATCCGTACATCCCGTAAGCCGATATGTGGACCGTCCCGCCAATTCGAAACGCCAGGCATGGATCGGTCGACAGCCTTATCGCGTTCCGATAGGCGGTCATGAGCTGGTGGAGGGAGATCCTGGTGTCCGGAGAATGGACCTCGCCGGATTTGAGCTCGATTCCCTTCAAAGCCTCCGATGCCGAATGGCCTTGCTGCACCAGCGCATCGTAAACCGAAGCGAGCTTGGTCGGCGCGTAGAGCCGCTCGTGGATTCCGACCGCGGGGCTGTCCACCGCGCCGCCCGTGCTCGAGCCGTCTGGACGCGGCGACGTGACGGACTCTCGCAACTGACCACGCCCTTCCGTTTCAAATGGACGGCGCCCGACCGGGCGACGCGATACGAACGCACACGGTCATGGGAGCCGGCGGCGTTCGCCAAGCGAAAGTTTCATAGTGACGCGTTCAGCGACAATCAAGCTGAGCCGCTGATGATCGGGCGTCCGGTCGGCCATCGTTCGGATGGCCAGGTGCGAAGGCAAAAGCTGGATCTCGAAGGTCTGCAACCTGGCGCTGCCAGCGGAAGCTGATCTTCGTTCGGATTCAATCGCCGATTGCTTTGGTGCGCGATGGGTTGGTTTGCCCGGTTTTTCATCTTGATCATCTGCGCCTTGCTTTGCGGGTCGTAAGCAGGGCAGCGACCCGCGTTTTGAAGGCGACTCGTGGCATGAAGTCTCCGATTGTCCGATCCGGCATTTCAACTGTCCGTTTCGAGCCTTCACAGCGAACGCCGCCCACGATATTGGCGCTGCGCTACCGACCGGTCGCCGAGAGATGGAAGCCGGCAGGATGCGCATGGGGCAAACCTGTCATCAGCTCGAAGCGAACGGCCATATCGAGCGCACCGCGGGGGTTGCTCGCGGATGCCGCGCGGAGCGTCGGCCTGGCCGACCATGGCCGGGCGCCATCCCGGGCATGACGCGGGACGCACGACGGGTGGGCATGCGGATGAGCGGTTGCCCGCGCAGCCATTGGAGTTCGCGCCGCCTGCACGCGTCGTGGTGCGCCAGCCGGCACCAGGCATGAAAACGAGGAAAGTCAGCGGCGATGAGACGTGGATTTATTCGGCAAGGTCCGTCCGTCATTCGTCGCGGGCATGCTCGCATGGCGCCGGCGATGCTGCTGCGAGCAGGCCTCGTCGCATGGACAATCTTTGCAGGCACGGTGGCGCCCGCCGCGGTCGGGCGCGCCTGGGCGACCTTATCGCCCGGAGAGCCGGCGCGAGGTGGCGCAGCGTCCGAGCAGGATGATCGTCAGGCCGAGATCGACAGGTTCAAGACCGCCGGCATATCGCTGCGCGCGGCGCTGTCGATCGCCGAGCGCCGTCATCGCGGGTCGCGTGCCGTGGATGCGAGTTTCGATGGCGAGACCGGCGTGGCGTCTTACCGGATTCGGACGCATCGCGGCCGTCGTCTCTGGCTCGACATCATCGATGCTCGCACCGGGCACGTGGCAGCGCCCGGAGCGGTGTCCCCGCTCACCGAGTTGCGTCTGTCCGATCGGGATGTGCTCGCACGGATGCGTTCGGTCCGCCAGGGGCTCGCTGACGCGATTGTCGTGGCGGAGCGGAACACCGGAGGCAAAGCCGTCAGTGCCGGACTCATGATCGAGCAGGGCCGGCTGCAATTCGCGATCGTGTGCGTCGCAGGCAACGATCTGAAGCAGGTTCTGCTCGAGCCGCCGACGGCTCGCGCGCGGACAAGACCGTGACCGGAAAGGAGCCGACGAATGAAGGACAGAACAGGGATGCATCTACGCGTACAACGAAACGATCAGCCGCGCCGCGCCGGGTCTTCGACATTTCCCCCCGGAACGACAAACGCCGCGGCGCCGCGCAGGCGCGGGGTGGCTTGGGTGGCAGGTCTTCTGCTGGCGCTGGCGAACACGCCGCTGCATGCCCAGGGAACGCTGGAGGAGCGGGAAGCGTGCACGCCGGACGTGTTTCGACTATGCAGCTCGTTCATTCCCGACCCCTCGGCGATTACGGCGTGCCTCAAGGCGAGGATACCGGACCTCAGCCCCAACTGCCGGAGCGTGATGGCTCCGCTGGTGCGTCTGGAGGAGGCGGGCACGAAGTCGCAGCCGCGCGGCCTGCGATGAAAAGACGCGAAAGGCCGGCGGGCCGCCGGGCCACCGAGGAGAGGCGCGGCGTATGCGAGCCGCCTGGTGTGGGCCGGCGGGAGTAGTCGATGGCGAGCGAAGTCGTGCCGGTGGTGGCGCTCGCGGTGATCGCCGCGGCCAGCTCCTTCATCCTTGGCCGCCTTTCCACGCGTGTGCGATTTGCGCTGGACGTGCTGTGTTTCGCGGCCATCTCCGCTTACTTCGTGTCCATCGCGAAGCCGCCGATCTTCGCCGCATTCAACGAGAAACTCCATGCCGGGGACGTCGCGCTGCGGGTGATTGCCGGGGCCTGGTGGCTTCTCGGGGCGCACATCGCCGTCGATCTGTTGTGGTTCGTCTCGCATCGCGGTCCGCGGTCGCGCGAAGCGCGTCTGCTGTTCGATCTGTCTGCCGGGGCGATCTATACGGCGACCGTGGTGACCGTGCTGAATTCGGTATTCGCGGTGCCGGTGACCGGCGTCGTGGCGACCTCGGGCGTGGTCGCCATCGTCATCGGCCTGGCGCTTCAGAATACGCTCGCCGACGTATTCGCCGGGATTGCCGTCGGGATTGAAGGTCCGTTCAGGGTGGGAGATCGCGTGCAACTCGGCGACAAGATCGAGGGCGACGTCGTTCAGGTCAATTGGCGATCGATCCGGATCCAGACCGACGGCAACGACGTCGCCATCATCCCGAACAGCGTGGTCGCCAAGGCGGAGATCATCAATCGCAGCTTCCCGAACGAACGCAGGGTGGCATCGATTGAAGTGTCCTGCCCGCGGAGCGCGCCGGCCGATCGTGTCATCGAGCTGTTGCTGCAGTCGACGCTGCTCTGCAAGGACGTCCTTCGCAAGCCGGGGCCCCACGCGTCACTGGTGCAGCTCGGACCGAAGCGCAATCTGTACCGGGTCACTTTCCACGTTTCGAACACCAGCAAGCTTTCATCCACGCGCGACAGCCTGCTGCGTTCGGCCAGCCGCCAGCTTCACTATGCCGGCCTGTCCGACGAGACGCCGGGCGCGCGGTCGCAACACCCTGGAGGCGTCATCGCGCCCGGCCGCCTGTTGCGGGATCTTGCTCTTCTTGAATGCCTGACCGACTTGCAGGTCGACGGGCTGGCGCAGCATCTGGAACTGCTGTGGGTTCGTGCGAATGAAACGCTGTTCGTCGAAGGGGATCAGGACGCGTCACTCTACGTGGTGGCATCCGGCGTCCTGGAGTTCGCCCGCCATGTCGATGGGGAGCGCCAGACACTCGGGTGCCTGGGGGCGGGAGAGTGCGTCGGGGAACTTGGACTGTTGACGGCCAAACCCCATCCTGCCACCGCGACGGCGGTGACCCATTGCGTCATTTACCGCCTCGGCCAGGAACAATTGTCGCCGCTGCTGGCCGAAAACGCCGAACTGGCTGCCGCGTTCGATCAATCGGTTCAGAGGCGCCTCGAACTCCTGCATCGCAGCGATCCGGCCGGGGCCGCATCCGAACCGGCTTCCGTGGGGCATCTGCTGGCGCAGATCCGCGGTATGCTTCACATGGGTTCGCTGTCGTGACGTGTTCGCCGACTGACGTTGTCGTCTCGCGCCGCGTCGGGAGACATGTCGCTACCGCGTCAGCGCCGCCGCGCCACGGCCACTCCCACCAGGAACGCCACCAGCAGCGACCCGAGCGGCGCTTCCCGCGTGACGTTGCTCAAAATGCTGAGGGGCATGCCGGGCTTCTTGCCTTTCTCGATCGTCTCGCCGATGCGATTGGCGGCGCCTTTGATGGCTTCGGAAATCTCTTCGATCGCCGACTTCGGCGTCGGAGCGGGATCCAGGCCTTCATACACCAGCGGCGGGGAGGGCATGTCGTCGGTCATGTCGGATTTCCTGATCTTCACCTGATAAATGGGCCTGGCTCGTTCGCTGGCGAATGCCGACGCGGTGCTATCGCGCAGGACGCGCTATCGTCGGCCTGTCGGGCGGGTGCGTCTTTCCGTGCGTCCGCGCCACGACCGGGGTGCGCGGCAGATCGGCAAACTCGGAGGAATGATATTCCCGGCCTTCGGGCGTGGTGATGGTGACGTCATGGCAGCCGGCGCGCGACATCTCGCGGGCCTTGCGCAGGGCGGCGTCGGCGGTCTGTCGGCGGTGAATCAGATCGCCATGTTGGCATCTCGCTTTGACTGAAAAGCTCATTTCTTCTTCTTTTTCTTGTTCTTCTTGATGATCTCGGCCTGCACCCTGAAAGCCTGCGCCAGCGCTTGCATCTGGCCGGCGACGACCGCATCAGCCGTGCTCATCGCCACCCGCTCCGCGGTGGCTGCCTGCTGCCGGATGGCCTTGGCGATCTTCATCCCCCTTCAACTTTCCGGGCCAGCCAAGGTTCCCGCGACCGGGCGACCTGCGGCAAATGCTCTCCGCGTCCTCCGGCGGATCACCGCGCGCGGCCCGTCGCCAGCCAGCTCCGTTGACGGCGCGTATCGGCAACTCATCTCGGTGCCGCGGTATCGATGTCAGGCAGTCTGGTTCTCGGCCTCAAAGGCGCTTCGGTGCATGACGCCGTCGCGATCTCCGGCGCGGCGTGTCCACCGCAGAGGGGTGCGGGCGCGCATTTGGCATGTTTGCGCAATGCCGCTGATTTGCCCGACATGTCAACCGCTTCTGCCGGAAACCGCGCGGACGCCGGCTACTTTGCATGGGGTTGTTTTGCATGTCGTTGGCAACCGGCGGCCGGCGGCAGCACGCCCTGCGCGTGGCGGCGACGGCACGGCAGGCTTCCGCGGGACATCCCCGAATACCGCCGACGACGTCCCACTTCATCCTGCGGCGGCGGTCGTCCCTGGAACCACGGCTTCGACCATGCGCATGAATCCGTCAGTCGCGTTCAGCCGGCAGACACCATGTCGCGCGATCGGCCGTCCGACAACCACTCCGTGAGACCACGGGCAATGCACTGTGCGCTATTGCGCTAACGCAATGCAGAGGAATATGTGCGTGGTAGTTCCATCACTAGGCGCTAGCGCAAGCCATCATTGGGGACGCCGCCAACTCGGCGCAAGGTTGTCTGACAGGAGAGCTGCGATGACGGATGTCTATGAGGGCCGGCCGCAGGTCTATGTCGTCGACGACGATCCGGTGGTGCGCGAAGTGCTGTCGATCATTCTGCGCAAGGAAGGCTATGACGTCATCTGCTTTGCCGATGGCGCGGCACTGCTGGCGGCGGGCAACAAGAAACCGCCGGCGTGCATCCTGCTCGACGTGGATATTCCCGGTCCGTCGGGCATCGACGTCCTGAAGAAGTTGCGCGCCAGCAAGTGCATGGTGCCGGTCTTCATCATTTCGGGCAAAGGAGATATTCCGACCGCGGTGCAGGCGATCAATTGCGGCGCGGTCGACTTCATCGAAAAGCCGTTTCGGGGCAACGACGTCGTCGCGCGGCTGCGCGCGGAACTGGCGGGCGCGCGCCGGCAAGCCGGCGAGTCGGATATCTGTCCGACGCTCGATTGCCTGACCGGACGCGAGAATGAGGTCCTCAAGCTGTGCGTGCAAGGCGCCTCGAGCAAGGAGATCAGCGCGCAGCTGAACATCAGCTTCCGCACCGTGGAAGACCATCGTTCCAACATCATTCGCAAGCTCGGCGTCAGGAACACCGCGGAGATGGTGTTGAAGGCGATGAGCATGGCGCCTTCGAAATTCTCCGCGGCGTCCTGATGCGCCGTGCCCGGCTGTTCTAGCCGCTCGCCACGCTCGAAAGGTGGTCGGACGCGTCTCGTGCGACGCGCGAACCCCAGCGCAGGATTTCGGCTTGCAGTGCCTGCGGCTGGATCGGCTTGGTCAGGAACGCGTTCATGCCGGCAGCCAGGCAGCTCTCGCGCTCGCCCAGCAGCGCGTTGGCCGTCAAGGCGATGACGGGTATCTCGCGCGCTGGCCCCGGCAGGTTGCGGATCTCCCTGGTCGCCGAAATGCCGTCCATCACAGGCATCTGCATGTCCATCAGCACGAGGTCATATTCGCCGCGCTGGACTGCCTCCAGTGCCTCCGCGCCGTTGCACACCAGTTTGGCCTGGTAGCCGATCCGCGCCAGCAGCTTTGAGATCAGCGTTCTGATGATGGGGCTGTCCTCGGCGACGAGGATGCGGAGGTCGCTCACGGCGACAGGATTCTGAGGCGCCAGGGGCGGGGCCGCCACCATCGGCGGCTCCGCGCATGGCGCGCAGCGCAGGGTGAACCAGAACACGCTGCCGCGCCCCGGTTCGCTCTCGACGCCGATATCGCCGCCCATGATGCGGCACAATTGCCTGCAGATCGCCAGCCCCAGACCGGTGCCGCCATATCTGCGCGACACCGACGAGTCGGCTTGGGTGAACGGGCTGAACAGCGAGGCCAGGACGTCAGGCGCGATTCCGGGACCGCTGTCGATCACCCTGATCCGCAGGCTGACCTGGTCTTCCGCGAGGAGCGCGTGCGACGCCTCGATCCGGACCGAGCCGCGCTCGGTAAACTTGATCGCGTTGCCGACCAGGTTCAGCATGATCTGCCCGATCCGGCTGGGATCGCCGTTGAGGTACTCCGGAATCTCCTCGCTGACAGCGGTCTCGAGCTGCAGGCCCTTGCCGCGGGCCTTCGGTCCCATCAGATTGACGACGGCGGCGACCGAATGCTTCAGGCTGAACGGAATCGATTCGGGCGTGACATTGCCCGATTCGAGTTTCGAGAAGTCGAGAATGTTGTTGACCACGCCGAGCAGGCTTTTCGCTGACTCATGGGCGATATTGGCAAGACTGCGCTGCTCGTCATCGAGCTCGGTGCCGGCGAGCAGGTCGATCATGCCCATCATGCCGGCCATCGGCGTGCGGACCTCGTGACTCATCATGGCCAGGAAGTCCGACTTGGCGCGGCTCGCGGCCTCGGCGGCATTCTTTGCGGCGCTCAGCGCCTCCGTAGTGGCGATCAGTTCGCGCTTCTGGGATTCCAGCGAATTGCGTGCATGCGTCAGCTCCGCAATGCGGTCGGCCAGCGTCGCCGCGGCGATCTCGCGCTCGGTGATGTCGTCATGGGTCGACACCGTGCCGCCGTCCGGCGTCGGCGCACAGCGGATCGATATGGTGCGTCCGTTGGCGAGCCTGGCGAGCCTTTGCGTCTGCCAGACGGAGTGTCCCGCAATATCCTTCTGGGTGTCGAACCTGTCACCGGCCGCGATGCCGCCGCGCATCAGTTCGTCGATCGATACGCCCGGCCGGACCTGCTGTTCGGTGAGCCCGTAGATTTCGCGAAATCGCGGATTGGAGACGACGATCTGGCGATCCATGCCGACGACGCAGAGACCTTGCGACATGCTGGTCAATGCGTCATCGAGCCGTTGCTTTCCGAGCGCCAGACGCTGCTCGGAGATCCGGCGCTCCCGCGAGAACCGCCAGCCGATCAGCAGGAACGTGATCACGATGACGGCGGCGAGAAGGCCCGCCACCACGATCAGGAAACGCGTCTGCTCGCGCCAGTCGGCCAATGCCGCTTCCGTCGTCATCGTCGCGACGATCCAGATCGGATAGTTGCGCAACTGGCGCGCGGAAGCCAGCAGGTCGTCGCCGTCGATGTGCGCGGTCAACCTCACCGTGGCGGGACCTGACGTGGTCACGGCCCGCTTGAAAGCCGCACTGTCGGCAATGCTCGTTGCGCTTGCGCGCTCGTCACGCGGAGACTGCGCGATCAATTCCCCGTCGCGGTGAACCGTCGCGATCGTCGAGCCCTGGCCAAGCATGGCTGCGTCGAGAAGCCTCTCCAGCTTGTAAGCTTCGACGCGGCGCGTCAGCACGCCGAGGAATACGCCGCTTGCATTGGTGAGCTTGCGCGCAAGAATGGTGGTTCGCTTGCCGGTCACGGCGCTGCGAATGGACTGCACCATTGTCGTGGCCGACGTCGAATTGGACCGGAAAGCCTTGAAGAAGTCGTTTTGCGAAATGTTGATGGCGGGTAACGGCCCCGGCTGCGACGTGTTGATGACATTGCCGTCGACATCGAAGAGAAACGCGTCGGTCGGGTCGAAGTCGCTGCTGATCTCGTTGTTGAGCAGGGCGCGCACGCCCGGCGTCGACAGCCGAATGCTGAAGTCTTCCGCCGACGCGATATCCGCGAGGGCAAGCCTGTTCGCCAGCCGCGCCTGGCCGTCCGAAAAATCCTCGAACCGTTGTTCGAGGTGGCGGGAGAGCAGCAGTGCCGTATTCTCGAGTTCGCGTTCGGCCCTCGCCAGCGCCCTGTCGCGAAAGTTCTCGATCATGAGGCTGGTGCCGGCCACGATTCCCACGATCAGCAGCAGACCGAAAAGGATGATCCACGCCACGTCCAACCGACGCCCGACGCCGGATCTCGTATGACTCTCGTCGTGGGTCCTGGGAGCGCCGTTCACGGGAAATCAACTCCGTCCGAACTCGACGCATTTGCGGAGTTCATCGACGGCATTGACGCATTGCCGGCTAAACAAAAGGTTATGTCGTTGGTGCCGTGGCCCTTGCATGTCGCGAATCCGGGCGTGTGCAGCCCCCGATCACGTATCGAGGTTAATCTGTCCGGCAATGCGTGAGCGTCCGGAAGTCCGTGGTTGTGCGGAGAAAAGTGCTGCGCGACGCGCCGCAGCTCCTCGGGCATGCCGGTTTGGGTTCGACCATCCGTGGTTATGCGGTGACAATTCTTAAGAGTGCGTCCGCGAACGCATTGAACGAGAATTTCATCCTTTCACCTACGTTCGCTCCCGTTGATTCAAAGGCGGAGGCCAGATCATCATGGCTCATGAGGGAAAGACCAGCGGACCCGCGCGGGCGATCAGCCGGCGAACATTCATCCAGGCCGCCACCGCCACTGTTGGCGCCGCGGCGCTGCCGATGCCTGCGATCGCGCAGGCCAAGCGCTTTGCCGGCGTCACCCTGCGCGCGGCTTCCTATCAGCACCGCTTTCTCACCATCCTTCAGGGCTACGTTCCGGAGTTCGAGCAGCAGACCGGGATGAAAGTCGATCTGCAGCTTTCGGCGTTTCCCGCCTACAACAAGATGATCGCCGAGGAGCTGTCCGCCGGCGGCTCGGCCTTCGACGTCGTCAACGTCACCTTTTTTCTCGCGGCGCGATGGGTCGCCGCCGGCTATCTTCTCAATCTCGACGAGTTCACCAGCGACCCCAATCTCACGCCGCCGGACTGGAAGCCCGACGATTTCGTGGATGGCGCCCAGTTGCCCTATCGAGCAGCCGGCGGTGGCACCTATGGCTACGCCTGGGAAGGCGGCGCCATGGTGATGGGCATCTCGCGCATGGACCTGATGGCGAGAAAGGGGCTCGCGGTGCCGCGAACCTTCGAGCAGCTGCAGCACGTATGCGCCGAGATCCATGGCACCGAGGACGTCAACGGCTTTGTGGACTGGCAGCTCCATCATTGGGGCTTGATGCCCTATCTGCACGGATTTGGCGGCAACGTTTTCAGGAACCCACCGCTTGATGTCACGCCGACGCTGGATTCGCCCGAGGCCATCCTAGCAGTGCAGTACTATGCGAACCTGCTGAAGAACTACGCGCCACGCGACGTGCTGACCTACACCGAGGACCGTGCCCGTCGATCGATGCTGGCGGGACGTTCCAACATCTTCATTCATTCGAGTTCGTGGGTGACGCCGATCCTGCAGTCGGACGAGAGCCGGGTCAGGGAAACGGCGCTCGTCACGCGAATGCCTGCGGGTCCGAAGCGCAACTGGCCGGCCGCCAACAGCCAGGGCCTGGGAATTGCAAAGAATGCCAAGAACAGGGTCGCGGCCTGGGAGTTCATCAAATGGGCGCTGAGCCCGGAGATGTCGCGGCGGATGCTGGTCGAGCACCGCCATTCCACGGGATGCCGTCGCTCCATCATCCAGAGCGACGCCTACCGCGAGATCAACGCCGTCAAAGGCCAGGATCTCGGCGCGCTGTATCTGGACGTGCTGGAGCTGCCGGCGAAGGGCGAAAACTACATGGCTTACCGGACCGTGAAGGAATTCCCCATCGTGGGTGCCGCGGTCAATCGCGCCGTCGAACGTGTCGTTACCGGCGAAGCTTCGGCTGCGGATGCAATGCTCGCAGCGCAGAACGAAGCGGAGGCCGGCCTACGCCAGGCCGCCGGGACGCTGTGAACGGGTCGAACAGAAGGGGTGATAAGAGCCCGACGCCCCAAAGCGAGTGCGGTGACATCCGTGATCGTACGGGGCTCGAATTTAACGTGTGGGCAAGCAGGGAGCGTCAAACTGACGCGACACAAGAGTAGCTCGGGCGGGACTGCAGGGGATAACGCGTAGCTGGATACCGTCGCCGTGGCGGCATCCCGTCACGCCGACCAATTCATTTGACGTGATTGCCTCCGAAAGCAAGCAACTGGGGATCATCATGACTTCGACGGCGAGCCAGGAGAGCATCGCATCGACGCCGGCGTTGGACGGGCACTACAGCGTACCCGCCACGCTCGACCTGACGGCTGCGCGCGATCTGCGCGAGCGGCTGACGGCGATGCTGTCCGGCAAGGCGATCGTGCTCGACATGAGCGCGGTGGAGCGGATGTCGACGCCGTGCATGCAGGTTCTGCTCGCGGCCGGACGTTCGGCCGACGCGGCGAAGGTGTCATTCCAGATCGTAGATGCGTCCGACGTATTCCGCGCGGCCGTCACCGACCTGGGTTTGGAAATGCAGTTCCGTAATTGGGTAGCTTGAAATGACGAAGCGAATTCTCACCGTCGACGATTCGAAGACCATGCGCGACATGGTTTCATTCACGCTCAAGAAAGCCGGGTTCGACGTCGCCGAAGCCGAGGACGGCAAGGTCGCGCTGAGCGTGCTCGGTGGCGGGAAGTTCGACCTGATCATCACCGATCTGAACATGCCGAACATGGATGGCATTACGCTGATCAAGAACATCCGCGCCGGTTCGCAGCACCGCGCCGTGCCGATCCTGATCCTCACGACAGAGAGCGACGGCACCAAGAAGGCCGACGGCAAGAACGCCGGGGCGACCGGCTGGATCGTCAAGCCGTTCAGCCCCGAGAAGCTCATCGAACTTGTCCAGCGCGTGTGCCCATGACCACGGAGAACGAGGGCTACCCGCTCGAGCAGTTCCGGAAGACCTATTTCGAGGAATGCGCCGAGTTGCTCGATGCGCTGCAGTCGAATCTCGACTCGTTGGCCAACGAGGCGGGCGACGACGAGACGTTGCATGCCATTTTCCGCTCGGTGCACTCGATCAAGGGCGGCGCCGGCGCTTTCGGCTTCGACGGACTGGTGGCGTTCTCGCATGTCTTCGAGAGCCTGCTCGACGCCATGCGCGAGCACAAGGTGTCGTCGGCACCCGATGTGACCCAGTTGCTGCTGCGCGCCAGCGACGCGCTGACCGATATCGTCAACGCGGCGCGTGCCGACCGCCCGTTGCCGGCGGATTTCGCTTCCGACATTCGCTCCGCGATGCAGGACGTATTGAACGGCGCTTCCGAGGAGCCGGGCGCGGCGCCGGTGCACAACGAAGCCGCCGCCGTTTCGGCCGACGTCAGTGGGGAGCATCAGTACCGCATTCGCTTCACCCCGCACTCCGAGATGCTGCAGAAGGCCAACGAGCCGCTCTTGCTGATCAGGCAATTGCGCAAGCTCGGCGGTCTCGCCATCGAGGCCGACCTGTCGCGGCTGCCGCCGCTGAGCGCGCTGGATCCCGAGGCCGCCCACATCAGCTGGACCTTCGTTCTGGAGAGCGGGGCGCCGCAAAGCGCCATCCATGAAGTGTTCGAATTCGTCGAAGACGATTGCGATCTGAAGATCGAGATGCTGGCCGACGCCGCCGGCAAGCGCGCCGAGCCGCCTCCGGCCGCGGCCCCCGGCGCCGCGGCCGCGCCGGTGGCGGCGGCGACCGAAGCGGCGGCTCCCGCGCCCACCCCCACGCAATCCATTCGTGTGGACGTCGACAAGGTCGACCGGCTGGTCAACCTGGTCGGCGAACTCGTCATCACCCAGGCGATGCTCACCGAGCAGGGGACGCTGCTGCCGGTGGATCAATATCCGGCGATGCTGCATGGAATCGAGGCGCTGGCGCAGAGCGCGCGGGAGTTGCAAGAAAGCGTGATGGCGATCCGCGCCCAGCCGGTGAAGTCGGTGTTCGCGCGTATGCCGCGCGTCGTCCGCGATCTGGCGGCGACTCTGCACAAGGAAGTCAGGATCGTCACGTCGGGCGAGATGACCGAGATCGACAAGACCGTCATCGAGCAGCTGAACGACCCGCTCACACACATGATCCGCAACGCCCTCGATCACGGCATCGAAAGTCCCGATGAACGGGTCGCCGCCGGCAAGCCGCGCCAGGGCACGATCCACCTGTCGGCCGCGCAGCGCAGCGGCCGGATCGTGATCGAAGTCTCGGACGATGGCCGCGGGCTGAACCGCGAGAAGGTTCTCGCCAAGGCGCAGGATCGCGGCCTGGTGGCGCCCGGCGCCAACCTGGCCGACGAGGAGATCGACAACCTGATCTTCCTGCCGGCATTCTCGACGGCGGACGTCGTCTCCAATATCTCCGGACGCGGCGTCGGCATGGACGTCGTCAAACGCAACGTGCAAGCCCTCGGCGGCCGCATCAGCGTGCAGTCGCGCTTCGGTCACGGCTCCAAATTCACCCTGTCGCTGCCGCTGACGCTGGCCGTGGTCGACGGCATGGTCGTATCGGTCGGCAAGGAGACGTTCATCCTGCCGCTGACCGCGATCATCGAGAGCCTTCGGCCGCAACCGAACGACATCCATCCCGTGGTCGGTCGCGGCGACGTGCTGGCGCTGCGCGGCGAATATCTGCCGCTGACCTATCTGCACCGCTGCTTCTCGATCGACAGCGCGGTGAAGGATCCGTGCCAGGGCATCGTGATCATCGTGCAGCGCGACGGCGCGGGCCTGATCGGAATCGTGGTGGACGAGCTGCTCGGCCAGCAGCAGGTCGTCGTGAAGAGCCTGGAAACCAACTATGACGCCGTCGACGGCATCAGCGGCGCGACCATTCTCGGCAATGGCCGGGTCGCCCTGATCCTCGACGTCGCACATCTGAAAGAGATCGACGATGGTCCTGCCGGCGGTCAGAAGCCGCAGCCGCAAGCCAAGCCAATCGAGGTTCGAGAGGAAATGACCCATGCAGCCTGAGACTCAGTCGATCAACACCGCAAGCCAGGACGGCCTCGACCGGGCGGCCGTCGGCGAGAACACCGAGCAATTCATCACCTTCACGCTCGGCGAGGAGGAATACGGCATCGACATCATGGTCGTGCGGGAAATCAAGGGCTGGACCGACACCACGATGATCCCCAATGCGCCCGCGCATGTCCGCGGCGTGATCAACCTTCGCGGCGTGATCGTGCCGATCTTCGATCTTCGCGCCCGGTTCGGCGTCGGCCTGACGGTTCCCACCAGCATGCATGTCGTCATCATCGTGGCGGCCGGTTCGCGGACGGTCGGACTCCTGGTCGACACGGTGTCGGATATCATCTCGGTCGATCCCAAAGCCATCCGCCCGGTTCCGGAGATGGGACTGCCGACGGAAGATCAGTATCTCGCCGGTCTGGTCGCCATCGAAGACCGGATGGTTACCCTGGTGTCGTTGGCAGGGCTGTTTGGAAAGCCCGGTGACACGACCAGACGGGGCGCCGTCGCGGAGTCCGCAGCGCCGAAGGCCGCATAGTTCAGTTTTCAGCAACTTCCAATTTGAACTCATTCGAGGACGACGAAAATGATGCACGAATTCGACGAACAGGCGGCCCAGGAACTCGAGGCCCAGTCCGCCCAGAATGCCAAGCCGAAATCGAAGCCGCGCGCCAAGAAGGCTGACGGCGGCGGCAATGGCAAGACCGGCGGTGCGGCGGGCCAGCTCGCGGCGATCAACGCGACGCAGATCGTTGCGGAGTTCGGCCTCGACGGCAAGATCCTTCGCGTCAACGAAAACTTTCTCAAGGCGCTCGGCTATCTCGCCAATGAAGTCGTCGACCAGCATCATTCGATGCTGGTGGACGCGGCCGTCCGGCAGGGCGACGAGTACCGTTCGCTCTGGACCAAGCTCGCCCGCGGCGAGTCCGATACCGGCGAATACAAGCTGGTCGGCCGCGGCAACAGCGAGGTCTGGCTGCAGGCGACCTACGCCCCGGTGCTGGACGGCGCCGGCAAGCCGACCCATATCGTCGCCGTCGGCATGGACGTGACCGCGTCGGCACAGAAGCGCATCGCCGCCGAGGCTGAGCTTAAGCTGCGCAGCGAGATCATGGATACGACCAGCATCGTGTCGTATGCGGACCTGAAGGGCGACATCCTCTCGGTCAACCAGAAGTTCCTCGACGTCTCCAAATATCCCAAGGACGAACTGATCGGACGCGGCCACAACACCACGCGGCATCCCGACATGCCGAAGGAAGTGTTCAAGGAGATGTGGAGCACGATCGGCCGCGGCAAGATCTTCCGCGGCATGGTCAAGAACCGGGCAAAGGACGGCACGCCCTACTACGTGGACGCCGTCATCGCGCCGATCATGGGCAACAACGGCAAGCCGAAGGGCTATCTCGGGGTCCGCTACGACATCACGGAAACCGAGATCGAGCGCCAAAACATGCGCGGCCTGTTCTCCGCGATCGACCAGAGCTATGCCTATATCGAGTTCGACACCGGCGGCAACGTCATCACGGCCAACCAGAATTTCCTGAACGCGCTCGGCTATCAGCTCAGCGAGATCGTAGGCAAGCACCATCGCACGTTCGTTGATCCGGCCGATGCCAGCAAACCCGCCTACGCGCAGTTCTGGGCGGATCTGAACGCCGGCAAGGCTTCCAGTGACGTCTACAGGCGCATCACCAAAACGGGCAAGGATATCTATATCCAGGCCGTTTATTCGCCGATCAAGGACGAGGTCGGCCGCGTCGTCAAGATCGTGAAGATCGCCACCGATATCACCGAGCAGCGTCTGGCGTCGGCGAATTTCGAAGGGCAGATCGCCGCCATCGACAAGGCGCAAGCGGTCATCGAATTCACGCTCGACGGCAAGATCCTGCGCGCCAACGACAACTTCCTCAACACGCTGGGATATGTCGCGGCCGAGGTCGTCGGCGCGCATCACTCGCTGTTCGTCGAGCCGTCCTACCGGCAGAGCCCCGAATACCGCATGTTCTGGGACAAGCTCGCGCGCGGTGAATACGACGCCGGTCAGTACAAGCGCATCGCCAAGGGCGGCAAGGAAATCTGGATCCAGGCGAGCTACAACCCGATCGCCGGCCTCGATGGCAAGCCGTTCAAGGTGGTGAAGTACGCCACCGACATCACCGAGCAGGTCAAGGCCTCCGAGGTGCTGCAGGCCGCGGTCGCCCAGACCCAGCAGGTCGTCGGCGCCGCCAAGGAAAACGACCTGCGGCACCGGATTCCGCTGGAAGGCAAGACCGGCGAAATCGCCACGCTGTGCGAAGGCGTCAACGGCCTGCTTGATACGATGTCCTCGATGCTGGGCGACATCTCCGAGACGTCGCAGACCCTGCGCACGGCCGCCAACGAGATCGCGACCGGCAATACCGACCTGTCGCAGCGGACCGAAGAGCAGGCCGCGAGCCTCGAAGAGACCGCCGCGAGCATGGAAGAGCTCACCGCGACGGTGCGTCAGAACGCAGAAAACGCCCAGCAGGCCAACAAGCTCGCGTCGTCGGCATCCGAAGTCGCGGTCAAGGGCGGCACGGTCGTCGCCGAGGTCGTGCAGACCATGGACGGCATCACGCAGGCGAGCCGCAAGATCGCCGACATCATCGGCGTGATCGACGAGATCGCGTTCCAGACCAACATCCTCGCGCTCAACGCCGCGGTCGAAGCGGCGCGGGCGGGCGACCAGGGGCGCGGCTTTGCGGTCGTCGCGGCGGAAGTCCGCAACCTGGCGCAGCGCAGCGCCAATGCGGCAAAGGAGATCAAGGGCCTGATCTCGGACTCGGTTTCCAAGGTCGAGTCCGGCTCGAAGCTGGTCGATACCGCCGGCAAGACGATGGAGGAGATCGTCCAGTCCGTCAAACGCGTCACCGACATCATGGCGGAAATCTCCGCGGCTTCGCAGGAGCAGCGCGGCGGTATCGAGCAGGTCAACAACGCCGTGACTCAGATGGACAAGGTCACGCAGCAGAACGCGGCCCTGGTGGAAGAGGCGGCTGCTGCCGCCAAGTCCATGGAGGATCAGACCAGCGCGATGGCCGAGATGGTCGGGCAGTTCATGCTGTCGGAGGAATTCGAGCGCGGCGCGCCCGCGTCGAGGCACTCGGGCAAGCTGACCGGCAATCCAGTGGTCGACCGCTCGCTGCGCTCGGCCAAGGAGCCCGTGTCGAATGTCAGCGCGGCCCGCGCGGCAGCGCCGCGGCCCGATGCGGCCCGCAAGCCGAAGGTCGAGGAAGAGCCCGCGCCACGGCGTAAAGCGGTGGGTGCCGACGACGCGAACTGGAAGGAATTCTGACGCTGGTTCGCCGCCGGCTGGTCCCATGAGCAGCCGGCGGCTTCGACGATCAGGTGAGGACAGTGACCGTACAACAGGAATATGCGCTTCGCGACAAGGATTTTCGCAAGATCGTCGAGCTGGTCATGAATACGGCCGGCATCGTTCTCAGCGAGAAGAAACGGCCGTTCATCCAGGGGCGTCTTGGACGGCGGCTGCGCGCGCTTGGCATGGATGACTTCCGTCAGTACTGCAATCTGCTCGAGACGCCGGCCGGAGACGAAGAGCGCGCCAACCTGATCAACGCGATCACGACGAACCACACCAGCTTCTTCCGCGAACCGCATCACTTCACTTACCTGACCCGGACGATCCTGCCCAGGATCATGCAGGACGCGGGCCAGCGCCGGCTCCGGATCTGGTCGGCCGGATGCTCGACCGGTGAAGAGCCCTATACGCTGGCGATGACGTTGCGCGACGTGCCGTCGCTTCAGAGCTGGGACGTCAAGATTCTCGCAACCGACCTCGACACCAACGTGGTGTCTCACGCCGCGGCGGGGGTTTACGACGCCGAGCGCCTGGAAGCCGTTCCCTCGTCGCTGCGCAAGCGCTTCGTGACCGAGTTGGGCGGCGGCAGAGGGCAGATGAACGACGAGTTGTGCGAGCTGATCACGTTCGCGCCGCTCAACCTGCTGCAGAGATGGCCCATGAAGGGGCCGTTCGACATCATCTTCTGCCGCAACGTCGTGATCTATTTCGACAAGCCGACGCAGCGCAAACTCTTCGATCGCTACGCCGAGATGTTGAAGCCGGAAGGTTGGCTGTTCATCGGGCACTCGGAGAGTCTGCTCAACGTCACCGATCGGTTCGACCTCGTCGGCCGCACAATCTATCGCAGGATCAAATGACCGGAAGCAGATCAGGCGCCAGGCAACAGGCCGAGCGGGAGAACTCCGCGAAGAGCTCGGCGCGCCGCTATCGCGATCCGCGCTTCGACGCGATCGCGGTCAAGGTATTTCCCGGCGACCATTACGTCACCGCCGACGCGGGCGAGATGCTGGTGACCATCCTGGGCTCCTGCGTCACCGCCTGCATTCGCGATCCTCTGGTCGGGGTCGGCGGGATGAACCATTTCATGCTGCCGGAATCGGCCGGCTCCGGCTGGGATACCGCGTCGGCGAGCATGCGGTACGGCAACGTGGCGATGGAACGCCTGATCAACGATATCCTGAAGCGGGGCGGCGCGCGCGAACGTCTGGAGATCAAGGTGTTCGGCGGCGGCAACGTCATGAACGGGACCACCAATATCGGGCATCGCAATGCCGAATTCGTCGAGGAATACCTGGCGGCGGAAGGACTTCCGATCGCGGCTCGCCATTTGCGGGGAAACCTGCCGCGGCGGGTGCACTACTTTCCGGCCACCGGCAAGGTGATGTTGCTGGAGCTGCAGCGTTCCGAGCAGGAAGAAGTCGTTCGCAGCGAAGTTTCCTACAAGCACAAGATCCAGGTCGAGCCCGAGGTGGGTTCGGTCGAGCTGTTCTGAGGCCGAGTCATGTCCAATGTACGCGTCCTGATCGTCGACGACTCCGCGTTCGTGCGCAAGGTGCTGACAGAAATCCTGTCGAGCGATCCGTCGATCGAAGTGGTCGGCGCCGCGCCGAATCCGGTAGTCGCCAGGGACATGATCAAGACGCTCAATCCCGACGTGCTGACGCTGGATATCGAGATGCCGCGCATGGACGGTCTTTCCTTCCTGGACAAGATCATGACGCTGCGACCGATGCCGGTCGTGATGATTTCGTCGCTGACGCAGAAGGGCGCCGAGACCGCGGTGAAGGCGCTCGAGATGGGCGCCGTCGACTATGTGGCCAAGCCCGCCGTCGGGCTGGTCGGCGGACTTTCCACGCTGGCCGAGGAGATCGTCGCCAAGATCAAGATGGCCGCCTCGGCCCGCATCAGGCCACGCGGGGCGGACAAGCCGCAGGCCGCGCGGCTGCCGTCGACGACGTCGTTCAGTTCATCGGAGAAGATCATCGCGGTGGGCGCTTCCACCGGAGGCGTCGAGGCGCTGCAGGAATTCCTCACGGCGTTTCCATCGGACTCACCGGCCATCCTCATCACGCAGCATATGCCCGCGATGTTCACCGCCTCGTTTGCCAACAGGTTGGACGGTTGTTGCGCCGTCAGCGTCAGCCAGGCCCGGGACGGCGAGCGCGTTCTGCCGGGCCACGCCTATATCGCGCCGGGGGGCTATCATCTCGAGCTTGCGCGCAACGGCGCCAACTACATGTGCCGCGTCCACGAGCAGCCGCTGGTGTCCGGTCATCGACCCTCGGTGGACGTGCTGTTCCGCTCGGTCGCCAAGGCCGCCGGCGCCAACGCGGTCGGCGTCATCCTGACCGGCATGGGCAGAGATGGCGCATCGGGCCTGCTCGAGATGCGGCAAGCCGGCGCGCCGACGATCGGCCAGGATGAGGCGACATGCGTCGTCTACGGCATGCCGAAGGCCGCCAAGGACTGCGGCGCGTGCGAGGTCGAACTGCCCCTGAGCAAGATACCGGCGCAGGTTCTGCAGAATTGTCAGGGTCGCGGCGTTCGGGTGTAGGAATGTTGAAGTTGTTGCGTGGTGGAGCGTTGGCGGAGACCGTGCCCAAGCCGGACGCGGTATCGGCGCCGCACGCGCCGCAGGTGCCGGGAACCAATTCGGAGCATACCGAACTGCTGCAGCGCTGGATATCGCTCGCCGGCATGCAGCAACGCGTGATCAACACGCTGGTCGCCGAAATCGCCAGCACGTCGGCATTCGTCGAGACCGAGGCCGATGCGCTGAGCGGCCGCTTCCAGCGGCTTGCGTCCAGCGCCGAGCAGCAGACGGCCCGTGTCCAAAGCATGAGCGCGCTGGCGGATGGCATTGAGATCGACGGCGAGCAGGTGTCGATCGAAAGCATCGCGTCGCTGCTAGAAGGCACGCTCAGCGATGTGGTGACGAAGATACTGATGCTGTCGAAGGATTCGATGGCGATGGTCTATGCGCTCGACGGGCTGAACGCGAATGTCGTCCAGGTCGACAAGTGCATGGTGCAACTGAACCGGATCAACAAGACCACCAACATGCTCGCCCTCAATGCGAGGATCGAGGCGGAGCGCGCCGGCGCCGCCGGCATGGCCTTCCGCGTGGTCGCCGGCGAAGTGCAGGAGCTGTCGAAGTCGACGGAGAGCCTGTCGCGCGAGATGCAGACCGAGATCAAGTCGGTGACGGCGGGAATCGCCGACGGCCAGACCACGCTGAAGCGGGTCGCGACGGTCGACATGTCGGAGAACATCCTGGCAAAGGACCGGCTGGAGGTGCTGCTGTCCGCGCTGGTCAACAGGAGCGACAACCTCAGCGCCATCGTAGCCGACGCCTCCCGCGAAGCTGCCCAGATATCGGCCGATGTCGACGGCATGGTCACCGGCATCCAGTTTCAGGACCGGACCAGGCAGCGCCTGGAGCATGTCATCGATACGCTGCACGTGATCGGGCGGGCGCTGGAGGACACCAAGTCGCGTACCCAGGCCGTGCTGCCGGAACTGTCCGGCGATACGGCCCCCGACATGGAATGGGTCAAGAGCCTGCTCGACAAGTTCACGTTGAGCGAGTTGCGCGCGCGTTTCGTGGCGCAACTGCTCGATGGCCAGCAGCCGGCGGAGACATCCGGCGACGCAGCGGCGGCCATCGGGCCGGCGGAGAGTGGATCAGTAGAGTTGTTCTAGGAGAGACCAAATGCAGTTCCAGTTTGTCGGCGATGATGCGTGCGTCCAGGTGAGTGGTGACCTCACATTCACCGATCATGCGGCGTTCAAGACCATGATCGAGCGCCTGTTCGGCGCCAGCGGCGGATCGGTCACGATGGACCTCGCCAAGCTCGAATTCATCGACTCGGCCGGCCTCGGCATGCTGCTGCTTGCCAAGGATACCGCCGACAAGGCCGGGCGGAAGCTCGTCCTTCGCCATCCCGGCGGCCAGGTCAAGCGGATGTTCGGATTGACCAAGTTCGATACCCTGTTCTCGGTCGAGCACTAAAGGCGCGACATGCCCCCGCAGGGACAGGCAGGACCGCTGACGGCTTCCGCGCCGCGGGAGCCCCGGCTGACATATTGGGATGGCGCGTCTCCCAATTCGCTGTCGTCGGCGCTCTCGCCGCCGACGACGCAGTGCGTCGAGGCGGGCCTCGCCGACGAAGCCCGGCTCTGCGGACCGCGCCGGCGCATCCTGGGCCATCTCAGCCTGCTGGTGACGACGAAATCGGCTTACCGGCATCCGATCAGCCGGGCCTTCGTCGAGGCGATCGAGAGCCGTACCGCGCTTTCGAGCGACCTGCATGACCGGATCTACACGGCGACGCAGGAGGCGGTGATGAATGCCGTCCTGCATGGAAATCTCCGGATCGAGGGCGGACTTCGCGACAACCTCGAGCATTTCGTCGAATTCCACGACTCGATCGAGCGCAAGCTGGCGATGCCTGAGATCGCCGGCGGCCTGATCCGTGTCGACGCAGTCTGGAACGCGAGGAAGCTCTACGTCATCATTCGCGACAGCGGCGACGGCTATGAGAAGGCGAATGTGCCCCTGCTCAGTGACACCATCGCCGGCACGCCCGCCGGGAGCGGCCGCGGTCTGTCCATTCTGGAAGCGATCTGCGACCGCGTCGTCCTGCTGCATGGCGGCCGGGCCATCAAGCTGGGTTTCAACATATGAGCCACGGTCCTGCCCATTCGCTCTCGATGCCCAGCGCGGCGGATCCCGTCGTCAGGAGCGGCATTCGCGATGCCAAGATCCTGATCGCGGACGACGATTCGCTCAGCCGCCGCCTGCTGGTCGGCATTCTTCGGAAACAGCATTTCAATAATCTGAAGGTGGCGGAGGGCGGCAAGGCCGCGCTGGAGCTGCTTTATTCATTCCGGCCCGATCTCGTCCTGCTCGACATGCAGATGCCCGATATGGGCGGGCTGGAGGTCTGCCGACACGCACGGGCGCACCCCGATTCCGTCGACATTCCGATCCTGGTCCAAACCGCGACGGTCGATCGACAGGAGATGGGAAATCTGTTCGCTGCAGGCGCTTCCGATTTCCTCTCCAAACCCATCAATCCCTCCGAACTGGTCGCACGCGTCATCGTGCATCTCGAGCGGCGGGAGTTGCTGCGGGAGTTGCGCGAATACCGCGTGCGCACGTCGCTCGAACTCGACGCCGCCCGCCGCATGCAGCTCGAGCTGCTTCCGTCCCCGGAAGCGCAGCGGGCGCTGGCGTCGGCCACCGGGCTCCGACTGGGCTCGTTCAGCCGGTCTTCCTCGGAAATCGGCGGAGACCTTTGGGGCCTGTTGCCGATCGACGACGCCCGCTTCGGGGTCTTCGTCGCCGACTTCACCGGCCACGGCGTGACCGCTGCGCTGAATACGTTTCGGCTGCATGCGCTGATTCACGAATACAGGTCGCTGCACGATGACCCGGCGCGGCTGCTGTCGGTGCTCAACGAGCAACTGACGCATCTGCTGCCGCGCGGGCAGTTTGCCACCTTCCTCTACGCCGTGGTCGATCATGCGGCGGGGTCGTTGCGGATCGCTTCCGCGGGATCTCCGCCAGCGATCATCACCGTCGGGGCGGACGGGCCGTCCAGCCTGTTCGAGACGTCGGGCGTGCCGCTGGGCATCGCCACCGGCATACAGTATGAGCAACACGTCCATCCGTTCGGGCCGGGCTCGCGGCTGTTGGTGTTCAGCGACGGCTTGCCGGAATTCCCCGACGCGACCGGCAGCCGCATCGGAGAGCCCGGTTTGGTCAAGGCGGTCGATGCGGCCGAGCCAGGTGTCGCCCCGCACGATCTGATCGATGGGCTCTGTCGCGTGTCGGGAATTGCGGATGCGGCAGTATTGCCGGACGACACCACCATCGTATGCATCGACCGGCATGGCGGACCGCTGCCGCAATATCGCGAGGACTGCGTGTTGGTGCGCGACCCACGTCCCGCCGAGGCCGCGGGGCTTTCGACAAGACGGGAAGAACAGCCATGCTAGACCGGCTCCTTACCATTCCGCTGCTCGACGACGACCAGATCGGCCTGCTTCGGGAGGCGCTCGATCCGGGCGAACTGGCCGCGATGTTTTCCGACCTGCCGCTCGCCGCGCAGCAGGCACTGGAGGCCATCGGGACCGCCACCGGATCGCAGAACCTCGACGACGTTCGGCGCGCGGCGCATGTCCTGAAAGGCACCGCGAGCAGTTTTGGCGCAGCGCGGCTGGCGGAAATTGCCCGTGTCATCGAGCTCGAACTCGCGTCGATCGCGGAGGTCGACCAGACGATGCCGCTGCTCGTCGAGACCGTCACGAGGACGACGGCCGCGCTTCCTCTCGATACAAAGGCGCCTGCGTGATCGCTCGACGACCTTTTGGTGAGGCGGACGTCCCGGCGAATTCGTCAAGGGGGGCCGTCGTACCATATTTGCCGGTGATCGCCGCCGTGTGCCTGATGGCGCTGACGGTCTTCGCGGCGGTCAGCGCGATATGGAATCTACGCGACCGGGTGGAAAAGGAGACCCAGGCCGGTCTCGGCCGCATCGCGCTCGTGATTGCCGACCAGACATCGCGTTCCTTTCAGTCCGTCGATCTCGTCCTCAAGGGTCTGATCCACCGCATCCAGAGAGCGTCGGCGGCGGACGGGCTCGCGGGGCGCGATCTGGCGAGCAAGGCATTGCACGACTACATGGCCGGAGAAATCGCCAATCTCCCCCAGGTCGCCAATCTCATCCTGATGGATGCGAGCGGAAACTATAGCAACAGTTCGCAAGTCTGGCCGGTGCCGGCGATGTCGCTGGCCCACCGCGAGCAGTTCAAGCATCTTCGCGACAACATCGATGCGGGACTGTTCGTCAGCGAGCCGGTGAAGAACAAGATCGACGGCGCCTGGACGATCTATCTGGCGCGCCGCCTGTCGGACAGGAACGGCGCGTTTCTCGGCGTGGCGCAGGCCGCTGTCCGCCTGAAGCATTTCGAGGACTTCTATGCCTCGGTCTCGCTCGGCGAAGGCGGATCGATCGCGCTGTTGCGGCGAAACGGGATGATGCTGGTGCGTTATCCGCCGGTCGAGAGCATGATCGGCGAAGTCGTCGGCCGGCAATCGCGCGGAACGGCTGATGCGGGCGAGCCGGAGTACAACGAGAGCGCTGACGGGCAGCTGCGCTTTGTTGCGGTCAGCGCCGTGCCCGATTTTCCCTTGACCGTCACGGCGGCGCTGGCAAGGGAGACGGTTCTCGGCTCCTGGCGTCGCGATGCGACCCTGGTGATTGTGGCCGCCTCTGGCGCGGTTGCCGGCATCACTCTCCTGCTGACGGTGCTACTCCGCAAAATTCGCAAGATGCGGGATTCCGAGATGCTTCTGGAGCGGCAGAACCGAGAGCTGGAGCGCAGCAGCCGCCTCCTGCTTGACGCCCAGCGAGTAGGGAAGCTCGGTCACTGGTCGTCCGATGAGGCCTCGCAAAGCGCCGTCTGGTCTCCGCAATTGTTCGAAATCGCGGGAATTCCCCCCACGTCGGCGGTGTCGTTCGATACGCTCCTGTCGCTGATCCATCCCGAGGACCTCCAGGGCTATCTGGTCGAGCGCTCCGAGGCGCGCTCGACCGGAAAGCCCTATGTGCACGAGCATCGTTGGGTCCGGCCGGATGGTGGCATTCGGTGGGTACGGATCGAAAGCGACCCGCAATCGGTCGACAACAGGGAGCGCGGCGGCGCTTTCGGCATCGTGCTGGATGTGACGGAACGCAAGGAAGCGCAAGCCGTCGCCGAGGAGTCGCAGGCCCGGCTGTTCGACGCCATCGAGTCCCTGGCGCAGGGCTTCATACTTTACGATAGCGAAGATCGATTTGTTCTGGCGAACAGCCATTTCAGGGAAATGTTCCCCGAACTTGCGCGCGTGCTGACGCCCGGCATGCAGTATGAAGATGTGCTGCGTGCCGCATTGCGCCTGGACGAGTTCGGCAGGTCGGACGCCGAGGCTGAAGAATGGCTGGAGCGGACGAAGGCCTGGCATTATGCCGGCAGCAAAGCCGTCGAGCGCATGAATGACATGGGGCGGTGGATCCAGTTTGTCGATCACAAGACATCCGACGGCGGCACCGTGGGCTTGAGAACCGATATCACCGAGTTCAAGCAGATCCAGTCCGCGCTGGAGCAGAAGCTCGGCGATCTCGAGCGGATCCGGGCAGATCTGGAAACGCAGAAGCGGGAGCTGCTCGAAACGTCGGAGGACCTGGTCAAGGCCAGGGATGCGGCGGAGGCGGCGAGTCGGGCCAAATCGGATTTCCTGGCCATGATGAGTCATGAAATCCGGACGCCGTTGAGCGGCATGGTCGGGATGATCGATCTGCTGCGCGATACGCCTTTGAGTCCGGAGCAGGAGCGCTTCACCGCACTGGCCAAGGAATCATCCGACGGCCTGCTCAACGTGGTCAACGACATCCTGGATTTTTCGAAGCTGGAAGCCGGCCGAATTTCGCCGGAGTCCATCGAGTTCAACATTATCCATGTCGTCAAGGGCGTGGTCTCCCTCATGACGTCGAAGGCGCAGGACAAGGGGCTCGACCTCTCGACCGTCATCTCGGACGATCTCCCGGTCTGGCTGAAAGGGGACCGCAATCGCATCCGCCAGGTGCTGCTCAATCTGGTCAACAACGCCATCAAGTTCACCCATGCCGGCCGTGTCGACATCGCCGTCTCGCACTGTTGCCTGCCGGACGGCGAGGTGGAATTGCGGATCGACGTCACCGATAGCGGCATCGGCATCAGCCCGGAAACCCAGCAGCAACTCTTCAACCCGTTTGTCCAGGCCGACACATCCGTGTCGCGGAAATACGGCGGCAGCGGATTGGGGTTGGCGATCTGCAAGCAGCTTTGCGGTCTCATGGGCGGATCGATCGGCGTCGACAGCGACCTGGGCAAGGGCAGCCGTTTCTGGTTTACGGCCCGCTGCGGCGTCGGCACGCCTCATGTCGCGGACGCACCGTCCCTGCTTCCGGATCTCGGCCGCTCCGTCAAGGTGCTGGTCGCCGAGGACAGCCCGATCATTGCGACCCTGATATCGAACCTGCTGAAGCGGCAGAACTTCGAGGCGCATCTGGTCACCAACGGCTTGCTGGCCGTGGACGCGGTGACCAAGGACACCTACGACATCGTCCTGATGGACGTTAACATGCCGGAGATGGACGGCATCTCCGCGACGCGGGCGATACGCGCGCTTGCCAAACCGAAGTCGGACATTCCCATCATCGCGTTGACGGCAAACGCCATCGTCGGCCAGCGCGAAATCTATCTCGCCGCCGGAATGAGCGACTATGTGACGAAGCCGATCCAGCCTCCCGCCTTGTTCCAGGCGATCCAGCGCTGGACCGCGCCGGCGCGGGGTGCAACGGCGGGTTCGTCGGTGATCAAGGAAAGCGCTGACGCGGTAACGAACGCCTGATTCCTGCGTGCTCGCCGCAATCGCGTCAGACAAGACCCGGGCCGTTGATGTGCCATCAAGCCGTCGGTCGGGTCAGGACGTAGACGAGACCCGCGAGCATGAAAGCGCCGACACTCGCCGTCAGGATCGGACCCGGCGCGCTGCCAAGCCAGAACAGCAGGAATCCGCTGCCAATGCCCGCGACCGCCATCAGTTTGGCTCTCAGCGGGATGGCGCCGCGCGCCCGCCATGCGCGCAGCGAGGGGCCGAAGCGGGGATGAGAGAGCAGCCAGTTTTCGATCCTTGGTGACGAACGCGCGAAGCAGGCAGTCGCGAGAATGAGGAACGGCGTGGTCGGCAGCACCGGCAGGAATGCGCCGACAAAGCCGAGGGCGACGAAGAATAGGCCGATCACGAGATAGACGCTGCGCATCGGCGGCAACGTGCATCACAAGACGAGGACATGCAATCACCGTTGCGCGCGCGGATCGACCGCTACCGCGGGCAGGTTGCGGCGGACATTTTCCGCGCATGATGCGTCGGCATCGGCGGAGGTGGTCGGCCGGCCAAAAATCTGTCTCTATGGGTGGCCGGGAGGTGACCGGCCCGGGTGCCGCGGCGCTGCCGCCAGGCACTGCCTGGAGTTTCTTGCGGTGGAGAAGGTGATGAGCGGTTTGGTGATCAGCGGTGGCCGGGTGGTTGATCCGGCCAGCGGGATGGACGCGGTTGGCGACGTGGCGGTCGTGGATGGAAGGATCGCCGCGGTCGGCACCGGGCTCGGCGGCGCCGAGCGGGTCATCGACGCGACGGGTCTCGTGGTTGCGCCCGGCTTCATCGACCTGCATTCCCACGGCCAGTCGATCCCGGCCGACCGCATGCAGGCGTTCGACGGGGTGACGACGACACTCGACCTCGAGGCCGGCGTTCTGCCGGTTGCATCCTGGTACAAGCGGCAGGCCGCCAAGGGACGCGTGCTGAATTACGGCGCCGCCGCCAATTGGGCGTTCGCGCGGATCGGCGCGATGACCGGCTCGAACGCGGAAAGCTCGCTGGAAGCCTTCGGCCACGCCATGCGCGACCGCCGCTGGATCGATAACGTGGCAAGCGACGCCGAAGTGGCCGGCATTCTCGAACGCCTGGCCAATGGCCTGAACGAGGGCGGTATCGGGATCGGCATTCTCAACGCCTATGCCCCGGGCGCAGGCGTCCAGGAACTGACCGCGGTGTGCCAGCTGGCGAAAAAGCATGACGTGCCGACCTTCACCCACGTCGCCTACATGTCCCGCATCGACCCGGAGAGCGCCGCCGAAGCCTATATCCGCCTGATCGGCTATGCCGGTGCCACCGGCGCGCACATGCACATCTGCCACTTCAATTCGTCCAGCAAGACGGACATCGAGCGTTGCACCGCGCTGATCGCCAAGGCGCAGGCGCAGGGCCTGCCGATCACCGTGGAAGCCTATCCCTACGGTACCGGCTCGACGGTGCTGGCGGCGGCCTTCTTCAGCGATCCCAAGTTCGAGCAACGCAACGGCCTCGGCTACGATTCGGTGCAGCGGGTGACCGACGGACATCGTTTCCGCGACCGCAAGGAATTGCTGGCGGCGCAGGCGGAGGAGCCGTCGACGCTGGTGCTCTGGCACGTGCTGGATATCGAGAACAATGCGCACCACCGCGACCTCCTCGACATGGCGGTGCTGTATCCCGGTGGCGCCATCGCCTCCGACGCGATGCCCTGGACGCAGTCCGACGGCAGCACGTATACCGGCGACGCCTGGCCGCTTCCGGACGACGCCACCTCCCATCCGCGCTCGGCGGGCTGCTTCACCCGCTTCATCCGCGAATGGGTCAGGGAGCGGAAGAAGGTGTCGCTGCTGGAAGGCGTGCGCAAATGCGCGCTGATTCCGGCGGAGATCCTCGCCCACAGCACACCGGCGATGCGCGCCAAGGGCCGGCTGCAGGCCGGTGCTGACGCCGACGTCGTCGTGTTCGACTACGAGACGCTGAGCGACCGTGCGACGTTCACGGCGATGAACCGTCCCTCGGAGGGCGTACTGCATCTGGTGGTCAGCGGATATCCGCTGATCTCGGACGGCGTGCTCGACGTGAGCGCGAGGCCCGGCCGGCCGGTGCGACGGCCCGTCGTCGAGGCGTGACATTGCCGGTCCCGATCCTGCTGGTCACCGGCTTCCTCGGGGCCGGCAAGACCACCGTCGTGAACCATCTGCTGGCGCATGCCGAGGGCCGGCGCATCGCCGCCGTGGTCAATGATTTCGGTGCGATCAATATCGACGCGGAACTGATTGCCGGCGCCAGCGATGGCGTCGTCAGCCTGAGCAACGGCTGCATCTGCTGCTCGCTGGAAGGTGACCTGCTGCGTACGCTCGCGACGCTGTTGCGGCGCGATCCACGGCCGGAGTTCATCGTGATCGAAACCAGCGGGATTGCCGACCCCGCCGATATCGTGCGCAACCTGATGGATCCCGTGATCTGGCGCGAGGCGCCGTTGGAAACGGTGCTGTGCGTGGTGGACGCAACGGCAAGCGCCGAAACGCTAGATGACGCGTTGCTGCGCTCGCAACTGCGGGCGGCCGACGTGGTGGCGCTGAGCAAGGTGGACATGGCTGACGCGGCGGCGTGCACGCAGCTGCGCGAGATCATCCGCGCGCAGCGTCCGGCGGCGGTGCTGGTCGATGCGCCGCATGGCGAAGTCCCGACCGAGTTGCTGTTTCCGGCGGTGGAGAGCGTCCCCGCGCCGCGGACGATAGAGCCGCGCCGGCCGGCGGCCGACCGGTTCGAGACGTTGAGCTGGACTTCGGACCGGCCGGTGTCGCTCGGCCGGCTGCAGCAGGCGATCGGCCGGCTCGCGCCGAAGTTGGCGCGGGCAAAAGGATTGTTCGAGACGGTGGAACAGCCCGGGCGGCTGACGGTGTTTCAACTGTCCGGCGGCCGCGCGACGCTGGCGCCGGGCGGAGCGCCCGCGGCCGGCGTGCCCCGCGCGCGGGTCGTTTTCATCGCTGAAATCGGCGTTCTGTCGCGTGCCGAGATCGATGGGATCATGGGCACGTGTGTCGACGGCGGGTAAAGTGGCGTCGGCGTCCGGCCGTCGCAATGCCGGACGCCGACGGCGATGACTTACTTCTTGTAGGCGGCGATCACGGCTTCGCCGTCGGCGCCGGCCTTCTTCAGCCAGTCGGCGGTCAGCTGCTCGCCGACTTTCTCCAAACCCGTCTTCAGCGCAGCCGGCGGCGGCAGCACCTGCATCTTGTTGGCCTGAAGTTGCTCAAGATACCATTTTGCCTTTTCCTCGGCGAGCTTCCAGCCGCGTTCTTCGGCAACGGTAGCTGCCTTCAGGATCGCTTCCTGGGTCGGCTTGTCCAGCGCGTCGAACGCCGCCTTGTTGACGAAGGTGACGTTCTTCGGAATCCAGGCCTGCGTGTCGTAGAAGTGCGTCATGCTCTCCCAGGCCTTGCTGTCGTAGCCGGTCGAGCCCGAGGTCATGAACGCATTGACGACGCCGGTGGCGAGTGCCTGCGGCAGCTCCGCCGCCTGGATCGTGACGGGCTGCGCGCCGACCAGTTCGGCGATGCGCGACGTCCCGACATTGTAGGCGCGCCACTTCAGGCCCTTCATGTCTTCAAGCGAATTGATGTCCTTCTTGGCGTAGATGCCCTGCGGCCCCCACGGCACGGCGAACAGCAGCATCAGGCCCTGTGATGCGAGCTTCTTCTCGACCGCGGGCTTCGACGCCAGCCACAGCTTTTTCGCTGCCGGATAGCTCGTCGCCAGGAACGGGACGACGTCGATGCCGAACATCGGGTCTTCGTTCTCGTGCAGCGAGATCAGGACCTCGCCCGCCTGCGCCTGGCCGGTGGCGACCGCGCGCTTGATCTCCGGCGCCTTGAACAGCGAGGCGGCGGCATGCACGGTGATCTGCAGCTTGCCGCCGCTGGCGTCGCCGACGTCCTTGGCGAACGCGAGCAGGTTCACGGTATGCGGATTGTCCGCCGGGTAGGCGGCCGGCAGATTCCATTTGGTCTGCGCGATCGCTGGCGCGGCAAGCGCGGCGATGCCGGCGGCTGCGGCGATTGTCTTTAGAAACCTGAACATCAAAATACCCTTTCTCTAGCCGGGAAACGCCATCTGCGGCAGCACCATCACGATCGAAGGAAACACCGTGATGATGGCCACCGCCAGAACGAGCAGGAAGAAGAACGGCAAGGCGGCCTTGGCGACCGTGTTGGAATCCTTGCCGCTCATGGTCTGCAGCACGAACAGGTTGAAGCCGACCGGCGGCGAGACTTCCGCCATCTCGACCACCAGTACCAGGAAGATGCCGAACCAGACCAGATCGAAGCCGGCGTTCTTCACCATCGGGATCACGATGGCGGTGGTCAGCACGATCATGGAGATGCCGTCGAGCGCCGTGCCGAGCACGATGTACATGACGGTCAAGGCGGCGATCAGCGCATAGGGGCTGAGCTGCAGGCCGTTCACCCAGTTGGCGAGCGCGAGCGGGATGCCGGTATAGGCCATCGAGGTGCCCATGTAGGAGGCGCCGGCCAGGATCAACAGGATCATGCAGTTGACGCGTGTGGCGCCCATCACGCTGGCCCAGAACGATTCCCAGCTCAGCGCGCCCTGCCACCACGCGATCGCCAGCGAGCCCAGCACGCCCCAGGCCGCGCATTCCGTCGCCGTCGCCCAGCCCATCAGCAGCGACAGGAAGACGAAGATGATCAGCAGGAGGCAGGGAATGAGGTTGAGCGATTCGGAGACGCGCTGGCGAAAGCTCATCGGCGGCTCGGCCGGCGGCGTGCGGTCCGGATTGGCGAGCGACCAGATCGCGATGTAGCCGGAATAGAGCACCATCACCAGCACACCCGGCAGGAAGCCGGCGAGGAAGACCTGGATGATGGAGACGTTGGCCTGCACCGCATAGACCACCATGGTGATCGACGGCGGGATCAGGATGCCGAGCGTGCCGGCGCCGGCCAGCGAACCGAGGCTCAGGTCTTCGTTATAGCCGCGCTTCTTCAATTCCGGCAGGGCGATCTTGGCGACGGTCGCGCAAGTCGCGGCCGATGATCCCGACACCGAGCCGAACACGCCGCAGGCCAGCACGTTGACATGCATTAGCCGGCCCGGCAGCCAGTTCAGCCACGGCGCAAAGCCGCGGAACATCTCCTCCGACAGCCGCGTGCGGAACAGGATCTCGCCCATCCAGATGAAGAGCGGCAAGGCCGCCAGCGACCACGAGGCGCTGTTGCCCCAGACCGTGGTCGCCAGCACGCTGCCGGCCGGGATGGCGCCGCCGGCGAACTGCATGCCGGCCCATCCCGTCGCCATCAGCGCAACCGCGATCCAGACACCGCCGCCGAGCAGCAGCGCCAGGAATCCGAGCAGCAGCGCCGCAATCGAAAGCAGCTCCATCTCAGACCCCGCTCTGCATGGCGCGTTCGACGACTTCCTCGGCGCTCTGCGGCTTGGGCAATTCATAGCGCGGCGGGTAGCCGCGCAGCACATGGATCAACTCGTCGACAAACGCGACGAACAGGATGACGAGGCCGCCGCTGTAACCGAGCTGCGGTATCCACAGCGGCACCGCGATCACGCCCTGCGAAATGTCGGAGAACTTCCATGATTGCCAGGTCATAACCGAGGCGTGCCAGGCGAAAAAGCCGATGAAGCCGACACCGACGAGGAGGGCGGCGAGCTCGACATAATGGCGGACGTTATCGCCGAGACGGTCGATCAGCAGGCCGACGCGGATCATCTCGCCATGTCTGAATGTATGCGCGAGCCCGAGAAAGGCGGTGGCCGCCATGCACCAGGAGATGAAATCGTCGCCGGCGGGAATGTTGAGTCCGAGCGGACGGCCGCCGGACAGCAGCATCATCAGCACGAAGATCGCAATCAGGAACAGTCCGGCCAGGTAGCCGGAGAACAGGTAGAGTCGGTCGAGAAACACGCGGATCATACTGGGCCTTCTGGTTGCACGGCTGCCGCTCCCAAGCAATAGCGATGCCAATTACGGCTATCGCCGGGTCCGCAGCAAGTCCATTGGTCTCATGGGAGAGCAAAGACGGAGCGGTAAATCCTTGCTGAAATAGCCGCCGCGCCGCGCCCCCTTGGCGATGTCGATGTGGCCAATTTCGATATGGCTTCCTATCTACCTTTCGGCGGAAATCAATCCGTCCGCGATTCCAAGGAAATGTCCCCATGCGCCTGTTGGCCTGCACGACACTGGCGATTGCAACGGTGCTGTTCGCCGTACCCGCCCGCGCCCAGACCTATGACCCCAGCTACCCGGTTTGCCTGCAGACCTACGGCCTCGACGGCGGCTACATCGAGTGCAGCTTCACTTCGCTTCCGCAGTGCCAGGCGTCCGCCTCGGGACGCTCGGCACAATGCCTGGTCAACCAGTTTTTCGCGCAAGGCATGAGGAAACCGCCGAGACAGCGCGGCGTTTATTAGCGGCGCCATCGCCGATTTTGCTCGTGCGGCAGCTTGTACTTATAATCCGGCAAAGCCACCCATCCCGTGAGGTCATGTGACTGTCCCCAATCCCGCTGCCGGCAAGCCGGTCGACCCTGCCTCCCTCGTCAACGTGCCGCGGCTGGTGACGGCATATTTCGCGTCGAAGCCCGATCCGTCGGACCCTGCCCAGCGCGTTGCCTTCGGAACCTCGGGTCATCGCGGCACGTCGCTGAAAAACGCGTTCAACGAACACCACATCCTGGCGACCACGCAGGCGATCTGCGATTATCGCCGTGACAAGGGGCTGACCGGTCCGCTGTTCGTCGGCATCGATACCCATGCGCTCGCCGAACCGGCGCTGGTGAGCGCGGTGGAAGTGTTCGCCGCCAACGGCGTCGACATCATGATCGACGAGCGTGGCGGGTACACGCCGACCCCGGTCATCTCGCACGCGATCCTTAGCTACAACAAGGGCCGTACCGGCGCGCTCGCCGATGGCGTCGTGATCACGCCGTCGCACAATCCCCCGGAGGATGGCGGCTACAAGTACAATCCGCCGCATGGCGGTCCGGCCGACACCGATGTGACGGCCAAGGTCGAGCAGGCCGCCAACGCCTACATGGAAGCCGGCATGAAGGGCGTTGCGCGGCTGCCATATGAGCGTGCGCGAAAAGCGGCCACGACGCATCTGCACGATTACATCCGTCCCTACGTCGCCGATCTCGGCAATACGGTCGATCTGGCGCTGATCAAATCGTCGGGCGTGAAGATCGGGATCGATCCGCTGGGTGGCGCCGCCGTTCACTACTGGCAGCCGCTGATCGAGCACTACGGCATCAATGCGACGATCGTGAACAGCGCCGTCGATCCCACGTTCCGTTTCATGACGGCGGACTGGGACGGCAAGATCCGGATGGATTGTTCCTCGCCGTTCGCGATGGCGGGCCTGATCGCAATGCGCGACCGGTTCGACGTCGCCTTCGCCAACGACACCGACGCCGACCGGCACGGCATCGTGACGCGGAGCGGCGGCCTGATGAACCCCAACCATTTTCTCGCCGCCGCGATCGCCTATCTGTTCGAGCACCGGCCGCAATGGGGCAGCGCGACCGCGATCGGCAAGACCATCGTCTCCAGCTCGATCATCGACCGCGTCGCGCGCAAGTTGAACCGCAAGCTGGTGGAAACCCCGGTAGGCTTCAAATGGTTCGTCGAAGGGCTCGGCAGCGGGGCGCTCGGCTTCGCCGGCGAGGAAAGCGCCGGCGCTTCGTTTCTCAAGCGCGACGGCACGGTCTGGACCACCGACAAGGACGGCGTGGTGATGGGACTTCTCGCCGCGGAGATCCTTGCCCGAACCGGCCGCGATCCCAGCCAATCGTTCGCGGCGCTCACGGCCGAGCTCGGCGTTCCCCACTATGAACGGATCGACGTACCGGCGACGCCGAAACAGAAGAGCGCACTGAAGGCGCTCGGGCCGGAGCAGATCGACATGCGTCAGCTCGCCGGCGAACCGGTCAGCGCGATCAGGACCAAGGCGCCGGGCAACGATCAGTCCTTCGGCGGCATCAAGGTTGAGACCGAGGCAGGTTGGTTCGCCGCGCGGCCGTCGGGAACCGAAGATGTCTACAAGATCTATGCCGAGAGCTTCCGCGACCAGAATCATCTCAAGGCGATCCAGCTGGACGCCCAGCGCGCGATCGCAAAGGCGTTCTGATGGCGCGATGAGGCAGCCGTAGCGGCGTGTGGACCGCCCGCCGCATCACGGCAGACGTGCGAGCCGTTACCGCCAATTTCGCTGCTCGGGAACCGAAAGTCCGACATAGCCGTTCCTGCTTTCCGATCACGCTGAAATCACGAAGCCCCAAGCAGTGTCCGATTTCGCAGCTAGCTCCCAGAATCCGTCTGCGAACGTCGGATTCGGAGTTATCGGCAAGGTTACCGGGGGATAGGACCAAAAAAATGAGTGCGGAATCGGTCGTCTACTATTTGAATCGCGTGCGTGAGAATGATCCGAATGACCAAACCGAGTGGCTTTTGACCGCGTTGGGGCAATATACCGGGGCCGAGCTCCGAGAACTGCTCTATGTCGCGGAAGAGCCTGGCTTTTTCGAGCTGATGCGTGGCCTGTTTGCACTTCCCGACGAGAGTCGTGCTGTCGTGCAGCAATTTCTTGAAGCCGGTCGCCCGGCGGCCATGAAGGCGACGGTGGACGCCAACGGCCGACTGACGCTGGAGCATGCCGAGCCGCGCGCCAAGCTGCGTCCTGTGATCGCAAATTAGTAAACTGCGCTCCTTGAGGTTGTGGTATGGTTCCCCTGAACAGGTGGGAGCCGCCCATGGCGACGAGGAAGTCCGGTGTGCTGGATGCGATGGTAGGTGCCAGGATTCGGATGTTGCGGGTCAACCGTGGCATCAGCGTGAGCGCGCTTGCGGCGCGGATTGGCGTCAGTTTCCAGCAATTGCAGCAATACGAGCAGGGCGCCGGCCGGGTTGGCGCCAGCCGATTGGCGCGAATCGCTGCTGTGCTGGATGTACCGGTCGGCGATTTCTTCGAGTCCTCGCGGGCTTTCCCTCCCGGCTCGCAGTCGCCTGTGCGCCTGCTCGGCGAACCGGGCGTGCGGCGCATTCTCGAAGCCTATCAACGTTTGTCAGTCCAGGATCGCTGCCAGCCTGGCGCTGCCGGCGTACATCGTCAAGCTGATTGAAGTCACGCATGCAAGGTGCCTGCGATGGCAGACCATTACGACCGTCGATCACAATGGCAGGCAGCCCGGCGGACGGCAATGGACCTCGCCGGGATCGCCATCGGCTGCAGGACGCGCCGTGGTCTTGTAAGCGTCGACTGCGCTGATGTTAGCCCGTTGCCCGGATGGCGAACCGTTCGGGTGGCCTGCTGCCGGGAATGAATTCTCCGATCCAGTCGCGGCGCGTCGCCTCGATGTGCCAGGACATTGCCTCGGCCGAATAGGGGGCCGGATCTGGAATGTCCTTGCGGATTTCCTTGCCGTCCAGCCAACCGCAACTGTGTGAATAGCGCGCCTTGCAGACGAGATGAATGTCATCGCGGTCCTGCATCAACACGTAGCCGTCAGCGGGAAAAAATGTGCCGGCCAGCTCGATCGCTGCGGGTAACTGACGGACCAGCAGGAACGTACTCGTGGACTGCGACTCGGATTCGGAAACCAGTACGCCGACCAGACTATGGATCGGAGAAATTACCTGAGGTGCAACCAATGCGAGCGGCTCGGTGATCGGGCCGGCGGTTGCGATCGACAGATATTCGCCCTCCGGCCCCCAGCGGCAGGCGATCAGCCACTCGCGGCTTCGACTGCGAATCAAGGTCGGCTTGGCATAGTCGGAGCGTGCAATTTCCGCTGCCATGGCTATGACGAGGGCTTTCGCGAGCATAAGTTTCCTCCAGAGCGAGGGCGGGCTGGCCTCTTGCATCCAGTATGCACATCGAGTCGTGAGGTCATCGTGAGCGGCAGCGAAACTTCGATGCAGGAATTGTTCGCGCGCGCGGCGGCGTTGCTTCTCGGCAACGCTACTGGCGACGACGATGCCCGACGCGTCCTGCAGGCGCTGGGTTACGGCCCGGAAGCGGGCAGGTGGGAAGACAAGGAAACCGCGAATCATGTCCATCTGCTTGCCGCGGCCGCCCGCTTTGCCCGGGTCTTCGAACTGATTTCACCCGATGCCCCCGGCCTGTTCAGCTTTGGTGCGCAGTTCGATCCGGCGCTGGCCGATCCCGTGCACGGAGGCAGCCCGATCGTCGGTGTCTCCGGAGTCGGTCTGACATTGCGGGAAGCCTTCCAGGGCTGTATCGGCGAAGGAATCGAATACCTCTCTCAATTGCACGTTGCGAGCGACGTTCTGCGGGAGTCGGGCTCCGACGCATTGGCTGCGAGGCTGGATGCAAACGCGCTGGAATTGATCGCGGTCCTTTCGGAGCGCCGCGCGCAACCAGGAAAACCGCTTTCGTGGTATCGTGCTGCGCGCCAGAGCGACGGCGCCGAGGTGTGGCTTCCGGCCGACATCTGCGTCCGGCGTCCGCCGGCGCAGCGCGATTTCGCGCCGCCGTTTCCGTTGAGCATCGGATCGGCAGCCGGCCCGTCTCGCGACGCGGCCGCCTTGCATGGCCTGCTCGAGCTGATCGAACGCGATGCCACCAGCCTGTGGTGGCGCGGCGGTCAATTCGCCCGGTCGATCCCGCCGCGGCACGAAGCCTGGAGCGCGATGGAAGATGTGTTGCGGAAACTCCGGCATGGGGTGTCGCAGCCGCGACGGACATGGCTGCTCGATGTCACGACCGATATCGGCGTACCATGCGTCGTGGCCGCGTCGTGCCGCGCGGATGGCTCCGGCTTTGCGTTCGGCCTTGCCGCGCGGCCAACGTTGCTGGCCGCGGTTCGCTCGGCGATCGTGGAAATGTGCCAACTCGAATTGGCTGACGCGGTCGTCGCGGCCAAGCGCGACGAGCGCGGCGAGGACGCGCTCAACGTCCAGGATCGTATCCATCTGCGGCGCGCGGCGATCGATGCCGACCGATGCGCGTTGCTGCGGCCGGTCGCCGAGCGCGCGGACCATCTCGCCATTCCCGCAACTGGGGCGCGCGATACGTTCGAGTTGATCGTTGAGCGTTTGCGAGGCCTGGGGTTCGATACGTTCTGTCTGGACTTGACGCGCGAGTGCTGGGCGGTCCCGGTGGTCCGCGTCATCGTCCCCGGCCTGCAGCTCGAGCCATCTGAAATTGTCACGGCGAGGTTGCGGGATATGATTGATCGAACGGGCGGCGGAGCAACCTATACCGGAGGCGTCGCTTTGATATAGACTGGCTGCATTAACCAGCCGGTTACGGAAACCATTGCATGCCGGTCAGCGTGAAAGCCATAACAGCGGACCACGCCTTGGAGGCGCCCGACAGCGCCCCCCGTCTGTCGGTGTCGCTGGTCGGCCGGCTCGGCGTGCGCTTCAACGGCCGGCCGATCGAATTGCGGACCCGCAAGGCCGGTGCGGTTCTCGGATATCTCGCGCTGTCGGAAGCGAAGCAGGAAAGCCGCGAGCGGCTCGTGGGCCTGCTCTGGAGCCGTTCGGACGAAGAGAAGGCGCGCGCCTCGCTGCGACAGGTGGTTCGCGAATTGCGCTCGATGCTTGAGGGGGCCGGCTATGACGGCTTCGTCGCGGAGCGGCTGATGGTCGGCCTCGACGTCGCGCGTATCGAAGTCGACATCGAAAGCGTGATGCAGCTCGCCCAGGCCGGCCGCGTTCACCCGTTGTTGCTCGATACGCCTCAACTCGACGGGCGCCTGCTCGAAGGAATGGACGATCTCGACCCTTCGTTCCGGGTCTGGGTGCTGGCCAAGCGGCAGACCATCCACGAGCGGCTGATGCGGAACCTCGACGAAGGTCTGATATCGCCGGGCGTTGCCGCCGACGCCAAGAGGAAGATCGCCGCGGCCATCGTCAATCTGGACCCGACGCACGAATATGCCTGTCGCTATCTGATGCGCGCGCATGCCGAGGAAGGCGATACGGCCGGTGCTCTGCGCATCTACAAGGCATTGTGGGATCTGCTGGACCGCGATTACGCGATGGAGCCGTCGGCGGCGACGGAAGAACTCGTCGCCAATATCAAGCTCGGCATTCTGGAGCGCGCGCCGGCCGATCGGGCGGCGTCGGCGGCAAACGACGAATACGCCGTGCGGATGGTCAGGAGCACCACGGCCCTGCAGTCGGTGCCGCTGATGCCGCCGCCGGTCAATGTATCGGCGCGAACGCGGCTGGTGCTGCGGCCGTTCGCGATGCACGGCGTCGATGAGAACCACAGCCATCTGGTGCAGGGGTTCTCGCAGCATCTCGCGGCGTGCCTGGTCCGCTTCCGGGAATGGAGCGTGGTCGATCGTCCTCCCGCGGCCATGGTGCTGCCGGCATCGGGCAGCGCGCCGCAATACTGCATCGAGACCACCGCCTACCAGGCCGGCGCCGAGATCAACATCGTGATGGTGCTGCGGGACGACACCACGGGAATCTACGTCTGGAGCGAAAGCTTCCGGCTCGGCCTCGGCAACTGGTTCGAAACCCAGCAGCGCATCATCCGCCGCATCGCGACGTCCTTGAACGTGCAACTCTCGACAGAGCGGCTGATGCGGCTCGCCGGCGAGCCCGACGTCTCGCTCGACCTGCACGACCGCTGGCTGCGGGGCCAGAACCTCATGTCGAAATTCGATCCGGAAAGCTGGCAGCGGGCGGTCGCCATCTTCCGCGACGCGATCCGCGACAATCCGGGCTTCTCGCCCTGCTACAGCAGCCTCGTGCAGATCTACAACATCGAGCATTTCGTCCATCCCGGGATCTTCCGCGATCTCGACAAGGCCAAGGCTACCCTCGAACTGGCAAAGACTGCGGTCCAGCTCGACCCGGTCGATTCCAGGGCTCATCTGTGCTGCGGCTGGTCCTGCGTGCTGGCACTCCGCGAAGCGGAGGCCGGGCCGCACATGACGCTGGCCTGCGAACTCAATGACAACGATCCGTGGACGCTGCTGTCCAGCGCCCATTATTCGGCCATCTGCGGTTCGATCGAGGACGCCCGCGTCCGCGCCGAGCGTTCGCTCGCGCTTTCCCCGGCGCCCTCCTATCTGGAATGGGCCTATCACAGCACCGTGCGGTTCTTCTGCGGCGACTACGAGGGGACGATCGAAGCGTGCGATCGCGCAAAGGGCATCAACAAGGTACTGCCGGCCTGGCGGGCGGCGGCATTGTTCCAGCTCGGGGAACGCGCGCTGGCCCAGGACGAAATCCAGCGCTTCGTGAACGGCCTGCGTTCGTTCTGGGTCGGATCGTCGCCGCCGACGGACGAGGAGGCGGCACGCTGGGTGATGCAAGCCCATCCCATCAGCGTGAAAGAGCGATGGGAAGCCCTGCGCCAGAGTTTGCGTGGCGGAGGGCTTCCGGTAGATGGCATCGGCCACCTGACGCGGAGCTAGCGCGTTTTCCGGCGAGCTGAAGAGCCGGCAATCTTGAGCTCCGTTCCGATTCAATCGGAACGGATGAGGCTCCGGACCGTCAGGCGCAGTAGCTGATGGTGTAGTCGCCGATCCGCTCGGCATGCACCTTGAACTTGTCGGCCTCCGGGATCGAGGGATCCATGCCGTTGAACAGGCGCTTGTAGAACGGCGGCAGCGGGTAGGTTGCGCCGGGCTTGCTGAGCTTCTCCTCGGAATCTTCGATCGCGAAGGCGGGCGGCAACCGCACCACGATGGTGTCCATGTGCTGTTCGACGAAATGAACCTTGGTGAAGCGGTCCGGCACCGTCATGAAGACCTGCGCCTTGGCAAGTTGCTCCTTGAACTCGTCGATGGTGGTCGGGATCGGATATTCATTATTGTCGTCGAGATAGTTCTTGCCGGTCGACCAGGTCTTGACGAGGTTGCCCCAACGTTCGTGATTGGTGACTTGCATTCTCTCGAGTGCCATTTTCAGTCCTCCGGGTTGCGTGAAGCGGAGAATTCCGCCTCACAAAAATGCGGGCACGGCTTGTCGGAGACCGGCGATCTCGGTGGTGAATTCCACCAGCTCCGCCATGCTCGCGATTTCTGGAATCTCCTGAAGTACGTTGGTCCGGTAAAACTCGCGGGAAACGAGGTCGAGTTGCTCGACGAGCAGGCCGCTGGTGGCCGATTGCGGGTCGTCGGCAAGTGCGCCGAAGATCGTTTCCGACACGATGATCGATCCGAGCACGCCGAGCCGGAGGCCTTCCATCTCGTGCATGGCTTCGAACAGGATGAAGAACGGCAGCGGCGGATCGTTCGACAGGGTTTCGATGTCCTGCCGTGTGAGCGCGCCGTAGACCTGTCCCGCGGCCAACCACTCGCGAAGCCGATCGACACGCCAGGCGCGGTCGGCGAGCAGGCGCGACCCTGCCATCAGCCGTGGGCTGCGACGGCCGACCTCCGCGATCAGCGCATCGACCGACCACATTCCGGCCAGACCCGCGCCGAGCAGATCGCGATACAGCAGGCCGACCCGTTCGGTTTCGTCGAACGCCGGAAAGATCTGGTCGTTGCCGAGCCCGTCGCTGAGATGCGGACCGATGCGACGGCTGAGATTCGGCGTCGATCCATTGATTTCAAAGAAGCGCGACCACTGCACCATCCACGTCTCATCGAGCGGCATGTTCGCCGGGTCGTTCACCGAACTTTTTTCAAGCGTGACGTTGAGGTCGTGCAGCGAGAGGTCGTTGATCTGGTATTCGGGGCGCACCATGGCGTGGCCGAAGCGGAAGGCGCCATGCGAAAACTCCAGCGGAATTTCCCAGGACCCGGTCGGAAAGCCCGCCGCGGCATGCGGTCGATCGATGAAATCGGGATTCGGTCCGCGATACGCGGCGTAGATCGCGGGATGGCTGATCCGCCGCATCAGGTCGTTGCGCAGCACGCTGTGATAGATCGCCACCAGCGCCTCGCGCGCGCACAGGAAGCGCCGATAGGCGGCGCCGAACTGGCCGTTTGGCCCGGCATCCCCCTCGTGGCGCCGAATGATATCGATGAGCCCGTTGTGCAGCAGCGCGAGAAGCGCGGTGAGCTGCGACATCACGGCGTGATCGTCATTGCGCGGATCGGCGACCAGCGCCTCGGTGAGTGCGACGCGGACGCCCGCGATGCTGCGGTCGATCCCGGTCAGGTTCTCGGCCGGCGTTCGCGCAATATCGCGGAACGGGCAGCCGCTCGCCGGCTCGTTTTCCTTCCAGCGCATTCGTCCGAGCCGCAGCTTGGTGCGGCGATCGTCGGTCGCCGCATCGAGCGCGTAGATATGCGGCGAGCCGACCGGTCCGCTGCCGTACAATGTCTCCAGCCGGAGCGGCGTGCGACGCGCATTCGCGGTTCCGCCGCCGATTCCGCCCGCGACCGAAAGCGGAATCGCCGAATGCACGAGGTCATGCGCGACGAACTGCAACAGATAGGTATAGCCGGAAGGGATGAAAGGATTTTCCCAGGACTCCGCCGGCCGAGTCTGATGCGAAGGCCACTTGATCGCAGCATCCATGCGCCGCGACAGCCGATGCATCAATGCGCGGAGTTCCGCGCGATGTGCCGGCGCAGCCAGCGGATCGACGCCGAAGGCACGAAAGCGTTGCGATGGCGCCGGCGTGCCGAGGAAGTGACGGAAGCCCGGCATTGCCGCCGCGTCAGCAGCGCCGCGCGTATCGAATTCGCAAGTTCCGAAACGAGATACGTCAGCGACATTCTGCAGAGTCATCAGAGCCACTCTCGCGTTTGGTCGAGGCGGCGAGACTGCTGAGCAAGTCGTGAAATTATCGTGAGTCAAATCGTTAGAACCTGTGAACATCTGTGGACATCTTTTGAGCGATGCGCAGACCAAGGTGCCTAACCGCCGCTGGTTTCCTGCTGCTTTCAGTGCAGCACTCCCGCCGTTGGTTCTGCGCATCTCGTTGCGTTACCTGAAGCAAAGCGCGCGACATGCAGCTCGTTCGGATGGCATCCTTGGCGCGCCGGACCGGAGCGTTGCTCGCGGGGGTACGCCTGGCTTCGTCCGCCAGCCGCTTTGGCCATCCGTCTGGTGGAGGCGCGACCGATGAACTGATGAAGAGTCGAGCGAAGGTTGCTCTCTTGATCGCAATGATCGCGCCGAGAGCGGATGCTGAACAGTTGCAGGGTACGTTGCGTTGGCCGGGCATTCCGGTTAGCGATGGCGCATACGCTTTCCGCGCGAGGCAAGTTTCCGACCATGGCTGATTTCCACGGCGTCTTCCCCTATCTCGTCTCGCCGATCGATGCATCGGGCCGTATCCGCTCCGAGGTGCTGGCGCGGCTCTGCGACGACCTGATCAAGGCGGGCGTTCACGGCCTGACGCCGCTCGGTTCGACCGGCGAGTTTGCCTATCTCGACCGGGCGCAGCGGGCGACGGTGGTGCAGGCCACCATCGAGGCTGCAAAGGGCCGGGTGCCGGTCATCGCCGGCGTCGCGTCAACCTCGACGGCGGACGCGGTGACGCAGGCAAAGGCCTACCAGGAGCTCGGCGCCGACGGCATTCTCGCGATCATGGAGGCGTATTTCCCGGTCGCGGAGGCCCAGGTTGAATCCTACTTCCGCTCCATCGCCGACGCCGTGGACATCCCGGTCGTGCTGTACACCAATCCGCAGTTTCAGCGATCCGATCTCACGCTCGACGTGATCGCGCGGCTCGCGACCCATCCGCGCATCGGCTACATCAAGGATGCCTCGACCAATACCGGGCGATTGCTGTCGATCATGAACCGCTGCGGCGACGGCATCAAGGTGTTCTCGGCTTCGGCGCATATTCCGGCCGCGGTCATGCTGATCGGCGGGTCTGGCTGGATGGCCGGCCCCGCCTGCATCGTCCCGCGCCAGAGCGTCGAACTCTATGAACTCTGCAAGGCGGCGTGCTGGGATGAGGCGATGCTGCTGCAGCGGAAATTGTGGCGGATCAACGAGGCCTTCGCGCGCTTCAACCTGGCCGCCTGCATCAAGGCAGGGCTCGACATCCAGGGCTATGCGGTCGGCGATCCCGTGCCGCCGCAGGCCGCACTGACGGCTGAGCAGCGCAAGGTGGTGGAGGCGGCGCTGCGCGATCTCGCCTAGGTCCCTGTGTGCGACATCTCCATGACTTGCGCGACAAAATCGAGCTGACTAGATCATCCGTGATGGCTGCGCCAACGGGTCCCTGAACGGAAAGAAACTTTCGATCGGCTAGGCTGTTTGCTGATGCGGAATTTGTCGGAACTGGTCGGCCCAGCCATGCCCGCCGGGCGGGCAAAACGCCAGATGAGAGATCGATGAGCCGTCGCTTCGCGCTTTTCCTCGCCGTCATCGCTGCCGTGCTGGTGGCGCTGACATTGTCCAACATGAAATACAGCCCGTGGACCAACACGTCGGCGCGCAGCATCGACCAGCGCGGGCCGCTGGCCGACTCCGAGCGCGCCAATATCGAGCTGTTCGAGCGGGTATCGCCGTCGGTGGTGCAGGTGGCCGCGCGCTCCGCCGCCAGCAATCCGCTCGCCGAAGATGAAGGCAACGGCTCCGGAGCCGGGGCGGCCTCCGGCACCGGCTTCATCTGGGATAATGACGGACATGTCGTCACCAACAATCACGTCGTGCAGAACGGCGGCGAAGTCGCGATCCGCTTTGCTTCGGGCGAGGTGGCGCAGGCCGAGATCATCGGCGTCGCCCCGAACTATGATCTGGCGGTGCTGCGGATCAAGAGCGCGCGAAAGCTGCCGCCGCCGGTGGCGCTTGGCAGTTCGAGCGAACTCAGGGTCGGGCAGTCGGCGTTTGCGATCGGCAATCCGTTCGGGCTCGACCAGTCACTGACCTCCGGCATCATCAGCGCGCTCAAGCGCAGGCTGCCGACCAGCAGCGGCCGCGAGATCTCCAACGTCATCCAGACCGACACCGCGATCAACCCCGGCAATTCGGGCGGGCCGCTGCTGGATTCGGCGGGGCGGCTGATCGGGGTGAATACGGCGATCCTGTCGCCTTCCGGCTCCAGCGCCGGCATTGGATTCGCGATCCCTGCCGATATCGTCAACCGCGTCGTTCCCCAACTCATCAGGAACGGGCGCGTGCCCACTCCCGGCATCGGCATCGTCGCGGCGAGCGAGGCCGTTGCGACCCGGCTCGGCGTCGAGGGCGTGATCATCGTGCGCACCGCGCCGGGCAGTCCGGCCGAACGGGCCGGCATCCGCGGCGTCGATTTCAATTCCGGAGCGCTCGGCGATGTCATTGTCCAGGCCGACGGCAAGCCGGTCCATCGGCTTTCCGATCTGACCGACCAGCTCGAGCAGGTCGGGGCCGGCAAGAGCATCCGGCTCGGCGTGAAACGCGGCGCGCAGGCGCGCGACATCACGATCGACATCGTCGATATCGGCCGTAGCTGACGGCTACGCGATCGACGGCAGTTCTATCCCGGGCGGCTCGGACCATAGCGGCGCTGGCGTATTTTTTGCAATGACTTGAACGGGTTCCCTCCTGCCGCTAAAACCCCGCCCAAATTCTTGCCAAGAAGCTCGAAGGACAAACTGATGAACATTCTTCCCGGCAATATGCGTTTCGGAGCTGGCCAGCCGGTCAAGCGTTTGGAAGACCAGCGGCTGCTGACCGGGAAGGGGCAGTTCATCGACGACAAGCCGGAGGAGGGCGCGCTCTGGCTCTATGTGCTGCGCTCGCCGCATGCCCATGCCAAAATCGTCTCGATCGACAGCACGGCCGCCACCGCGATGCCGGGCGTCGAGGCGGTCTATTCCGGCGCCGACCTGGTCAAGGACAATATCGGCACCATCCCGACGCTGGCGATCTTCAAGCGGCCGGACGGTTCGCCGATGACGGTGCCGCCGCGCCGGCTGCTGGCCCATGAAGTGGTGCGCTATGCCGGCGAGGCGGTCGCGGCTGTCGTCGCGACCTCGCGGGTGCTGGCGCAGACCGCGGCAGAAGCCGTTGTCGTCGAGTACGAGGTGTTGCCCTCGGTGATCGATCCGCTGGAAGCCATCAAGCCCGGCGCGCCGGTGGTATGGCCGGAAGCGCCCGACAACATCGTGGCCGCCATGAGCTATGGCGATGCGGCCAAGGTCGAGGCAGCGTTTGCCGGCGCCGCGCACAAAGTCTCGCTCGAGCTGGTCAGCCAGCGGCTGGTGCCGTCGGCCATGGAGCCGCGCTCGACCATCGCCGAGATCGACAAGAAGACCGGGCGCCTGCTGCTGCATGTGCAGTCGCAGACGCCGGCCTCGACCCGCGACGTGCTGGCGGAAGCGGTGCTGAAGCGGCCGAAGGAAAGCGTGCGCGTGCTGGTCGGCGACATCGGCGGCGGGTTCGGACAGAAGACGAACCTCTATCCCGAAGACGGCATCGTCGCCTACGCCGCCACCAAACTGTCGCGCAAGATCCGCTGGCGCGGCGATCGCACCGACGAGTTCGTCGGCGGCACCCACGGCCGCGATCTCACCTCGACCGGCGAATTCGCGCTTGACGCCAAGGGCCGCGTGCTGGCTTACCGTGTCCGCTCGGTCGGCGGCACCGGCGCCTATTCTTCCGGCGCGGCGAACATCATTCCCCTCGTGCTCGGCCCCTTCGTGCAGACCGGCGTCTACGACCTGCCGCTGGTACATTTCGAAGTGAAGTCGGTCATGACCAACACCGCGCCGGTCGGCGCCTATCGCGGCGCCGGACGCCCCGAGGCCGTGTTCATCGTCGAGCGGCTGATGGACGCTGCCGCGCGGCAGATCGGCATCGATCCGCGCACCATCCGTAAGCTCAACTTCATCAAGCCCGCGCAGCTGCCCTACACCAACGCGGTCGGCCAGGTCTACGATTCCGGCGCCTTCGCGCACATGCTGTCGCGCGCCTCGGAGCTTGCCGATTGGGACGGCTTTGCCGCGCGCAAGAAGGCGGCGAAGAAGAAAGGCCTGCTCTATGGCCGCGGCCTCACCAGCTACATCGAATGGACCGGCGGCCGTGCGCACACCGAAAAGGTCAGCCTGCATGCGACCGCGGAGGGGCGCATCATCCTGCATTCCGGCACCATGGCGATGGGACAGGGGCTGCAGACCACCTACACCCAGATGGTGTCCGACACGCTCGGCATTGCCATGGACAAGATCGACGTCGTGCAGGGCGACACCGATCTGGCCACCGGCTTCGGCAGTGTCGGCTCGCGCTCGCTGTTCGTCGGCGGCACGGCGGTGGCGGTGTCGACATCAGACATGATCAACAAGGCGCGCGAGAAGGCCTCCAACGTGCTGGAGACCTCCGTCGAGGACATTGAATATCGCGACGGCTGGCTGACGGTGGTCGGCACCGACAAGCGCGTCAGCCTGTTCGAGATCGCCAAGAAGGAAGACGGCGCGCGGCTTTCAGTCGATTCCGAAGGCGAGGTCGATGGGCCGAGCTGGCCGAACGGCACGCATATCTGCGAGGTGGAGATCGATCCGGAGACCGGTGTCACGCGCGTGGTGCGCTACACCACGGTCGACGACGTCGGTGTTGCGGTGAACCCGATGCTGGTGACCGGCCAGGTTCATGGCGGTGTCGCGCAAGGCATCGGGCAGGCGTTGTATGAAGGCGTCGCCTACAACGAGGACGGCCAGCTGTTGACCGCGAGCTACCAGGACTATTGCGTGCCGCGCGCCGACGACATTCCGCCGATCGCGGTGACGCTGGATGACTCCGCGCCCTGCCGCACCAATCCGCTCGGTGCCAAGGGCTGCGGCGAGTCCGGCGCGATCGGCGGGCCGCCCTGCATCACCAACGGCGTGATGGATGCGTTGAGCGAGCTCGGCATCAAGCAGCTCAACACGCCGCTGACGCCTGCCAAGGTGTGGCAGGCGATCAGGGACGCGCGGGCGGCGGGGTAAGACACGCTCTCTCGTCCGTCATTCCGGGGCAACGCGAAGCGTTGAACCCGGAATCCATCTGGCCGCGTGTTCTGAGGTGAGTTGGATTCCGGGTTCACGCTGCGCGCGCCCCGGAATGACGGCGGAGAGTTAAAGCCCCAGCACCATCTTCGCGATGATCTCGCGCTGGATCTCCGAGGAGCCGCCGAAGATCGTATACGCCCGGCCGTTGAGATGCTCCGGCACCATGGGAAGCATCTGCTCCGGAATTCCCGGCGTCTCGTTGAGCCGGTAGAGCGGCCGCACCGGCTCGACATAGAGGCCGTCATGGCCGATCACGTCGACGCCGAGCCGCGTCACCGCCTGGCGGATCTCGCTGTTGCGCAGCTTCAATATCGACGACACGGCGCCCGGATTTTGCCCGGTCTGCAGCGCCGACAGCACGCGCAACTCGGTCATCTCGAGCGTGTCGATATCGACCTCGATCTCGGACATTCGCGTCGCAATATCGGGATCGTCGATGGCGCGGCCGGTCATCTCGGACCCGGCGAGGTCGGCAATCGTCTTCAGTGCATCGCGCAGCTTGGCCGAGGCGATGCCCGCGCCGCGCTCGAATTCGAGCAGATATTTGCCGTAGGTCCAGCCCTTGCCCTCTTCGCCGACGCGGTTGGCGACCGGCACGCGCACGTCGTCGAAGAACACCTGGTTGACCTCGTGATCGCCGCCGATGGTGAGGATCGGCCGCGTCGTGATGCCCGGGCTCTTCATGTCGATCAGGATGAAGGAAATGCCTTCCTGCTGCCGCTCGCCTTCGTTGGTGCGCACCAGCGCGAACATCATGTTGGCGTGGTGGGCATGCGTGGTCCAGATCTTGGTGCCGTTGATGATATAGTCGTCGCCGTCGCGCACTGCGCGGGTTTTCAGCGACGACAGGTCGGAGCCGGAGCCCGGTTCGGAATAGCCCTGGCACCAATAATCCTCGCCGGAGAGGATCCGCGGCAGATAATAGTTCTTCTGCTCCGGCGTGCCGAAGCCGATGATCACGGGCCCCACCATTCTGACGCCCATCACGTTGACATTGGGCACGCCGGCGCGTGCGCTCTCCGATTCGAAGATCCAGCGTTGAGCCGGCGTCCAGTCCGGGCCGCCATGCTCCACCGGCCAGCCCGGTGCCCCCCAACCCTTTTTATGCAGCGCGCGCTGCCAGGCCATGCCGATATCGGGGTCGGAAAACACCGAGGGCGTCAGCGCGGTCGCGCGCTTCATTTCCGGCGTCAGGTTGGTCGCGATGAAGTCGCGGACTTCCTGCTCGAAGGCGCGCTCGTCGGCGCTGAAGCTGAGATCCATGGCTAGCACTCCTGTTCAGGCCTGGACGGTGCGGCCGCCAAGAGCCGCATGGCGTCGATAATGATGGGCGCTGCCGCCGAACAGCGTGTCGAAGGCGAGCAGCCGTTTGAAATAGGAACCGATGTCGAGTTCCTCGGTAACGCCCATGGCGCCGTGGAGCTGAACCGACTGTTCGGCGACGAAGCGCGCGCATCTGCCGATCTTGGCCTTTGCGCCGGATGCCGCGCGGCCGCGCGCCACCGGTTCGGCATCCGCCATCAGCGCGGCGCGCAGCGCCATCGAGCGTGCCTCGTCGCATTGCATCGCCATGTCGGCGAGGCGATGCTTGATCACCTGGTTGGCGGACAGCGGCCGGCCGAACTGCTTTCGGATCCTGGTGTACTCCAGCGTCTGGTCGAGCAGCGTCTGCATGATGCCGACGGCTTCCGCGCCGAGCGCGGCCATGGCGCGATCGACCACGCCTTCGACGGCGGGCAGGGCGTCGCTGCCGTCGCCGAGCAGCGCCTCGGCCGGCAGTTGCACGCCGTTGAGTTCGAGGTTGCAGGCGCGGCCGCCACCCAGACGCGGGAAGTCACGCAGCACGAGGCCGTTTGCATCCTGCGGCACCAGGAACAGACATAGTGTTCCGTCGACTTGCGCCGAGACGATGATCTGGTTGGCGGCATTGCCGTCAAGCACGGCGGTCTTGCGCCCGTCGAGACGCCAGCCGTCAACGGTTCTGGTCGCCGTCGTCCTGACGTCGGCGAGGTCGAAGCGCGCCTGACGCTCCGAATGCGCGAAAGCCAGCAGCAGCGAGCCATCGGCGACGCGCGGCAGCTGCGCCTGCCTCTGTGCTTCGGTGCCGCATTCAGCGATCAGCGCCGCGCCGATCACCACCGTCGAAAGATACGGCTCGGAGACCGGCCCGTGCCCGAACGCTTCCATCAGGATGCCGATCTCGATCGCGCCGCCGCCGAGCCCGCCATGGGCTTCGGCGATCGGCAGCGCCAGCCAGCCGAGCTCGGCAAACTGCTTCCAGAGAGCGGTGCTGAAGCCGAACGGCTCGCTCGCGATCTTTCGGCGGCGGTCGGCGGTGTAGTTCTCGCTGACGAAGCGGTCGGCACTCTCGCGCAGCAGACGCTGCTCGTCACTCGGGGTAAGGTCCATCGGGGTCGCTTTGCCTTCTTATTTTGCTGGTGTCGGCTTTCTCACGGACGGGTGCAGCCCCGAGGGGTCGACCACCATGCCGAATTCCTGCAGGTTATGCGCGTGGCAGAGCTGATGCAGCGCGAACGCCTGCTCGATCGCCGCGGGCTGTCCCATCACGTCGACCGAACGGTTGACGGCCTCCTTGGTCAACTTCAGCGCGAACGAAGGTTTTGCCGCGATCCGTTCCGCGAGCTTCATGACGGATGAAGAGAGTTCGGCGCGCGGCACCACGTGGTTGACCATGCCGAGCCGGTGCGCTTCCTCCGCGCTCCAGACGTCGGCCGTGAACAGCAATTCCTTGGCCTTGCGCGGACCGAGCTCCCAGGGATGCACGAACCATTCGACGCCGCAGACCCCCATGGTCACAACGGGATCACAGAACTCGGCGTCCTGGCTGGCGACGATGAGATCGCAGGCCCACGCCAGCATCAAGCCGCCCGCGATGCACTTGCCGTGCACTTCCGCGATGGTGGGCTTTGCCAGGTTGCGCCAGCGCCGCGTGATCTGCAGGTAGATTTCCTGCTCGCGCGCGAAGCGGCCATGGGCATTCGGCTCGGCAAAGCCGCCCCAGCTTCCGACCGGCGGAAAATCGACGCCTGCGGCATTCTTGCCACCCGGGCGCAAATCGTGCCCGGAGGAAAAATGCGGGCCGTTGCCGGCGAGGATGATGACCTTGACCGCGTCGTCCTGCACCGCCTGGTCGAAGGCGGCGTTGAGGTCGTAGGTCATCTGCAGGTTCTGTGCGTTGCGCGCCTCCGGCCGGTTCATCACGATTCGCGCGATCCGAGGCTCCGGCCGCTCCACGACGATGGTCTCGAACGTGATCATCACTCCCCCCTTTTTATTATCCGGCCATGTTGTTATTTCGGCGCGCGATAGGCAAGGGCCCATCGTCGGCGAATGGGGCCGGTGGGTCGTTGCCGGCTGCATACCGGACGCAACCAATCTGCTAGGTTTGCGTTTGATTTGCTTTTGGGGAGAATCCGATGCGCAGAGCGTGGACCGTGCTTGCAATCCTGTCGTGCCTGGGGCTGACCAATTGCGGCTACAACGCGATCCAGACCAATGACGAGCAGGTCAAGGCGAACTGGTCGGAGGTGGTGAACCAGTACCAGCGCCGCGCCGACCTCGTACCCAACCTCGTCAATTCGGTGAAGGGTTTTGCGCAGCAGGAAAAGGACGTGCTGCTCGGCGTCACCAATGCCCGCGCCAAGGTCGGCAGCGTGCAGGCGAGCCCGGAAGTCTTGAACGATCCCGCCGCCTTCCAGAAATTCCAGGCCGCCCAGGGCGAATTGTCGGGCGCATTGTCGCGGCTCTTGGTGGTGACCGAGAACTACCCGCAGCTCAAGTCCGACGCGCTGTTTCGCGACCTGATGTCACAGCTCGAAGGGACTGAAAATCGCATCGCCGTGGCGCGTAACCGCTATATCAAGGCGGTGCAGGACTACAACGTCGGCATCCGCACCTTTCCGAACAACCTGACGGCGATGATGTTCGGCTACAAGGAGAAGCCGAATTTCACGGTCGAGAACGAAAGCTCGATCTCGACGGCGCCGAAGGTCGACTTCAATCCGACGCCGGCTCCCGCCAAATAGCGGGTGAGCGAAAACCCGCGATGAAAGCTGCAAGAGCCTCTCTACTTGCGCTGCTGCTATGCTGGGCGAGTGCCGCGCTGGCGCTCGTCGCCGTGCCGCCCTTGACGGGACGCGTCGTCGACCGAACCGGCACGCTGTCAACCGCCGATGTCGATACACTGGCGCAGACGCTGAAGGATCTCGAGACGCGGAAGGGCAGCCAGATCGCGGTGCTGATCGTGCCGACCACCGACGGCGAGGCGATCGAGCAGTTCTCGCTGCGCGTCGCGGAAGCCTGGAAGATCGGCCGCAAGAAGATCGACGACGGCGCGTTGCTGGTCATCGCCAAGAATGATCGCCGCTTGCGCATCGAGGTCGGTTACGGTCTCGAAGGCGCGCTGACCGACGCCACCACCAAGCGCATCATCGACGAGGACATCACGCCGAAATTCAGGACCGGCGATTTCGGCGGCGGCGTGGCCGCCGGGATCGACAGGATGGTGCGCCTCGTCGACGGCGAGAAGCTGCCGCAGCCCGAGCCGCCGCACTGGCAGGATTCGCAAGGCTTCAACGCGGAAGACCTGTTCAACCCGTTTCTCCTCATTCCCGCGATATTTTTTGGCGGGCTGCTGCGCGGCCTGCTCGGACGACTGTTGGGCTCGGCCGCCGCCGGCGCGCTGACGGCGCTCATCGCCTGGTACCTGGTCGGTTCGGTGCTGGCGGCGCTGGTCGTCGGCGCCATCGCGTCGTTCGTGGTGCTGATCAGCGATGGCTTCACTTCGGCGGGGCCGGGTCGGGGCAGCGCCGGCGGGTGGTCGGGCGGCTCCGGCGGTTCATGGTCCAGCGGCGGCAGTTCGGGCAGCAGCGGCGGCTTCAGCGGCGGCGGCGGCAGCTTCGGCGGCGGCGGCTCATCGGGGAGCTGGTAGCATGGGCATCGGGCGCATCGGCAGGCATCTGATCGAGCACCGCTGGCGGCTGCGTCGCATCTTTCCGCCAGACACGCTGGCGCGGATCGAGCAGGCGATCAAGGCGGGCGAAGCCACGCATTCCGGGCAGGTGCGTTTCGTGGTCGAGGGCGCGCTCGACGGCGCTTCGCTGTTTCGCAATCAGCCGGCGCGCGAGCGGGCGCTGGATGTGTTTTCGCAATTGCGGGTCTGGGACACCGAGCACAACAATGGCGTGCTGATCTACCTGCTGCTGGCTGATCGCGATTTCGAGATCGTGGCCGATCGCGGCATCGACGCCAGCGTCGGCCGCGACGGCTGGGAGAACATCTGCCAGCAGATGGAGGCGAGTTTTCGGGCGGGTGATTTTGAGCGCGGCGTGATCAAGGGAATAGAGGCGGTGTCGCGCGAACTGGCGAAGCACTTTCCTAAGGTTCGCGGCGGTACGAATGAACTACCGGACGAACCGGTAGTAATGTAGCTTCACCCGCCCCTTGAGAGCCTCAAGGGACGGGTGAAGTTAAGCCTAGGCCTTCACACTCGGCCGCTCCGCCACCCTTGCCATCCATGCCACGATGTTGCTGTTCGCCGGATCCAGCGGCTGGCCTGCCGAGCCAACGAAATCGAGCCAGCCATAGAGCAGGATGTCGGCCAGTGTAAATCGGTCACCGCAGATGAACGTCCTGCCGTCCGCCATCTGGCCGTTCAGCCACTGCAGGCGGTTGGCGGCGATCATCTTGAGGCCGGCCGACGCGTCGGGCGCCACGGGAATTCGCTTCTCGAAAAATCGGAGCGCTTCGCCGAAACGATACCCGTTGCCCATATGCTCGCAGATATTGAGGTCGATACGGCGCGTCCACATCCGGCACTCGGCGCGCTCTTCCGGGGTGGTCCCGATCAGCGGCGGGTTGGGATGCTTCTCTTCAAGATACTCGCAGATCGCGGTGATCTCGGAGAGATAGCTGCCATCGTCCAGTTCGAGCGTCGGCATCTGCCCATGCGGGTTGCGCTTCAGATGCTCGGCCTCGCGGTTCTCGCCCTTGCGCAGATCGACCGACTGTTTCGGGATCTCGATGCCTTTTTCGGCCATGAACATGCGGACGATGCGTGGATTCGGTCCGACCGAGTCGTACAACTTCATGGCAGGCTCTCCCCCATATCCTTGTTATGAATTTTCTTGCCGGAGCTGTTGAACAGGCGGCCGCCTTGTTTGTCAATTCGGCCGTGACGATGCGATCCGGGCGACGATCAGTCGTCGAGCTTGTTGAGGTCGCGCACCGACTGCATGATCGGTTCGAAATTCGAGCGCGCATCCAGCGCGTCGAACAATTGCGCGGTGTCCGACAGCAATCCGTGCGACCTCTGGATAGCGATCCGCACGTCGTCCTGCGGCGTGTCCGACAGCCGCCCGTGGCCCGACAGCAGGATTTTTGAATTGAGACCTTTCAGCCGCTCCAGCGACTGGATGTAGTCGGCGATGCTGCCGGAGCCGAACACGCCGCCCATCACGCCACCCGGCATCAGCGTGTCGGCCGCGAACAACAATCCCTTGTCCGGCTCGAACAGCGTGATGCAGGCCGACGTATGGCCGGGCGTGTACATCACGGTGAGGCGGAAATTGCCGAGGTCGATCAGGTTGCCTTCCTCCAGCCAGAGATCGATGTTGATCGGCGCGTCCGGCTCGTTGAACATCTTGCGCAGCATTGAAAAATCGTCACGCAACATGATCTTGTTGGCGGCGAGTCGATGCGCCGCGATGAAGGCGCTGCCATGAAAATGATAGGCCGCGCCGATATGGTCGAGGTGCTCATGGCTGAGCACGACCATGTCGATATCGGCAGGCTTTACGCCGACATGGGCGAGGCAATTGAGTAGATACTGGTAATTCGAGGACAGTCCGACGTCGATCAGGATGGTGCGCGAGCTGCCGCGCACCAGATAGGCGTTCGCCGCGCGATTCTTGAAGCGGACCTGATAGACGTCTTCGGTCGCTTCGATCAGCGTGGCGAACTCGCTGTCGAGCAGCGTCTTGAACGGGCTGGGCCGGCGTTCGCTCATGGAGCGCTCGCCGATCTGAAGGCGACGGTGTTGGAGGCCCGCAGGCGCTTGCTCAGCGCGTCCATGATCATCAGCGCAAACGCCGGCTGCTGGCTGACCAGATAGACGAAGCGGGCGTGGTTGATACGCATCACGCGGGTGTGCGGGGCGGCGGCGATGGCGGTGGCCGACCGGGACGAGCCGTCGATGACCGCCATCTCGCCGAAGAACTCGCCCTTGCCGAGCGTGACGATCACGGTTTTGCGAGAACCGTTCATCTTGGCGATCTCGACCTGGCCGTCGAGCACCACGAACAGCTCCCGCCCGGTCGAGCCTTCCTCAAAAATGACGTCATCTACATCAAATTCGTTGATGCATTTTTCGATGGTCATAGCGGCCCCTGCCTTTCGGGCTGGTCGGTCGCGCCATGTTAATCGGGAAACCGACCGGCGCAAACGGGGCCGGGGGAATGCCGCAAGGCAGCATCCGGTCACAGGGGCGTCCCGCCCGCCGGTTGGGGTCCGAAACCGGGCCGGACGAGTTCCTAAAATTTCGGTAACGACCGCCGGAGGTAAGGATTTGGCAAGTATTGAAAGTTACCGAATGGTCAACCAATTCTGGAGATTACAACGTGAGCGATCAGCAGACTGAGCCCGCCAGCGGTGAAGCCGGAACCCCTGCGGCGGCGTCGTCCACCCCAGAAATGTCAGCGTCGAGTGAGCCGGTAGCGGCCAACGCCGTGGCTGAATTGGCCACGCTCGCGCCGGAGCAGGAAGAGACTTCGCCAAAGGCGGATGCGCCCAAAGCGGACGCCGCCGGCCTGGAGGCGTCAACCGCCGAGGCGAAGGCGGGAGCCCCCCGAATCGACGCCGCCAAACCTCAAGCGCCGCGCGTCCCCGGCAATGTGACGATCATCTCACCCGGCGAGCGCATCGAAGCCGGGGCGAACGCGCCTTCTGCCAAGCGCCGGGCCGGCGCCATGGCGGCCGTGGTGGCGCTGGCGACCCTGGCGGGGGCGCTCGGTGGCGCGCTGGCGACCGCCGGCTTGGGCAAGCTGACCTCCGCGGACGCCGCGCTGGCTCCGACAAAGGACACGGCAATCGAAACCTCGGTTGCGCGCCTCGATGCTGACATCGCCGAACTGAAGGCCAGCCTCGAACAGAATGCCAAGACAACGACCGGCCAGTTCAACAAGGCCAGCGACCGCCTCGACAAGGTCGAGAAGGCGCAGGCCGAGCCGGCGGCGAAACTCGCCAGGCTCAGCGAGGCCGTCGACAGGCTTCGCGCCGCCCAGGCCGCAACCACAGCGGCTGCGGCCTCTACCACCACCCGGGAAAAGGACGCGACAGGTTCGATCCCGCAACAGGCCGTCGCCGCCCCAGCGCCCGCCGCGCCGGCGCCCGCGCCTGCAGCGCCCAAGACCGAGGTCGCCCGGCTGCCGACCGTGGACGGCTGGATCCTGCGCGACGTCGTCCGGGGCGGCGCCCTGATCGAGAGCCGCCGCGGCATGTATGAGGTCTATGCCGGCGATCCCGTCCCGGGTCTCGGCCGCGTCGACGCCATCCGCAAGCAGGACGGCCGCTGGGTGGTGGTGACCAGCAAAGGCCTGATCGTGGCGCGTTGACGGGTTCACCAGCAAATCGCAAGGCGTCTCACACCGATGTGAGGCGCCTTTTTTCTTGAATAGGCCTCATTGCACGGTGTTAGTGGGGCATGAGCTTCGCGCCGCGTGTTTTTGCCATCCTGCTTGCATTGCTGTGCGGCGCATGGCCTGCGCCAGCGGCGCAGGATGCCGCGCTGGAGCGCGGCACCGCGATCACCGATCCGGCAAAGCTGCGCGAGCTCGACGGCGGAAGATTCCGTCTCGATCGCATGCTCGCGACGGCGCCGTCGATAGACCTCTCTTTTGCCAACGACGCGTTGTTTGCCTTGCCGTCGATGGCGCCGATCCGCCAGGCGATCGATGCCGAATTCGACCGCTACGTCGCGCGGCACGCGGCAGCCTTGCCGAAGGAGACAGTTGGCGTCGGCACGGGTTTTGATTTCCAGCTGTTCGACCGCGCGCTGCTCTACGCGTCAGAGACGCGGTTCATGCTGGCGGGCATCGTCAACCGCATGGACCGTACCTATGTCGCGGAAGCCAGCTGCGGCGAGATACGCCTGATCTACCGCCTGACGCGGATCAACAGGGCGGCCGGCGAGGACGCGGCGCCTGCGCGGCTGCCAGTGACGCTCAACCTCGTGCTGAAGGCGAGAGGCGAGGGCGCCTTGATCACCTGCGCGGAGATTGCCGGGCGCTGGCTCGCCATGACGGATCGCGCATCGAAGACGGAGGGTCCGCTCGACCTGATCCGCCCCGAAAATATCGATCGCATCGAAACCAACCTGCAGATCGCGCATGCGCCGAAATCCGCGACCCGCGAATTCCGCACGGACTACCTGCTTAAGGTCTTTCGCTACGATGCGCAGGCAGGCGCGTTCGCGGAAGCGCCGATGGAGAACCAGATCGATCGCGCGCGCCTGTTGGCGGACGATGATCTCAGGCGTGAGTTCAAGGCGTGGCTGCTCGACCCAGCCAATCTGGCCGCGTTCGATCGCGGCACCGCGCTGATCCCGGAAAAATTCCTGGCCAGCGGCGCGATCGCGCCGACGCCGGCCGGACTTGATCCGTCGGAGCTTGCCCCGGCATTCGGCCTGACGCGCAGCGAGGGCGCGGTATTCAGCGAGACCGATATTGTCGGCGCGCTGAAGAAGGCCGCGGAGGCGGGCGTCAAGCTGCAGAACATCCGCTCGCCGGCGGGCTTCGAACGCCGGCTGAACGATATGACCTGCGCCGGCTGCCACCAGACGCGGGGCATTGGCGGCTTTCATTTTCCCGGGGTCGACTGGATGGCGGAAAAGCCGTCGAATACGACCGTGGTGCCGGCCTCGCCGCACTTCTTCGGCGACCAGATCCGCCGCCGCGACATTCTCGCCAGCCTGCGTGACGGCAGGCCGCCGGATTATTCACGCGGCTTCGCCAGCCGCCCGCAACTGCGCGGCAGCAACGAACTCGCCGGCAGCGGGTACAACGACGGCTGGGGGGCGCATTGCTACCTGCAAGGCAAGCCGAGCGCCGCCGACGCCAGTTTCCGCGGCTGGACCTGCGCCGAGGGCTTGAGCTGTCAGGCCGTCGGCACAACCTCGCGCATCGGCATGTGCTTCGTCAAAAGCCGGTAAGAAATTTTCGCGAACCATGCTAGATTGCCGGCTGTGCGAGCGATGCGGAGCTTGGCGATGGACTCTCCCGATCCGAACAGGCAGCGCAACCGCGAGATCGCGGAGAACGAAGCCAATCGGCAGGTCGTCGGCGACGTCAGGGTGAGCGTCTGGGCGATCGCGGTTGCGGTCGTTGCCGGCGTGATCGTGTTCGGTATCGCGTGGGCCTGGCTGAACCGCTGACGGTCAGCAGAGCGCTTACTTGGCGTAATGCGTCAGACGCTTGCCCGGCAGCAGATCATAGGCCGATTTCCAGCCCGGCAGTTGCGCCATGCGGCCGAGCCAGGCGTTGATCGCAGGATGGCTCGCCGCCCAATCGTATCCGTGTTCGTCGGCCGGATAATGCAGATAGGCCATCATGGAGATATCGGCGACCGTCGGCCGCTCGCCGATGGCGAACGCATTCGCCTGCATGTGCGTTTCGAGGATGGACAGGAAATCGTCCAGCCTGCGGCGGAAGTACTTTTGCACCTGCTCGTTCGGGGACGGCGTGAAGCTGCGGTTGTAGCGATAGGTCGCCATGTAGCCGGTGAGCTTGTGATTGTCCCAGAACAGCCAGCGCAGCATCTCGAACTGCTCCTGCTCGGTCTCGCCGCCGAACCTGCCAAATTGTTTTGCCAGCTTGAGCAGGATCGGCGCGGTCTGGGTCAGGCGCTCGCCGTCAACTTCGAGCACGGGGATTTCGCCCATCGGATTGACGTCGCGCCGCCATTCCGCCGTGCGGGTGATACCGCCGCCGAAATCGGTCCACACCGGTTCAAACGTCTGGCCGCACAGCGTCAGCATCAACGCGAGCTTGTAGCTGTTTCCCGACTCCGGGAAGTAATGCAGGCGATAGAGCGGCATGGCTTGGCTCACGCTACCGCGCCGGACGCGCGCAGCTTGCCGATCGCGGCCTCGTCATAGCCGGCATTGCGCAGGATCTCGTCGCTGTGCTCGCCGATGCCGGGCGGCTTGCGCGGCTGCACCTTCTTGCTGCCATCGACCCAGAGCGGGCTCGAGATCGTAAGCATGGTGTCGTTCTCGAACGGCACCAGGATCTCGTTGTCGAGCATCTGCTTGTCGGTCGGAATATCGTCGAGGATGCCGACCACGCCAAATACCAAGCCATTGCCGTCGAGGATCTTGCGCCATTCGGCGAGGTCTTTGGTCGCAAATACCTCATCGAATATCCTGATCAGTTCGAGCGAGCGCGCGTGGCGCTCCTTTCTGGTCTCGAACCGCGGATCGGTGACGAGGTCCTCGCGGCCGAGGCAGCGCGCCAGCGTCGGCCATTGCCGGTCCTCGTTGAGCAGCGACAGGATCAGCCAGCGCCCGTCCTTGCACTGGTAGTGGTTGGTGACGGCGTTGAGCGCGCGCTCGCGCGGGCGGCGCTCGCCGAATTTCGCGCCGACCAGCTTGGCCTGCGCCAGCACGGAAGCGGCCCAGACGCCATTGGCCATCAGGTTGGAGCTGACATGCGACCCCTTGCCGGTGCGTTCGCGCTTGTAGAGCGCGGTGACGATCGCGCTGTAGAACGCCATCGCGCAGGGATGGTCACCCATGCCGGCGATCGAGCGCGCCGGCGTGGTGTGTTCGTCCGCCCGCACCAGGTCCATCAATCCGGAGCGGGCCCAATAGGCGTTGGAGTCGAAGCCGGGCTTGTTGGCTTCCTCGCCCTTTTCGCCATAGCCGGTGAAGGAGGCGTAGATCAGCCGCTCGTTCTGCGGCGCCAGATGGGCGTGGGTGATGCCGAGCCGCTCGCGCACCTGCGGCGGATAGTTGGTGATGAAGACGTCGGCCTGGGCGGCGAGCTTGTGCAGGACGGCTTGCCCTTCCGGCTTGGAGAGGTCGAGCGCGAGACTCTTCTTGTTGCGGGCTTCCAGCATCCACGCGAAATTGTGCTCGCTATGCGGGTAGCCCGGCAGGTTCGGCAGGTTGCGATAGGGGTCGCCGGTGCCGGGCGGCTCGATCTTGATCACGTCGGCACCGAAGTCCGACAGCACCGTGGCCGCGGCAGGCGCGGCGATGAAGCTCGCGCAGTCCAGAACCTTGAGGCCGTCGAAAATACCCTTGTCCATCGTGGCGTCGCTCCGTGGCGTTTGTTGCTCTTGCCGGGACCGTCGTCGCAGCCGATCCCTTCGATCGCCATTTGGCCCATCTTGGGCGCGCGATGCAACTATTCCCCGCCGGACATCAGCGCTGCATTTCCGCCGGCTGCGGCCGTATTGACGGTGACCGTCTGTTCCGTGGCGAAACGTACCAGGTAATGCGGTCCGCCGGCCTTGGGGCCCGTGCCCGACAGGCCGTGGCCGCCGAACGGCTGCACGCCGACCACGGCTCCGATCATGTTGCGGTTGACGTAGACGTTGCCGACCTGGAGTCGCTCGATCGCGGCCTCGATCGTGTCGTCGATCCGCGAATGGATGCCGAGCGTCAGCCCGTAGCCGGAGCGCTCGACCGCCTGCAGCACCTCGTCGAAGCGATCGGCGCGGTAGCGCACGACGTGCAGCACCGGGCCGAACACTTCTTTCGTTAGCTGGCCGGCATCGGACAGTTCGAAAATATGCGGCGCGACGTAATTTCCTGCGGGCGCGATGCCGGCAAGATGCAGCCGCGCTTGCTGCTTCATGCGCGCGATATGCGCGTCCAGCCGCTGCTTGGCCTCGGCATCGATCACCGGTCCGATATGCGTAGCCGGATCGGCCGGATCGCCGACGGCGAGTTCGCGCGCCGCGCCGGAGATCATCTCGATCATGCGGTCGGCGACGTCGTCCTGCAGGAACAGCAGCCGCAGCGCCGAGCAGCGCTGGCCGGCGGAGCGGAACGCCGATGCCACGACGTCGTCGGCGACCTGTTCGGGCAGGGCGGTGGCATCGACGATCATCGCATTGATCCCGCCGGTCTCGGCGATCAGCGGCACGATCGGCCCGTCCTTGGCGGCGAGCGAGCGGTTGATCGTTCGCGCGACCGCGGTCGAGCCGGTGAACACCACGCCCGCGATATCGGGATGCCCGACCAGCACGGCGCCGATCCGGCCATCACCGGCCACCAGATGCAGCACCGAGGTCGGCACGCCGGCTTCGTGCAGGAGCCGCACGGCTTCCGCCGCAATGAGTGGCGTCTGCTCGGCCGGTTTTGCGATCACCGCGTTGCCCGCCATTAGGGCCGCCGTGACCTGGCCGAGAAAGATCGCCAGCGGAAAATTCCACGGCGAGATCGCGGCGAAGACGCCACGGCCGCGCAGGGCGAGCGTGTTGCTCTCGCCCGTCGGTCCCGGCATCGGCCTTTCCTTGCCGAACAATTCGCGTCCTTGCGCGGCGTAGTAGCGGCAGAAATCGACGGCTTCGCGGACTTCCGAGATCGCGTCGTCCAGCGTCTTGCCGCCCTCCCGTTGCAGCAGCGCAATGAAATGCGCCATGCGTTCTTCCAGGAGATCGGCGGCCTTCTCCAGGGTCGCCGCGCGCGTCTCCGCCGGCGTTCTGGACCAGGGCCTGAAGCCTGCACGCCCCGCCTCGATTGCTGCGTCGGCCTCGTTCTCAGTCGCATCGCCGTCGCTACCTGCAGCGGGCGTCTTCCGGCAATTGATGTTCGAAACGAGTTGCGCCAGCGCCGCGCGTTCGCCGAATTCGATCCCGCGCGCGTTTTTCCGGTCGGGTCCGTAGAGATCGCGCGGCAACGGGATGTCGGGATGCGCGGCATTTTCCGCCCTGCCAATAATCGCTGCTGGCCGCTGCAGCAATTTTGCGATCGGTACGGTTTCGTCAGCGGCGAGCGCGACAAAGGATGAGTTGGCGCCGTTCTCCAGCAATCGCCGCACCAGATAGGCCAGCAGGTCGCGATGGGTGCCGACCGGCGCATAGGTGCGGTGGGCGATGTCGGGCCGGTCTTCGCCGAGTTTCGCATAGAGCGCATCGCCCATGCCGTGCAGGCGCTGGAATTCGAACCCGGTCGGTTCGCCGTCCGCCAGTTCGAGGATGGTCGCGACCGTCAGCGCGTTGTGGGTGGCGAATTGCGGGAAGATCCGCGGCCGCAGCGCCAGGAGCCGCCGCGCGCAGGCGACATAGTTCAGATCGGTCATCGCCTTGCGGGTGAATACCGGATAGCCGTCGAGCCCGCGCTCCTGCGCGCGCTTGATCTCGGTGTCCCAATAGGCGCCCTTGACCAGCCGCACCATCATCTTGCGGTCGAGGCTGTGCGCGAGTCCATCGATGTAGTCGATCACGTCGGCGGCACGTTTCTGATAGGCCTGGATCGCCAGCCCGAAGCCGTCCCAGCCGGCAAGCGATGTGTCGCGGAAGGCGGACGCGATCACGTCGAGCGACAATTCCAGCCGGTCGGCCTCCTCGGCATCCACCGTGAAGTTCAAATCATGGGCTTTGGCCTGCCGCGCGAGATCGATCAGGCGCGGCACCAGCTCGGCCATCACGCGCCTCTCGCTCACTGCCTCGAAGCGCGGATGCAGGGCCGACAGCTTGACCGAGATGCCGGGCCGGTCCGGCAGGGGGCGCTCGCCGGCGGCGCGGCCGATCGCCTCGATCGCGCTGGCGTAGGAATTGAAGTATCGCGTCGCGTCCCCCGCGGTGCGCGCGCCTTCGCCCAGCATGTCGAACGAATAGCGTCCATGGCGCGCGGCATGGGGCTGCGCGCGCCCCAGCGCGGCCTCGATGGTTTCGCCGAGTACGAAATGGCTGCCCATCAGCCGCATCGCCTGCCGCGTCGCGGCCCGTACTGCCGGCGTACCCAGCCGCTTGGCGAGCCGCCCGATGGTGCCCTGCGGCGTCTCGCCGGGCTGGATCACCCGGGCCGACACGCCGAGCGCCCAGGCCGAGGCGTTGACCAGGAAGGCGCTGGAGCGCGTCTCGTGATGGATGAAGTCGCCCTGGCCGAGCTTATCCTCGATGAACTGGTCGGCGGTGCGGGCATCCGGCACCCGCAGCAAGGCTTCGGCCAGCACCATCAGCGCCAGCCCTTCCTTGGTCGAAAGCGCGAACTCGCGCAGCATGTCCTCGACGCCGCCCAGCGGATCGTCATGGCTCCTGATCGCCTCGATCAGCCGGGTCGCGGTGCGGTCAATGCGAGCTTCCTGCGCCGGACCGAGCCGGGCGGCGCCGAGCAGACGGCCTGCCATGGCCCGATCGTCGGGCGCGTAGGGCGCGCTGAAGGGGGAGGAAGGCGAGACAGGCATCGGCATGGAATCTCCCGGCCGGACCAGTCTAGCCGCTGCGGCCTGGCTGGAACAGCGGGCCAGCGGCGTTACCGATCTTCGCGGCAAGCGCACTGGCGCATCGGGAGCACAGCCGACGAAATTCTTGTCCTGTCCGCCGCAGATCGCGGGCTTGCCGGTTGGCAGCGTGGGAACGCCGCGCTAATCGTCGATCACGCCGCCGTTCGGGAACGACAGGACCATGCGAGACCACACGCCGCCGATACGTCCGATGCGAACGGTCCTCGCAGCCGTGTTCGGCGTGGTCCTCGCGGCGCTGGTCGGCCTCCCGCCGGCGAAGGCCGCCGCCGAGATGAGTTCGGCGATTGCCTATCTCTACAGTTCCGTGTCGATCTATCCGCCGTCGGCCACGTCCATGACCGTCTGCTACGGCTTCGTCTGCCGGCGCCGCGAGATCCTCGACTTCACTGCCGCTGACCGGGGTGCGCTGACCCAGATCATGACGGCGGGCCGCGCCTCTGCGGCGGCCGAGCGCGCCGCGGTGCAGAAGGCGGTGGTATGGTTCGACCGCCGCATGGGGCCAATCCTGGGCACGAACCAGCGCGTGGCGAAGGCGGATTTCCGCTACTTCGACGACAAGCACAATTACGATTGCTGGGATACGACGCGCAACACGACCAGCCTGCTGCTGGTGCTGCAGCAATGGGGCCTCCTGAAACACCACGCGATCGGCGACCCGAAATATCGCGGCAATACGCTGGTGCTGCAGACGCCGCACAACACCGCGGTGCTGATCGATCGCGCCACCAAGGTCGAATGGGTCGTCGATCTCTGGCCGCGCGGCTACCTGCAGCCGCCCGATGTGATGACGGTCGAGAAATGGATCAAGGAAGATTGAGCGGTCGGTTGTCGCGCATGATTCTGACATCGTGCGTACAGAAGCGTTGTCCGCTCCGCCGAACGCTCACAGTTGCTGGAGATTTTTTTGGCCCTGCTCCCGGACGGTACTCCGAGAGAGCGCCCTTGCCGATCGCGCGCCTGCGCTAAACCTTGAGGTTCTCGGCCGAAGTCTTACCCCTGTTCGCGATCTCTTCGTACTCGACGGTCTGCCCTTCATTGAGTGTCGAAAGCCCGGCTTTCTCAACCGCCGATATATGAACGAACACGTCCTTGCCACCGGTCGAGGGCTGGATGAATCCATAGCCCTTGGTCGGATTGAACCACTTCACCGTACCCTTAGCCATTCACGTCGTCTCCGCGGAATCAAAAAAGTAAGCGAGCCGTCGGTCCCCGCACTAACCGGCCTGCCCGCCGCATCAGGATACGCGCGTTGGGGCGGACTGGGTAGCGTAAACGGAATGCTCGATTCGACAAAAAATCGCCAATTCGCACCCGATTTTCGCCGTTTTGCCGGTTTTGTGCCGATCCGGGACGGGGAGGGCCATCGCCGAGTGCCTTGTCGCGTGCTCAGCGGCAGGCCCTTCGGGTCGGCGGATCGCATACGAAGGCCCCGGTCGCGCAAGGCGGCCGGGGCCTTGGGGCGGAACGTCTGCAGCGGATCAGTAGCAGACGTTCACAGTGCGCCAGCGGAAGCCGAACGGCGTCCAGACGCGGCGGGGCTGCCAGCAGCCATCATAGCCGCCACCCACGAAGCCGACGCCAAAGCCCGGGCCCCAGTACGGGTGGAAATGATGGTGATGATGCGGCCAGAAGACGCCCGCCGAGGCGGAGCTGGGCGCCAGCGCGATCAGGCTGAGCGAGAGGGCGGCTGTCGCCGCCAGAGTCAGTTTACGAAACATGGTCGTTCTCCAGAATGCGCGTTCGACGTTGGTGTCCAGGCGCGGGTGCAGGTTTCCGTTTTGCCCATCGCCAATCTGTCGCCCGCGTCACAGAGCCGGTTCGCGGCTACTTGATGAACGGATATTCAGATGTGAAAAACGTCACACAGGCGCCGAACCGCCATGGCCGCGACGTCTTCAGGCCGCAGCGCTGCGCGCGTCGGCGAGCAGCCCCTGCAACGTCCGTGCATCCGCCACGGCGCGCACGATCATCGGCTCGTTGCGTCCCCGAATCTCGACGTCGTGCCGCGGCAGCGCATCGGCCGAAACGCCCGCGGTGGCACGGACTTCGTCGGAAACCACCACCTCGCAGGAAAGATTCTTGGTCATGTCCTGCAGCCGCGCCGCGACATTGACGGCATCGCCGAGCGCGGTGAACACCATGTGATCGCGGTAGCCGATATCGCCGACGATCACCTCGCCGCCGTTGATGCCGATGCCGAAACGGATCGGCTCGCGCAGGTCGTGCGCGAGAAACTTGTTCAATTCCTCGACATTGGCGGCGATCATCGCCGCGGCGCGCAACGCCTGCCGGCAGGCTTCCTGCCGTGTCGCCGCCAGTCCGAACAGCGCCAGCATGCCGTCGCCGACGAACTGGTTCGGCATGCCGCCGCATGCGAGAACCGCCTGCGACACCGCGCCGAGGAAGCGGTTGACGATGAATACGGTGTCGAACGGCAGGCGCTTCTCCGCCATCCGTGTCGAGCCGCGCATGTCGACGAACATGTTGACGAGGTATCGTTCCTCGCCGATCCGTGTCGGGTTCGAATCATGGCCGTCGGCGGCCATCGTGTGCGGGAGAAAAAGCTGGAAGAACGAGAGATCGCAGGTCGGCCGCAACTGGCAGGCCAGGCGGATCGAAGGATCGGGCGTGCCGACCCGGCCGAGCACGAACGCCTCGCGCTGCGACGGCTGCGGCAACTCGTTGTGGTCGCCGATGATGCGGATGCGGCAGGTCGAGCAGCGCGCGCGACCGCCGCAGACGCTGGCATGCGGCACGTTGTTGCGCAGGCTCGCCTCGAGCACGCTGAGGCCTTTGGGCACGCGCACGATGCGTCCGTTGCCATAGGAGAGGTTGATCATGCCGCGGCGGCGTTCGTTGATGGCACGGGCGCCGCGGGCCAGCAGCGCGATGCCGATCAGGCCGAAATAGCCGTACAGGAAATAATCCGCGATGCGATCGAGCGTCCGCGCTTCGGCGCGCGTTCCGATCTGGCGCTCGGACTGGGTTTCGGCGCGCCATTCGGTGCTGTCCGCTTCGATCACCATGCGGCCGCCGTGGTAGAATCCGAGCATCGAGAGCGCCGGGATCAGCACCGCGAGCGCGAGCAGGAACGGCGCGGCGCGCCGGTAGAAGGCGCGCATCCGCAGCCAGAAATACAGACCGATGCAGCCGTGGATCCAGGCGATCGTCATGACCGCGAGCATCATCCAGACCCGATAGGGCGTCCAGATCCAGTACAGGAACAGTACCTGCGGATAAAGGCGTTCATGCCCGTACAGCGTCCACCCCAGCCGGATGCCGATGACGTGACCGATGATCAGCGTCGGAATGCTCAGGCCAAGCACGAGCTGCAGCGGCTCGATCGCCTTCCAGCGGAATTGCCGGCGCTCGTACAGCGCCCAGATGCCGAGCGCGGTATGCACCACGCAGGCCGTGTAAAACAGAACCGTGACCGGGAGGAACTGCCAGAACGAGAGGTGCCAATAGAGGCCCGCGGCCAGCGCTTCGAGCGAGACGTTGCCCAGCGCATGGTTGAGGAAATGGCTGACCAGATAGGCGAACAGGACCACACCGCTGGCGAGGCGGACCTGCCGGAGGCTGATGCCGCGCAGGAAGGCCGTGATGCGTTCTTTGAATAGGGAGGCCATAGGGTCCATATCGACGATGGTAGCGATTTATTCCGGCGCTGAATACCATACCCCGTCGTCCCTGCGAACGCAGGGACCCATACCGCGTGATCTATCGTGAACATGCTGTAAAAGACGTTCTGCCAACGACCGCGGCAGCTTGGTGAAACGAAGTCGTCACCTTTCTTTTCCCTTACGACTGCACGGCGTATGGGCCCCTGCGTTCGCAGGGGCGACGATGGCGTTTTTTCCCTTGCCACACGTTGACACTTCGGGGCTTGTCGAACAGAAAGCCCCGTGACGAACACCCCGCCCCATCGCAGCCAAGCCGGTCCAGCCAGGCTGTGGTTTGATGTCTCCTGGCGCACCGTCGCGCTGCTGCTGGCCGCGCTGACGGCGATGCGGCTGGTCTATGCGGGTTTGCTCGATCTGCGTACCGACGAGGCCTATTACTGGACATGGTCGAAGGAGAGCGCGCTGTCGTTTCTCGACCATCCGCCCGGCATCGCCTGGCTGATCCGGGCAGGCACCGCGATCTTCGGCGATACCCGGATCGGCGTGCGGATCGGCGGCATTGTCGCGCTGTCGATCACGCAGCTTCTGCTGGCCGACATCGTGCGCCGCGTGACGCATGACGCGCGCGCCGTGATGTTCGCCGTGCTGCTGCCGGAAGCGGCGCTGTATTACGGCCTCCTGATGGCAAAGGTGGCGCCCGACACCGCGATGATCCCCTGCGCGGTCGCGATGCTGTGGTCGCTGGTGCGGCTCTCCGAGAGCGGCAATCCGCGCTGGTGGCTCGCCGCCGGACTGTTCGCCGGATTGGCGCTGCTCTCGAAATTCACCGCGATCATGCTGCTGCCGGCGGTCGCGGCATTTGTGCTGGTGCCGGATTGGCGCCGTCGCTGGCTGCTCAGCCCGTGGCCATGGTTCGGAGCGCTGCTGGCCGCGACCGTGTTCCTCCCGGTCCTGATCTGGAATGCGCAGCACGACTGGGCCTCGTTCCGCTTCCAGTTCGTGCGCGCGGTTGCGATCCATCCGTTTTCGTTGCGCACCCTCGGCGAATTCATCGGCCTGCAGTTCGGCCTCGTCGGCTTCGTGCTGCTGCCGGTGGTGCTGTCGGGCGTGACGCTGACGGCCTGGCGCGGCTATCGAACGCGGGAGCCGGTCGCAATCCTGCTGTCCACCGCGGTGCTGGTGCCGTTTCTCTACTTCTTCTGGAAATCGCTGACGCTGCGCGTCGGCGACACCTGGCCGATGTTTGTGTGGCCCGCCGGTTTCGCCGCCACCGCGATCAACCTCGCGAGGCTGCCGCGCGAGGACTGGCCGGACTGGATGATCCGATCGACCTTCCGCTGGGCGAGGCTGGCCGTCGTCGCCGGCATCGCCTTCGTGGTCGCCGTATTCCTCTATTACGTCGCCGCGCCCTGGAATGTCATCGGCAAGACCGATCCGGTGGGCGGCGAGGCCGGATACGAGCAGGTCGCGGCGCGTGCCCGCGAGCAGTTGCAGACGACCGGCGCGACCTGGATCGCGACGACGGACTACCGCACCTACGCGATGCTGCGCTGGCATTTCAAGGGCGAGGTGCCGGTGGTCCAGATCAACGAGCGCGGCCGGTTTCAGGGTTTTGCCGATCCCGGCATGAACGCGATCAAGGACCATCCCGGCCTCTATGTCGGGCGTGAGCCGGACCAGCGTTCGCCGCTGTGGGATTTGACGACGGCCAGGCGCGAGCCGCTGGCGCGGGTCGAGCGCATCTGGCGCGGCAGGGTGATGGATATCTATGCGCTGGAAAAGCTGACCGGCTGGACGCCGGAGCTGTCGCCGCCGCCGGGCTCGCCGCTGTTTCGCTGGCGCGTGCTGGCCGGTCGTTCCTCGCTTGTTGTTCGCGCGTAGATCGAGGTGATACCGGAATGTGCAGCTGCGATCTCGCGACATGAAGCGCCCGAGGTTTGCATCGTTCGTTTGCCCGCTCCGATGAGAGGGCGCAGGGAAGACCGGGTGCGTGCCGCACCCGCGGTCCCGTGTGCCTGTTGCGCTTGGCAAAAGGCTGCACACGAGCATACAGGTTCGGCGGGAGCATCCCGGCCTTCCCTGCGCAATGGCTTTACGGCTTATATCGTGCTCTTCCCGGAGAACGGCTGTTTTGCCTCCGTCGCCTGCGCTCCTGATCGCAGACTTGATGCCAGCACCGCGACACCAGAACCACACGACTTCGCCGTACGTATCCGGCATGAACGTCCATCACGCCGTCCGCGTCCACCGCATCCCGCCGCGCGTTCGTGACGATGGCCAACGCCCCTCATCTTGCAGCGAGACGGCGGGGTTATGCCGCTGATTTGCGGGAGAAGGGAAGCTGAATATTTTTGAATCGCCCGCTTGACACGACTTCGGAAAATCAGAAGTGATTTGCCGATGCCGGCATGTTCAGTCTTGATGACGGAAAGAGGCCCGCGAATAGTCACGGGCCTCTTCGCGAATTGCGTTCGGGTTCAGCGATTCCAGAACAGGGCGAGCAGCAGAATGATCGGCAGCGGAATGCCGAGCAGCCAGAGCAGAGCGCCTCTACCAAAGCCCATATCGTCCTCCTCATCGTCCTCCTCGGTTGCGTTGGCTCGCTAACGCCAGAGGTTCGGCGTGGTTCCGCCGCGGGAACGGAAACTGACCCCGGTCCACGAATGGCGCCGCTGCGACGAAGCTTCCGGCAACAAGCCCAGGCGTAATTTTGAAGGCGCGCGGAACACGGCTTTGGCTGTGCGGTTATCGCGGCGGAGACGGAATTTCGCGAGCAGCGGGACAGTCGCCGGTCACGGTCAAGCGGCGTAACGCCCGCTTGCCGTGGCCCCCCTCACCAGCAGGAAACCACATGACGCCTCGGAGAAACTTCTCGCGAAACACACTTGACGTGCGTGACCGTGTCCAGGTCAGGATCGTCAGAAAGCGTTTGAAGGCCAGGGAAACGCAACTTGCCGATATCTTCCGCAAGCCCGGCGCTTCTGTCTCGGCCACCGGCAAGGTGGCGAGCCTCCGGCCCTGTCTCTCGCTGCCCCGGCACACGCCATCGGCCGCCTTGATCTCCGCGAATGAGCAGGAAGCTGCCCCTCCTGTTCAGCCCGAAGCGATTTGAACGCGCGATCTCGCCGCGTTCACGATCGACATGACTGACAAACGCCCGCTCCGCACCGTGGAACTGCGCCGGCCCGGTCCTGTTCTGGTTTGCCGCAAATGCCTGAAACGAAAGACCGGCGGCGGCAAGCTGAAGCAACGTCTCAAGGCTGGGCTGCAGGAACATAGCGAAGGGCAGAGGAAGCGGCGCTCGCGGCTCGTGCTCACCAACTGTCTTGGAATATGTCCGAAGGAAGCCGCGGTGGCATTCAGTCCGGCGGCGTTCGCGCGCGGCGAGGTCGTCCTGATCGGCGATTCCTCGAAGGCGGCGATCGAGCAGGCATTGAAAAAGCTGTTGTGAATTTTGTCGCAGGATGGTTGCGCGTGTAACGGCGAGGTCGCGCCGGGCGATTGGTGCGGAATATCAAATCTGGCCCATCAGCTTGCGCAACGATCTCGCGTCTGCTGGCGCAGCGCTCTTCTGGTCGTTGTCGAAATACACGAAGACGTCGCAGCCCTGCCGTTTCCAGGATTTGATGTGGCGAGCCCAGTCGGACAATGTCCGTCGGCTGTAATGGCCCTTGTAGCGTCCGGTCGGTCCATGACCGCGCACATAGATGAAGCCCGCCGTGCGCTTCCACGGCGCCGGCGCATCATGGTGATCGGATATGCACAGCGAGACGTTGCGTGCCCGAAGCAGGCGCAGGATCTCCGGCGCATACCAGCTCGGATCGCGAAACTCGAAACTGTAGCGCCGCCTTTTCGGCAGCAGCGTCAAAAAGGAAGCGAGCCGGTCAGCGTTGACCTTGAAGGAGGGCGGCAGCTGAAACAGGATTGGACCTGCCTTCTTGCCAAGCAGCGAGATGAGGTCCTCGAGCAATTCAAGGCTGTTGACCGAGTTGTTCGAGAGCCGCTTCCAGTGCGTGATGAACTTCGAGGCTTTCCAGGTGAAGACGAAGTCCTTGCCGGTCTGGTCGCGCCAGCTCCTCACCGCTTCCGGGGTGGGCGTCCTGTAGAACACGCCGTTCAGTTCGGTCGTCGGAAACTGGCGGCTGTAATAGGCCAGCTGTTCCTTGAGACGCAGGCCGCTCGGAAAGAATGGACCACGCCAGGAATCATAGTGCCAGCCCGATGTGCCGATCAGAACGCGCGCCATGTGATTTCGGCTTTTGCAGCCTTGCCCGCGGGGTAATGATCCGACACTCACCTGGTTCCTATTCCCGCGTCGCGACAGCCTCCGATCGGCGGTCGGCGCGCTGAAACGGCCGTGCAGGGCGTTCAACGGCATTCGGCGAGAGCGGGTACCATGGGCGCGGTGCCGGACGGCCGTGCCTCAGCCGCCTTTCATTCCTCCTCGCCGCGCTTTCGCAGCAAGTCCTTCGCAAGATCGCCGAGCGCCGGCCGCGGCAGCGCGGTGAACGGCAACGGGCGGGTGACGTCGATGGCGGCGAGCCCGAGCCGCGCGGTGAGCAGGCCGTTGAGCACGCCTTCGCCGAGCCGCTGCGAGAGTTTCGCGGCGATGCCGTGGCCCAGCACCTGCTGCACCAGGCTGTCGCCCACGGCCATGCCGCCGGTGATGGCGAGATGGCCGATGACATGGCGCAACAGCGTGATCATGCCGAGCGTGCCGGGCCGGCCGCCATAGAGTCGCGCCAGCTGCCGGATCAGCCGCATCGCCGCCACGAACACGAACAGCACGTCGATCAGGGCGCGCGGGCTCACCGCGGTCACGACCGAGACGCGCTGTGCGGCGGCCGACACCAGCCGGCGTGCTTCCTCGTCCAGCGGCGCCATCAACTCGCGCTCGGCGAGCTTGATCATGTCCGCGCCATCGATGATGTCGTCGGCATGGCCCACCAGTGCGGCGCGGGCGCGCGCCAGTTGCGGATTTTCATGGGCGAGCCTGAGCAGGTCGTTGACGACGGCGCGGCTCCCGGCGCGGTCGTCGCTGCGCAGCACTTCCATCGCGCGCTGGTGCAGCTTTTCGATCGCGGCGAGCCGCGCCATGCCGAACGCCTCGCGTCCGATAACGACCGCCAGCGCCAGCGCGGCGGCACCCGCGAAGGCCAGCGCGACGTAGCCGAGTGTCTGGCTGCGTGCGAACAGGTCCTCGATCAGATTGACGACGCCAAGCCCGCTGCCGAGCAGCACCAGCCCGCCGACGGCGGACCAGAACAGCGCGCCCCAGCGGAAGCCCCGGCGCACCGGCACGCGTGGCGCCTCGATCGGCACCGGCAGGGTGACGGGATCGGCCTCGGGCGTGACGTGCACGGTGCCGCGGGCGGGGCGGGCGGTGTCGTCGGGCCCGATCACGACGACGCCGGGATCATCGAGCTTGAACGTGGCCGGCCGACGATGCGGCGTCTTCTCGCTCATTGCAGGCGGTCTCCGATCAGGAACTGGAGGGCGCGGTCGAGGCGGATATGGGGCAGCGCCGGCACGTCGCCGGCGGTGCGTTCCAGCAGCGGCGGCCGGAAGCGCAGGAAGCGGAAATCGGCCTGATCGGAAGCCGTGCTGGAGAGGCCCCGGAAGCCGCCGTCGAACAGCTCCTCGGGGTTTTCGGGCAGGTCGCCCGGAAACGTCGCGACCTCGCTCTCGCCGTCGAACGCCTCGCCATCGGCGGTCTCGCCCGGCGCCGGCGTGCCGATGATCGACGGCAATTTCTCTCGCCCGCGGGCGACCTGCGCCTCGCGGGTGGCGCGGACCGCCGACAGCGCGACCACGTCGATGGCCGCGCCGGCATATTCGGCGCGCTCGGCTGCTCTGGCGACCGCGCGCCGCAACACGGCTTCCAGCCGGTCGTGACTCTGGTGGTGCAGATGGTCGGCCTTGGTGGCGGCGAACAGAATCCGATCGATCCGCGGGCGAAACAGACTGCTCAGGATCGTACTGCGGCCGATGCGGAAGCAATCGAGGATGCCCGACAGCGCGGCTTCGAGATCGTGCAGCGCTTCCGGCCCGGCATTGAAGGCGGCGAGCGCATCGACCAGCACGATCTGGCGGTCGAGCCGGGCAAAATGATCGCGGAAGAACGGGCGCACCACGACGTCCTTGTAGGCCTCGTAGCGCCGACGCATCATTGCCCACAGCGAGCCGTCCGGCGCGCTGCCGTCGATCGCGACGTCGAGCGGCGCAAAGGTCAGCGCGGGTGTGTCGGCCAGATTGCCGGGCATCAGGAATCGCCCCGGCGGCAGCAGGCTCATCGCAAACCGTTCGTCTCGACAGGCGCGCAAATAAGCGGTTAACAGCCTTGCGGCAGCCAGCGCCGCCTGCTCGTCCTCCGGTCCCTCGGGCTGCAGCGTGCCCAGATGCTCATGCCACGGTGCCGCAAGCTTTTTGCGCGGGCCCTCGCGTGACAGCGCAAGGCTCTCCGCCGACCATTGCTCAAAGCTCTTGTTGAGCAGGGGAAGATCCAGCAGCCACTCGCCGGGGTAATCGACGATGTCGATGGTCAGCGTGCGGTCGGCGCCGTTCTGGCGCTGGTAGTCGATGACGACGCGCAATTCGCTGATGTCAGTGGTCGAGCTCGGCCAGCGCCGTTCCTCGACCAGGGTGCGGACGTGGTTCTCATAGGCGAAGCGCGGCACTGCATCGTCGGGCTGCGGTGCCAGCCTGGCGCGGGCGATCCGGCCGGAGGCATAGGGTTCGAACACCGGAAACCGGCCGCCGTGCGTCAGGCCGTGGATCAAAGCGGTGATGAACACGGTTTTGCCGGCGCGCGACAGGCCGGTGACGCCGAGCCGCACGGTGGGATTGAAAAAACTGTCGCCATAGTCGAGAAGCGCGCGCGCCGACAGGCGCGCCTCTTCGACGAGGTCTGAAAAGCTGGTGGCCATGCGGGCGGAAAATGCCTCGGAGCAGCGGGGTGGGCGATGCCAGCAAAGTGGCGATTGGCGCGCCGAAATCAAGCTCTCGTGATAGGCTGACGGATGGACGACCCCGTAGCGTTACGGTCGTCGGCAGCACGAAAATGCCATGTCGCTGGCATTGAACTGTGGTTGGATGCCGATTGTCCCGTCTCGCCGGCTACAAGCGTTCAGGTGAACCTGCATGACGATCTTCAGACTGAAACAGCTTGCCTCGACCTCCTTTCACGCGGCGGCCGGCGTCATGCACTGGAACTATGACCGCGCCGAACTGATCGCTGACGGCGTCGTGCACGCCATCGGGGTCTGCTTTGGCCTGGTCGCCGCCACCGCGCTGATCGTGCTGACTGCCGTCTATGCCACCGCGCTCGACATCATCGCGGTGTCGATCTATGTCGCCGGCCTGCTGGCGATGCTGATGCTGTCGGCGACCTATAATCTCTGGCCGGTCTCGCGGGCCAAATGGGTGCTGCGGCGGTTCGACCATTCGGCGATCTATCTCCTGATCGCCGCGACCTACACGCCGTTCATCCTGCAACTGAAGGACAGCTATTTCGCCATCGCCATCCTGATCGGCGTGTGGTGCCTGGCGATCATCGGCATCGCGCTGAAGATTGCTCGGCCGGGCCGCTACGACCGGCTCGCGACCGGGCTTTATCTGGCGATGGGCTGGAGCGGCATCATGCTCTATGACGCCGTGGTCGAGCGGCTGGCGGCGCTGACGCTGGGCCTCACGCTCGCCGGTGGCCTGTTGTATACGTCGGGCGTGATCTTCCACGCCTGGCAGCGGCTGCGGTTCCAGAACGCGATCTGGCATGCCTTCGTCTTGCTCGGCGCGGCCTGTCATTATACGGCTATCCTCGACCTGATCGTGTTGACGTAAAACTGGGGAGAGCGGCCATGCAGGTGACGGGCAAAGTCGTGGTTGTCACCGGCGGTGGCAATGGCATCGGCAAGGCGATGTGCGAGGCGTTCCATCGCGCCGGCGCGTCGAGGGTGGTCGTCGCCGACATCGATGCCGATGCGGCGCGCGCCGTCGCAGGCCCGATCGACGGGGCCGCGTTCAAATGCGACGTCGGCAAGGAAGCCGATATCCTTCACGTGATCGAGGAGACCGAGCGCCAGTTTGGCCCAATCGCGCTGTTCTGCTCCAATGCCGGCATCGGCGGCGGCTTCGATCCGCTATCGGTGAATGCCGGCGGCAGTTCCGACGAGCCGTGGCAGCGCAGCTGGGCGGTCCATGTCATGGCGCATGTCTACGCGGCGCGACATCTGATCCCGCGCATGAAGGCGCGCGGCGGCGGCTATTTCCTCAACACGATTTCAGCGGCGGGACTGTTGTCGCAGGTCGGCAGCCCGGCCTATTCCACCACCAAGCACGCCGCGGTCGGCTTTGCCGAAAACCTCGCGATTTCGCACCGCGCCGACAACATCAAGGTTTCCATCCTCTGCCCGCAGGGCGTCGACACCAACATGCTGCGCTCGATCCCCCGGGGTCCGCAATCCGGCGACGGCGACCTGTCGCCGGAGCAGGTGGCGCAGGACGTGCTGAAGGGACTGGAAGCGGAGACCTTCGTCATCCTGCCGCACCCGCAGGTGCTCGGCTACATGCGCAAGAAGACCGAGAATTACGACCGCTGGATCGGCGGCATGGCGAAGATCCAGGCGAAGATGCGGGAAGAATTCGGGAAGTGACGTGAGCGTGCTGTCATTCCGGGGCGATACGTAAGCATCGAACCCGGAATCCCGAGGTTCCGGGTTCGATGCTACGCATCGCCCCGGAAAGACGATGGCTAGCCCCTCTGCGCGTAGAGCAGCGGCACCGCGGAATCCACCATCACCTCGATCAGGCTGGTGCCGGCATGCGACAAGCCGGCCTCGAGCGCGCCGGCTAGTTCGGATGATTTGGTCACGCGCGCGGCATGGCAGCCCATGCCTTCGGCGAGTTTGACGAAATCGATGCCGGGCAATTCGAGGCCCGGCACGTTGCGCACCTGCATCACCTGGCTGAACGAGCGCATCGCGCCGTAGCCGGCGTTGTTGATGACGACGACGGTCAACGGCAAATTGCGGCGGGCCGCGGTCCACAGCGCCTGGATCGAATACATCGCCGAGCCGTCGCCGATCAGGCAGACGATGCGGGTGTTGGGCCGTCCCAACGCCATGCCGACGGCGGCGGGCAGGCTGTAGCCGAGGCCGCCGCTCGACATGGTGTAAAAACTGTCCTGGCCGCGCATTGGCATGTATTTCTGCATCGCCGGACGGTGCGAGGGCGCTTCCTCGACCAGCACCGCATTGGGCGGCATGGCTTCCGACAGCGAATGCAGCAAAAATTCCACCGGCAGCGGATCGGCGGCAACCGGCGCCGGCGGCAGCGTGCGGCCGGCCGGCGTGGCACGCTTCGTCTCCGGAAGCAGGTCGAGCAGCATCGTAAGCGCCGGCTTCATGGTTGCGACGATGCTGGCGCCTGACGGCGTCACGGCGGCGGCGTCGGGATCATCCGTGATCTGGAAGATCGTGGTCGCGCCGTCGAAGATCGCGGCATGCCCCTCGACATGGAAGGTGAACACGGGTGCGCCGATCACCACGACGAGGTCGTGGTCGCGCAGCGCGTCCGATAGCTGTCCGGGCGACGCGTGGAGGAAGCCGGCGAATTGCGGATGCCGCTCCGGAAACGAACAGCGCGCCGAGAACGGGCTGACCCAGACGACCGCCCTGGCCTTTTCCGCAACGCGCACCATCAGGTCGACGGCGCCGGCGCGGTCGACGCCGGGGCCGACGACGAGGGCCGGGCGCTTGCTCGCCGCCAGCGCGGTCACCAGTGTTTTCATCGCCTCCGGATCGGGGCCGAGCTCGCGGCTGACGTGGCGGGCCTCGATCCGCTGCGTCGGCCGCGTCCAGTCGTCGATCGGGATCGAGACGAAGGTCGGTCCGCAGGGCGCCTGCATCGCGACATAGTAGGCGCGCGCGATCGCGGCCGGCACGTCTTCAGGGCGCGCCGGCTCGACGCTGTATTTGACGTAGGGCCGCGGAAATTCCGACGCGCGCTCGGCATAGAGAAACGCCTGCAGCGGCAGGATCGAACGCGCCTGCTGGCCCGCGGTGATGACGAGCGGCGTCTGGTTGCGGTGGGCGGTGTAGATGTTGCCGAGCGCGTTGCCGACGCCGGCGCCGGAATGCAGGTTGACGAAGCCGGCGTTCCGCGTCGCCTGCGCGTAGCCGTCGGCCATGCCGACGCAGGAGGCCTCCTGCAGGCCGAGCACGTAGTCGATATCGTCGGGCCAGTCGCTGAGGAACGGCAGTTCGGTCGAACCGGGATTGCCGAACACGCGCTTGATGCCGAACGCGCGAAGCAGGCCGAAGGTAGCTTCCTTGACGGTGGGCGCTGCGCTCGCGGCTTTGGAGGATTTTCGCGACGACATCGGGCGGCTCCCACTGACTTTTCTTGTTCCGCGATGGCGCGGCGGCCATCCACCTCTCGATGGATTGCGCCGTGAAGTCAAGCCGACGGCGTGGCTGTGCCCGGGATCACCCCATCTTCTCCCACAGCAGGGGCACCAGCGCCCCCGCGCGCTTCTCGATCGCCGCCGCCGCATCGAGCGCCAGATCCTCGCGATAGCGTCCGGCAATCAACTGCACGCCGATCGGATGGCCGTCATGCAGCGCGACGGGAACCACGGCACCGGGCAGGCCGAGCACGTTGATGGCGGAGATGAAGCGCAGATCGTTCCAGAACAGCTCGCGGGTGCGCTCCGGGCTGATCGCGTCTTCGCGCGGGCCGGGCGTCGGCTGCACCGTCGTCGGCGCCAGCACGACCGGATATTCCTCGAAGAACAATTGCCAGGCCCGGATATGGCCGTTGCGCGCCGCCGTGGCACGCATCCAGCCCGGCAGGTCGAGCGTGTTCGCCTTGGCCTTGATGCCGGACCAGGCGGCATGGAAATCCGGCGACGTCACCTTCAGCATCGCTGCTTCCTGCAGGATCGCGGTCTCGTTGGCGATGATGTCGCACCAGGTCTGCCACACGCCGCTGATGTCGGGCACCTCGACTTCGCTGACGCGGTAGCCCGACCGTTCGAGATGGTCGGCGGCCGTTCGAAGCGCCGCGCGTACCGAGGGCGCGACGTCCATGTCGTCGGGCAGTTTTGCCAGCGCGACCTTGATCGGTCCTTTCGGCCTGGGACCGGTCAACGGCGCGGGCACCCACCAGGGATCGCGCGGGTCGCGCTGGCTCATGACTTCGAGCGCGGCGCGGACGTCGGCGACGCTGCGCGCCAGCGGCCCCTGCGCCGACATCAGATGCGCGAGCATCGGCCGCTCGGCCGCCGCGCTCTCGTTATAGGCGGGGACGCGGCCCTGCGTCGGCTTGATGGTGACGATGCCGTTGCAATGCGCCGGCCAGCGCAGCGAGCCGCCGATGTCGTTGCCATGCGCGATGGTGCCGATGCCGGCCGCCACCGCCGCGCCTGCGCCGCCCGACGAGCCGCCGCAGGTGATGTTGTCGTCCCACGGATTCAGCGTCAGCCCGTGCAGCGGGTTGTCGGTGAAGCCGCGGAACGAGAACTCCGGCGTGTTGGTCAGGCCGATCACGATCGCGCCGGCCTTCTTGAGGTTGCGCACCACCGGCGCATCGGACGGCGCTATGATGCCCATCTGCGCGGCCACGCCGTTGGGATTGGGCCGGCCCTCGTAGTCGACGTTTTCCTTGATCGTGATCGGCACGCCATGCAGCGCGCCAGGATCGGCTTTCTTCGTCCGGTTGTCGGCGGCCTTGGCCGCCTTTAGCGCCTCCTCGGACAGATCGACGACGACGGCGTTGAGTTTTGGATTGACGTCGCGCATGCGCGCGAGATGCGCCTCGACCACCTCGACCGAGGAAATCGCACCGGATCGAATGGCGGCCGCCGTCTGCAGCGCCGTCCATTGCCAGACCGGTCCTCTGGGCGGGCGCGGCTTGGGGGATTTCTGCGAGACCGCCTTGTTCGGCTTTGCGACCGCGCGGCCGGTGGCCTTTTTCGCGGAAGTCTTCGCAGCCTTCGCCATACTGCGTTTTTTCTGAACGCTCTTCTTTGCCATCTCTCGCCCCCGTTCGTGGAGCGGGAACGTTAGAGACGCCGGCGCCGCGAGTCGAGCCGGGTGATGGTTTTTGTGCGAGCCAGCGGCATTGCCGCGGGGCAGGTTGAATGCAGCGAGCCCGATCTTGGGTCACGTCCTCAATCACGCCCGAATCGTCGGATTGCCTCGCGGGCTTCGTCGATTGGCTTTTCGGGAGACGCGCGTGGCCAGGAAAAAAGCCGACATAGCGGAGACAGCCACGCCGGCAGCACCCCGGGTCAGGAAGGCGGCCGTAGCCGGTAAACCCTCGGATCGACTGCAATTCCGTCTGCCGGAGGGAATGCGAGACACGCTGCTCGAAGCAGCGTCGGCAAACGGCCGCACGCTCAACGAGGAGATCATCGATCGGCTCGCGCAGTCGCTGGAGCGCGACAAGATACAAAAGCTGTCCAATCGCCTCAAGGCGCAGGGCGACCGCCTCGCGAGTTTTGAGGGAGAATTGGCCAGCATCGTCGAGCGCTTGCGGCCGCGCGACGAATAGGGCCGGGCTATGCGGCGTCGCGCCCCGGCGCGGCGTTGGTGTCGAGCAGCCCCGCCTCGATCAGCGCCGCCTTGATCCGCGCGATCTCCGTTTCCGATATTTTCACCAGCGGCGGGCGCACCACGGCGCGCGGCAGCTTGCCGAGCAGCACCAGCGCCTCCTTCATGCGGTTGTGCATGTCGACAAAGGGATCGGCGTAGAACACGCGCGCGGTCGGATAGATCCGGTCGTTGAGCCGGCGCGCTTCCGCCAGATCGTTCGCCTTGACGGCGCGGAACAGCCTTGCCTGCAAATCGGCGATGACGCTGCCGCTGCCGGAGAGCAGCCCGTTGCAGCCGAGCACCAGCGAACTCAAGAGAAACGCGCTGTTGGTCGAGAGCACGTTGATCGGGCGCCGGCGGCCCTGCAGCGCGCGAATCTGCGCCTCGTGCTGCGGTACCAGCGGCGTCCAGTCCTTGATGGCGCGGATGGTCGGCACCTCGTCGAACAGCCGCTCCAGCGTCGCGGCCGGATAACCCTGGCCGGTTGCGAGCGGATATTGGAATACGATGATCGGCAGGTCGGTGGCGTCGGCGATGGTCTTGAAATGGGCCAGCGCCATATCTGGCGACTGTCCGAGCGTGAAGGGCGCCGGCGGAAACACCAGCAGCGCCGAGGCGCCGCCGGCCTCGGCGCGGCGGGCGATCCGCGCCGCTTCGAGACTGCCGTCGGCCCAGACGCCGTGAATGACCGGCAGTTTGCCGCCGACTTCCTCGCCCGCGATCTGCATGACACGGCGCTGCTCATCCGACGTACACGAGGCGACCTCGGTGGAGTGCGCGTTGACGGTGATGGCGGACAACCCCTGCACCGCGGCGACATCGCGCAGATGGGCGCGGAAGCTTTGTTCGTCGATCGAGAGATCGTCGTGGAACGGCAGCAGCACGGCCGGGATCACGCCCTGGGGTACGAAATCGGAATGTCGGCTCATGTCTCGTCTCCCCCGGTTCAAACCACCGGCACGCGCTTGGCGGCCACGGCGGCCGGCGATATCACCTCGATGTCGAGCGGCACCTGCCAGCGTTCGGTAAGGTTTACCCGCGGCGGCGCGTTGCCCTGGCGTGCGCCCTCGAGCACAAAGCCCTCATAGGCGTTGTTCATGACCTCGTTGCATTTCTGCACATAGACCGGGAAGCCGCCAATATAGGGCATGAACACGCGCGGCCGACCCGGGATGTTGGTCCCGACATACCACGAACTGCAGGTCGAGCGCAGCGACACCGTCGAGACGTCGTTGACATGCGCCACCCAGGCTTCCTCGTCGTCCTGCAGCGCCTCGATGCTCCTGGCGCCGACGTCGCGCATGTGGCTGATGCAATCCGCCAGCCAGTCGACATGCTGTTCAATCGCCTGGATCATGCTGGCCAGCACCGAGGGGCTGCCGGGTCCGGTGATCATGAACAGGTTCGGGAATCCGGCCGAGGCGAGGCCGAGATAGGCGCGCGGGCCGGCGCGCCATTTGTCGGCGAGGGTACGGCCGCCGCGGCCGGTAATGTTGATCTTGTCGAACGCGCCGGTCATGGCGGCAAAGCCGGTAGCGGAAACCACGGCGTCAAATTTGTACTCGGTGCCGTCGACCACGATGCCGTCGCTGGTGAAGCGCTCGATCGGCTTCTTCGAGACGTCGACCAGTTTGACATGCGGCAGATTGTAGGTGGCGAAGTAATCGGTATCGACGCAGAGACGCTTGCAGCCGAATACGTTCTGCGGGCACAGCAGTTCGGCGGTCGCGGGATCATTGACAATGCTGCGGATCTTCTCGCGGGCAAACTCCGCGATGGTGTCGTTCGCTGACTTGTCGAACAGCAAGTCGCCATAGGCGCCGAGGAAGGGAAGCCCGCCGCGCTGCCATGCCGCTTCATATTGCCGCCGGCGGTCCTCGGAGCTGGCCTCCAGCGCGGGCTGCATGTTGAACGGGAAGTAGAACCCCGTCGGCCGCGCGCGCGCCTTGGCGCGCAATTCCGGATAATGCGCCTTTGCTTGCTTCAGGTAGTCTTCCGACAGCGCCTCGTTCCGGGCCGGCACCGACCAGGTCGCGGTGCGCTGGAACACGGTGAGCTGCGCGGCCTGCTGCGCGATGATCGGGATCGACTGGATCGCGGACGAGCCGGTGCCGATCACGCCGACGCGCAGGCCGGTAAAGTCGACGCCCTCATGCGGCCATTCGCCGGTGTGGTAGATCGGCCCCTTGAAATCGTCCATGCCGGGGAAGGCCGGCCGGTTCGGCGCCGACAGACAGCCGACCGCCATGATGCAGAATTTTGCCGTGACGCGATCGCCGCGGTCGGTTTCGATCAGCCAGCGGTCGGTATCCTCGTCGAAGGTCGCCGCGACGACGCGGGTGTCAAACACGATCTGGCTGCGCAGGTCGAAGCGATCGGCGACATGGTTGGCATAGGCCAGGATTTCCGGCTGCGGCGAATATTTCTCCGACCAGTTCCACTCCTGGTCCAGCTCCTCTGAGAACGAGAACGAATACTGCATGCTCTCGACGTCGCAGCGGGCGCCGGGATACCGGTTCCAGTACCACGTGCCGCCGACACCGCCGCCGGCTTCAAAGATTCGTGCGGTGAATCCGAGCCCGCGCAACCGGTGCAGCATGTACAGGCCGGCAAACCCCGCGCCGACCACGACCGCGTCAAAATCTCCCGTTTCGGGAGCGCGTGCTCCCGCACCCGCCTGCGCCATGCCTGTTCCCTCGGTTTTCTTGTAGCGTTTCCGCTGACGAGAGTAGGGCGGGCGTATGGAGGTCGGCAAGCGCAACGCTCGCCGCGCGGCGAATGGCACCTATGCCGCTGCCGGGGCGAGGAGGCAGGTTCGGCGCGACCCTACCAGCTCGCCGTGCCCTTCATCGTCGGCTGCCCGTCGGCATTCGCGATCCACACGTCCATGCCGGCGGCAGTCTCGTTGGCGTTGATCGAGAATTCCGTGCCTTCGAACAGCGGCTGCAGGCCGCGATAGCTGAATTTCTTTGGCGCGATGCCGCCGCGCAGCTTGGCGGCGAACTCGACGATCAGCGCCGCCTGCAGCGGGCCGTGGAAGATCAGGCCCGGATAGCCCTCGACCTTGGTGACGTAGTCGCGGTCGTAATGGATGCGGTGGCCGTTGAAGGTCAGGGCCGAGTACCGAAACAGCAGCACGGGGTCACTAATATGCGTTTCGCGATGTTTTGCCACCGGCGCCGGCGGCGGGGCCTTCGGCGGCGAGGCTGGCGCGGCGCCACCCATGTCGCGGTAGACGATGTCCTGGCGCTCGCGGATCGCGACCCCGCGCGGCGTCGTCACGGTATGCTCCACCGCGACGAAGCACAGCGAGCCGGTCGAGCCGGTCTTCAGGGTCACGTCCGCAATGCGCGAGGTGCGCGTCGATTCGTCGCCAACGCGCAGCGGTTCGACGAACTCGATCTCGCCGCCGGCCCACATCCGGCGCGGCAGCGGCACCGGCGGCAGGAAGCCGCCGCGGGTCGGGTGGCCGTCCGGGCCGAGCATCGACATCGGAAATACCGGCTGCGCCAGGCACCAGTGCACCGTCCATGGCGCGGCATCGCCGGTCTTGGGCTCGCCGATGTCCTGGAACAGCGTTGCGCGCAGGCCCTTCACGAGTTGAGCTGTGACGATATCGGTCGCGTCCGTGCTGCGGCCGATCCACTGGCGCAGATGGTCGAGGTCGAGCTTTTCGGCAGCTTCGGTCATGGCGTCAGGCTTTTTTGCGGGTTGCGGGAAGTTCGGCGTGTTCGCCGATCGCGGGCACGGGACCATAATGCCTGTCTTCGCCGACGAAGATCGCGGCCGGTGCGGCGTAGCTGATCCTGCCCTTCGGCGTGTCGACTTCGATACGGCGCAGATGCGGATGTACGGCGAGGTCGGCCATGGTGTTGACTTCGGCGAAGGCGATGTCGGCGTCGTCGAGACGCTTGAGCAATTCGACGCGATCCATCGACGCAAAACTGTCGGCCACCGCCTTGTCGGTGAGGGGACGGTTTTTCACGCGCTCGACCATGTTGGCGAAGCGTGGATCGCTCGGCAAATCGGGCTGGCCGAGCACCTCGGCGCAGAGTTTTTTCCACTCGCGCTCGCTCTGGATCGAAATCAAAATGCCCTTGCCGTCCCTGGAATTGAACACGCCGTAGGGTGCGATCGAGGGATGCGCCAGCGCCATCCGCTTCGGCGGATTGCCGGCTTCCGAATTGATCAGCGGCACCGCCATCCAGTCCGCCATCACGTCGAACATCGAGATCCTTATATCGGCGCCCTTGCCGGTGCGCCCGCGCGCGATCAGCGCTTCGAGGATCGAGGCATGCGCGGTGGCGCCGGTCGCGATATCGACGACGGAGATGCCGACGCGGGACGGGCCTTCCGGGCCGCCGGTGATCGAGGCGAGGCCGCTCTCGGCCTGGATCAGCAGGTCATAGGCCTTGCGCTCGGCATAGGGGCCGCTGTCGCCATAGCCGGAGATCGTGCAGCAGATCAGCGCCGGATAATCCTTGCGCAGCCGCTCCAGCGAGAAGCCGAGCTTGTCCATCGATCCCGGTTTCAGGTTCTGCAGCAGCACGTCGGCGCTCGCGATCAGTTTTTCGAGTTCGGCGCGGCCTTCCTTGGTGGCGAGATCGACCACCTGCGAGTTCTTGCCGCGGTTGAGCCAGACGAAATAGCTGCTCTGGCCTTTTGCCGCGGCGTCATAGCCGCGGGCAAAATCGCCCTCGGGGCGCTCGATCTTGATGACATGCGCGCCGGCATCGGCGAGCCGCGAGCTGCAGAACGGCGCGGCGACGGCCTGTTCGACGGAGACGACGATCAATCCTTCCAACGGCAACATGATCTGTTCTCAGTAGGAGCGGGGCAGGCCGAGCACATGCTCGGCGACGAACGACAGGATCAAATTGGTCGAGATCGGCGCGACCTGATAGAGCCGGGTTTCACGGAATTTTCGCTCGACGTCGTATTCTTCGGCAAAACCAAAACCGCCATGGGTCTGCACGCAGGCATTGGCCGCTTCCCACGACGCATCCGCCGCCAGCATCTTCGCCATGTTGGCTTCCGCGCCGCAATCGAGCCCGGCTTCGTATTTGCGGGTGGCTTCCTTCACCATCAGCTCGGCCGCGCGCATCTGCGCGTAGGCCTTTGCGATCGGGAACTGGATGCCCTGGTTCATGCCGATCGGGCGGCCGAACACGGCGCGCTCCTTGGCGTAATTGGTCGCCTTGGCGATGAACCACTTTGCGTCGCCGATGCATTCGGCGGCGATCAAAATGCGTTCGGCATTCATGCCGGAGAGGATGTAGCGAAAGCCCTTGCCTTCCTCGCCGATCAAATTTTCGGCGGGCACCTTCATGTCCGTGAAGAACACTTCAGTGGTGGCATGGTTCATCATGGTGCGGATCGGGCGGATTTCGAGGCCGTGGCCCTTGGCCTCGCGCATGTCGACTATGAACACGGAAAGCCCATCGGTGCGCTTCTTGGCCTGCTCCTTCGGCGTGGTGCGCGCCAGCAGGATCATCAGGTCGGAATGTTCGGCGCGGCTGGTCCAGATCTTCTGGCCGTTGACGACGTAATGGTCACCTTCACGCCGGGCGACCGTCTTCAGCGAGGAGGTGTCGGTGCCGCTGGTCGGCTCGGTGACGCCGAACGCCTGCAGGCGCAATTGGCCGCTGGCGATCCCCGGCAGGTACTTTGCCTTCTGCTCGTCATTGCCGTGCCGCAGCACCGTGCCCATCGTGTACATCTGGGCGTGGCAGCCGCCGCCGTTGCAGCCGGCGCGCTGGATCTCTTCCAGGATCGCGGCGGCGGCCGACAGCTTTAGTCCGGAGCCGCCATATTCCTCGGGGATCAGCACCGAGAGGTAGCCGGCTTCCGTCAGCGCATCGACGAACTCTTTCGGATACGCCATCTGGCGGTCGAGCTTGCGCCAGTACTCACCGGGGAACTGGGCGCAGAGCTTGGCGACGGCGTCGCGGATGTCGTGGAATTCGTCTTGCTGTTCTGGTGCGGTCATTTGATTTTCTGGCGGTGGTTGGTGGGGGATGTCAATTGCCGAAGGCTTGGGCCGTTGTGAAAGGGCGGCGGGACGCCTATGCTGAATTGTTATAGCGTATGAACCTGCCTTCGAAGAATGGCAAGTAATGGATATCAGGCAGCTCAGGACTTTCAGTTGCGTCGCCGAACTCGGCAGCCTCAGCAAGGCCTCCGACACGCTGCGGGTGGCGCAGCCGGCGCTGAGCCGGCAGATCAAGCTGCTGGAGCACGAACTGCGCGCCGAACTGTTCACCCGGAACGGCCGCGGCATGGTGCTGACCGACGCCGGGCGCCTCTTGCGGGCGCGCACCGCCGGTATCGTGCGGCAGCTCGACCAGGTGCGCGACGAGATTCAGTCCGCCGGCGGCCCGCCCTCGGGCCGCGTGGTGCTCGGGCTGGTGCCGACCGTGAGCTGCGTGATTTCCGCGCGGCTCGCCCGCCGCACCGTCGAGAAATATCCGGGCATCGCACTCTGCATCGTCGAGAGCTACAGCGGCCATCTGATGGAATGGCTGCACCGCGGCGAGATGGACCTTGCGTTGATCTACGGGCCGTCCAGCGATTTGCATCTGGCCGTGCAGAGCCTCGGTCGCGACCCGATTGTCGCGGTGGGGCCGCGGGGCAGCGGTCTCGCGCAGAAGAAGCAGGTCGATATCGGCTGGCTTGCGAAGCAGACGCTGGTGCTGCCCAGTCATTCGCACGGCCTCCGCGCGCTGATCGAGCAGGCGGCGGCGAAGAAGAAGTTGAAGCTCAACGTCCGCCTGGAAGCGGATTCGTTCCGCGTGCTGACGAGCCTGGTCGAGGAAGGGCTGGGATACACCCTGCTGCCGCCGTCATCGGTGCGCCAGGAAGTCGCCCACGGCCGGCTCGAAGCGGCCGCGATTGCAAGACCGGCCCCGATGCGCGAACTGACCCTTGCGTCTCCCATCGATCATCCCGGCTCGACTGCGATCACGCTGGTGAGCGAGCTGCTGCGCGAAGAACTGGTCGCCTGCCGCGCAGAGGGCCTCTGGGACATCAAGCTCGCCTGAGCCGACGCCGGGCCGTTGCCATCGGCTTAGAGCAAAAGCGCCCGGTCCTGCATTCGCATCTGGGCACAGCAGTCATGCCGCAATTGTATAAGGCGGGCTTGCCGAACTGGTCGCGGCTGCCGGTGGCGGACGGCCCCGCTTCCGTGCCTCACGGCCGGCCTCGATCAAACCAGCCCGGGAAGCATCATGGCCTGGTCATGGCCAGGAATTCCTGGCGCGTCGCCGCGTTGTCGCGAAAGCAGCCCAGCATGCAGCTGGTCACCATCTCGGCGCCCACCTTGTGAATGCCACGGCTGGAGAGGCAGTGATGCATCGCCTTGATCACGACGCCGACGCCTTGCGGCTGCAGCACTTCCTGGACCGCGGAAGCGATCTCCGAGGTCATCCGCTCCTGGATCTGCAGCCGCCTGGCATAGGCATCGACGACGCGGGCGAGCTTGGAGAGCCCCACCACCCGGCCGTTCGGGACATAGGCGACCCACGCCTGACCCACGATGGGCGCCAGATGGTGTTCGCAATGGCTCTCGAACGAGATGCCGCGCAGGACCACCATTTCCTCGTAGCCGCCGGTTTCGTCGAAGGTCTTGTCCAGGATCGCCAGCGGATCCTTCTCATAGCCGGAAAAATATTCCCGGAAGGCGCGCGCGGCCCTGGAAGGGGTCTCGACCAATCCCGGACGGTCGGGATTGTCTCCGGCCCAGCGAATGATGGTCCGGAATGCCGCCTCGGCCTCTTGCTGGGAGGGCATGTCGTCGGGCGTTTCGGACAGGTCGCGGATCGGTATGTTCACACGCATGCTTTCTTCGATTTCGGCCGCCGCCACGCCGGAAACGCCGGTCGAGGGGTTTATCGACCGGGGGGCGCGCCCGGCGGAGCAGCGCAATTCGCAACACGATCGATACGAACCCGAACCCCGTCTGGATCACCGCGAGCAAGCGAAATCGCGAGACTTGCCAAAGCTGCCGCGCGGTCTTCGCGTTCGGCTATGAAGGCCGCGTCCGCCTGACGTTGCATACCTTGTGCGGCGCGATCCTGAGGTCGGAGAGCGACGTCGTTCCCGGTCCTGGACCGGCGGGTTCCAGCACGATCCGGCAGCGGTAACCGAGCGCCCGCGCAATTCGCAGATAATTGGTCAGGGTGACGCCCGACGTGCCGTTCAGGTAGCGGGAGATCTGGCTGGGATCGGCGCCGAGCATGAAGCCGATCGCTTCCAGGCTCATTGGATTTTCCTGCCGGCGTTCCAGGATCTCGTTGATCATCAGTTTTTCATCGGCAGCGACATCCAGCGCAAGGCGCTGGCTGGTTTCGTGGTCAGTGCCCGGAAAGTCTCGCGTACGCGTTCTCATCATAAGGCTCTCGATAGGCTCGATGCCCCTCCAGCCTGATAACGAACCTCCGCCGGTGTTGGATCACCCCGCACGATGAATTCGGGCGGCGACCGCGCACCAGATACCGGCAAAGCGAGGTTCTGGAACCCGTCCGGCCGCTCGAGCGCCGCACCATGGCGAGACCACAGGCGCACGGCGTCCGCGGTCCCTGACGTCCCGGAACCAGGCCGTGGCGACGCCGATGATCCCGATATAGTCGCCGTTGCAGCCAAGGTGGTTACGGCGGGAGCAGGCCGGCTATCCCGGAATGCGCACCGGCAATTGCTCGATGCCGCGCACGAAACTGGAATAGACCCGCTTCGGTTCGCCGACCACCTCGATGCGGTCGAAGCGTTTCAGCATTTCCTGCCACACGATCTTGAGCTGCAGTTCGGCGAGCCGCATCCCGACGCAGCGGTGAATGCCGAAGCCGAACGACAGATGCGTGCGCGGCCGGGCGCGATCGATGATGAACTCGTCGGGCCGTTCGATGCCTTCTTCGTCGCGATTGCCCGAGACGTACCACATCACGACGCGGTCGCCCTTCCTGATCTTCTTGCCGCCGATCTCGGTGTCGACCAGCGCGGTACGCCGCATATGCGCCAGCGGCGTCTGCCAGCGGATCACTTCCGGCACCATGGTGTCGATCAACGCGGGGTTTTCGCGCAGTTTCCGGTACTGGTCGGGGTGTTCGTTGAGCGCCAGCACCGAGCCGCTCATGGTGTTGCGGGTGGTGTCGTTGCCGCCGACGATCAACAGGATGATGTTGCCCATCAGGTTATCCGGGTCCATGTGCCGCGTCGCGTCGCTATGCGCCATCATCGACAGCAGATCGTTCTTCGGCGGGGCGTTGACGCGCTCGTTCCACAGCTTTGAGAAATAGGCGTAGCACTCGTCCATTTCCTGCCGCCGCTGCTCCGGCGATTCGACGACGCCGCTTTTCGGCAGCGCGGTCGAGACGTCCGACCAGCGCGTCAGCTTGCGGCGTTCGTCCCAGGGAAAATCGAACAAGGTCGCCAGCATCTGCGTGGTCAGCTCGATCGAGACGCGCTCGACGAAGTTGAAGGTCTCGTTGCGCGGCAGGTCGTCCAGCACCTTCTGCGAACGTTCCCGGATCAGCTTGGCGAGTTCGTCCAGATGCGTCGGCGTGAACATCGGCGACACCGTCTTGCGCTGCGCCGAGTGCCGCGGCTGGTCCATCGCGATGAAGCTCGGATAGTCGTAGCCGGGCGGGACGTCGCGGATCGAGATGCCGCCGAGCGTGGAGTCGGACGAGAAGATGCCGTGGTTGGTGTCGACATGCATGATGTCGTTGTATCTGGTCACCGACCAATAGGGCTCGATCGGCGCGTTGGTGCAGTAGTGCACCGGCTCTTCCTTGCGCAGCCGTTCGAACCACGGCCACAGCGTGTCGTTCTGAAACAGTTTTGGCGCACCGGGATGGAAATCCTTCAGCGGCGTCGCATAAGCCTCTTCACGCGCGGCGCGCAGCAATGCTCTCTTGTCGGCTTGAATCGATGTCTGGACGTTCATGGTCGGTCACCCCTGATGGAGTTCAAGCGAACGGCTAGGCCGCGATGCGGACCGGCAGGGTCTCGTAACCCTTCACGAAGCTGGAATATACCCGCTTCGGCTCGCCGACCACTTCAATATTATCGTACCGCTTGAGGATTTCCTCCCAGATGATCTTGAGTTGCAGCTCGGCGAGCCGGATCCCGACGCAGCGATGGATGCCGAACCCGAACGAGAGGTGGGTGCGCGGCCGCGCGCGATCGATGATGAATTCATAGGGCCGGTCGATCACGTCGTCGTCGCGATTGCCCGAGACGTACCACATCACGACCTTGTCGCCCTTCTTGATCTGGCGGCCGCGGAATTCGATGTCCTCGCGCGCGGTGCGGCGCATATGCGCCAGCGGCGTTTGCCAGCGGATCACCTCCGGCACGAAACTGTCGATCAATTCGGGGTTTTCGCGCAGCTTGCGATACTGGTCCGGATTCTTGTTCAGTGCGTAGATGCTGCCCGACAACGTGTTGCGCGTGGTGTCGTTGCCGCCGACGATCAAAAGGATCAGATTGCCGAGGAAATTCTTCGGGTCCATGTCGCGGGTTGCCGCGCTGTGCGCCATCATCGACAGCAGGTCGCTCTTCGGCGGCTGGTCGATGCGCTCCTTCCAGAGTTTTCCGAAGTAAGCGGCGCATTCCATCAATTCGGCCTGACGCTCCTCCTCGGTGGCGACCAGGCCGTCGGGGCCGGGCAGCGTGGTGGCGACGTCCGACCAGCGCGTCAGCTTGCGGCGGTCTTCCCAGGGAAAGTCGAACAGCACCGCGAGCATCTGCGTGGTGAGTTCGATCGAAACCCTGTCGACCCAGTCGAACACCTCGTTCCGTGGCAGGTTGTCGAGGCATTCCGCGGAGCGCTTGCGGATGTTGATCGCGAGCTGATCGAGGTGGGTGGGCGTGAACATCGGCGCCACGGTCTTGCGCTGCGCGGAGTGGCGCGGCTGGTCCATCGCGATGAAGCTCTCGCTGCGCAGGTTGGGTGCGATGTCGCGGATCGTAATGCCGCCGAGCGAGGAAGCCGACGAGAACACCGCGTGATTGGTCTCGATGTCCATGATGTCGTTGTATTTGGTCACCGACCAATACGGCCCGAACATCGAGTCCTTGCAGTAATGCACCGGATCTTCGTGGCGCAGCCGGTCGAAATAGGGCCAGAACGAGTCAGATGTGAACAGCTCGGGATGGCTCACGTCGAAATCATCGAGCGGGATCGCGTAGGCCCGTTCGCGCGCGGCGCGCAGATGCGAATCCCCGGCGAGATCGATGGTTCCGTGCATGAGCGTCTCCTGACCGTTCTTCCGCCGAAGCATCAGGCGGTTCGATGTTTTACCCTATTACATCCCGAGCCGGGCTTCCGCGCAAGCGGGAGTTTGCCGGATCCGTGGTCCGCCGCATATCGGCCCGTGACAAGCGTATCCGCGCAGACTAAGGCTGTTTGAAACGAGGTTTAGTTCGCCGGGAGGTGACCATGATCCCCAATGCCAGCAGGATGTTCAATTTCGATCTCGGCGAGACCGCGGATGCGATTCGCGAGACGGTGCATGCGTTCTCGCAGAACGAAATCGCGCCGCGTGCCGCCGAAATCGACCGCAGCAACCAGTTTCCGCGCGATCTCTGGCCCAAGATCGGCGCGCTCGGCCTGCATGGCATCACGGTCGAGGAGGAATTCGGCGGCACCGGCCTCGGCTATCTCGAGCATTGCATCGCGGTGGAGGAGATGTCGCGGGCCTCGGCCGCGGTGGGGCTGTCGTATGGCGCGCACTCCAACCTCTGCGTCAACCAGATCCGCCGCAACGGCAACGACGCGCAGAAGCGAACCTACCTGCCGAAACTGATCTCGGGCGAGCATGTCGGCTCGCTGGCGATGTCGGAGCCGGGCGCCGGTTCGGACGTGGTGTCGATGAAGACCCGCGCCGACAGGAAAGGCGACCGCTTCGTGCTCAACGGCAACAAGATGTGGATCACCAACGGGCCCGTCGCCGACACGCTGGTGGTCTATGCCAAGACAGACCTCAACGCCGGCCCGCGCGGCATGACCGCCTTCATCATCGAAAAGGGCATGAAGGGTTTTTCCACCGCGCAGAAGCTCGACAAGCTCGGCATGCGCGGCTCCGACACCTGCGAGTTGCTGTTCGAGGATTGCGAAGTGCCGGCGGAGAACGTGCTCGGCGAGGTCGGCCGCGGCGTCAACGTGCTGATGTCTGGCCTCGACTATGAGCGCGCGGTGCTGGCGGCCGGCCCGATCGGCATCATGCAGGCCTGCATGGACGTGGTGCTGCCTTACGTCCACGAGCGAAAGCAGTTCGGCGAGCCGATCGGCACGTTCCAGCTGGTGCAGGGCAAGATCGCCGACATGTACACCTCCATGAACGCGTCGCGGGCCTATGTCTATGCGGTGGCAAAGGCCTGCGATCGCGGCGAGACGACGCGCGAGGACGCGGCCGGCGCGATCCTGTACGCCGCGGAGAAGGCGACCCAGTGCGCGCTCGACGCCATCCAGCTGCTCGGCGGCAACGGCTACATCAACGACTACCCCACCGGGCGGCTCTTGCGCGATGCGAAGCTCTACGAAATCGGCGCCGGCACCAGCGAAATCCGCCGCATGCTGATCGGCCGCGAGCTGTTCGAGAAGACGGCCTGACTTCCGCGACACCAGCGCATCGAGCACAATCAAGGATTGCAGACGGTTTTGATGCGTGCTGTGGAACCCGGGTCACACAACGGCCGAGATATTCGTGGTTTGATCCGTCACCATTGTGCCGGAGTTGATACCGATGAACCAGATGAGCTGGCCCCCGCAGATGCCGCCCGGGCCGCCGCCGATGCCGTTGCCCCCACCGATGCCGGTGGCTTTTTCCGGTAACCGCCGTGAATTCTTCGATCTGGCCAGGCGCGGCGCCCTGCTGGAGCTTGTCACGCTCGGCTTCTACCGGTTCTGGCTCCTCACCGACATCCGCCGCCATCTCTGGTCCAACACGCTAGTCGATGGCGATGCCGCCGAATATACCGGGCGCGGCAAGGAGCTGCTGATCGGATTTCTGGTCGCGCTGGCGATCCTGGTGCCGATCTATCTCGGCTATTTCCTGATCGGCCTCGAGGCCGAGCGCTACCAGGCGTTTGCCAGCATTCCGCTGATCGTCTTCTTCTACCTGTTCGGGCAGTTCGCGATCTATCGCGCACGGCGCTACCGCCTGTCGCGTACGGTTTGGCGCGGCGTACGCTTCTGGATGAGCGGCTCGGGCTGGAAATACGCCCTGCAGGCCTCGCTGTGGGGCGTGCTGATGATCCTGACGCTGGGGCTGATCCTGCCGTGGCGCGCCGCTTCGCTCGAACGCTACAAGATGCGCCATTCGCACTACGGCGACCTGCAAGGGCGCTTCGAGGGACGCGGCTGGGAGTTCTTCAAGCGCGGCTGGTGGCTGTGGCTGCTGACGCCGATCGCGCTCTACATCACCCCGATCGCCCCGTTCGTTTATGCCGGCTACAAGGCGATCGAGTGGCGCTGGTGGCTGTCCGGCATCCGGTTCGGCGAGGTGCGCCTGCAGTCGTTCCTGCCGAAGGGCGCCTTGATCGGGCTGTACTGGAAGGTGATCGGCTGGATGGCCTTGCTCGGCCTGGTTTTCGCGATCTATCTGGGGCTGTGCGCGTTGCTCGTCGCCAGCATGAGCGGCGAGGGGCTGACGGAGTTTTTCAAGGCGCCCGAAGCGGCGCGCAGCATCCCGCTGCTGGTGCTGTTCGGCCTCGGTTATCTGGTGATGGCGCTGGCGATGAACGTGGTGATGCGGGTCTATCTCACGCGCGACCTCTGGGTCATCGTGCTGGGCTCGGTCAACATCATCGGTCTGGAGGCTGCCGCCGACGTGGCCGCCCGTGGCGATCTGGCCAATGCGCTCGGCGAAGGCTTCGCCGACGGCCTCGATGTCGGTGGTTTCTAGGCCGGGATGATCATGGCAGCCGACGCGCCCGAACATTCGCCCACGCCACCGGCCAACGCGGCGGTCTATTTCGACGGGGTATCGAGCCGGCGCCGCGCGGTCGCGCTTCGCTTTGCCGACCGGCTTGAGATCGCCGATCACGAGCAGACATTGGCGACGTGGGACTATGGCGAGATCCGTCGCGCCGACGGTCCGTCGGGCATGCTGCGTCTCGGCTGCCCGGCCGTATCTGCCCTGGCGCGGCTCGAGGTGCGCGACGCCGCGCTTGCCGCCGAACTGACCTCGCGCTGCCAAAGGCTCGACGAAAACACGCCGGGTCGCCGCGGCGTCGCCGTCATCGTCGGCTGGTCGGTGGCGGCCGCGGTTTCGATCGTCTGCGTCGTCCTGTTCGGGCTTCCCTTGATCGCCGACCGCCTCGCGCCGCTGCTGCCCGACGCGTTCGAACGCCGGCTCGGCGAGGTCGCCGACAGCCAGGTCAGGAAGATCTTCGATGGCAAGGCGTGCAACAACCCGGCCGGTCAGAAGGCCTTCGTCAAGCTGGTCACCGCCATCCGCGAATCCGCCGGGCTCGATACCTCGGTGCAGTCGGGCGTGCTGTCGAGCGTGATCCCCAATGCCTTCGCGCTGCCGGGCGGCAGGATCTACCTGTTCGACGGCTTGCTGGCCAAGGCCGAAAACCCGGACGAGATCGCCGGCGTGCTGGCGCATGAACTCGGCCACCTCAAGCACCGCGACAGCATGCGCGGGCTGATCCGCGACGGCAGCACCTCGTTCCTGATCGGGCTCCTGTTCGGCGACATCACCGGCTCCAGCGCGCTGATCTTCGGCTCGCGCACTTTGGTGACGTCGTCGCATTCGCGCGAGGCCGAAACCAGCGCCGACGGCTTTGCGATCGAAGTCATGCACCGGCTGGGCCGGCCGGCGAAGCCGACCGGCGAATTGCTGCTGCGGGTCACCGGCAAGGAGGGCAAGGGGCTCTCGATCATTTCCTCCCATCCCCTGAGCGAGGACCGGCTGGCGCGGATGAGCCGGGAAGACCGCTCGGCCAGCGGGCCGCCGCTGCTGACGGCGCAGGAGTGGCGATCCTTGAAGTCGATCTGCGACAACAAGATTTGACGAGCGCCGGACCGATCGCCCACCGATCCAATCGGAACGAACAAGGCTTCAGCTGAGTCAGCGCCCGGCGCTCGTCCGGGATCGTGCCGCTTCCACCGGCGCCGGCGCCGCGCTGCCGGGGTCCACGTCCCAGACCGCCAGCATGGCGGCGAAGGCTTGCGAGATGATCGGCTCATGACGTCGCGTCGCGAGGCAGGCGAAACCGAGATCGCAGCTCAGCACTGCGCTGTCGACGATCACGAAGTTCCGCTTGCGGGTGATCCGGTCGATCAAGCTGTCGCGGGCGAGGCTCAGACAATTGCCGGCTTCGACGCACTCGATGATGGCGTCCTCCCGTTCGGCAAAGGCGACGCGCTTGGGCAACAATCCCGTGGAGCTGACAATATCGTCGATCAGCCGTCGATGTGCCGAGGCATGCGGTGTCGTGATCCAGGGCAGGTTGATGAGGTCGGCCCAATCCTTGCCCATCACCTCGCCGCTCCAGGCGGTCGGGGCGATCACGCGATAGTCGTAACGCGTCAGGGTGGCGAGACGATATTTGCCGCCCTCGATGCTGCGCTCCGGCGTCATGCCGGAGGCGCGACATCCGGGCGGCGTGGCGTCGACATAGTACCCGACATCGAGCTCGCCCCTGCCGATCTGCGCCAGCACATCGTCGCTCGAGCCGGAGCGGAGGAGCACCTCGATCTTGCTGGACGACGTGGCAAGGCTTCGCACGAAGGAACCGAGGCGCGTGGATTCGGGATCCGGGATCGTGCCGACGCGCAACGTCGCGCGTGGCGGTTCGCGCAGTGAATCGGCCGCTGCCTTGAAGTCGGCCGAGGCCGACAGGGTTCGGTGCGCGAGCGGCAGCAGGGCGGCGCCGGCCTCCGTGAGGGTAAAGCCCCCCGGCGTCCGGTTGAACAGCTGCAGGCCGGTGCTTTCCTCCAGCCCCTTCAACTGCAGACTGACGGCCGGCTGGGTCAGGCGCAGCAGCGCAGCGGCGCGCGAGACCGTGCCCTCGCGCGCCACGGTGATGAAACAGCGCAAGGCCTGGATGCGTGGCAGGTCATTCATTCGGAAAACTTAAAGAAGCGCCCATGCACCCCATTAGACAGGATTTGCTCTTGCAAGTCACAATGTTCGCAAATAAAACTTTGCGTTGTCACCGGAAAGATGACGCGTTGCGGGGACTGGCGCCCTCACTCTCGTGCAGGGATGGTTCCGCCCGCAATCAGGGATTGGCGTCGCCGGCCGCAGATGCGCCGACCGATTCGAGCCCATAGCAACCGCCGCGGCGGCGCGCCACTCACGGCAGGTTGTTGACCTTGCGCACCCATGCGCGCACGTCGACGAGCACGTCCGGCAGCACCGCCTTCACCTCCTGGACGGTCATGCCGGGCCTGACCCTGGGATCATAGAGCAGGTTCAGCAGGTACTGGTCGTAGACGTCGAAATAGCCCATCGACACATTGTCGTTGAACATCGTCCAGGGCACGCTGGACGTGTCGTTGATCGGTCCAAGCGATTGCAGCAGTTCCTCATAGGCACAGTCGAAGAAGACGAAGTCGCCATTGTCGACGGTGAGGATCACGTCGGAATGCTCGATCTCGAACTTGTCGTTCTTGCGAAAGCCGGACAGGCATTGCGGGTCGAGTGAGGAGCGGATCTCCTTGGCCCGTTCGCTGCCATAGAAGGTCGCGATGGTGCGTTGCAGATCGCGATCCCGCACCAGCTTGACCTGCACGTTGGCGTTCTCGATCTCGTCGACCATGGCGATGTCGAGGTGCTGGACGCGCGCGGCGATGTCGGCCACGATCTTCTCGAGTTGCGCCTTTCGGTCGGTGCGGGTGCCGTCGGCGAACACGCGCACGGGTCCGTCATATTTCCGTATACGGTCCACGCGGCCGGCGAGGTGGTATTCGGCGCCGAACGCCGTCTTCATGAAGCCTTCGACGATCTCGCTGTCGGTGAAGATCTTCTTCTCGTTGCGCTGGCGCTGCGTGACCGAGGCAAGCTCGTTGGATGCCGCGGACGGCACCCACGTTCCGCCGATCAGGGCGGCGCCGAACATCGCCGCGAGCGTCCATCGGCTGGGGAATCGGCGGAGCGTGCGCATCGAAACGACGCTGCAGCAATCGGCGCGCGCACGCAAGGAAAGAAAGCCGCGATCGAACCCGGTTCCGATCACGGCTCTGCGTTCGCCTCCGCGGTCCGGGCTAGTTCTGCACCACCACCTTGGTGCCGACCGGTACGCGGTTATAGAGATCGGTGACATCCTCATTGGTCATGCGGAAGCAGCCGGAGGAAACGGCCTGGCCGATCGTCTCGGGCTCGTTGGAGCCGTGGATGCGGTACAGCGTCGACCCCAGATACATCGCCCGCGCGCCGAGCGGGTTGTCGATGCCCCCTGGCATGTGGCGTGGCAGGTCCGGGCGGCGGCGCAGCATCTGCGCCGGCGGGGTCCAGCTCGGCCATTCCTTCTTCGCGGAAATGCGGTGGGTTCCACTCCAGCGGAAGCCGTCGCGGCCGACGCCGATGCCGTAGCGCAACGCCTGGCCGTTGCCGAGAACGAGATAGAGCCTGCGCTCTCCGGTATTGATGTAGATCGTGCCCGGCGCGTAGCCGCCGTTGAACATCACCGTCGTGCGCGGGATCGGGCTCGATCCGCTCGGCATGCCCGGCCGGAAGAATCCGGGGCCACCGCCCATGATGTCTCGCGAGTCGTCAAAAATGAAGTTCGGAAAACCTTGCGCCCGCGACTGGCCGACTCCCGCCAGAACCAGAACAGCCGCGAACAGAATAGCGAATCCCCGGGTCATTCTCTTCCTCGTCAAAATTCCGAATGTGCTCGTCGAGACAGGCCATAATTGCGCCGGTCATGCAACCAACGAGGCCGTGACTCTCGCCATTTTCAAGCGGTGCGGGTGGAAAAGGCAACATGTCCTGGGCGATGGCTGCATTGTGCCCCTAAACCTTTGACGAAACGACGGAACAATGTTTGATCGTCGGCGCCTGCAGCAAGCATCGAGGGGAACGGGAGCATGAACGGCGCGGAAAGTCTGGTGCGGACGTTGGTCGCAGGCGGTGTGGACGTCTGCTTCACCAATCCCGGCACCTCGGAGATGCATTTCGTCGCTGCGCTCGACCGGGTGGAGGGGATGCGCTGCGTGCTCGGCCTGTTCGAGGGCGTGGTGACCGGCGCCGCCGACGGCTATTACCGCATGAAGGGCACGCCGGCATCGACCCTGCTGCACCTCGGTCCCGGCCTCGCCAACGGCCTGGCCAATCTGCACAACGCCAAGAAGGCCAGTTCCGGCATCGTCAACATCGTCGGCCAGCACGCCACCTACCACATCGCCTACAACGCCCCGCTGACTTCCGATATCGAGGGACTGGCGCGGCCGATGTCGGCCTGGGTGCGGACCTCGCCGGATGCCAGGTCGGTCGCCGCCGACGGCGCGGCCGCGATCGCCGCCGCAAGGGGCGCGCAGATTGCCACACTGATCCTGCCCGCCGACACCGCCTGGAACGAGGCCGACGGCATCGCGCAGGTGCCGGAAGAACAGCAGCGCGCCAGCTATTCCGCCGAGGCCGTCGACGAGGCGGCGAAGCTGCTGCGCGACGGCGGCGGCTCGACGCTGCTGTTGATGACCGGCGGCGCGCTTACCGAGCACGGGCTCGATCTGGCCGGTCGGATCGCCGGCAAGACCGGCTGCAAGGTGATGACACCGACCTCCAATCCGCGGATCGCACGCGGCCGCGGCCGCTTCGCGATCGACCGCATTCCCTATGTGATCGAACTGGCGATCCCGATCCTGAAGGAATTCAGGAACATCGTGCTGGTCGAGGCCGGCGAGCCGGTCGCCTTCTTCGCCTATCCGAACAAGCCGAGCCTGTTGAAGCCGGAGGGCTGCGAGGTGCATCGCATGACCTCGGGTCAGGACAATTCCGTCGCAGCCCTCGAGGCGCTCGCCGGGGCGCTGCAGGCCAGGGCGGCCGACCGTCAGCCGCAGAAGCTGGTCGAACTGGCCCGGCCGACCGGAGCGCTGACGCATGCGTCGATCGCGCAGGCGATCGCGACCGCGATCCCGGAAAACGCCATCGTGGTCGACGAATCCGTCACCACCGGCCGCGCCTTCTTCCCGCCGACGGCCGCCGCCAATCCGCACGACTGGCTGCAGAACATGGGCGGCTCGATCGGCTTCTCGACGCCGGTGGCGACCGGCGCCGCGGTGGCGTGTCCCGATCGCAAGGTGATCTGCATGGTCGGTGACGGCAGCGCGATGTACACGCTGCAATCGCTGTGGACGCAGGCCCGCGAGGGGCTGAACGTCGTCACGATCGTGTTCGCGAACCGGATCTACCAGATCCTGCGCGGCGAATTCGACGGCGTCGGCGCCGGCGAGCCCGGCCAGCGCGCGCTCGACATGCTCAAGCTCGACCGCCCGACGCTGGACTTCGTCGCGATGGCCAGGGGCATGGGCGTGCCGGGCCGGGCTGTCGCCAATGCCGATGATTTCAACAAGGCGCTGGCGGAGGCCGTCGCCGAGCCGGGACCGCGGCTGATCGAAGTGCAGATGTAGGGCGCGAGGCCCGCTCGCCTTCCCGGGGAGGAGGCGTCATGCAGACTGTGTTGAACAAGGTCATCGTCGCGCTTGACGCGTTCTACGCTGCCGAGGCGTTCCTGCTGGAGCAGGGGGCCGGCGAACGTGCGCTGACGCATCGGCTGGCGGTGCAGCTTGAAAAGCAGTTTCCGGGCTGGGAAACCGACTGCGACTACGACCGGCTCGGCGAGCGCACGCTGCGGCTGCCGCGCGGCACGATCGTCTCGACCGACGACCATCTCGCCAAGTCCATCTATCCCGACGTCGTGGTGCACCAGCGCGCGATCCCCAACAATCTGCTCGCCGTCGAGGTGCGCAAATCGGCCAATCACCAGCCGCTCGACCACGACCGGCATAAGCTGCGGGCGCTGACCGACCCGCATCAATGGTTTGCCTACTGGATCGGCCTGCTGCTGACATTGGACAGGACGCGGATCGCGTCCTCGGAAGTTTACACCGGCGGCGCTTTCGACCCGTCCTTGTCCGGCTGGTTTGCCGGCCGGCTCAGGGAAGCCGGCCTGAGCGCAGCCTGAAACGCGACGCAATGCGAGAGGATTGCATCGTGGTCGCTTGGCGTCCGTCGCTTCGATCGTGACCCGGAAACCGGTTCATATCGCAACAATCGAGGGGCCCGTTCCGATTCGGCCGGAACGGAACAGGCCTCAGCCTTGCGCGCGGGCGGCAGGTTCCGATATCCGGATCTCGCCCATGCCGTGCATGTTAGGCAGCTTGGCGCTGGCGCTGCGCAGATTGGCGAGCGCAATTCTCAGCACGGCGAGGTCGACCGGCTTGGCGAAACTCTGCGTCACCTCAATGCCCAGTTCCTTGATCCTGGCCCGGCAGGTATGGCGCGACTGCGCATCCGTGCCGCTGACGACCATCACCGGCACCCGCTGCACGGCGTTGGCCATCTGCCACATGATGTCAAATCCGCTGCCGTCCTCGAGCGTCAGATCGAGCGTCAGGCAGTCGAACCGGCTGGTCTTGAGCTGTTCGATGGCTTCGCGGCAGGATTCCACCGCGACGGTCCGATAGCCGGTATTCTCGGCCGCGCGCACGATCAGCGCGCGCTGCACCGGATCATCCTCGATGACCAGTAACCGCGGCACTTCGAGCACCCCGCTGAGCTTCGGCTTGTTGTCGAGGCGGGCGTTTTGGGCGGACTTTCTCATGGATCACCTCCTGATTCGGTTTCGAGGGAAAACGCTTCGGTATCAACCGAATGCAATGGTGGATGTTCGGCCGGGCGGCCGGAAGGCCGGAAACCGGCCGGCGTCGTGCGGATCCCAGCGCTTGATCAAGTGCGAGAACTGCCTGATCCCAAGCGTCGGCGCGAACAAATAGCCCTGGCCGACATCGCACCCGGCATCGCGCAGCGCGCTCAACGTCAGGCGGTTGTCGATGCCTTCGCCGACCACCCGCATGCCGAAGGCTTTCGCCAGGGCGATGGAGGCCTCCACGATCTTCATCATGTCCTTGTCGGTGGCGCAGTTTCCGGCAAAGGAGCGGTCGATCTTCAGTTCGCTGAACGGCAGCTTGGCGAGCGCCGCCAGCGAGGAGAAACCCGTCCCGAAATCGTCGATCGCAGCCCCCATTCCCTTCAGCCTCAGCCGCGATACCACATCCATCGCCCGCTCGACGTCCGACATGGCGATGCTTTCCGTCACCTCGACGACCAGCGATTCCGGGGACACCTGGTAGGTGCGCAGAATTCCCTCGATCCGTTCGGGCAGCGTGAGATCGTTCAGGTCGGAGGCCGAGACGTTGACGGCGACGGTGAAGCCGGGTCGTTGCCGGATCAGCCCGCGGCTGGTCGCGACTGCCGCGTCGCAGATCGCGTGCGTCAGTTCGGGCATCAGGCCGAATTGCTCGACCAGGGGAACGAAGACGGCGGGTGATACCGGACCGAAATCGGGAGCCACCCAGCGCGCCAGCGCTTCGGCGCCGTCGATCTCGTTGGTGCGCAGGTCGATCTTGGGCTGCAGCTCGACGATGAACTCCTTCTGTCTGAGCGCGTCGACGATCCGCTCGCGGGTGATCGCCGGGGCCTGCGCGCGGCCGCCGGGAGCCGCGTTCAACAGGGCGGGGCGCGTCAGCGCGACGCGCAGCTGGTCGATGTTCAGCGGCTTGGCGAGAGACGTGGTCAGTGCGAGATCCAGCGCGGTGGCGACGCGCTTGATCGTATTCCTGACGCGCTCCTCGCAGCCGCTGACGATCACGATCGGCATCGCGTTGAGTTTCAGCGCGGCGATCACGCGCAGCAATTCCACGCCGTCGCGCTCGCCGAGCGACAGGTCGAGCGTCATCATGTCGAACTTTTCGCTTCGCAGCAGGTTCGACGCGTGCTCGAAAGTCGATGCGATGACGGTGTCGTAGCCGAGCTTGGCGCCGATTGATCCGATGATGGTCCGTTGCACCAGATCGTCCTCGACGACCAGCAACCGGCCTCTCAGTTCGTCGGTGCGATGTTCCATCGTTCTCATGCAGCCGCCCCCGGAGCGCCGTTGAGCAGGTTGGCGTCGGCGAACGCCCGCGTCGCCTCGAATGTCCGCCGCAGTTCGCCGATCAATGCCTGCAGCGCGGCCTGCGTCATGTCCTCGGCGCTGACCTCCAGCTGCCGCGCGGTCTGCGACAGCGCCCGGAAGCCGAACGTGGCGGCCGAACTCTTCATCGAATGTGCCTCGCGCTTGATGATCGCGCGGGGCTGGTCTTCGGCCTCGATCCGCATCAGTTTCTTGGCGGTATCGGCCAGGAATACGTTCAGCAGGGCGCCCATGTCGTCCGGGCCGAGTTCGCTGCCGAGTTCGCGGAAGACTGCTTCGTCGAAGGAGAACGGCTGGGTCATGCGATCAATCTTTCCTGCGTAGAAGCGGCGTCGACGCGGGCGAGCGCCTCGGTCAGACGGTCCCGGGTGATGGGTTTGGTGAGGAAGTCGTTCATGCCGGCTGCCAGACAGGCCAGTTCGTCCTGGCTGGTTGCGTTCGCGGTCAAGGCGACGATGTGGACGTCGCGGGCGGGCGGCGGCAGCCTGCGGATGGTCCGCGTGGCGACCAGACCGTCCATCTCGGGCATCATCATGTCCATCAGCACGAGGTCGTATTTTTCGCTCTGAACCGCCGCCACGGCCTCCACGCCGTTCTCGACCAGGTCGGGTGTGTAGCCGAGCTTCTGCAGCAGTTTGCGGATCACGAACTGATTGGTGACGTTGTCCTCCGCCACCAGTATTTTCATGGGGCGGAAATCCTCGGCCACGGCGGGCCCGGACGACGTCCCGCCCTGCGCCGCCTCGGTTTCGGCCTGCCGCTCGGCCTGCTGGTCCTGCTGCGCCTTGACCTGCACGGAAAACCGGAACTGGCTGCCCTTTCCGATCGTGCTCTCCGCGGAAATCTCGCCGCCCATGCGGGCGACCAGTCGCTTGCAGATCGCGAGCCCGAGACCCGTACCGCCGAACCGCCGGGAGATCGAGCTGTCGACCTGCGAGAATTCGCGAAACAGGCGGTTGACCGCCTCCGCGGGGATGCCGACGCCGGTATCGGTGACCTTGAACTGCAGCCGCGTCAACCCGTTGTCCGCCGGATGGGCCGCGACCTCGACATGCACTGAACCGGCATGGGTGAACTTGATGGCGTTGCCGACCAGATTGAACAGCACCTGGCGCAGACGGGCCGGATCGCCGAGAACGGTCTGCGGAACGTCGTCGGCGATCGACGCCGTCAGCTTCAGTCCCTTCGCGCTGGCGCGCGACATCATGAGCTCGATGGTGGTCGCGACCGAAAGGCGCGGCTGAAACTCGACGGTCTCGATCTCCATCTGGTCGGCATCGAGCTTGGACAGGTCGAGCACGTCGTTCAGGAGCTGCAACAGGTAATCGGCCGATTCCCGCAGCGTGGTCGCGATCTTTTTCTGCTCGGCCGGCAAGTCGCTCGCCGCCAGCAGATCCGCGAGCCCGATGACGCCGTTCATCGGGGTGCGGATTTCATGGCTCATCATGGCCAGGAATTCGGAGCGGGCGCGGGTGCCGGCCTCGGCGGCGTCGCGCGACTTCGCCAGTCCCGCCTCGTAGCGAACGATCAGGATCGAGACGGTTCCGATGACCAGGCTCAACAGCGACGCGACGATCAGGTTCCGGTCGCGATCGCGGCGCTGGGCGGCAAACACTTCCTCGGAGGCCTGTCCGACGGCGACCGCCAGCGGATAGTCCCTGACCTTGCGGAAATTGGTGATGCGCTCGACTTCGTCGATATGGCTCTTCGCGACGAATGATCCGCTGTCATTGTTTGCGAGGCCCTTCATCAGCGGGCTGCCGCCGATGAACACGCCGATGGCGCTGAGTCCGTTGGAGGCACGCGCGCGCACGATGCCGTCGAGGCCGACCAGCGTGATGATGCCCTTCTTGCCGATATCGACGGAATTGTAGAAGCGCGAGAGGTATTCCGGATCGAGAGAGACCACCACGACGCCGCCGAACGAGCCGTCCTGCGCGATGATCCTTCGCGTCAGCTGGATCGACCATTTGTTGGACACCCGGCCGAACACCGGCTTGCTGATGAACAGGAAGTCCTCGGTGCCCTCGGCATGCACCTTGAAATGCTCGCGGTCCCGCAGGTCCAGCCCCTTCAGGCTCGGGTCGAGATTGCTCGCGAGCATGATGCCGTTCCTGTCGACGGTGACGACCTGAAACGAGAAATCGGAGAGAAACTGGCTGTTCTTCGACCACAATGACATGTCGAAGCCGGCGGGATCCTTGGCATAGGAGTCCCGTACGTAGAGCAGCGTCTGGTCGGCGGCCTTGATGGAGCGAATGATCTGTTCCTCGAACGCCCGGGCGAGGTTCGAATTGTTCTGGCGCGCGGCATGTTCCGTCCGCGCCCGCTCCTCCGAGATGCCGTAGAGCGTGCCGGCCCATACCATCGCGATCGCCAAAACACCGATCAGCGCGCTGCCGTAGCGCCCGATCAGGTGCGATAGACGATCAAAGCCCGAGGCGAACTGGTCGTATGGTTTCATGGTGTGCCGTTCAGCATCTGACGCATGTTTTCGTTTCCTCAGAGTTAGTGCTTACAGGTGGAGGACGGGTGTAACTTGACCGGAAAATTTAGCGGCCGCCTTGACGGACGATTAGCCAATGGCGCCGGGCGTCCGTATAACCACGGGTAAAATGCGTGAAGTTACGGAGAGCTTCCATGAAGCGCGATAGCCGTCTGTTCATCATCCTGGCTGTTTTGCCGCTGGCCATCGCAGCGCTGCCGCCGCGGGCGGGCGCGCAGACCGCGTCGGCTCCTGGCCTCGAAGCCATTCTCGCCGACGCCAAGATCGTCAGGACGCTCGACGACATCAGGGGAGACGACGCCCGCACGCTCGCCGAGCAGAAGCGCATCGCCGAAATCCCGGCGCCGCCGTTCAAGGAAGGTCGTCGCGCCGAATATTACCGGCAGCGCATGCAGGAGCTCGGCCTCAAGGACGCCGCGATCGATGCCGAAGGCAATGTGATCGCGCTGCGCAGGGGCAGCGGCGGCGGCCGGCCCCGCCTGGTGGTGTCGGCGCATCTCGACACGGTGTTCCCCGAAGGCACCGACGTCAGCGTCAGGGAGAAGGACGGCGCGATCCTGGCGCCGGGCATCGGCGACGATTCGCGCGGGCTGGCGGCGATGCTGTCGCTGATCAAGGCGATGAACGAAAACCAGCTCTCGACCGTCGGCGACATCATGTTCGTCGGCACGGTGGGCGAGGAAGAACTCGGCAATCTGCGCGGCGTGAAAGCGCTGTTCCGCGACCACGGCGACATCGACGGCTTCATCTCCATCGACGGCCTCGGCATCACCCGCGTCGTCACCAGGGCGACGGGCAGCCACCGTTACGAGTTCACCTTCAAGGGGCCCGGCGGACACTCGTTCGCGGAATTCGGATTGCCGAGCGCGATCCATGCGATGGGCCGGGCGATCGCAAAGATCTCCGAACTGCAGCCGCCGTCCCACCCCAGGACCACCTTCACCGTCGGCACCGTGGCCGGCGGCACCTCGGTCAATGCCATCGCGGCGGAAGCGAAGATGGCGGTCGACATGCGTTCAGACTCGGAGGAGGAACTGCTCAAGCTCGAAGCGCGGTTGCTCGAACTGGTCAAGGATGCGGTGGCCGACGAAAACGCGCGCTGGAAGTCCGACAAGATGACGGTAGAGACGAAACTGATCGGTGACCGCCCGGCCGGCATCGTGCCGATGGATTCGCCGGTCGTGCAGGCGACCGAGCGTGCGGTTGCGGCCGTCACCAGGGAACCACGGCCGACCTTCGTCGGCGCCTCGACCGACTCCAACATCGCGATGTCGCTCGGCATTCCCGCCGTCACCATCGGCGGCGGCGGCGAGGGCGGCAACTGGCACTCGCGCAACGAATGGTACAGGCCGGTCAATGCCTGGTACGGCCCGCAGAACGCGCTGCTCACCGTGCTGATGCTGACCGGCCTCGACGGCGTCGCCAAGCCGGCGCTATCGGTGAGAAAGGCCGCGCGATAGTATCCGCATTTTCCCCAGGGCTCGCCGGGCGCGCCCCCGATTTGGACAAATTATCGGCCCATTGCGGCCAAAGCCGTAGCCGAACATCGTCGTCCAATCGTTCCACCTGCGTAGGGGATGTGGTATGGCGTATCGAATCGTGGCGGAACGCAAGAACGAGACCGTCAGGATGGACCGCAGCAGCATGCTTGTCGCGGTTGCCAAGGCGCGGGTCTGGGCCAGCGAGGGATGGAAAGTGACCATCATCGTCGGCGATGAGAACGAGGCCGCGCCGGCTGACGCACGCCGGCTGGCTTTCGCATGATGCACAAGGTGGCGGTTGCCGGGCGGGTTGTCGGCTTGCCGCCAGCCTCCGCTTCGCTCTTGCCGCGCGAGCCGATCAGGCGGACCAGCGGTCTTCTTCGCGCCGATCTTCCTCGGCATTGAGTCGCCCGGCCACTTCGTCGGCGATCTTTTCGTCCTTGGCCGTGGCGACCGGCTGGCCGTTGCTCGTCAGGATCTCGTTCCTGTCGGAACGAACGGGGAAATCCTCTGGCTTCAGCGGCGCATCGTTCTCTGCCATGGCATCCCTCCTCGCAAGCTGCGTCGGTGCTTGGTAAGCTCAATCAATGCCCGGGAAGATGTTGAGTTCCGACGCTGCTTCCAGTCGGCGGAACCCGCGCCCGAGCAACACGTTCGCAGTTCTGATTGGCTGGTGCTTGGCGCAGGCTCACTCGATGGCACATTTCCGCGACCGCGCCCGCCCGGGATTCGGGTATCACCTGAAGGTTCACACCTTTCGAACGCTCACGGCGATCCTGGCCTGGGTGCTGGTCGTCGCGGCCTTCTATCAAAAGCCGGAGCTGTTGACGGGTGCGCAGCGTGCCATGCAGCGCGGCATGGAAGCCGTCGGCGATGCCCTGCCTTCGCCATGGGGGCCACGGCTGGAGTTCGTATTTCGCGAGATCGGCGGCGTGATCTGGCTTCAGATCACGCTCGTCATCATCGCCCTGCGTCTGGTGCTGTCGACTCTAGCCGCCGCGTGGCGGTTCTTGCTGCGTCGAGACCGCAGGGCTTTAAACGAATGAAACCCTCCTTCATGCCGCGGTATTCTTCTTCCGTTTCGTATCGGCGGCTTGTGCAGAAAGGCGGATGCCCATCGCTCCGATGACCCGCATGACGGTTGCGAACTCCGGATTGCCGCCCGCTCCAAGCGTCTTGTAAAGACCCTCTCTCGTCACCCCGGCAGCCTTGGCGACCTCGCTCATGCCCTGCGCTCTGGCGACAACATTGAGGGCATCACGGATCTCGGCAGGATCGCCCTCGGCGAGAACGATACTCAGGTACTCGGCGCGAGCCTCCTGGGTGCGGAGGTGTTCGGCAGCATCGAATTTCTTGAGTTTGCTGACTTTCAATCTAGTCCTCCAATCTCTCCGCGATCTCCACTGCCTTCCTGATGTCCCGGCTCTGGGTGCGTTTGTCGCCACCACAGAGCAAGATGACAAGGGCGTGTCCGCGACGGGTGAAGTAGACCCGGTAGCCGGGGCCGTGGTCGATTCGAAGTTCGGATACCGTTCCGCCGACCGACTTGGCATCTCCGGTATTTCCAGCAGCAACGCGGCTAATCCGGCGAACGATATGAAGGACGGCGCGCCGATCTTTTAGTGCGGCCAGCCAACGGGAGAAATCTGGCGTCTCACGAACTTCGGCCATGCACCGCAATGTAATCTATAGATTACATTTTCGCAAGCGGCCCACATTGCAAAGCTTACCAGCCGAGTTGACCGAGTTCCTCATGGAGAGTGCGTTCTCGGGCGTTCCTGCACCGTGAATGAGAGCTGCCATAGTCCACAGCCCGATGCTCTCTCCATGTGCTTGAGACTGCGAGCAAGCTGTCGAATACAAGCTAGTGGTGGACGCACAAGGGATCGAACCTTGGACCTCTCCCGTGTGAAGGGAACGCTCTCCCGCTGAGCTATGCGTCCGGGGACGGCAAACGATAACGCCGTCAGAGCCCGCGATTTACGGAGTAGAGGCCCCAAGTGTCAAGCGATCAGTCGGGCCGTCACGCCGCGATTTCGCGCCGGGCGAGGCGGATCACACTCCCTGTTGGCGGGCCCTCGAGGCGTGCGACTGCAGCGCGCGGATGCGCTCGGCGAGGGTGCCGCCGCCTTCGGCTGCGGGCGCGCCGGCGGTATCGTTCGCAGGCTTCGCCGGCGTCCTCGGCACGTCCGGTTCCGCGGCCAGCATGGCTTCGATCGCGGAATTCGGGCCCTCGAGCTGCATCGCGAGCTTGGCGACCTCCGCGGCGATGTCGTTGATGCGTTCGCGCAGCAGCGCGTTCTCCATCCGCTCGGTCTGCCAGGCGCTTTCGGCCTGCTGCTGGATCGCGTTGATGTCGCGCTGCAGTTTTGCGCGTTCGTCGCGGGCGGTGCGCAGCTGCTCCTCGACGGCGGCCTTCTCGGCGCGCAGTTTCTCGACGATCGGCGCCTTGCCGCCATTGGTCGCGGTCAGCTCCGCGTGCAGTTCGCGCAACGCGCGCTCGGCCTTTTCGTTGGCTTGCCGGAGCTGGTTGTTCTCGTATTCGCGCTCGGCAAGCATCTTGCCCTGCGTCGCCAGCCGCGCCTCGAGGTCAGTGACGCGGTTGCCGAGCATCTCGGCTTCCTTGACCTGGACGATTAATTGCCGGTCGAGATCGGTGACGCGCTGGCTCAGATTTTCGACGCGGCTGCGCGCCTCGGTCAGCTCCTGCGTGGCGCGCTCGGAATCGGCGCGCTCCTGGGCGAGGCGGGCCTGGGTCGTCGAAAATTCCTTCTCGGCGTCGCCGACGCGCCCCTTCAATTCCTCGATCTGCGTCCGCACCGCCACCAGTTCGACCTGCCGGCTGTCCGCCGTCATCGCGCGATCGCTCAATTCCTGGCTGATCCGCGCCAGTTCGTTCTGCTTGTCGTTCAGCGCGGCTTCGGCGGCACGCAGCAGTTCGGTCTTGGCGGCGAATTCCTCTTCGGTGGCGCGCAGCTGCTCCTTCACCGCCTTCTCGCGCGCTTCCAGCGCGAAGATCGTGGCGTTCTTTTCGCCGAGCTCGATCTTCATGCGGTTGATCGCGTCGCTCTTCTTGCCGAGTTCGGCGAGCTGGCTCGTGGTCTTGTTGCGGAGCTGCTCGACGCTCATTTCGAGCCGCCGCGCCGACATCGCGAACTCCGCGCGCAACTGGTCCTTGTCGGCCTGGATCTCCGCCATCGACAGCGGCGTGGCCGCCTCGAGCCGCTTCGTCGTCAGCCGCACCGCGCGGTTATGTACCAGCGGCACGATCATCAGACCGAACAGCATGGAGACCAGAAAACCGATCGCCAGATACATGATCGGTTCGATCATGATGCTCACTCCGCACGAGGACAGGATTCGTTAATCACAATGCCACGCAAGGCCGGCCAAAGGCCAGCCTGTTGCCGCATTAACCTGAATCGGGGCGGGGAGTGTTGCGGGCTGGTATCTGGCGACAGCGGTTCAGAACGGGTTCCAGGTCGCGCGCGGGGTATATTTGAGATAGCCGACATTGGCGCCGAGCCGCAGCCCGATGCCGGAGCGGATCGGCACCAGCACGATGTTGTTGGCGGTCAGCGCCGTCATGCCGAAGCCGCCGACGATATAGGCGGAGCCGTCGATGCCGACGAAGCGCTGATAGATCGCGTTGGTCGCCGGCAGATTGTACACCAGCGTCATGGTGCGCGCGCCGTCGCCGCCCCAGTCGAAGCCGACCGACGGTCCCTGCCAGTAGACCCGCAGGTCGCCGGCATTCTTGGTGTAGAGCGTGCCTTCGCCATAGCGCAGGCCGGCCACGAAAGCGCCCGAGCCTTCTTCGCCGAGCACATAGCCGTTGGGCAGACCCCACTGGCTGACCGCGCGCTCGATGATGGAGGCCAGTCCGCGCGAAACGTTGCCGAAGAACTTGTGTCCCGCCGAAACCAGTTCACCGGGTTCGAACGTGTCCGGACCCTGGCGCGGTGGTGGCGGCGGATAGTTGCCCGGCGGTGGCGCCGGCTGCGCGGGATAGGCCGGCGGTGGCGCCGGATAGGCCGGTGGCGGCGGCTGCGACGGGTAGCCGGGCTGCTGCGCGAAGACCGGGGCGGTCCAGCACATCAGCGCGGCAAGCGTCACCGCGGCAAGGCGTGAAACAAACGTCATGAAAGAACCCCTGGCATCGAATTCCGGAATCGAATTCTGGCCGCCGCCTTAACCTGACGCCAATACGAACGGCTCTAGGTTGCGTCCAGTGTCCCCTCGACTCGCAATGTTATCGGCACGAAGTATGACCGTTCAACGGCAGGAAGGATACCGTTCGTGCCCCGGAATGGCCCTTTTTACTGTAATCGCTGGGGTTTTTCTTGCGTCGTGCCTTGATTCCGCCGTGTGGGCCGCCACCACCGAGCGGGTGGTGGTGAACCGTTATTCCGGTCTTGCCATCGAGGGCTTCGATCCCGTCGCCTATTTCACCGATGCCATCGCGGCGAAAGGCTCGCCCGATTTCGAGGCCCGCCGGGCCGGCGCCATCTGGCGATTCCGCAACGAGGGCAATCGCGCCTCATTCATGGCGCATCCCGATATCTACGGCCCGCAATTCGGCGGCTACGACCCGGTCGATCTGGGGCGGGGGGTGGTCTACGCGGGCAACCCGCGCTTCTGGCTGGTCGTCGGCCAGCGGCTCTATCTGTTCGGCCGCGAGGACAACCGCGATGCGTTCGCCGCCGCGCCGGCCTTGTTCTTGAAGGAGGCCACCGAGCGCTGGCCGGCCCTGGAACGCGGTCTGTCGCAATAGGTCTGGGCGACGAGGTTTCCCTAGATCGCCGCGTCCGGATCGCCCCAGGCGATGAAGTCCGGCACGATGAAGCCATTGCGCCCGGTGCCGAACACCAAAGGCTGACCGCCCGAATCCGTGATCCGGCCGCCGGCCGCAACAACCACCGCATGGCCGGCGGCCACGTCCCATTCCGAAGTCGGCGACAGGCGGGGATAGACATCGACCGCCCCCTCGGCCACCCGGCCGAATTTGACCGCCGAACCGAGTTCGCACCGCACCGCGCCGGGGCGGGCGGCGATGAAGGCTTCGGTCCGGGCGTCGCCGTGCAGGCGGCTGACCGCGACCGTCCAGGGTTGGCCGCGCGGCGGGTGGGCCCGGGTCCGGATCGGCTCGATCAGCGGTCTGCCGCAGCCGCTGCCGAGCCGCAGCCGCTCCGCGCCGCGCCCGACGATACCGCGCCATACCAGCCCCAGCGCGGGCGCGCTGACGATGCCGAGCAACGGCGTCCCCCCGGTCACCAGCGCGAGATTGACGGTGAACTCGTCGCGGCCCGCCATGAACTCCTTGGTGCCGTCCAGCGGGTCGATCAGGAAGAAGTTGTGCCGATGATGTTGGGTTGCGGGCGTCGCGCGTTCTTCCGACAGCGACGGAATTCCGGGCGCCAGGCGGGCAAGCCCTTCGGCGATGATCCGGTCGGCCGCCAGGTCGGCCTCGGTGACCGGCGAACCGTCGGATTTGCCATCCACGCTCATGGCGGAACGGTTGACCGCGAGCACGGCGGCGCCGGCCCGGATCACGATCTCGGTCAGCGGTTCGATCAGCGCGGCGGCCGCATCGCGGTCGTGCGGAGGTGCCTCATTCATGGCTATGGCCCATTTGCTGTTCGTCCTGCCTTGCCATGGCCGCCCCATGCTGGCAGCACGGGGCTGCGCAGTGTATCAAGCGGATAAGCGCGCGTGATTCGTAACTGCCGCCTGCCAATTGCGATCCGGCGGCTTTGCAGGAGCCCATGATGTCTGGCACTTCGTCTCCCGGTCCGGCTCCCGATGCCCTCGAACTCGCGGCGCTGCTCTGCTCGCGCGTCTGCCATGATCTCATCAGCCCGGTTGGCGCCATCGTCAATGGCCTCGAGGTGCTCGACGACAATCCAAAGCCGGAAGACCGCGATTTCGCGCTCGATCTGATCCGCAAGAGCGCCAAGACGGCGTCCGCCCGGTTGCAGTTCTGCCGCCTGGCGTTCGGCGCGGCCGGCTCGGCGGGGGCGCAGATCGATCTCGGCGATGCGCAGACCATGGCGCGCGGACACATCGAGGACGGCAAGATCACCATCGCCTGGAACCTGCCGCGCCTGCTGTTGCCGAAAAACCGCGTCAAGTTGCTCTTGAATATGCTGATCATCGCACAGCAGACCATTCCGCGCGGCGGCAGCCTGACCGTCGATCCGATCGGCGAGGGCGAGACGATGAGCTTCCGCGTCATTTCGGCCGGTCTCAATGCCCGCGTGCCGCAGAACATCGCCGATCTGCTGAGCGCGAGCTCTGAAGCGTCCGTCGATGCCCATGCGGTGCAACCTTACTATACGCGGCTGCTGGCACAGGCCTGCGGGCTCGCGGTGACGATGGCGCTGGACGGAGAAAAGGTAGTGGTTACTGCGGCATAGCATTTCGGCCGCACGCCGGCGCAGAACCCGCCGAAGCGCGATCATGGTTAACCAATGATTGAAAAAAGGCGGCAAAATTCGTTTCTGCCGCCTTATCTCTTTGTTGATCCCGTTCTTTTCCATTTGCGCAACCAATATTAAACGCTTTGCATAGAAGCTGGCCTCGTTTCGTAAGGCGCGTCGATGTCGCGCGCCACCGCGTGCGAAGGCCAGTTTCATGGATGACTTGTTGCGTGAATTTCTGACCGAGACCAGCGAGAGCCTGGATACGGTCGACAATCAGCTCGTGCGGTTCGAGCAGGACCCGAGCGACGCGAAGATTCTGGATAACATCTTCCGCCTGGTGCACACCATCAAGGGCACCTGCGGCTTCCTGGGGCTGCCGCGGCTGGAAGCGCTGGCGCATGCCGGCGAGACGCTGATGGGCAAGTTCCGCGACGGCATGCCGGTCAGGGCCGAAGCCGTCACGCTGATCCTGTCCAGCATCGACCGCATCAAGGAGATTCTCGCCGGCCTCGAAGCGACCGAGACCGAGCCCGAGGGCACCGACGAAGACCTGATCGAAAAATTGCATGAGATGGCCGAAGGCGGCCATCATGAAGAAGCCGAGCCGGTGCCCGTTGTCGCCGCGCCGCCGGTACAGCCTGTTGCGTTGCCTGAAGTCGCCAGGGGCACGCTGGTGGAGCAGGTACTGGAGCGCCCGTTGCGTCCGGGTGAAGTCTCGCTCGACGATCTCGAACGCGCGTTCCGCGAAACCGAAACCGAAGTCGCGCCGGCTCCCGCGACTGCGCCGGCTCCCGCACCGGCTCCTGCCGCCAAGCAGCCCGCGCCAGCCGCGAAGCCGGCGGCGCCCGCTCAGGCGGGAGCCAAGGAGGCCGCCAAGGAAACTGTTAAGGAAGCTGCCAAGGAAGCTGCCAAGGAAGCTGGCAAGACCAAACCCGCCAAGCGCGCCGCGGCCGCCGCCGATGCCGACGTGCATGAAGCCGACAAGATCGCCAACCAGTCGATCCGCGTCAACGTCGACACGCTCGAACATCTGATGACGATGGTGTCCGAACTGGTGC